>Ga0255363_100024_pt1 | contig 87867 bp, 83 predicted proteins | sample GFST100metaG_FD_186007 | JGI IMG/M metagenome (GOLD analysis project Ga0255363, IMG submission 186007) | Peat soil microbial communities from Stordalen Mire, Sweden - G.F.S.T100 | ecosystem: Environmental > Terrestrial > Soil > Wetlands > Peat | place: Sweden: Norrbotten County, Stordalen Mire... | reverse complement strand
GCTCTATCGGTTCGAGGATGTCCCGCACACTGGCAAGGAGCAGTTCATGGAGGCTGTTCTGAGGGTCGGCCCAGACGCCTACTTGACCGGCGATGCAGTGCTCGCGTTCCACGACCTTGCGCTGGTCAACCCGAGGCGCCTGCGCGTGGCTGCGCCGCACCGTCCCCGCCGGAAGCTGCCGGAGTTCATCGAGGTGGTCCCAGACACCGCGCCGGCGTCCGAGCGAACCCGGTATGAAGGCATTGCGGCCACCACTGTGGCCAGGGCCTTGCGTGATTGCCGAGGTATGGTCGTTCCCCACCGTCTGCTTGACGCCGCACGCGATGCTGCTCGAAACGGGCTGTTGCGTCGCAAAGAGGCGGCGGAGCTGATCAACGAACTTGGGAAGGATGTCGGCCAGTGAAGAAGCCACCGGGTAGCGTCGCGAATCTCCAAAGGCGCATCACCGGGGCTGCAGCTGCCCGCGGCAGCACGGCTGGGCGGATACAGAGGACGATTGCCACTACGGTAGTCGCGCAGATGCTCCCACCTGGCGTGATTAAAGGTGGGGCAGCAATCCAAGCCCGTGTCGGCGAGTCTTCCAGCCGGTTTACGAAGGACCTCGATGCGGCACGCGGTGCCGAGCTGTCGCTTGGCGATTATTTGGGGCGGCTCGATGACTCGCTGGCTGACGGCTGGGGAGATTTCACCGGCAGGCTGGTTGAGTTGGAGCCACATCTCCTAGACGATGTTCCCGATGATTACATTATGCGTCCGTTCGATATCCGGCTCGCTTACAGAGGCAAGCACTGGTTGACAGTCCACTTCGAACTTGGGCGTGACGAGGTCGGCAGCACCGAGCGCCGCGAACGCCGGTTGGCGCCGAGCATCGCCGTGCTCTTCCGCGAGCTGGGTCTTCCCGAACCGCAGCCAATCCCTGTCTTAGCGGCTGCGCACCAGGTGGTCCAGAAACCTCACGCATGTACATCCGTGAGTGCGAAGACCGGCGGCAATGAGCGTGCCCGCGACCTTGTTGACCTGCAGATCCTCGATCAGGACGAGAAGATCGACATGGCAGCAGTGAACGAACTCGGAGCGCGGCTGTTCGCGGCCGGTCGTGCGCAGACGTGGCCTCCCACTCCGATAGCGTCACCAGCGGTCGTCGATTTCTAACAATTCTAAAAAATCTAATCAAATCTAAACGACTCCCGTTAGACTGGGAGCGTGCCCAGGAACCCGTTTCGACCAACGTTCGGAGTGACCCCGCCATTGCTGGTAGGCCGTGATGAGGTCATCAATATGGCCCACGAAGCTTTGGAGGATGGGCCGGGTAGCCCTTACCGAGCGCTGTTGCTCAAAGGGGGACGTGGGATCGGCAAGACGGTGCTCTTGAACGCCCTTGAGGATGACGCTCGCGCGCTGGGTTGGATCACCATCTCCGAGACGGCGTCCACCGGCATGATCGAGCGACTCACCTCAGAGCATCTTCCGGCGCTGCTGAAAGAGCATGCCGACGCCGCGACCCGCTCGCACCTGACATCCCTTGGCTTCGCGCACTTGCTCCAAGGTAGTTGGGAAACGACAGACAAATACATCGTCAAGCCTGGGCTACGCACGCTGCTAACCGAACTGACAGGGGTTCTTGCGCGGCATCGAAGTGGCTTGCTGATCACGCTGGACGAACTGGCTCCCAGTGATGACCTCGTGCAGTTTGTGACCGTGATTCAGCACGCCTTCAGAGAAGGTCAGGAGGTCAGCCTTGTGGGCGCGGGCTTGCCCTCAAATATCGATCGCGTGCTCGCTGTGGAAGGCCTGACGTTCTTGCAACGCGCCGAGCGGCAGGTGCTCGGCCCAGTCGGACAAGACGACGTGCGACGCGCACTCAGAGATCCGATCGTCGAGCACGACCGCACAATCTCCGATGAAGCGCTACAGGTGGCCGGACAAGCCACTGCGGGTTATCCGTTCATGATCCAGCTCGTTGGCTATCAGGCTTGGCGCCTGCATCCGGAGTCCGTTGAGATCAGCCAGGACGATGCCGAGGTCGGTGCCAGTCGGGCACTGCGGCGCATCGGTGAGCTTGTGCATGCGCCGACGCTGCGTGATCGCAGCGCTGTAGAGCGCAGCTACCTAGTGGCCATGGCGGCTGACACCGGTCCGTCCAGCACAAGCAAGATCGCTGAACGCCTTGGTGTCGACGCCAACTACGCCTCGCAATACAGGCTGCGACTGATCGACGCAGGACTGATCGTCGAGGCGAGCTGGGGCAAAGTTGACTTCGCGCTACCTGGCATGCGTGACTACTTGCGCGACCATGCCGTCGCCGACATTCACGTCCGTGAGCCCTGATTTCTAACAATTCTAAAAAATCTAAACAAATCTAAACGCTTGCTGCTGTGGAAACGACCGTGTCAGTTGCGATATGAGATGAGTTCGATCAGGCTGCCGTCGGGATCGCGGAAATAGATGCTGGTCCCATTGCCGCGGGCGCCGTGGCGCTCGACTGGTCCAAGCTCGGGCTTGATGCCGTGATGCTGCAGATGATCGATAGCCGCTTCGATGGGACCGTCCCACTCGAAGCACAGGTCGCTGTTGCCGGGCGCGACCGGAACTCTGGCTAGGGGGTCGCCGATTGCACCGGGGCCGTGGACATTGAGCTGCGCGGCGCCGAACCGGTACGCCCAGGCTCCGCCGCCGCAGTCAATCAACTCGGCACCGAGCACGTCCCGGTAGAACCGGTTGGAGATCTTCCAGTCCGAGACGTGAATCACGCAATGATCGAGTTTGGCGAGTAGGTCATGCATGCCTGGCACGCTAGCGTCTACGTCGCCCGCAGCGTGCGCATCAGGTCGGCGATTCGCCGTCTCGACGCACCCTCCTGACTCTTGACGCCGGCGAGGTCCGCCCGCAGCGACCGTAGTGCCAGCCCGTATCACGCCGCGCCATGGCTCGCATCTGTAAGAGCGAACTCAAGCCGGGCGTTTCGGATCACCGCGACAGACGCAACGCTAAATGTGACGACTTTGTAACGTCCCTTGCGTCGGCTATCAGACGCCGGAATGCTGTCCGGCGTCACGTCTAGTATCACGAACCGATGGAAGTAACGAATTTGTATTGGGAGTCACGTGGTGGGTCATGACTCAGCGAGGATCGGCCGAGAGTTCGAATTGTGACGCAGGATCGACTTCTGTAGCTCCGCCATTTATGGCTGCAGGAGTGGCCGTTATTCCGCTGGTGACTGACCCGAAGCGGTGGATCAATCGTCGGGTGGAGACGATCGAAGTGCTTTCCCATGAGCAGACGCGTCGCCAGGTCTCGGTCGACTTCACCCTGTCAAGCGGGCAGCGCAAAGCGCTCACGACCGGAGAGGGCGTCGTTGTCCCGATATCTGCGCTCGCCAAGCAGCGACGGCGCGACTTTGATCTCCGAGACGAAGCGGGACGCGCCGTGCCCGTCCTTGGAAAGGAGCAGGACAGTCAGCTAGCGCTGTTTGTGGTGCTCGACGCGGTGTTCATGGCGTTTGACGAGCCACCGTCAGAGGAAGTCTTCGAGTCTCTCGTCCCAGATATACGCTCGGTTGTCGTCGGGTCCACCAGCGACGCCACAGAGACGTTCGCGCAGCTCCGTGATCGTGCACAGAACAGGATCGACCCATGGCAAGTGATACTCGAAAATCGGACCTGTTATGGACTTCTCAATGTGCTCAAGGATAACTATTTGCTGTTTGCGGTACTCTCGCCGTCGAGGGTCAGCCGCAGGATTCTCAAGTATAGTTACAGTGAGCGGATGCCGCTTGCGCCCGAGCAGATAGGTATACCGGGGCGACTTCGGCTGGCGCGCCGGCGGCTTCGGTACCCTGACCGGCAGTATCTTGCGGTTGAATGCGCTGATGCGTCACGCGCTCGGAGTTTCCACGCCGAGCTCGTCATCCCGGACGAACTCCGGATCGAGCAGGCAGTTATCCGGGACGCTGCCGCGGATACGGACTTGAGCGAAACGGATCTAGATGAGGATCGTGCGTCACTCCACGCGGGTGACGTTCCGCCAGACGCCGAAGTCGAGCTATTCGCCGTCGTAGTGCCGGAGCGCAGCGGGGGTGTGTGGCAATACCTCTTCGCTGGCTTGGCGGTAGTCGGTCTTCTCTGGCTGGGAGTGGCGTCCGGTCTTCGGGTGTCGGAGCCGAGTGCCGCAGTCGAGATTCTGACTGCTGGCGCTGGCCTGGCTTCTGGGCTCACGGCTATTCGGGGTGAGCATCGCTTTGTTCACCGGGCGTTCGCAGCGACGCGGCGAGCGCTGCTGATAGTCGCGGTCACGGCGCTCGGTGCATCTGCGCTGCTTGCCTTCCACGTGCCGAGCGCTCGACCTGTCACCGAATGGTGGATTGCGGCTATGGCTGCGTCGCTTGCGTCTGCTCGGCTTGCATGGTCGGTCGTTCGGTCCCCACGCTGAGCCGTAATGGGTTGAGTGGTCTATGTCGCACGGGTAGGATGGTTGGCATGAGCAACAAGGCGTTCAAGATTGAGCGGGCAGGCGCGCTTGTGGTCAAGGACGCCACAGCACGCCCCGTAGAAGTAGCTCCGAAGCCCTCGACGCGGGTGATCAAGCCCACTGAGAGCGACCGAGCGATCGCCCGAGCGCTGCTCGACTACTACAAGGGCAAGAGCTGACGCCGACCTGCGGCGTCCGAAGACGCTGGTCGCTGGCTGACGGCGCCCGGCCGGCACCAGGGTCACCCTGCGACCCTGGCCGCCCACTCCGACAGGGTCACCAGCGGGCCGGTGAAGAAGGGGACCTCCTCGCGGACGTGGAGGCGCGCCTGGGTCGCCCGGAGGGTGCGCACCAGATCGACGATGCGGTGCAGCTCGTCGGCCTCGAAGGCAAGTAGGAACTCGTAGTCGCCAAGTGCGAACCCCTCGACCGTGTTCGCCCGCACGTCCGCGAACTCGCGTGCGGCAAGGCCGTGCTCACGCAGCATCGCGCTGCGCTCCTCCGGCGGCAGCACGTACCAGTCGTATGAGCGCACGAAGGGATAGACGCAGAGGAAGCGGCGCGGGTTCGGGTCAACCATGAAGTTGGGGACGTGGCTGCGGTTGAACTCGGCCGGGCGGGTCACCCCGATCGCCGACCAGACCGGCGCCAGCAGCTGACCCAGTGGGCTCGCGCAGAGGCTGTGGTAGGCGAGCTGGAGCTGGTCGATGTCCGGTGAGTGCCACCAGACCATCAGGTCGGCGTCGGCCCGGAAGCCGGCGACGTCGTAGAAGCCCCGCAACGTGACGGCGTCGAAGCCGCCCAGCTCGGATTCGGTGCCGTCGATCAGCTCCTGGGCCTCGTCCTCGCTGTCGGGCAGCGGCAGATCGAGCCGGAAGACCGCCCAGTTCGTGTAGGTGATCTTCGCGTTGACCGCCGCGGCGATCGCGTCGGGCGTCCGCGACGGCTCCGGCGATGGGTCAGCACTCATCTCATGGTCCTTTCTGTTCGCTTACCTGGCCTGTGTCTCGCACTGTCCTACCACCTCGTGTCCGTTCTGTGGTGGCGATCCGTCGAGGCGCGGACCGGCGCCGGCCTCAGTCCGCGCTCCCGGCGATCACCGGCAGTCCGGTCACGACCCCCGACTCGCGTCGGCAGCTGTCGGCTGGGGCCTCGTCGGGGAATGGCGCCAGCTTCCCGGCCACCGCCGGCTCGCAGACCTCGCCGCGCTCGCGGGCGGCACGCTCGATCAGCAGCCCGGCCAGGCCGCGGATGAACTCGGGGCGGGTGGCGGCGAGCGCCGAGCGCTCCGCGTGCAGCTGCAGCTCCCGCGCCCGCTCCAGGGCGACCGTGTCGAGGTCATAGGCGACCTCCATGTGATCGGCGATGAACCCGATCGGTGCGATCACCACCCGGCCGCCGCCGTCGCCGGCAAGCTGCGCCAGCCGCTGCGAGACGTCCGGCTCGAGCCACGGCGTATGCGGGCTGCCCGAGCGCGAGCAGAACGAGAGGCTCGAGCTGAGCGCGTACTCGCCGCCGAGCCGCTCGTCGAGCAGCCGGCAGACCTCCTCGTGCTGCTGCAGGTAGCTTGGCCCGGTCGCGCCGCTGGCGTCGTTCATCGTCAGCGGGATGCTGTGCGTGACGTAGGCGACGTGCAACGGCGCTCCCGCCTCGATCCCGAGCCGGCCGGCCGCCGCACGGATCGCCGCCGCGTTCGCGTCGATGAAGCCGGGGTCGTTGAAGAACGGCCGCACGATGTCGAGTCGCAGATCCGCGGCCGCCTCGCCGAGCCGCGCGAGCACCTCCGCAAGGTGCTCGCGGTACTTGCGGCTGCCGGAGTAGGAGGCGTAGGCAGAGGTGATCAGCACCAGGATCCGCCGGGCGCCGAACGCCAGCGCGCTGCGCAGCGTGTCGAGCGTGCGCGGATACCAGTGCAGGTTCCCGAACAGGATCGGCACCCGCTGCCCGCGCGAGCGCAGCTCGGCCTCCAGCGCCGCGATCAGCGCCCGGTTCGCGGCGTTGATCGGGCTGACGCCGTCGAAGCGGCGGTAGTGCTCGCCGACCTGCTCGAGCCGCTGCCTCGGGATCCGGGTGCCGGCAGTGACGTCGCGCAGGAATGGGAGTACCTCGTCCGGTCCGGTCGGACCGCCGTAGGAGAGCAGCAGGATCGCGTCATAGGGGGCGAGGCTGGGCGAGCGCCCGCTGGCGCCCGCCCGTTCATCAGCGGCCCGGCTGGCCGTGCCGTCGCCGGCGCGGCGCGCGCTTGAATGACCCAAATCCTAACCCTCTACTTGACCGAGACGTTTGTGAGGTCAGGATAGTTCCAGTCGCCGACGTCGTCCATCCCGACAACGTCGTGGTTGGTTGCGATCACGATCGGCGCAAGACCCCAGATGGCGTCGTTGCCGCTCGTCCAGAGCTGCTTCTGCAGGCCATCCAGGATCGACTGCGCCTTGCTCGGGTCGAACGTCGCCAGCGCGGTGCTGAACTGCCCGGCGAAGGCGCTATCGCCCCAGCCTTCGTAGTACGGGGAGTACGACATGTAGAAGAACGGCGCGATCGTCTGGAACGAGGAGGCCATCGTGAAGGCGTTGGCGGCCCACTTGGTCCACTGCGCGGCCTCGCCGTAGTACTGGGCCTCGGGCAGCTCCTTCACGGTCATGTCGAAGCCGGCGGCCTTCACCTGCTGGGCGATCTCGAGCGTGCCCTGGGCGAGCGGTCCGCTGTCGGCGGAGACGTAGGCGGTGAACGCGGGATGCTTGTCACCGGCGGCGGCGAGCAGCGCCTTCGCCTCGGTGATGTCCTGGCTGCGCTGCGGCAGGCTCGTGTCGTAGCCGGGGTAGCCGGCGCCCCAGACGTCGTTACCGGGCTTACCGAAGCCGGAGAGCGCGACCTGGGCCAGCTGCTTGCGATTGATCGCGAGGCGGAACGCCGCCCGCACCTTAGCGTTGTCGAACGGCGCGACCTTCGCGTTCAGGATCAGGTCCATCGCCGCCGGCGCCGGGCTCTGGTTCAGGACGACGGACGAGTTGCTGCGGTAGCCGGAGGCGGTCGCGAGGTCGACGTCGTTCGCGAGCTGGACCTCGTGCGAGGTCAGCGCCCGCATCCCGGCGGCCGGATCGGAGACGCCGATCAGGACGATCTTCCGGGCGAGGCCGCGGGTCTCACCGTCCCAGTAGCCCTTGCGGCGCACGAGCACGGTGCGCTCGCCGGCCGCGAACGACTGGACCTTATAAGGGCCGGAGCCGTTCATCTGCGCGGCGCTCGTCGCGCCCTTACCCTTCGGCAGCACCAGGAAGTCGGAGGATGCGATGTAGAAGGGGAGGTCGGCGACCGGGTAGTCGAGCACCAGATGCACCTCCTTACCGGCGGCGGTCGACTTCTTGACGTTGACCATCGTCAGCACCTCGCCGGGGGAGAGCTGCGCCTCGCTGGCGAGCGAGGCAAGCACGTCGGAGCCCTCGACCTCCTCGCCGTCGGCGAACTTCGCCTTCGGGTTGATCGTGAAGGTCCACTCGGTGCCGGCCGCGTTGTGGCTGGCCTTGGTGTAGAGGATCGGCTTGACCTTGAAGCTCTGTGTGAACTCGGCAAGCTGCTCGTAGACGAGCATCGAGCGCGCGTAGGCGAGCGGCTCGGCGGCCTTGGTCGCGTCCAGCGTGTCCTGGGGGGTGTCGACGAACGCGGCGCTCAGCGTGGCGCCGCGCGCGGCGCCCGCCGTGTCGTGTGCGGCGGTGGTGGAGCTGGAGCTGCGACCACAGGCGGCAATGCTCACCGCGGCAACGGCGGCACAAGCGCCGCCGGCGACGGCGCGCAACGCGCGCCCCCTCATTTCACGGGTCAGTCGGATTCTCACGGTTTCCCTTCCACGACTATTCAATTTCCCGGCACGGACCTCAGCTGCGTCGCGAGCAGGCACTGCTGAGCCGGCCTGCCTGGTGCGCCAGGACCGGGGACGGTACCAAAGCACCCAACTTTCTCACCTACCCATATCTTCTCGCGAACTACCGACATTCTGCTAACAAAGGCGGCGGCATTACGGCCGTGTTAGCGACGTTGTGTCGCGACGGTACGTCGCTGTGCAGCGCGGGGGCGTCAGCTATGTGAGCCCGACGTGGCTTCGGGCGCTCCAGCCTGGGGCGCGGACAGCACGGACTGAGGCACCGGCGTGCCGTCCTCGAGCACATACGCCCGCTGGGCAAGGCGCCGGATCACGTTCGGGTCGTGGCTGATCACCAGCAGCGCCAGGTTCCGCTCGACGCGCAGGCGCTCGAGCAGGTCGCAGAGCCGGTCACGGGTCTCCGTGTCAAGTGCGCCGGTGACCTCGTCACAGAGCAGGATCTCCGGCTCCTGCGCCAGTGTGCGGGCGATTGCGACCCGCTGCTGCTGGCCGCCGGAGAGCTCGTGCGGGCGCCGGCGGGCGACGGCCGGCTCGAGGCCGACCTCGGCGAGCAGCCGTTCCGCGGCCACACCCGCGGCGCGGCCGCGGACGCCAGCGGCATCCGCGAGGATCCGGCCCACGCGTCGGGCCGGGTTCAGGCTCGTGAACGGATCCTGGAAGACGAGCCCGAGCCGGCGTCGGGTCGCCACCGGGCGTTTACGCGCGAGCGGGTCGACGCGGGTGCCGCCGATCCGGATCTCGCCGCTGCTCGCCGGGTGCAGCCCGGTGAGCACGCGTGCGAGCGTGGTCTTGCCGGCGCCACTGCGTCCCGCGAGGCCGACGCACTCGCCGGCCGCAAGCCGCAGATCGATCGAGCGCAGCACGGTCACGCCGTCGTAGCGGGCCCCGAGCCCAATCGCTTCCAGGATGGGCGACTCGGTGCTCGGCGTCGCGTCCGGAGCCGCGATCTCGTTTACTGCACGATTCCTTCCCCTATGCGTACGCGAACTTACAGAGAACGCGGCTGACCCTCGGCTGGGACGCGCCAGATCGGTCCTGGCGCGGTCGGATCGGAGCGCGGAAGCCGGCGCCGACGGGCACAGCTGCCCGCCCCGCAACTCGAGCACGACCTCGCCGAGCGCGGCGGCGGCCACAAAGTCGTGGGTGATCGTCAGTAGCGTCGTGCCGGTGAGCTCGCGCAGCCGCGCGAGCTCAAGCAGCAGTGCATCGCGCGTGGCCGGATCCTGGCCGGCGGTCGGCTCGTCGAGCAGCAGCACCGCCGGTGGCCCGGCAAGCGCCATCGCCAGTGCCAGACGCTGACGCTGGCCGCCGGAGAGCTCGTGCGGATAGCGGCGCAGCAGCTTGCGCTCGCCGTCCAGCCCGACCAGCTCGAGCAGGCGGGCGATCTCCGGGGCAGCCGCGCCCCGCGGCGAGCGCCGGTCGAGGGCCTCCGCCAGCAGCCTGCCGACCCTGAGCGTCGGCGTCAGCGCGGCGAGCGCGTCCTGAGGGACGTAGTGCAGTCGGTGGCGGCGCAGCTCTCTGACGGCGGCCGGGTCGGCCTCGGAGCGTGGCAAGAGCGTCTCACCGTCGCAGCCGACCCGGCCGCCGGTGTGCCACAGCCCTTCCCGCACATGCCCGAGCAACGCCAGCGCCAGCGTCGTCTTCCCGACCCCGGACGGGCCCATGATCGCGAGCGACTCACCGGCATGTAACTCCAGGTCGAGCGCGCGCAGGACGGGGCGGCCGGCGCCGTCCTCGATCGTCAGCGCTGCCGCCGCCAGCAGCGGCGCCGGCCGCCCCGTCCCCGCTGCGGCGGCATCAAGCCCCGTGACCTCGGTCACGCCCTTCGGCGCGGTCGCGCCTGTGCGATCGTCCACGGTCTCGCTCACCGCAGCACCTGCTCGGGCCGGAGCGGGTCGGTCGCGGCCTGCTCGAGGGCCTCCTCGCTGAGCTGGCCGCCCGCCCGCCGGGGGTCTTGGACTGAGCTGCCTGGCCGGGAAGCGGTCGACCCGCTCGCACCGGTCCGGTAGGCGATGAAGGCGTGGCTCAGCAGCATCAGCCCGGCGGCGAGGCAGGCCAGCAGCAGCGCCGGCGCGATGATCGGCCACGGTTGCTGCTGCATCGTCGCCTCGGCGTCGGCGATCATCAGCCCCCACTCGGGTGTCGGCGGCGCCGGGCCGAGACCGATGAAGCCGGCGGCGCAGATCAGGAAGACGCTGGTCAGCAGCCGCACGACGAAGTCGGCGGCGATGATCGGCGCGAGGTTCGGCAGCAGCTCCCGCCGCGCCAGGCGGGGCAGCGTGCTGCCGGACAGCACGGCTGACTCGACGAACGGCTCGGCGATCAGCGTCTGCGTCCGGGTGGCGATCAGCGGCACCAGTGGCGGCGTCAGCGCCAGCGCGGCGCCGACCATCATCACCAGCGACGAGTGCCCGAACCCGGCAACCAGGACCGAGAGCAACAGGATGCCGGGGATCGCGAGTAGCACGCGGCTGAGGTAGCCGGTGAGCGCCCGGGCCAGGCGGCCCGAGGCGGCGACGGCGATGCCGCCGGCGACGCCCATCAACTCGGCGCCGAGCGCCGCCACCAGCGCGATCCCGAGTGTGGTGCGGCCGCCGTAGAGGACGCGACTGAGCACGTCGCGGCCGAGCTGGTCGGTGCCGAGGAGGCCGACGCTGCCGGGGCCGGCAAGCGGCCGGCCGAGCGTCGCGTCAGGGTTGTGCGGCGCCAGCAGCGGCCCCAGCAGGGCGACCGCGATCGGGATCGCGGTCAGCACGGCGCCGGCGATGAGCGCGGTGCGCGAACCGGTGCGCGAGCGCGAGCCGGTGCGCGCGCCGCCGCGACGGCCACGGCCGCGGTCACTCGAGCGTGACCGCGAGTTTGCTCGCGAGCGTGAGCTTGATCCCCGGATCATCTCGGCCGCTCGCCGTGGTGGGGGGTGAGCATCGTCGTCAGCGCGCCGGAGAGCCCCAGCGCCACCACGACCAGGGTCGCGAGCACCAGCGCGACTCCCTGCACGACCGGCAGGTCCTGCTCGGCGACCGCCGACTGCAGCAGCGAGCCGATCCCGGGGTAGGCGAACACGACCTCGACGATCACGGTCTCGGTCGCGAGCACGATCACGGTGATCGCCGCCAGCTGTGCCAGCACCGGCGCCACCGCCGGCAGGATGTGGCGCCGCAGCAGCGCCGGCCCGCCGATCCCGCGCAGCCGTGCCGCCTCGACGTAGGCGGAGCGGCTGACGGTGATCACCTGGGCGCGGATCACCTGCACGAGCAGCGCCACCAGCGTCAGCGAGAGCACGACCACCGGCAGCACGAGGATGTCCAGCTGATCGAGCATCGGCCTTGTCGGGTCCGGGGAGGAGATCGCCGGCAGCACACCGAGCTTCGCGGAGAACACGAGCAGCAGCAGCACGCCGATCGCGAACGGCGGAAACGCCGAGGTCAGCGCCGCCACCGCCAGGACGGCGCGGTCGACGATGCCGCCGGGGCGCAGGCCGCAGGCGATCGCCACGGCGCTGAGGATCGGCACCGCGATCACGAGCGTGGCGCCAACCAGCCAGGCGGAGTTGCCGATCGATTGCCCGAGGGTGTGCGCCACGCTCTGACCGCTGGTCCAGCTGTAGCCGAGGTTCCCGTTTAGCGCGTGCCAGAACCAGTCGCCGAGTCGTCCCAGCACGGGTCGGTCGAGCCCCAGCCGTGAGCGCTCGGCGGCGACCGCGGCGGGCGTTGTGTACAGCGATAGCCGCTGGCGGGCCGGGTCGCCGGGCAGCCAGTTCATGATCAGGAACACCGCCGCGCAAGCGCCGGCGATCACGAGCACACCGCCGAGCAGCCGCCGAGCGCCAGCGGCAAGGTGCCGGAAAGCAAGCTCTGCTCTACGTCTGGGGACGGCTCTCTGCGCGTGCATCTCGACCTTCGCGCAAGCTGCGCTATCGCTGGAACTGTACCCATCGGGGGTGGAGCCACCCGCGACCGCGGGTAGCAGTCACCCGCGTGCAGCCGAGCCGGCTGTTAACGACATGCAGTCGCTATCAGCTGCGACACAGTGTCGCTCGCTTAGCGGTTACGCGTGCCCGGCGGTTAGCTAATCGGTGAACGTGAGCTGCTGGTCGGCGCCGGTGAGCGCGTCATCGCCACTGCCGTCCGCCTCGACGCCGGCGTCCGGATTGGCACCAGCCTGCGCGGCCTGCGCAAGCACCGCGCGGCCGTTACCGGCCTTCACGTCCGTGTCCGGCTCGGGCACCAGGCCCGGCAGGAGCTTCTCGTCGTCCTGACGAGGCGGCTCCAGCAGCAGCTGGGTCGGCGCCTTCAGCTCGAGCCGCACGCCCGAGCTGCCGGTGGCCGCCGCGGCGCCGTTCACGCTCGTGACCTCGGGCTTGCGCACGCGCCGGCGTGTCTTACTGCGCCGGCCCTTCGGGAAGTTCCGCAAAAGGTCGCGGGCAAGCGTGGCCGGCTTACGGGCCATCCGGGTCCGGGCACCGCGCAGCGCCTCCTCGGCGTCGGGCGTATGCGCCACCGCCGCGGCCAGCAGCGCCGCCGCCAGCCGCCGGTCCTGCTTGCGGGTGGCATGCACGATCCGCCGCGCGTTGCGGGCGTGGGCGGGCCCCGATGAGTTGACGAGCAGGCCGAGCAGCCGCTTGGTCTCGGGCCAGCGCTGCACCGCGTACTCCTCGTGCACGTCGCGCGTGTACTCCGCCATCCGCCAGATCCAGGCGCTCGCCTGGTCGCGCCGGCCGATCCGCTTCTCGGCAAGCGCCTGCAGCATCAACTTCACGCCCTCGCGGCGCTCATCGCGCGGCCAGGGGCCCATCACGTCGATCGCCGTGTCGAAGGCGTCGGGGTCGTGGCCTCCGGCAATCTCCTGCAGCGCCCGCAGCCGCACCGGGCCGGAGCGATTGCGCTGCAACGCCGTCAGCAGGAACCGCTCCTTCAGCTCGCCCTGCCGGTCGAAGTGCAGCATCGCCTTCGCCCGGCGCCAGCCGCTGGGGGCCACGCGGGCACCGGCAAGTGCCGCCCACACATGTTGCTCGCCGTAGTCCAGGAACTCGACCGCGATCCGCCAGAGCTCGCGCTCGAAGACCTCGGCGCGCCGCTCGGGATCGGGGGTCACCGGCAGCACCCGCCGCTCAACGCGGATCCGCCGCCCGCGCCCGCGCCGGACCGGCCCGACGACGATCGCGCCGCCACGGTAGACGTCTCTGTCGAGCAGGGAGTGCAGCGTCACGACGGGGTCGTCGTGCTTAGTCGCCGGGTGTACGAAGTCGACGACGATGCCGGCCTCCTTCCCCGGGTGCCGGCGGGTGACGCGGCCGACGCGCTGCTGGTAGATGCGCTTGGAGGCCGTCGGCGCCAGATGCATGCAGACGGTCGCCCGCGGCGAGTTCCAGCCCTCGGCCAGGAGCTGGGCGTTGACCAGCACGTCGATCTTCCCGGACTCGTAGTCGGCGAGGATCTTCGCCAGCTCGCGCTTCGGAGTCTCGCCGGAGACCGCCATCGCCTTGATGCCGATCGCCCGCATCGACTGGGCGACGTTATAGGCGTGGCGCACGCCGGCGGCGTAGATGACGCCGGGGACGCCGTTGAAGCGGGTCTTATAGAGGTCGGCGATCGCCACGTTGAACGGCGTCTGGTCGAGCACCTCGGCCAGCATCTCCTGATCGAACTCGGTGTCGACCTCGCCGCGGCGCAGCGGCACCTTGGCGATCGTGCGCACGCCCGGTCCCGGCGGGATGCGGATGCAGCGCAGCGGTGAGATCACGCCGCGCCGTGCCGCCTGGGCAAGGTCGAAGCGCGATGTCTGGGTCGGGAACAGGTCGGTGACGTTCCGGGCGATCAGCGCCCCGGTGGCGGTCATGCCGATGAAGATCGGCTCGTGCCAGTGGCGGATCGCGGCCGAGGTCTTCTCGCCGAGGGCGGTGTGCGCCTCGTCGCAGATCACGATCGTGTAGGCGCTCGAGATCTTCCCGGCGTTGCGCACGAACCACTGGTAGGTCTCGACCGAGACCGGCCCGTTGGCGGCATCCTGGCCGAGCAGCAGCGGCGCGCAGAGACGGTCCCGGTAGCCACGGTCCTTGAGCTCGCCGATGAACTGGTCGACCAGGTTCCGCCGGTGGGTGAGGATCAGCACGCCGCCGGTCCGCGACGCCTCGACGAAGCCGAGCGCGGCGACGGTCTTCCCGGCGCCGGTCGCATGCTCGAACCAGAAGCGCCGGTCGGCGTTCGGGTCCTCGTCCTCGAGCGAGACGTCCTCGTCGAGCTCCGAGCCCTCCTCGTCGAGCTCCGGACTCTCCTCGTCCTCCTCGGCGTCGAGCTCGAGCTCGTCTTCCGCGTCGTCCTCGGCGTCCAGGTCGCTGTCGGCATCCGTCTCGGCATCAGCGTCGATCTTGCCGCCACCGGCCCGCTGGCCGGTGGCAACGGCGCCGGCCGCGGCAGCCGCCGCCTCCGCGCCCGCATGGTTGGTTGCGTCGTACTTGACCTGTTCGGCCGCAAGCAGCGCGGCCAAGGTGCCGGAGAGCGCGTCAACCTGGTGGGCGGAAAGCACCGTGCCGTCCGCCAGCCGTGGCTCGGGGTGGGAGAGCACGCGCTCGAGGCCCAGCATCAGCGAGTACTGCTGGCGCCAGGCCAGCGATGGCACGCGGTACTTCGCCTTGACGTCGTCGATCGCGGCGTCGAGCGCCCGCCGCCGGATCGAGCCCGGGGCGAGCGCGTCCTGCTTGCTCTCGCCGTCGAGGATGAAACGCTCGTGCGTCAACGCCTCAGCGCGCTTGATGGCGGCGTCACTGGGGAAAGTGCTTGCAGCACTCATCTAGAAGGATGCTCGTGACTGATCGTGTGTAGGAGATCGAATCGCAGTCCCCGGACGGGGCGATTCGTGCGAAGGAGCTCCGCCGTGCGGAAACTCGATGAATACCTTCCAACTCGGCGGCCCGAAGCAATTCCGTTCGAACCGATAGCTGGCATTTAAGCAGACGCGCGGACGGAAAGCTCCTGGCGGTCGCGGACATCCACGGGTTGAGTGGCCGCGCCGGTGCCTTTCTCGCGACATTCCGTCGATCGTGTGAGAAGCTATTGCGAATGAGTGGGACGTTGGCAGAGCGCGACTTCGAGGTGCGGCCGGTGAGCAGCCGGGGGGAGATCGCCGAGCTACTGCAGGTCCGCGAGCAGGTCTTCTGCGTCGAGCAGGGGGTGCCGATCCGCGACGAGCGCGACGGGCGCGACGCCGAAGGGCTGCACCTGGTCGCGGTCTCGGCCGGGCACGTCGTCGCGACCTGCAGGCTGATCTTCTCCGGTGACGCGGTGCTGCTCAGCCGTCTCGCCGTCGACAAGGCGGAGCGCCGGCGCGGGGTCGCCGGCGCGATCCTCGACGAGGCCGACCGCATCTCCCGGGCGCGGGGCCAGCGACGGATCCTGCTGCACGCCCAGACCTACGTGCGCGAGCTCTACGAGAAGCACGGCTACGAGCCGCACGGGCGGGAGTTCGTCGACGCCGGGATCGAGCACATCGCGATGGAGAAGCGCCTGTGAGGGCGCTGATCCAGCGCGTCAGCAAAGCAGCGGTCTCAGTTGGCGACGAGCGGCTTGCCGTGATCGGTGAGGGGCTTCTGGTGCTGCTCGGGGTCGCTCGCGACGACGCCCCGGCCGACGCGGATTGGCTCGCCGCGAAGGTCCGGGCGCTCCGGGTCTTCGACGACGCTGACGGCCGCATGAACGAGCCGCTTGGCGACCGCGAGCTGTTGTGCGTGAGTCAGTTCACGCTCTACGGCGACGTGCGCCGCGGCAACCGTCCCAGCTACGTGCAGGCGGCGCCGGGCGAACAGGCGCTGCCGCTCTACGAGCGCTTCTGCGAGCGGACGGGCGCGCTGCGAGGTCGGTTCGGCGCCCACATGCGGATCGAGCTCGTGAACGACGGCCCGGTCACGTTGCTGATCGAGAGCTGAGCGACCCCAGCCCGGTCCACCGCGTTCTTTGTAAGTTCGCGTACGCATAGGGGAAGGAATCCTGCAGTGAACGAGCCCTGGGGCGCAGGCGGACCGCGCCGCGAGCCCGAACGAGCCGCAAGGCTCAGACGGGTGCGCCCGGCTGCTGCGACTCGTGGTCGCGCGACGGCTGCTGGTCGCGGCCGCGATGGACGCTCGACCGCACGGCCGGCAGCGACCGGCAGTGCTCGAGCGCCTCCCGGTAGACCTCGCAGGTCGCCGCCGCGACCTCGCTCCAGGTCCACTCCGGTGGCGGCGGCACGTCCGGACGGACGGCGGCGTGCGCGGCTTCGAGCAGGGTGCCGGCCTGACCTGACGGCACCAGCTCGGCGCGCTCGCCCAGCACCTCGGCGGTCGCGGGCGTGTCGTAGGCGACAACCGGCGTGCCGCAGGCCAGGGCCTCGATCGCGGTCAGGCCGAAGCCGTTCCCGTCACCGGGGAACAGCAGGGCGTGGGCACCGGTGTAGATCGCGGCCAGCTCGTTATCGCTGACCTCGCCGGTCGTGAAGACGTTCGAGAAGCTCCTGGCCCAGCGGTCGCCGGGGCCGACGAGCACCAGCGGCAACTTACGGTGCGCGTGGGCGATCGCGGTGATGCTGCGGCGGTGCATCGCGCTGGTCATGTCGCCGACCCACAGCAGGTACTGCTCCGGCAGTGAGAACCTCCGCCGGGCGACGGCGACGGCCTTCGGCGTCTGCGGGCTGAACACCGGGTCGGCGGCCTCGGGGATCACGACGACCCGGTCCGCCGACAAGTTGAGCCGGTCGATGGCCTGCTCGGCGGCAGCGGTGGTCGTACAGATCACCCGCAGCGCCCGCTCGACCGCGAGGTAGCGCAGCCGCAGCCGCATGCCGCCGCGCGTCATCTCGCTGTGCAGGCGCAACGGGCTGGCGTCGTGAACGGTCACAACCATCGGCAGCGGTGGATGCAGCATCGCCCCTGCGAGCCACGGCGCGTGGTAGAGGTCGGCGGCGTGCGCCCGCGGCTTGTGCGTCTCGGTGATATCGCCGGTCAGACAGCCGCGCAGCTCGTGCAGCAGGCAGCGCGTGTAGCGTGCAACGCCGCTGAGCTCAGAGGCGGGACGGCTGTCGAAGGCGAGGTTCATGCTCGTCGGAAGGCGGCTGCCGATCGGGCCGTCGGTTGCTGATGCGTTATGGGCGGCACGATAGCTTGACGTTCGATGCGGGATTACTACGAAAGCCTGTGGACGGCATTGCCGGCAACGCTCACCCCTCCAGACCTCGCACGGCGTCACCGGTTCCTGGTCGCCGAGCTTACCGCGGGAGAGCGATTACTGGATCTCGGGTGCGGAACCGGCGAGTTCGCGGCGATTGCGGCGGCCGCCGGCGCCCAGGTCGTCGGGGCGGAGGTGGCGTCGGCGGCGCTGGCGCGGGCCCGGAGCGCGCATCCGGATCTGCGCTTCGAGCTGGTGCCGTTCGACGGGCCGCTACCGCTGCCCGATAACAGCTTCGAGGTCGTCTGGGCCAGCGAGGTGATCGAGCACGTCGCCGACACGGCGCTGTGGCTCTCCGAGGTCAGGCGCGTGCTGGTGCCACGCGGCCGGTTGCTGCTGACCACTCCCTCGCACGGACGGCTGCGGCTGCTGCTGGGCGGGATCGAGCGCTACTCGCCGCCGCTCGGCGACCACCTCCACCTCTACACGGCAAGCTCGCTGCGTGAGCTGCTGGGGGAGTTCGGGTTCGGTGAGGTCAGCGTCCGGGCGGCCAGCGGGCCGCCCCTGCTGCGGCGAATGCTGCTCGCAAGGGCACGGCGCTGAGACGAGCGCGCAGCCACTATGCTCGCCGCCCATGGCAATGGCTGCGATCGTGACAGGCGGCGCCGGGTTCATCGGCTCGAACTTGGTCGACGCGCTGCTGGACCGCGGTGACAGCGTCACGGTGATCGACAACCTCTCGACCGGGCGGCGCGAGAACCTCGACGGTGCCCTCGCCCGCGGCGCGCGGCTCGAGCAGATCGACGTCTGCGACGGGAAGGTGCTGACTGCGGCCTTCCTCGCGGCGCACGCCGACGTCGTCTTCCACCTCGCCGCCCAGATCGACGTCCGCGTCTCGGTGGCCGAGCCCGTCTTCGATCTCGAGACCAACGTGAGGGGCACGTTGAACGTGCTCGAGGCGGCGCGGGCGAGCGGTGTCCGGCGCCTGGTCAACACGTCCACCGGCGGCGGTCTCTACGGCGAGGCTACGTTGCTGCCGACGCCCGAGAGCGTGCCGATCGCGCCGCTCGCGCCCTACGGCCAGGGCAAGCTCGCCGCCGAGGGCTACTGCGGCCTCTACACCCGCCTGCACGGCCTGCAGACCGTGTCGCTACGCTACGGCAACGTCTACGGGCCGCGCCAGGACATCCACGGCGAAGGCGGCGTGGTCGCGATCTTCTGCGGGCGTCTACTGGCCGGCGAGACGCCGGTGATCGTCGGCGACGGCACCCAGACCCGCGACTGGGTCGAAGTCTCCGACGTCGTGCAGGCGAATCTGCTCGCGGCCGGCAGCGAGCTTGGTGGCAGCAGGTCGCGTGGCAGCGGACCCGGCGGCAGCGAACTTGGTGGCGCTTTCAACATCGGCTGGGGGCAGGAGACCACGGTGCTCGGGCTGATCGAGCACCTGGCGGCGGTCGGCGCGGAGTTCGGGCTGGCGCTGAGGGAGTCCGAGTTCGTGTCGGGCAAGGCAGGAGAGGTAATGCGTAGCTGCCTTGACGCGAGCAGTGCTCGCGAGCAGCTCGGCTGGCGACCGCAAGTGCGCCTTGACGACGGACTACGGCGCATAATTAAAACTCTGATCGAGGTGCGATGAGGATCTCAGCGGGAGAGCTCGAAGGTGTAAAGGTGCTCGAGCCCCAGGTGCATGGGGACGAGCGTGGATTCTTCGTGGAGACCTTCAGGCAGGAGGTGCTGCAGGACGCGGGCATCGATCTCGCCTGGGTGCAGGACAACCACTCGCGCTCGCGGCAGGGAACGATCCGCGGCATGCACTTCGACGCCGGCCAGTCGAAGCTGGTCCGCTGCGCCCGCGGCGCGATCTTCGACGCCGTCTGCGACATCCGTCTCGGCTCGCCGACGTTCGGGCGCTGGGAGGGCTACCAGCTCGACGACCAGGTCCACCGTCAGCTCTTCGTGCCGCTCGGCTTCGCCCACGGCTTCTGCGTTCTGTCCGAGCTGGCGGATGTAGTGTATAAGACCAGTTCCTACTACGATCCGCGTTCGGAAGGGGGCTTCCGGTTCGATGATCCCGCCGTTGGCATCGAGTGGCCGACAGCCGGTACCCCGACCGTATCGGCTCGAGATCGTGAGGCTCCGACGCTCGCGCAGATCGCTGACACACTCCCGTTCCGGTATGAGCGCCGGTGATCGCATCCCAGCCGGTAGCGACCGATCACGAAGGCAGCCGTGACCACCGCCAGGGACTCCACGCTGAACATCCTCGTCGTCGACGATGAGGCGGATCTGCGCGACATGCTGACGCGCTCGTTCACCCGCGAGGGGCACCGGGTGACCGCGGTTGCCGACGGCGAGACCGCGATCGATCAGGCTTCGACCGACAGCTTCGACATCGTCCTGCTCGACATTGCCCTCGGCCCCGGGCCGGACGGCTACGAGGTCACGCGCACGCTGCGCTCGCGCCGGAACATGGTGCCGATCATCATGCTCACCGCGCTTGACTCGGAAGCCGACGCGGTGCTGGGTCTCGAAGCCGGCGGCGACGACTACGTGACCAAGCCGTTCGGCCTGGCGGAGCTTCGCAGCCGTATCCGCGCAGTCCTGCGGCGCGCCGGCGGGCGCGCCGCCGAGGCCGAGATCATCAACGTCGGCGGCCTCGCGATCGACCGGGCGCGACATGAGGTGACCGTCGACGGTAAGCCCGTCCGTCTGACCTTCAGCGAGTTCGAGCTGCTCGACGCGTTGATGGCCGACCCCGGCCGGCTGCTGAACCGGCAGGAGCTGCTGCGGGCGATCTGGGGCGACAGCGCCTTCCGCGACCCGCGGGCGATCGACGTCCACATCCGACATCTGCGTGAGAAGCTTGAGCCGGAGCCGGACAAGCCAAGGTACATCCTCACGGTCCGCGGTGCGGGCTACCGTCTCGGCGGGACCTGAGGCAACGGCCGTGGCGCTCTGGCGACGCTTGCGCTCGATCAGCGTCGGGCTCCGCGAGCGGATCGTCGGCGTGGTCCTGCTCACCACCGCGGTGACGCTGGGCGTCGCCGCGCTGACGCTGCTGCCGCGGCTCGAGTCGTCGTTGCGGAAGGCCGCGATGAGGACGCTGCAGAATGACGTCGTCGCCGCCAGCGGCTACCTCTTCCAGCTCGAGCACGTCAGCTACCAGTCGCTGGACGACAACGTCTCCTCCACTCCAGGGAGGACGGCCAAGCAGGTCCAGCAGTCCACCGCGGCGGATCTCTCGAAGGTCGAGGCACGTCTGCGAACCCACTTCAGCGCCACCAGCCTGACGCTGGTCGGCTACATCGATGCCAACGGCCACGGGCATCCGGTGCTGCCGGTCGCGGCGCTGAACCCGACCGGCAGCACCGGGTCCACGGCCGCCACCACGGAGGCGGCGATCGCCGACGCCGAGGCTGGCGCCCCCTACGACGACGTGCGCACGGCGTTCATCCAGCGGCGCACCGTCTACAGCTTTAACCGCGGCCGCTCGCAAGTCCGAGCCGCGATCTGGCTCGGGAACAACCGCTACGGCGCGACCGACGCCGTGCTCGCGGTCCGACGCTCGATCGACGAGGTGCCCGAGGCGGTGGCGACAGTTCGCCGAGCGGTCGAGATCGCCGCGATCCCGGGCGTGCTGCTGACCGCGATCCTGGTGTTTCCGCTGGCCTCGCGGGCGGTGCGTCGCGTGCGGATGCTGCGCGAGGCGGCTCTGCGACTCGCGGTTGACGGCAGCGGTGCCGACTTCCCGATCGATCGCACGCACGACGAGATCGGCGACCTCTCGCGCTCGTTCGCGATCGTGCAGCGTCGTCTACGCCAGCAGGAGGCGGCGCGCCGAGCCTTTGTCTCGACGGCGTCCCATGAGCTGCGCACGCCGTTGGCGTCACTGGGGGGGATGCTGGAGCTACTCGCCGAGGATCTGGACGCCGAGCACCCCGACCTCAAGGACGCGAACGAGCTGCTCGGGCACGCCCGCGCGCAGTCGGATCGGCTGGCGCGGCTTGCGGCCGACCTGCTCGACCTGAGCCGCCTCGACGCCGAGGTGAAGCTGCGCTCCGAGCCGGTCGAGCTCGGTGAGCTGGTCAGGGCGGTGCAGGCCGAGTTCGAGGCGCGCGCCGGCGACCGGGAGGTTGCCCTGCGGCTCGAGACCCCGGGCACCGCGAGGGGCGGCATGCCTGGGGACGCGGTTACCGGCACGCCCGCTGGCGTGCCGGCCGGCAAGGCGGGTGAGGCACCTTCCGTCTGGGCCCTCGCCGACCCCGGCAGCGTCGCGCGGATCATCCGGATCCTGCTTGACAACGCCCTGCGCGTCGCTCCCCGGAGCAGCGAGATCGTGATGCGCGTCGGCGTCGATGACGGCGAGCCCGCGATCCGCGTCAGCGACGCCGGTCCCGGCGTGCCGAAGGAGGAGCGGGGCGTGATCTTCGAGCGCTTCCAGCGTGGCCGCTCCTCCACGGGCAAGGCCGGCTTCGGCCTCGGGCTCGCGATCGGCCGCGAGCTGGCCGAGCGGATGGGCGGCGCGCTGACGCTGCTGGACGACGATGGCAGTGGCGCGACGTTCAGCGTCAAGCTGCGATCGGCGCCACCCGAGGACGCCGAAACCGGCGAGATCCAGGCCTGAGGGTGAGATTCACGCTTAGATATGACATACGCGGGCGAGCAGGAGTTACGGGGGCGAATGTGAGGCCGGGGCTTAATCGGTGTAGATGGAGAAGACGATGACGATGCTTGCGTTCGGCGCCTTCATCCACGTCAGTGACAGCCTCGGCTACGCGCTGCCGGCGCTGATCGGCCTCGAGTCGATGGGCGTGCCCTCGCCCGGCGAGACCGCGCTGGTGCTGGCGGCCGTGCTCGCCAGTCAGGGCAAGCTCAACATCGCCCTGGTGATCGCGATCGCCGCGGCCTCCGCGATCCTCGGCGATAACATCGGCTACCTGATCGGCCGGCTCGTCGGCCGCGAGGTGCTGACCGCGAAGGGCCCCTTTCACGAGCGCCGCAAGCGCCTGATGGCGATCGGCGATGGCTACTTCGAGCGCTACGGCACGAGGACGGTGTTCGTCGGCCGCTGGATCGCGTTGATCCGCTTCGCGGTCGCTTGGCTGGCGGGCATCAACGAGATGCCGTTCCACGTCTTCTTCCTCTGGAACGCGCTCGGCGGCATCACCTGGGCGACCGCCTTCGGCCTCGCCGGCTACTACGGCGGCAGCGCCTTCGTGAACGTCCTCGAGAAGGTCGGGGTCATCGCCGCGGTTGTGCTGGTTGTCGTACTCATAGCCCTCTTCTTCGCCAAGCGCTACCGCGACCACAAGCTCGAGCGCCGGCTCGACGAGTGAGCTGGGCGGGCCGTCCGGTCCCCGGCCGGTGACCACGCGGCCGGTGACCACGCGGTGGTATGCGAGTTCGTCAGACGTGGTTGGACAAACTCGCATACCACTCCCGGCGGCTGCGCTGCGGCGCCTGCGGTTGCTCCGCGGCACGCCCACGGCCCCGCTAGAGTAAGTCGAGTTTGTTGACCTAACAAGTAGACAAACTCTGACCTGTGGATCACGGGCGTGCTGATGGTGACCGGGCGACGGACGCACACCCGCAAGCGGAAGACCTACCCGGAGGTGACGAGATGAGCGAAGTGCAAGCTGCCGCCGCGAGCTGCGAGGTGTCCTGGTTCTCGGCGCTGTGCGATGACGACTACGAACTCCTCGGCGTCGCCGATCCGGGTTTGCGCTCGAGCTGGGAGCACTGCCGCGACATCGCACTGGCGGCTGAGTCGGGCGGGTTCGACAACCTGCTGCTGCCCTCGAACTACCCGACCGGGTTCGACAACACCGTCTTCGCCGCGGCGATCGCGCCCTTCCTGCGCCGGATGCGGCTGCTGCTCGCCGTCCGCTCCGGCGAGCTCGGCGTGCCGCAGCTCGCGCGCCAGCTTGCGGCGCTCGACCAAGCGCTCGAGGGGCGACTCACCATCAACATCATCTCCTCCAGCCCGGCCGGCGAGCACCTGGATTCCGAGCAGCGCTACGCGCGCACGCTCGAGCAGATGACGCTGCTGCGCCGGCTGCTGGGCGGGGAGGCGGTCGACTTCCACGGCGAGTACTTCGATCTCGACGTGCCGGCGCCGACGCTGCGGCCGACCCAGCGGTACATGCCTTTCTACTTCGGCGGTCTCTCGGACGCCGCCCGCGAGGTCGCCGCCCAGATCGCGGACGTCTACTTGCTGTGGCCGGACCGGACTGAGAATCTGGCGAGCGTGATCGACGACGTCCGTCGGCGCGCCGCCCGCTACGACCGCACACTGCGCTTCGGGCTGCGGATCCATGCGGTCGTCCGCGCTAGTGAGGCGGAGGCTCGCACCGCCGCCGACCGGCTGGTGTCGAAGCTCACGCCCGAGGTGGGGGAGCAGATCCAGAGTCGGTCGCTGCATCCCGGCTCGGCCGGCAACGCCAGGCAGGCGCAGACGCGGACCGAGGCCGACGCGCACGGATACCTGGAGCCGCACGTGTGGACCGGAATCGGCCGCGCGCGTGCCGGCTGCGGTGCGGCCCTCGTCGGCGACCCCGACCAGATCATCGCGAAGATCCGCGCCTATCAGGAGATCGGCCTGGAGGCATTCGTGCTCTCCGGGTATCCGCATAACGCCGAAGGCGATCTCTTCGCGCGACACGTGCTGCCGTATCTCGAGCATGGTCCGCTCCAGGTCGAGCCGGAGCGACTGACCGCGGCAGCCTGACCTGGGTGCGCCGGCCTGATCCGGCAGCGGCGGCCTGATCCGGCAGCGGCGGCCTGAACTGGGTGCGGCAGGCCGGTGGCGAGCCGATCTCGCGGCAAAGAATACTAACTCTGTTTAGATAATTGACTAGGTAGAATATCTGCCTGCAACAGTGGCAACCGACAAGGAGGACCTTGATGGGCGATAGCTCCAGCGAGGATGCAGAGCCGCAATTCCTAATGCACGAAGCGGGCGACACGGTGGCCGTCGCGGTGCAGAACGTGGACCCGGGCACAGCGAGCGGGGCTGTGCTGAGCAGTGGCGAGCGGCGGCAGCTTCCCGTCAGCGAGCGGATCCCGCTCGGTCACAAGTTCGCCGTCGCGGCGGTTGCAGAGGGGGCGCCTGTCATCGAGTACGGCTTCCGCGTCGGCACGGCGCTGCAGCCGATCGCAGCAGGCGAGCATGTCCACGTCCACAACCTTGGGAGCTCACGGTGGCAGACCTCACGCGTAGGCTGACCGGCTATCGGCGCGCGAACGGCGCCGTCGGCATTCGCAACCATGTCGTCATCCTGCCGGTCGACGACCTCTCCAACGCGGCGGCCGAGGCCGTGGCGAACATCGTCCCCGGTACCCTGGCGCTGCCGCACCCTTACGGGCGCCTGCAGTTCGGCGAGGATCTGGAGCTGACGTTCAGGACCCTGATCGGCAGCGGCACGAACCCGAACGTCGCGGCTGCGGTCGTGATCGGCATCGAGCCGGAGTGGACCGAGCGCGTCGTCAGCGGGATCGCCGCGACCGGCAAGCCGGTCGCGGGCTTCGCAATCGAGTCGCATGGTGACCTCGCGACGATCGCGACGGCAGCGCGTACCGCCCAGGAGTTCGTGCAGGACGCCAGCGAGCTCCAGCGCGAGCCGATCGAGCGCTCGGAGCTATTGATCTCGATTAAGTGCGGCGAGTCCGACACGACGACCGGCCTCGCCTCCTGCCCGGCGGTCTCCGCGGTCGTCGATCGCTGGGTGCAGGGCGGCGGCTCGGTGCTGTTCGGCGAGACCTCCGAGCTCACCGGTGGCGAGTCGCTGATCGCGGAGCGCTGCATCGATCAGGCGACGCGCGACGCCTTCCAGCGCACCTACGACAGCTATACGGGCGCGATCGCGGCCACCGGCGCCAACTTGCTCGGCTCGCAGCCGACGAAGGGGAACATCGCCGGCGGGCTGACGACGATCGAGGAAAAGGCGCTGGGCAGCATCTCCAAGACCGGCTCCGTGCCGGTGGTCGACGTCCTGGCCGAGGCGCAGGCTCCGTCGAAGACCGGCCTCAGCTTCATGAACAGCTCCTCGGCCGCCGCCGAGTTCCTCACCCTGGTGGCTGCGGCCGGAGCGGTCCTGCACTTCTTCCCGACCGGCCAGGGCAACGTCGTCGGCAACCCGATCGAGCCGGTGATCAAGGTCACCGCGAACCCGCACACCGTGGCTACGATGGGCGAGCACATCGACGTCGACGTCTCCGGCGTGCTGCGGCTCGAGTATCCCCTGGAGCAGGCCGCCGATCGCCTGCTCGCCGTCGCCGATCGTACGATCAACGGCCGCCTCACGGCGGCGGAATCGCTTGGGCATCGTGAGTACGCGCTCACCAGGCTCTATCCCAGTGCCTGAGCGGTCGGCAACCGCGGGGTCTGGTCCACTGGCGGCCACGACGCCGGAGCCGCTGACGAGGCCGGCGCCGGCCTCGTCGGCAGCCCCGGCGCAGGAGTCGCCGACCACCTACGTCGCTGGTCGCTGGCAGGACCCCGATACTCGCTTCACCGTCACCGATCCCGCCGACGGCTCGCCCGTCGGCTCGATCGGCTGGGGCGACGCGGCCGGCGCCCGCGCGGCCGTCGACGCTGCTGCCGCGGTCTTCGAAGACTGGTCACGCACGCCTGCACGTCGCCGCGGGGAGCTGCTGCGCGCCACTGCCGACCTGCTGGCGGAGCGCGCCGACCGGATCGGTCTGCTGCTGGCCCGCGAGAGCGGCAAGCGGCTGCCGGAGGCAGTCGGCGAGGTCAACTTCGCCGGCGACTACCTGCGTTGGTTCGCCGACGCGGCGGGGCAGGCCGAAGGCCGCACGCTCGCGCCGGTGCAGCCCGGGCGTCACCATCTCACGCTGCGGCGGCCCGCCGGCGTGGCGCTGTCGCTGACCCCCTGGAACTTCCCCGTCTCGATCCCGGCGCGGAAGCTCGCGGCGGCGCTTGCCGCCGGCTGCACGGTCGTGGCCCGCGTCTCGGAGAAGGCGCCGCTCGCGGCTGTGGAGCTGATCCGCTGCCTGGCCGACGCCGGCTTCCCGGCCGGCACGGTGAACCTGATCCACGGGCCGGCTGCCGAGCTGACCGCGGAGCTGCTGCGGCAGCCGTCGGTGCGGGTCGTGAGCTTCACCGGCTCGACCGCGGTCGGCCGGCAGATCATGGCCCAGGCCAGCGCCAGGGTCGTGCGGCCGCTGCTCGAGCTCGGCGGCAACGCGGCCTTCATCGTCTGCGACGACGCGGACCTCGACGCGGCGGTGGCCGGGGCGCTGATCGCGAAGTTCCGTAACAACGGCCAGTCGTGCATCGCCGCCAACCGCTTCTTCGTCCAGGACGGGATCTACGACCGCTTCGTCGAGCGGCTGGTCAATGCTGTCGATGCGTTCACCCTGGGTGCCGGCACCGCTGTGCCGGCACCCGACCTCTCGGCGCTGATCGACGACGAGCGCGTGACGGCCGTCGAGACGCTGGTCGACGAGGCGCTCGCCGCCGGGGCGCAACGGCTCACGCGCGAGTTCACGCTGCCCACGCAGGGCAGCTTCGCGGCGCCGGCGCTACTTGCCGGCGTGCCCGACGGCGTGGGGCTGGCGAGCACGGAGGTCTTCGGCCCGGTCGCGGGGATCTTCCGCTTCCACGACGAGGCCGAGGTCCTGGCCCGCGCGAACGCCACCGAGCTGGGCCTGGCCAGCTACGTCTACACGCGCGACGCCGAACGGCTGCTGCGGATCAGCGAAGGCTTGGAGGCCGGCATCGTCGGCTGCAACTGCGCGCTGCCGAGCGTGGCGTTCGCGCCGATGGGCGGTCTCAAGCAAAGCGGGCTCGGGCGCGAGGGCGGCAACGAGGGTCTCGACGAGTTCACCGAGCTGCAATATCTCGCGGTGGGTGAGGCGGCATGAGCACGGCAACTGGAGAGCAGCTCGTGCTGGTCGCCGAGGACGTCTGGAGCCCGGCCTTCGCCGCGCTCGCCGAGCAGCTGCCGCTGCAGCGGCTGAAAGGCGTGGTCAGGGCCACCGACCCGCAGCTGCCACGCGACACCACGGCGCTGGTGGTCCGCAACCGGACGGAGCTCGACGCGACGTTGCTGCAGGCGCTGCCACGGCTGCAGATCGTCGCCCGCGCTGGCACCGGGCTCGACAACATCGACCTCGCGGCGGCGGATGCCGCCGGCGTCGTGGTCAGCGCCGCCCCCGGCATCAACGCTCAGAGCGTCGGCGAGCACACGCTGGCGCTGGCGCTGGCGCTGGCCCGCGACATCTGCGTGCGCGATCGTAAGGCGCGCAGCGGCCTCTGGGACCGCACGCCGGGGCTGGAGCTGCACGGCAAGAAGTGGGGGATCATCGGGGTCGGCAGGACCGGTCGCGCGGTCGCGCGCGTGATCGCCGGCTTCGACCTCTCGATCTACGGCTACGACCCCTACATCGACCCGGCCGATCCGGAGCTGGCGGCAGCCGGCGTCACCCTCACCGACCTCGACTGGCTGCTTGCCAACGTCGACGTGCTGAGCGTCCACGTGCCGCTCACCGACGAGACCCGCGGGATGGTAGGCCGGCGGCTCTTAGCGCGCTGCAAGCCGGGCGTGCTGCTGATCAACGTCTCGCGTGGACCTGTGGTTGACGAGCAGGCGCTCTGCGACGCCCTGGGAGCCGGCCGGGTCGCCGGTGCCGGGCTCGACGTGCGGATCGAGGAGCCACCCCGACTCGGTGCCCTGGAGGCCTTCAGCAACGTCGTGCTGAGCCCGCACGTCGCCGGTCTCACGCAGGAGAGCCAGGAGCGCATCGCGACGATCCTGAGCGCCGACATCGAGGCGGTGCTGGGTGGTGGCAGTGCGACGCACGCGGTTGGCGGCCTGCACACGAGCGCTCGCACGGACATGGGGGCGGCGCGATGAGCCCGGCGCCGCAGGGAACGGCGGAGCTGCCCGCCGGGCAGCTCCGCGAGCTTGCCGCCGAGTTGCTGTCCGCCGCCGGAGTCGGCACCGAGCAGGCGCTGGTCACGGCCGGCTTGCTAGTCCTCGCCGACGCCTGGGGCGAGTCCTCGCACGGCCTGCTGCGGTTGCCCCATTACCTGCGGCGGCTGCGCGCCGGTGGCTGCAACGCCGCCGCATCGCTGACTCCGGTCGGGGAGTACGGTGGCGTGCTGACGCTCGACGGGCACGCAGGACTCGGCCACTGGCAGCTCTGGGAGGCGGCGGGGCGAGCCGCTCAGCGGGCGCAACGTCAGGGGATCGCCGCAGTCGGCGTCGCCAACTCCTCGCACTGCGGCGCGCTCGGCGCCTACGTCTACCCGCTCGTGGAGCAGGGCATGGTCGGCCTGGTGTTCAGCACCGGTCCCGCGGTGATGCCGCCGTGGGGCGGCAGCGAGAAGCTCCTGTCGACCAGTCCGCTGGCCGCGGGGATTCCCAGCCGGCCGCGGCCGATCGTGATCGACCTGGCGACCAGCGCGGTCGCCAGGGGGAAGATCGCCGCACTCGCCGCAGCCGGCCGATCGCTGCCCGCGGGCTGGGCGCTGGCGGCCGACGGCAGCCCGACCACCAACGCCGAGCAGGCGCTGCATGGCATGCTGGCGCCGCTCGGCGGGGCCAAGGGCTATGCGCTGGCGTTGCTGGTCGAGGCGCTCACCGCGGCGCTGGTCGGGCCGTTGCCGGCCGCGTCCGTGCCCGACATGTTCAGGCCGGAGGACGATGCTCTGCCGCAGGGAATCGGTCACTTGGTGATCGGCATCGATCCGCGCCGCTTCCGCGCTGGAGCCGAGTCCGCTACGGCCTTCGACGCGCTCGCGCACAGCGTCACGGAGGCCGGTGGCAGGATCCCGAGCGCGGCGCGAATCGCGCCGCGCGAGCTGCAGTCGACCCACCCGGTCGTGGCCACCAGACAAGTGCTGGGCGAGCTCGGCGGCTGGGCCGAGCGGCTCGGCGTGTGGCGCCCGTCCTGGTTGGTAAGGGCGACCGCGGCGGTGGCGTGATGGCTGCTGCCGGCACCGGCCCGCAGGTCGTCTGCATCGGCGTCGTCTCGCTCGACTCGCTGGCGCTGGTCGAGACCTATCCCAGCGCCGACCAGCGTGTCCTCGCCTCGGCGATCGACTTTGCCGGGGGTGGGCCCGCCGCCACGGCTGCGGTCACGTTGGCGCGCCAGGGCGTTGCCGCCGCCTTCGTCGGTCGCGTCGGCGACGACGCCGACGGTCGCATGGTGCTGGCGCAGCTGGAGCAAGCGGGCGTCGACGTCTCCGGCGTCCAGGTGAGTACCCGCACGCCGACCCAGCGTTCGCTGGTGGTGGTTGCCCGGCAGCGCCGCAGCCGCGCGATCGCCGCGCTCGACGTGCCGCCACTGGTGGAGCTCACTCCGGCGGCGCTGACGCTGATCGCCCAGGCGCGCTGGGTCCACGCCGATCACCTCGGCTTCACTGCCACAGCGCTTGCCTTGGCGCCGCTGCATCCACGTCCGCGTTTCTCGGTCGACGCCGGGAACCTCGGCGCGGATGCGCAGCTCCACGGGGTCGACCTCTACGCGCCGACTGCGACGGCGCTCTGCGCGCGCTACGGGCTCGCGCGCCGCGAGCTCGACCAGGCCGCCGCGCGAGCGCTCGTGAACGGCGCGCGCGTCGTCGTCGCGACCGCCGGCGCGAAGGGCGCGCGAGCGTGGTGGAGCGAGCGCGGCGCCGGGCTGGTCGGAGCGCGCAGAGACGGCGCGATCAGCGTCGAGGCGAGCCACGACGTCAGGATCGAGTCCACCGTCGGCGCCGGCGACGTCTTCCACGGCGCTCTGCTGGCGGCGCTGTGCCGTGGCGCGAGCTGGCGGGAGGCGCTGGCGGCCGCTGCCGCCAGCGCGGCGTTGAGCTGCCGCGCGCTCGACGGTCGCTCCGCGATCCCGGATCTCGCCGAGCTGGAGGGCTTCATGCACGCCGATCGCGAGTCCCGGCAACGGACGCTCGAGGCGGTCCGATGAGCGCGCCGCAGAGCTCTGTCGTGGGTGGCCGCGAGCAGCGGCTGGCCCCGCTGCGGCGTCCGTCCGGCGGCTTCGCGATGCTGGCGCTCGATCAGCGCGAGGCCCTGCGGCTGATGCTGGCAACCGGCGGGCGACCGGCGCCGATCGCGGACGCGACGATCACGCAGTTCAAGGTCGCAGCGGCCCAAGCGCTCACTCCGTCTGCCTCGGCCGTGCTGCTCGACCGGCAGTTCGCGCTGCACCCGGTGCTGGCGGCCGGGGCGCTGGCGCCCGGCTGCGGCCTGATCCTGGCGGCCGACGAGTTCCATGCGGCCGGCTCGGTGCCGGTCGACCACGCGACGATCGATCGTGCCGTGGACCCGACGGTGGCGCGTGCCGAGGGGGTCGCGGCGCTGAAGCTGCTGGTCGTCTGGCGCAGCGACGAATCAGCCGCGGAGCGCCAGCAGCTCGTGCGGGAGTTCGTTGCTCGCTGCGCCCGGGCGGGGCTCGCGAGCATCATCGAACCGGTGACCCGGCCACCACGCAGCGGTGGCAGCTTCGACCATGAGGCGGCGATCGTCGCCGCAGCCCGTGAGCTCGGGGACCTCGGTGCCGATCTCTATAAGGCCGAGGTGCCCTACGGCGGCGATGCCGATGCGACCGAGCTCCGCGAGGCCTGCCGCCGGCTCGACGCCGAGCTGCCGATCCCGTGGGTCGTGCTCTCCACCGGGGTGGCGCCCGAGCTGTTCCCGGGGGCGGTGCAGGCGGCCTGTGCGGCCGGTGCCTCCGGCTTCCTCGCCGGCCGGGCGATCTGGGCGCCGGTGCTGGACCAGCGCGACTGGCAGCGGGCGCTCGCGGAGCTGTCGGTGCCGCGCCTGCAGCAGCTTGCGCAGATCGTCGATGCGGCGCTTGCCGAGCGGCCGGCTGGGAGCGGGCGCTGAGATGACCGCGACCATGACCGCAACCGAGCTGCTGTTCGACCGTGTCGGGTCCGTCACGACCCGTCCGGCACTGGCCCCACCGGGACCGCTGGAGCCGGGCGACGTCCGCATCGCTCCCCGGTACCTGGGAATCTGCGGCTCGGATCTGCACCTGCTCGCCGGCCGCCATCCGTACGCACGGCCGCCGAAGGTGCCGGGCCACGAGATCTGTGCCGAGGTGATCGAGGTCGGCAGCGCTGTGACCGGGATCGCCGCCGGCGACCGCGCCGTGATCGACCCGATCATGCCGTGCGGCCACTGCCGGGCTTGCCGCGCCGGCCGCTACAACCTCTGCGAGCCGCCGATGGTCGCGGGCTTCCGGGCGCCGGGCTTCGGCCGCACCAGCCACGTCGTCCCCGGGCGCAACGTGCATGTCGCGCCCGCCACAATTCCCTGGCGGGCGCTGGCGCTCGCCGAGCCCGCGACCTGCGCCTACCACTGCGTGAGCCGCCTTGCCCCGGATGTGCTCGAGGATGTGCTGGTGATCGGCGCCGGCACGATCGGCCTCGCGATCGTCCAGGCGCTGCGGAACGGCGGTGCCGGGCGGATCACCGTCAGCGAGCCCGATCGCCGCAAGCGCGCGCTCGCTGGTTCACTCGGCGCGGATCTGGCCGTGGCGCCGGGGACGCTCGCCCGCCACGACTGCTTCACGGCCGTGATCGACGTGGTCGCGAGCGCGTCGACGCTGGCCGAGGCCTGCGCCTGCGCGCTGCCGGGCGGCACCGTCTTGGTGATGGGCGTGCCCGACGGTCCGCGTGAGCTGCCACTGCCGATGATGCAGCGCTTCGAGCGCGACCTGATCGGCTCGGGGATGTACGTACCGGCGGACTTCGACGCGGTGATCGCCTGGTTGGACGCCGGTCGCTTCGAGACCGAGCCGCTGATCAGCGAGGTGTTCGATCTCGCCACGGCGCCAGCCGCCTTCGCGCGGGCCGCCGAGCCGGACTCGATCAAGGTCTTGCTCCGGATGGCGTGATGGTGCACCGATCTGGAAGGGCACCCCGAGCATGAACGCACACGGTCACAAAACCTCAGCGGGCGGCCTTTCTTAGCAACAGTGGCTACGTTCTGCGTGTGCCTCTCTTGGCAAAGCGCATACGCCGATGCTGGCTGGTGACCGGGCAACACGCGCATGCCGGGATCCGACGCCGGTGACCCGTTCTCGCACCATCTTTCGACGGCGGCTGTTGCTGCTGCTTGTTCTGACCGCTGTGGTTCTGGTGGCCGTGGTTTATGGCGGCGGTCATGCTGCTGACGAGGTCGCGCTCGATCCCTCCGCGTTTGCCCCCGGAGCATGCGAGGCGTTCGCTCCGACGAGCGGGGACCGTGACCGGACGGTGTTCCTCGACGCAGGGCATGGCGGCATCGATCCGGGCGGGACCGGCACCACCGAGGCCGGTCGGTCGATCGACGAGTCGAACGTCAACCTGGCGGTCGAGCTGCAGGTTATGTCGCTGCTCCGGGCCGACGGCTTCAAGGTCGCGGTTTCGCGGACGGAGAACTCGACGGTGATGAAGCTCGGTCACGACGACACCTCCGACGGGGAGCTGTCGCTCCAGGGCGCGCACGCCGACGTCGCCGCGCGCGACATCTGTGCCAATCGTGCCCACGCCGACCTGCTTGTCGGGATCTACATGGACAGTGGCGCCAGCGCCGCCAACGCCGGGAGCGTAACCGTATATGACGCAGACCGATCGTTCTCGCAAGCCAACCTCCGGTTCGCGCGCCTGCTCCAGAAAGATGTTCTGTCGACAGTGAACGCCCACGGCTGGAAGGTTCCCGACGATGGGGTGCAGGCCGACAGCACCTTTGGCTCGTACGTCGGCAGCTCGTCTTCGGGTGGGTTGGCAGCAGCCGCCGCCGCTTACAATCACCTGCTGCTGCTGGGCCCAGCCGATCCTGGATTCTTCTCGACGCCGAGCAAGATGCCGGGTGCCGTCATCGAACCGCTGTACCTCAGCGACCCATTCGAGGCGTCGATCGCGGCCAGCCAGCGCGGACGCCAGGCGATCGCCCGTGGCATCGCCAGCGCCGTGGAGCAGTACTTCGCTCAGCACTCGCGGCGCTAGTCCAGCATTCGCGATTGCTGCAACGCCGGGGGTGTCAGATGCTGCTGGTGCTCGGCGTCGGTCGCATGCTCACTGCGATCGTGACAGTCCTCCTCGTCGTCTCGCATCTGGTTGTCCGGATGATCCGGGTCTACCGCCTGCTGGGGGGTCGAGATGCTCTCGTGACCGGCGGTTGAGTGATAGCTCAGCATGACCCTCGGCGGTGACGGCGGTCGTTTGGAGTCTTCATCGACTTCGATCGCGTAGCATTCGGCGCCTGCCTGTTCCGAGCGGGCCGATTGCGAGGGAGGGGCCGAATCGTTCATCGACTGGTCGCGGGGTCGCGCGAGCCGTGATCGCGGTCGTGTCGACGCTGGCCGAGGTGTGCAGGCGCGTTCTGCCGGACAGGACCCGACCGCGGAGCCCCTACTCCGGAAGGCGGGGGTCGGCGTCTGCGGCGCCCATGGAGGCGGCAATGTCCTTCAGCACGATCATCAGGTGCAGTGGGCCACTGGGTGACGGCTCAAGGCCGGCAGCGGTCAATGCGTAGTAGCCGACGACCCGGTGCTGCTCGCTGTCGGCGACAACGTAGGTCCGGGCGGATCCGGCGGCAGCAGCTTGGCGTGCGTAGCGAGACCGCCACAGGTTGAGCAGCTCACGGCTGCAGTCGAAGCCTGCGAGAACGTGGTCTGAAGCGAGCGGCTCGGCATCGCCGAAGCGAGGCATTACTCGGGCCGCGGCCGCCGGAACAGCTCGTCGTCACTTGGGGCGACGCGGAAGTGCATGCGCTGAGTCTTCGTTCCGGGCATGACCCAAAGTGTGCGCCAACTGTGCGCACACGCCAACCCCGTATCTGAACGTTCTAGATTTATTTTGTGATAATTGAACGGGCTGCACCGAATCGCGTGGTTGCGCTGGATCGCGTGAGACGAAAGCGGGTTGTGTCAGATGGCCATTGCGGTTGCCATAGAAGCTGAGGAAGTAGGCGTGATCGAGGCTCTGCTCGCCAGGGCGCGAGCGGCGCAGCGGGCCTTCGCCGACGCCAGCCAGGAGACGGCCGACTTCGCCGTTCAGGCGGCGGGCTGGGCCCTGCTCGAGCCAGGCCGCAACCGCTCGCTCTCCGAGCAGGCGGTGGCTGACACCGGCTTCGGCGAGGTCGCGGACAAGGTCGCGAAGAACCGGCGTAAGACGCTCGGCCTGCTGCGCGACCTGCAGACGTCGCGCTCGGTCGGCGTGCTCACCGACGACCCGGCCACGGGCATCACCGAGATCGCGCGACCGGTTGGGCTCGTGGCGGCGATCACGCCCTCGACCAACCCGGTGGCGACGCCGGCCAACAACATCATCAACGCGCTGAAGGGACGCAATGCCGTCGTCCTCGCGCCTGCGCCCAAGGCGACGGGTGTCTGCGAACGCCTGGTCGGCTTTGTCCAGGTCGAGCTGGCGAAGCTTGGGCTGCCGCCGGAGCTGGTGCAGATGCTGCCGCCGCCGGCGTCGAAGGCGCTCACGCGGGAGCTGATGCGACAGGCTGACCTGGTCGTGGCGACCGGCTCGCGCTCGAACGTGAAAGCGGCGTATTCCAGTGGCACGCCAGCGCTCGGGGTCGGGGTCGGGAACGTGGCGGCGATCGTCGCCGCCAATGCGGTTCCGGCGCTGACTGCCTCCCGGATCACCCAGTCGGAAACCTTCGACAACGCCACGAGCTGCTCCTCGGAGAACAGCCTGGTGATCGTCGACTCGCGCTGGGACGAGCTGCTGCCGGCGCTGACGGCCGCCGGCGGCGTCCTCGCCACCGCCGCCGAGGCGACGCGGCTGCAGGCAGCCATGTTCCCGAACGGGAAGCTGGATTCGGCTTTCGTCGCCAAGCCGGCGCCGACGATCGCGGCTCTGGCACAGCTGGGCCGTGCGGCCTTCAGAACCTGCCGCTTCATTATGGTCGACGAGACCGGCCAGGCCGCCGGACCCGAGCGACCGTTCTCGGGGGAGAAGCTCTCGCCGGTCCTGGCGCTCTACCGCGTCCCGGACTTCGCCGCCGCCATCGCCCAGGTGGCCAGCATCTACGACTACCAGGGGAAGGGCCATTCCGTCGGCGTCCACGGCGCTAGCGACGCCGAGATCATGCGTTGCGGCCTTGAGCTACCCGTCTGCCGCGTCATCGTCGACCAGGTCCACGCCGTGGCGACGGGCGGGGCGGCGAACAACGGCCTGCCGGTGTCGCTGTCGATGGGCTGCGGCACCTGGGGCGGCAATAGCTTCTCTGAGAACCTGAACTACCGGCATTTCCTCAACATCACACGCATCGTCCGGCCGATCGCGCCGCGGCCGGCGTACGAGGAGGAGCTGCTCGGCGAGTACTGGAGCCGCTATGGCAGGTGATCCGCGCACCGTGCGGGAGCTGATCGAAGGGCGCGCCGCTACCTGTGGTGCGGCGCCGTACCTGATCGCTCCTTCGACCACCGGAGCGGAGCGTCGTCTCGACTTCCCCGGGCTCGAGCGGAGCTCGCTCGGGATTGCCCAGCTGTTGGCCGACCACGGCATCGGGGCCGGCGACCATGTCGCCTTCCTGGAGCCGAACGGGGTCGATGCGGTGGAGCTCTTCCTGGCAGTCATGGCCGCCGGGGCCGTGGTCACGCCGCTGAGTCTGCTCTTGCCGCCAGACGCGCTCGCGTCGATCCTCGAGCGTTCGCGCTGCCGGCTGCTGCTCGCGGGATCCGGGCAGGTGGAGCTTGCGCGCCGGGCGCGGGCGGCGCTTGCTCGCAAGCCGCCGCTGGTGGTCACAACGCCGGGCTGGCAGCGCGAGCTCGGCGGGAGGGATTGGCCGCTGCCCGCGCCCGACGCCGACGACGACGCGCTGCTGATGTACACGTCTGGGACCACGGGACGGCCGAAGGGGGTCCGGCTCTCTCACCGCAACCTGCTTGCCGGCGCGCGCTTCGTCACCGCGGCGCACGCGCTCACGGCCACTGACCGCGTCCTCGCCGTGTTGCCGCTCTATCACATCAACGCCCAGGTGGTGACGGTGCTGGCGCCGTTGCTGCACGGCGGCAGCGTCGTCATGCCGGAGCGCTTCAGCACCAGCCGCTTCTGGCCGCTGGCAGCCCGTCACCGCTGCACCTGGCTGAACGTCGTGCCGACGATGATCGCCTACCTGCTCAACGGCACCGATGCTGTCAGGGACGGTCTCGACCTCAAGCGGGTGCGCTTCTGCCGCTCGGCCTCGGCGCCGCTGCCGCCGGCGCACCAGCGTGCGTTCGAGCAGCGCTTCGGCATCCCCATCGTCGAGACCATGGGCCTGACGGAGACGGCAGGCCCCGTCTTCAGCAACCTCCTGGACCGCGCGCGGCGCAAGCTCGGCAGCCCCGGTCAGGCGTTCGGCAACGTGGCCCGCATCACCGATCCGGAGACCGGGATGGAGCTGCCGCCAGGGGAGGCCGGGGAGATCGAGATCAAGGGCCAGAGCGTCATGGTGGGTTACCTCGACGATGCGGACGCGACGGCGCGGGCCCTGCGCGCGGACGGCTGGCTGCGAACCGGCGACCTCGGCTACCGCGACGACGACGGCTTCTACTTCGTCACCGGCCGGCTCAAGGAGCTGATCATCAAGGGTGGCGAGAACATCGCGCCACGCGAGATCGACGAGGTGCTGCTGCGCCACCCGGCGCTGATGGCCGCCGCCGCGGTTGGCGTTCCCGACCCGGCCTACGGCCAGGAGATCGAGGCCGGCGTGGTGGTCAAGCCGGGCGCTGAGGTCAGCGAAGCCGAGCTGCTCGACTTCTGCCGCGGCGCGCTTGGCGCCTTCAGGACGCCGCGCGCCATCCGCTTTTTGGCGGAGCTGCCGCAAGGGCCGTCGGGGAAGCTGCAGCGTCTGCGCCTGCTCTCACCGGAGGTCCGGATGGCGGCAGCCGCGGCGCCGCCATCCGGGGCCGCCCGCCCATCCGGGGCCGTCCGCCCGTCCGGGGCCGTCCGCCCGTCCGGGGCCGTCCGCCCGTCCGGGGCCGTCCGCCCGTCCGGGGCCGGCCGCCCGTCCGGGGCCGTCCGCCCGTCCGGGGCCGTCCGCCCGTTCGGGGCCGTCCGCCCCGCAAGGACCGCCGTGAACAACAACAGCGAAAGGAGTCAGCCATGAGCGCAACCGCGCTCCGCGAGACGTTGTCGGCTCACGAACAGCGCCTTCAGGACGAGATCGATGGCAGGCAGGACCGCTACCGCCCAGGCCATGCTCGGGTCTTCGCGATCCTCGATGAGTTCGCGGGCACCCAACCGAGCATCGACGTCGAACGGGCGCTGTACTTCACCGAGTCCTTCCGCCGGACCGAGGGCCAGCCGCTGGTGCTGCGCTGGGCCAAGGCGCTTCACCACATCGCCGCCAACATCTCGGTCCAGATCGACGATCACCAGCTGCTCGCCGGCCGGGTCGGCAAGCTCGGGCGCTACGGCATCCTCTATCCGGAGCTTGACGGCGACTTTCTCGACCAGGCTGTGGCGGAGCTCCCTGAGCGGCCGGAAATGCCGTTCAGCATCAGCGCGGAGGACGCGCGCGTCGTCATCGACCGGATCGCTCCCTACTGGCGCGGGAAGACCTACCACGAGGCGCTCAATGCCGCGTTGCCACCGGACCTGCACCAACTGACCTACGACGACCCCGAGGGGCTGGTCTCGCGCTTCATCGTCAACGAGACCTCGTCGTTCCGCTCGTCGATCCAATGGGTCCACGACTACGAGAAGGTCCTGAAGCGCGGCTTCGGCGATATCCGCCGGGAGGCCTCAGAGCGGCTGGCGGCGCTTGATCCCCTCAGCCCGAAGGACGAGCTGGAGAAGAAGCCGTTCCTCGAGGCGGTGGTGATCGTCTCGGACGCCATCGTCCTCTGGGCGAACCGCTACGCCGAGCTGGCGGAGCGCCTGGCCCGGGCGGAGTCAGACCCGACGCGCCGGGCGGAGCTGGAGACCATGGCCGCCGCCTGTCGCCGGGTGCCGGAGCACCCGGCGCGCAACTTCCGCGAGGCGGTGCAGAGCCAGTGGCTGACGCAGATGTTCTCGCGCCTTGAGCAGAAGACCGGCACGATCATCTCGAACGGCCGCATGGATCAGTACCTCTATCCCTACTTCAAGGCCGATCAGGAGCGGGGTCTGCTGAGCGACGATCAGGCCCTGGAGCTGATCGAGTGCGTCTGGCTGGGACTCGCGCAGTTCGTGGACCTCTACATCTCGCCGGCCGGCGGTGCGTTCAACGAGGGCTACGCCCACTGGGAGGCCGTGACCGTCGGCGGCCAGACCCCTGACGGTCGCGACGCCACGAACGAGCTCACCTACCTGTTGCTGAAGTCCAAGCGGGAGTTCCCGCTGCCCTACCCCGACCTTGCCGCCCGCGTCCACGCCCGCTCGCCGCAGCGCTACCTCTGGGAGGTCGCTGAGACGATCAAGGACGGCTCGGGCTTCCCCAAGCTGATCAACGACGAGGAGGTCGTGCCGCTCTACGTGTCGAAGGGCGCCAGCTTCGAAGAGGCCTACGACTACGCCGTCTCCGGCTGCTCGGAGGCGCGCATGCCGAACCGCGACACCTACACCTCCGGCGGCGCCTACGTGAACTTCGCGGCGGCGCTGGAGATGGCGCTGTTCGACGGCCGCATGCTGAAGTACGGCGATCGGCGACTCGGCGCCGCCACCGGCGATGCCAGCGAGTTCACGAGCTGGGACGAGATCTGGCAGGCCTACAGGACGCAGCAGCTCCTGTTCTGCAAGGCGGCCTTCACCCAGCAGTACATCGTCAACCAGCTTCGCGCCCAGCACTTCGCCCAGCCGATGGGGTCGGCGCTGCACGACCTCTGCATGAAGTACTGCCTCGATCTGCACACGCCGCAGATCCCGGAAGGCATTAACTTCGGCTACTTCGAGTGCATCGGCTTCGGCACCGTGGTCGACTCGCTGGCGGCCATGAAGAAGCTGGTCTTCGAGGAAGGGCGAGTGACGATGGCCGAGCTGCTCGAGGCCATCCGCACCGACTTCGCCGGCCGTGAGCCGCTCAGGGCGCTGCTGCGCTCGGCGCCGGCCTACGGTAACGACGATCCTTATGCCGACGCGATCGCGAAGGAGATCGACCGGGTCTTCCTCGAGTACTCGCGGACCTACTCGCAGGAGCTCGGGATCTACAACGACATCCGCTACGTGCCCTTCACCTCGCACGTGCCGTTCGGGAAGGTGGTCAGCGCCACGCCCAACGGCCGCAAGGCCTTCACACCGCTCTCGGACGGCTCCTCGGCCTCGCAGGGGGCGGATGTGAACGGCCCGACGGCGGTCCTGCTGTCGAACTACGCGACCAAGAACGACGGCTACCGCGAACGCGCCTCACGCCTGCTCAACATCAAGCTCACGCCCAAGTGCGTGGAAGGCGATGAGGGGACCCGGAAGCTGGTGTCGTTCATTCGCACTTTCTGCGATCTGAAGCTGTGGCACGTGCAGTTCAACGTGATCAACCAGCAGACCTTGCTGGCGGCCCAGCGGGAGCCGGAGAAGTACCGCAACCTGATTGTGCGGATCGCCGGCTACTCGGCGTACTTCGTCGACCTGTCGCCGGATCTGCAGAACGACCTGATCGCCCGCACGGCACACGAGACGATCTGACGGGACCGCGGATGACCGACATGACGGCGGCAACGGACGCGCGGGGCAAGCTCGGGACCGGTGCGCACCGCAGGTCGAGCGCGATCCCCGACGCGCTGCGGCGCGGCGTGGTCTTCAACGTCCAGCGCTACTCCCTGCATGACGGCGCCGGCATCCGCACCACCGTCTTCCTGAAGGGCTGCCCGCTGCGCTGCGACTGGTGCTGCAACCCGGAGTCGCAGCGCGGGGTGACCGAACTAGCGGTGAGTGCCAGCCGTTGCCTCGGCCGCAGCGTCTGCGACTACTGCGCCGAGACCTGCGGCGATGACGCTCTGGCATTCGGCGAGGATGGCGCGCCGGTCATCGACCGCGAGCGCTGCAGCGCCTGCCTCGCCTGCGTGCGGGCCTGCCCGGCCGGCGCCCTCACCGCCTACGGCGAGGAGCGCTCGGTTGCCGGGATCCTCGACGAGGTCGAGCAGGATGCGATCTTCCACGCGCGCTCGGGCGGCGGCCTGACGCTCTCCGGCGGCGAGCCGCTGCGGCAGGCGAAGTTCGCTCTGGCGCTGCTGCGCGAGGCTCGGCGGCGGCACATCGACTCCGCGATTGAGACCTGCGGCCACGTAGCCTGGGACACGCTGGCCGCAGCGGCCGATCTGGTGCGGGAGATCTACTTCGACGTGAAGCTGGTCGACCCCGTCCAGCACAAGCGCGTCACCGGGCACTCGAACGAACGCATCCTTGGGAACCTCGTGCGTCTGGCAGAGGGGCTGTCGGCGCCCGCTGGCGCCGACGACGTTCGCTTGCATGTGCGGACCCCGGTGATTCCCGGCGTCAACGACACGCTCGCGGACATCGACGCGATCCTCGATTTGCTGTCGCCGTTCCCCCAGATCAGCTACGAGCTGCTGCCTTACCACCGGATGGGCGAGCCGAAGTACCGCGCGCTCGGCCGGCCGTATCCGCTGGGCGATGCCAGGCTGGATGACGCTCGCTTCGCTGAGCTGCAAGCCCAGGTCGAGGCCCGTCGCGAGGGCCTTTGAACGTTCGGCGCTTATCTCAGATCAGGCAGCAACGCTGGGAACTGCGGGCGATGGAAGCGCGTCGAGTAGATTCGCCGGCAGCCTGGTGCTTGCATCCCAGACCTCGAGCGCGACAAGCCTGTGTGTAGCTCGGTCGTAGTCGCGCAATCCTCCGGCGACGCGCTCGCTCACAACGTCGGAAGACTCTCCGGTCGGAAGCCACGCGATGTCAGCTTCGCGGTCGTAGTACGCATATCTCATCGTGCAACCATGGTGACACGCCGGGTCTAGCTGTCAAGGCGCCAGACCGACACGATCCTCGCGATCGACTCGTCGCCACGATGCGGGTAGTCATAGATCGCTTCGATCGGGATGCCACTCGTGGTCTTCGTAGAGATCAGCCAGTCCGCGCGTCCCGCGTTGGGGAGCCGGCTGTCGTGCGCCTCGCGAATAGCAGCCTCGACCTCGAACCTCGTCAGCCCACGCTCAGTGATGCGCAGAAGCGCATGATCGGTCCAGACGAAGCTTTGGATGAGCACCCTAAGCGAGGTTACTCGGACGTCCTGTCATGAACCGAGCGTACGGAGGCTCTGCGTCTGAGAGCAGCTCACGGGGGCGGTTGGTTCGGGTCGGGCCAGCGGTCCCGTTAACAGCTCGTGGCGCCCGGGGGAGACCCGGGCGCCACGAGCATAGTTGACGAACTTGGGGTGAGCACATCGTCAACTGGGTGCTCAGGCGGTGGACACACCCTGGGACGCTACCGCTACCACTACCATCCGATTTATGTCGTCGATTCATATCCGCGACGTTCCCGAACCGGTGATGGCTGCGCTGCGCGAGCGGGCGCGACGGCATGGACAATCGATGCAGCGGGAGCTGCATCAGATCCTGGTGGAGGCGACTGCGAACCGGTCGCCTGACACAGCGATCGCGCCGCTGGCACTGCATACCGTGCGAGCCAATAGCAGCTCGACCTGGCGTCGCGAGGAGATCTATGGCGACTCCGGCCGCTGATCGCCTCGTCCTTGACACGAACGTGCTCCTGGCCGCAAGCGACGAGGGGCGAGCTGATTTCAACGATGCGGCCGCGTCGCTGAACGTATGGCCGGCGTCCGGGGTCGTCCTCTACACCAGCGGGGAGATCCTTCGTGAGTCTCTGGCTGTCGCCACCCGCCCTGTGAGTCAAAGCGGTCTGGGATGACGTAGCCGGACGCGGTAGCGAACGTCCGCGCGTTGCGCGGTCAGCTGCAGTTGCTCAGTAGCAGGCTCGGGCACAGCCCCCTGGGTGGGTCGCCCAGCGGGGCGACCCACCTGCGCAGTGCGCTTAACGGCTCGCGGCGCCCAGGGGAGACCTGGACGCCGCGAACACGCTTTGCCGATCCGAGGTCAACGGCCCGAGGTCAACGGCCCCAGACCGATGGATCGCTCAGCTCGTGGCCGGCACGCTTGAGTTCAGCGAAGTCGTGATGTAGGGCTTGAAGCTGAACTGCTTGGGAATCTCACCGGCGCTCGCAAAGGCGTTAACGAGGCTCTGCTCCGAGGCTTCGACGCTTGCGTTGATCGGCACCGGCCACTCCTCATGGTCCTTGGCAGCCGTCACCATGATGTTGTCGGGGAGAGCGACCGCATCGGCCCAAACCTTGGCGTAGGCCGGGATGTTCGAGTTGATCCACTCGTAGGCGAGGTCGAGCTCGTGCACGTACTCGGCGATCTCCTTTGCCTTCGTCGGATTCTGCAGCGCGGCGTCGGAGGCCACGATGTAGGAATAGTCGCCATGCAGGACCGAGCCGTTGTCAAGCTCGCGTGCACCGTACTTGATCTCCGCTTCCTCGATGTACGGCGACCAGACGTCCCATGCGGCCACCTTCCCCGTAGTGAACGCAACCAGCGCCGCGGCCGGCGTCAGGTTATCGACCGTAACGTCGCTGCGAGTGAGGCCGGCTTGCTTCAGGGCCAGCAGCAAGTGCGCGTCGCCCGAAGTGCCTTCGCCGACAGCGATCGTCTTGCCTTTGAGCTGGGCAACCGAGTGGACCGATGAGCCCTTGGGCACCAGCAGAGCCGCGGAGGCGATCGCGGTCTTCTGGGCACCAACGACCTTCACCTTGCCGCCAGCGGCGGCGATGAAGACCGGCGGCGCGTTGCCGACGCCGCCGACGTCGACGTGGCCGGAGCTGGCCGCCTGGAGGATCGGCGGACCGGCGGTGAAGTCGGCGAACTGGACGTTGAACGGCAGCTTGTGCAGGAGCCCGGCGGCTTCCAGGTCCGCTTCGGCGCCGGTGCCCGCCTGGTCGCCCACCACTAATGTCGGCAAGGAGGAGTTTTTGGCGCTGACCGTGACGACTGAGGTGGCGGTGGTGGCCACGGCGGCGGTGGTGGTGGTACCGGCCGCGGCCGAGGTCGTCACGGCCGCGGCCGAAGTGGTGGCCGAACCGGTTGTGCTGGAGCTCGAGCCGCAGGCTGCGACCAGCATGCTGAGCGCTAGCGTCGCCGCTGCCGTGGTCATCAGCTTGGCGTGTCGCGTTCGCCTGGAACGTCCACGTCCGCGTCTACTAGACGATGGTGTCATTTGTCCCTTTCCACGCGGTTGTTTCCAGCTTGCTCAGTGGCGAACGGATGCACCGGCCTCATCCCAACATGAGCGAACTGGCAGCACCGATAGTACAGGAAGTCAATTGATTCAGTCGAGATACTGAACATAAGAAAAGTGATGCTTGAGCTTGCGAGCTACGTTGCGAGAAGGGGGTGGTCGCCGATCGACGCAGCTCCGCTGTGCGAGCGAACGGACCGCCGAGACTCCGCCGGAGACGTGCGGTTAGGAGAGCGCTTCGGCGGCGTTGAATCCGAGCTGCATGAGTAGCTGCTCACGAAGCTCCACCAGCTCCGGCTGGTAGCGATCGCGCGGCCGCTCGGTGGTGAGCGTCGCGGCCTCTGAGACCTGACCGTCGGCGAGGATCAGAATCCGGTCGGCCAGCGCGATCGCCTCGTCGATGTCGTGCGTCACCATCAGGACTGCGGGCTTGTGACGTCCCCAGAGCCGCAGCACGAGCTCGTGCATTGAGATTCGGGTGAGCGCGTCGAGTGCGCCGAAAGGCTCGTCGAGGACCAGGATCTTCGGCTCGCGTGCGAGCGCTCGAGCGAGCGAAACACGTTGAGCCTCGCCGCCGGAGAGCGTCATTGGCCAGTTGTCCGCCCGTTCGGCCAGGCCGACCTCGGCGAGGGCGGACGCCGCCCGCTCCTGGATGTTGTCACCGCGCAAGCCCAGCGCGACGTTCTTCCGAACTGATCGCCAGGGCACGAGACGCGCGTCCTGAAAGGCGATCGCCTGCTTATCGGTGATCTCCACCTCGCCTGAAGTCGGCGCGTCGAATCCCATGAGCGCTCGGAGCAGCGTCGTCTTACCAGCGCCGCTGCGGCCGATCAACGTGACGAACTCACCGGCCTGGATATCGAGGTTGAGGCCCTTCAGGATCTCTCGCTCGCCGAAGCGCAGGTGCAGGTCCTGAACATGCGCGACCCGGCGCGAGTCGTCGAGTGGCTGGGTGTGTGCTGCCATGGCGACGTCGGCCTGGCGGTTGGCTTGGTTGCCAACGCTCATTTCGTCACCTCGATTCCCCGGCGCCAGGTGAGCGTGCGTCGCTCGATGACGCGGACGATCCAGTCAGTGATCAAGCCGAGCAGCGTATAGACCAGCAGCGCGACGATGATCACGTTGTTATTGAGGAACTGCGCGCCTTGGTTGATGATGAAGCCGAGGCCCGAATTGGCGTTGATCTGCTCGGCTACAACCAGGGCCAGCAGGCCGGTGGCCAGCCCCTGGCGGAGGCCGACGAGAATTGACGGGAACGCTCCGGGCAAGATGATGTGCCAGAGCTTCTCGCGGTAGCTCAGCTTCAAGGCGCGGGCAAGCTCGCCGAGACTGCCATCGACGCTGCGAATGCCGCTGAAGGTGTTCAGATAAATGGGGATCGCGGTTCCGATCGCGATCAGCAAGACCTTGGGGAGCAGGTCGATGCCGAACCAGACCTCGAAGACCGGGATGAGGCCGAACAGCGGCAGCGTGCGCAGCATCTGCATGAGTGGGTCCACCGCGTCCTCGCCGTTGCGACTGAGGCCGGCAATCAACGCCAGCACGAACGCCACAAGACCACCGAACACAAAGCCGAGTCCCCAGCGCTGGAGCGATGCAAGCATCGCTCCTTGGAGCGTCCCATAGGCGGCGGAGTGAGTCGCGATCAGCGTGTAGGCGGTATGGGCAACCTGGGTCGGTTCCGGCAGCTTCTGCGTTGACATCAGCTTCAGCTCGCCGACGGCCTGCCAGATGATCAGCAGGGCAAGCGGGCTGATCAGCCGTCGCCAGGCGCGGCCTCCAGGCCTGAAGCGCCGGCGCGTTCGAGCGGGCGAAGACGTAGATGCGGCGGCCGCGCTGCCCGCGGCTGCGAAGTCAGTGGCGTCGGCGGCGCTCGCGTCAGGGGCGCTGGCGACCGTCGGGAGTGAGGAGGCTGTACTCATGCGAGATTCCCAACTGAAAGCGACGATGGTTTCGGTTCCAGCCAGCGCCATACGGGCCTCTGGCTGTGGGTTGACCAACTACTGCTGCTGCGGGTGGCGCATCCGAAGTCAAGGGACGCGATCGCAACGCGAGTCGGCCAAGTCCCGGCCATGGTACGAATAGTTGACGAAGTCAATCTAGATAACAAGCATAGTTGAGTTTACGCGCGGCCACCACCGTTTGCAGAAATCTCACAGCTACCGTCGGCACGCTTATCCCCAGCAGACAGGGATCTGACGCTGAGCAGCGCGAGCGTCAGCGGTCCACCCTCGGCGGCCCGATTTCAGCGTGCTGATGCCGACAGCCCGGTCACAACGGACGGGCGTCAGCGGCGCCGTCTCAGCGAGCCGGGTCCCTGCGTCTGGCCGTCAGTGTCCCGGCGTCAGCGGGTCGGGTCGAACTTCAGGGCCAGCGAGTTGATGCAGTAGCGCAAGCCGGTCGGGTTGGGGCCGTCGTCGAAGACATGGCCAAGGTGGCTGCCGCAGCGCTTGCAGAGGACCTCGGTGCGCACCATACCGTGGCTGTGGTCGGTCCTGGTGATGATGTGTTCCTGCACGGACGGCTCGAAGAAGCTCGGCCAGCCGCAGTTCGAGTCGAACTTCGCGCCCGAGGCGAACAGCTCGGCACCGCAGGCGGCGCAATGGTAGCTGCCGTCGTCGTGCAGGTCGACGTATTCGCCGGTGAACGGCCGCTCGGTCGCGGCTTCGCGCAGCACCGCGTACTGCTCGGGGCTGAGCTTCGCGCGCCACTCGCTGTCGGTCAACGCCGCGGACTCAGGCTCGGACGTGGTGCTGCTCTGAGGGTTGTTGCCGTGCTCGGTGCTCATGCCCTGAGCTTAGGAACCTCCGGCACAAGGAGCGAGCCGCGGCGGTGGCCGCCTCCGACAGCGGCGCGGCTACCGCGGTACCGGCCGGGAAGGGTCGGCGCCGGTGGCGACCGGGCGGCTCGGGTCACGGCTCCACCGCGACCAGGAACCGGGGAACAGCCGAGCCGGTCCCAGCCCCGCCCGTTCCAGCGCGAGCAAGTTATGGCAGGCGGTGACGCCGGAGCCGCAGTAGGAGATCACGGCGGTTCCGGGCTCGATGCCGACGGCGGCGAAGGTCTGGCGCAGCTGCTCCGGGCTTGCCATCCGCCGGTCGGCGCCAAGGTGCTCCGCCACCGGCACGTTGCGGGCGCCGGGGATGTGACCGGAGCGGGGATCGACCGAGTCTGGTCCGCCGGCGAAACGGGCGCGGTCACGGGCGTCGATCACGACCGTTGCGGTTCCGTCTGCTGTGGCGCCGCTGGCGGCGGCAGTTGCAGTCGCCTCGATGCCGGCGAAGTGCTCCGCCGGCCACGGGACCGGAGTGAAGTGGGCAGGCTCCGGGTTGGTGCCCCGGCCGGTCTCGAGCGATCCCGCGACGGCGGCCAGCGGGCCGCCGTCAAGCAGTGCGGCAGCGTGGCCGACGATCCGCAGCAGCCAGACCAGCCGCGCGGCCATCACGCCGCCCGCCTCGTCGTAGGCAACCACGGTGTCGCTGTCGCTAACCCCGGCCAGCGACAGCCCGTGGGCGAAGCGCTCGGGGCTCGGCAGCGGATGCCGGCCGAGGCTGGGATCGGCCTCCGGGTCGGCAAGCACGTTCGCCAGCTCGACGTAGACGGCGCCGGGCAGGTGCCCGGCCTCGTACGCCGCGCGACCCGAGCTGCCGTCGAGCTTGAAGCGGATGTCGACAAGCTTCACCGCGTCGCGGTGCTCTGTCAGCCATTCAGCGGTCACGAACGGATCCACAGTTCAATCGTAGGCGGCGGTCAAGCGGCCTCGGACTACCCCGGCGTCACAGGGAAGATTCGCCTCTATGGAGCCGGCCGCTCGAAGCCAGAAGCCGACAGCCGTCAGCGGTCGGGTGGCCGGGAGGGCAGGGCGACGAGGACTACGAGGACGCCGACCAGGGTGACGGCCACTCCGACGATGGCCGCCGAGCGGTAGGCGGTCATGAACCCGGCCCGAGCGGCGTGGGCCAGCTCGATGCCGAGCAGGCCGCCGGCTCGGCGAGCGACGGTGAGTGCCCCGCCGATCGAGCCGAGGATGGCCTGGCGCGCGGCTGCCGGGATCTGATGGCCGGCCAAGGTGGCGTGCATGGCGTGCTGGTAGCGGGTGGACAGCACGCTGCCGATCACCGCCACACCGACGGACCCCCCGACCTGCATGGCGGTGCTGTTGGTCGCCGAGCCGACGCCCGCGTCGTCGTGGGCCACGGCACCAAGGACCGCGTTGGTGCCCGCCGGTAGGAGTAGCCCGGCTCCCAGGCCGATGAGAACCATGCCGGGCAACTGCTGGAGGTAGCTGGTGCCGGTCGTGGCAACGGCGCTGACCTCGGCCAACCCGCCCATCGTGCAGGCCAGGCCCAGAGCGACCGTCAGTTTGGTTCCGGCCCGCATCACCAAGCGGTGGGAGGCGAGCGCACCGACGACCAGTGCGGCCGAGATCGGCAGGATGCGCAAGCCGGCGGAGAGCGGGCTGTAGCCGATGAAGAACTGGAGGAACTGGGTCATCACGAACAACCCGCCGAAGAGGGCGAACACCCCGAGGCCGAGACCGAGCGCGGCCATGCTGAACCGGCGGCGTCGGAAGTAGGCAAGGGGCAGCATGGGATGCTCGCTGTGTCGCTCCCAGACGAGGAACCCGGCGACGACCGCCAGCCCGGCCAGGCCGACGCCGATCACCTCGCCCGAACCCCAGCCGTGGTTGGGTCCCTCGATGATGGCCCAGAGGACGAGTCCGAGGCCGGCCACCGACGCCAGCGCGCCCATCGGGTCGGGGCGGCGGGGTACCAGGCTGCGGGACTCGGGCACGAGGAAGAGAGTGCCGACGAGGCCGGCGGCCACGACGGGCACGTTGACAAGGAACACCGATCCCCACGAGAAGCGGGACAGCAGCAACCCACCGGCCACCGGGCCGATGGCGACGCCGAGCCCGATGGTCCCCGACCACACGCCCACGGCCCGGGACCGCTGGGCTACGTCGCGGAACAGGTCGTTGATGATCGACAACCCCGAGGGGATGGTCATGGCGGCGCCGGCGCCCATGACGGCCCGCCAGGCGATGAGCGGACCGACGCTGCCGGAGAAGGCGGCGCCAAGTGATGCACCGCCGAAGATGACGAGACCGGCCACGAACAGCCGGCGGCGCCCGTAACGGTCGGCCAGGCTACCGTCGACGAGCAGCGTCCCGCCGAACACCATGGCGTAGGCATCGACGATCCACTGCAGCTGGTCGGTCGTGGCGCCCAGTCGGTCGACCAGCGTCGGCAGGGCGACGTTGAGAATGGTGTTGTCGAGGTTCACCATCAGCGTCGCGACGCAGAGGACGGCAAGCGCCCAGCCTCGCGCCACGTGCCGGGTCTCGATGGCACCTGGAGAGGTGGTGGTCACGGCCGTTGCCGTCCACCGATGTCGGCTTGCGGGCAGGCTTCCCCACCGGCGTCGGCCTGCGGGCGGGTCCCACTCGTGTCGGCTTGCGGGTGGGCTTCCCCACCGGCGTCGGCCTGCGGGCGGGTCCCACTCGCGTCGGCTTGCGGGTGGGCTTCCCCACCGGCGCTGTCCGAAGAGGCGCCGGGGTCGGAGCAATCAGGGTCGGAGAAAGAGGCTCCGACCGCCCGGAGCAGACGCAGTAGCCCGACGCGGTAGCGGTCCTCGAAGCGCGGGTCGGTCGGATCCAGGCCGAACAGTCGACCGACGCTGTCGGGGAAGACCACCGGGGCGGCGACCGCACCGAGCAGCGCGAGCTGAAGAGCGGCCGGGTCGACGTCGGGGTCGACCTCGCCGCGCGCCTGCCGGCGGGTCACGTCGGCGACGCTCGGGTAGACCTCGTCCGAGACGTCAGGAGAGGCGCCGCTCTCCAGGGCTAGGCTCCGCCAGGCGAGCAGGCGCAGCGGGCGGGGGTCACGCAGGACATCGTGCAGGTAGCTGACCATGTTGTCCGCCGGCGAGCGGTCGTAGTCGACGAAGGCGTCCCTGCGCATCATCCAGACCTGCTGCATCGCTCGGTACAAGCCCTCCTTGCCTCCGAAGTGGTAGGCGATCAGGTCCTTGCTCACCCCGGCGCGCTCGGCGATGTCCCGCACCCGAGTCGCGGCGAAGCCCTTCGCCGAAAACTCCTCCAGGGCCGCGTCGATCAGGGCGGCCTTGCTGCGCTCGGCGTCGACCTTGCGCTCTTCGGGCGCCGGTGCCCGCCGACGTCGGCGGGCGGACCTGTCTGGGGGAACCTGCCTGGCCGGCATTTGCCCAGCGGGCGTCTCGCCAGCGGGCGTCTGGCTGGCGGGGACCTGGTCAGAAGTCATAGACAACAGTCTAACTACTTAGGACGACTGTCTGTCAATGTCGGACGATTGTCTAGCAACGAGCCGACGCTCATCTGTGCTCGCGTGGCTCTGTGCTTAACTCCGAGCTCGGAGGCTGCTGCGTAATGATCGACTCGAGATCGTGCCGGATCGGCCGTCTGGCGAGCTTGACCGGAGCCATGACGCTGGTCGTGACAGCGGCGCTCGCGCTTGGCGGCTGCGGCTCAAGTGCACGGTCGGCGGCGGCTGGGTTCAAGACGTCGGCGCCGCCCGCCGGGGCGCACGGTGCGGAGCGCCATAGCTGGCCGGTCAGCGGCCGGATCGAGCTGGCCGCGGGCACGGTTCGCGCGGGCACGACGATCGGCGCCAAGCTCGTGCTCGACAACCACACGGGCCGCTCGCTGAAGCTGATGCGAGGCTGTAAGGGGCAGTACTTCGAGGTTGCGGTCGGCAATGCCCGGATTCCGGCAGATGTCGTATGGGCCACGTCGGCGTGCGACGACCACTGGGTGCTGAAGGCGGGCACGAACATCTACAAAACCAAGGTGCTCACCACCTACAACCACTGCTCGCAGCAACGCCATCATCGCGCGATGCCGACCGACCCGAATTGCCTGGGGCCGGCGCGCGACGTCATGCCGAGGCTGCCGCCCGGTCGCTACACCGCGAAGCTCTTCACCAGCGGCAAGACGGCCAAGCCGCTGCACGTCACCGGCGCGACGGTAGTCCTGACCAGTTAGTCGGGCAGCGGCCCTCCTGGGGGCGGATCTCGCGACTCGCGACAGGTTTTCCAGAAATACCATGGAAAACCTGTCGCGAGTCAGGGACGAGTGCCATCGGCGGGGCAGCTGCCGGCGGGTAGACCGTCTGCCATGGGTGAGCCGCAGCCGGTGAGCCACCGCCGGTGAGCCACCGCCGGTGAATCACAGCTGTTGCCGTCCGAGCCGTGCGGCAAAGTGCTGGATTCGTGTCGATGTCCGCAGCCCGTCAGCCCTCACCCCGAGAACACAACCAGATCGGTGGGCGGGCAGGGGACAGAAGGGTCGCCGGAGCCGGCGCGGGCATGCGACCCGGGGCCGACGCTGGCAACGCCGCCGCGGCCGGAGCCGGCGCGCGAGCCGGAGCCGGAGCCCGCAGCACCACCGGGGCCGGGGCCGAACTGGCCGCCGGCAGCAGGCAAGGCGCCGGCACGCGGCCGCTGCGCGACTGGCAAGTGCGCGCCCTCGACCAGCTTGCGCGCTGGGATCACGGATCGTTCCTGATCTCGGCGGCGCCGGGCGCCGGCAAGACCCGGCCGGCGTTGGAGTTCGCGCGCCAGGAGCTGCACCGACGCGCGGTCGACGGCGTCGTGATCGCCTGCCCGACGGCGCCGCTGACCCGCCAGTGGGCGCGGGCGGCGCACGAGCTCGGCGTGAACCTCGTGCCCGATGCCGAGTCGCCGAGGCCGCCCGCCGGCTTCCATGGAGTGGTCGTGACCTTCGCGCGGATCGCAAGTGCGTCGCGCCAGTGGGCGCGGGCGATCAGCCCGCAGACGCTGGTGGTCGCCGACGAGGCGCACCATCTCGGTGAGGAGCTGAGCTGGGGCCAGGCGTTCAGCGCCGTGTTCGCCCGCGCCGAGCGCTGGCTGCTGCTCTCCGGTACGCCCTTCCGCTCCGACGCGACACCGATCCCTGGCATCAGCTACGACGCCGACGGGCTGGCCGAGCCCGACGTTGGCTACAGCTACGCCGACGCGGTCCGCGAGGGCGTTTGCCGGCCGGTGATCTTCGTCACCTACGACGGCACGCTTTCCTGGCGCAGCGGCGACGACGTCATCGAGTCGAGCTTCGACACCGTGCTCAGCCACCGCGAGGCAAGCCGCCGCTACCGGACGGCGATCTCGACTGAGCTGCCCGATGGTCTGCCGCGGATCCTTGCCGAGGCGAACACGCGCCTGCAGGCGCTCCGCGCTGGCGACCATCCCGACGCCGCCGGCCTAGTGGTCGCCGCCGACTCCGAGCATGCGCGGCGCATCGCGAAGCGCCTGCATGAGGTGACCGGGCAAGCCCCGATCGTGATCCTCCACGCCGATCCACGCTCCGCGAACCGGCTTGCCCGCTTCACGCACGCCCAGGATCCTTGGATCGTCGCGGTCAACATGGTCTCCGAAGGCGTCGACATCCCGCGCCTGCGGGTCGGCGTCTACGCCTCCGCGGCGAAGACGCCGCTGATCTTCCGCCAGATCGTCGGCCGCTTCGTGCGCACGATCCCCGGTCGGCCGCCGGAGCCGAGCTGGCTCTACATCCCGGCCGAACGCGTGCTGCGCGACCATGCCGCAAGTGTCGAGCAGGAGCTCGCGCCCTTCCTGAAACGTCGCGGCGAGGGCGATCAGGACGCCGACTTCGAGCAGCCGGAGCGGCGGGCGAGCGAGCCGTCGGCGGCGCTCGACTTCGAGCCGCTGAGCGCCGACGTCGAGGCGCAGATGACCCTCTTCGGCTCGGCGCCGGAGGCCTCGTCGGGCGTTCGCGCCGCGGCTGCGAACGCCCGTTCGGCGCCGCAGTCCACGGCTCCGGTCCCGACGCCCGAACCGATGCCCGACGCGGGGCCCGAGACCCTGCCCGCCTTCGAGCGGCGCGCGCGACTGCGGGCGAAGCGTCACCGCCTGGTCGGCGAGCTGGCACGCCTGCGGCACGCCAGTCAGCGCGAGATCAACACCTGGGTGAACCACGAGCTCGACATCGAGAGCGTTCAGAAGGCCACGCTGGAGCAACTTGCGGACTCGATCGAGCTGCTCGAGAACGGCCTCTACGGTAAGCAGTGATGACCGCGGGCGAGGGAGCAGGGTTCGATACAGGTCGCAGTTCGGGCGGATGCCGAGGGTGTTTGCTGGACGATGCCGAGGGTGTTTGCTGGACCGCTGCGCCAATAAGCGGTTACCTTCAGTGAAACGACGAGTTTCGAGCACGGAGGTGGGCGGTGAAGGTCGGTAGATTACTTCTACGTACGACGGTCGGTTCCCTGATGATCGGGCACGGGTCTCAGAAGCTGTTCGGCGCCTTCGACGGCGAAGGCCTGGCCGCGACCGCCGCGACTTTCGAGCAGGTCGGCCTGAAGCCGGGGAAGCCGTTCGCGGTTGCCAGTGGCGCGGCCGAGACGCTCGGTGGCGCCGGACTGCTGTTCGGCTACCAGACACCGCTGGCCGCCAGCGCGGTCGCGGGTTCGATGGCCGTTGCGATCGAGCGCGTGCACTTTAAGAACGGCCCGTGGGTCCAGAAGGGCGGCTACGAGTACCCGCTGGTGCTCGGCGTCGCGGCGATCGTGCTTGCCGATCTCGGTCCTGGCAAGCTCTCGATCGACAGTCGTAAGGGCCACACGTTCGAAGGCCGCGGCTGGCCGCTGTTCGCACTGGCCGCAGCGGTCGCCGGCGCCGCCGGCGTGCGGCTGCTGGCCCAGCGGACCGCCGGTAGCGAGCCAGCGAGCGCGGATGCACCGACGGCGCCGGACGCGCCGGCAGCCGCCACCGCGGCCCCTGTCGCCGAGCCGGCACCGGTCGTGGTGGACGCGACGGTAACGGAGGCGACGTCGGACGGGAGCCCGGCGGAAGCCACGGACACAGGGAGTGAAGGGACCGTTCGATGAGTCATGGTGCACCCGAAGCGGCGGCGAAGTCCGCGGCTTATTTGACGGCGTCGTCGCCGGTGATGCCGACGTTGAAGCGTTATGAGCCGGCGGTGGGTCGTTATGAGTCGATGCCGTATCGGCGTGCTGGGCGGAGTGGTTTGTTGTTGCCGTCGTTGTCGTTGGGGTTGTGGCAGAACTTCGGTGATTCGCATCCGTTGGCGCAGAGTCGGCTGATGGCGCGGATGGCGTTCGATGCGGGTGTCACGCATTTCGATCTGGCGAATAACTATGGGGTTCCTTATGGCAGTGCCGAGGAGAACTTCGGTCGTATCTTGCGCCAGGATTTCGGGAGTTTGCGTGATGAGCTGGTGATTTCGACGAAGGCCGGCTACGACATGTGGCCGGGGCCGTATGGTGAGTGGGGTTCGCGTAAGTATCTGATCGCGTCGTTGGATCAGAGCCTGAAGCGCTTGGGCCTCGATTACGTCGATATCTATTACTCGCATCGGGTGGATCCGTATACGCCGCTTGAGGAGACGATGGGCGCGTTGGATCAGGTCGTGCGTCAGGGTAAGGCGCTTTACGTCGGTATCAGCTCTTATGGTCCTAAGCGGACTGCGGAGGCGGCGGCGATCATGCGTGGTCTTGGCACGCCGCTGATCGTGAATCAGTGTTCGTACTCGATGCTGAATCGTTGGGTCGAGGGTGAGTTGCTGAACGTGGTCGAGGATGAGGGGATGGGTCTGGTGGCGTTCTCGCCGCTCGCCCAGGGCTTGCTTAGTGACCGTTATCTGAACGGCATTCCGGATGACTCGCGTGTGCGGTCGGGTCGGGCGTTCGCGTCGTCGTATCTGACGGAGGAGAACCTCGAGCATGTCCGGGCTCTGAACGATGTCGCCAGGAGCCGCGGCCAGACGCTTTCGCAGATGGCGCTTGCGTGGCTGTTGCGTGATCCGCGGGTCAGCTCGGTGTTGCTCGGTGTCTCGCGTCCGGAGCAGCTGGAGACGAACCTCGCCGCGTTGCATAACCTCGAGTTCAGTCAGGTCGAGCTGGACGAGATCGATAAGCACGCACAGGAAGGCTCGCTGAACCTCTGGGAACAGTCGAGCTCCGCCGAGTGAGTAGTGAGGGCGCGGTTGCCGGCGGCGAAGCCGCCGGCAACCGCGCCCTCCGGTCGCTGCCGAGCCTGGTCTCGGATCGGCGCCGACCTAGACTCCGGTCGCTGCCGAGCCTGGCGCTGGGACGGCCCCGGTCCCGACCCCGGTCCGGCGCCGAGCTGAACGCTCGGCCGCAACCTTGGGCCGTGGCTCATGTTCTTACGGCCGTCTGTCGAAATCAGGTAGTGGCGGTCACGCGCCGGCGGGCAGGTGCTCGGGCGCGTGGCGCCGAACCTACGGCAAATGAGACCACCCAAACACCTTCTGCCGATGCTCGTGGCGCCACTGGCTGCCGTGGTGATGCTCGCTTCGACGCTGCTGCCTTCGGCGGCCGGTGCGACGCAGGTCAGCCTCTACTCGGCGAGCCAGGCCACGTCGACGAAGACGGTTAGTGGCGCCGTCGCCGAGCTCACTGGCAGCGGCCTGACGATCCAGCGCAGCGGCAGCGCCCGCGGCGTGGTGACGGAGCTGGTCGCCGCCGCCAACTCGCTCAGCGTCGCGCGCTACCCCTACGTCTGGGGTGGGGGACACGGCCAGGCGGGCAACGCCAGCGTCGGCGTCCGCGGCGGTTCGGGCTACAACGGTAAGCGCGACGGCTTCGACTGCTCGGGCGCGGTCGCGGCGGTGCTGGTCGCCGCGGGCTTGTGGCAGAACGGCGACTCGGTGCCGAATGACGCGAACGTGATCACGACGCTGAAGGCGGAGAACCTGATCCTGCCGGGCGTCGGCCGCGGGAAGCGCGAGGTCACGCTCTACGACCGCCCCGGCGTGCACATCTTCATGAACATCGACGGGCGCTTCTTCGGGACCTCGGACGGGAACCACAAGGGCAATCGCAAGGGTGGGCCAGGCTGGCTGAGCGGCCGCTCGACCGACGCCCGCAGCCGTAAGTTCAAGCGCTGGCACTTCCGCGCGGCGCTGCTGAGCGCCCGCAACACGGCGTCGCTGCTGATGAGCTTCACCGCGCTCGGCGACTGGGAGCTGGCCGGCGAGCTGCTGAGTGGCCAGCAAATCTCGGTCGGCTACTCGACCTCCAGCACCGGCGTCCTGCAGGCAAGGACGGTTTCGGCCCTGAACGCGACGAGCGTCAGCGGCACCGTCAGCGCGCTGAGCAGCGATAGCTATCCCGGCGGCTTCACGCTGACGCTGCCGAACGGCACGAGCATGAATTTCGTGAACGACACCACGGTCGACGTGGAGGTCGGCGACGCCGTCACCGTCGCCTACACGAGCGCGACGAGCGACGCCGAGACCGTGTACCAGGCGTGGCAGGTGGAGGACCCCGCCGCCACCAACGCCGGCGCCGTCGGGCTTCCCTGAGTCAGTCGGCAGCCCAGCGGGGCTGCCGACCCTGATGCGACCGTCCTAGATCTCTTCTCACGCCTCGGTGCGGAGCCCGTAACTCCCGAGCCGGGGCTTTCCAAGCAGCCTGATCGTATGCAATTGCATGTTTACCGCAATGGCGCGACGGGTTACTGCTAATGAAGGGGTGCCCTTGCACGAGAATAATTGTTGCAAGAGCATGAATTGAGGGATCAAGCGAAGAGGTCTGAGTTGAGGCGGGCTCGTGTCCGCAAAACCCCAGTCGCTGGAGGAGTGACTAACTAACGATGTCCCGCAAAGTATTTGACAAGCTCACAAGTTGGATCGGCGTCGTCTTGGCGGTGGTCCTGCTCGTCGCGGGCGGGCTGTTGACCTGGGGCGCGCACTTCACGCGCTCGAACGTCCACAACCAGCTTGCTATGCAGCAGGTCTACTTCCCGACCAAGGCGCAGCTCGACCATCCGACCCCGCCTGAGACCACCCCACTGATGCGCAAGCAGTTCGGCAAGTGGGCCGGCCAGCAAGTGCTGACGGGCGCGCAGGCTGAGGCGTTCGCCAATGACTACATCGCCCACCACCTGTCGAAGATGCCGTACGGCGGCGTCTACTCGAAGGTCGCGGCCGCCCATTTGGCCAACCCGACCAACACGACGATCGCCACTGAGGAAGCGACCGTGTTCCAGGGCACCACGCTGCGCGGCATGCTACTCGAGGCGTATGCCTTCGGGACGATTGGCTCGATCATGGTCATCGCCGCGATCGCCTCGTTCATCGCCGGCATCATCCTGGCGGTGCTCGCGATCTTCGGCTTCATCCACGCTTCCCGCGTGCCCGAGACCCGGCAGCTTGGTGGCAGCGTGCAGGAGCGCGAGGTCACAGCCGCAACGGCATAGCCACTTCAGCTCACTTGTCCGCGAGGCGCGCAACAGCGCGTCTCGCGGCCTGACAGCTGTGCAGCCGTGCTGTAACTTGCAGTTATCTCGACTGCACGGACTTTTCCGACTCTCGAATACGACCGTATGCGCCGCCTGGTCCAGGCCGGGCCCTGGCTGGTCGCCAAGCCCGACCTTGAGACGGTCCTCGAGCGGCTGCTCCAGATCGCCCTCGAGACGACGGGTGCCCACTACGCCGCGCTGGGCGTGCTCGACGAGGAGCGCAGCTCGATCAAGGAGTTCGTCACGCGCGGCCTCTCCGATCGCGCCGTACAGCACATCGGGCCGCCGCCGCAGGGCCACGGCATCCTCGGGCGGCTGATCTCCGATCCGCGGCCGCTGCGCCTGCACGATCTGACCGCGCATCCGGAGTTCTACGGCTTCCCGCCGTCGCATCCGCCGATGCGCAGCTTCCTCGGCGTGCCGATCCTGATCGACGGGCTTGCCTGGGGCAACCTCTATCTGACCGAGAAGGAGGGCGGGGGCGACTTCACCGTTGCGGACGAGGAGGCGGTGGTGCTGCTGGCCGACTGGGCCGCCGTTGCGATCGAACACGCCGACGTGCTCGAGGCGGCAGGGCGTCGCGAGCACGAGCTTGCCCGCAGCCTCCGCCGCCTTCAGGCGATGCAGACGGTCGCCGCCGCCGTCGGCGCGCAGACCGACCTGCAGAAGATCCTCGAGCTGATCGTCGAGCAGGGCAGCGCCCTGGTCGAGGCCGACGGCACATTGGTGATGCTCGCCGGCGGCAACGAGCTGCGCGTATCGGCCGCGGCCGGTGCCGCGGCCGTGCCCAAGGAGCCGGAGATCGGCATCGCCGCGACCCTTTCCGGGCAGGTGCTGACCGAGTGCCAGCCTGCCCGGATCAACGATCTGCAGGGCGAGCAGCGGCGCCAGGCCGGTGTCCTCGGCGTTGCGAAGGCGCACGCGGCGTTGCTGGTGCCGCTGGTCTACCGCGGCGATGCGATCGGCGTGATCGCAGCGTTCGACACGCGCGACAGCAGCAGCTTCGACGAGGAGGACGAGCAGATCATGACGGCGTTCGCCGCCAGCGCCGCAGCGGCGGTGGCGACCGCGCAGTCGATTGTCGCCGACCGCTTGCGCCACTCGCTCGAGGCGGCCGAGGCCGAGCGCAAGCACTGGGCCCGCGAGCTGCACGATGAGACGATGCAGGCGCTGGGGGCGCTGAAGATGATCGCCTCGAGCACGCGTCGCAACGACGACCCGGAGGCGCGGGTGAAGGGACTCGACGCGCTGGTCGACGGCCTCGAGCTGGAGATCGAGAACCTGCACGCGATCATCTCGACGTTGCGGCCGGCGGCGCTCGACGACCTCGGGTTGCGCCCGGCGATCGAGGCGCTAGCCGAGCAGCAGCAGGTCGCGAACGGCTTCGACGTGCGGCTGCACCTGCGGCTGCCCGACCCGGCGAAGTCGGAGCGACGGCTACGCCCCGAGTTCGAGGTCGCGATCTACCGGCTCGTGCAGGAGGCCCTGTCGAACGTCGCCAAGCACGCCCGCGCAAGCCACGTCGATCTGACCGTGAGCGCGAACGATCGGCGCGTGGGCGTGAAGCTGGTCGACGACGGTGTCGGCTTCGACATCAGCCAGCCCGCCGGCGGCTACGGCCTGACCGGGATGCGCGAGCGGGCCGAGTTGCTCGGTGGCCAGCTTGAGCTGGAATCCGACACCGGCGGCACGGTCGTAACCGCGTCGCTACCGGTCGCATACGTCGACGAGACCGATGCAGCCGAGTCGGCAGCGGAGCAGGAGGGTGCCGGCGCACGGACGAGCCTGGCCGGCTACTGGTTGCGGCGGCTCACGCGCAAGCCGCCCGCGAAGCGGATCTGATCGCCGCCGGTCGCGATCGCCGACCTGGGTCCGGCCGCTAACGGGCTTGATCGTCGGGCCACTACTGCGACGACGATGGCACTTCGATCAGGCGGTTGTCGAGCGCGAAGCGGACCAGCTCCGCCCGCGTCGAGAGGTTCAGCTTCTGGTGGATGTGCGCCCGATGGGCCTCGATCGTCCGCACCGACAGGAATAGCTTGTCGGCGATCTCGGGGTTCGTGTAGCCGAGCGCGATCAGCTTCAGGATCTCGACCTCGCGCTCAGAGAGATCGCCGGGGCGGCCGCTCTCGGGTGCGGTAGCAAGACGCGCGCCGAGCTGCGGGTTCAGGTAGTGCTCGCCGGCTGCGGCGAGCCTGACCGCACGCACCAGTTCGATGTCGGCGGCGTCCTTCAGCACGTAGCCGATCGCGCCGGAGCTCAGTGCCTGGCGCGCGAACGCGGGATCGCGCTGCATCGTCAGCACGACGATCTGGGTCGACGGGATCTCGTTGCGCAGCCGCGGGATCAGCTCTAGCCCCGACTCGCCCGGCAGGTTCAGATCGAGCACCAGCACGTCGGGGTGATGGCCACGGACGTAGCGGGCCGCATCCTCGGTGTCGCCGGCCTCCGCCAGGACCTGGAAGCCGGGCTCGGCGTCAAGCAGCAGCCGCAGACCGGCACGGACGACGGCGTGGTCGTCGGCCAGCACCAGGGTGACCGGCTTCGTGTCGGGAGTGTCAGTGGGATCGGGCATCAAGCTTGACCATCGCGGCCCGGTCGGGGCGGATCAGTGGATGTCACGCGGCGGCGCCGCGCAGGCGCCGCCGTCAATCCGGACAGGTTAGCCCTCATCGCCCCGCTCTGGCCGGTGGGTCCGGCTGACGGAAGCTGGTTCCGGGCACCAGAGCCAGACGGTGAGTCCGGGTTGCGGCTGCTGGGTCCGGACTGGGGCTGCCGGGTCCGGACTGGGGCTGCCGGGTCCGGAGGCCAGGCCCTGCCCGGCCGGAGTCGCTGGGCGAATCGTTTGCATCGCGTTAGAAATCCCGCTGGTGGAAATTACGGACACTTGGTCCCGTTGCTTTCCCCGTCGCAACAAGCAAGGACGCGATGGGTCTAAGGGCCACTGCGGGGCACGACGCAGCTAGCGACTGGACCGGTGGAAGTGAGAAGAGCGTGAGCCCACTGATTTCGACCAGAAAAGCTAGATGCGGAGCGCGGCGGTGGCTTCTGAAACTTACGGACTAGACCAAGACTCCGATTCCCCGAAGGGCGATCCGGAAGCGACCGACCCCACCGGTTTGGTCGGCCCGGAGGCGGGTCTGGTGGCGGCTGCGTCCGGCGCGGACGCCGAGACTGACCACGCCGACGCTGACCAGTGGTCCGAGTCCTCGGTCGAGGCTGAAGAGTGGTCCAGCGCCGATGGCGAGGCCGAGCAATGGTCGGAGGCAGTGCGGCCCGAGCCGTGGTCCGGCACCGGCGCGGACAGTGGAAACTGGCCCGGCTCCGACGTTGTCGAGCCTGTGACCGTTGCGACGGATGAGGGCAGCGCGCTGCTGCTGCCTCCGGTGCGGGCACAGATGCATCGCGAGAGCGCCATGCGGTACCTGCTGGCCGCTGCGGACGCGATGGCGGCGCTGCTGGCCGTCACCGTCTGGGCGCAGATCAGCGGCACCACGTGGCGCTGGGATTGGCTGGCCGTCGGTCTGGTCGCCGTGCTGATCGCGAAGATGCAGGGTCTCTACGACCGCGACGATCGGGTGCTGCACAAGAGCACGCTCGGCGAGTGGCGCGTGCTGGTGCGCGCGTCGGTCCTGAGCGCGATCATGACCTACCTGATCTGGTACGCGAGCACAAGCCCCGAGTCGGGGCGTGGCATCCGCCCGTTCTTCTTCTTCGCCATCGTCACCTTCGTCTTGACGGTGCCAGGCCGGGCGCTGGCGCGGTCCGTGGCGCTCTCGATCACGCTGCCGGAGCGCTGCCTGATCGTCGGCGACGGCGATGTCTGTGACACGCTTGCCCGCCGCGTGCAGGAGGTTCCGCACACCGACCTGGTCGGCATGGTCGCCGCCGACGACATCGACGAGTCGATCGAGGGAATCAGCGAGCTGGTCCGTGCGCTCGGGGTCCAGCGGATCCTGATCGGACCGTACCCCTCGAGTCTCGAGGAGAAGATGCTGGCGGTGATCACCTCCGCGAAGTGGCTTGGCGTCCGCGTCAGCCTGATGCCGAACGTGATGACCGTGCTCGGCGTGGCGGCCGTCTTCGACGAGCTGGACAGTCTGATCCTGCTGGGGGTTCCGCGTTTCGGGCTGTCCCGTTCCTCGGGCCTCTTGAAGCGGACGTTCGACCTCGTCGTCGGCGGGGTCACGCTGCTGGCCTGTCTGCCGCTGATGCTGGCCGTTGCGATCGCGGTGAAGCTCGACAGTCCGGGTCCGGTGCTGTTCAAGCAGCGCCGCATCGGCCGCGATGGCAAGCCGTTCACGATCCTGAAGTTCCGCTCGATGGTCGATCACGCCGAGCGCCTGCGCGGACAGCTCGAATCAGGCAACGAGAGCATCGGCCTGTTCAAGATAAGCGGCGATCCGCGGATCACGCGCGTGGGTCGTCTGATCCGCAAGACCTACGTGGACGAACTGCCGCAGCTCTTCAACGTGCTGCGCGGCGAGATGAGCCTGGTCGGACCACGACCGCTGATCGAGTCCGAGGACGCGCTGCTCTCCGGCGTCGCCCGTCACCGCTCGCGCCTGACTCCGGGCATGACGGGTCCCTGGCAGCTGCGCGGGCCGATCGAGGCTTCGCTCGCCGACCTCTCCCGGCTCGACTACCTCTACGCGTCGAACTGGACGGTCTGGGCGGACGTCGACATCCTCGTCGGCACCGCGGTGCGCGTCCTGAACCGGCGCGGCCACTGAGGTCGATCCGCGGTCTGCGGGCAACGCCGGTCTCGGCTCTGGACCGGAGACGCCACACCGGCGGCGAGACGCCACACCGGCGGCGAGACGCCACACCGGCGACGAGACGCCACACCGGCGACGCCACACGGCGTGGCACCGGCATCCCGCTGCGGCTCTAACATCGCGAGCGTGCCAGAACCGTCCGATTTGCCGCAGCAACGTGCGTCCGACGCCGAGCGCGAGCTCGCGGTCGAGACGCTACGCCAGGCAACTGCGGACGGGCGGCTGACGGTCGCCGAGCTCGAGACGCGGTTGACTGCCGCCTACGATTCTCACACCCGGCCCGAGCTGGACGCGTTGCTGGCCGACGTACAGCCGAGCAGCCTTGCGCCGGCTGCGGCCTCGAGCGCGCCGGCAAGCGTGAACGCGGGCAGTGGCATCGCGGCCGGGCCGCGTACCCGCTGGGTGGTCTCCGTGATGAGCGGCCACAACCGTCGCGGCCGCTGGCACGTGGCGCCACGCTGCAACGTGATCAACCTCATGGGCGGTAGCTCGCTGGACTTCAATGACGCGGAGCTGCCGGCCGCAGTGACCGAGGTCAGGGTGATATCGATCATGGGCGGCAGCGAGATCCGCGTCCCCGACGGGCTCGACGTGCTCGTCTCCGAGCTCGGGATCATGGGTGGCAACGACGTGCGGCTGGGGACTGACGAGCCTGCCGCCGGCGGACCGCAGCTGCAGCTGAAGCTGGTCTCGATCATGGGCGGTAGCAGCGTCCGGCGGGGTCGCAAGCACGAATAGTTCGGTAGTACGCCGCTGCCATGTCACCCTTAGCGGTACCAGCAAGCGGCACACCACCGAAGGAGGTTCCTATGGCCACAATCGCGGTAATCGGCGCCACCGGCTACGCGGGCGGCGGCATCGCCCAAGAGGCACTGCAACGTGGACACCGCGTGATCGGCGTCAGTCGCCACGTACCGGACGAGGTTCCTGCGGGACTCGAGGTGCGCACCGGCTCGATCGAGGACGAGGCGCTCGTGCAGGAGCTCGCGCAGGAAGCCGACGTGCTCGTGATTGCCGTCCACGGGGCCGTCGATGACAAGCCGTTCCTGGTCAACCTGGTGCCGGGCCTGCTCGAGGCCGCGGCTGCTGGCGGCGCGCGACTCGGCATCGTCGGCGGCGCCGGCTCGTTGCGCGTCAAGCCCGGTGGCCCGCTGGTGCTCGACGGGCTCGACTTCCCGGCCGCCTTCAAGGCCGAGGCCGATGCGCACCGGCTCGTGCTCGAGCGCCTCAAGAGCACCGAGACCGATGTCGACTGGTTCTACGTCAGCCCGGCGGCGAACTTCGGCGCCTACGCACCCGGCGAGCGGACCGGCAGCTACCGGATCGGTGACGACGTCCTGGTCACCGACGCCCAGGGCGACTCGGCGATCAGCGGCGCCGACTACGCGATCGCCTTCGTCGACGAGATCGAGCGACTCGCCCACCACCGGGCACGCTTCACGGTCGCCTACTAGTGGGGGCGCGGGAGCGCCTGTGCCCCACCAATCCGGTCCGGGAGCCCCGCTGGGCTCCCGGACGTGACGCTCGTCACTGATGTAGCTGCTGCTGCCAGTGCTCCGGGACCTTCCCCTCAGGTCCCGGGGTCGGCTGCGTCAGCGGGCGCGACTGCGGTCCGGCCAGCGCCGGACCATCGATGAACTCGCCGGTGCCGTAGTCGTAGAACCAGTCCTCGCCGGGCTCGAAGCTGCGGATGAACCGGTGTCCGGTCTCCTGGTAATGGCGCGTGGCATGCTGCGACGGGCTGTTATCGCAGCAGCCGATGTAACCGCAGACGGCGCAGCGGCGTAGATGCAGCCACCAGCCCGGTCCGTCACCGCCCAGGCAGTCGGCACAACCTTCGCCGCTCGGCTCCGCCGCGGGATTGATCTGATCACCGACGCTCATTTGACGGCTCCTTCAGTTCCCGAGGGCGACGTCGCCCGTCGGTGCGCTCGCATGGCCGGCGGCGGTCCGCACGCGCCTGCGCCGGACACTATGCCGCTCGCTCCGGACGGTGCCCGGGGCTAGCCGCTTAGACTTGTAAACGTGAGCAAATGGCCAGAGGTTTCATACTCAAGCTGGAGCGACTGCTGCAACACGCTGCATGCTCTGGCGCAGCTCCTCGGTAAGACTGCGGCTGCGCTCGCGCCGCCGCAGCCGCAACTGCAACACGCGGCACTGAGGCTTTCAAGCCGTGGAATAGCTACTCAACCGCTGCCGACCCGTAACGGCAACGGCACCTTGACGATCACGCTTGACCTGCTCGCGCACTGGGCCGAGATCCAGCACAGCGGCGGTGAGAAGTGGCGCATCGGGCTCGAGGGCCGTACGGTTGCGGAGGTCACCAACGCGGTGCTGGACACCGCACGGCGCCTCGGTGGCGAGATCGTGATCAACACCGCCCCGCAGGAGGTTCCTTGGACGGTGTCGCTCGATGAGGACGAGGAGCACCATCACTATTCGCCCGAGCAGGCCGAGCGTTACTTCCAGGCCGCGACCCACGCCGCGCTGGCACTTGCTGAGTACGCCGCGCCGTTCCGCGGGCGTCAGACTCCGGTGAACCTCTGGTGGGGCTCCTTCGACCTGTCGGTGAACCTGTTCTCCGGAGCGGACGCGCAGCCGCCCGCGAGCGACTTCATCCCGCGTAACTCGATGGACTGCCAGGAGATCGTGGTCGGCTGGTGGCCCGGCGACCCGAACTACCCGAAGGCGGCCTTCTACGCATACGCCCACCCGGCCCCGGACGGCTACGAGAGCACCACGATCGAGCCGCCCGTCGCCCGCTGGGAGCCGCGGCTCGGCGAGTTCATCCTCGACTGGTCCGACGTGATCCACAGCCACAGCCCGCAGGCGCTGGCGCTGCAGTTCGCGCGCAGCGTCTTCCACGAGGTCAGCAGCGCTTGTGCTTGGCCGCCAGCCCTAGTGGCGACGATGGCCGGCAATCCGCCGCCGATCCGCTGACGGCGACTTAGAGGCGCAGTGCTGCGACTGCCGCCGCATGCAGGCTGCGTGCACGCCGCATGACTTCGCGATGTAGCAATCGGATGTGCTGCTGCTCGCCGTCGGTGAGGGCTGAGCCGTTGGCCAGCAGCTCGTCCAAGTCGGTGTGCAAGGCCCGATCGGCGAGCCGGACCATCCTCTCGGCGGTGGCGTGGCGCGCGCGCGACGTGTTGTAGCCCCATGACTTAAGCGCCTGGGTGAGAGCCTCACCGGACAGATGGTCGGGATCGGGCCGTCGGCCGCAGGCACGACCGTCCAAGCGCATCGCCAAGCCGTGATCGGCTACGGCCCGGTCATACGCCAGCGTGCAATTGATGTCGTAGAGCGGCGCGAGCCGCCAGCTTCGACCGGTGAGTAGCATCGCGTAGTTCTTGGCGTGCGCATCGCCGTTGCCGAGCAGGGCGTTGACCCAGATCGCGTCGAGGAACGCACGTCGATCCATGATCGGCTGTTCGGAGACGTCGTCGATTGCGGCCAGGCACTCCGCCACGGAGGGCCCGCCGTTCTCTTCGTATTTGTGGATCGGCAGGCGGCCAGTCAGTTGGGCGAAATCCTCTTGATGAAGCCGCTGGGTGTGCGGGAACGAACCGGAGCGGTCGAATCGTTGCGAGATCAGCACGCGACGATCGCCGATCCAGCGCAGCTCAGCGCTCGTCGTCGGAACGTCAAGTGATGCAGCCCATCGCAGGCAGACGTACTCGTTGGCACCCAGATGCGGCAACAGCGGTCGGGAAGGGTCCGGCTTGGCGATGTGTGTGCTCGGAGTGCCGGGACGGGGCACGCCCCAGCGGTCGCGATCGCGAACCAGCGCGAGCTTATCCTGGGCGCCACCCAGCGACATGCGTACCGCCGTCTCCGGGCTCGAAGCCAGCGGAACGGCCGGCAGGCGAGCGATCTGCTCGGCCAGCCTCGCCTCGTCGCACCACTCGACGTTGCCTGGGGGAGGGAGCTGCTCACCATGCGGTACGACGCTAACGGCTCCTGCCGACTCGCGGCCAATGGCCGCCAGCAGGGTCATCCAATCGAGTGGATCGCAGCGCCAGAGTCGCGCCAGCTCCGTCCGCAGCGCCGCCTCCGGTAGCAAGCCATCGAAGAAGACCCTTGTTTGGTCCGTCGTTGCGGGGTGCTCGGAGATCGGTAGTTGCCGGGAGATCGCCGGCTGCTCGGTGGCCCAGCGCTTGTCGTAGCGAAACGTGGCTGTGGATACGTCGCCCGACAGGATTCCCGCGAGCTGATTACTGATGTAGACGTCGAGGTCAGGCATCGCCACGTGGTGTGAGGCGCAGGTCGAGCCCAAGCAGACGCGCGCAGTGCAGCGCCGGTCCCAGCGATGCGCCGTTCTTACCGGCTTCGAGCTCGATGTAGTAGCGCCGGCCGACGCCGGCCTGCAGAGCGACCTCGTCCTGCGTCAGGCCAAGCGCGCGGCGCCGCTCACGCAGCACCGAGCCAAACTCTTTTGCAGAAGTTACGTTCCCGATGGGGAACATTCTAGAGCTCTCATTAAATATGTTCCCCATCGGGAACATATTCGGAATTTGTCTTGTAATGTGCGCGGAAGGGAACACTGCTTGCGGCTCAGGACAGCGGCTCGTCGAGCTCGCCGAGCTGATCGGTCAGCTCGAGGTTCGCGGCGTAGTCGACCGGACAGGCGATGACCGAGACGGCATCGTCGGCGAGCGCCCGACGCAGTGTCGGCAGCAGCTCGCTGGCGGCCTCGATCCGGTAGCCCCTGGCGCCGAAGCTCTCGGCGTAGGCGACGAAGTCCGGGTTGCCGAAGGCGGTGTCGAGATCCTCGCCCAGCTCGAGGTCCATCTTCCACTTGATCAGGCCGTACTCGTTATCGACCCAGATCAGCACGACCAGCGGGATCTGCTCGCGGATCGCGGTCTCGAGCTCCTGCGAGTTCATCAGGAAGGCACCGTCGCCAGTTGCCACCAGCACGCGCGCCAGCGGGCGCGCGAGCTTCGCGCCGATCGCCCCGGGCACCGTCCACGCCATCGTCGAGAGGCCATTCGAGATCAGGCAGGTGTTCGGCTCGTAGGTCGGATACAGCCGCGCCATCCACATCTTCAGCGCGCCGGTATCGACCAGGACGACGTCCTCGCGATCCATCGCGGCGCGCGTGTCGGCGACGATTCGCGCGGGGGAGAGCGGGAAGCGATCGTCGTGCCGGCCGCGGTCGAGCTCGGCGCGCAGCAGTGCCCGGATCCGTCGCTCGTCGCCCGGGAGCGCGAACGGCGTGCCGACCGCGGCCGCAAGCGCGTCGAGCGTGCGGGCGATGTCGGACTGGAGGCCGACTGCGACCTCGTAGTGCTCGTCGACCTCGGCTGGGAAACGGTGGATATGGATGATCGGCGTCTGGCCGGTGGGGTTGATCCGGCTCGGGTCGAACTCCTGCAGCTCGTAGCCGACGGCGATGATCGCGTCGGCGGTGTCGAAGCCGAAGTTCACGTAGTCGCGGCGCATGAAGCCGACCGCGCCCAGTGCCAGCGGGTGATCGTCCGGGAAGACGCCCTTCCCGTGGAAGGTTGTGGCAACGGGGACGTTCAGCTTCTCGGCAAATCGGACCAGCGCCGCGCCGGCGTCGGCGCGCGCGGCGCCGTGGCCGGCCAGCACGATCGGCCGCTTGGCGCCGCGCAGGACCTCGACCGCGCGGGCGATCTGCGACGGCGACGGCTCGTCGGCGCGCGGCGAACTGACCAGCAGCGGCTGCGCCCCTTCCGGCGCCGGTGCCTGCCCGACGTCCTCCGGCACGGCGAGGTAAACGGCACCCGGGCGTTCCGCCTGCGCGAGCTTGAACGCCTTGCGCAGCATCTCCGGCACCGCCGCCGGCGTCGCCACAAGCTCCGCCCACTTCGTCACCGGCCTGAACATCGAGACCAGATCGACCCGCTGGTGCGACTCTTTGTAGGAGCGGTTCATCCCAACTTGCGCCGAAATCGCCACCACCGGCGTCGAGTTCGTGGTCGCGTCGGCCACCCCGAGCAGGAGATTGATGGCGCCCGGCCCAAGCGTCGCCGAGCAGACGCCGGCCTCGCCGGTCAGGCGGCCGTAGACCTCGGCCATGAAGGCGGCGCCCTGCTCGTGCCGCACCAGGATGTAGCGGATCGAGGATGGTCGCAACGCCTGCACGAGGTGGATGTTCTCCTCGCCGGGAATGCCGAAGACGTAGCGAACACCCTCGTTCTCGAGGCAGCGGACGATCAGCTCCGCCACCGACTGCTCAGACTCAGATGCCATCGCTGTCCCGCGAAGCTCGCGCCATGACTGCACTCATGCTCTGAACCTACCCATCCCCGTCTCGACCCCTCGATCCGGTGGGGTGGGGCGGAACAGATCCAGGTGTGCGGAGCGTCACCGACGCCGACTCGCCGGATCAACCGCCAAACTGACAGCGGTGAGCACCACCCCGATCTGGTGGGCGTGGATGAACTTCACCTGGTTCGCGACCAGCTTCGAAACCGACGACTGGCTCTACCGGGTGATGACGATCGTGCAGATCGGCGGCGCGCTGGCGATCGCGGCGGCTGACCGCCGCTCGGCGACTGGCGACGCCTTCGCACCGATAGCGAGCAGCAGGCGTCGTCTCTGGTGCCAACGGGAGCGAACGCAGGTAGGACCTTGTGAACCGCATTACTCTCGCTGTCATGGACTTGGAACTGACGGGCAAGGTGGCATGGGTGGCCGGTGGCAGCGGCGGGATCGGCAGCGAGATCGCGCGCGAGTTGGCCACCGAGGGTTGCGCGGTCGCACTCAGCGGTCGCAACCTCGAACGGCTGCAGCAGCGTGCCGCCGAACTCGCCGCGGCCACCGGCCGCAAGCTGATCGCGATCGTCGCCGACTCGGCCGACCGGGTGCAGATCGACGCCGCCGCCGCGCGGATCCGCGCCGAGCTCGGCGGGATCGACATCCTCGTGAACTGCGCCGGTACCCCGGGCGGCAAAGCCGCCGGGCCGCTGGCAACGGTCGACGAGGAGCTGTTTCTCGCCGACCTCAACGAGAAGTACCTCGGTGCATTGCGCTACGCCCGCGCTGCCGTGCCGGTGATGAGGGCGCGCGGCTGGGGCCGGATCATCAACATCGGCGGGCTCAGCGCCCGCCAGTCGGGCAGCTACTCGGCCGGTGGCCGCAACGCCGGTCTCACGCACCTGACGAAGACGCTCGCCGACGAGCTCGGCGCCGACGGCATCACCGTCAACGTCGTGCACCCGGGCGAGACCCGCTCGCCTTGGCTCGAGTCGATGCTCGAGCAGCGTGCGGGCGGCGATTCCGCCAAGGCGGCCGAGCTCGAGCGCGAGGTCGCGCGCCACCACGCGATCGGCCGGCTGCCGGACGCCGCCGAGATCGCGCACCTCGTCACCTTCCTCGCCTCGCCGAAGGCCGCTGCGATCACCGGTGAGTCGATCGCCGCCGGTGGTGGCCCGCAGCGCGCCGTCTTCTACTGAGGCCTGCCGCCGGAGCGCGCGCGACTCAGCGTCTGGAGGCGCCGTCGGCAACTGGCGCGTCCAGGCCTGCGGATCGACTGGGGCAGCTTCTCAGGGGCCCCCGCGGTTGCGGCCTAACGCGGCACGACCGTGATGGGGCAGCGCATTCCCGGAGCGTGGCTCAAGCGCGCATCCGCGGTCACGAGCGGGCAGCCGATCGCTTCCGCGAGCGTGACGTAGGAAGCGTCGTAGGCGGAGAGATTCTCGCGAAGCTCCCAGATCCGGTCGAGCAGGGAGATCACGGCGTACCGCCTGACGCCGAGCCGGCGCCAGGTGTCCAGCGCCAGCCAGCCGACCGTCGCGTCGAGCATTCCGGCGCGCACGTGGCGGCGGATCACGTTGGCGATCTCGGAGTCGATCAGATACGGCGCATGCAACTGCTCGCTCCGGAGCGCCTGCCGCGCGGGCCCGTCGTTCAACAGGCCCGCAAGTGCCGCGGAGGCGTCGAGGACGATCACCGGTCGGCGCGGTCACTGTCGAGGTCTCGAACGATCGTGGCTGGATCCACGCCGATGTCCGGGAGCCGTTCGAGTAGCGCCGGATTGTCAGCTCGACGCGACGCTTCGGTGAGCTCGCGCACCGCGACCGCGCTGACCGTCATCCCCTCGTCCGTGGCAAGTCGCCGCAGGCGCTCGACGACCACCTCCGGCACGTTGCGCAGGTAGAGCGTCTTCATGCCGCAAAATGCTAGCAACCTGCAAGCTGAGCGTCACACAGTATCGATGAGAGCTTCTGCGTCGTCCGCCTCTGCGCAGATGTCGCGGCGCCCGGAGCCACCGCGACGGCCGTTCCCGGCCCTTCTACGCGTATCCCATATTGTGTTCTTATATGAATACCCGCCGAGCCTGGGGCGTGTGGCTCACTGGCGTCCTCATCTACATGGCTGCCGTCCTCCAGCGATCCTCGTTCGGGGTCGCGGGTCTGACAGCGGCCAAGCATTTCGGCGCCTCGGCCGCTCTGGTCTCGGTCTTCGTCGTCCTGCAGCTCGCCGTCTACGCGGCCGGCCAGCTGCCGATGGGGTTGCTGCTCGATCGCTACGGCACGCGGGTGATGCTGATGGCGGGTGCGATCTGCATGGGGCTCGGCCAGACGCTGGTGGCGCTCGCCAGCACGGTTCCGGTGGCGATCGTCGGGCGGGTGTTGGTCGGGCTCGGCGACGCGATGACGTTCAACTCCACCATCCGCCTCGTCCCCTACTGGTTCTCGGCCCGCTCGGTGCCGATCCTGACCCAGCTCACGGGCAGCATGGGCCAGCTCGGCCAGGTCCTCAGCGCGGTCCCGTTCCTGGCGCTGCTGACCGGCTCGGGCTGGCGCCCGGCCTTCTTCTCGGCGGCGGCCGTCTCGGCGGTCATGGTGGTGCTGGCGTTCGCGGTCGTGCGCAACGCGCCAGCCGGCGCCTGGCGCCCCAATCGCTCCGGATCGCTGCGCACCCTGGTGACGACCGCACGGCCGGTGCTGGCCAACGCCGGCACCCAGTTGGGCTTCTGGATCCACTTCACCACCAGCTTCTCCGGGGTCGTGTTCCCGCTGATGTGGGGGTTCCCGTTCCTCACCGCCGGGCTCGGCATCTCGCACCACCTCGCCAGCGCCTATCTGTCGGTGGTCGCGCTCGCCGGCATCCCGATCTCGCCGATCTTCGGGCGGCTCACCGCGCATTACCCGGAGCATCGCACGGCGCTGGCGCTCACCACGATCTGGGCGCAGATCATCTTCTGGATCGCCGTCCTGCTGTGGCCCGGTCGGCCGCCGGCGCTGCTGCTGCTCGTGCTGGTGATCGCTATCGCCAGCGGCGGCCCCGGCTCCAGCATCGCGTTCGACTACGCGCGCACCTCCCATCCCGCCGAGCGGGTCGGCAGCGCCACCGGCGTGACGATCATGGGCGGCTTCATCGGTGGGCTCGTAAGCATCCTCGTGATCGGCCTGACCCTCGACTGGCTGGCGCCGGGCGGCAGCTACAGCCACGGCGCCTTCTGCATCGCGATGGCGACCCAGATGCCGCTGTTCGTGATCGGCATCCTCGGCATCACTTTCAGCAGACGGAAGTTCGGGCGCGTGCGTACTGCCAAGCCGCCCGCTGCCAAGCTGGCGACCCGCACCGGCACCGCGGCGGCCGCTGGCCGCGCCGGCGGCGCAGCCGCCGCGGACCACGCCTGAGCGACTCAGCCGCTCGGAAGCTGGGAGAGAAACCGCGCGTCAGGCGCGGTTTCTCTCCCAGCTTCCTGATCCTCAGGTGCGCGGTGACTTGCTCAGGGACTCGTGCAGCGCGGCGGCGTCGCGGTGCTACGCGAGACGGATCAGCGCCGAGCCGCCGATCATAACGAGCAGGCTGGCCAGCTGCGCCAGCCTGATCGGCCGGCGCGGCAGGTGGAACCACCCGAACTGGTCGATCACGAGACTTCCCGCCATCATCCCGATCAGCACGATGATCACGGCAAGCCCCGTTCCGACCGCCGTGACCAGGTAGACGTTGCCGAGCACGAACAGCGCGCCGATCGGGCCGCCGACCCACATCCACCACGGATTCGGGGCCGTGTCAGGGCGCGTGAGCACGAGCCGGGGATGCGTGATCGCGACGACCACGATCAGCGCGATCGTGCCAACCACGAACGAGACGAGTGCGGCCTCGAGCTTCGATCCGAGCACGGCGCCGAGATGCCCGTTCACCGCCGTCTGGGCGGCGCTGAACATGCCGGCGGCCAGACCGAGGATCCGCCAGGGCCAGAGGAGCCGGCCTCTGTGTCCGCGCCCATCGCGCGGTGCCGGGCCTCGTACCGCACTGCGTCGCCGCTCACCGGCGGCCACGGTCCCAACCACGCCGAGCAAGACCAGCAGGGCGCCGAGCACGCGGATGGCGGTGAGCGGGGCCAGCCGCGAGTGGAACCAGCCGAAGTCGTCGATGAGCAGGCCCATCAGGACCTGCCCGAACACGGGCACGATGACGGTTTGGACGGCGCCGAGCTTCGGCAGCAGCAAGATGTTGCCGGTGAGGTAGATCACGCCGAAGACGCCACCGAGCCACAGCCAGACGGGCTGACTCGTGAGCAGCGCGCTCGGGAACAGCAGCGTATGGCGCCCGATCAGCGTGACCACGACGAGGAACGTGGTCCCCGCCGTGAACGACACCAACGAGGCGAGGAAAGGGGAGCCGACCGACCTGCGCAACCTCGCGTTGACGCTGGTCTGGATCGGCAGCCCCACGCCGATCAGCACGCCTATCAGCAGCGGCAGCATGCACCTGTCACCGATTGGCAGGCATGCTTCAGGCTGCTGCCGGCGGCTCGGGTCGTTGCTGCGGCCGCGGTTGCAGCTCGCTGATCGAGGCCCAGTCGTCGTCGCCGTGACCGGTGGCGATCGCCTGGTCGAACACGGTGCGGAGCAACTCGCCGATTGGTAGGTTGACGCTCTGGTCGGCGGCGGCGTCAAGGGCGAGGTGGAGGTCCTTACGTCCCAGCACGGTGCTGAAGCCGGCGGGCTGGTAGTGGCGCTCGGCGATCAGCGTTCCGTAGGTGCTGTAGACCGGGCCGGGGAAGAAGGTTGAGCTGAGGATCTCGACCAGCTGCTGCGGGTCGACGCCGGTGCTCTCGGCCAGGCTCTCGGCTTCGCTCAGCGACTGGATCGCGCACGCCAGCAGGTAGTTCGCGATGATCTTCACGATGTTCGCCTGCTCGGGCCGGTTGCCGAGCCGCCAAGTGCGGCTGCCGATCACGTCGAGCAGTGGCTGCACCCGGTCGATCAACGCCTGATCGCCCGCGACGAGGACGTTGAGCGCGCCGGCCTCGGCTACCGGGACGCGGCCGAGGACGGGCGCGGCAAGGTAGCCGAGACCGTGCTCCGCGTGTATCGCGGCCGCCTTCCGGGCAAGCTGCGTGCTGACGGTCCCAAGGTTCACGTGCACCGCGCCCGCTGGCGCGGTGCTGAGCACGTCGGAGTCGAGGAACGTCTCGGCGAAGGCCTGATCGTTAGCGAGAATCGAGAGCACGGTTCCGGTCTGGAGCGCCTCCTTCACGCTGCCGGCGACGCTGGCGCCGGCAGCGGCGAGCTCAGCGGACGGACCGGGAGAGCGGTTCCAGACGGTGACCTCGTTGCCGGCCTTCAGGAGGTTGCGGGCGATGGGACGGCCCATCGCGCCAAGGCCGATCACGGTGACGCTGCTCATCTGACGCACTCCTTCACTGCCGTTTTGATTGCGGCCAGCCGGCGGCTCTAAAGATCCGCCGGCTGGCCGCTCGATTAGTCGCGCGGCGACTTGCTCAGGAACTCGTGCAGGGCGGCGATGTCGCGATGCTCGTAGCCCTGCTCGCTGGCGCGGGAGAGGACCTCGTCGGCAAGCTGCGCGGCAGGCATCGAGATCTGCTGCTCGCGACCGAGGTCGAGCGCGAGACGGATGTCCTTGTGCTGCAGCGAGACGTCGAACCACGTCTCGCTCGGGTCGATGAACAGCGGCACGCGCGCTTTCAGCATCGGCGAGCCGATCGAGCTCGCGGCCATCGTCTTGGCGGCAAGCTGCGGATCGACGCCGGCGCGCTCCGCCAGCAGCAGCCCCTCGGAGAACGCCAGCGCCTGCAAGCCGAGGCTGATGTTCACGGCCAGCTTCAGTGCTAGGCCATGCCCGTTCTTACCGACGTGAACCGGGTTGCCGAGTACCGCCAGCACCGGCTTCAGCGTCTCGAAGGCGCCTTGATCGCCACCCACCATGATCGTCAGCGTCCCGGTCTTCACCTGCGGGATCGAGCCGGAGACCGGCGTGTCGAGCAGCAGCCCGCCGTGGCCCTCGGCGCTGACGCGCGCCGCCAGCGCGCGGCTGGCGGCCGGGCTGATCGTGGACAGGTCGGCCCACAGCTTGCCTGCGCTGAGGCCGGCGATGACGCCGTCCGGGCCGTCGGCGACGGACGCCACGATCTCGTCGTTGGGCAGCGAGCTGAGGATGATCTCGGCTGACTGCGCCAGCTCGCGCGGCGTGTCGCGCCACTGCAGGCCGCGATCGATCAGCGGCTGCGCGCTTGCCTTCGTGCGCGAATGCCCGTATACGGTGTAGCCCGCGTCCAGATAGCGGACCGCCATGTTGGCGCCCATGTGCCCGAGCCCGATGAAGCCGACAGACTGCATGATTAGCTCTCCCGTGGTTGGAATCTCCTCGGAGAGCTTAGTGCCGGACCTCCTGGGCTCAGACCCGCGCGTCGAGCCGCTCACGCGACTCGAGGACGCTGCTCATGTGGGTTGTTGCCCACTCTTCGAGCGTTTTCAGCGGAGCACGTAGCGTGCGGCCAAGCTCGGTGAGCTGATACTCCACCCGCGGCGGCACCTCGGCGTAGACCGTGCGCGTGACCAGGCCGTCACGCTCCAGCGTCCGCAGTGTCTGAGTGAGCATCTTCTGCGAGATCCCATCGACGCGGCGGGCAACTTGCGAGAAGCGTTGAGGCCCGTCGCTGAGGGCGCCGATCACGAGCACGGTCCACCGATCCCCGATCCGGTTCAGGAGCTCCCGGGTCGGACAGTCGCGGTCATATGGATTCCACTGTGGTTCGTTCATCCGATCTCCATAGTCGCCATCGGGCGCCTTAGGCACTTTCGAGTGCCTACTTCCCAAAAGAGAGTACCTCTCCTATGATAACTAGGGCAGGCACGACAGAGGCTTTCAGGTCACAGAGCAGAAGGAGCAGAACATGGCAACTATTACCGTCCTGGGTGGCACCGGCTACGCCGGCAGCAACATCGTGAAGGTCGCGGCCGACAAAGGGCACACCGTTGTCTCATACAGCCGCAAGGCGCCTGAGGCCAAGGTTGCGGGCGTGGAGTACCGCACGGGTGACGTCCTCGATGACGCGGTACTGGCCGCGGCGGTCGACGGCACTGACGTCGTGATCTCGGCGCTGTCCCCGCGCGGGCAGCTGGAGGGCGCAGGCAAGCTCCGCGCGATCGAGCGCAAGGTCGCCGAGCTGGCCGCCGGTAAGGGCATCCGCTTCGGCGTGGTCGGCGGCGCGGGCTCGCTGCTGGCGGCCCCGGGCGGCCCGAGGATCGTCGACAGCCCAGACTTCAGCAGCGAGTACAAGGACGAGTCGCTCGAGCTCGCGGGAGTCCTCGACGACCTGCGCGCCAGCGATGAGCGGCTCGACTGGTTCTACGTCAGCCCCGCCGGCGGCTTCGGCGGCTTCGCGCCCGGTGAGGCGACCGGCGCCTACCGCATCGGCGATGACGTGCTGCTGGCCGACGAGAACGGCAAGTCGTATATCTCCGGTGCCGACTTCGCCCTGGCGTTCGTGGGCGAGATCGAGCAGCCGGCCCATCGCCGGGCCCGCTTCACGGTCGCTTACTAGCGACCGCCGGCTAGCGACCGCCGGAGCGCCGCAGCGGCAGGCCGAACACCCGGTTCGCCGGCCCCTGCGGTGCGACCGGCGCCTCATCCTCCGCGTAAAGGTCCGGAAGGTCGTTCTCGAACAGGATCACGTCGCCGGCGCGGGTTAGGTGGCTGAGCACCTCGGTAGCGCCGGCGATGTTCTGGACGACGTCGATCGCCTCGGCGGGGAAGCTTTCGTACCGCAGGCCGCGGCGGATCGGCTCGGTGTGTCTCGGGCCGACAAGGATGATGTGGTCGCACACGCGGGCGGCGTTGCGCCCGAAGTGCTCGTTCTCCGGATCTTCGGCGGGACCGAGCTCGACCATCCCCGGGGTCACCAGGATCCGCCGCCTGGCCGGGTGCGCGGCCAGTACCTTGAGCGCCGCCGCGGCACCCGCCGGGTTCGCGTTGTAGGCATCGTCGATCACGACGATGCCGGCGGCCACGTTCGGCAACGGCTGCAACCGGTGCTCGGGCGGCTCGACCTGCTCGAGGCCGCGCTTGATCGTCTGGAGGTCGAGTCCGGCGACAACGCCGACCGCCGCTCCCGCCAGCAGGTTCGAGACGTTGTGCGACCCGAGCAGCCCGGCGGCGACTTCGATCCGCTGTTCTCGGGCGACCAGCTCGAACAGGGTCTGGCCGGTGGCGATGCGGATGTTCTCGGCCCGCACGCTCGCGTCGAGGTTCTCGATCCCGTACCGCGTCACGCTCAGCTCCGGGTGTGCCTCGGCGATCGCGACGCAGCGGGGATCGTCGCCGTTGACGATCAGCGCGCCGCCGGCCGGCAACCCCTCGGCAAGCTCGGCCTTGGCGGCCTGGATCGCCTCGATCGACCCCATCCGCTCCAGGTGCGCCGGACCGATCGCGGTGATCACGCCGACCTGCGGCCGCACCAGCTCGCAGAGCTCGGCGATGTCGCCGGCCCGGTACATCCCCATCTCGACGACGAAGCGCTTGTGCTCGGGCTGCAAGTGCTCGTTGATCGTGCGCACCACGCCGAGGAAGCTGTTGAACGAGGCGGGCGTGATCAAGGTCGGCTCGCGCTGGGCAAGCACGGTGCCGATGCAGACCTTGGCGGTGGTCTTCCCGTAGGAGCCGGTGATCCCGACCACCTGCGGCGCGACGGCGGCGAGCGTCGCGCGCGCCTGGCGCACGAAGCCGGCGTTGACGTGGCGCTGGTAGGGGGCGAGCGCGAGGTTCGCGACGATCGTCAGGTAGGCGGGCGCGACGCTCACCGCCGTGATCAGTGCGAGCGTCACGGCGGCAATCCCGGCTTTGTCCAGCAGCAGCGTCAGTACGATCCCGGCGACCAGCACGAGCGCCACCGGTGCCAGCGCCATGCCCATGATCTGCTTGGCGCGGCCGGTGTAGACGAGCGGCTTGATCTCCTTGCGGCGCAGATGCGTAGCCGCCTCGCCGCCGCAGGCCACGATCGTCACGAGCGTGGCGAGGACGGCCACGGCGCTGACGCTGAGCGGCGTCGACCCGATCGCCACCACCACCAGCAGCACCCGCAGCAGCGCGTCGGGCAGCGCCACCAGCTCTCTCCGCCGGCGCACCCACACCAGCAGCCGTGCGTTCTCGTAGTGCTCCTGCTGGAGCAGGTGCAGGCTGCGGCGTTGCTGCAGGAAGATCAGTGCCGCCGTTGCCAGCGCCGCCAGGAGCAGGAACAGGGAATCAGTGCTCATCGCTCTCCGCTGGTTGTAAGCCGGACTGCCGGGATGCCGGCTCGGCGGATGCCGGCGCTGTGGCCGTCGCGCCCGCTGGCGCGACGGCCAGGAAGTTCCGCGCGATCGCCGCGAACCGCGCTTGGTCGTCGAGGTAGGAGAAGTGCCCGGCGCCGGGGAACGTGATCAGCGCCGCGTCCGGGATCAGCCGCTCCATCTGCTGGCCGTCCGAGAGCGGTGTGGCCGTGTCGCGATCGCCCCAGATCAGCAACGTCGGCGCCTCGATCCGCGGCAGCAGTGCCTCCAGATGCTCGTTCAGGACCTTCACGAACGTTGGTCGCAGATCCCCGGCGTTCGCGTAGTCGGAAGAGGCCACGCGCTTCGCGATCCGCTCGCGCAGCCGGCGGCCGAGGGGGCCGAGGTAGGGGGCGGTGTGCTTCACGAGCTTGGCGCTTGCGACCTTCGCGTAGTAATCGATGCCGCGGTGCGGCTTGATCCCGGCGGCGTCGACCAGCAAGAGGCGGTTCACCCGCTGCGGCTCGCGCGCCGCGAGGCAGATCGCAGTCTTGCCGCCGAACGAGTGGCCGACCACCGACGGCCGCTCCCACGCGAAGTGGTCGAGCAGCGCCGCCACGAAGCCGGCGTAGTCGCCGACGCCCCAGGTGGCGGGCGGTGGCCCGCTCTCGCCGAAGCCGGGCAGATCGATCGCAAGCACCTCGTTGGTAGCCGACAGCGCGGTGACGATCGGGCGGACCGACTCGATCTTCGCGCCCCAGCCGTGCAGAACCAGCACCCGCGGACCCTGGCCGACGTGCCAGTAGCGGGTGCGAACACCCTGCACCTCGGCGAACTGTAGGTGGGGACTCGACGGCATCGCAGCGATGGTAGTGGTCGGTGGCACGCCAGCGACCGGTGCCGTCGCCCCTGATCGCTTCAGCGATGTGTGATGAGATCGTTCACTGCACGATTACTTGTCGTATGCGTACGCGAACTTACAAAGATAGGTTCGCGCCCCCGGTCGCCGGCGCCCCCGCGACCGGCGGCACACGCCGGAGATAGACTCCCGGCCGTATGGCAAAGTCAGCACCTTTGACCGTCGCCGTCGTCTTCGGCGGGCGCTCGGTCGAGCACGACGTTTCGATCATCACCGGCATCCAGGCCTGCGAAGTGCTCTCCGCGCGCCACAACTCGGTGCCGGTCTACATCGACCGCAATGGCCGCTGGTACGCGGGGCAGGGCCTGAAGGACCTCGCCGTCTACCGCGACGGCACCTACGGCGACTACGCGGTCAGCTTCGACGTCAGCCACGGCATGATCGTGCCTGCTGCGCCGCCGCGGCAGCGCGGCCTGCGTGGGCTCACTCGCGGCGGCGCGCCGGAGCCATGGCGACCGGACGTGGTGCTGGCGGCGACCCACGGCACCCAGGGCGAGGATGGCTGCCTGCAAGGGCTGCTCGAGCTTGCCGACCTGCCGTACGTCGGTCCGACGCTCGAGTCCGCGGTGCTGGCGATGAACAAGTCCGTCACCAAGCAGCTCCTGCGTGTTGCCGGCATCCCGGTGATCGAGGATCTGCTGCTGCGGCGCGAGGCCTTCCGCGCCGAGGGTGGTCCCGCGGCGATCGGCGCCGAGGTCGTCGGCCGCTTCGGGCTGCCTGTCTACGTTAAGCCGCTGTCGCTGGGCTCCAGCGTCGGCGTCACCCGCGCCACCACCGAGCCGGAGCTGCTCGACGGTCTCGAGCTCGCCTTCGAGCTCGACCGGCAGGTGCTGATCGAGCCCGCTGTGCAGGACGCCATCGAGGTTAACTGCGCGGTCATCGGCCGGCCCGGGGTTACCCCGCGCTCCTCCGCCTGCGAGCAGCCGCTCTCGACCACGGGCTTCCTCTCGTTCGAGGACAAGTACCTGCGCGGAGGCGGCGGTAAGGGCGGCGCGAAGGCGGCGGGTGCTGCGCCCGCTGGCGCCGCACCCACTCAGGCCGGCAGCGCGGCGGCGACCATGGCGCCGTCCGCCACGACCATGGCACCTTCGGCCAGCGGGCTGGCGGCGGGCGCGAAGAGCGCGGGCATGGCTTCCTCGCAGCGTCTGATCCCGGCGCCGATCGGCGACGGGCAGACCGCGAAGGTCAAGGAGCTGGCGGAGCGGAGCTTCACCGCCCTCGGCTGCGCGGGCGTCACGCGCGTCGACATGCTGATCGACTCGCTCGGCCACCTCTTCGTGAACGAGTGCAACACGATCCCCGGCTCGTTCGCCTTCTACCTGTGGGAGCCGGTCGGTCTCAGCTTCGCCGACCTCATGGACGAGCTGCTGAAGCTCGCCCAGGACGAGCATGACGAGCGCCTACGGACCACGCGGACGTTCGCCACCAACCTGCTGGCATCGCGGGTAGCCGGCGGAGCGAAGGTATGAGCGCTGCGCGCCCACCAGTGGCGGTCGTGCAGGGCGGGACCTCGGTGGAGCGCGAGGTCAGCCTGCGCGGTGCCCGGCGGGTGCGCGCCGCACTTGAAGCGGCCGGCTACGACGCCCACGCCGTCGACCTCGACTACACGTTGGTCGACTCGCTGCGGAAGTTGCAGCCGCTGTTCGTATACGTGATCGCCCACGGCGGCGAGGGCGAGGGCGGTGGCCTGCAGGGACTGCTCGAGACGCTCGAGATGCCGTTCACGGGCTCGAGCGCCCTGACCAGCACGATCTGCATCGACAAGGTGATGACCAAGCGCATGCTGATGCGCGCCGGCATCGCGACGCCGCGTTTCCACGCGTTCAACCGGCGGCTGTTCATGGAGATGGGCGCCGGCTCGGCGCTGGCGGCGGTCGAGAGCGCCTTTCACGGGCCGCTGGTCGTCAAGCCCGCGCGTGGCGGCTCCTCGTTCGGGATCCGCGTCGTCTCCGAGCCTTCGCAGTTGCGTCCGGCGATCCTCGGCGCGATCGCCTACGACGACGCGATCCTGATCGAGCGTCACGTCGCTGGCCGCGAGCTGGCGGTCACGGTGCTCGGTGACCTCGACGATCCGCAGGTGCTGCCGATCGTCGAGATCCTCAGCGAGGGGAAGATCTACGACTACCACGCCCACTATGAGTTCAGCGGCCCGCAGCTGGTGGCCGCAGAGCTCGACGCGGAGACCGAGGGGCGGATCATCGACGTCTGCAAGCAGACCTACCGGGCCTTGCACTGCCGCGACGTCGCGCGCGTGGACCTGATCCTCGACCACGAGAACCAGCCGCAGGTGCTGGAGCTGAATACGATCCCGGGACTGACCGAGACCGGCCCGACGCCGGTTGCGGCCGACCTTGCAGGAATGACCTTCGGCGAGCTGATCGCCGCGATCGCGCGGAGAGTCGCGGGCAGCAGCCGGCCGGTCGCGCGCGAGTGAGCCACGTGCCACTCCGAATCGGGCGCTTGTGAGGAAGAACGTAATCTACGTCTCCGTGCTGCTGGTCCTGGGTCTGGCGATCCTCATCGTCGGCGCCGTCGGCGCCGTCGGCGGCAAGGTGCTGTTCTTCGGCATCGGCATCCTCGTCACCCTGCTTGCCGTCGCCGCCTTCGGCCAGCTCTATCGGATCCGGCGTCTGAGCATGGTCGCGCCGGGAACGGTCCGCAGCAAGGTCGTGAAGGCGAACGCCGTGGCGTTTACGGTCCAGCAGTTCGCGGATGCCGGCTGGAAGGTCGAGGAGCGCACGCCGGTCGCGACCGGCGGCAAGCAGCAAGCCGTCAAGCTCACCTTCCGTAAGGCATGAGTCGCGGTCGTCGCCTGCGTGTGTGGTTCCTGGCCGAGACGCGGCCGCTCGACGCGCTCGCGCTGCTCGGGCTGATCGCACTTGCGGTCGGTTCGATCACCGTCTGGATCAGCGGGCCGCTGCAGTCCGCGTCGGGCTTGAAGGGTGCCGGCAAGATCACGCTGGCGCTCGCCTTCGTGGCGGCTTTCTCGGTGATCTCGGGACCGGTCGGGCGGGCGCTCGCCTCGCTGTTGTCGCTGGCCGCTTTCGCGCTGGCGCTGTTCGAGCTGCTGCACCTGCACGGGCGCCTCGGCGGCGGCGCCGTGCTCTATGGCGTGCACTCGGGCCAGCTCGGCTGGGGGCTCTACCTGTCGGCCGCGGGGGCGCTGCTTGCCTGTCTCGCCGCCGCCGCGGCATTCATCGTCTGGGGCCTCGGGCGCGACATCCCCGTGCGCGACGCCTGGCCGCCACGGCCGTAGCCGTCGGGCGCGCGCGATCGCGCGCAGGCAGCCGACCGAGGTCGGACCAGAGCCGGCGGCCACGTCCAGCCCGGAGCGCGCGGTCGCGCGCGCGGTACCGTCCTGCCCTGCTGCCAAGCTTGTTAACCGGTGCTGGACTTCACCGCGATCGACTTCGAGACTGCGAACGAGCACTGGGGATCCCCGTGCGCCGTCGGTCTCGTGCGGGTGCGCGACGGCATCGCCGTACAAGCGGTCCACTGGCTGATCCGGCCGCCGTCGAGGGTCGGCTACTTCACCCCGCGGAACATCGAGATCCATAAGATCACGCCCGAGATGGTGGCGGGCGCGCCGCCCTGGCGGGACCTTTTGCCAGCGCTGGTGGACTTCGTCGGCGACGACATCGCGGTCGCCCACAACGCTCGCTTCGACGCCAGCGTGATCCGCTACGCGTGCGCGAACGATCGGCTGCCGGCGCCGCGGATCCCGTTCCTGTGCACGTTGAACCTCTCGCGCCGGGCGCTCGACCTGCCCAACTACAAGCTGCCCACCGTGGTGCGCGGGCTCGGCTTCGAGCTGCTCGACCATCACAACCCGCTCGCGGACGCGCAGGCGGTGGTCGCGATCGTCGACGCGCTTGCGGCTCGCTCGCACTGCGCCGACGTCAGCTCGCTGGCGGCGTCGCTTGACGTCCGCATCGACCCCGGCGACGAGCCGCCGGACGGCGACGATCGCTGGCGCTGACGGGCCTGGTCGCTCCGGCTTGGGTGCGACTGCCAGTCCGGCTCTCCGCTGGTCCGGTCGCTCCGGCCCGAACCCGGCGCAGACGGCCTGAATGCGGAGAAAACCCCGCCGGCCTGATTAAGGCCCGGCGGGGTTTCACCGTTAGGTAGCTTACCGGGCCCGCCGACGGCAGCGGCGGGCCAGCGGGCCCGCCGTCACGATCCCGAGCAGGCGATCCGGCGTTGGCGCGACACGAGCCGATCCGGCAACTCTGACGCTGATCTTGCGCCGTCCTTACCTTACGATTAGGTAGCCGCGCGATGGTCGCTCAAAGAGGGTACGAGCCTAGCGGCTGTCCGTCGATATCGACACGCGCTCATCTTTACCGCTGCTGGTGTCGATCTGGCGGTGACGGCGGTAGTTGTCGTCCTTAACCAGATTGCGTTGAGAGCAGAGGCAAACCCTTAAATGAACGAGATCCTTGGCGCCATGTTGGCGCTGGCGTGTGCGCTTACGACGAACGTCGGCTTCCTCTACAAGCACCGTGGCGCGAAAGCCGCGGCGGAGGTCGACATGCGCCGACCGCTGTGGAGCGCGCGCAAACTCTTCTCGCAGAAGCTGTTCGCGCTTGGCATGCTGATCGCCGCCGTGGCCTGGAGCTTCCATGTCGCTGCACTGGCGGTTGCGCCGATCTCGATCGTGCAGGCGGTGCTTGCCGGCGGGATCGTGCTGCTGGCGATCATGGCTGAGCGCATGCTCGGGCTGCGGATCAGCGGCCGTGAGTGGATTGGCGTCGCGTTGACCACCGCTGGCCTGGTGCTGCTGGCGGTGACGTTGCCGGTTGTGCATGGCGCCCATTCGAGCTACTCGGTGCCAGCGATGATCGCCTTTGAGGCGGCGCTGGCCGGCTTCGGCACGCTGCTGTTGCTCGGGCCGCGCTTCGGTGCGCCGCGTCAGCATTGTGGCGTGATGCTCGGCGCCGCCGCCGGGATCCTGTTCGGCGTCTCGGACATCGCGATCAAGGCGCTCACTGGTGCGGTCGGTGCGCACGGGCTCAGCGGCCTGGTTTCGCCCTGGTTGCTGATGACGGTCATTGCCTCGATCGTGGCCTTCTTCGCCTCCGCGAAGAGCCTGCAGAACGGTAAGCCGGTGCCGGTGATCGCGGTCACGAGCGCCGCTGCCAATGTCTCGGGGATCCTCGGCGGCATCGTCGTGTTTCGCGATCCCTTTTCGACGCACCCGCTGGGGATCGTCTGCCAGACGCTTGCGTTCCTGCTCGTGATCTTCGCCGCCGGCATGACACCGGCGCCGGCACGAGTCGTGACACCTGCCGCGCACTGACTAGCGACCTTGGCAGGGGCTGCCGTGCTTGAGCGCGGCAGGCCAGCGGGCCTGCCGCCATGTGATCCCGAGCCGGCCGCCGGGCTTCGCCGGGGCGCGCGCCCGCGGGACACGAGCGGGCCTGCTGAAGCGACACGAGCAGGCCATACGGCGCATCGATCTTGGTACATCTGGCTATTGCCGGAGGCAGCGGTCCTGACTAGCCTCGGGTGGACCGCCAGCGCTCGGGGTAGCCGCTGACGTCGCCAGCCGTTGAGATGGTGTTTCGCTAGGACCAACGGGAAGGAAGTCGTTCGCATGAGAGTTGGAGTTCCGTCGGAGATCAAGGTTGAGGAGCATCGGGTTGCGATCACGCCTGTGGGTGTGCGTGAGCTGGTTGAGGATGGTCATGAGGTGTTTGTGCAGCGGGGTGCGGGGTTGGGTTCGGCGATCACCGACGCCGATTTCGAGGGTCAGGGGGCGAAGATCTTGCCGGATGCTGCGGCGGTGTTCGGTGAGGCGGAGTTGATTGTGAAGGTGAAGGAGCCGCAGGCGTCGGAGGTGGCGTTGCTTGAGTCGCGGCATACGTTGTTCACTTATCTGCACTTGGCTGCTGATGGTGAGCTGGCGCGTGGGTTGCAGAAGACCGGCGCGCTGTGCATCGCCTATGAGACGGTTCAGGATGAGCAGGGGCATTTGCCGTTGTTGGCGCCGATGTCGGAGGTCGCGGGGCGGCTGGCGGCGCAGGCCGGCGCCTATATCCTGCAGAAGCCGCTCGGTGGTCGCGGCATTCTGCTGGGCGGCACCCCTGGGGTGCCGGCGGCGAATGTGTTGGTGATCGGCGGCGGTACCGTTGGCTACTACGCGGCGAAGGTCGCGGTTGGGATGGGTGCGAGGGTCGCGATCTTCGATCGTTCGATCGAGCGGCTGCGTGAGCTTGATATCGCGTTCGGTGGTGCGGTTGAGACGATCTATTCCTCGACGTTGGCGATCGAGCAGCGTCTGCCGACCGCCGATCTGGTTATCGGCGCGGTGCTTGTCGTTGGTGCCCGGACGCCGCATTTGATCAGCCGCAAGCAGTTGCCGCTGATGCGCAAGCACTCGGTGCTGGTTGACGTCGCGATCGATCAGGGCGGCTGTTTCGAGACCTCCAGGCCGACTACTCACACGGAGCCGACCTATGAGGTTGAGGGGATCACGCATTACTGCGTGGCGAACATGCCGGGCGCGGTGCCGATCACCTCGACCTACGCGCTCGCGAACGCGACGTTGCCTTACATGCTCGATTTGGCGAACAATGGCGCGCTGGCCTGCATCGCGGATGATGCACGCTTCCGCTCCGGGGTGAACGTCGCTGCCGGCAAGATCACCTACGCACCGGTTGCCGAAGCGATCGGCGAGACCTACGTACCGGTCGACGACGCACTACGCCTAGGGGCAGCCGCCTGAGCGGGACTGCCTGAGCTGGGCCTGCCTGAACGTGGGCCTGCCTGCGGAACGGACGGGAATGCGTGGCGGCGTCCGCGGATCGCGGCGCCGCCACGGCTGTGCCTGGCCAGGCCCGGTTGGCGCTGGACTCTGGCTTGAGCCGGGGCTGGGTTCTGAACCAGAGCTGGGTTCTGACCCGGGGCTGGGCTGTGAACCGGGGCTGGGTTCTGAACCGGTTCGGGCCGCCGTCTCGCCCTGACCCAGGTTCGGGCCGCCGTCTCGCCCTGACCCAGGTTCGGGCCGCCGTCTCGCCCAGACCCAGGCCGTAACCCGGTTTGGCCGCACCGCCACCCCGTCGCCCGAGATAATGATGTTGGTTCTACGGTTGGCCGACGACCAGGAGATGCACGTGAGATGAAATTTGGGCTGCTCACATCCGGGGGCGATTGCCCTGGCCTCAATGCAGTTATCCGTGGCGCCGTGCTGCACGGATTCACCGTCCACGGCGCCCAGCTCGTGGGATTCCGCGATGGCTGGCGCGGGGTGCTGGAAGAAGACTACATTCCGCTTTCACGTAACCGCGTCCGCGGGCTTTCCGGCCGGGGCGGCACGATCCTCGGCACGTCGCGGACCAATCCCTATGCGGGTGACCACGCCGGCCCGGACCGGATCAACGAGGTGCTCAAGGAGAATGGGATCGACGCGATCATCGCGATCGGCGGCGAGGGTACGCTGACCGGCGCTGCGCGACTCGTGGCCGACGGCGTCCCGGTGGTCGGGGTTCCGAAGACGATCGACAACGACCTGGCCGCAACCGACTACTCGTTCGGCTTCGACACGGCGGTGCAGGTCGCGACCGAGTCGATCGACCGGATTCGAACCACAGCAGAGTCGCACGGGCGCTGCTTCGTGGTCGAGGTCATGGGGCGCAACGCCGGCTGGATCGGGCTGCACGCCGGCATGGCAGGCGGCGCGCACGCGATCCTGATCCCCGAGCAGCCGCGCTCGCTCGAGCAGATCTGCCAATGGGCCCTGAATGTCCATGATCGCGGCCGGGCGCCGCTGATCGTCGTCTCCGAGGGGTTCCGCGTGGACGGCATGGAGAGTCCGCACTCACATAAGGGATCGGACGCGTTCGGTCGACCCCGCCTGGGCGGGATCGGCGACATCCTCGCACCACTGATCGAGGAGCGGACCGGGATCGAAGCCCGCGCCACGGCGCTCGGCTTCACCCAGCGCGGTGGGGCGCCGACCGCCTTTGATCGTGTGCTCGCGACCCGCTTCGGGATCGCTGCCGTTAACGCGGCCGTCGATCGCGAGTGGGGCAGCATGGTGGCGCTGCGCGGCACCGACATCGTCCGCGTTGACATGAGCGAGGCGACCGAGAACCTGAAGCTCGTGCCCGAGGACCGCTACCACGAGGCCGAGCAGCTGTTCGGCTGAGGCGGGCGGCTGGAACTTTGCTGGACGGCCGGTTTGGACGGCCCAGTGCCGCTCGACTGACCTGGACGGCCGGGTGGACGGCCGGGTGCCGCTCGGCTGACCTGGACGGCCGGGTGCCGCTCGGCCAGCTCTCCCGCTGACACGCGACAGGTTTTCCATGGCATTTCTGGAAAACCTGTCGCGTGTCGCGATTCACTCGTCGCTGACCACCTGTTTCGTGTCCTGGCGCAACGCTTTGTGCCACGACGGTGCCAGTTTGGAAACAACTCTGTTCAGCCTGCCCATAGGGAGGGCGATGCCTGCAACGCTGCGGTCATGCACGCCAAGACAGCACGGCGGCCGGGGCGCGTCGCCGTCGATCCAGATATGGGGACGGACGACTGGGCCATCGTCAAACTGGCTCAGTCCCAGCATGGGGTCTTCAGCGGTGCCCAGCTGATGTCTCTGGGCATTACCCGGGGTGAACTCGACTGGCGGGTGCGGGTCGGTCGTCTGCATCGTCTCCATCGCGGGGTCTACTCCCTGACACCGCCGGTTCTGGTGCGGCCACACGGACGCCTCGAGGCGGCGGTGCTGGCGCTCGGCCCGGAGAGCGCGATCTCGATGAGGTCCGCCGCGGCCCTGCTGGGCTTGCTCAGCTATCAGCCCGCGACTCCGCAGGTCACTGTCAGGCGGCACGGCGGCAAGCTGTCACGTCCCGGGATCGAAGTGCACGTCAGCTCGACGCTCCGCATCGACCGCGATGTCGCGCGGGTCGACGGCATTCCCGTTACGACCGTGGCGCGGACATTCCTCGATCTCGCTTGCATCTTCGACGGGGAACAGATGCTGCGCCTACTCGATAGCGCCGCGGGCGCTTATCTGCTGAACCCGATCGCTCTGCGCGAGCAGATCAAGCACGCCGGCGCGCGCGGGCGCCAGCGCGCGTCACTCCAGCGGATGCTCGATCTGTATGAGATCGGGCGGGGGATTGATTGGGACCGCATCCAGCGGTACTTCGGGGCTCTCGTCCGGAAGTACGGACTGCCTGCGCCGGAGGCCCAAGTCTGGATCGACCTGGAAGACGGGGAACAGCCGATCCGCCCGGACTTCCTCTGGCGCAACGCGCGGCTGATCGTCGAGACCGACGGCTGGGGCGCGCACAGCGGTCGGCGTGCCTTCGAGCGGGATCGCCGCCGTGACCAGCGTGCGGCGGCGGCTGGATTCCAGACGCTCCGGGTCACGTGGCGGCAGATCGTCGTCGATGGCGAGCGCCTGGCAACCACGATCCGTCCGCTCGCGAGCGGGGACTTGACGAGACGTCGCTGATCGGTATCGGCCGGCGGCGTCGTCCGTCCAGGACCGGGCCGACCTTTGACAAGCGATCCGCGATCCACGACGCAAGCGATCGACGATCCACGACGCACGCGGTCCGCGATCCACGACGCAAGCGGTCCGCGATCCACGACACGCGACAGGTTTTCCATGGCATTTCTGGAAAACCTGTCGCGTGTCGGCCCGGGCGCCCGTCAATCGGCCCGGGCGCCCGTCAATCGGCCCGGGCGCCCGTCGGTCGGCACAGGCCGGCCCAACCCGGCCCGCGCCGGTCCGCGCCAGGCCGGCCCGCGCCAGGCCGGCCCGCGCCAGCCCAGCCC
>Ga0255363_100022_pt1 | contig 91673 bp, 84 predicted proteins | sample GFST100metaG_FD_186007 | JGI IMG/M metagenome (GOLD analysis project Ga0255363, IMG submission 186007) | Peat soil microbial communities from Stordalen Mire, Sweden - G.F.S.T100 | ecosystem: Environmental > Terrestrial > Soil > Wetlands > Peat | place: Sweden: Norrbotten County, Stordalen Mire... | reverse complement strand
AGCGACCCCGTCCAGGAAGGGCGCCCCGGATACGATCTCCACCTCGGCCCTTCGGGCCTCGGCTCCGATCGTATCCGGGCAACCCCTCACCCGACAACTGTCAACAACCCCAAGGGGAGCGGACCAACTGCAGTGTGTGTCCGTGCTCGAAGCGTTGGGACGGGCAGCTTTTGATGTCGACCGGCATCTACCGGACGGTGAAGACGTTCCGCATCCCAACGACGCCAAGGCCAGGCTTGGCTACTTCCTAACGGCTGTCGCCGGCGAGCAGGTCGGTAAGGGCGAGCGCTTCGAGCACGTTCGCACTCTCATCCGGGCAGCCTGGCGACAGGCCCAAGCGGTCAAGCATCGTGACGACCCAAACCGAACAGACGCGGGAATCGCCGCGGACGCCACCGCGCTCTTGGTCGCGATCATCAGACGACTGGCAGACGAGGACGACCCGCCCAAACACCAGCCGCCAACCGACGACGACATACCGTTCTGACTACCACTCCACGTTGGGATCGGACGAGCAGCCGGGGGTAGGCCCCGCACTGTAAGCCGCATCGAAATCAGGCAATGAGGGGTCCTCGCTCTGTTCATAATCGGTTAGCGCCGTGACCGGCAGTGTCCGTCTTCGCCCAGAGAACGCCGCAGCAACGATGGAGCAGGTGTCGCGGCATTTGAGACGTAGCCGCCTCGCCCCGGTATCGGTCTGCGTGCTTAGAGTTGTGGTTGTGAGCGGCTTCTTTCAGCCTCCTTCGCGGTCGTGGCCCGAGCAGTTTGAGGCCAGCAATCCGCCGCCGTGGACTGGGCGTCCGCAAGGCCCACCGCTCGGCGTGGTGGTGAGCGAGTTGCTGTTGGGGCGCTCGGAGCGGGCGGCGGTGTACGTCGCGTATATCGATGCTTACCCAGAGGGGTTTGAGCTCGAGATCGAGGCGATCACTAGCGTCGCGTATCGCGACCTGTCTCGCGAGGGAGATGATTCTGGCCCGGACGTCTTCGGTCGGCACTGGCCCATGGTCGGCGAGAGCGACGATGAGATTCCTTCGCAACTGCTGAGGGTTGGCGTGCAATTTGCTGACGGTCGCACAGCGACGAACATCAGCGGGCATGACCGCCCCGTCAATGGCCCGGTCATGTGGGCGTTGGAAGGCAGTGGGAGCGGAAGTGGAGGCGAAAGCCGTTTCAACCAGGGCTATTGGATCTCGCCGTTGCCGCCGCCGGGGCCAGTTGGCCTTGTTTGTGAGTGGCCCGCCCTCGGAATCCCGCTTTTGCGCCGGGAGGCCGATGCTCAGCTGATCCTTGACGGCGCGGAGCGGGCGCGAGCGATGTTCCCTAACGCGCTCCATGTCCTCAGGGACGGTCGCGAGTGGCACCTCGGGACGGATGTCGATGTCACCTGGATCAACGAAGGGACGTCCCCTGGCGCGACCATCACGTCCGCGATCCCGCCGGCCTTCGCCTCCTATTGCACTCTCGCTCTGCCGCAGGGCGACGGGAAAGCCGAGGTGGCCCAGCACGAGCAAGCCTTAATCGAGCTGCTCATCGAGCAAACAGACGAACAGCCGTGGTGGCTTGGGTATCTCGACACAGGAGCGAGCGACGTCGTCTTCCCGTACGCGTCGAGAGTGACGCTGTATGAGGGGTATGGCTGCGTGCTGGTCGAGGCCGGACCTCAGCAGGCCGCCAGTTGGCGCGATAAGGGCTTCAACTGGACATTGCCTGACCTCATGTTCCCGGCGGACCACTCGTGGCTGGGCTCAACCATGTGGGACGACGACTGGACCTCCCTCGGCGGGTCAGAGCAACTCGTGAACAGCTTCCTCAGCCACGCCACACTCGGACCGAGAGCCAGACGCGTGGATCTTGGACAAGGCGCAACGCTACCGGGTCACGAATCGCACTGACCAGCCTGGATGGCGGAAATCGATCCGTGAAGGGCGCGTGGCTGTGAGCGCGCTGAAATGGGCAACGCGAAAGTAGCGTCGCAAGAATCCACTGACCATACGGTCGCGTGCAGCACCGCCTACCGGACCCGGGCCCCCGGAGGCCATCGCGACTGAACACCCGTGATGACACTGCTTGAGGCGCTGGGTAGCGGCCAGCTTGGTGGCGTGACGTTTGAGCGGCTCCTCGACACCACCACTGATGCCTGCGCCTTCCTGGCCGGCAAGCCGAGCAGCGTGCTCAAGCCGTAGAGCGCACTTTGTATAGGCGTCCGGTTTCGGGGTTGATCAGAACGTGTGCGGAAAGCCTCGATACAGAGATGACATGCCCGTTATCTGGGTCGATTACGATTTTCAGCAGCCGCTGGCGACGTCCGCCAGTGGTATGTCGCTTTGTGCGCATGCTGGCCGAGTGTGTCGATGGGGTAGAGCGGTGGGCTATCGGTGCACTTGGGCTAGTGGGGTACATGTGCTCGGTGGTGGTTGGGTCGTTGCCTGTGAACAGAGCCATAGAGACAATGACAAGAGCGAGCACGATGGGTGCACCTAATGCAATCGTACGGTGTGTGAGGGTTGGAACTCGCTGTCGTAGAGACCCGATGAGCAGGTCTGCGGCAATCGCAAAGGGCCCTTGGCTGCCGCGGTGGTAGGCCTCGCATGCGGTTGCGTTAAGCTCGCTGCCGTAGCGGGTACGCCACCGTCGCGGGTAGAGTCTGACGAGCAGTCGTATCAGTAGGTCAACCATTACCCCGCCAGCGCGAGCCTCGCAAGACCGACCCGTGCGAGGAGCTCGTATTCCGAGAGCTGTGTACGCAGCAGCTGTTGCCCGGCTGCCGTTATTCGGTAGGGGCGTCGCCTGGCTTCTGGCGGTAGGGCCTCGATCAGCCCTGATGCTTCTAGCTTTGAGAGTAGGCCGTAGAGGGTGCCGGGGCCGAGGGTGATGCCCGCGAAGTTCTCGATGTCTTGCACCAGCGCGTAGCCGTGCTTATCGCCTGTGGTCAAGCTGGTGAGGACCAAGAGGCCCCGGTCAGAAACTCGTCTTGGCTTTGACATGACTGTGGTTTTATCCTGTTCGGCCGGCGACGATCATCGCTGAAAGCCGCCATGGTGAGTTGGTCTGTGCGGTTCCCAAGCGACGCCCTATCCGGCTGTACGCAACAGCCACCTTCCGCATCTCAGAGATGGCCGCACATCGCATCAGTTTACTCTGATATGCGTTGTAACGCGATCCGATATTTCGGCAGTGGCAGCCGTGCATCGTTCCGCCTGTGACGTCCGCAACGACCGCTTGGTGCTGCCTTTGCACTGAGAGGGTCTCGTCAGCCTTCGTCTTCGTCGTCCGGTCGTGGGCTCGTCTTTCGCATCGGCTGCCTGCAGACCCGCTCGAGGATCGTGCAAGCGCTGCCTCAACCGATGCCCGCCAGCTTGGACGACGCATTGCTTGGGCAGACAGCCGTCGGCCACGCCAGCTGAGCCACAGGCACCCGCTGATCCTTGCCTCGTGGGTATCCACCGGATCTGGGGGCAGCATCTCGTCCTCGTCGCGGCGTACCACTGGCATGTCGCGACCGGATGGCGAACCGGAGCAACGCATCTCGCTATATCGTGATACGCTGCAGCGAGCTTCATAATCTCGGGCGATGAGAAGGGGGGTTGTGACGTGCGAGCTATATATGGCGGCTGGTGGTGGAACTCGGCCAAGCGTCAGGGAGCACTTCTGGTGGTGTCGCTCTGTGTGTTACTCACGTTCTTCGTCAGCCAAGCTTTTGCCGGTACAAAGTCATTCACGTGGTCGGACTGGGTCGGAGGCAGCCACCAATCATCTCGTTGGGATGCGAGTTCTGGCACGCAGACTTGGGTGAAGGAAACCTGTGTTGGTGGAACTGAAAGCGACTCTGGGAGCTTTACGGTTCGTATATATCGCAACAGGAGCTTGCTGCCGGACGTAGACGTGGGAACGCGCACCTTCGAGTGTGACGATACCACTGGGTCTAGGGAGTATGACAGTGACTCAAGTGGCCAGTTTTACTTTACGTTCCCGACCGTTTCAACCCAAAGCGGTGAAGTTTCTGGCTCAGGTAGAGTGACTTATCCGTAGTCAGTTTTCAGAATCACTGGGATCGGGCTCTAAGACGCCTGTCTCTGTGCGCAACCTTCTGGTTGCGTACAGAGACAGTGTCGTGCTGCGCGATGTGAATTTCGATATCGCCGCACCCGGGATTGTGTTGCGTGGCGCTAACGGCAGTGGAAAGTCAACTATCTTACGGGTTATCGCCGGGTTGATCACGCCCCAGACTGGCGTGGTGCAGGTCTATGGTCGTGAGCACCCTCTCGACCGAGATGTTGTGAGGCGGATGTCTGTGACGCTTGACGAGCCGGCGTTTTGGCCCTGGCTGAGCTGCAGTGCCACTGTTCGTACAGTTCAAGATTTCGCGGGCTGCCCGGACCGGGCTATGGCAGCGAACGCGCTGCGCGACGTCGGCCTTGAGCCGCGGTTGCGTCGTCACGTCGGCAAGTATTCCCAAGGGATGCGCAAGCGCCTGCAGGTGGCGTGCGCCCTGGCCACGGATCCGGCTCTGCTGCTGCTCGATGAGCCGACGTCGAGCTTGGACGGTGATGGCGCGGACGCGGTGGTCAGGGCGATCGGAGATCGCATTGTGCGTGGCGTCACGTGCATCATCGCCACGCACGACGATCAGCTCGCACGGATGCTGGGGCTCAGCGAGCTCGTCATAGCGGATCGGCGGGTGAGCAGTTGAAGTACCTGTGGTTCGGGCTCCGGGGGGAGCTGCGCTTGGTGATGCGTCCGGCCGTCATCGTGGCCGTGGTGCTCGGAGCAGTGGTTCTTGCTCTGTGCGCAGCGGTTGCGCTCAACGCGAACTCGCTCCAGTATCAGCAGGGGCAGCTCAACGTGTCGGCGCGGGTGTGGCGGTCCTGCACTAAGGATCAGTCTGCGCGATCCTGTGCGGCGCAAACCCGGGCAGTGAAAAAACAGGTGCTCGCCGAGGCCCACACATGGCGCGTGGAAGCCGGGGTCACGGCACGGGACGGTACGCTGGTGGGTAGCCTCGAATACGCGGCTCGGGCGCTTGCTTTGGCGCTCGGAGCGGTCTTGGCGATCTGGCTTGCGGCGCTGACCGTCGCCTCGGAGTGGCCGCGGCGCACGGTTGGACTGGTCGGCCTTGGTCTTGGCCGGCACTCGGTCGGCCGGGTTATAGCGCGGCGCGCATTCCTGGTGTTTATGATGGTTTGTATGAGTGGGATTGCAGGGGCAATCATGACACTCATCGTCGCATCGTTGACAACATCGGTATGGCCGCTGCCGACCGTGCCACACCTTCACCACACGTTTCGTAGCTTGGTTGTCCCTTTGAGTGCAATCGTGTTCTATTCTGCGACCGCGGTCGCGCTTGCTGCCGCTTTGAAATCGGTGACGCGCACAGTTATCGTCGGTGCGGCAGGGTTGTTGTGCTTGATGTTTTCGACGTCGCTCGGCAGCTGGGCACCCGGGTCCTGGCTGCCCGCAGTCGCAGGTACCCTGACGCGTAATCGACTTGACATCGGGCTCTACTGGAATTGGCCGATTCACTACCTTAATAGCATCTCGCTTGAGGATGTGTGGAGAGTCGCAACGGTTAAGTGGTGGTGGGCCGCAGCGCTGCTGTTGACGGCGGGCGGCCTTTCGCTCGCCGCAGTCGCGCGACCGCGACGAAGGCCCAGGACGTAGTGCGCCAAGGTTTGCTGCGGATGCGGGCCCGCTGCAGGGCGTCGATCTCTTGGCAAGTACTTGCGGCCAGTGTCTTTGTCGTGATTGCCGGCGCCGCCGCGCTGCGCAACGCCGACCTGGTCGTAAATGCCACCGGTGGGCATGTTCGGGTTGCGATCGACGGTGCTGCATACGTCGCGTTCATGCAGCTGGCGACGCTGTCTGGCGTCGTGTGCGCGGCGCTGTGGTCAAGCCTCGGATACGCGCAAGACTGCGAATATGGGGCCGCGGATCTCGTCAGGAGCCGATTTCGCGATGCCAGCGGCCTGTGGTGGCTCGACCTCATCCTCGTCTTCTCATCGATCGCGGCCACAGCGTTTGCGTTGCTCCTCGCGCTCGTTGCCGCGTGCTCGCTATCCGCATTGCGTTTGGGGGGCTCGGTGCCGGAGTACACCTTCGACATCACACGGTTCTTCACCGCTCTGGGACACGCGCTACCGGTCTGGTTCCTGTTCGCGACGGTCACGGTCGCGGCCTCAGCGGGATTGAGAGGGGCGCGAACGAATGTCCTGCTCGTGCCCCCAGCGGTCACAGTGTGCCTACTCGCCTTGCAATATCTCGCAGGAAGCTTGGGAGACCAGGTTGTGCCGACATCTTGGGTTGGTCGGTGGCTGCATCTACCAGCCGCACAGCAGGGAGCGGCTTACTTCTGGACCAGTGGCGGGTTCGCATCCGGCCGTGATCTGGCAGGCGTAGCCATCGTTGCGACCGGACTTCTCGCTGGGTACCTCGGCCGCCGAGCTTTTCGCTAGCGCGAAGCACCAGCGCGGCGAAAGTCAACGCTCGCTGAGCCTCGCGCGGCAGCGGCCGGACAGCTCCGCAGCGAGGCCGAGACCCGGGTGGCTGCGTCGCTCAGATCAGTCGGCGAGCCGCCAGCCACAGCGCCGCGCTACGGCGAACTGATCCACGTACCGCGCTACATCGTGATACGATGCAGCGCGATTCGTAGTGTCGAGCGACGGAGGTGTCTGATGAGGATCCACCAAAGAGCGGCCGGTCTCGCAGCACTGATCACCGTTGTGTGTGCTGGTGCCTTGGTTCCGGGGCTTGCGGCTGGTGCGACGAGTCAGACGAGCGTGGATATTCCAACTGCAGCGCAGACGACGACGCTCTCAGCCACCGAGAAGACGCTATTGGCGTCAAGCGATCCGAAAGTGATCGTCATGAACCCAACGACAGGCAACGTGCTCTCAGTCACCACGCCTCCTGCGCAGGTCGCATCACCGGCAATTTCATTGCACGGCGTCTGTGAAGCAAAAAACGCGTGCTACTTCACGGACAAGACGCCATATGCCGACATAGGCTTCTACGGTAATGCAGGAACTACCCACGGGACGTGGCTCTACCGCAAAGGCTACAGCTCCGGCAGGTACACGGTGTCAGCTTGCTGGACAACTGGGATCAAATGCGGACCTGAGATCGAGCCAGATTCTGAGGTTGACTTTACTAAAGACGTGACCGGCAGCTCCTTTACGATCTACTAGACGCAGCAGCATCCTTGGACCTCCAAGCTACCGGACCGCCTCCGCCACCGACTTGACTCCACAACCCGAGTCTCCACGGACTTAAACCTTGATTCGACCTACAAGCCAAACGCGGACACGCTGCACAACTGCCGCTATGCCTGCAATAGATACGCTCAAGATGTTACAGGCGGCCGATATTTGGACTGCTGCTAAGAAGTACCTCAAAAGCATCAAGCCAACGGAAGAGTGGTGTGAAGGTTCTTGGCGTTACTTCACGTTCGCTGCCTGCTACTCGGGAGCGCGCGCGGTGGCCATCTTCTCAGTTCATCTCGGGGGACAGCCAGAGCAGGGCAACTGCGTCTTCGTGGATGAGGCAAGAGATCGAATCCTCGGAGTCATAGGACCTGATCCTGCGGTCAGGTTGAAGCAAGATTGGGATGTCTCTGCGCAAGCTAGACAGAAAGATGCTCGCAGTTGTCGCTGACTGAGGTGTGATCTCGTAACGTGCGCAGTTATTGCCGTCCAGGGCGCTCGCCGAGCTTGCGCGCACGCCGATAATCGCGCTCTGAGAACTTGGTTCGCCATGGTCCCCGCATGCCAGTAATCACCGCGAGTGCCGGCCTGTTGAGACCGCAACGCAGGCGTGCCAGCGTGTCATAGAGCCGTGCACGGCTTCCCACTTGCCGCCACCAGAGGACTGGGGTGGCGGGGCAGCGACGACCGCGCCAAGCGCGGCGGTCAGGAGGTCGAGCTGGTGGGCGAGCCGATCTTGCTCCTCTTTGAGTAGATTGAGCGGGGGCGCTCTGGCGTAGCGGGCTTGGAGGCTGGCGCGGCGCTGGTCTTGGATGCGACCTGCCGCCGGGGTCCACAGTCGCTCAGCGGCCGAGCCGCTGAGTGGTGAGGTCGGCGAGATGGGTTGCGGTGAGCTAGGTGTCAATAGCCGGCATCTGCGGCCTCCGCTCTGGCTCGTTCGGATGCGTTGGCGCGGCGGCCCGCACGGTGTTCGGTGTAGGCAAGCGCGATGGTGGGGATGGTGGCGATGATCGTGATCGCGAGCACCCACCAGAACGTGGTGGCGAAGCCGCTGGCCTGCCCGGCGGGCGTGCCCTGATTGCGGAGTTGGCCGGTGAGGACGACGGTGAGCACGGCGGTGCCGATCGCGCCGCCGATGCGTTGGAGGACGTTGAGTTGCGGGGTGGCGTCGGGGATCTTGTTCGGCGGCAGAGCCTGGTAGGCGGCGGTCATCGTCGGGATGATCGACAGGCCGAACCCGACGCCGCGGACGACCATGATGGCGCAGAGCAGCCAATACGACGTGGTGGTGGTGAGGAACAGGAACGGGATGGTCGCGACCGCGAGGATGGCGGCGCCGGTGAACGAGGTGATCCCGGCGCCGTAGTGATCCATGAACGGCGCCGAGAGCAGCGCGCCGATTGCGGTCGGTGCGACCAGAAGTCCGGCGATGGTCACGTCCTCGCCGCGGACGGTCTGGAGATAGAGGGGCATGAGGATCATCCCGCCGAAATTCGCGGCTCCGAGTGCGAACTGGGCGACCGACGCGGCGGTGAACGCCCCGCTGGCGTACAGCCTGATGTCGAGCAGCGGCCGCTTCGCCCGCAGGGCGTGCACCACGAAGCCGACCAGGGCGATCAGCCCGACCAGGAGCCCGATGATGGCGGCCGTATCCAGCCCAGCCGCGACGCCGAGCTCTGCCAGACCGTAGGTGATGCCCACGAGCCCAACTGAGACCAGGATCAAGCCGGTCACATCGAACCGTCCTGCATCGCCGCCTTTTTCCATGGGCAGAAGCCGCAGGGCGAGCACGACACCGACGACGCCGACAGGTACGTTGAGCCAGAAGATCGCCCGCCAGCCGATGCCTTGGATGAGCAGCCCGCCGAGGACCGGTCCGAGTGCGGGGGCGAGGATGATCGGTATCGCGATCAGGGCCATCACCCTTCCCATCTGGCTCTTGGAGGACTGCGCGGTCCAGATGATCGTGCCGACCGGCATGATCGCCCCACCGCCGATGCCTTGCAGCGCGCGGGCGGCGACCAGCATCCCCAGGCTCTGCGAGCACGCGCACAACGCCGACCCGATGGTGAACACCACTAGCGCGGCGACATACAGCCGGGCGGCGCCGAAGCGGCGGGCCGCCCAGCCGGTCACGGGGATGATTGCCGCGAAAGCGAGCAGGTAGGCGGTTATCACCCACTGCACCGAGTTCAGCCCCGCGTGCAGATCGTCGGAAAGGCTGTGCACCGCGACGTTGACGATCGTCGTATCCAAGAACGACAGCGATGCGCCGATCATCACCACGCGGATCGCCCGGCGTAGAGCAGGCGAGAACGGTGAGGTGGCGGCTGGCCCGGTTGCGGAAACGGTCATGAGACTAAGGTCGCCGATCCCGTCTCGACCTGCCACCGGTAGAGTGCCAAGTGATGCCCGAAAATGGCCATGATGCCAACAGGACGCTGGAGATGGGAAGCCTGCCGCTCCTGCACGGCGACCGTGTCCCGCTCCACTGGCATCGGCAGGGCCATCTCGTCTATCCCGCCACCGGGGTGCTGTCGATCACAACCGGGGAAGGCACCTGGATCGCTCCCGCGACCCGGCTGGCATGGATGCCCGGCGGCTTCGAGCACCATCACCGCGCCTACGGGAACACCGACATGCGCGTCGTCTTCCTCCCGGACCGCCTCGCCGCGCGCCTCCCGGACCGCCCCGCGGTGTTTGCTGTCTCAGCCCTGGTCCGCGAGGCCATGCTTGCCCTGACCAACAACACCGACACGCCCCGATCACAGGCGGCTCGCGACCGGCTGCAAGCCGTCATCGTCGACGAACTCGTGCCCGCCTGCCAGGAACCGTTGCACCTGCCCGAGCCGCGCGACGACCGGCTCCGCGCGCTCAGCGGCCTCTTGCATGACGATCCCGCCAGTAACGCCACCTTGACTGAACTCGGCACGCAGGTCGGCGCCAGCCGACGAACCCTGACCCGTCTCTTTCACGACCAGCTCGGCATGAGCTTCCGACAATGGCGCACCCAACTACGCCTCCACCACGCTCTCACCCTCCTCGCCGCCGGATACACGGTCACCAACACCGCGGCAGCCTGTGGATGGGCCAACCCGACCAGCTTCATCGAAGCCTTCAGTGCCGCCCTCGGAGAAACCCCCGCCCGCTACCGCCAGGACCCTGACACCCGGACGACGACGTCACCGACTCCGCGAACAGGCCTGCCAACCGCGGCCGCAGCTCGTGCCAAAGCACGCAACGACGCACCCCCGCCTCTGGACCACGGGTACGACATCGCCATCATCAACGAGCAGCCAGACATCGTCACTTCTCCGCTCCTGCGCTGGATCGCTTCGCCCGTGACCCCCTGACCGGCGTGACGACCTCGATGCGTGTGCTGTTGGCCGGGGACGGCTCGATCATGACGGGCTGAGTCTTGCCCGCGCGGGCAGCGTGCCTGGCGACCGTCGTGCGATGAAGGTCGTCAACTTTCGCCAGCTCACCGACACGGGCACCGGCCTCATGCTCGGCGATCAACGCCTCCGGCTCGGCTGGGGAGAGCCGCCGCTGAGCCTGCCGCAGCACCCACACGTTCGGAGCCCGCGCATCCTCAAACATCGTCGTCGGCGCCTCTCGGCCGGCATCGCGGGCCTTGGCGACCCGACGAAGTAGCCGCCGTACCAGGTTTTGTGGACGGATCCGAGTTTGATAGCTCTCTACGGAGCTCCACTCCGTTGAAATCCCTGAAGTTATCGGGGATTCAACTGGTGGCTTTGATCTAGTGATCTTCGCCTGCGGCGGGCGAGGGTGTATCGGTCGTCGCAGTCCCAGCATGGTCGTGACGGCCAGACCAGCCAGACGGTTAATGAAACGCGCGCCCCTAGGGATGTATGGATGAACGGCGCGAAAGGGAGCTGGCTGATGATCTGGAGTCGACGAGAACGGGACGCCTGGGTGGACGCGGAGGTCCGGAGGGCTGATCCGGTGCGTTCGGCGTTGGATGAACGGGTAACGGAGTCGTCGCTTGACGAAGCCGGACACCTGATCCTTCAGTACGCATCGCGAGAGCGCCCGCTTCGGCGGCGGGCACTGCGGCCTGCGAGGCGGCTGGTGCTGACCCTGGCGGCGATCCTGAGCGTGTCCGGCGTTGCGATTGCCGCAGCTTCGGGTGTGTTCGTGAACGCCAATACCCACACCTACAACCATGGCTGGCAGCACATCGCTGGCGGTCCAGGCGAGGACCTCAACGCGGCCGGGACCAACTGGGATCAGGTCGTTCGAAAGAAAGCGGCTGGAGCAGGGATCATTTATCCGGCTGCCTATACCGCTTGGCAGAACTACGCGATCAAGCACTTCAGGCCGCCGGTCACGTGCCCCGCCGGATCCGCGCCCGGCTGCAAGGTGGAGGAGAGCGCCGGCATGATCAACGTGAACATTGCGCAAAGCGCATTCGTTGCCTGGGTTCTGGACTGGCGTCAGGCAGAACTGAGTGGTGACGCGGCCGTCGCTCGCCACGCGGCAGCAGTGATCGCGAAAGTGCCGCGGTGGAAGGCGCTCACCGACATCAAGTACATCAAGGGCGAATATTCGGAAGATTTCGGGTGGATCAGACCGTTCATGCGCGCCGTTGCCGCCGGGAACGTGAACAAGGTCAACGAGCTGATCGCGAGCAACGCCGGCTCCTGGTTTGCGTTCGACGATCCCAGGGGATTCATGGCCAGCTACGTCAAGCGGATCAACCGTGCGCAGGGCAGTCAGCGTAAAGCCGCGCTCGATCGTGACGAAGGCGCCAGCTACCTGCACTATCTCGACCAGCACGGCGCGCCATGAGCCGCCCCGATCCTTCTGGCAGAGAAGCGTTTTTCGAAGACCTATATCGGTCGACTGCAAAGGATCTGCTCGTGTATCTGACGCGACGGGCCTCTGACCCCGAGGAAGCGACCGACATCCTCGCCGAGGTCTACATCGTTGCCTGGCGGCGGCTGCAAGAGGTGCCGAGCGGCGGCGAGGCGCGGCTGTGGCTATTCGGCGTGGCGCGGAACTTGCTGATGAAGAGCAACCAGCGGCAGCGTTCTCATCAGGAGCTTGTTCTCAGTCTCACCAACGAACTGTCCCGACTCGCCGTCGGCCCGGTAGAGACCGCGGGTAACGAGCTCGACGACCGTGTGCGCGCTGGCCTCGAAAAGCTCCCAGCGAAGCAGCGCGAGGTGCTGCTGCTCACAGCCTGGGAAGGGCTCAAGCCACGCGAAATCGCAAAAGTGACCGGCTCGACAGCCAATGTCGTGCGGGTGCGCCTGCACCACGCACGAGCGCAGCTACGACGAGAGCTCCAACCAGACCGACCAGCAGCAGATGAACGAGAACACGCTCCGCGAGCTCGGCTGATCTGACCGGACCCAAGAGGTCGCCGGTTCGATCCCGGCTGGCTCCATTGACGACGGACTCTGCGCGTCTTACTCGAACCCCGCGAGTGGGACTCAAACCTGCTGCTCGATAGGCGCCGAGCAGTTCTGGCCCCGCACGTCAGGCGGGCGGGGGTGGTGGCTGTTGGCGGCGGAACTCGGTCGGCGAGACGCCGTAGTGGGCGTGGAAGCACTGGCTGGCATGGAACTGGTTCATCCACCCCACCGAGCGGGCGGCCTCAGCGATCGACAGGTCGGTGGAGACCAGCAGCCGGGCCATCCGCTCGGCCCGCATCTGGCGTAGATAGGCCATCGGACCCATGCCTACGGTGGCGTCAAACGCCCTGACAAGTTGGGAGTGGGACAGGGTCACTTCCCGCGCGAGCGCGTTGAGTGTCCATGGTTCAGCGATCCGCGTGTGCAGAACGCCGACGGCAGTGACGACATGACCGCGCACGACACCGCGGGAAGCGGACGCGATTGTCTGGCGTGACACAGCGTTGCGCTGCTCGCCCCCTGTGTCGGTGGCTGAGCCGCGTCTGTCGTTGCTGGGAGGCCGCGATCTGTCGGTGCGCGGTGGTGGTCACCATGGGAGGGGGCCGTCTTCGTTGGAGAATGTGCCGGTTGGGCCGTCCGGGCCGAGCAGAGCGAGGCGCACGGGCTCGCGCGCGGCCTGCTCGACGGTGCGGGTGCCGCGGAAGAAGTTGAGGTCGGTGCCGGTGAAGCCCGGGCATGCCGCATTGACCTTGATGCCGTCCGCTTCGAGGTCGGCGGCGAAGGCGACCGTGATGGCGTTGGCTGCCGCCTTGGATGCGGAGTAGGTGCCGAACATCGCGCGGTGCGGGTTGGCCGGGTCGGAGTTCAGCGTCAGGGAGCCGCCGCTGCTCGCGACGTTGACGATGCGCCCGACGGGCGCCTCGCGCAGCAGCGGGAGCATTGCCTGGGTGACGGCGATGACGCCGAACACGTTGGTCTCGAACACTGCGTGGATCTCATCAAGCGATGCAATGCTTATGCGGCCTGCCTGCACGATCTCCTCCAGCGATCTACCGGGCGTGGGGGCGTGGGAGATGCCGGCGTTGTTGACGAGCACGTCGAGACGGCCGAGTTCGCTTCTGATGTGGCTCTCCGCAGCGGCAATGGAGGACCGGTCGGTGACGTCGAGTTGGACAGCGCGAGCATCTCCCACGATGCCCTTCGCTGCCTTCTTTCCGCGTTCGAGGTCGCGTGATCCGATGAGCACGGTGAGATCGTGCGTGGCGAGGTCTTTGGCGATTTGCAGGCCGATGCCTTTGTTGGCTCCGGTGATAAGAGCGACGGGTTTGGTGTGCATGATGTTCTCCTTCCGCACTTGGCGGATAGCCTGTCCGGTAACGATACACGATCCCGGATAGACTGTCCGGAAATGACTTCCGAGGCTCACGGCACACGCTCCTTCCCGGTCAGGCGCGCGAAGGCCGAACGCAATCGCGACAAGATCCTTACCGTCGCTCGTGCCGTACTCGCGGAGCGGAGCGATGAGGTCTCGATGGCTGGGATCTCCAGACGCGCCGGGGTTGGGATGGCCACGCTCTACCGCAACTTTCCGAACCGCCGCGCGCTGCTTGAGGCGCTCTATCTAGACGAGATCGACGCCGTCTGCGAGGCCGCCGAGACTGTCGAGGGGGCCACGCCCGGTGAGCGATTCGAGGCGTGGCTGCGGCAGTTTTGCGGCTCGGTCAACAACAAGCACCTCCTCGTCGAGCTCCTCGACCAAACCGACGACGATGGCCCGTCCCATACTGCGAACAAGACTCGCGTGCTCGACGCCGGACGCCCGCTCCTACTTGCCGCCCAGCAGACACGCGAAGTCCGTGACGACCTCACGATCGAGCAGATCCTGCACTTGATCATGGCGATCACCGCGATCCACCACGACGCCGGCTACATCGCACCGATCCTGCAAACGGCGCTCGACGGCCTGCGCAACCCGTCCGGATCGTCACTGCACGCTCCATCAGCACCCGCCGGATCGTCTGATCCGCCACGCCCGAATGTTGACCCACGTTGTGCAGCCTCCAACCGTCCCGACACAGGCGGACCGCCTCGTCAATCTGCGCCTCGGACATGACCGGGCGGGTCCTGCCGGCACGCGCGACGTGCCTGGCGACCGGCGTGCGATGAAGGTCGTCGACCTTCGCCGGGTCACCGATACGGGCACCGGCCTCATGCTCGGCGATCAACGCTTCCGGCTCGGCTGGGGAGAGCCGCCGTTGAGCTTGCCGCAGCACCCGCACGTTCGGGCCCCGCGCATCCTCAAGCACCGTCACCAGCGCCTCCTGGGAGGCGCTGCGTACCTTGCCGACGCGGCGAAGTAGCCGCTCTACCAGGGATTTCCCAGATAGACCAGAGTTTGAGAACTCTCTACGTAGGTCCACTTCACGCTCCTTGTTTGGGTTCAGGACATAGGTCTCAGGTGAGTCGGGACATAGGTCTCACCCGGCGCTCGGCGTGGAGGCCGAGCCTGCCTGCACTTCGTGGAACCTCCGCGACGGAGTTAGTCGCAGCGCGTCTACCTGTGCGTCACCGACCGCCTGCGCATCGAGCCGAGCGAGCGCCGCGGTGCCGACCGACTGGGAAGCGAAGGACAGCGCCAACCGCCCCCAGAACCCGACTACGGGGCGGAGAAGATCGCGTGGTCACCGACGCGATGCCAGCGGACTGCGGGCTGTCCGTCGATCTGGGCCCACTCGAACGTCGCGCGCCGGTCGGGACCGGCGAAGCTCCAGGTCATCTCCCATGCCCCACGGGCACCCTGCGCCGGCTTGATCCGCAACCCAGCCGGCCATGAGGCGCCGCGATCGCTCACATGCCGTTCGGCGGCCAGAATGAACTCATCTCGGACCATCTGCCAGAACTGCCGGAACTCCTCATCGGAAAGCCGGCGGCGGTCACCGGCGAACCATTCGGTTTGCTGGAACTTCAAGCCAGACCGCGGTCGCCGGCCTCACGTTCGAGGTCGGCCAGAAACTCCTCGCCGCTATCGAACGTCTCGACTCGCCCGGCTGCAATGTCGCCCTCTGCTTGCTGCTCCATCTGTTGCCACCGCTCGGTCCAGAACCATGCCTGATCGGCCCGGTGCGGCAGCAATGGGTGCAGCTCGATCACGCCGTCGTCGCGCTCGATGATCTGCACCTGCGCGCCCGGCTCATCAAGACGATGGCGGTGGCGAATTTCCGCGGGAAGCGTGACCGACCCGCGACTCGGTGAGAGCGTCACGAAGTGCGAGCGAGGCTTGTCTGCGATGAACCTCACTCTAGCGTCGGAATGTCGATCCGACGATCCGTCGATCCGACAGAACGACCCGAAAGCCCCGGGCGCTCGGCCGGATCACGCCGGCGCTAGCTTCAGTGCCTTCGTTGTTCGCAGGCAACGCCACCACAGCCTTGGCACCGTCTGGCGATCGGCGTCTTCAAGCCACCGCTCGGTCTCGCGTCTACGGGTCCACTGGCGACGGACTCCTAGAGGTCGATGACGACCTTGCCGTGCACGTGCCGGCTGGCCTGAAGCTCGACCGCGGCGCGGATCTGTTCGATTGGGAAGCTTGCCGCGATGGGTACGCGGAGCTGGCCCGCCGCGACCAGGCGAGCAATCTCCTCGATGGCGCCGGGGGTCGCGTTAGCGCCGCTAGTCGGTGTTACCCCGTCGACTTGTGCGGCGATGGTGGTGATGCGCTCATCCGGAACGCCAAGGTCCCGTGCCGCCTGTACCGTCTCCGTCCCGTATAGGTCGATCGCTGCGGTGATGCCGACGGGCGCCAAGGCGCGAAGCCGGTCGACCAGCCCGTCGCCATAGACGACCGGCTCGGCCCCGAGGGCACGCAGGGCATCGGCCGATGCCGCCGATCCCGTCCCGATGACGCGTGCCCCCGCGAGGCGAGCGAGCTGGACGGTGAACGCGCCGACCCCGCCTCCCGCGCCGCCGACGAGCAACGTGTCGCCCGGGCCGGGGTTGACAGCGGCGAGGGCGGCAGCAGCCGTGCAGCCCGCTATCGCGAGGGTGGCCGCGGTGCGGTCGTCGACGCCCCCGGGGGTATGGTGCACGTCGCCGCCTACCGCAATGGTTCCTGCCGTGTCTATGACGACGTAATCGGCGACCGCGCGGGAGATGGCGGCGCCGAAGACTCGGTCGCCGACTGCGAACTCGCTCACGCCATCACCGACCTGGTCCACGATCCCGGCATAGTCGGTGCCGAAGCCGCAGGGCAGGCTCAAGCCGAACCGAGCGGCGGTATCTGCGTCGGACGTGATGATCCAGTCCATTGGGTTCAGCCCAGCCGCGGTGACTCGCACGCGGATCTGCTGCGAGGCGGCCTGCGGCGTGGGCACATCGTTGAGGTTCAGGACTTCGGGACCGCCGAATGACTCGAGCCGGACTGCCCTGCTCGTGCTCGCCGGCACTTGAGCGCTGCGTTTCGACATGCTTGCTTGACTCCTCGGATTTGGGAGGACGCGCGAAAACGGACTGCGCTTCGTTTACAGGTGCGACGCTAGCACAACCGGAGCGCGATCCGTTTCGGGCCCGGTGCAAGTGCGCGCACCGTCTTCATTCCCCATCCGTGCCGCACTCGCGCTTGACCTCGTCGATCGGGCGTCCGTGCCAGTAGCGGCCGAGGTTCGCCGGTGTGGTGAACGTCCGGGTCAGCATGCGATCGAGGTACAGGACGCCCGCCAGATGGTCCAGCTCATGCTGGACGATGCGGGCCGGCCAACCCTCCAGCACCTCGTCGACGGGCTCGGCGTTCTGATCCAGCCCCCGCACGCGCACTGCCTGCCACCGTGGCACTGCGGCCTGCCAGCCCTCGACGCTCAGGCAGCCCTCGAAGGCCTCCACCTGTTGCTCGCCGGCCGGCTCGAACGTCGGGTTGATCAGCACGCGGAAGGGCAGCGGCACCCGCTCGAGCTCGCGTTGGCGTGCCTCGCTCATCCACTCCAGGTTCTCGGGTCGATCCTCGAGCACCGCCAGCTGCAGGGAGATGCCGACCTGCGGGGCGGCGAGGCCGACACCAACCCCATGCAGCGTGTGCCGCATCGCGCAGATCAGCTCCTGGATGTAGGGCGAGCGGATGGCCTCGGCGGGCACCGGCGCGGCGGGTCGCCGCAGCACCGGGTCGCCGGCCTGGACGATCTCGAGCTTCATCGGACATCAGCTTAGTTGCGCATGCCATCCAGACCGGATCGTCTGCTCACCCGCACGCCTGCCTGTAATCGTTCGCTAGTCGAGGGGATCAGTTGATGTCCTGCCGAGCGGACAGGGCTGCCGAGCGGACAGGGCGATACCCACGACCGTCATCATCCGCGCGACCGACCGTTGAACGGAACCGCGAAGTCCTGGTAGGTATCCTGCCCAACTTCGCTCGGCAGGTAGGTGATCCGCAAGCCCAGATCAGCTGTGAGCATGTCGTGCTGCTGCTCGCCCCAAGCCTCCAGTGAGCGTGAAACCACTTGCCAGTCGGCGCCGTCGATCTGCCCGTCGCCGATCTTCACGAACGCCTCCTGGTGGGCGGGTTCGGTGCGTCGGGTGAGCTCTGGGCCGTGGGCGGCGAGTGCTTCCGCCTGGTCGGTTGGGATGGGACGGCACCACTCCATCGGACCGTCGCTGTCCTCACTGACCTCCCCCCAGAAGATGCAGAAGAACGCGCCGGCGCGTCCCTCCATGGACGGCAGTTGGTAGTGCCGCAGCAGGGCGATGAACTCCTTGCCGAACGCCCATGCCCGATCCACCCCGACGACGTTGCGCTTCAGGCACAGCAGGTTCCGCTCGGGGATCTCTCTCGTGCCGACCTCATACATAACCGATCTCTTTCCGTTGAGCTCGTCGATCAGATACGCGGCGAGCGCGCGGCGGGACGTGTGCTGCGACTCGATCGTGGTCCAGAGCTCGCGGACGCGCCCCGCCGCCTGGACCGGCTCGAGCGCCAGGATCGCCTTGATCTCCGCCAGCGAGAACTGAAGCTGGCGCAGCATGGCGATCCGACGTGCTCGTTCGAGCTGGCCAGGGTCGTAGAACCGGTAGCCGGAGTCCTCATCCACCCGTGCCGGCGGCAGCAGACCCAGCTCGTCATAGAGCCGCAACGCCTTCGCAGACAACCGCGAACGTCTCGCGAACCCTCCGATGCTCATCTGATCCACATGCTCGCTCCTCATCGACATGACAGTTGCCGGACAAGTCTGCGGCTTCCCCCAAGGTCAAGGTCAAGGGCAGTCGATGGCGGCTGACGCTGTGACGTGTTGGGTGAGGAACAGGGCAGCACGGTCGAGGGCCTGGTCGGCCTCGTCGAGGACGCCTGTGTAGGTCTGGAAGACGTGCGGCACGCCGGCGGTGACGTCGAGGATGACATCCACCTCGGCGTTGCGGGCCCGTTCGGCCAGGCGGGTGGAGTCGTCGAGGAGGATTTCGTTCGTACCGACCTGCAACAGCAAGGGTGGAAATCCCGTCAGGTCGGCGTGGGTCGCCGGGGACAGGAGATCCTGGTTGGGGTCGGCACCTGCGCGGTAGAGGTCGCGGTTGGGCTGGACGCTTTCGAGCGTGAGGATCGGGTCGATGCCGGCTCTGGTCACGTTGCTGGCCCCGGTTCCCGCGTTGTCGAGGCCGGGCGAGAACGCGACGACGACGGCAGGCATCGGCAGGCCCCACTCGCGGGCGCGAAGGAGCGTCGTGATGGTGAGCCCGCCGCCGGCGGAGTCACCGGCGAACGCGATGCTTGCGGGGTCGTGTCCGGCCTCGAGGAGGGCCCGGTAGGCGGTCGTGGTGTCGTCGATGGCGGCGGGGAAGGGGTGCTCGGGGGCGAGTCGGTAGTCCACGGAGTAGGCCGTGTATCCGGTGCGCACCACAAGTTCGCCGGTGAGGCCCAGATGGGTCTCCGGCGAGCCGACGACAAACGACCCGCCGTGCATGAAGAGGATCGTGCCCGGCCGCCGTGTGTCGGTCGGCTCGAATCGGAGCGTGCGAATGCCGGCGAGCTCGACCTCCGCGGTGCGGAATCCGTCCGGCACCTGCATCGTGCCCATCAAGGCGGCAAAGCCGTCGCGCGCATCCTGGATCGAGTTGCGCACAGCTTCGATCGAACGTTCCGGGTCGAACAGGGGCTTGAAGCTGCGCAGCTTCCGGTCGAGCGCCTGGCGTTGTTCTCGCGACATCGTGTCTCCTTCGCGGATGGTCAAATAGTTGCCTGGGCTGGTCATGCCTAGGCAACAAGTTATAGTTCATGCCATGGCAACACAAGTGGGGGAGGCAGATTCGGTCCGCCTGGCGTTCTTCGCCGACCTGGTGCGGTGTGAGACGCGCTTGTACAACCAGTTCAACGACGAACTGAGGGCGTCGCACGGCATCGTGACGTCGCAGTACGAGTTCCTGCGATTCATCCGCGACCACGAACGCCCGCGCACCACCGACATGGCGGGCGAGTTCGCCGTCGGCGTCGGTGCCGTCAGCAAGGCCATGGACCGGCTCGAAGCGCGCGGCTTGCTGACCCGGCTGCCCAACCCGGCCAATCGACGTTCCACGATCCTCGCGCTGACCGATGAGGGCCGCGCCCTCGTCGACGCTGCTGACATGACCTTCCTTACGCGCCTTGCCGAGATCCTCGCCGAGGCGGCAACACCCGAGCAGATCGCCGCTGCAACGTCCGTGCTGGCGGGGCTTCGTGTCGCCCTTGAACGAGACGGCCTTGGCACCCCTGCCGGGTGACTGCGACATCGCGAACATGGGGCTCGCGACCGATCACGTCAGCTGCACGTAAAGCCAAGTTAATTGATTGACTTTGATGGATTACCTGCCTAGATTGTCCGCACGCAACCGGGAGACCGCTTGCCCAGGCAGATCACGAACCCACAAGCAGAGGAAGCGATATGACTGATGCACGCACCAGGTCGCGCCTGAGCCCGAGGCGCCGGCACCTTCTCGCGGTCGCAGCAGCGTTGGCTGCTGCTGTCCCTGCGGTCCTCGCGACGATTCCCTTCGCGACGGCAGTCGCGGCGACCTCCGCGACGCCCCCGCCGCTGACGTTCCTGACCGGCACGCACACCGTCGGCCGCGGCGACATCTTCATCACGCCATCCGGCTCCAGCAGCACCTACGCGAGCGGTGCTGAGATCTTGAGCCCGTCCGGCAAGGAGATCTGGTTCCACCAGGCTCCGACGGGACTCGAGGACACCGACTTCCGCACCCAGACGCTTCACGGGCAGCCCGTGCTGACCTTCTGGGAGGGCGACGGTTTCGGTGGCCTCGCCAGCGGTACCGACTACATCTATAACGACCGGTACCAGAAGATCGCCACGATCAAGGCCGGGGACGGCCTGTCAGCCGACGGTCACGAGTTCCTGGTAACGAACAACGGTGACGCCTGGATCCTCGCCTACACGACAGCCGCTGCCGACCTCACGTCGATCGGCGGACCGTCCAACCAGACTGTGATCAACGGCGTCGTTCAGGAGATCGACATCAAGACCGGGAAGGTCCTGTTCTCGTGGAACAGCGCGAATCACGTCCCCTACTCGGAGTCGGAGCAGCCGCTGCCGGCGTCGGCGAGCCAGCCGTGGGACTGGTTCCACATCAACGCGGTCAAGCTGACCTCCGACGGGAACCTGCTGATTGACAGCCGTGACACGTGGACGACCTTCAAGGTCTCGCCGCACACCGGCAAGATCATCTGGCAGCTCGGCGGCAAGGCTTCGACCTTCAAGCTCGAGGCGGCTCCGGGGCAGACCCTCGACGACGCCGGCGAGATCTTCGCCTGGCAGCACGACGTCGAGCAGATCGGTCTGGACACCTACACCGTGTTCGACAACGAGTCCGCCGGCGCCGGCAACACGGGCGCCGGTTCGACATCGCAGTTCGGCTACTCACGCGAGGCAACGTTCCGGATCGACCCGCGGGCGAAGACGGCGACCCTGATCTCGTCGGATGCTCAGCCCCAGGGTCTGGTGGCGACCTCGCAGGGCAACGCGCAGCACCTGGCCGGTGGCGGTGAGTTCGTCGGCTGGGGCGCCGAGCCGTACATCTCCGAGTTCGACGCGCGCGGCAGCCTCGTGTTCAACGCCGAGTTTCCGGCGGGCTTCATCACCTACCGGGCCTACCTGCTGCCGTGGAGCCCGCCGGCTGCGCACCACTCGCGCGCGAGCCATGGGCGCCACTGAGATCCGAGCTTGCGGGCGCTGCCTGGGCGTGCAGCGCGGTGAGGGCGAGCTCGAGCGCCGCTTCCAGTGGCTTGATCGACTTGTCCGTGGCGGTCAGCATGAGGCCGCCTTGCAATGTGGCGAAGACGGCGAGTGACAGCGCCTTCGGGTCGGTGTCCTTGCGCAGCCGGCCCGCCGCGACCATGCGCGCGATCCCGGCCTCCAGGTAGCCGCGCCAGCGCAGCATGTGGGCGATCGCGTCCGCAGCGTGGGCCGGGTCTGAGCGGGCAAGCTCGGAGGTGAGGGCGCCGATCGGACAACCCCAGTGCGGCTGGGAGCTGTAGTGAGTAAGGACAGCCGCTCGCCAACCCTCCCACGACTCCCAGGTATCGAGCTCGTCGAGGAAGGGCCGTTGGGCGTCGAGGACCCGCTCGGCCTGGAACGCGCCGATCGCGCTGACGAGCTCGCTCTTACCGCCCGGGAAGTAGTGGAACAGCTGCCCCTTGCTGGTGGCGGTCGCCGCCCCGATGTCGTCGAGACTCGTGCCGTTGGCCCCTCGCTCGAGGACAAGGTCGGCCGCGGCACGCACGATGCGCTGTCGAGTCGCCTCGCCTCTCGCCGTCAACCGCAACTCTGATCCGGACTCCACCGACTCGATACTAGACCGTGGGTTGGACCGATCGGTCCAACGGTGTGCAAGAATCTGGACCACGCAGTCCAACCTCTGACCGTAGGGAGCGCATCGTGGGAGATCGACTCAAGGACAAGGCGGCACTCGTCACCGGCGCGACGAGCAACATCGGCCGTGCGATCGCGCTGGCCTTCGCGCAGGAAGGAGCGACGGTGATCGTCAGCGGGCGGGACGCCAAACGCGGGGCTGAGGTCATCGACGAGATCGAGCGACGCGGCCACGGCCGCGGGCACTTCATCGCCGCCGATCTCGACGGGACCGCAAACGCCTCCCGGCAGCTGGCGCACAATGCCCGCGAGGCACTCGGCGCGCCAGTCGAGATCCTCGTTAACAACGCCGGCATCTTCCCCGCCGCCACGACGCTCACCGCCGACGAAGCGATGTTTGATCAGATCTACGCCGTCAACGTCAAGGCGCCGTTCTTCCTCACCGCCGCGATCGCCCCGGAGATGCAGCAGCACGGTGCAGGGTCGATCATCAACCTCGGCTCGTGGGTTGCCAGACTCGGCATCCCCGTCGGTGCGCTGTACGCGTCGACGAAGGGCGCCATGGAGACCCTGACGCGCGCGTGGGCGGCGGAGTTCGGATCGCCGACCGTCCGCGTCAACGCGATCTCACCGGGCGTGGTGCACGAACAGAGCGCAAACCATCCGGCTGCCGCCATGATGCGCGGCACTCCGTACGGGGCGGTCGGCAACCCCAGCGCGATCGCCAGCGCCGCGGTCTTCCTCGCCTCCGACGAAGCCGGCTTTGTCAACGGTACGGTGATCGACGTCGATGGCGGACGGACCGGGGTGGCAGTCATCTCCCGCTGACTCTCGGCGAGGGCAACAGAGACGCGACCACTGGGTCCATGAAGCGCGCGCCATTGCGATTGATCAGGGCGAGATCCGTGCAGCATCCCGCTACTTGCTATTGACAAGCGCACTTGTTTTTTGCAAGTGTCAGGCGACCGGTTCAGCCACCAAGGGGGTAACCGTCATGCCGACGAACATCTTCGTGAGCTACCCAACCGCTGATCTTGAGCGCAGCAGGGTGTTCTACACCGCGGTCGGCGCAATCGTCGTTCCAGAGTTCACCGGCGAGAATTCGATCTGCCTGAAGTGGGACGAGAACATCTACTTCATGGTGCTCAAGCGCGAGCTCATGGCGACGTTCACCGACAAGCAGATTGCCGACACGGCGACCACGGCACAGGTCCAGAGCGCCTTTACCTATGGCTCCAGGGAAGAGGTCGACAAGGTGGCCGAGGCGGGTCTGGCCGCCGGTGGCTCCGAGCCGCGCCCGGCTCAGGACGTCGGCCCGATGTACACGCGCGACCTGGAGGACCCAGACGGCAACGTCATCGCCTTCATGTGCATGGAGCCGCCGGCAGCAGAATCGCGCGCGGTCGCAGACCAAGCCGAGCAGGGCTGAGTGCCCACTCGCGGTTATAGGCAGTACTGCGGGGTCACCAAGGCCGTCGAGCTGGTCGCGAAACGCTAGGCGCTGCTGATCATCCGTGACCTGCTTGTCGGTCCACACCGCGGTATGGATCTCAAGCGGGGCCTGTCCAGGATCCCGACCAACATCCTCTCCGTACGGCTGAAGGAGATATAGGATGGCGGGGTGATCCGCCGTGTTCTGTTGGCATGCGGCGGAGTCATCTACGAGCTGACCGACTGCGGGCGCGAACTCGAGCTGATCATCCTGGCGCTCGGTCGCTGAACATTCCGCTCGATGAGTGAACCCAGGACGGCGAGATTGTTATCGCCGATCCGCTGACGATGGTCTGCGCACAGCGTTCCGACCAGAACGCGGTTCAGCGTCGCTGGATTCTCCGATCCGACTCCGTCCCGTTGAGCTGCGCGCCCAACTCAGCGACGGCGCGCTGAAGGTGACCCAGGTCGCTCCCCCAACACAGCTGGTAGGAGATCCGCTGACCATTGGCGAGCCTGGACTGCGGTTCACCGACGGCCCCGGCATCCGCCGCCTGATCGCAAGTACGCCGTTCCCCGCCCATGCCGTGAAACAACGCGTGGTCACCATCGTGGCGGGAAACCTGGGACTGCTTGCGCGATCCACGGAGCTGTTTCGGATCGACGCCTGACTAAGGGAGGTCTAAGAACTACCTACGTCCCCGCCGGCAGCGTAAACCTAGGGCTCTGACGTCGGCCTCACAGTCTGACGACAAGCTTCTTCACAAACACTCCCTGCCGAAACCGTTCGGAGGCGTTCGGGATTTGCCCGAGCCCTTCGCCGAGCACCACCGCTTCTGGTACTGCGCGGTCTGTGCCCGCGGGAAGCGCGGCCGGCGGGAGCGCGGCGTCGATGCCGGGGCCCCCACCTCGTTGTACTTCCGTGTCCCGTCCCAGACGTCCCAGACGCCGAGGCCCTTGGAGGCTTCCATAGCAACATGGATGCGGATAATGAGCGGCGGCTGCCCGGAGACCACGCGTCGGCGGTCTGGGCGCGCGATGCAATTGACAAGCACGGCGACAGCGAGCCACGGCCGATCGCGAGCGCACCCGCCAGCGCTCGGCCGGTAACTGCACCGAGGATCTCGCCGACCGCGGCCGCGGCGCCGGGCAAGCGGACGTAGTCGAAGTTATGCGAGGAGGCGGTGGTGACGACACGGTACCTGGAAGCTCGGGCAAGCTGGGTCGCGCTGCTACCGACGTTGGTAGACCCGCCCCAGACGAGCACGCTCTCGTTGCGGTCGGTGGGTTGATGGCCGAAAGTGATAGCCCGAAGCGGTCGCTCTGGAAGAGGCCGGCCGCGGCGGTCGAGAGCGTCAGCGGCAAGACGGCGGCCTGCTCCAAGCGGCGGTCATTCGGGATCAGCGAGGCCATCGGGCGACCAGCACGACGTACTGCTGGCAGGCGTAGTCAGCCGGCTGGTCGTAGAAGATCAGCTAGTCGCCGATAGCCGCGCTGTCCTGTCCAGCGACCTGCCGGCAAACTAGATGCTCGACCGGCGTATTGCCAAGCAAACCAGGATTGTGCTCAACCTGATGCATTTTCGGCCGATCACAAGGATGTCGCACTCAGCAATATCGATCTGGATCCTTGCGCTGCTTCCTCGAGACCTGGCGGATTGCGGACGAGCCCGCGCGTACCCCCTACAAGGCCAACGCGTTATAAGTACGTCGACTCTCTCTTGTTATTAATCATCTACTTGCATTAGATGCTGCGGATGCCACCATGTTCCCCAGGACGATAGCCGCAGGAGGCCAATGTCATGATCATCGCTACTGCGGCCCAAGCTGCTGCCACCCAGACAACAGCCCGCTGGCTTAACAGCCCGGAGCAGGTATACGCAGGCGCCTTGATAAGCGTTTTTGCGGTACTAATACTCGCGGTTCTGTTCCAAAGTGACCTCAAGCCGGACGACTCGGCGAGTGTCCCGCGATGGGTCAGAGAGACCTTTCGTCACGTGGACGCATTCTTCAAGCCGGTGGCTGTCGTGACTGCGCTTTTTGGAGGATACCTTTGCGGTTATAGTCTTATGCATCGAGTTTCGAACCTTGGAGATCTCAGGGTTGGGTCGGCTGTCGCAGCGCTGCTCGTGGTAGCTTTACTCCTGGGCACGTGGTTGAGTCGGTTTATAAACAACGCGTGGCTGTCTGGGGCTGAGCCGCACCTTGCCCCGGTGTGGCGCTCGGCGCAGGCTCTTTGGGAAGCCGCTTATGCGGTCGTCGCTCTGATCCTGCTGGCAGGCATCTTCAGTGCAGTGGTCGCATCACGTCCACTAGATCCGGTGCTGGTAGCGATAGTGGCATCGGTGGTCGTGTTAGCTGGGGCAAAAGGGCTCACTAACTGGGATGAGCGCTCAACGCGCGCAATTGCTGAAAGGCGCGACGCATCTCTCACTGGGTCGGAATGGAAGCCGGTTAGTGTCACCTTCAGAATTGGAAGCCTCGTAGTGCCATGCGAGTTTCGATATCTGCGAGATAGAGAGTTATGGGCTATCGATGTCGAAGAGGTTTCCGTGCTGCGCCGGAATATACGCGCTACGGCTGGGTTCCTGGACGATCGTATGGCCTACCCGAAAAGGCTGATTTGCCCGAAGGTGAAGCTCTTCCGTAGGCGAGTGCAACTGGTGGTGCGACTCAAAGTTACCGGCCACAGGGTTGTGGAATCGCCAGCTGCGGATCTGCTTGAGTACGAGGATGTGGACATGCCAGAAGGCCTCTACGGTTTGGGAACGCTCAAATGCCGGAGCTCGCTGATCCATTGGTGGGCTGCGGCAGACCCTGAGTTCGGAGTTGCGCTCCAGCGGAAGGTAGCTTCAGCCGCGCGCGTGGAAGGAGATACAGGAGTGGGCACGTCCAGGCTGTCGCACGCGGTTGGGTTGCTTTGGAGAGTACGCAAGGGGCCGCACCCGTTACGGGTCAGTGCCAGCAGCTGACAAGCTACCTAGTATGGAGCGCGCGAGGGGTTGCCATCGAGGCTAGGCCAGGATGGCCGTAATTGAAAGTGCGTAACGGCGCGCGCGTCCGCGTGTCCCCAGCAGCCAGACGGGTGGCGCGGTGGCTCCTGAGCGCCACTGGAGTTCCTGACTGTCTAGTGACATCTCCCGTGGACGGCTGCTTGAGCGACCAACTGGGAGGCTTTCCCTCCGCCCCACCGCAACCTGCCGGCCTCGCGCTTGTTCTAGAACTCGATAGATCTAGCCGAACCCGCGGCGTCCTGGTGCCGTGGGACGGGGGAACCAGTTGTTCGAGCCGGCCCGCTGGCCGGCTCTTGGGGCGAATCGTCCTCTAGTTGCGACATAGCGCGATCTCTTTCAAGCGCGAGCCCGTCAGCTAACCCCGCAGGCACAAGCGAAAGAGAAGGGTTGGCTTGTCGCAGTTCAGACAACTTATGTCGTGGCGGCGCTGCGCGCTCGGAGTGGCCAGCTCCGCCGTCCTGATGGCCGGAGCCGCAAGTCCGGCAATGGCAAAATCGAAGACCCCGACGCTGCGGCTCGGATCCCACGGCGCCGCCGTCAGGACGCTGCAGTCGGACCTCACGAAGGTCAGGATCAAGACCGCCGCGGACGGTTACTTCTACCGCGTTACGCGGCAGCACGTGATCAGGTTCCAGAAGCGCGAACGTCTCAGTCACGATGGCGTCGTCGGGCCGCGGACCTGGCGCGCGCTGGAAAGCGCCGTCAAGCAGGCGTCGCAAGCGACCACGGCCGCGGTCCCGAGTAGCTCGGTCGCCGTGGCGCCGCAACTGACGCTGAACGCCGATGGCCTCGTGAACATCTCGGCGGGAATCCCGAGCAACATGGCGGCAATGCTGCAGGCCGCGAACCAGATCGCCAAGACTCCGTACGTGTACGGCGGCGGGCATGGCTCGTGGAACACGCCGCTGAAGGGCTCCGACTGCTCGGGCTCGGTCAGCTACGTCCTGCAAGCCGCCGGCCTGATGGACGCCACCAACGGCGACCCCTTCGATGAGACGTTCGACTCCGAGGAGTTCGCGAAGTACGGCACCGCCGGCGCGAGCGCCAGCGGCTGGGCGACGCTCTGGGTCAACGCCGCCACGCACGTCTACCTGAAGGTCTCGAACCTCTACTTCGACACGGGCGGCCTCGATTCGTCCGCCCATGACCGCTGGACCACGTTCCGCTCCTCACCGGTGGCCGGCTTCAAGCAGCGCCACCCGGTCGGCCTGTAGCCGCGCCGACCAAGCGACCGGTTTGAGATCGCAGTTTGCGATCTCAAACCGGTTTAGGCTGGCTCTCCGCCCCCAGCGCCCGCTCGAGCAGCCCGTCGATGAAGGCGGCCTTGACCGGTTGATGGGTGACCAACGCCCGGAAGTAGATCGGGCCGTAGAGCGCGTCGAGCGTCTCGTCGATCGGCAGCTCCGGCGGCAGCTCGCCACTTGCGATCCCGCGCTGCAGGCGCGCATGGTCTGCGGCAAGCTGGCCTGAGAAGAACTCCTGCTGGAGCCTGTCCGCGGTCTGCTGATCGTGCTGAGCCTCGCCGATCAGGGCGAGGAGAACCTGACCGTGGTCCTTCTGCAGGAACTTCGCAAGGTGGCGCAGCCGTTGCCGCAACTGCGCGCGCACCGACTCATGTTCGGACACGGCCAGATGCGATTCCGCGTCCTCGTGCAACGTGTCGAGCAGCACCTCGACCTTCGAGGGCCACCAGCGGTAGATCGTCTGCTTGGCGACGCCGGCCCGCGCCGCAATCCCCTCGATCGTCAGCTTGTCGAAACCGTGTTCGGCCAACAGATCGTCCGCCGCATGCAGGATTGCGGCGCGGGCCTGCTGGTTGCGCCGCTCGGGCGCACGTCCTGGCCGGGGCCGCGCTGTGGCATCTTCGCTGGGGGACCGCATCAGCCGAAGATATCGCGGGCGGCGAACGCGACGTTGCGGCTGGATCGATTCCTGCTGTCTCCTGCTACCGTGATTCGATGTAAAGACGCAACGTTGCGTCTCGTAAATCGGACAAGGGGATACCAGGAGATGCGCCCGCCCGTGTCCTCGCCGGCCCCGCCCGATCCCGATGACCACACCCGACACTCGCTGAGCCTGCCCGACATCCCATGAGCCCGCCCCACAACCGATGAGCCTGAACCCCCCGACGCCGAGCTCCCCAACCCCTCGATCACCCGCCCGCACCCGTGCGGCGCTGCGCGGCCTCGTGCTCGCGTTCGGCGTCAGCTCGATCGGCTTCGGCTCGATCAGCCCGTTCCTGGTGATCTGGGGCCATCGCGACGCCGGCCTGGCGGGCACCGCCGCCGGTCTGCTGTTCGTCGCGCAGGCGGCGGGCGAGCTGAGCGGCGGACTTGCCGGCGGGATCCTCGCCGACCGCCTCGGCGCACGCTCGATCCTGCTCGTCTCGACGATCGGGATGGCCCTTGCCTACGGCTCCCTCGCGGTCGTCGGCATTCCCGCGCTCGCGATCGCCGTGATCTACCTGGCAGGTCTGTTCGAGGCCGCCTACCACCCGACGGCGCTGGCACTGGTCGGTGACCTGACGCCCGCCGAGGACCGCTCCCGCGCCTATGGACTGATGCGTATGGCAAGTAACCTCGGCACGATCCTCGGGCCGCTGGCCGGCGCGGCGGTCGTCGCCGGTGCTCCGGTCGCCGACGTCTTCTACGTCTGCGGCGGCCTGCTGGCCGCATCCGGCGTCGTCGTCTTCACCACACTGCCGCGGCGCGGCGCACGCGTCGACCTCGATGAGGAGGCTGAGGAGATCCGTGCCGCCGTGCCCGGCCTGAAGGCGATCGCGCGCGACCGCCGCCTGCTGCTCCTGGTGATCGGCGGCGCCTTGATGACGATCACACTCGCGTGGTGGGAGTCCGACGGCCTCGTCGTGCTGCAGACCCAGCGCGCTTTCAGCGCCGACGGCTTCTCGCTGATGCTGGCGCTCGGGGCGGTGGTCACGGTCATCTTCCAGATCCCGGTCACCCGTCTGACCCGCAGGCGTCCCGTTGGCACGCTGCTGGCGACGGGCGCCGTCCTCCAGGCGCTGGGCCTTGCCGTGCTCACCCTGTCCGGGGATGGTCTGATCGCCGTGATCATCGCTGTCGTGGTGCTGGCGTTTGCCGAAATGATCTACTCGCCTAATGTCAACGCCCTGGTCAGCGAGATCGCGCCGCGCGGTCGCGGCGCCACCTACCAGGCGGCGATCTCGACCACCTTCGACATTGGCAACGCCGCCGGTCCCGCATCTGGGCTGGCGTTGAGCGCCAGCCTCGGCGCGCGCCTGATGTGGCTGATCGCACTGCCGCTCGGGCTCGGCGCAGGCGCGGCCAGCGGCTGCGCCGCGCGTGAACGCCTCACCGCCGGCTCTGCCGTGACCAGCGCCCCCGACGTCGGCTGAGCGCCTGCGCCGCGAGCACCGTGGACGCCTTGGCAGTTGGGGGTAGCTCTGCGAAGATGCAGGCAATCAGCCAAGAGAGGAAGCAGGCAAGATGAGCACCAGCAAGCCACAGGACATCGTGATCGTGGGTGCCAGCCTGGCCGGAGGGCGGGCGGCGGCGGAGCTGCGTGAGCGCGGCTTCGACGGCCACATCCGGCTGATCGGCGCCGAGTCCCAACTTCCCTACGAGCGCCCGCCGCTCAGTAAGGACTATCTACGGGGCGAGTCCGACCTCGAGGCGGCGCTGGTCCACGACGAGACGTGGTGGGACGAGCATCGGGTCGAGCTGCTGCTCGACAGCACCGCCACGGCGATCGACGCCGGCGCGGGGCGCGTGACGCTCGCCGACGGCCGCGAGCTCGGCTACGATGCGCTGCTGCTCGCTACCGGTGCCCGGCCGCGCCAGCTCGGCGTTCCCGGTACGAACCTCGACGGCCTCTACTATCTGCGGACGGCTGCCGATGCAGACGCGCTGCGCGCGCGTCTGCAGACAGGCGGTCACCTGGTGGTCGTCGGCGCCGGCTGGATCGGCTGCGAGGTTGCTGCCTCCGCGCGCCAGCTCGGTGCTGAAGTAACCGTGATCGATCCGGGCGAGTTGCCGAACGTCCGCGTCTTCGGCTCCGAGGTCGCCGGTTTCTACCGCGATGTCCACGTCCAGCACGGCGTCCACTTCGTGCTCGGCGACGAGGTCTCCGCCTTCGAGGGCGACGGGAAGGTCGAGGCGGTGCACACCCGCGCGGGGGAGATCATCACCTGCGACGCGGTGCTGGTCGCCGTCGGCGCGGCGCCGAACGTCGAGCTCGCCCAGGCCGCCGGGCTCAAGGTCGACGGCGGCATCGTCGTCGACGGTCAGCTCCGCAGCTCCGCGCCCGCGATCTACGCGGCGGGCGACGTCGCGAAGGTCGATTACTCCTTCTACGGCGAGCACATCCGCCTCGAGCACTGGTCGGCGGCGCTTGAGCAGGGGCCGGCGGCGGCGCGCTCGATCCTTGGCGACGAGGCGCCGTATGACGTGCTGCCGTACTTCTTCTCCGACCAGTACGACGTCGGGATGGAGTACTCCGGGCTGGCCTCGCCGGACGACCAGGTCGTCTTCAGGGGCGAGCGCGACAGTGGTGAGTTCATCGCCTTCTGGCTGCGCGACGGGGTTGTCGTGGCCGGCATGAACGTCAACGTCTGGGACGTCAACGAGCACGTTCAGAAGCTGATCCGCTCGCGTCGCGTCGTCGACGTGGCGAAGCTCACCGACCCGGACACGGACCTCGGGACGCTCGTCGACGCCATCGCCTCGGGGCACTAGTCACCTCGCCCAGATCCGGCTGCGGATCCGGGCACTTTCCGTGGCTGCCTCAGGAAGCTGGCAGCCTCGGCGGGCCGCCGGCTGGGCGGCCCTCAGCGGGCACGGGGCCCGGGGTTTGAGCCGGTCGGTCGCTCAGAATCCCGGGCCTCAAGTCGTTCGCGCGCTCAGAACCTGGGCGGGCCGCGGGGCTCCTCCGGCTGGGCGGGGCCCTCGCGCGACCCGCGTGCCTTTCGCCTACCGGGATACGCGCCGGCGCAGCTCCAACTGCTCGGCCGTGACCCGGTGACCGGCCGTGCAGCGCAGCTCGACCCCGACCGGAGCGCCGCAATCGCGATGTGCAAACTCGGTGGTCGCGTCGTCGCCGAGCTCCCAGCGGTTGCCCCATTGCGCCAGCGCGACCAGCACCGGCAGCAGCTCGCGACCCTTCTCGGTCAGCCGATACGCGCTGCGCGTGCGCTGGCCGGGCTCCCGGTAGGGCTCGGTCGCGAGCAGGCCCGCGGCGGTCAGCTCGCGCAGGCGCGCGGCGACGACCGGCTCGCTGAGCTGACCGAGGCTGACGAACTGCTCGAAGCGGCTGGCGCCGTAGAAGGCCTCGCGCAGGATCGCGAACGCCGAGCGGGTGCCCACGACGGCGACACCGGCGAGGATCGGGCAGTGGTCGGCGGCCCAGCCCGAGCGCGGTTCGAGGCGCCCGGCCATCCGGATCGTCGCGCCGGCACCGGCCGACGTCGTGCCGGACGAGGCGGCGAGATCCGGCCGCGCACTTGTTCGGGTGGCATCTTCCATGCTCTCAATGGTAGCTCCCATAAGTAAGCCTAAGCCAGCTTGCTAGGCTGCTGGCTATGAACTTCACAAGTCAGCTCCGGCAGCGCGATGCCTCGGCGCGGTTGGTCCTCGTGATCGTCTGCGCCGGCGTGATCCTCGCGAGCCTCGACCTCTTCGTCGTGAACCTCGCCTTGCCGAGCCTCGCCCGTGACCTGCACGAGCAGAGCCTGGCGAAGCTCTCCTGGGTCCTGAACGCGTTCGCGATCGTGTCGGCGGCGGCGCTGCTGCCGCTCGGGCGGCTGGCGGAGCGCCACCGCGCCGAGAGCGGCTTTCTCGCTGGTGTCGCGCTGTTCACCGCCGCCTCGGCCGCCTGCGGGCTGGCGTCGAGCCTGACCGAGCTCGTGATCTTCCGGATCGTGCAGGCGCTCGGTGCGGCGCTGCTGACACCGACGTCGCTGCGGCTCGTGCTGGCGACCTCGGCCCCCGAGCGGCGTGCCGCGTCGGTGCGGACCTGGACCGCGGTCGGCGGCTTCGCGGCCGGGCTCGGACCGGTGATCGGCGGTCTCCTGGTGCCCCTTGGCTGGCGCTGGGTGTTCTTCGTCAATGTGCCGATCGGCCTGGCGGCGCTGATCGTCGGCTTCCGACACATGCCTGAGGTGCGCGGGCATGACCTGCCACGGCCGGACGTGCTCGGTGCGACGTTGGCAACGGCGGGCGTCGGACTCTTGACGCTCGGACTCGTCGAGGGCAACGACTGGCGTTGGGGCTCGCCACGGATCGTCGCCGCGCTGGCGCTGGCAGTGGTGCTACTGGCGGCTTCGGTGCTCCACACGCTCAACCACCGCAACCCGCTGATCGATCCGGCCCTGTTCCGCCGACGGGCGTTCAGCGGCTCCAGCGTGGTGGCGCTGTTGTTCTCGATCGCGTTCGGTGCGATGGTGCTCTCGATCGTGCTCTGGATGCAGGACGTCTGGGGCTGGTCGGCGCTGCATGCCGGGATGGCGTTCGCGCCCGGGCCGCTGATGGTGCCGGTGATCGCGCTGCTGCTATCCGGCCGCCTGATCAAGCGCTTCGGCTCGGGGCGGGTGATCGCTGCCGGCTCGACCGTCTACGCGATCGGGATCGCCTGGTGGGCGTTGCGCGCCGGGCTGCGGCCTGACTACCTCGGACAGGTACTGCCCGGCACGTTGCTGACGGGCACCGGGGTCGGGCTGACGATGCCGACGTTCATGTCCACCGGTGCGTCGGTCTTGCCGCCGCAGTCGTTCGCGACCGGCTCGGCCGCGCTGAACATGATGCGCCAGGTAGGGCTGGCGATGGGCGTGGCGGTCTTCGTCGCATTGCTCGGCAGCCCCGCTGGGGCGACTGCCGCCCTGACCGCTTACCGGAACGCCTGGTGGGCCATCGCGGCCGTTGCCCTGGTCGCGGCGCTGGCGGGCGCCGCGACCCTCAGAAGACGTACCGAGCCACAGGCCGTAAGCGCTGGCAGCGCCGGAAGCGTGGAGAGCGCCGGCGGTGCCCCCGAGGGTGCCTAACCTCAAGTCATGACCCGAATCGGCAGCAGTGACCTCGATGTATTCCCCCTTTCCCTGGGCGGCAACGTGTTCGGCTGGACGGCTGATCGCGAGACCTCGTTTGCGATCCTCGATGCGTTCGTGGCCGGTGGTGGCACGCTCATCGACACCGCCGACTCCTACAGCGCCTGGGTGTCCGGCAACAGCGGTGGTGAGAGCGAGACGATCATCGGCGCCTGGCTGGCGGCGCGCAAGCCCACTGGCGTGTTGGTTGCCACCAAGGTCAGCCAGCATCCTCAGTTCAAGGGCCTTTCTGCCGCCAACATCCGCGCCGCCGCGGAGGCGTCCCTGAAGCGCCTCGGCGTCGACCGGATCGACCTCTACTACGCGCATTTCGATGACCCGTCGGTGCCGCTCGAGGAGACCGTGCAAGCGTTCGGCAAGCTCGTCTCGGACGGACTCGTGCGTTACGTGGCCGTCTCCAACTACAGCGCCGAGCGGATCACGCAGTGGCTCGAGATCGCCAAGGCGACCGGCGCCGCGGCGCCGGTCGCGATCCAGCCCCACTACAACCTCGTGCACCGCAACGAGGTGGAGGAGACGATCATCCCGCTCGCGCAGGAGCACAGGCTCGGGTTGCTGCCGTACTACGCGCTTGCCAGCGGCTTCCTCGCCGGTAAATACCGCAGCACCGACCCGGGCGCGGTGAACACGCCGCGAGCAGGGACTGCGGCGGCCTACGCGACGCCGCAGGGGCTCGCGATCGTCGACACGCTCGAGCGGATCGGCGCCGCGCATGACGCCTCGATCGCGTCGACGGCGATCGCTTGGCTGCGCCAGCAGCCGACCGTCGTCGCCCCGATCGCGAGCGCCTCGCGGCCGGAGCAGGTGGCCGACCTCTTGGCCGCCGGCCACCTGGAGCTGACCGCGGACGAGCTCGCCGAGCTGGATCGCGTCTCGCGCTGGACGCCAAGCGCCGCCTAGACAGTGGTCCATCGTTGTGAGTTTGAGTAGCCGTGTGCTACTCAAACTCACAACGTTCAGTCGCCGAGCGGTGCAGGCGCTCGCCGGCTTCCGCTTGTGTTACGGAATGACCGCGAGCTACCAATACGTCATGTGAACGATCGTCGTTCAGATGGCGAGCTTGTGCGTCGCTGCCGTGCTGATCCAGACGCCCTTGAGGTGCTGTATCGACGTCATGTGCGGCGGTTGACGCTATATGCGGCGAGTCGTTGTTCCCGGCCCGAGGATGTGGGCGATCTTGTCACGGCCACGTTCATGGCAGCGCTCGAGTCTGCTGAGCACTTTGACTCGACTCGTGGCGATGCTCTGCCCTGGCTGATCGGTATCGCGCGACATCTGGCTTCAGACTCGGCGCGTCAGGTGCGGCGCGAGCGCGAGGCGCTTGCCCGCGTCATAGGGCAGCGTTCGCTGGACCCAGATGAGATCTCCGAGCTTGCGGAACGGATCGATGCCGCTCGGCAGCACGACGAGCTCGAGCAGGCGCTGAAGCTCCTCAGCGCTGGCGACCGAGAAGCACTGTGGCTTGTCGGTCCTCTGGGCTTGACAGGTAGGCAAGCAGCGGCGGCGCTGGATATGACACCGGCAGCCTTCCGCATGCGTTTGATGCGGGCGCGTCGCTCAGTGCGTAAAGCTCTCCGGCGCTCGGCCCAACGCGAACGACGCGAGCTTCCCCAGGAGGCAAGGCTATGAATGATCTCGACGAAGACCTCACGAAGGTCGAGCGGCGAATGCTGCGCGAGCTGCTCGCGTTCCGCGCGACGCTCACGGCCGAACCCGTGGCCGATAGAACGCGCCACTCGCGTTCAAGGCCGCAGCGGCCGAAGGCGGCTGCCTGGTCTTATCGCGGGAAGCTCAGGCTTCATCTACCTCGTGCCGAGACGATCTCCGTCCCACTCGTCCTGCTGGCGCTGCTGGCCATTGTTCTTGTATCGCTGTTGTCGGGATCGAGTACGCGGGCACTGGCGGCCACGCCGAAGCCACTTACCTATCACTCACCGGGGCCGGGAGCACCATCCGGCCGGCAGGAGCTGCTCAATCTCGCAGCGGTGGCCGCCCGCCAACCGAAGCTATCCGCCCATCACCCTCTGTATGCCTACACAAAGACGAGGGGCTGGTACCTGGACTCCCGAATCGACGGCAAGCTGGTGACCTCGACGGTCGTCCCCACTACCACCGAATCGTGGGCCGCACCAAACGGCTCGGGCCGGATGCGTACGACGTTGGACAAGCCGGGCAGCGCTCCAACCGTCATCGACGACTTCAACCCGGGCGGCAACGACCCGCTCCTCCGACTGACGACGGATAAGACGGCGCTTGCCCGCGAGCTCGCACAGGGCCACCCGCGCAGCGACGGGCCGGTCGAGCGGTTCGTCGCGCTGACTGACCTCGCCAGCCGGCAACCGATCCCAGGCAGCGTCGAGGCAGTTATCCTGCGGCAGCTCGCCATTACGCCGGGGCTCGTCTACCGCGGCACCGTCACCGACCGCGCCGGCCGGTCCGGAGTTGCCGTCAGCATCGACTCAGCGTATTCCGGTGGACCGGAGCGCTACACGTGGATTTTCTCCCCCCGCACTGGCGCGCTGCTCGACGAAGAGGAACGGCTGATTGGCAGCGCCGGCAAGCTCAACGTCCGTCGGGGATCCGTGATCTCGTACACAATCTATCTGGCATCTGGGTGGGTCGCCAGCACATCGGACGCTGTCTGAGTCGGCGCGACCAACGACGAGCCACCGAGGTCGTCCGCAAGCGTGACGACCGGGGCGCGGCGTAGATTGCACTTGGTACCAGATGCGCTGAGCTGGAGGGCGCATCCAGACTGGTGTACCCCGAAAACGGGCTGAGGACGCCGGTTTCACCGCAACTTCACAGCGTCTGCCCACGGTGTTCACGCGCGCGGCCTCCAAGTGCTTGATCCTGTGGCTTATGAACGCCTCGGAAAGCAGTGCTGAGCAGGCAAAAGGTGAGCCGATCCGAAGCCGGGTCGACATGCACGTGCACTCGACCGCATCGCAGCTCTCGAAGCTCGGCATCCAGCGCTCGCTGGCGCTGCCGGAGTGCGCGACCGAGCCCGAGGAGGTCTACGAGCTCGCAAAGCGCCGCGGCATGGACTTCGTGACGATCACCGACCACGACTCGATCGCCGGCGCGGAGGAGCTAGCCGGCTACCCCGACTGCTTCATCTCCGAAGAGCTCACCGCTCACTTCCAGAACGAGCCACAGGCCGTTCACGTCCTCTGCTACGGGATCACGGCCACCGACCACGAATGGCTGCAGGCACACTCGGGCAGCGTCGAGGATTGCGCCGGGTACGTCTCGGAAAACGGCATCACCGCGGCGCTCGCGCACCCGTTCTTCGCTGTCGCGGCACCGCTGACGGCACGCCACCGCCGTCGTCTCGCGAAGCTCTTCCCGATCTGGGAGACCCGCAACGGTGCGCGCGCCCCGGAGCTGAACCGGCCGGCGCTGATCTACGTCGAGACCAACGGCTCAACCGGCATCGGCGGCTCCGACGACCACGCTGGCATCAGCATCGGCGCCACGTTCACCGAGACGCCCGCGGCCGTCTCGCCGCAGGCGTTTCTCGAGCACATCGCCGCCGGCGAGGCGACCGCTGGCGGCGAGCAGGGCTCCGCTGCCAAGTGGACCCACGTCGCGATGGCGCTGGCGATCCGGGCGCTCGGCAACCGCAAGCTCGATCACCGCACCGATCCGGGGTCGGTGCTGCAGATCGTCCAGCGAGTGATGCGCGAGGGCAACGTGCGCAGTGGGGCCGACACCGAGGACCTCGGTCCTCAGGACGCGCTCGCACTGCTGCGCGCCTGGCTCGCGTCGATCGAGCTCGAAGGCGACGAGTACCAGCTGCTGCGCGACCTGCAGGACGGGCAGCTCACGCACGCTGGCCTCTACCGACACGCCCGCCGGATCCACGAACGCGAGCTCGCACACGCCATCGACGCCGTTGCGGGGGTGCTGACGCCGCCGCCGGCCGGGGTGCTCGCGCCGCCGCTGGAGGAGGCGCTGGCAGCGCGCGGTGACGACCTGCTGACGCACGCCGACGGCGCGCCAGCGGGCGCGCCGGCACTCGCTCCGGCGAGTAAATCGGCCCCGGCGCTGCGGCTCGCGGACGTGCCCGGCGTGATGACTGATCTCTTCGAGGCGTGCCTACCGGCGATCCCTTACGCGGCCTCGATCGCGTTTCTCGGTCGTGAGAAGTACAAGCTGGTGCGGCACGACCGCGAGCCGCGCGTCGCGCTCGTCGCCGACGGCCTCGGCGGGATGCACGGCGTGACCCACACCGTGCAACAGATTCGTGAGCGTGGCGTTCCCGGCTTCGAGGTCGAGGTGATCGGTACCGACGCGGACGTCGACCGGCGGTTGAGCTCGGTCGCCGAGCTCGAGATCCCGTTCTACCCCGGCCTCTCAGTCGGCGTGCCGAGCCTGACGGCGCTGACCGACGCGATCGCCGACGGTCGCTACGACCTCGTGCACCTCGTCAGCCCCGGCCCGGCGGGTCTCGCCGCGTTCGCGCTGGCGAAGGTGATGGAGTTCCCGCTGGTTGCGTCCTACCACACCGAGCTTGCCGCATACGCCGCGCTGCGCTCCGGCCAGCCCGAGCTCGAGGCCTTTGTCGACCTCGCCCTCGGCGCCCTCTACAGCGCCTGCGACGATGTGCTGTCTCCGAGCCCCGCGAGCGACGAGCGCCTCGCCGGGATCGGCGTCGATCCGGAGCGGATCGGGCGCTGGGAGCGTGGCGTCGACCTGCGTCGCTTCGACCCGGTGCTGCGCGACGAGCGGCTGCTGCCGGGTGAGATCAACGTCCTCTACGTTGGGCGCCAGACCAAGGAGAAGGGTCTCTGGCTGCTGGCGGACGCGTTTGAGCGTGCCCGCGCCCGCGATTCGCGGCTGCACCTGGTGCTGGCCGGTGGCGGCCCCGAGCAGCGTGCGCTGCAGGCGCGCCTCGGCGAGCACGCGACCTTCCTCGGCTGGCAGCACGGCGAGGACCTGGCCCGCACCTACGCCAGCGCCGACGCCTTCATGTTCGCCTCCAGCACCGACACCTTCGGCCAGGTGATCCTCGAGGCGCAGGCCAGTGGCCTGCCCGTGGTGGCGGTCGATGCCGGCGGACCGCGAGCGCTGATCGAGGACGGCCAGACCGGTCTGCTCGTTGACGGCGACGCGACTGCGCTGGCCGGTGGGCTGACAACGCTGCTCGAGAATCCGCTGCTGACCGCGCGCCTGCGGCGCGCGGCGCTGCAAGCGGTCCGCCGCCGCAGCTGGGAAGCGTCCCTGGAGCAGCTTGCGGTCGGCTACCGGCGGGCGCTCGCACCACGGGCGGGTGTTGCCAGGCACGTCGCCTGATCGCACGGACCGGCCTCATCGCAAACCGTCCGACCCGGCGGCTCGCGACGTGCCTGGCAACACCCGCCCAACCAAGCCGGCGGTGGGCTGCCACCTGAGAAACCCTCAGGCTTGCAGCCGACGCCTGCTCGGCCTACCGTCGGACCTGCTCATGAGCTTCAATTAACCCGGTGGGGGCGGTTTGGCCGGCGCCAGCGCCGGCCAAACCGCCCCCACCGCACGAGACGTCAACAAGTCGGGGTGTCAATAATGTCCGCGCAGCAACTTGATCGGGTTCAGTTCGGTGAGACCGGCATGAACATCACCCGCATTGGCTTCGGAGCCTGGGCGCTCGGTGGTGGCGACTGGGAGTTCGGCTGGGGCGAGCAGGACGAGGCCGAGTCGGTGGCCGCGATCGAGCACGCGCTCGAGCTCGGCATCAACTGGATCGACACCGCCGCCGGCTACGGCTTCGGCCACTCGGAGCAGATGGTCGGCCGCGTCGTCTCCGGACTCAGTCCCGATGAGCGCCCCTACGTCTTCACGAAGTGCTCGTTGCTCGAGGGGCCGGACCGGAAGATCGAGCGCAGCCTCAAGCGTGACTCGATCCTCCGCGAGGCGCATGCGAGCCTCGAACGGCTCGGTGTCGACGCGATCGACCTCTATCAGATCCACTGGCCGCGTCCGGCCGAGGACATCGAGGAAGGCTGGTCGGCGCTGGTCGAGTTGCGCAACCAGGGGCTCGTGCGCCACATCGGCGTGTCGAACTTCACGGTCGCTCAACTCGAGAAGATCGGCGCGATCGCTCCGGTCGAGACGCTGCAGCCGCCCTACTCGCTGGTCGTGCGCGGCGCGGAGGACGAGTTGCTGCCCTACACCGCCGGGCATCACATCGGTGTGATCGTCTACGCGCCGATGAGCTCGGGCCTGCTGACCGGCGCGATGACGCGCGAGCGTGCCGCGGGACTGCCCGACAACGACTGGCGCTCACGCGACTCGCGCTTCCAGGAGCCGGAGCTGTCGAAGAACCTGGCGCTGGTGGAGCGTCTGCAGACCGTTGCCGAGCGCCACGACACGGTTCCCGGCGCGGTGGCGGTTGCCTGGACGCTGCACAATCCGGCTGTTAACGCCGCGATCGTCGGCTTCCGTCGTCCTGCTCAGGTTGACCCGTTGATCGGCGCCGGGAATCTGCGGCTCAGCGACGCCGAGGTCGCCGAGATCGAGGGCTGAGACGCAGCGCCGATGTCCACCTCCGAGCAACGTCATGAGGGCGCGACGGCGGTTTCGGACGAGGTCCGCTCGCGCCTGCTGCACGCCTGGCACGGCGAGATCCAGGCCGGCGCCACCTATGCGCTGATCGCCCGACGTCTGCCCGAGCGCGAGGCGATCATCGTACAGGAGATGGCCGACGCCGAGGGTGGACATCGCGACCGCCTCGAGGCGCGGATGCGCGAGCTCGGGATCGCGGTCCCGGACGTCAGCTCGGTGAAGCTCTCGTGGTGGGCGCGCCTGCAGGCGCGCCTCGCCCCGGTCGATCGTCTGCTCGCCGCGCGCGAGGCGGCCGAGGACGACGAGGTCGACGACACCTACAAGAAACCGACCGGCGATAAGAACACCGACCAGCTGCTGCGCGACATCCGCAAGGAGGAGCGCTCGCACTCGATGGCGGTTGGCGACATACGCACCGGTGACGGCGGCGTGTCGGTGCCGACGCCGGCGGCGCTGACGCCGGTCCAGCAGCAGGCCAAGGCGAAGCTCGACAAGATCATCGGCCGCGAGGGCTGGCACCGCACCGGCTCAGGCTGGATCAGCGGCGCGATCTACGGCGCCAACGACGGCCTTGCCGCTGTGTTCGGGATCGTCGCCGGCGTCGCTGGCGCGACCGGCGGCTCGAGCTTCGTGCTGACCGCCGGCATTGCCGGCGCGATCGCCTCGGCCCTGTCGATGGCCACCGGCGCCTTCCTGGCTGAGCGCTCGGAGGCCGAGGTTGCCGCCGTCAACGTCGAGCGCGAGCGCCAGGAGATTGCCGAGCGGCCCGAGGAGGAGAAGCAGGAGCTCTCGCTCTTCTACCAGCTGAAGGGCATCGACCAGGCGACCGCCGATGCGATGGCGGAGCAGCTTGCCAGTCAGCCGGACGCGATGCTGCGGGCACTCTCGGTCGAGGAGTTCGGCGGCATGGGCGACCGCGGCAACCCGGCGCAGTCGGCGCTCGCGGCAGGCGTCTCAACCGGCCTCGGGGCGATGGTGCCGGTGATCCCGTTCATCTTCATCGACGGCACCTGGGGCGTCGTGATCGCCGCCGGAGTCTCGCTGATCGCGCACTTCCTGGTCGGCGCCGCAAAGTCGCTGTTCACGCTGCGCACCTGGTGGGCGGCCGGCCTCGAGATGACGCTCGCCGGCGTGATCGTCGGCGGTGCAACCTTCGCCGTCGGGCTGGCGCTGCCGACCTAGTCGGGTGGTTCCGCGGCCGGGGTTTTGGTTGGCGGGAGGGGCGGGTCCGCGGGTCGGGGTCGGCGGTGCGTTTCCGTCGCCGCTGGCCCGCAGTGGACTCAATGCTCACACTCGTCGATGGAGGTTGGCCTCGCGGCGGTCAGCCGCTCGGCTGGGTCGCTGTCGACCCGCCGCAGTCGGCAAGCCCCTCGGTTGATGCGCCGTCGACCCGCCACAGTCGGCAAGCCCCTCGGTTGATGCGCCGTCGACCCGTAGAACGGCGAAAACCGTTTGGAGCCCTGCCGGTTTTCGGAGTTCTACGGCTATATCGCGACAAACCCCGAAACGCGCCGGCCACCAAAACGGTTTTCGCGGTTCTACGGATCCCACGTCCCTGGTTGCCGGCGCCCGGGTTCCACGGCCGTGGAACCACTCATCTCAGAGGCTTGCGGCTACCCGCCCAACGCTTCGCGCAGCTCGGCAAACTCTGAGCGCAACGCTTTCAGCTCGTCCTCCAGCTGGCTGACGCGCGCCTCCAGCCCATCGGCATCTGCGGTGGCGGGGCCGGGCATCGGCCCCGCCACCGGCGCCCGGTCCACGGACGCCGTCGCCGCATACGGGAAGGCCACCGGTTCAGACGGCGAGGCCGGTGGCACGGACGGCGAGGCCGGTGGCACGGACGGCGAGGCCGCCGATTCGGACAGCGCGACCGACGCGAGCTCCGCGCCGCCATCATCGCCGGCGCCCCCGAGCAACTCGCTGAAGCGCGCCTCCTTCTGGCCGGGCTGCCGCGGCAGGCGGCGCACATAGCCGCGCGCGATCAGCTCATCCAGCGATGTCTGGACCGCAGCCAGCGACGGCTGCGGCACCAGGCGCTCACTGCGGCCCTTCAGCTCGCCGGGCGTTTGCGGTCCGCGCAGCATCAGCACCGCCATCAGCGCCAGCGCAGGATCGTCAAGCTCCAGCGTCTCGGCAGCGAGGTGGCGGTACTTCACCGTGCGGCTGCTCTGGCCGCTGGCAAGCCGGGCCAGCCTGTACTGGCAGAGCCGCTGGGCGGCGGCTTGGACGGTATGTGTGTCGTAGTCGACGACCGGATTGCGCCCCGTCGACTGGTTGGCGGCGAGCCTCAGCGAGTTCAGCGACAGCGGGTACTGGGCGGGCGTGACGAAGCGCTTCTCGATCAAGCAACCGAGAACCCGTAGCTCCGGCGCGGTGAGGCGGTCGATGTGCATCGCTGGCGGTGAGAATAGATGCTTATCGCGCAACGGCGATTGCAGCGGCATCACTCGGCTTCGTTGCGTGATGGCTGCTCACTCATCCTGACTGCGACCGTCGCTCATCCTGGAGTCGCGTTCGGGCTGCTACCTCAGGTGCACTGCACGGCCCATAGTTCATTCCTGCGGCTGTAGCTGGATTGCGAGCGTGCGCCTAGTCTGGATTGCGCATGGTCGTCTACGCGGCACAGCTCATCTCCTGGCTGCAGGCTGCCGTGCTGGGGTTGCTGCAGGGCATCACCGAGCTGTTTCCAATTTCAAGCCTCGGCCACACCGTGCTGCTGCCGACGCTGCTGCGCTGGCACAACGTCGTCGCCTGGCAGTCGCAGCCGGAGTCACCGTGGCTGGCGTTCGTGGTCATGCTGCACGTCGGCTCCGCGCTCGGACTGCTCGCCTACTTCTGGCGTGACTGGGTCCGGATCGTGCAGGGTTTCTTCGCGACCGTGCGCAAGCGTCGCATCGAGACCCCCGATGAGCGGCTTGCCTGGCTGATCATCGTCGCCACGATCCCGGTCGGGGTGCTCGGGCTATTGCTCGAGCACCCCCTCCGGGTACTGTTCGCGAAGCCGCTGGCGGCAGCGCTGTTCCTGATCGTCAACGGACTGATCCTGCTTGCGGGGGAGCGGTATCGGAAACGGGCGGCGGTCCGCGAGCTTGCGGCGGAAGAGGGTCTGAATCCCTCGGGCGGGCGCCAGCTCGAAACGCTTCAGTTCCGCGAGGCGGCGATCATCGGCACATGCCAGAGCGCGGCGCTGATCGCCGGCATCAGCCGCGACGGCGTCGTCATCACCGGCGGACTGCTCCGGGGGTTGAGCCACTCCGACGCCGCGAAGCTCGGGTTCTACCTCGCCACCCCACCGATCCTGGCCGCCGGTCTGCTGAAGCTCGGCGATCTCACCGGCCCGCTCGGGGACGGCGGCGTCCGCAGCGCCGCTGTCGTGGCCGCGGCGTTCGCGGCGGTTGCGGCGGTTGCAACCGTGCACTTCCTCAGTCGCTACTTCCGGCGCGGCAGCCTGCGTCCGTTCGGCATTTACTGCCTGCTGGCCGGTGCCGGTATGAGCGCCTACACGCTTGTCTTCGGCGCGCCCTGACCCGTGCCTCCGCGCCCTCATCTGTGCGCGACCGGTGCCCTACCCTGCGTTTCTTTCGCGCCTTGATCTGCGCCTTATCGGTTTGGGTGCATAATCGACCCCAGTGACCGACGACCCCGGTTCTGACCTGCAGCGCGCTCGCGAGGAGTCGTTGGCGCGGCTCGAACGTGGCGAGTTGCCGCTGGAAGCTGAGCAGCGCCTGCGGGCGCTGCGTGATCGGCCTGACTTCTTCACCAGCGACCTGTCAGTCGACGAGGTTGCGCTGGCCACCGACCTCGGGGTGAAGCCTGTCAGCCAGGTGATGGGCTCGTGCGTCTACCACGTCGGCCAGCCGTTGAACTTCTACTGGGGTCAACCCGGGGACGGCTACATTCAGACGGTCCCGGTGCTCGAGCAGGCGTGGAACGAGGCGCGCGCGACCGCGGTCGATCGCCTGCGCCAGGAGGCGGCGGAGTGCGGCGCCGACGCGGTCGTTGGTGTCCACATCCAGCGCGCCGAGCGGGAGTTCGTCGCCAGCAGCGTCGAGTTCGTGATGCTCGGCACGGCCGTGCGCCTGCCGCAGGCGAGAAGCACCGATGGACCTGTGGTCACTGGCCTTTCCGGCTCGGAGTACTGGCAGCTGCTGCGCGCCGGCTTCGTCCCGCAAGGGCTGGTCATGCACACCAGCGTGATACAGGCGATCCTCGATCCCGACTTGCAGTGGGCGATGACCCAAGGGGCGCTGGGGCCGCTCGGCGGCAACCTCGACATCCCGAATTACGGCCGCGGCGTCGAGGCAGCGGTCGCCGAGGCACGGGCGGAGATGGGCGACGCGGCCGCCGGACTGAAGGCGGACGGGGTAGTCGGCTTCCACGTCGACTGGCGGCTCGACACGATTGACGTCCAGAACATCTTTGGTGGTGGTGGCGGGATGTTTGGCCTGGCAGCCGGCGGCGGCCAGTTTGCGTACGCCTCGCTGCCTCAGGAACGGAGGGACCTGATCGTCACCGTGCACGCGCTGGGGACCGCGGTCAAGCGCACAGGAGCGCAGCGGCGGGGCGGCGAGCTCGAGATCATGCCGGTGCGGAATCTGCAAGCGGAAGGAAGTGCATAGCGTGTCCTACGACCCAAGTTCGACGGCGGGCCTGCCGGAGGGCGCGCAACGGCGTCTCGAACAGACTCGGAGGGGCCTGTTCACCAGCGACTTGTCAGTCAGCGAGTTCTTGCTGGTGGAGGACGCCGGCTTCGACCCGGTCGGGCTGGTGCTGGGCTGCTCGATCTACCACCTCGGGTTCCAGCCGCCGCGAATCGGCAATACCGAGATGGAGACGCTCTCGCAGGCGATGTACTCGGCTCGCGAGCTGGCGATGACGCGGATGGAGGAGGAGGCCGACCAGCTCGGCGCCGACGGCATCATCGGCGTGCGGCTCGACGTTGGCCGGCACGAGATCGGCGCCGACCTCTCCGAGTTCATGGCGATCGGCACCGCCGTCAAGCATAAGGGCGGCGAGCTGCACCGGGCGCCAAGCGGGCGCCCGTTCACCTCCGACCTCTCGGGCCAGGACTTCTGGACGTTGCTGCGTACCGGCCATCGTCCGGTCGGGATGGTGATGGGCAGCTGCGTGTACCACGTCGGCCGCCGTGGGCCGCTGCAGATGGGCGCGCAGACCGGCCGCAACGTCGAGATGACGAACTACACCCAGGCGTTCTACGACGCCCGCGAGCTGGCGATGGGGCGGATGCAGGACGAGGCCGAACAGGCGCAGGCCCAGGGCATCGTCGGCGTTCAGATCCAGGAGCACAACCACAGCTGGGGCGCGCACACGATCGAGTTCTTCGCGATCGGCACGGCGGTCGTGAAAGCTGAGGGTCACCCCGAGCTGGCGAGCCCGACGCCGATCATTTCGCTGGATCGGTAGTCCCGGCGCCGATCATCTCGGTGGACCGGTAGCCGCGGCGCCGATCATCTCGCCGCGCCGCCGGACTTGGTCCAGGACCACCGGTTCGGGGCTCACCAGCGGGTGAGCCCAACGAGTACAGGGTGAGCCCAACGAGTACACGTCGGCCGTCGCGGATTTTGTACCCGTACGGGGGAAAATCCGCGACAGCGACGGCGGCCGCGCCCGGTTTGCTCAAAATGTCCAAGCAAGTCGGGCGCGGACGGACGTGGTCGGTGCCGATCGGCGCTCAGGCGGCCATCGCGGCGACGGGCGCGACGCCGACGGCAGCGAGGAACTCCTCGTGCGTCATGACCTTGCCGATGCGCGGGAAGATCTTGTGCTCGGCGTAATCCTGCTCCTCCTGGGTATCCGTCGCCGTGCAGTCGCTGATCGCGATCACCCGGTAGCCCTTGTCGTAGGCGGAGCGAGCGGTGGACTCCACACACCAGTTGGTGTGGAAACCGGTCATCGCCACGTACTCGATCTCGTTGGCGCGCAGCAGGTAGTCCAGGGCGGTCGAGTGGAAGGCGTCGAGCGTCTTCTTGCCCTCGACCACGACGTCCCCGGGCTCGGGCGTGAGCTGCGGGATGATCTCCGGGCCCGGGGTGCCCTTCAGCCAGGCGCCGGTGCCCCAGTCGGCCTTCATGTCCATCTCGATGCCACGCAGGCCCTCGGTTGCCGGTCCGCCCTTCTTCAGCTCAGGGAACCCTTCCTCGTAGCCACCGAACGGAACGTAGAAGATCTTCGCCACGGTGCCACGGGCCCGATGTAGGAGATCGCTCAAGTTCGCAATCACGTTGCGCTCGGCGAGCTGATCCTTGATGAAGGCGTACATCGTGCCGCCCTCGGACAGGAAGTCGTTCTGCGGCTCGATCAGCACGATGGCTGTCTTCGCAGGATCAATCTTTGCTGCTGACATGTTGTTCCCCTCCATTGGTGGATCCGGCTGAGGCAGGGATTAGCACCCCACATGACGAGGGTCAAGAGTCGAAGCCGGGGACCAAGGGCAAGTGTGACGGCCGAGCGGCGCTCTGCCGCTCGGCCGTCACTGGCTGTACAGTGCCCGCCCCGGAGACACGGTCCGAAGCGAGCACTGAGAGGTGCTACGAGGCGCTGACCGTGAGCCCATCCGGGCCCCAGCTCAGCGTGTAGCCGCCGATTGTGACGCTGCCGTCGCCGGTGCTTGAGTCACCCCACCCGTCGGTGGAACCCGACTCGCTCCACGGGCTCGTGGAGCTTGAGTCGCCCCAGCCTCCGCCGTCCGTCGATCCAGTGCCAGTGCCAGTGCTCGTGCTCGTGCTCGAGTTAGTGCCCGTCGAGCTACCGGTGAGTGAGCTGCTCGAATCGCTGGTCGGCTCCTTGCCGTAGTAGACGGAGAAGGCCGTGCCGCCGCCGGAGAGGGTTGACGGTGCTGCCGCGCCGGCGACGCTCGTCAGTGTGGCGTCGCTGACCTGGCCGGTGCCGGCGATCGGGCCGTAGCCCATGCCCCAGCCGCTGCCGGTCAAGCCCGAGCCCCAGCCGTCGCTGTAGCCGCCCGAGTCGCTGTCCCCGTAGCCGTCGCCCGCGCCGGACGAGGACTCGCCGTAGCCACTCTGACCGTAGCCGGAGGACGAGGACTGACCGTAGCCGGAGCTGCCCGCGGTCGAGCTGCCGGAGTAGCCGTAGCCACCGTAGCCGCCGCCGAGGAACCCAGCGGAGGCCTCCAGGGCAACCGGCGTCGAGCTGAAGCGCGAGTCGCTGATCGTGCCGGTGTGGCCGCCGGCGGTCGCGTAGGCGTTCGTGAACTTGACGGTGCCGAAGTCGGCGAGCGACAGCACTTGACAGTCACTGAGCGTACTGTCAGAGCACTCCGACGGGGCCTCGGCGACCCACTCGGCGGTACTCGTGTCGGGCGTAGCCTTCGTCATCTTGATCGTCTTATCAAAGCTCTTGCCGGTGGTGCGGTCATCGACCTGCACCGTTACCTCGTCACCGCTCACGGCGGTACGCGCGTACATCTGATCGCCGGCGGAGACCTTCATCGCGATCCGCACCGGGGCCGACGGCACCAGCTCATACCACGCGTAGTGCGTGACGCTGCCGTCGGCCTTGCAGTCGGCTTGCGTCCCCTCCTGCTCGAGCGCATCCGAGGAGCTCGAGCCGCCGCCGAGACCAACCCAGTAAGCCGAGTACGAGCTCTCGCCGGTGGTGCACTTCACGGACGGCTCGCGCCAGCTGGCGGAGGCGGCCGAGAAGTTGGTGCCGCTCTTCGTCTTATCGACGTAGCCGGCCCAGTTTTCGCTGACGGACTCGTTGGCGGCTGTCGTCTCGTTGCTCGCGACGATCTTCGTGGATCGAGTCGCTGCACCCGCTGGCGCCGCGAGCACTGCGCAGACAACCGCCGGAATAGTTGAAACCAGTAGGCGCTTTCTCATACTGTCAAGCCTGTTGCATCTCTCTAATAGAAGGTCGTTAGTCCGTGAAGATCCCGCTAAGAGAGCTCGAGGCGCTGGTCGGCCCCGAGGCGTTACTCGCCGGTGATGCGCCGGAGGCCCGGCGCTACCTCGTCGATGGGACCGAGATCCGTGCGATCGCGGGCCAAGCCGGTGCCGTGACGCTGCCGGCGGATGCCGAGCAGGTACGGGCGCTCGTTGCCTTTTGCTACGGACACGACCTGCCGCTCGTGCCGCGCGGTGGCGGGACCGGGCTCGCTGGCGGCGCCGTCCCGCTGGACGGCGCCATCGTGGTCTCGCTGGAGCGACTGAGCGCACCGGCGCAGATCGAGCCCGAGCACTGGCGCGCGCATGTCCAGGCGGGCGCGATCACGGCCGACGTCGCTCGTCGCGCCCGCGAGAACGGGCTCTACTACGCCCCCGATCCCGGCTCGGCGGAGTCGTCGCTGATCGGCGGCAACATCGCGACGAACGCCGGCGGTCCACACACGTTTAAATACGGTGTCACCGGCAGCTGGGTCACCGGTCTCGAGGTCGTGCTGGCGCCGGGCGAGCTCGTGCGAATCGGCGGCACCGTGCGGAAGGATGTCGGCGGCTACGATCTGCGCTCGCTGCTGATTGGCTCCGAGGGGACGCTCGGGATCGTCACCGGGGCGTGGCTGAAGCTGCTGCCGACGCCGGAGTCGCGGCTGCCGGTGGTCGGCTTCTACGAGAGCGCGCAGGCCGGTGGCGACGCGCTCGAGGCGGCGATGGTGAGCGGGATCGTGCCTGCCGCGCTTGAGTTCCTCGATGCGGGCGCGCTCGCCGCGTCACTCGGAACACTGCTGGCAAGCGTCCCGGAGCTGCCCGGCGACGCGGCCGAGCGCACGAAGTTCATGCTGATCGCAGAGGCGGACGGCGATGCGGAAGCGGCCGCGCGGGGCCAGGCGGAGCTGGTCGATGCCCTGGGAGCGGTGGACGGGATGGTGACGGTCCACGCCCCGCAGCTCGCCACCGACGTCGAGCGGCTCTGGCGCTGGCGCGACGGCGTCTCCGGTGCGGTGAACGCGCAGCGCGGCGGCAAGGTCTCGGAGGACATTGTGGTGCCGGCCGAGCGGTTGGCGGAGGCGGTCGCGGCGACGCTCGAGATCGGCGAGCGGCACGGGTTGCCGGCCTGCACCTGGGGCCATGCGGGTGATGGCAACGTCCACGCCACCTTCATGATCGATCGCAGCGTGCCGGCCGAGGTCGAGCGTGCCGAGGCGGCGGCGGGCGAGCTGTTCGAGCTGGCGGTTGGGCTTGGCGGTGCGGTCTCGGGCGAGCACGGACTCGGGCTCGTGAAGAACGGGGCGCTGGCTCTGCAGTGGCCGGCGCCGGCACTCGACCTGCACGAGCAGATCAAGCACCTGTTCGACCCGAAGGGCCTGCTGAACCCGGGGAAGAAGCTCGCGCGCTTACCGGACGTTTCGCGCTGATCGCTAAGAAGCGCGCATGGCCGAGTTCTCGAAGCCGCACCTTGCCGCCCTGGCGGTCTGGCTGCTGACCACGATCGTCGCCGTCGCGGCGGCCCGTCGCTCATCGCCGGACGCGCGCTGGACCTACTGGTTCTCCGGCTTCATCGCCGTCGGCATCCTCGTCGCTTGGGCCGGTGAATACGTGGCGGACGTGACCACCGGCGTCTACACCGTCCAGTACACGCTGCCACTGCAGCTGACCGACCTGATCTCGGTGACCTCCGCCTTCGCGCTGCTGACGCGCCGCCAGCTGGCGGTCGAGCTCACCTACTTCCTGGCGCTGACGGGCGCGCTGCAAGCGACGATCACGCCGGACCTGTATCAGAACTTCCCGAGCGTCTACTACTTCACGTTCTTCATGTATCACATCGGGGCCCTGATCGCGGCGGTCTTCCTCGTCTGGGGCCTGCGCATCCGCCTGCGCCGCTGGGCGGCGCTGCGCGGCTTTGTCGCGGTGCTGCTCTGGGCGGCGATCGCCGGCATCGCCGATGTGATCACCGGCGGCAACTACATGTACATACACTGGAAGCCCGAGCACGGCTCGCTGCTTTCCGTGATGGGCCCCTGGCCCTGGTACATCGTTTCCGGCGTCGGCGTCGCGGCGATTATGATGACCTTGGTGAACGTGATCACGCGCGGGCTGTGGCGGCTCGTGGAAGGCACTGGCGAGATCCGCGCGGAGGTCGTCCCGGACGGATCGGGCAGTGTCCGGGACGGCTCGGACGGAACTCCGGCCGACTCGCATCCCGTCCACCACTGAGACCGCGACCAGCCCGGAACGCCGCGCCCGCGTCAACCAGTGCCCGCGTCCGATCAGCCCGCGCCCGCCTGCTTTCGGAGGCGGTTTGGGAGGGGTTTGCGCGGCGGGCGCGGTCGTGATACTTTCTTGTACGTCCGACTTGTACAAATGTACAAGTATCGATCGAAGCCTCCCGTCGAGGCACAGCGAGGAGGGGGTACTCGTATGACGGCTGACAAACCACCGTCCACAGGTGCGGAAGCCACAGGGTCGCAGCCCACGCTGCGAATGTTCAACATGGTCCTGTTCTCGGTCTGCGCCCTGCTACTGCTGTCGCAGGTGACGCTGACGGCCGAGGTCGGGGCGACCTCAGTCTTCTGGACGATCGCAATCATCGTCCTGTTCTTCATTCCCTACGGTCTGACGACCGCCGAGCTCGGCTCCACCTATCCCGACACCGGCGGCATCTACGCCTGGGTGGTGCGCGCGTTCGGCAAGCGCTGGGGCACGCGCGTCTCGTTCTGGTACTGGCTGAACGTCGCCCTCTGGGTGCCGAGCGTCTACCTGATGTTCTCGGGCGCGCTCTCCTCGATGTTCTTCGGCGGCCACATCAACTTCTGGGTCCAGGTTGCGATCGCAGTGGTCCTGATCTGGGTCAACTACTGGGTGAACATCCGCAGTCTCGAGACCGGCGCCTGGGTATCGAACCTCGGTGCCGCCCTGACGATCGTCGTGATCATCGCGGTGGCAGTCGCCGCCGGTGTGTTCCTCGGCCGCACAGGTGGCTCTGCGACGCACTGGTCGCTGTCCTCGATGCTGCCGCAGCACGGCGTCTCCGAGCTGGCTCTCGCCCTGCCGGTGATCATCTACAACTTCCTTGGCTTTGAGCTGATGTCCTCGGCCTCGAACCAGATGGCCAACCCCAAGCGCGACGTCCCCCGTGCGATCTTCATCGCCGGGCTGCTCGTGGGTGGCTTCTACCTGCTGGCGACGATCGCGATGCAGGTGATCGTCCCGGCCGGCTCGATCTCTTCGACCACCGGCCTGATCCATGCACTGCGGGTCGGCTTCGGCGGCTCGCTGGGCTCGCGGATCGTCGTCGACGCGCTTGGCATCGCCTCGCTGTACTGCTTCTTCGCCCTGCTGATCCCCTGGACGATCGGCGCGAACATCGCCGCCGCCGAGTCCGCGCAGGTCGGCGATCTGCCGAAGATCTTCGGGCGCGAGCACCCCGTGCGCCACACCCCGACCGGCGCGGCGCTCTTGTGCGCGATTGTGGGCACCGCCGTGACGGTGGTCTACGCGGTGCTCTCGAAGCTGACCAACGGCTCGGTCGACAGCCTCTTCTGGAGCCTGTTCGCGTTCTCCTCGGTGATCTTCCTGCTGCCGTACGTCGTGCTGATGCTCTCGTTCCTCCGTCTGCGCAAGATCGACCCCGACACGCCGCGCCCCTACCGGGTTCCCGGCGGCCCCGCTCTGACCGTCTGCACCACCTGGGTGCCGATCGTGTTGCTGGTCGCCGCCGCCGTGTTCTTCGTCGTCAACCCGTGGAGCTTCGACTGGAGCACGACCGGCCCGATCCTCGTCGGTCTCGCCATCACCTTCGTGATCCAGGAGATCTTCTGTGCCAAGGCACCGGGTTGGGCGGCCGCGCGCGCCGCGGAGGCTGCAAGCGCTGCCGATTCTGACGGCACCCCCGTCGCCGATATCGCGCCGCAGGACCACCTCGGCGCCGCCGTCTGATTCACCTGCCGGGAATTTGAAAGGAAACCATGAGCACCACCATCGATTCGACTCCCAAGGCAGACGGCTACCGGATGCCGGCGGAGTGGGAGGACCACTCCGGCTGCTGGCTGATCTGGCCCGAGCGTCCCGATAACTGGCGGCTCGGCGGCAAGCCCGCTCAGGCCGCCTTCACCACCGTCGCTGCCGCGATCGCGGAGACCGAGCCGGTCACCGTCGCGGTGTCGGCCGCTCAATACGACAACGCCCGGCAGCACCTGCCCGCTGGGGTCAGGGTTGTCGAGATGTCCAACGACGACTCCTGGATCCGCGACTGCGGTCCGACCTTCGTGGTCAACGCGGCCGGCGACGTGCGCGGCGTCGACTGGATCTTCAACGCCTGGGGTGGCCTCGTCGACGGCCTCTACTTCCCGTGGGCCGCGGATGACGCGATCGCCCGCAAGGTCTGTGAGATCGAGGGCGTTGACCGTTACCGCACCGACTTCGTGCTGGAGGGCGGCTCGATCGACGTCGACGGCGAGGGCACGCTGCTCGTCACCGAGGAGTGCCTGCTCTCGGCGGGGCGCAACCCCGAGCTGAGCAAGGACGAGATCACCGAGCGGCTGTGCGACTACCTCGGCGTGCTGAAGGTCATCTGGCTGCCGGAGGGTGTCTACCTCGACGAGACCAACGGCCACGTCGACAACTTCTGCCGCTTCACCAGCCCCGGTCACGTGATGCTGACCTGGACCGACGATGAGAACGACCCGCAATACGCTCGCTCGGCCGCGGCGCTCAAGATTCTCGAGGCGACGACCGACGCGCAGGGCCGCAAGCTCGTGGTGACGAAGATCCACCAGCCCGGTCCGATCACGATCACCGCGGTCGAGTCGGCCGGCGTCGACGCGGTCGACGGGACGCTGCCGCGGGAGCCGGGTGACCGGCTTGCCGGGTCGTACGTGAACTCGTACATCGGCAATGACATCGTCATTCTGCCGATCTTCGACGACGCGCACGACGCGGCGGCGATCGCCGCCTACACGGAGCTGTTCGCGCCGCGCCGGGTCGTCACGGTCCCCGGCCAGGAGATCCTGCTCGGTGGCGGCAACGTCCACTGCATCACCCAGCAGCGCCCATCCGGAAAGTGATCGCTCTCTTCCGAGACTGATCGACGGCCTGGCGGCCCGCTGGCCGCCAGGCGGACAAGCGGAAGGCCGGCGGCCTTGGCGCAGCAGCACCAGCCGCCGGCCTGATCCCCCAGACCACTGCAGAACAACCTGGAACCCCGGGTCGTCGAGTCCGACGACCGGCTGCGACGCCGGTCGGTCGGACCTCGCCCTGAAAGGAACTCTCATGTCCAACCTGACAGCGCCTGCACACGCGCTCCACTACATCGACACACAGGACTTCACCAAAGAGCAGATGCTCGACCTCGTCCACCTCGGGCTCACGCTCAAGCGCTGCGTCGCCGCCGGCTATTACCCGCAGCTGCTGACGAACCGCACCGTGGGGATGATCTTCGAGCAGTCCTCGACCCGCACCCGCGTCTCGTTCGAGACCGCGATGGCACAGCTCGGCGGCCACGCCGAGTACCTCGCTCCGGGCCAGATCCAGCTCGGTGGTCACGAGACGATCGAGGACACCGCGAAGGTGCTCTCGAAGCTCGTCGACGTGATCGTCGCCCGGGTCGCGAGCCACAAGACGATCGCGGCTCTGGCAGCCGCGGCCGAGATCCCGGTGATCAACGCGATGACCGACTACAACCACCCGACGCAGGAGCTCGGCGACCTGATCACGATGGTCGAGCACCGGCCCGAGGGCAAATTGCTCGCTGACTGCAAGGTGGTCTTCGTCGGCGACGCGACCCAGGTTTGCGCCTCGCTGATGATGATCGCGACGAAGATGGGGATGGACTTCGTCCACTTCGGACCGAAGGGCTATCAGCTCAGCGAGGAGATGCAGACGATCGGCCGTGAGAACGTCGCGGTGTCGGGCGGGAGCATCACCGTCACCGACGATCCGAGCTCGGTCGAAGGCGCCGACTTCGTCTACACCGACGTCTGGTACGGCCTCTACGAGAGCGAGCTCTCGCCCGAGGAGCGGCAGGCGATCTTCATGCCGAAGTACCAGGTGAACGCCGAGCTGATGCATCGTGCGAGCGCCGACGCGAAGTTCATGCACTGCCTTCCGGCCAGCCGCGGCGAGGAAGTAACCGACGAGGTGCTTGACTCGCCGGCGTCGATCGCGTTCGACGAGGCCGGCAACCGGCTCACCGCCGAGCGTGCGCTGATGGTCTACTTCACGCCGCCGGTGCCGACGGATGAGGCCGAGATCAAGGCTGCACGGGCCGATCTGGACGAGCTGCTGACGAGGATCAAGTAAGCCATGTCGGCACGCGTCGTCATCGCGCTCGGCGGCAATGCGCTGGGCGCCACCGCGGCGGATCAGCGCGCCGCGATCAGGGAGGCTGCGGTGCCGCTGGTCGGCCTGATCGCACATGGCTACGAGATCATCGTCACCCATGGCAACGGGCCGCAGGTCGGCACGATCGCCAAGGCCTTCGAGGTGGCGCACGGCGCCGGCGGGGACGTCCCGGCGATGCCGATGCCCGAATGCTCGGCGATGAGCCAGGGCTACATCGGTTACCACCTGCAGCAGGGCCTGCTGGCGGAGCTGCGCGCTCAGGGCATGCCGTGGTACGTGGCAACCGTGATTACTCAGACACGGGTCGATGCCAACGATCCCGCCTTCGCGAATCCGACCAAGCCGGTGGGTGCGTTTTACGACGAGGCCACTGCCCGCGCGATGATGGTCGCCGAGCCGGAGTTGGTCATGAAGCAGGACGCGGGGCGGGGCTGGCGCCGCGTGGTTGCCTCGCCACACCCGGAGGAGATCATCGAGCGCGAGTCGATCATGAACTTGCTCGATCAGGAGTTCGTCGTGATCGCCTGCGGCGGTGGCGGAATTCCGGTGGTGGAGGGCGCCGACGGCGCGCTGCACGGCGTGCCGGCGGTGATCGACAAGGACTTCACCGCCGGTGTGCTGGCCGATGCGGTCGGGGCGCAATACCTGTTCATCCTGACGGCCGTCGACAAGGTGTCGCTGAACTTCGGCACGGCTGATCAGGTCGACCTCGACGAGCTCGACGCTCAGACGGCCGAGCGCTACGCCGCCGAGGGGCAGTTCGGGTCGGGTTCGATGCTGCCGAAGGTGATGGCCGCCGTCGAATACGTGCGCGGTGCCCCCGGTCGCGAGGCGGTCATCTGCTCGCTGTCGCGTGCGCCGGAGGCGATGGCCGGTACCTCGGGCACGCGGATACATAATTGAGCGCTGCGATAGTTGAGCAGTGCATTTGTTCGGGCGGGTCGGAGTCGCGGCTCGCCCGAACGATCCAGGTAGCGCGATAGGGTAGATAGCCGTCGTGAAGTTGAGTGAAGCCCAGCAAGATGAATCCGAAGTCGAGCTCGTCTCCCGGCCGGCGCGCCGCCGGCGCCGGCCGAGCAGTCGCGGAGCCGTGCGGTTGCGCCAGATCCTCGACGCCGCGGTCCAGGTGATCGGGGCGGGCGGACTTGCCTCACTGACCCACCGCGCGGTCGCCGAGGCGGCTGGCGTGCCGCTCGGCTCGATGACCTACTACTTCCGTGATCGTGCCGAGCTCGTTGATGAGACGATGTCGTACGCGGTGCGGGTCGAGCGGCAGCGCATGACCGCGATCCTCGAGCGCGTCACGGATCCGCCAAGCGTTGACCACTCGGTGCACCTGCTGACCGAGATCTTCCTCGACAAGACGGTCGCCGATCCGTTCTACGACCTGGCGCTGTTCGAGATGTTCATGGAGGCCACGCGCAACCCCGAGCTGCGCGAGCAGACACGCGCATGGACGGCGCTGATCGCCAGCATCATCGACGGCGTGCTGCCGCCGACCGATCCGACGTTGCCACGGGCGACGGCGATCCAACTGATCGCCGCGGAGATCGACGGGCTGATGCTGGAGAGCGCCTCGAACCGCGATCTAACGGTGCAGCAGCTCTCCGACCACCTGCGGGCGCTGATCGTCCGCATCGTACCTGCCTAAGCCGCGGTCCCCGTACACCCCGTCGGGCGCTCAGTCACTCGGCGGCGGGGCGTCGAGTGCGCTCAGGTTCCAGCCGTAGATCGGACTGATCGAGCCGCGCCCGAGTTGGACCGTCGCTGTCGTGTAGAAGGTCGCGATCGGATAGCCGATCACGGCGATGTAGGCCTTGCTTGTCACGTAGCGCTCGAGTGCCTGCCAGCCGGCGGTAGCGGCGGTCGAGTCGCCGAGAGCGCCGAGCTGCGTAACCGCTGCGTTGATGTGCGGGTCATCGACCTGGCTCAGATTGCTGTTGCCGGTCGGGTGGATCGAGGCGCCGTCGAGCAGCCGGCCGTAGAAGTCGACCGCGTCCGGCAGCGCCATCTGCCAGGAGGCGAAGCCGGTCTGCGGATTGACCTTCTGCGCCTGGCCGATCGTGTCGTAGTAGGTGGCGTCGGGGAGCAGGTCTAGCGTCGCCTTCAGCCCGATCTGGTCAAGGACGTTTGTGTAGTAGCTCATCCACTGGCCCGCCGGACTGTTCTCCGGGCTGTAGACAGTCACCTGCTGTCCCTGCTCGCCGGCGGCTTCGATCAGCGCCCGGGCCCGGGCGATGTCGCCGTTCTCGGTGCTGCAGGCGGCGCTCAGGTGCTCCGGCAGCGCCGGCGGCAGCAGCGTGCAGCTTTCAGCCACCTGGCCGCTGACTGCCCCGGCGTCCATGAGCTGCTGATCGTCAAGCGCGATCGTCACTGCCTGACGTGCGGCGAGCTTCGAGAACGGCGCCCGGGTCGTGTTCATGAAGACGTAGTCGGTCGCGCCGTTCAGCTTGCGCTGCTGGATTTGGCGCGGTTGCAAGCGCTTGACCTCACGCAGGAGCCGGTTCGGCATCGGGTCCGCCCAGTCGAAGATGTCGGTCGCATCGTTCAGCACCGAGAGCGCGTTCGACGGCACGTTCGATTGGACCTGGACGGTGATGTTGGCGCGTGCTGCCGGGACGCCGGCGATGTGCTCCGATGACCAGCGGGGATTCACGACCAGCGAGAACGACTCGCTTTCAGGCTCGGTCCCCTGAATCGTGCCGCCGAGGCTGATGTTCTCGACGACATACGGACCGACACCGGGCGGTGGCGAGAAGCTCTCCGCGCGCATCGGCGTGTTGCCGGGAACAAGGCCCAGCGCGGGAAGGGCAAGAACCTGATCGAACTCCGGGAACGGTCGCGTGAGATGGATCACGATCTGGCCGCTGGCATTGTCGGTGCTGATCCCGGAGATCGTGCTGGCCTTGCCGTCAGCGTAGTCACTGGCGCCGGCGACGAGCGGCGTGAGGTAGGTGGCGGAGCCGCTCCAGCCGAGCTTGATCGCGCGCTGCACGGTGTGGGTGAAGTCACTGGCGACGACCCGTTGACCGTTCGCGTAGGTCAGGCCGTGGCGCAGCGTCACGGTGTAGGTCAGGCCGCCGTCCGAGACCTGCGGCAGCGAGGCGGCAAGTCCTGCTATTACCTGCGTGCCAGCGGCGCCACTGGCACGGCGGTAGGTGGTCAGCCCGGTGTAGACGAGCCAGCTCACCTCGGCGCCTTCGGTTGAGCTGTCGACCGCTGGGTCGAGCGATTGTGGCTGGACGTTGAGCAGCATCTGCAGCGTGGGGGTTCCGACTGGCGAGGCGACCGTGAGGCCGGTGACTGCGGTGGCGGTGGTGGCGGTGGCGCTGGTTGACGTGCTGCCGCCGCAGCCGCTGAGCAGAGTGCCAGCGAGCGCACAAAGCACCGTCGCCAGCGCGACAGCGCTGAGTAGCCGATGACGCCTGGGGCTTGTCTTCGCGTCCTTCAAGACCAAGCCATGTTATTGGCAATGCCGATAGGGCCGCGTCTACGCGGTCGCCGGCTCCGCCAGGGCGCGTCCAGACGCCGCCGCAGACGGCGGTGATTCTGACGCGACGCCTCACCTGGTGCGGGTATCGATGCCTGCGTCGGCGCCTGCGTCGGCGTCCGACCACGGCGCGGCGGCCGGGTACTGGTGTCGACCCCCCCGGCCCCGACGGCTTGTCGACATAGGCACCGCCGCGCAGCGACGAGGCAAAGGCGGCAATCAGGCAGGCCACGATCGAGAACACGAAGGTGATACGCAAGCCGTGATGGAACGCGGGCGCGATCAGCGCGGGGAAGAAGCTGCGGCCGGTGAGGATCGCCTGCTGGTGCAGCGAGAGGGTGGCTAGCACGTGGGGGCCGACCAGCGTCTGGATCGGGTTGTACCCGAGGAACGCGGCGAACAGGACCGACACCGGCGGTGTCGCGCCCACACGGCGAGCGGCAACCAGAGCGACGCCGTGGGCTTCCAGGCCGCTGGTCATCGCGTGCGGCAGCGTGCTCGCCAGGCCGATGATCATCAGTGAGAAGAAGACGCCGACCGAAAGCACCTGGGCCGAGTTCTGGAAGGTCTGATTCATGCCACCGCCGGCGCCGCGGGCGCCCGGCGGCAGGCTGTTCATCACCGCGGCGCGGTTCGGCGAGGAGAAGAGCCCCATCGCGATGCCGTTGAAGGCCAGCACGGCGGCAAACAACGGATAGGAGAAGTTGATCGGCATCAGCACCAGCAGCAGGAAGCTGAGCGCGGCGGCGATCATCCCGCCGGTCGAGAACGGGCGGGCACCGAAGCGGTCGGAGAGCAGCCCCGACAGCGGCCCGGCGAGCAGCATCCCGAACGTGAGCGGCAGCATGTAGAGGCCGGCGCGTAGCGGCGTGTCGACGAAGTCGATGCCGTGCAGCGGTAGCCAGATGCCCTGCAGCCAAATGATCAGCATGAACATCAGTCCGCCTCGGGCGAGCGCGGCGAGGAACGTCGACAGCGTGCCGAACGAGAACGCGCGGATCCGGAACAGGCGCAGCCGGAACATCGGGTCCGCGGCGCGGGCCTCGATGATCAGGAAGACGATCAGCGATAACGCACCGGCGCCCATCAGGCCGAGCACGCGCGGACTCATCCAGGCGACGGCATGGCCGTCCCAGGGCCGGATCCCGTAGGTGATCGCAATCATGATCAGGACCAGCCCCACCGCGAAGGTGATGTTGCCAGGCCAATCGATCCGCGCGGAGCGGTCCGGCCGGCTGAGCTCCCGCAACCGCAGATACGCCCAGATCGTCCCGAACGCGCCGACCGGCACGGAGATCAGGAACACCAGCCGCCAGTTGAGCGGCGCCAGCACACCGCCGAGCACGAGGCCGATGAACGTACCGCTGACGCCGACGATGTTATTGATACCCAGCGCCATGCCGCGTTGGTTGGATGGGAAGGAGTCGGTGACGATCGCGGCCGAGTTCGCCATCAGGAACGCACCGCCGATGCCCTGCACCATGCGGAAGATGATCAGGTAGATCGCTCCCGAGGTGCCGGTCATCCAGTCGATCGTCAGCAGCACGGAGGCAACCGTGTAGACGACGAAGCCGAGGTTATAGATGCGCACGCGCCCGAAGATGTCGCCCAGCCGCCCGAGGCTGACGATGAGCACGCTCGAGACGATCAGGTAGCCGAGCACCATCCACAGTAGGTAGAAGCTGTTGCCGCTCTGCAGTGGGTTGAGCTTGATGCCGCGGAAGATCGCCGGCATCGCGATGATCGTGATCGACTGATCGAGCGTCGCGAGCAGGATCGCGAGCGTCGTGTTGGAGAGAGCGAGCCACTTGTAGCCCGGAGGCAGCGGACCGTCGTCGCGGCGGCGTGCTGAGATCGGCATGCTCTCCTCGATGCTACAAAGGCAACCTACTTAACCTGCGGCAAAACTTTTCTACGGCAAAGCTTCTCCTGGGGGCCGGCAACGAAACGCTGCCGGCCCCCAGGACCACGTCGTGTCCCCGTGCGGGGCTCAGGCTTGCGCTGCGTCGCCGGGGATGGCGTCGCCGGACGCTATCGGGCTCAGCGGTGAGCGCTTCGCCGCGGCGATCTCCTCCGCGGTGACGTTCTGCGGGTGGTGACAAGCCGCCAGATGGCCGTTCCCGAAGTCGGTGAGCGGCGGCTCGACTTGGCCGCAGATCTCGGTCGCGAACGGGCAGCGCGTATGGAAGCGGCAACCCGCCGGTGGGTTGATCGGGCTCGGCACCTCGCCGCTGATCGGACGGCGCTCACGCAAACGGTTCTCCCGCGGGTCCGGAATCGGAATCGCCGCAAGCAGCGTCTGCGTGTAGGGGTGAATCGGCTTGCCGTAGAGCACGTCGGACGACGCCAGCTCCATCATCTTGCCGACGTAGAGCACGGCGACCCGGTCGGAGACGTGGCGCACGACGGAGAGGTCGTGCGCCACGAACACATAGCTGAGGCCGAGCTCGTGCTGCAGATCGTCCAGTAGGTTGATCACCTGCGCCTGGATCGACACGTCCAAGGCCGAGACCGGCTCATCGAGCAGCAGCAGCTGCGGGCTCATCGCCAGCGCTCGGGCGATGCCGATGCGCTGCCGCTGACCACCGGAGAACTCGTGCGGGAAGCGGCCGAGCTGCTCGGCGTTGAGCCCGACGCGGTCGAGCAGCTTGCGGCTCTCGGACTCGATCTGGCTCTTCGGCACGCCCCGCATCGACAGCGGCGTCGCCAGGATCTGGCTGACGCGCTTACGCGGGTTCAGCGACGCCTGCGGGTCCTGGAAGACCATCTGCATCTCGCTGCGGATCGGCGCCAGCTTATGGCGGCTGGCCTTCGTGATGTCGACGCCGCGGAACTTGATCTTGCCGCCGGTCGAGTCGACCAGCCGCACGAGCGCACGAATCAACGTCGTCTTGCCGCAGCCGGACTCGCCGACGACGCCGAGCGTCTCGCCCTGGAAGATCGACAGCGAGATGTCATCCACGGCGTGAACATGGCCGACGGTGCGGTCGATGATCAGTCCGGACTTGATCGGGAACAGCACCTTGAGGTGCTCGGCCTCCATCAGCACGCTGCCATGCTTCTGTTCCTCATCACCGACCGGGGAAAGGCCGCCGGCCGGCGCCGTCTGCTGGTCCACGTCTTCAGTGTTTTCGCTCACAGTTTCATCCCTTGGCGTTCAGCAGCGCGATCTCGCCGTCGACGTTGCGGACGGCACGCTTGCGTTCGACGTCGAGCCAGCAGCGATCGAGGTGGTCGGGAGCGTCGGGCAGGTGCGACACCAGCGGCGGCACCTCCGTGCAGCGCTCGAACGCGAACGGGCAGCGAGCCCGGAAGTGGCAGCCGGCCGGCGGCTTCAGCAGCGACGGCGGCTGGCCGGGGATCGCCGGCAGCTGCGTGTTGCGGTCGCGGTCGACGCGTGTGATCGAGCCGAGCAGGCCCCAGGTGTAGGGGTGCTGCGGGTCGTAGAAGACGTCGTCGAGCGTCGTCTGCTCGACGACGCGCCCGCTGTACATCACGACGACGCGGTCGGCGATGTCGGCGACTACGGCCAGATCGTGCGTGATCAGGATGATGCCGGCGTTGGTCTGCTCGCGCAGCGTGCGGATCTCCTCCAGGATCTGGGCCTGGATCGTCACGTCGAGGGCGGTGGTCGGCTCGTCGGCGATCAGCAGCTCGGGCGAGCATGACAGCGCCATCGCGATCATCACGCGCTGGCGCATGCCGCCCGAGAACTCGTGCGGATACGCCCGCGCGCGGTCGCGCGGTCGCGGGATGCCGACGCGCGCGAGCAGATCGATCGCCTGCTCCATCGCGTCGTGCTTACTGACGTCCGGGTTATGCGCGCGAATCTGCTCGACGATCTGGTTGCCGATCCGGTAGACCGGGTTCAGCGAGCTGATCGGGTCCTGGAAGATCATCGCGATCCGGTTGCCGCGGATCTTCCGCAGGTCGTTGTCGGAGGCGGTCAGCAACTCCTGGCCGTTCAGCTTGGCGCTGCCCTGAATCCGCGCATTCGGCCCGCGGGTCAGGCCCATCAACGTCATCCCGGTCACCGACTTGCCGGAGCCCGATTCGCCGACGATCGCGACGACCTCGCCCTGCTTAACCGTAAATGAGACGCCGTCAACCGCTTGCACCATGCCGTCCTCGGTCGCGAACCCGACCTTCAGGTTGTCGACGTCGAGCAGTGGGGCCTCACCCGCGGCCGGGGCACCGGTGGTGCTCGTGCTGGTTTCAGTCATCTGGTCGCTCACAAGCGGATCCTCGGGTCGAGCACGGCGTAGAAGATGTCGATCAGCGCGTTCATGATCACCACCGCCAGTGCGGTCAACATCACGATCGACATCAGTGTCACGGTGTCGAAGTTCCCGATCGACTGAGCGGCGAGCTGGCCGACGCCGTGCAGGTTATAAACGGTCTCCGTCAGGATCGCGCCACCGCCGATCACCTGCGCCATATCAAGTCCCCAGAGGGAGATGATCGGCAAAAGGCTCGTGCGCAGGATGTGACGGACCAGCACCCGGCGCTCGGAGAGGCCCTTCGCCCGCGCGGTGCGGACGTAGTCCTCGTTCACGGTGTCGAGGATCGACCCGCGCAAAACGCGCGAGTAGAAGCCGATGAACAGCACCGACAACGTGAACCATGGCGCCAAGAGGTGCCAGAACCACTGCGCCGGGTTGTGGGTCAGCGGCACGTAGTTACCGATCGGCAATATCCCCGTCTTATACCCGATGTAGTAGATCAGCAGGGCGCCGAGGAAGAACGGCGGCATCGAGACACCAACCATCGACAGCACGGTCAGCACGCGATCGAGGTACTTCCCGGAGTGGATCGCGGCGAGCGTGCCCAGCACGATCGAGGCGAACAGCCAGAAGAAGCCGGCACCGAAGGCCAGTGAGAGCGTCGCGGGCAGGCCCGCTTTGATCTGCGAGAGGACGTTGAACCCCTGGCTGTAGGAGTAGGCCGCTCCCGTGAAGATGTTGCCCATGGTCTTCAGGTACTGGATGTAGATCGGCTTGTCGAAGCCGTAACGGACGTTGATCAGGTGGATCTCCGCAGCCGTCGCGAGGCGTCCGGCGATCAAGCTTGCGGGGTTGCCGCCAGGCAGGGCGACGATGAACAGCAGGAAGGTGACCGCCGAGATCGCGAACAGCAGCAACACCATCGTCAACAGACGGCGAACGACGAATCTGCTCATCAGTTTCCTCCGCCAATGCCGCGGACTTTGGAGCGCGGGTCGAGCGCGTCGCGCAGTCCGTCGCCGAAGATGTTGACCGACATCACCGTGATCACCAGCGTCAGACCTGGGATCAGGACGTTATGGAAGCCGGCGGGGAAGTCCTGCAGTCCGGACTGCAGCATCGTGCCCCAGGAGGCGTTCGGTGACTTGACGCCGGCACCGAGGTAGGTCAGCGCCGCCTCGAGGATGATCGCGTTGGCGAGCATCAGCGGGATGAAGACGATGATCGTCGAGGAGAGGTTCGGCAGGATCTCCGAGAACATGATGCGGAGCGGCCGCATGCCCTGCTGGCGCGCGGCGTCGATGAACTCGCGCTCGCGTAGCATCATCACCTGCGCCCGCACGGGTCGTGTGATGTAGGGGATGTAGACGAAGCCGACGACCAGCGCGGTCGACATCAGCGTCGTACTCTTGAACGGCCCGAGGCCGCGCACGTTCAGGACCGTGCCGATCGTGATGCCGAGCAGCACCGCCGGATACGCCCAGATGATGTCGTTGAGGCGGCTGATCAGGTTGTCGATCCAGCCGCGGAAATAGCCGGCCAGTACGCCGCAGAGCGTGCCGAAGATCATCGTGATCAGCATCCCGACAAGGCCGATCTCGAGCGAGGCGCGTCCGCCGTAAAGCAGACGGACGGCGACGTCGCGACCGAGGTCGTCAGCGCCGAGGAAGTAGTGGCGAAGGTGCCAGGTCGGGCCGATGGGGATGTCGTGATCGCTGAGGATCGGCACCTGCTTGCCGCCGACCAGCACCGTACCGTAGTTTTGGGTCGCCGGGCCGATGTGGGCGAGGTCGTGGGAGTAGACGGGTGCCAGTAGGCAGAGCACCACGACCAGTAGAAAGAGCCCACCGAAGAACATGGCCACCTTGTTGCGTCGCAAGCGGCGCCAGGCAAGCGCGTACGGACCTATACCAGGCGGTAGCGCCTCGTTCTCATCGTTGAGGGGCTCTTCGGGTTCGGGAGCTGAGGAAAGCTCGCTTGCGAAGGCTGTCATCGAATCACAGTTCAGTAGTTTGCGTGTTGCTACCCGAGGAGCTTACGGGTAACAGCCTCAACACGTCAGAGCCGCCCACCTCATCGGTGGGCGGCTCGTCAGACGTGGTCATACGAGAGGGCGAAACCTCACTTACTTCAGCTTGATCTCGCCCAGATCCCATCCGTAGATGGGCATCATGTCGTCGGTCGTGAAGTCCACACGATCCGAGGCGAAGAACGGGTCCTTCTGATATCCGAAGACGGCGATGTACGCCTTCTTCGCGGTGTACTCGTCAAGCGCCTGCCACTGGCTCGTCACCGTGCCCAGCTGGGTGGACGGCGTTGTGCCGAGCTTGTTGATCTGGTTGTTGATGTAGGAATCGTTGACCTGGCCGAAGTTCTCGTTGTCGGTCGGCTGGATCGCGTCCCCGGCAAGCAGCACGCCGTAGAAGTCGACCGGGTTCGGGAAGTCCTGGTTCCAATCGGCGAATCCAGTTTGCGGATCCACGGTCTTCGCCTCACCGATGGTGGTGAAGTAGTTGGAGTCGGAGACTTCCTTCAGGGTCGCCTTCAGGCCGATCTGATTGAGGAACTGCGTGTAGTAGGTCATCCACTGGAGCCGCGGCGTGCGCTGCTCGCTCCAGACCGTGACCGCCTGCCCCTCCTCGCCGGACTGCTTGACCAGGGCCTTGGCCTTGGCCAGGTTGCCGTTACCGGGAGTGCCGTACGGGCACTTCGCGGTCGGATGGCCAGGCACCGCCGGCGGCAGGAAGTAGCAGCCGGGATCGAGCGTGCCGGAGGCCAGCCGGTTCATCGCGCTCAGGTCGAGACCGGTGACGACCGCCTCACGCACGAGCTGGCTGTTGAACGGCGGCTTGTTCGGGTTCATGAAGATGTAATACGTATTCCCGCCGAGGTCGACCATCTTGAACCGATCGGACGCCTTGGCGGAGATCTGCCCGAGCAGCGAGCCCGGGATCGTGTCAGCCCAGTCGAAGATGTCGGCCGTGTTGTTCAGCACCGCCAGCGCGTTCGACTCGACGTTGGAATCGATCTTGAAGTCGAAGTTCTCGTGGCCAGCCGGCAGGGCCGGGGTGGCCATCTTCGACCACAGCGGGTTCTTGACGACGTCGAAGGATTGGTTCGGCACGATGTTCGTGACCTTGTACGGACCGACACCCGGCGGCGGGGTGGTCGGCTCGACCTTCATCGGCGTGCCCGACGGGATGATGCCCAGGGCCGGGAAGGCCAGGACGTTATCGAACGGGCCGTAGGCCGCGGTCAGGTGGATGACGATCTTACCCGTGGCATCGTCCGCCGTGATGCCCGAGATCGTGCTGGCCTTGCCGGCGGCATAGGCCTTCGCGCCGACGATGATCGGCGTGATGAACGCGCCGGCGCCGCCCCACGGGACCTTGATCGCGCGCTCGACGGTGTAGGTGAAGTCGCTCGCCTTGACGGCTTTGCCGTTGGAGAACTCCAGCCCCTTACGCAGCGTGACCGTATAGGTCTTGCCGCCGTCGCTGATCACTGGCAGGGCCGTGGTCAGGCCGGGAATCAGCTGGGTGCCGGCGGTGCCAGCGGCGCGCCGGTAGGTGGTCAGGCCGGTGTAGACCAGCCAGTTGACCTCAGAGCCCTGGGTGGTGTAATCCAGCCCCGGGTCCAGCGACTGCGGGGGCGTGCCCAGCAGCCATGTCACGGTTTTAGCGCTGCTACCACCAGTGGATCCGCCGGTGGAACTGCTCGATGGCGTCGATGTCGTCGAGCTGCTCCCGCAGGCAGCGACCGTCAGAGCTGCGGCAAGCGCAACCGCAGCTGCTCCGATCGTTCTGGTGAGCTTAGTGCTCCTGCTCAAAAGCTGTCCTCCTCGAATAAGAAAAGCTGAATGTGGCTAGGGAGCATCCTAATGTAGCTCGGTGGGGTGGTCTGTGCACCGGCCATCTTGACCGTAACCTTCCGCAAACGTTGGCCATTTGGACAAACGCGAGCCGTTGCGGACATGGTGTCCGTGCCCTGCCAGGGCATGTCGCGGCCAAATTGACGGCACCTCTCTGCATCGGCGCGATTCCGCGGCGCTGCGCCCCGAAGGTGTGATGCTGCGCCCCGAAGGTGTGCGGTCCGTACCGATGGTGCGTGGTCCGCCGCCGGAGTCGTGGCCAGCGGTGCACGCCTGTTACCAGCGTCGCGCCCGCCGTGGAGATCTCTGTTCTTCCGCGTCTTGCTTGGTCGCGCGCCTATATAGTCAGGGCGATGATCAATGACGGCGACGTCGATCCTCCAGGGCGGGATCTCGGCTCGCTGGCAAGCGAGCTACGGGTGGTCCTCGGCCGGATGATGCGGCGACTACGGATCGAGCACCGGCTGCCGCTGACGCAGGCGAGCGTCCTCGGCCGCCTCGACCGCACCGGGGCGCAGTCGATCGGGAAGCTCGCGGACGCCGAGCACGTGCGCCCGCAGTCAATGAGCCAGACGCTCTCCGAGCTTGAGGCCGCCGGCTTCGTTCTGCGATTGCCCGACGAGTACGACGGCCGCCGCGCGCGGATCGAGCTGACGGAGGCTGGTGGGGAGGCCCTCGCTGCCGACCGCGCACGGCGCGACGGCTGGCTGGCGGCGGGTATGTCCGAGCTTTCCGAAGAGGATCAGCAGACGCTGCACCGGGCGGTCATGCTGCTGTCGCGGCTGCTCGAGCGCTGAACCGCTCGGGTTGCGGCAGGCGCTGGCGCCGCGCCAGCGGGCGCGGCGCGGACATGAGTCGACGCGATCAGTCGGTGGGCAAGGAACGGGCGAAGTCGAGCAGCTCGCTGGGGCTGACCCAGCCGGGCTCGCGGTGCTCACTGATCGTGCGCGCGGTAAGGTCCTGCAGCAGCTCGTTGAGCGGTGCAGCGATGCCCTGCTGGCGGGCGATCAGAACGATCTCACCGGTGAGGTAGTCGGTTTCGACCGAGCCGGTGCCGCGCGCCACGCTCTGCCAGGTGGAGCTGCCACGATGCTTGTGGCCGTCGACCTCTCCCATCCCGATCCGGGCCCAGCGCTCGCCGACCTCGCGGATGTCCTCGACCTCGCACTCGATGCCGGCGGCCCGCAGGACGCGACGACCCTCGGCCTGGACGAGCTCGCTGAGCTCGACGTTCGCCTGGCGATCGACCTGGCCGCAGATGCCGTCGACGGCGTTGAAGAGGTTGTTGATCAGCTTCGCGTACTTGTGGACCATGATGTTCGCGCGCGGCTCGGAGTCGAGGTGCGAGCTTGCCAGAGCGGTACAGATCTCCTCGGTCAGCGCATCGGTGCCCTCGGGGTAGCAGCCGACGTCGATGCGGCCGTCGAGCTTCTCGCCGTAGGAGATCACCTCGCCGGGTACGAGGTGCTCGGCCGGGATCAGGATCACGGCGCCGTAGATGTCGGGGAACAGCCGCTGTGCCAGGCGCTCGTTCTCGACGCCGTTCTGGACGCAGACGATCGGCACGGGCGGACGCGACTGCGTGTGGTCATCGAGGCGAGGCAAGGCGGCGCGGACGTCGAGCAGGGCGTCGTAGGTGTCCTGGCTCTTCGTGCAGAGCAGGATCACGTCGCCGGCGCGGAGGCCGGCGGCCGCCGCCGAGGGCGCGGCGGGAACGTCGATCCGGATGTCCTGGCTCGGCGTCCGCAGCCTCAAGCCGTGAGCGGCGATCGCCTCGTAGTTATCGCCACGTGCAACCACGATCGCGTCGTGGCCCGACTGGTGCAGCCGCGCGCCGACGAGGCCGCCGATCGCCCCGGCTCCGAGAATCACGTAACGCATCAGTGGATGAGGTTAAACGGCGGCCCTAAAGCTTGCCGTAGTGGTCGCCGATGTGGCTCGCGAGCGTGCGCCGCTGGCGCTTGTCCGCGCGGAAGTTCTCAGGGGCGAGCCACGCCTCGAAGCCGGCGCGGATCGCTGGCCAGCGGTGGTCGGTCAGCGCGAACCAGGCCGTGTCGCGGTTACGGCCCTTCACCACCCGGTGCTGGGCGAAGATCCCCTCGAACTGGAAGCCGTAGCGCTGCGCCGCCCGGCGCGAGGGCGCGTTCAGCGCGTTGCACTTCCACTCGAGCCGGCGGTAGCCCAGCGCGTCGAGGGCCTCGCGCGCGAGTAGAAATACGGCCTCCGTTGCGGCCCGCGTGCGTTGCAAGGGCGGGCTGAAGAGGACGTTGCCGAGCTCGATCGTGCCGTGCTCGGGGACGATGCTCATCAGCGAGATCTCACCGAGGGCGTTGGGGGCGATCGGACCGGTGGTGGTGGCCGCGGTGCTGGCCGGACCAGCGGCTCGGGTGGCCGCGGTGCCGACCGGAGCAGCGGCTCGGGTGGTGGCGGTGCCGGCCGGAGCAGCCTCGCCGGGGTGCGGGCAGATCGCGAAGAAGACCGGGTCGTCGCTGACCGCGTGCTCTGCCAGCGTCACTTGATAGTCGCCGACCACCGGGTATGGACCCTCGAGCAAGTAGGTCCAGACGGACGGATCACCCGCGGGCTCGTGCGTGAGCGCGTACAGCATCGCGGCGTCAGCGGCTGGCGCGAGGGGCCGCAGGGTCACGTAGCGACCTCGCAGCTCGCGTGCCTGGGGACGTGGCGGGACAGTGAAGTCGATCGGCTCGCCGACGGGCTGCGCCTGGCCGGGAGTGGGCTGCGCGGTGTCGTCGGCCACCCACTCGTCGTCCTTCGCCTCGCCGGCCTCCAGGTCGCTGTCGCCAGCCGTTGCCTCGGTGCTCATGCGGCCAGCCTAGCTCGGCGTCGATTCGGGGCGCGACACCACGCGTCGGGGTTGGCCGTGGCCGATGTTGTACATATATCGTGCAACATCGGCCACGGCCAACCCCGACGCGATCGACCCGGCTCAGTCCGCGCTGACGCCGAGGTGGGCGGCAAGCAGGCGGTTCACGGCATCGGGGTGCTGGATGCTCACGAGGTGCGCGGCGTCGGGGATCGACTCGAGTCTCGCGCCCGGGATGAGGGCCGCGATCTGCTGCTGATGCTCCGGTGGCAGCGTGGGATCATCGGCGGCGCTGATCACGAGCGTCGGCGCGGTGATCGACGGCAGCCCGGCGCGCAGGTCGTACGCGCCGATTGCCTCGGCGCAGGCGGCATAGGCGCCGGCGTCGGTGCTGCCGACCATCTTCTGACAGCTGGCGACCACGTCGGGATGCTGCTGCGCCCAGTCCGGCGTGAACCAGCGCTGCACGACGGTGGGAGCGAGGACCGCCGGGGTGCCGGCGGTGCGGACCTGCGCGGCCCGCTCCTCCCACGCCGAGGCGGGCGGCGCGTACGCGGATGTGCACATCGCGATCAACCGCTCGATCCGCTCGGGCGCGTTTGCCGCCAGCCAGAGGCCGACCATGCCGCCGAGCGAGATGCCGCAGTACGAGGCGCGCTCTAAGCCGAGGCGGTCCATCAGCGTCAGCACGTCGCGACCGAGGTCGGCGATTGAGTACGGGCCTGGAGGCGCCGGCGACTGCCCGTGGCCGCGTTGCTCGAAGGCGATCAGATCGAGTCGGTTCTGCAGTCCCTGGACCTGTGGCGCCCACAGCTGCGCGGTGGCGCCGAGCGACCCTCCGAGTAGCAGGACCGGCGCGCCGGTGGCAGCGGAGCGCTCGTAATGCAGATCGACGGTGTTCATGCGAGTGAGTATGCCAATGCGGCGGCCGGGCAGCGGAGCCCGTGAACGGCGTTTCGGGCGGCCGGGCGGCCGTTCCGGTGACGCGCGCGTCCGTAGCGCCGGGGTCGGCCGCGACGGCGGTCAGCGCCCGTTCGCCCTTCACCACCTGGTAACAAATAGATGGGGGGAGCCGCACCATCATGCGCGGCAGCGAGGAGTTCCAGTGCCCGGGGGCACACCGGCCGGACCCAGCTATGCAAGGGAGACGTCAAAGTGAAGCGACAATTCTTGGTAGGCCTGCTGCTCAGCGCGGTCGCCGCAGTCGGCGTCAGCGCCTGCGGCAGCAGTAGCAGCGGCACCACCTCCGGAGGCAGCAGCGGGGGCTCCGTTGCCAACCTCTCCGGGGCAGGAAGCACGCTCGTGTCTCCCCTGGTATCGCAGTGGGTGACCCCGTATCAGCAGAAGAACCACGTAGTGATCACCTACGGCGCGGTGGGCAGCGGCACCGGTATCCAGTCGATCACCTCACGGATCGTGAGCTTCGGCGCCAGCGACGCGCCGCTGACCTCGAGCCAGGCGACAGCCTGCAAGAGCTGCCTGGAGATCCCGTGGGCGCTCGCGGCAACCGACGTCGCCTACAACGTGAAGGGCGTGTCGAGCGGCCTGCACTTCACCGGTCCGGTGCTGGCGGACATCTGGATGGGCAAGATCACATCCTGGAACGACCCGCAGATCCAGAAGCTGAACCCGGGCGTCAAGCTGCCTGACACGAAGATCGTGCCGGTGCACCGCACCGACGGCTCGGGCGACACCTATGCCTTCACGAGCTACCTATCGAAAGTCAGCCCGCAGTTCAGCTCATCAGTCGGCGTCGCCACGTCCGTGAACTGGCCGGGTGGCATCGGCGGCAAGGGCAACTCCGGCGTTGGTGGCGTGCTGCAGAGCACCAACGGCGCGATCGCCTACATCGCGATCGCCTACGTTCTGGACAACAAGTTCGACTACGCGCTGGTGCAGAATGCGGCCGGCAAGTTCCCGACCCCGAGCGTGAAGAGCATCGCGGCCGCGGCCGCGTCGGTGACGAGCCCGCCGACCACCGGCACCAGCGGCATCTCGCTGGTCGATCCGCCAGCGTCGGAGCCGAACGCGTATCCGATCTCGACGTTCACCTACGTACTGGTGCCGACCTCGAATAAGTCCGGTGTCGGCCCGGCGCTGAAGAAGTTCATCGGCTGGGCGATTACCGACGGCCAGAAGTACGGTCCGGATCTGGACTTCGCGCCGTTGCCATCGGCAGTCGTCAGCGCCGACCAGCAAGTCCTGCAGAAGATCAAGTAGCGCGCCGCGCCTGACGACTTGGCGTACGGTGGAAGTTGGCGGGGCGCGCAGCCCCGCCAACCGCTTACCGACCAACGCATGATCACGACACCACCACCGCCGGAAGTCTCAGGGCACAGCCCGTTCGCGGTTCGCGTCAAGCTCTCAGATCGGTTGGGGGAGCGCGGACTGAAAGTGCTGACGGGACTGGCGGCGCTTGTCACAGCCGCCCTGATCGTCTGGATCGCCTACACGGTCTTCGATCGTGCCTCACCGGCGATCGGGAAGTTCGGGTTGGCGTTCATCGGCCACAAGGTCTGGAACCCGGTTGTCGGCCACTTCGGGGCGGCGTCGTTCCTCTACGGCACCGCCGTGAGCTCGGCGCTGGCGCTCCTGGTGGCGACGCCGCTGGCGGTCGCGATCTCGATTTACCTGACCGAGCTGGCCCCGAACTTCCTGCGTATCCCGATGGGAATCCTGGTTGAGTTGCTGGCTGCGATTCCCAGCGTGATCCTCGGTCTCTGGGGCATCCTGGTGTTTGGTCCGATCCTCGGTAACCACATTGAGCCGTTCCTGAAGAGCTTTCTGGGTTGGCTCCCGCTGTTCAGCGGCAGCCCGTCGTCGTACGGCATGTTGAACGCGGCTCTGATCCTGACGATCATGATCTTGCCGATCATCACCTCGGTCACCCGCGAGGTGCTCCAGCGCACTCCCACCGCCAGCAAGGAGGCGGCGCTGGCGCTGGGTGCGACGCGCTGGGAGATGATCAGGATGGTGGTGTTGCCAACGGCGCGCCCGGGCATCGTCGGAGCGGTGCTCCTGGGCTTCGGCCGGGGGATCGGCGAGGCGGTCGCGGTCTCGATGGTGATCGGCAACCAGCCACAGATCAAGGCCTCGTTCTTCCAGCCCATGGCCACGATGGCGGGGCAGATCGCCGATGAGTTCTCGAGTGCCAACCCCGGGACCTGGCAGTCTTCGCTGATCTACCTGGCGGCGATCCTGCTTATCTTCTCGGCGCTGGCGAACATCGCTGCCCGGCTTGTCGTCAGACACACCACGGTGAAGTAGCTAGCTGGCCGCATGTCAACCACCACTCCCGGAAATCCCCTGATCCTGCGTCCGGTGCGCGGTGCGCGGCGGCGGCGCATCGTCAGCCGCAGCTTCGATGTGGTCTTCACGCTCGCGACCTTGCTGGCGGTGGCGGTGCTGCTGTGGGTGATCGTCTCGGTCGTCATCAAGGGGGCGTCGGCGCTGAACTGGCGGCTGCTGACCTCGGACCCAAAGATCTCCCCGTTCGGCCAGAACACCGGCGGGATCGCCAATGCCATCGTCGGCAGCGCGATCCTGATCGCGATCGCGTCGGCAATCGCGATCCCGATCGGGATCCTGGTGGCGCTCTTCATGACGGAGTTCGCCTCGGCGAAGGTCAGCGCGGTCGAGCGTTTCCTGCTCGACATCCTCGCCGGCGTCCCGGAGATCGTCGTTGGCGTGTTCATCTTCGGCGTGCTGGTGGTCGGCTCGCACCAATCCGGCTGGGCCGGGGCGATCGCGCTGTCGATCCTGGAGATTCCGACCGTCGCGCGCTCGGCGCAGGAGGTCCTGGTGCTGGTGCCGGATGCGCTGCGCGAGGCGGGTTTGGCGCTGGGCCTCAGGCGCTGGCGCATCGTGCTCCGGATCGTGCTGCCGACCGCTTTGGGCGGGCTGCTCACCGGGGCGGTCCTCGGCGTCGCCCGCGTGACGGGCGAGACCGCGTCGCTGCTGCTGACGACCTCGGTCTTCTCGAACAACGGGCTCACCGTGAACCCGTCCCAGCCACTGCCGAACATTCCGGTCGAGATCCTCACCCTCTCGGAGTCGCCGAAACCCTCAGACCACGCGCAGGCTTGGGCGGCGTCGCTGGTGCTGATCGCGTTCGTGCTGTTGCTCAGCGTGATCGCCCGTGCGATCCATGAGCGCTCGCGGGCTAAGCTGCGTGGCTGAGGGCGGGGAGTGGCCGTCAGCAGATCCGGGCAACATCGAAGTGACCGAGATGACCGTGAAGCCGTCCAAGGAGGCAGGTGAGATCATGGGTCCAGAGGAAAGTGAGCTCAAGGCCATGACCGAACGAGAGGGAGCCGCGAACGAGCCGGGTGCTGCCACCACCGCAGGGGGCGCGAATGGCCGCGTGGCTGTTACGGCTGGAGGCCACGAGGTCGTTGCCGAGAACCTCAACGCCTACTACGGCACCTTCCAAGCGGTACACAATGCGACGGTGCGGTTCGCGGCAAACGAGGTGACCGCGATCATCGGCCCCTCCGGCTGCGGGAAGTCGACGCTGGTGCGCTGCATCAATCGCATGCACGAGGAGATCGCCGGCGCGCACGCTGACGGCTCGATCACGCTGGACGGTTACGACATCTACGGTCCCGGCGTTGACGTCAGCACCGTGCGGCGCGTGATCGGCATGGTCTTCCAGAAGGCAAACCCGTTCCCGACGATGTCGGTCTTCGATAACGTGGCGTCGGGCCTGCGCCTCGCCGGGTTCAGGCGCGGTCGCGACCTGCGCGACCGCGTCGAGCGGGCGCTGAACGCGGTCGGTCTCTGGGATGAGGTCAAGGATCGTCTCGGCCGCCCCGGCATCGGTCTCTCCGGCGGCCAGCAGCAGCGCCTCTGCATCGCTCGGACGATCGCGGTCGAGCCCGAGGTCATCCTGATGGACGAGCCCTGTTCGGCGCTCGACCCGGTGGCGACGCTGAAGATCGAAGAGCTGATCGACGAGCTCAAGTCGAAGTACACGATCGTGATCGTCACCCACAACATGCAGCAGGCCGCGCGAGTTGCGAACTCGACCTTGTTCATGCTCGACGGCGAGCTGGTCGAGCATGGTCCGACGACTGAGATCTTCACCAAGCCGAAGGATGAGCGGACAGAGCGCTACGTGACTGGTAAGTTCGGTTGATGATCGAGACTCGACGTAACTTCCATGAGAGCCTCCGGCGGCTGGAGGAGCAGACGCTGGGTGGGCTCGACCTGGTGGTGGAGGCGCTTGACCGCGCGGTCGAGGCGGTCCAGTTCCAGGATGTCGAGCTTGCGCAGATGGTGACCGCGGACGACGACCGCATCGACGGCCGCTACCTGGAGGTCCACCAAGGCCTTTTGTCGTTGCTGGCGCGCCAGGCGCCGGTGGCCTCCGATCTGCGCCTTGTGGCGGCGCTGTTACACACGGTCAGGTCGGTCGAGCGGATGGGCGACCAGTGCGCCGACATCTCGAAGCTGATCCCGCTGTCCGGCTTCGACGCGCCGAAGGACAAGGAGATGCTCGACGCGATCGCGCGCATGGGGCTGCTCGTACGGGCCGAGGTGCTGGACACGCGCTCGTCGTTTGCCGAGCGCAACGTCGACATCGCTGGAGACCTGCTGCGCCAGGACGCGGAGATCAACTCGCTGAACCGGGCGATCTTCCGGCGGGCGGTCGAGGTCGGCGACAACCCCGACCTGCGCGAGTGGGGGATGTTCATGGTGCTCGTCGCGCGGGCGCTCGAGCGGATCGGCGACAACGCGATCGAGATCGCCGAGCAGACGGTGTTCGTGGTCTCGGGACTGTTCCGCGAGTTCCCGGACCTGCCGAACACGCCTCAGGGGAAGCTTGGCGAGTGAGCCTGCGGGCGCGCCCGCTGGCGCGCCCCACGACCGCCGCGCAGCAGCCGTAGGACGCCGCGCAGGTCGCCGAGCGCGGTCGGGACGATTCGGACGCGGGAGTCGGGGTCCTCGATCCAGTCGACCGCGACCTCGTGGATCCGCATGCCCTGACGTTGGGCGGTGATCAGCAGCTCAGTGTCGAAGAACCAGCCGTCGTCAACGATCTCTGGCAGCAGCGCCGCGGCGGCCTCCGCCCGGATCGCCTTGAAGCCGCACTGGGCGTCGCTGAACAGCGCGCGGAGGACGGCGCGCAGGATCAGGTTGTAGCCGAGTGAGACCAGCGCGCGCCGGAAGCTGCGCTCCACGCTCGCACCCGGCAGCAGGCGCGAGCCGATCGCAAGCTCGCTGTGACCCGCGAGCAGCGGGGCGACCAGCGGTGCCAGCGCCCGCAGGTCGGTTGAGAGGTCGACGTCCATGTAGGCGAGCACGCGGGCGTTGCCGGCGGCCCAGGCCGCCTTCAGCGCTTGTCCACGCCCCTTCTGTTCGAGCCTCATGTAGCTCACGCCCGGCAGCGACTCTGCCAGCGCACGTCCAACCTGTTCGGTGTTGTCGCTGCTGGCGTTGTCGGCGATCGTCACCCGCCAACTGAACGTGGCCTCGGTGCTCAGGAACTCATGCAAGCGCGGCAGCGAGACCGGCAGCGCGCGCTCCTCGTTATAGACGGGGAGGACGACCTCGACGTCAGCCGGGTCGATGCCGGCGCTTGAGGCGAGCATGCGGCTCGCCTCAGGCAGTGTCGCGATCGTGAGAGGGTTGTCTGTGAAGCCGTTCGACATAGCTGCGCTCCGGGATAGTGGTCGCTGCGCTTGTCGTAAGCCTTGGTGATCTTTATCGGAATGCCGTCAAAGATCACCAAGCACTGGAACAGAGAACCCTATGCGGCGGTGACCGACGGCACCTCGCTTCCGTCCTTGGTGGTGGCGAGCGTCACGGCGCCCAGCAGGCTCGACGCCCGCGGCAGCAGTGGCAGCAAATAGGCCTGAGTGGTGTGATAGACATCCGGTTTGCCGTACCAAGGGCCGTTCTTACGCTGGTTCTCCGCGTCGAGCTCGGCGTACCAGCCGCCGCGTTCCTGATCGACCAGGTGCGCTTGCGCGAATTCCCAGAAGCGGCGGTACCACTGTTCGTAGAAGCTCTTGGCGGTGAGTCGCCACAGGTACGACGAGGTCTGGATGCCTTCGCAGATCGGCCACCAGTAGTGGTCAGAGTTAGCCGGCGCGCCGTCCCAGTCGAGCGTGTAGGCGAGGCCGCCGTGTTCTTGGCTCCAGCCGTCGCGGACCGCGCGGGCATAGAGTGACTCGGCCGCCTCCAAATGCCAGCCGGCGCTCTGCCCGGTGGCGGCGGCAGTGCCGAGGACCAGCCGAGCCCACTCGAGCGCGTGGCCGACCGTAGCGCCGTAAGGGCGGAATGGATCGTCGGGCTTGTCGCGGTTGTAGTCGAGGTGCGGCTGCCAGTCCTCGTTGTAATGTTCCGGCAGCAACCAGCCGTGGCTGCGGGCGAAGCCATCGATGAGCTTCTGCGCGATGCGGTCCGCGCGCACGGCGAGATCGATCCGGCCGGTGGCGGCTGCGGCCGCGAGCAGCGCCTCGCAGCTGTGCATGTTGCTGTTGGCGCCGCGGTAGCCGTCCAGTGACTGCCAGGTGCGATCGAAGTCCTCGCGCATCGCGCCGGCCGTCTCGTCCCAGAAGTGCGCGTCGATGGTCGCCAGCACGTCATCGAGCAGGGCCTGCGCGCTGCTGTGACCGGCGACGAGCGCTCCTGACGCGGCCAGCAGGACATGGGCGTGGTTATAGGCGGCTTTGCCGCTATCGGTCGCGCCGTCGTGGTTCACGGCGTTGAAGTAGCCACCGCGCTCACGGTCGCGATGCCGCTCCCACAGCGCTCGCAGACCCAGCTCCACGATCGTTCTCGCGCCAGGGAGGCCGAGCCTCTCGGCGGCCGCGTAGATGTGGACGGTGCGGGCGACGTCAAGGAGTTGCTGGCCCTGAGCCAGCGCTGCCTCCGTCTGCAGCGGCCGGCCGGCGTCATCGAGCGTGTAGAACCAGCCGTCGGCGGATACGCTGGTGCGACAGAACCGTAGGTTCGTGAGTGCCTGCTCGAGCAGCCAGTGCCGGTGCAGTGGGCTCCCGAGCCAGGTCGAATTCGAGGTTGCGTCATCCGTATCGAGATCACTCATCGACTACTTCTTCCTCCGGGTGGGTTGACGCTGAGCGGGTCGACTTGGTCTGCGCATTGGCCGGGTTGGTCTGCGTAGCGCGCGGGTTGGTCTGCGAAGTGCGCGGCTTGGTCTGCGAAGTGCGCGGTGGCGACGGTGAAAGCTCGCCGGAGCCGCGCTTAACGAAGGTGGTGGGGACGACAACGTGACGCCCGGGGCCACCTGCTCCGGAGATCCGCTCCATCAGCAGCTCGAACGCCTTGCGGCCGATCTCGGCTGAGTCCTGGCGGTTGACGGTGATCGCCGGATTGAGGCTGTCGGCCATCGGGAAGTCGTCGAAGGCGATCACCGCGATGTCCGGGCGCTGCGCGGCCCGCAGCGCCTTGACAACCGCCAGCGAGGCGAAGGCGTTGGCGGTCAGGATTGCGGTGGCAGGCTCTGCCTGTGCCAGCAGGGCGTGGACCTCGGAATCGGCTTGCGCGTGGAGCTTCGGCAGCGACACGATCAGCGACTCGTCGACCTCGATGTCTGCGTCGGCGAGCGCGAGCCGGTAGCCGTCGGCACGAGCCCTCAGCGGGTAGCGAGTCAGGTGCGTGGCGATGAAGCCGATGCGACGGTGGCCGTGGGCGATGAGCTGCCCGGTGGCGAAGCGCCCGGCGGCGATGTTGTCAATGCCGACCGTGTCGGTGGTGGCGACGATGCCGGGGCGGTCGACGAACACGACCGGTACGCCGTGCGGCCCGAGGCGGAACTCCTCGTGCTCGTAGTCGAGATGGCAGGGGACGATCAGCATGCCGCGCGGCGAGCGCTCCAGTACCGCGTTGACGACCGCACGTTCCTGCTCGGCCGTCTCACCGGCGCTGGCGATGACCACGACCATCCCGGCTCCGCGGGCCGCCTCCTCGACCGCGTCGGCGACACCGGCGAAGAACGGGTCGCTGATCGACTCGAGGATCAGCCCGACCGCGTTATCCGAGCCGGTGCGCAGCGAGCGCGCCAGTGGATTGACGCGATAGCCGAGCTCCGTGATCGCCGCCTGAACGCGCGCGGCGGTACTCTCGGCGACACCGTCGTCGCCGTTGGTGACGCGCGAGACCGTCTTAATCGAGACGCCGGCGACCTGAGCAACGTCGCGAATTGTCGGCTTACGAGTCATGCGTCGACGCCACCGATGCGGCAAGGTGCCGGCGCGGCGAGCGGAAGCGTGTGGTCCGCCCTGAAGCTGGATTCGATGGTCAGCATGGTTGCGTTTGTAGAAGATCCATCGCGCGGACGCCACTGAAACGCTTGAAAGGCGCTCCGCTGGAGGCGATCGCTCTGAACTGCGGTGTTGTCACTGCTGCTATCCCTGCAATCCGTTGGAAAGTAGTGAAGGTGAAAATGCTTGTCTTTGTCCTGGTGTCGGATGCCACCCGCGACACCGGACACCGTCTTCCCTGAAGGGAGCCGATCCCCCCGGCCTGCGCTGGTGGGTGAGGTTGATCGGACCTGCTGTGGCCCAGCGTGCGCTGGGCCACAGCAGTGCCGTGATCAACCTAGTTCATAGATGTCTTGTAGAAGTACTTCGAGACGCTCGGCTCCGACGCCGTCGCGGTTGTCGCGATTACGTTCGGCACCTGGGTGAACGCTGGGATCTTCGAGGATTTGCCGGTCAGCTTGTCGTAGGCGTACTCGACGGCAAGTTTGCCCTCTAGTGCGGGCTGCTGCATGACCAGCACGTTGATCGCGCCGCTCTTCAGCAGCTTCACGTTCTCCGGATCGGCGTCGTAGGCGGCGACGTAGACCTTCCCAGACTTGCCAGCGGACGAGATCGCCGTGCCGGCGCCCTGCGCGCCGTAGATGTTGGTGGCAAACACGCCCACGAGGTCCGGATGTGCGAGCAGCACATCCCGCACCTGGCTCTCGGCCGTGCTCGGGTTGTCGTTGTAGTACTCGGTTGAGACGAGCTTCATGTTCGGATACTTCTTGATCTGCGTAGCGAAGCCCTGCAGACGCGCATCGGTCGTGGAGACGCCAGGCTGGACGCTTTCGTCCGCCACGTCGCCTTTGTAATGGGCAAGCTTGGCGATAGCCTCAGCCGCGGCCTCGCCGCCCTGGATGTTGTCGGAGGTGATCCGCGCGTCCAGGAGGCTCGTGTCGTTGATCTGCGTATCGACAGCGAACACCGGGATGTTGGCGTTCACGAACTTCTGGATCGGCGCCTTCAGCGCGGTGACGTCCGTGGGGGCGATCAGCAGGGCATCCGGATGCTTGGCCAGCAGCGCGTTGACGACCGGCGTTTGCGTCTCTGCGGTGAAGGCGTTACCACCCTGCCAGGTCAGCGTAACGCCGAGCTTCTTCGCCTCAGCCTTAGCCCCCACTCCCATCGTGATGTAGAATGGGTCGGTAGTCAGCCCAGGTACTAGTGCGATCGTGTAATGCTTATGTGTGCTGCCACTCGACGACGAGCTGCCGCAGGCAGCGAGGCTAACTGCCACGGCTGCCACCGCCGCGGCGCCGGCGGTGTACCTAAACCAAGCCGCGTGCGACCTTTTACTGCTACGTAACATAGCACTCCTCCACTACTACATTGATGTAATGCTTGGTGCCTGAAACTGCTATTTCTCATCGCCTGACTGCAGGCGAATGTGGTCGAAGCCGGCGGCAGCGACTACGATGGCGCCAATCGCGACCTGCTGCCAGAAAGCCTGGACATTGATCAGCACCAGGCCGGTGGTCAGGACCGACATGATCGCGGTGCCGATCAAGGTGCCGAACATCGTGCCCCGGCCGCCCCAGAGGCTGGCGCCGCCGATCACGCAAGCAGCGATCGCGTACATCTCGTCGTTGTAGCCAGCGAGTGGCGACGCCGACGAGAAGTCGGCGGTGACCAGCAGGCCAGCGACGCCGCAAAGCAGCCCGGCGAGCCCGTAGACATAAACCAGGTGACGGTCGACGTGGATGCCCGAGCGGCGAGCTGCAACCTCATTTGAGCCGACCGCGTAGGTGTGGAGCCCAAAGCGCGTGCGCGCCAGGATGATCCCGCACACGAGCGTGAGCGCTAGCGCAATCAGGACTGGGAGTGGCAACCAGCCATGAAACAGGGTGGTTGTTCCCAAGTCACTGACGAAGTTCGGGAGCGTCGTGATCTCAGTGCCGTGGTGCAATACGTCAGTCGCGCCGGTGATTGCTGTCATCGAGCCGAGGGTGACGATCATCGGCGGTAACTTCCAGCGCGAGATGATAAGCCCGTTCACCAGACCTACCGCTAGCCCGGTGACCAGCATGATCGCGATCCCGACAAGTACTACGGCAGTCACGCTGTTGTGCCCGGACAGCATCTCCTGCATGACAACCGAACCGGCCATCGCGGAGAATCCAAGGATCGCGCCAACCGAGATGTCGATCCCGGCGGTGATGATCACGAAGGTTTCGGCGACGGCGAGGATCAGATACTCAACCCCGTAGTCGGCGGTCGATATCCACGCGGCTTTTGTCAGCATCGATGGTGTAAGGACCTCGAACAGCAGGACGATCAACACCAGGACGCCCAGCGTCCAGAAGGAGCCAACGCGCGACATGAACCGCTGGAAGAACGGCACCGATCCCTCGAGCTGGTAGCTCAGCTCGGCTGAGCCCGCGGTTGCCTCTGTGGCTCTGTGTGCGCCAGCTCCTGCCGTCTTTGCGGCATCGCCTTCGGTCAGCTCTTCCGATGGCTTCTTAGTGGTGCTCATAGGTATTCCTCAGCTCTTCTTGGCAGCGAGCGCAGAGCCCGTGATCCAGCCGACGACGTCGTCGATCGCGCACTCTTCCGGTCGTAGATCCGCGACGATCTCGCCGTGAAAGAGAACGTTGATGTGGTGGCAGATGTCGTAGACCTGGGGGATGTTGTGGCTGATCAAAAGGACCGCCATACCCTCAGCGGCGATCGTCTTGGTCAGCTCCGCGACCTGTTGTTGTTGCTCGACGCCAAGCGCGGCGGTCGGCTCATCGAGCAGCACGACGCGCGATCCCCAGCCGATCGCGCGGCCGACGGCCACCGCCTGACGCTGACCGCCGGATAGCTGGTCGGCCCGGTGTGAGACGCCAGGCATGCGAATCTTTGTGCGGTCGAGGTCTTCACGTGCCTTCCTGGCCATGTATTTGCGGTCAAGCCAACCGAGCAGACGCAGCGGGCCGCCGACGGCCTTCTCACGACCGAGGAAGATGTTCTGCCAGACGTTCAGGTCGGGCGCCAGGGCAAGGTCCTGGTAAACGGTCTCGATGCCGGCGTTGCGAGCTTCGATCGGGGACTTGAAGTCGATCTCCTGACCATCCAGCAGCACCGTTCCCGAAGTTCTCTGGAGCGCACCGCAGATGATGTGGACGAGTGTCGACTTGCCTGCCCCGTTGTCGCCGACCAGGCCAACGATCTCGCCAGCGCGGATCGACATGCTGACTCCGCGTAACACATGGAGATTGCCGTACCGCTTAGTAATGTCACGGACTTCAATCCGTGGGATATCCAACTCCGGCTGCGCGGAATTAGTGGGCGCAGGCCCATCCATAGGGTTCTCCTCTCGCTCATTGACAACGATATCCGACAACGTTGTCATTGGCTAAAGTATCAATGCCCTCCGGGGCTGTCAAGACGAGAATGTTGATGTTGCATGAAGCGCGCTGTACGCCGTGTGAAGCGGCAGTGACCGTCGCCCGGACGCGCCGTCGTCGTCGGGACGTGTCGTCGTCGTGTGCTCGCTCCGTCCGGGCCGAGTGGCTTCTTTGGCACTGTGGGTACTCATGTGATAGTTGGAGTGCCAAAGAACGCTGAGGCGGAGCCGCGGGTCGGGGGTGGGCGAACCGCGGACGGGGCGATGCGTGGGACGAGCGGGCGCGAGCCCGAACGTGCGTGCGAGACGGAGACGCGAAGACGCGAAGACGCGAAGACGCGAAGACGCGGAACGAGCGTGCGCGTGGCCGCCGACGCGTTCGCGCCGACAGCGATCAGGCGCAAGCGCCATCCTGGGTGAGGCGCGACGGCGCGCCCAGTCTAGTATTTTCTACATCTGAGTTAGGTAAACCAATGCAATCGCTGCGAGAGGAGCGTTGATGGCCTACGTGATCGCGGAGCCGTGCGAAGGCACCAAGGACACGTCCTGCACTGAAGTCTGTCCTGTGGACTGCATCCACCCGACGCCAGAGGAGAAGGACTTCGATTCCTTCGACCAGCTGTTCATCGACCCGGATGAGTGCATCGACTGCGACGCGTGCGTCGAGGCGTGCCCGGTTGACGCCATCTTCGCCGAGGATCAGCTTCCTGACGAATGGCGGCGCTACGCACAGATCAATGCCGATCACTTCCGGGTCGCGCACTAGGCGCTGAGACGCGGCGCTTGTCGCTACGGCGACTTGGCCCGGGAGTAGCGGTGGCGCTGGCCGTGGCTGTGGGCGGCTGCGGCAGCGCGACTCACACCGGTTCGCAGACCGGCGCGAACACGGTCGTTGCCGTAACCGGGACGCGCGCCGGCACGGGGACCGCCGGCACGGGGACGGTGCCCGGCGCCGGCAACGCAGCCGTCCCGGCGCGGCTCCAGGTCGCGTACACGGCGCAGCGTCGAGATCCGGGCGGCAAGCAGGTCTGGACGCTGCGGTGCGATCCGACCGGTGGCAGCCACCCTCTGGCCGCGGTTGCCTGCAGTGAGCTTGCGGCCCATCCGCAGCTGCTGCTCGGATCTGGCCGCGGCCAGATTCGCTGCATGCTCGTGATTGCCAACGGGCCGACCGTGGCGGTGACCGGGACGGTCGAAGGTAAACGCGTCCGCTACAGCCCCAGCTCGGCGTGCGATCCCGCTTGGAACGAGTTGCGCGTCTTGCTGACGGGCTCACGCGCGAAGTCCGGCTGACCGCCTAGCGTTTTCAGGCGATGGCTGCCGACGATCCAACCGACGCTCACGCCCCCGGACCGACCGGGGCCGAGAACCTGCCCGACGCCAACGCCTTCGGACCGACCGGGGCCGAGAACCTGCCCGACGCCAACGCCTTCGGACCGACCGGGGCCGAGAACCTGCCCGACGCTCACGGCCCCGGGCCAACCGGGGCTGCTGGTCTAGCCGACGCTGACGCCTTCGGGCCGGTCGGGGTCGCTGATCTGACCGACGCCGTCGGCACGGTCCACGCCGTTGCCGGGCCGGACGCTCGGATCGTGTCGCTGGTGCCGAGCATCACCGAGCTGCTCTGTGACCTTGGTCTTGCCCATGAGCTTGTCGGCCGCACCCGCTTCTGCATTCACCCCAGTGCGCTCGTCGACTCGATTCCTGTGGTGGGCGGCACCAAGGACGTCGACATCGAACGAGTACGAGCGCTGGCGCCGACCCACGTGATCGTCAACGTCGAGGAGAACCGCCGCGAGACTGCTGCCGCGCTCGCCGAGTTCGTGCCGGATCTGATCGTCACCGCGCCGCGGGCGCCGGTCGACAACCTCGGGCTCTACCGGCTGCTGGGCGCGATCTTCGGCCGCCAAGACGAGGCGGCGTTGCTGACCCGGCAGTTCAAGCTGGAGCTACAGGCGCTGCAGCGACAGCCGCTCCCTGAGCGGCGCGTCGTCTGCCTGATCTGGCGTCATCCGTGGATGATGGCCGGGCCGGACACCTATATCGCCGCGATGCTCGGCCTGTTGCACTGGCGCATCGGTGTGGCTGCGCCAGCGGGCGCAGCCACCGCACCGTACCCACGCGTCGACCCCGCCAGCTTCGGCGACTCGCTCGACCGCGTCCTGCTCAGCACCGAGCCGTACCGCTTTGGCCGGCACTACGTCGAGGAGCTGCAGGTCTTGCTTCCCGATACGCCGGTTTCGCTGATCGACGGTGAGATGCTTGCCTGGTACGGCAGCCGTGCGATCCCCGCACTGCGCTACCTCGCGAACTACGCGCGCGCCGCGGCGGACGCCTGATCGAGCTGGGGGCCATGGCGCCACAGGCCCTCGCCGAGCACCAGTGCGAGGCCACCGGCGGCCCAGGCCGCGAGGAGCCAGGCGCACGTGGCCACGCCGTGATTGCCGAAATAGACAGTGCCGGTTAAGGCCTGCAAACCGCGCGAGGTTGGCAGGATGGGTGTCAACGCACGCCATAGGCCCGGCACGAAGCGCGTTGCGCCGAGCGGACCGCCGCTCGCAGGCAGACCGAGGAGCAGGAACAGCAGCACCGCGATCGCCGCGCCGGCAGGCTTCAGGCGGGTGAGTCCCGCCGTCGACGCTGCCAGTGCCAACGCCAGCAGCGCGGTCAACCCCCAGAGGCCGAGGAAGTGCCCGCTCACCGCGCCGATCACGGGGCCGACCAGCAGCGTCACGCCGAGGCCGAGCACGATCGTGCCGAGGCCGAGCACGATCGTGCCGAGGACGAGCACGGCGGCGTGGAAGCGAGCGGGCGCGCCGCGACCGATCAGCGTCGTCGCGGCCCCAAGCATGATGCCCGGCATCAGCGTGCTCAGCATCGCGAAGAACAGCGCGAGCCCACGATTGTCGCTGGCCGGCAGCGGGACAAGGTCGTGGACGCTCATGCTCAGCTGCGCGGCGCCCGCAATTGAGCTTGCAGCCGTGGTGAGGAACGAGCTGGTCGCGGTGCCGTCTGCGCCGGCGCTCAACAGTGTCAGCGACCGGTCGCCGAGCACGAACGCGCCGTCGACGTCGCGGCCGCGGATTGCCGTCGCCGCCGCCCCGACGCTGGGATACGTCTTGAGCGCGATCGCGCCTGGCAGGTGGGTCCGCAGCTCATCCTGGATCTGTGTGGTCGCGCCCGCTGGCGCGACCACTGCCACGGGCATCCCGTGGGGGCTGAGCTGATGGAAGGCGCCGATCATTGCGGCCGCGAGGAAGCAGGCGAAGGCCACCGCGACAACGGCGGCGATGCTCATACGGCGCTTGGCTTGGCTCATCTCAACCTCCTTGCGTGACCCTCCAGGCGTGACTCTCGGTGCGGTCGCATGAGGCTGCGCGCCCTGGTCAACGCTTGTTGACCTTCGCGTAGCCTAGTGCGATGCAGGACTTAAGTCAACGCGCGTTGGCCTAAAGTCATGGGTCATGGCGGGGCAACCGGACGGTCAATCGAGCAGTCGAGCTGATGGACAATCGCGATCGCAGCGGACGCGGGCCGCGATCCTGGCAGCGGCCCGTGAGCAGTTCGCGGCCGTTGGCTTCCAGCGCGCCACGATCCGTTCGATCGCGGCGGCGGCGGGGATCGACCCGGCGATGGTGATGCGCTACTTCGGTTCGAAGGCGGGGTTGTTCGCTGCCGCCACCGACATCGAGCTGGGCCTGCCGGTGTTCGACGGGGCGGCGCGGTCGGAGATTGCGGCGCGGCTTGTCCGGCATTTCATCTCGCTGTGGGAGAGTCGGCTTGCCGACGGGGCCCTGATCGCGACCCTCCGCAACGCCGCTACCGACGAGCGTGCGGCGGCCGTCGTGCGGCGGATCTTCGCCGAACAGGTCGCGGCGCCGCTGAAGGCGGTGCTCGGCGGCTCCGATATCGAGCGCCGCGCGGCGCTGATTGGCTCGCAGATGTTGGGAATGGCGCTGTGCCGCTATATCTTGCGGATCGAGCCGCTCGTACGCGCTACCCCCGAGCAGCTGGTCGCCGCACTCGAGCCCACGGTCCGCCACTACCTCGAGGATCCGCTTGAGTGACATGAGAAACGACGCGAGCGTTCCGGACGACAACTGCTGGGAGGCGCTGCTGGCGCCAGCGGGGATTTGCCGGCAATGTCGGTACGCGCTGCTCACTCGCACGCGCCGCGGCCCCGTGTACGTACGCTGCGGCCGGGCGGCCACCGACCCGCGGCTACGCAAGTACCCGCGCTTGCCGCTCAGCGAGTGCGTCGGCTTCGAGCCGTTGGAATCCGGCGTCGATCCTGTGTAACTTCATTGACACCCTTCGAGGGACACACCCTTGGAGAGACTTCGCAAACCACACGAACCAAGGCCTATCTTCCGATGACAGTCGAGACCTCATCCGCCGGTCGTGACAGCGTCACGACCCAGCCGAGCTGGAACCCGCAGCAGCCGAGCGCAATGCCGTTCGGTCGCTACAGCCACCTCGCGGATCGACTGCACCCGGAACTTCCGGATCGGCAGTGGCCGGATCGCCGGATCGAGCGAGCACCGCTTTGGGTACCCGTGGACCTGCGCGACGGCAACCAGGCGCTGATCGAGCCGATGGACCCACGGCGCAAGCAGCGCCTCTTCGACCTGATGGTGCGGATCGGCTTCAAGGAGATCGAGGTCGGCTATCCGGCTGCGAGCGAATCGGACTTCTCATTCATTCGCCAGCTGATCGAGCGTGACCAGATCCCCGAGGACGTCACGATCGTGGTGCTCACCCCGGCCCGGGCGGAGCTGATCGACCGCACGATGGAGGCGCTGCAGGGGGTGCCGAGGGCGATCGTGCATCTCTACAACGCGGTTGCGCCGCTCTGGCGCAGCACCGTGTTCGGGCTCGATGTCGCCGGCACGAAGCAGCTTGCGGTGGAAGGGGCCCGGGCGATCGCTCAAAGCGCCGAGGGGCTCGAGAACCGGATTCGCTACGAGTACTCGCCGGAGGCGTTCAGCCAGACTGAGCGCGAGGTTTCCGCCGAGATCTGCAACGCGGTGATCGGCGCCTGGGAGCCGACGCCGGAGCGGCCGGTGATCATCAACCTGCCCGCCACCGTCGAGTCGGCCGGCCCGCACGTCTACGCGGACCAGATGGAGTGGATGGACCGCAACCTCGCGCGGCGGGACGCGGTGATCCTCTCGACCCACCCGCACAACGACCGCGGCGAGGCGGTCGCGGCGACCGAGCTGGCGCTGATGGCCGGCGCGCAGCGGGTTGAGGGCTGCCTCTTCGGCAACGGCGAGCGCACCGGCAACGTGTGCCTGATCACGCTGGCGTTGAACCTCTACACGCAGGGCGTTGACCCGCAGCTCGACCTCTCCGACATCGACGATCTCGTCGGAACCGTCGAGTACAGCAACCGGCTGCCGGTGAGCCAGCGTCACCCGTACGCCGGCGAGCTTGTCTACACCTCGTTCTCCGGCACCCACCAGGACGCGATCAACAAGTCCTTCAAAGCCCGCGAGAAGCGCAGCGCGGAGACCGGCATCCCGGTCGGCGAGCTGCCGTGGGAGATGCCGTATCTGCCAATGGATCCACGCGACGTCGGGCGCAGCTACGAGGCTGTGATCCGCGTCAACAGTCAGTCCGGGAAGGGTGGGATCGCCTACCTCTTGACCAGCGACCACGGGCTCGAGTTGCCGCGTCCGCTACAGGTCGAGTTCTCGGCGCAGATCCAGCCGATCGCCGACCAGGAGGGCGGCGAGATCGCCTCGCAGATCATCTGGCAGATCTTCGAGAGCACCTACATCCGGCCCGAGAGCGCACACGTGGTGTTGCGCTCGAGCCGCACGACGCAAACCAGCGAGAACGAGCACAGCGTCGAGGCGAGCGTGCTGATCGACGGTCGCGAGCGGACGATCTCCGCGACCGGCTCGGGCCCGCTCGATGCGTTTGTCGCCGCGCTCGGCACGGCTGGCTACGAGCTCTCGATCGAGCAGTACCACGAGCATGCGATCGGCACCGGCTCGGACGTGAACGCCGCCGCCTACATCCAGGTCCGTCATGACGGCGAGATCGCGTGGGGCGTCGGCATCGACCGCTCGATCATCACGGCCTCGATGCACGCGCTACTGGCGGCGCTGGCGCGCGCGATGGCCGCCAAGGTCGCCTGAGCCCAGGCGAGAGGCACCGGGCCGCGACTTGCGTAAGACGCAGCCGGCGTCCGCACGGCCGCGCGTGCCAGTCGAGATTGTCAGTTCAGGCTGAGCAGCCTAGACTGACGATTATGGTCGATCATCACGAGCCCTCAGCACCCACGGAAATCGCAGAGTCCGCCGGGGACCTGCCAACGCCCGAGCAGGCGGCCGCCACGCTGCGAGCGACGCTCGGCCCGCTCTACCGGCAGCTACGCCAGGCTCACGACGGGGGCAACCTGAGCATGCCGGAGAGCTCGGCGCTCAGCCGGCTCGAGCGCGGCGGGCCGATGCCGGCCGCGGACCTGGCGAAGCTCGAGCGCATCAGCCCACAATCGATCGCCGCAACGCTGCAGCGTCTCGAAGCCCGCGGCCTCGTCCAGCGGGCACCCGATCCCACCGACGGCCGCCGCGTGATCCTCTCGCCGACCGACAGCGGACGCGACGCGGTCCACGCGAGGCGCGCCCGGCGCCAGGAACGCCTGACCCGGGCACTGGCGCAGTTGTCCGGTCCTGAGCGCGCGCAGCTGGTGTCCGCACTACCGCTGTTGCAGCGGATCGCGGACGCGATCTGACGATGGCCGCGCCCGAGGCAGCACAGCGCTCCGTGGGGGTTGGCGACTCCTACAAGTGGGTCGCGCTGGCCAACACAACGGCAGCGGTGTTCATGAGCCAGCTCGACGGCTCGATCGTGCTGATCGCGCTGCCGGCGATCTTCACAGGGATCCACCTCGATGCCCTGTCGACGTCGAGCATCGGCTACCTGCTCTGGATGATCATGGGCTACCGGTTGGTGCAGGCGGTGCTGGTGGTGACGGTCGGACGTCTCGGCGACATGTACGGTCGCGTGCGCATCTACAACGCGGGCTTTGTTGTTTTCACGGTCTCTTCGGTACTGCTGTCGTTCGATCCGTTCACCGGTGGTCACGGAGCGCTGTGGCTGATCATCTGGCGGTTCCCGCAGGCGGTCGGCGGCTCGATGCTGACCGCGAACTCGGCGGCGATCCTGACCGACGCCTTTCCCGACGAGCAGCGCGGGCTGGCGCTCGGCACGAACCAGGTGGCTGGCCTGGCGGGCATGTTCATCGGCCTGGTCGCCGGCGGCCTGCTGGCCGCCTGGGACTGGCGCGCGGTCTTCTGGGTGAACGTGCCGGTTGGCATCTACGGCACGGTCTGGGCGTACCTGAAGCTGCGCGAGACCGGTGAACGTCACCACAGCTCCATCGACTGGTGGGGCAACGCCACCTTCGCCGCCGGACTATCCGCGATCCTGGTCGCCTCGACCTACGGAATCCAGCCGTACGGCGGCCACACGATGGGCTGGACGGATCCGTGGGTGGTCGCGGGCCTGGTGGGTGGCACCTTGCTGCTGGTGTGGTTCGTGCTGGTCGAGCGCCGCGCGCGGGCGCCGATGATCAACCTCGGTCTCTTCCGACTGCGCGCGTTCAGCGCCGGGAACGTGGCCGGCTTCGCAATGTCGTTGGCGCGCGGCGGGCTGCAGTTTATGATCGTCATCTGGCTGCAGGGGATCTGGTTGCCGCTCCACGGCTACAGCTTCAGCCAGACGCCGCTGTGGGCCGGCATCTACATGCTGCCACTGACCGTCGGCTTCCTGATTGCGGGACCGGTCTCCGGCGCCCTGTCGGATCGCTTCGGCTCGCGCGGGATCGCGACCGCCGGCGCGGCGATCTCGGCGCTCGCGTTCCTCGGCCTGATGGTCCTGCCGGTCAATTTCCCCTACCTGACATTCGCGCTGCTGCTGGTGCTGATCGGTGTCTCCACCGGTATGTTCGCCTCGCCGAACTCCTCCTCGATCATGGGCAGCGTCCCGGCTGCTGTTCGCGGCGTGGCTTCGGGCATGCGCTCCACCTTCCAGAACGCGGGCACCGCGATCTCGATCGCCGTCTTCTTCACGCTGGTGATCAGTGGCGTGTCGCACAGCCTGTCGAGCGCGCTTGGCAGCGGCCTGATCGCGCATGGTGTGCCGCTCGCACTTGCCCACCGGCTTGAGGCGGTGCCGGCGGTGACCAGCCTGTTCGGCGCGATGCTCGGGATCAACCCGCTCGCCCATCTACTCGCGAGCCACGGGGCATACGCCTATGTCGGCGCCTCCGGGCGAGCGGCGCTGACCTCGCGGACATTCTTCTCGCACCTGATCTCAGCGCCGTTCCACACCGGCCTGGTCATCGCGTTCGCCGTCTCGGCGGGGTTGTCAGTGCTGGCGGCGCTTGCCTCGCTGATGCGAGGCGAACGCCCGCAGTCGAGTACGCCGTAGGTCTGGCCCTTACTGGGGCCGAGCCGGTCAGACGCCATTGACCGGTTCGGCCAGGTAGCGCTCGCAGGTGGGGGTCAGCACTGCGGCAACGGCGGCGGACGCTATTGCCGCCAGCGTCAGGCGTCCGACACAGACGACACATTGACGGCCTGGAACCACGCCGCCTCCTTGGCCTTCTGTGGCGAGTGTGGAAAAAATTCTGCTCGTCTGCCGTCAAAAACGCTTGTGAACACACCAAGACTGTGTGAAGAGCTCTATAGCCGATACTGCACTACTTGCACTGCTAGCCAACGATGTGCTTCTGGCAGTGAACACTCTGGCCATGATTTTGCGCTGGGGGCCGTGGAGCCATGGCAGGAAAGGTCGGACCGGAGCCAGAAGACTCCTGGATGGAGCCGGACTCCGGCAAAGAGGTTCTATGTCTGGGCGCTGCTTCCGCGAGGAGCGGCGAGCGCGACCTCTTGTTCCTATACGAAGCAGCGATGACAGCGCCATGAAGGTCCGAGAGGCGATCCAATTGGTTGAGGCGGACGGCTGGCGGCAGGTCCGTCAGACGGGTGATCATCGTCACTACCGGCACCCGACAAAGCCCGGAACCGTCACGATCCCCGGCCACCCGCGCGATACCCTGGCACCTAAGACCGAAGCAAGCATTCTGAGACAAGCTGGCCTGCGATGAGCGTTCCCGATCCCAACAAGTACCTGATCCTCATCGAGCACGCCGAGTCCAATTACTCGGCGTGGTCGCCAGACTTGCTCGGTTGCGTTAGTACCGGCGCGACCATCCCGGAGACGATCGCCAACATGCGCGAGGCGATTGCCGGCCACCTGCAGGTCATGAGCGAATATGGCGACACGATCCCGGAACCCAGCGGGCCTGGGATCTACATCGAAGCCTCAGATGCGGCGGTTCAGGCGGCTGCCTAACCCTCTGGTTGTCGAGGGCCCCTGAGTACATAGGGGGCGCGAAGGCGCCCGCGCCGTCAGGCGCTGGCGCGTTCCAGCACGACTATCGGGATCTCGCGGCTGGTGCGGCGCTGGTAGTCGTCGTAGGCAGGCCAGGTCTCGACCATCGCCTGCCACATCGCCGGCTTCTCCGTCGGCGTGGCGACGCGGGCACGGGCGGGGAAGCGCTCGCCCTTGATCTGCACCTTCACGTCGGGGTCGGCCTGCAAATTCAGGAACCAAGCCGGCGGTTCGGGTGCGCCGCCCTTCGAGGCGACGACGAGGTAGGCGTCCTGCCAGGGGCGGAAGATCAACGCGTTGATTCGCTCGGCGCCGGATTTGCGGCCCTGCGTGAACAGCAGCAGGATGGTGGTGCCATCCCGCCAGTCATAGCCCTCGGCGCCATCGGTCTCGAGATAACGCTGGACGTGCGCGGGCCCTTGTAGATCGGTTGCGGTGCTCATGCGTGCAGGGTAGCGGCGGGCAGAGCCATTGGCGACGATTGGTTCTTGGTTCTTGGTTCTTGGTTCTCGGTGGGCCGT
>Ga0255363_100021_pt1 | contig 94739 bp, 90 predicted proteins | sample GFST100metaG_FD_186007 | JGI IMG/M metagenome (GOLD analysis project Ga0255363, IMG submission 186007) | Peat soil microbial communities from Stordalen Mire, Sweden - G.F.S.T100 | ecosystem: Environmental > Terrestrial > Soil > Wetlands > Peat | place: Sweden: Norrbotten County, Stordalen Mire... | reverse complement strand
GAGCGGCCGCGGACACCCATGCGGCCGCTCTCGCGGTTGCCGCGGCCGCTCTTACAGTCGCGGTGGCCGCCCCCACCCCCTCCCTCGCGGCACCGAGGCCGGCGCCAGCGGCCGAGACAGCCGAGGCGGCCGCCGTCAGCGGACGGCAGAGCGCGGTCAGCACGTCGCCGCCGTCGCGCACCAGCACGGCGCCATCGTGCAGCAGCGCGTTGGCTCCCGCCGCGCGTGGCGAGGTCACCTGACCGGGCACCGCCCCGACCTCGCGCTCCAGCGTTCGCGCCCAGGTCGCCGTGCCGAGCGCACCCGAGCTCGCCGGCGCCTCGACCACCACCGTCATCGCCGCCAGGGCCGCGATGACACGATTGCGAGCGACGAACATCCACGGTCGCACGGCAGTCTCCGGCCCGAGCTCGCTCAGCGCCAGCCCCGAGGTGACGATCCGGCGGTGTAGCGCCCGATTGCGTGCCGGGTAGGGGTGCTGCGGCGCTCCCGGTAGCACCGCCACGGTCGGCGGCAGCTCGACCACGGCCGCCTCGTTCCCGCTCTCGGCCGGCCCCCGGGACGCGGCTGCCAGCGCGCCCGCGTGGGCCGCCGAATCGATTCCCCAGGCCATGCCCGAGACCACGGTCAGGCCACTGGCCGCGAGCGCGCGTCCGAGCCCGCCGGCGACCGCAAGCCCGTACTCGCTCGCCTGGCGCGTGCCGACCAGCGCCACCGCCGCATCGATCCGCAGCGCGCCCAGCCGCTGCTCCACGGTCCGCGTGTCACCGGAGACGTACAGCGTCGCCGGTGACGATTCCAGCGCCCGCAGCGAGTCGGGGTATGCCTCCTCGCAGCTGCACACCGGCGTGCAGCCGGCTGCCGCGGCTCGCAGCCGTGCCTCGTGCGCGCTGCGCGCCGACCACGTCCGGTGCTCGCGCAGGCAGGCGCCGGCGGCACGGCCGCCGATCGCCGCGATCAGCTCCTCATCGGACAGCGCGAGCAGCTCCGACAGCTTCGGGCACACCCGCGCGAGCGACCCCGACAGCCGCTGCAGCAGCCAGCTGCGTCTCAGGTGCTCGTCACAGGCAGCCATCGACACCCACCGGCGAGCCATTGCCCGAGCGCACGCGAAAGCTCAGCGCCAGCAGCAGGTCTTCGCGCGTGATCTCGCGATGACCATCGAGGTCGGCGATCGTCTGGGCGACGCGCACGACGCGGGAACGGCCGCGCACGCTCAGCACACCGGACCTGTAGGCATCGTCAAGCGTCGCCTCGGCACCCTCCGAGAGTCGCACCGAGCGACGCAGTGTCGCCGCGTCGAGCTGCGCGTTGCAGTTCCGGTCCGCGTCGTCTTCACCCAACCGCCGGTGCTGGCGCTCGCGGGCGAGCCGCACGCGAGCACGCACGCTCGCCGAGTCACTCTGCGGCGTCTCACGCAGCTCTCGCTCGCTTGGGCGCCCGACGTTCACCAGCAGGTCGATGCGGTCGAGCAGCGGCCCGCTCAGGCGGCGACGATGACGGCGCAGGTCGGCCTCGCTGCACGTGCAACGGTCGCCGTCGCCCGCGTAGCCGCACGGGCAGGGGTTGGTCGCCGCGACCAGCATCACGCGGGTCGGAAACACGAGCACGTGCTGACCCCTGACGATCGACACTTGCCCGTCCTCAAGCGGCTGACGCAGGGCGTCGAGCGTCGAGCGCTGGAACTCGGAGAGCTCGTCGAGAAATAGCACGCCCCTGTGCGCGAGGCTCGCCTCGCCCGGTCGCGGCGAGCTGCCGCCGCCGACCAGTCCCGCCGCGGAGATCGTGTGATGCGGCGCCCGGAACGGCCGCTGTCGGATCAGGCCGCCACCGCCCAGTCCGGCGACGCTGTGGATCCGCGTAACCTCCAGGGCCTCTGCCTGGCTCATCGGCGGCAGGATCGATGGCAGGCGACTGGCAAGCATCGTCTTGCCGGTCCCCGGCGGCCCCTCCAGCAATAGGTTGTGCCCGCCGGCAGCCGCGATCTCGAGCGCCGCGATCGCGGCGCGCTGCCCGCGCACGTCGGCGAGGTCGGGGCCGCCGCAGACAGCGTCGTACACGTCGGCGCGCGGGATCGGCTCCGGCTGCGCATCGCCGCGCAGAACCGCCAGCGCCTCGCGCAGGCTGCGTACGCCGACGACATCCAGCCCGTCGACGAGCGCCGCCTCGGCGGCGCGCCCGCGTGGGACGATCAGCCGCGCCATCCGGTGGCGCCGCGCCCCCTCCGCCACCACCAGGACGCCGGGCGAATCCCGGAGCTCGCCGCCGAGCGAGAGCTCGCCGAAGACCGCGGTGCCGTCGAGCGCCGCCGGCGCCAGCTGGCCGCTTGCTGCCAGCAGTGCCAGCGCCAGCGCCGCGTCGAAGCCGGGGCCCGCCTTGCGCAGCGAGGCCGGCGCGAGGTTGGCGGTGATCCGCCGCTGCGGGAACTCGAGGCCGCAGTTCGCGATCGCCACGCGAATTCGCTCGCGCGACTCACGGACCGCGGCGTCGCCGAGGCCGACGATCGTGAACGCCGGCAGGCCCGGGCGGATGTCGACCTCGGCGAGTACGCGCCGCGGCTGAACCCCGTCGATCGCGAAGGTGGTCACACGCGCCAGCATGGGCTCCACTGTCGCGGACGCCGTGTGCAGCCTCTGTCACGCGGTGTGCCGGCTTCGTACCAATCGGGCCGGCGCCGGCGAAGTTTTGCCAGCGCGTCACAGAACGCGACAGTTCTGACACCACCGCGCCTCTAGCTTCGGCTCTGTGATGAGCACAGATCAGCGCCGCGGGCTCGGGGCAACGGGCGAGCAGCTCGCCGTCGACCACCTCGTGCGGCTCGGCTTCGCGATCCTCGAGCGGAACTACCGGACCCGCTTCGGCGAGCTCGACGTCGTCGCCTTCGGCGACCGGCGACTCGTGTTCTGCGAGGTCAAGACGCGGCTGGCGCCGAGCCGGTCACGCAACCCGCTCGAGTCGGTGCACGCGCGTAAGCGCGCGCAGGTCCGCCGGATCGCCGGCCTGTGGCTGGCCGCGCGGCCGGGGCACCCTTACGCGCAAGAGCTGCGCTTCGACGCGATCGGCGTCACGCTCGACCGCGCCGGACGGCTGCTCGCGCTGGAGCACATCGAGGGAGCGTTCTGATGGCGCGCCAGCTCAGGCGAGCCGCAGCTGCTGGTACGCGGTCGACTGGAACGACAGCCGGTGCAACGGAGTTACGCCGAGGCGGGCGATCGCCTCGCGGTGGGCGGTGGTCGCGTAGCCGACGTGCTCGGCCAGGCCGTAGCCCGGGTAGAGCCGATCGACTTCTCGCATGTAGCGATCGCGCGTCTCCTTTGCGATCACCGACGCGGCCGCCACCGCAGCGCTGGTCGCGTCGCCCTTCACCAGCGCGCGGAAGCCGGGCGCCACCGCGAAGCCGTCGCTGAGACAGACGCAGTCCTCGCAGGCGACGGCGGTGAGCGCGGCTCGCAACGCGGCGACGTTCGTCCGGTGCAGCCCCACGCGGTCGATGGTCGCGGCGCTGCGCGAGACTATGCAGACGCGGGTCGCGACCTGCAGGATCACCGGGTAGAGCCGGGCGCGCACCTGTGCCGAGCTGCGCTTCGAGTCGTTGAGCGACGCCAGTGCCTCGCGCTGCGAGACCGTCAGGCGCTCCTCGTCGAACAGCACCGCGGCAACCATCAGCGGCCCAGCCAGACAGCCGCGTCCGGCCTCGTCGGCACCGGCAACGAAGCGAACGCCCAGCGAGCGATCGAACTCGAACAGTCGTGGGCCGGCGCCGCCGCGCCGCTTGACGGTCTGTTCCCCCAACGCCGGCCTACATGAAGCCGAGGCGGCTGAACGGCCAGTAAGTGAAGAAGGCGTCGCCGATGATCCACTGCTGCGGGATCGGCCCCCAGAAGCGGCTGTCGTCGGAGATCGAGCGGTTGTCACCCATCATGTAGTACTCGCCCGTGGGGACGGTGATCGTCGTCGGGAAGTCGCAGTAGGTGGCACCGGAGCTGTCGCACTGCTGGATGTAGGAGCCGGTCTCCTTGACGCCGTTGCGGTAGACGTAGCCGCTGGCGATCCGCAGATGGTCGCCTGGCGAGCCGACGACGCGCTTGACGAAGGTCTGCTTGGACTCGGCCGGCAGCGGCTTGTCACACGCCTGCTTGTGGCCGGCGCCCTGCGCCGGATCGCCGCAGACCGCGTTCGCCGGGTCCGCGCCGATCGGCGGGTGGAAGACCACCACCTCTCCGATGTGCGGATGGCGGCTCAAGCGGTTGACGAGGATCCGCTGACCGAGGCTCAGAGTCGGGATCATCGAGCCCGACGGGATCCGGTATGGCTTGACGAGGAACGCCTGGATGCCGAGCGCCACGAGAATTGCGATCACGACGGTGATGACGGTCTCGATCAGGCTCTGCAGGTGCCCGTGCTGGCGCCCCTGCGGCGCTTTCGGTTGCCCACTCTTTGCCATCGAACGCTAGACGGTACAGCGCGCGGCCCAGCGCTGCCTAAAGGCCGCGACCGCGGGGCCTAGATGTTCTGGTCCATGGGTTTAAGCGGTGATGTCGGTTGGGGTGCGACTGGGTCGATGAAGCTGGTGGTCGAGCGCGATGGCGGTGGCGAGTGTGAGTCGCCAGCCGCCGATCCGGCTTCGGGCCCGGGCGTTGGACTCGGCTTCGACGTAGCGTTCGTCACCGATCACCGCCAACGACCCGTAACGACTTACGCGCTAAAGCAAACGCAGAGAGACATCCCGTCCATCCCCTCCGGGGCCTGTCAGGACCATCGCTCACGGGACGCCGACGACCAGCCACAGTCGGTAATCCTCTCGGCTGGGACGCCGTCGACCCGTAGAACTGCGAAAACCGTTTAGCGCCCCGCCGGCTTTCGCAGTTCTACGGCTATATCCCGACAAACTCCGCAACGCGCCGCCGATCACAACGGATTTCGCAGTTCTGCGGATTCCGCGCCCTTGGCGGTCCATGCCCGGATTCCGCGCCCGCGGTCAACCCTCTGCCCGGGTCCCCAGCCCGCGGTCAACCCTCTGCCTGGGTCCCCAGCCCGCGGTCAACCCTCTGCCCGGGTCCCCAGCCCGCGGAACCACTCATCTGGTGGCGCGTCGCCGAAATATCTGGTCATTCGCGGCGTCCCTGGCGGCGGCGGGCGGCGTCCCTGGCGGTGGCGGGCGGCGTCCCTGGCGGCGGGCGGCGCTCTCGTCGACTCGCACGGCGCTACCACGCCACGGCTCCTGCGTCCTTGCCCGGCATCACCAATGACACCGCTCGGCGCCCAGCTACTCGCGGAACACACCACCACTAGGCCGCGGGGCCCCAGCCGCGGACGGCGACCGGCACTGGCTCAGAGAAACCCGATCCGACTTGGCGGCCAGTAGGTGAGGAAGGCCGGCCCGATCAACCAGGACCGGGGCACCGGGCCCCAGAAGCGGCTGTCCTCCGAGTCCGAGCGGTTGTCGCCCATCATGTAGTAGTCCCCCTTGGGGACGAGGATCGTCTTCGGGTAGTCGCAGTACGACTGGCCCTGGCAGGCGATCGTGTATGCGTCCGGCTCGCGCTTGCCGTCGCGGATCACGTGGCCGTCCACAATCTGCAGGCGATCTCCCGGCAGGCCAACCACGCGCTTCACGAACGTTGCCGACGACCGGGTCTGCTGGGCCACGTCGCAGGCTTGCGCCGAGCTGCCGCCGTCGATGCCGCCCTGCTTCGGGTCCTCGCAGGAGTCGTCGTTGGCCGGCGGGTGGAACACCATGATCTGCCCCACGTGTGGGGAGCTGAAGCGCATGCCGATGCGATCGACGACGATGTGCTGACCGATCTTCAGGGTCGGCTCCATCGAGCTGGAAGGGATCTTATACGGCTTGAGGATGAACGCCTGGATGCCCAGGACGACCGCTACGGCAACGACGATGATCCCGATGAACTCGCCGACGGAGCGGCCAGTCGACTTGCCGCTCGCGGACAAACGCTCGGTCAGGCTTCGGTGGCCTCGGCGCCGGCCTCGGCCGGAGTCTTAGCGGCTGCCGCGCCGTCCACCGCTGTCGCGGTCTCGGCGCTCACCGCGCCCGCATCCTCGACGAGGGGCTCGGCGTAGAGCAGCTCGCGCTCGACCCGCTCCTCCGGACCCGTGTCGCGACGCTCGCGCACGCGGGCGCGCTTGCCGACGCGCTCACGCAGGTAATACAGCTTCGCGCGCCTCACGTCGCCGCGGGCGGCAACTTCGATCCGCTCGATCTTCGGCGAGTGCAGCGGGAAAGTACGCTCGACGCCGACGCCGAACGACTGCTTGCGGACCGTGAACGTCTCGCGCGCACCGTGACCCTGACGCTTGATCACGATTCCCTCGAAGAGCTGCGTACGACGGCGCGTGCCCTCGATCACCTGGAAGTGGACCCGCAGGCGGTCACCCGCGTCGAACTGCGGAACTCGGCGGAGCTGTACGCGCTCCAAGTTTTCGATGACGGTGCTCATGATTCGTTCTCACTGCCGGTAGCACCGGCATCAAATCGGAAATGGGACAGGAAGGCGCGATCACGGCTGAGCGCGCGGCGACTTATGGTAGCGAATCGGCTCAGGCGGGGGCGCCATCGCCACCCGCGCCTTCGCTGTCGGAGCCGCCGACCGCGGCCTGCGCGCGGGCGCGCGCCTGCGACTGCGCGAGGCGCCACTCATGGATCCGCGCATGGTGGCCGGAGAGCAGGATCTCCGGCACCGGCCAGCCACGGTAGTCGGCCGGGCGCGTGTAGTGCGGGTACTCCGGCGCGCCGCCCAGGGCGGTGCTGAACGACTCCTCCACCGCCGACTCGGCGTCACCGAGCGCCCCCGGCAGCTTCCGCAGCACGGCGTCGCAGATGACCATCGCCGCCAGCTCGCCGCCGGCCAGCACGTAGCGCCCGATCGAGATCTGGTCGGAGGCGAAGTGCTCGACGATGCGCTCGTCGAAGCCCTCGTAGCGGCCGCACAGCAGCGTCAGCGCCGGCTCGGCGGCAAGCTCGTCGACGAGCGCATCGTCGAGCATCCGTCCGCCCGGCGTCAGCGCGATCACCCGGCGCTGCGAGGCCAGCTCGACGGGATCGATGCCGTAGTGGGTGCGCATCGCGATGTCCACGACGTCGACCCGCAGCACCATGCCGGCACCGCCGCCGAACGGCGTGTCGTCGACCTGAGCGCCGCTGAGCGGCGTCGTCGCCCGGTAGTCGATGTAACGCAGCTCGCTGCCGGCGGCGATCGCGTTGCGCACATGGCGCTGCGACTGGAACCATCCGAACCAGTCCGGGAACAGCGTGAAGATGTCGATCTGCATTGGCGCGATTGACGATAGGCGATAACGCCCGGCGGGCTTTCAGGCCTCGCCGAGGAAGTCGAGGTCGACATCGACCACGCCGGCATCGAGATCGACGTCACGAACCGCGTCCCCGACGAGCGGCACCAGCAGCGGCAACGGTCGGGTGCCGTCCTCCGGGTCGTTGCGGCTGACCTCCAGAACCTCGCACGACGGCAGCGCAAGCAGCCGCCGGACCGTCCCGACGGCGCGTTCGCCGTCCTTGACCGTGAGGCCCTCCAGATCCTCGGCCCACCACTCGTCCGCTCCGAGCGGCGGCGCGAGCTCCCTGGCGACAAGCACGTCGTGCCCGCGCAGGGCCAGCGCCGCGTCGCGGTCATCGCACCCCTCGAGGTGCAGGATGACGCGGGACTCGTGACCGCTGCGGCCGGTGACGCGACGGCTGATGCCGTCGACGAGGACCGTCTCCGCCGCCCGCAGCAACGCGGTGTTCGGCTGGCTGACGCGAAACGCGCCGCCGAGACCGTGCGGCGCGCCGACGCGCCCCGCATGCAGCATCGGTGCGTCCCGATCAGGCATCCCGACCCGCTTTCGCGGCAGCGCCAGCGGGCGCTGCCGAACGGCGACGCTCAGGGATCGACGATGTCGAGGAACGCTCGCTCGCCATTGCGCGCCGCCACAGCCTTGACCACAGTCCTCAGTGCCGCGGCGGTACGCCCGCCGCGGCCGATGACGCTGCCGTAGTCGTCGTCACCGACGGACAACTCGAGCAGGATGCTGCCATCCCGCTCGCGGCTCGACTGCACCCGCACGTCATCAGGCTCGTCGACGAGCCCGCGGGCCAGTCGTTCGAGGAGATCGCCGACGGGGATAGCGACTTCGCTCAAGCTGCGATCTTCTGCGCGAGCAGAAGCTGCTTGACGGTATCGGTTGGCTTGGCGCCGCGCGCCAGCCAGTCCTTGATCCGGTCCTCATCGAGGACGATCGTCGAAGGTTCGGTCTGGGCGTTGTATCGACCGACGGTCTCGATTACGCGACCGTCGCGCTTTGAATGCTGGTCGGCTACCACGACCCGCCAGACCGGGTTGTTGCGTGAACCGACACGCGTTAGACGAATTCTCACTGACATAGGCCCATGAGAGGGTAGCGACTTGGCAACCACCGCGCCTTTTACGGCAACATCGCCAACGCACCTTGAGTAAACGCTGCGACCGCGTCGTCAGCGGCTACCGCGCATCAAAGCGCGCAAATCGGGCGTTCCGCCCCGGGAAACCTGCTTCATTACCTTCTGCATCTGCTCGAATTGCTTCAGCAGAGCCTTCACCGCCTGGACGTTCGTGCCGGAGCCTTTCGCGATCCGCAGCCGCCGCGATCCCTTGATCAGCGCCGGTCGGTGGCGCTCCTCCGGCGTCATCGAGAGGATGATCGCCTGCACGCGGTCGAACTCGCGCTCGTCGACCTTCGCGCCGCGCAGCTCCTTGCCGAGCCCCGGGATCATCCCCAGCAGATTCTGCAGCGGCCCCATCTTCCGGATCTGGCGCAGCTGGGCAAGGAAGTCCTCGAGGTCGAACTCCTGCTTGCGGATCTTCCGCTCGAGCTCGCGCGCCCGCTGCTCGTCGTAGTTATCCGAAGCCTTCTCGATCAGCGACAGCACATCCCCCATGCCGAGGATCCGCTGGGCCATGCGATCGGGGTGGAAGCGCTCGAGCGCGTCGAGCTTCTCGCCCGTCGAGGCGAACACGATCGGCTTGCCGGTCACCGCCTTCACCGACAGCGCCGCGCCGCCGCGGGCGTCGCCGTCGAGCTTGCTCATGATCACGCCGTCGAAGTCGACGTCGGCAGCGAACTGCTCGGCCACCGTGACCGCGTCCTGGCCGGTCATTGCGTCGACGACCAGCAGCACATGATCCGGCCGGATCGCCTTGCGGATGTCCGCAAGCTCCTGCATCAGCTGCTCGTCGACGTGCAGGCGGCCGGCGGTATCGACGATCAGGACGTCCTTCCCCTCCGACTGCGCGCGGTCGCGCGCCCAGGCGGCGATCCTGACCGGGTCGCGGTCGGTGCCCTGCTCGTAGACGTCGGCGCCGGCCTGGTGACCGACCTGGATCAGCTGCTCGATCGCGGCGGGTCGGTAGACGTCGCAGGCGGCGACGGCGACGCTGGAGTGATGCTGCTCGTGGAAGTAGCGGGCGAGCTTCGCGGTCGCGGTGGTCTTGCCCGAGCCCTGCAGGCCTGCCATCAGGATCACGGTCGGCGGCCGCGAGGCGAAGCTGAGCTCCTCGGCCTCGCCGCCCATCAGCTCGGTCAGCTCGTCGGCGACGATCTTCACGACCTGCTGACCAGGGTTCAGCTTGCCGATCAGCTCGGCGCCCAGCGCCTTCTCCTTGACCGCCGCGGTGAAGCTGCGGACCACCTTGAAGTTGACGTCGGCCTCCAGCAACGCCAACCGGATCTCGCGCATCACCGAGGTGATGTCGGCCTCGGTCAGGGTGCCACGACCGCGCACGCCGGCCATCGCGGACTGGAGCTTGTCGGCAAGTGAGTCGAACATATCTTCAGGCCAAGCTTACGTGCTGTTCGGGAGCATGACTCTGATGGCCGGCGCCGGCCCGCTGGCCGGCGCTATCGCTACCCCTCCCCGCCGCGGTCAGAGTCACCGCCACCGTGCTCGTCGCCCTCATTGCCCACCGGTGGAATTCGGCCACCGGTCAACGTCGATGATTCGTGAGCCACGCGAGCGGCCTCTTCAGCCGCCCGATGGGCTTCAGCCACAGCGTCCTCAGCCTCCTGTGTCAAGGGCTCAGACTCATCGCCCTCGTCCCCCGGCGCAGTTGTCTGCTCCCGCCCGGCACGCTGTTCCTCTGAGCTTGCGGATGCTGCCACGTAGGGAGCCGCGGACTCCGGCCAGCCAACCGGCTGGGCAGTGCCGCCAGCGAGGATCCGACTGAAGCCCGAGACCGCCTGCGAGAACTCCGAGGGGATGACGAAGACCTTGTTCGCATCGCCCTGCGCGAGCTTCGGCAGCATCTGCAGATACTGATAGCTGAGCAGCTTCGGATCGGGATCGGCGTTATGAATCGCCTCGAACACGGTCTTAATCGCCTTGGCCTCACCGTCGGCCCGGAGGACCGCGGATTGCTTCTGACCTTCGGCGGTCAGCACCGCGGCCTGCTTCTGACCTTCGGCGGTCAGGATCGCCGACTGCTTGACGCCCTCGGCGTTGAGGATCGCGGCACGACGGTCGCGCTCCGCCCGCATCTGCTTCTCCATCGACTCCTGGATCGAGGCCGGCGGATCGATCGACTTCAGCTCGACGCGGTTCACGCGGATCCCCCACTTGGTGGAGGCCTCGTCGAGCACACCGCGCAGCTGCGCGTTGATGTGGTCACGGCTGATCAGCGCGTCTTCGAGCGTGATCGAGCCGATCACATTGCGCAGCGTGGTGACGGTGATCTGCTCGATCGCCTGCAACGGGTTCGCGACCTCGTAGGTAACGGCCTTGGCGTCGTTTACCGTGAAGTAGAGCACGGTGTCGATCTGGACACCGACGTTGTCCTGGGTGATCACCGGCTGCGGCGGGAACGACACCACCTGCTCGCGCAGGTCGATGAGCGGCTTCAGCCGGTCGATGAACGGCACCAGCACCGTCATCCCCGGGTTCAGCGTGCGCTGGTAGCGACCGAGCCGTTCGACAACGCCGGCTCGCGCCTGCGGGACGATCCGGATCGTCCGCGCAGCCATCACCAGCAGGAACACCACGATCACCAGCGCAACGATTAGTCCGACCATCAGCAGACCCCTTCCAATTGCGGCTAAAGCTCCGCTGCCGCACCCCTGGCAGCCTTATTCCATCACGATCGCGGTGGCACCGCGGATCGCTACGACTTCGACGTCGGTGCCGGTTTCGATCACGCGCTCGTCGTCGAACGAACGTGCGGTCCAGGTCTCAGTCTCGATCCTCACCTGGCCGCTGCCGGCCCGGTTGTCGATTGTCTGCAGCACCCGTCCGTGCCGCCCGATCAGCGCCGCGGCGCCGGTTCGCAGCGCCGGCACATGCGCCAGACGCGCCGTAATCAGCGGCCGCACGGTCGCGAGCGAGAGGACCGACACGGCAACGAACACGATCCAGGCCGCGATGCCGCCTACCGCCGCCTGCGCGGCCGCTGCAAGTGCGGCCCCGATCGCGAACGGAGCCAGGTAGAAGCTGCCGGCGCTGAGCATCTCGCCGACCCCGAATCCGCATGCGACTAGCAACCAGATGAGCCATGCCATTTGAGGCTGAGCTTACTGCTGTCCGTGGCTATTACAGAATCAAGCTTCGATCAGTGCCCGCGCGAAGTCGTCGGCGTCGAACGGACGCAGGTCCTCGACCTGCTCGCCGATGCCGATCAGCTTCACCGGGATGCCGAGCTCACCCGCGATCGCCAAGGCGATGCCGCCCTTCGCGGTGCCGTCGAGCTTCGTCAGCACGAGACCGTCGACCTCAATCGCCCCGGAGAAGATCTGCGCCTGGCGCAGACCGTTCTGGCCGGTGGTGGCGTCGACGGAGAGCAGCGTCTCGTGCGGCGCCTCCGGCAGCTGCTTGGCGATGACGCGCCGGATCTTCCCGAGCTCGGCCATCAGCTCGTCCTGGTTCTGCAACCGTCCGGCGGTGTCGACGATCACCACGTCGGCGCCGCTCTTCATGCCAGCGGCGACGCCCTCGTAGGCGACCGAGCCGGGATCCGCGTGCTCAGGTCCGCGCACGAGCTCGGCGCCGGCGCGCTGCGCCCAGACCTCGAGCTGCTCGACCGCCGCCGCCCTGAAGGTGTCGGCGGCGACCAGCACCACCGAGAGGCCGAGCTCGCGATGGAGATGATGCGCGAGCTTGCCCGCGGTCGTCGTCTTGCCGGTGCCGTTGACGCCAGCCATCAGGATTACCGTCGGCTTCGGCCGCAGGTCGATGTGACTCTCGCCGGCGCTGGTCGCGACCTCGACCAGCAGCTCGGTCAGCCGCCGAGTCAGAGCCTCGCCGCCGGCGATTTCGCCGGCGGACGCCTCCTGCTCGAGCTGGCCGACGATCTTCGCGGTCGTGTGGGCGCCGACGTCGGCGTAGATCAGCGCCTCCTCGAGGCGCTCCCAGGTCTCATCGCTGAGGTCGGCGAACAGCGTCGCCTGGATCTCGGCGCCAAGCGCCTGCCGCGTCTTCCGCAGGTTCTCGCGCAGCCGCGCGAACATCCCGCGACGCCGCTTCGTGGCCTCCTCGCCATTGCCTGAGGCGGACGGCGCCGTCTGGCCGTCCAAGATGAAGAGATCCGTGAAGTCGCGTGCCATAGAGCCGCGACGTTAGCAATGCCGGACCGCCGGTCAGCGGCTGCCTGGCCTTCTGCCTGCCCGGTCGATGGGTGGCTGCGACCCGGGTTAGTCGCCGCCGGCGCCGCTGCTCTTGCCGTTCGCGTCCGTGCCGGCATTCTCCGGCAGCTTGCGCGAGATCACCTTCGAGGTCCCATCCGCCCCCATCGAGATCCCGTACAGCGCCTCGGCCGCCTCCATCGTCCGCTTCTGGTGCGTGACGACGATGAACTGGGCGCGGTCACGGTAGGTCTCGAGCAGGTTGATGAAACGCGAGAGGTTCAGGTCGTCAAGCGCCGCCTCGACTTCGTCCATGATGTAGAAGGGGCAAGGTCGAGCGAGGAACACCGCGAACAGGAAGGCGAGCGCCGCCATCGACTTCTCGCCGCCGGAGAGCAGGCTGAGGCGCTTCATCGTCATCCCGGCCGGCGTGACCTCGATCTCAACGCCCTGCCGGTCGAGCGAGCCGGCGGTGCGGCCCTCGCCGCCGCCACCGGAGAGGTCGCCATCGCCGTCCGGCTCGTCTTCGGCCTCGTCGCCGCCGTCGACGGTGCCCGCATGGCGCGGGTCGGGCTCGTCAACCAGGCGCAGGCGGCCGTGTCCGCCCGGGAAGACGCTCGCAGCGAGGTCCTGGAAGTGCTCGGCGGCAGCGTTGAACGTCTGCTCGAAGCTCTCGCGGATCTGCCTGTCGGTGTCGCGGATCAGGCCTTCGAGCTCACGGATCGCCGTCTCGGTGTCGACCCGTTCGCGCTCGAGCTCGTCGACGTGCGCGAGCGCATCCTCGTACTCCTGCTCCGCCAGCGGATTGACCGGCCCGAGCTGCTCGCGGCGGCGTTCGATCCGCCCGAGCTGGGCGGCAAGCTCCTGCCGGCGCTCCGCCGAGAGCGGCTCGCTCGCGGCGCCCGCGTCGAGCTCCAGCTCCGTCGCGAGCTGCTGCAGCTGCGCCTCGACCTCGGTCTGCAGTTCGCGCGCCCGGTGCACCTGCACCTCGGCCCCGGTCAGGGCCTCCGCCGCCCCCTTGCGCCGAGCCTGCAGCTCCGCTTCCGCCTGCGCGCAGCGCCGGAGCTGCTCGGCGACATGCTCACCGGCCTCGCGGTCGGCCGCCAGCTCGTGCTCGAACTGCGCACGCCGCTCGCCCAGCGCGGCGATCAGCTCGGAGAGCTCGGCAAGGATGCCGTTGATCGCCGGTGGCAGCGCCTCATCGCGTTCGATCTGGGCAGCGAGCTGTTCGAGCTGCATCTGCCGCTGCGCCCGATCCTGCTCACTGCGCTCGACGGCCGCCCGCTCGGCCCGCAGCGCGGCCTGCAGCTCGCCGCGACGGCCCGCGCCGGGACCCTCGTCGGGCGCGGATCGGCGCCGCTTGATCGTCGCGGCGAGGCGCTGCTGTGCCTCGGCAGCCTCGTCACGGGCGTTCACCGCAGCCCGGCGTGCGGTCACCGCGGCATCGCGCTCTCCGTCGAGTGCCGTGAGACTCACAGCCGCGAGATCGACCGCGTGGCCGGCGGCCAGCTCCCGCTGGACGGCCTTCTCGCTCTCGCCGACCAGCTCCTCACGCCGGTTGCGCTGCGCGAGGACGCGCTCCTCGCCGACGCTCGGCATCTGCCGCAGCTCGTGCCGCGCCGGCACGTAGGCGCGCCCGTCAGCGGTCACCGCCACCCCGGCGAACCCCGCCGGAACCTGCTCGAGATCATCAACCAGCCAAGCGTCGGCCAGCAGCTCGCGGCCGAGCGCCGCCGCGCTGTCCGAGCCACGCACGCACTCGGCGAGACATGTGGCGCCGGGCACCGGCGGTGCCGGTGCCGTGGCATCCCCTGCGGCCTCGGCCGCCCCCGACGCGATCAGCGCCCTGCCGCCGTCGCTGCCGCTGCGATCGAGCAGCTGCGCGGCTTCGGCGCGATCCGCGGCCAGTGCCGCCCCGAGCCGGCCGTCGAGCGCCGCCGCCACCGCCAGCTCGCGCCCGCTCGTGACGCTGAGGGAGTCGGCCAGAGACCGCGCGCCGTGTGGCGCGCTCTGGTGGCTACGCAGGAACTGGTTCACCGCAGCCAGCTCGCCACCGACCCGAGCGCTCTCGCGACGTGTCCGCTCCAGCTCGCGCTCAGCTTCGTGCAGGCGCTCGCGACCCGCCTCGCGGGCGCTCTCCGCCTGTTCGCGGGCCGTGGTCGCCGCCGCCAGCTCGCGCTCGCGCTGCTCTTGCAGCGTCATCGCCGCCGCCCGCTGCTGCTCCAGCTCCGCGAGCTGTCGCGCCAGCTCGGCGGCGCGGTCGCGCTCCAGCGCCTCCAGCTCGGCGCCCAGCGCCGCGATCCGCTCGGCCGCGCCGGCGTCCGGTTGATCGGCCGCCACCCGCAGCTTCAGGGCCTGCAGCCGTTCGCGGCTCGCGGCAAGCCGCGCAGCAACCGTCTGCAGCGCGCCGCGAATGCTCTCGGCCCGGAAGCCGACGCGGTCGGCCGCGGACTGAGCGGCGAACACCCGGCGCGAGAGCTCCTCGCGCTGGCTCGAACGCTGCGCCAGCGCGGCCTCGATCTCCTGCCGGTGGGCCACCGCGGCCGCGATCTCGCGCTCGAGGTCCGCGACCTCCTGACGCGCCGCCTCGACCACCGTCGTCGCCGCGGCGAGCTGCTGCCGACGCTCGCGGAGATCGTCGCGGGCGAGCTCCCAGCGCACCTCGCGCTCCTGCCGGCGCAGCCGAGCGTGCAGCTCGGCCGCCTCTGCCTGCCGCTTCAGCGGCCGTAGCCGCAGCCGCGCCTCGTGCTCGACGTCAAGCGCCCGATCGAGGTTCTCACGGGTGCGCTCGAGCTTCTGGGTGGTACGCTGCCGGCGCTTACGATGCTTGCCGAGTCCGGCGGCCTCCTCGATCAGCAGCCGCCGATCACGCGGCTTCGAGGTGACGACCGCCTCCACCCGTCCCTGCGAGACGACCGAGTGCATCTCCTTGCCGACGCCCGTATCGGAGAGCAGCTCGAGCACGTCGATCAGGCGACAGCGCGCGCCGCCGAGCCGGTACTCGCCGTCGCCGTCGCGGTCGAGCTTGCGGACGATCGATACCTCGGGGCCGATCCCGAGCGACCCCTCGCGGTCGTCGAGCACGACCTCGACCGACACGCTGTGCGCGGCCTGGCGCCCGGGCCCGCCGCCGAAGATCACATCCTGCATCGACTCGCCGCGGATCGCCGCCGGCGACTGCTCGCCGAGCGCCCACAGCACGGCGTCGGTTACGTTCGACTTACCGGAGCCGTTCGGCCCGACGATCACGCTCGTGCCGGGACCGAACTCGAGCGTCGTCCGGTCGGGGAACGACTTGAAGCCCTTCATCGTCAGTCGCTTCAGGTACATGTCGCACCTACCGTGACGCAGCCGCGCGCAGCGGCGCTAGACGTGGTGGGGCTCGCGCTTACGGTGCTGCGAGATGCTGGCCAGCGCCAGCTCCGCAGCGACCTGCTCGGCGTCCTTCTTACTGCGCCCGGAGCCGCGACCGAGCTCCTCCTGGCCGAGCAGCGCCGCAACGGTGAAGATGCGCTCGTGTGGCGGCCCGACCTCGTCGATGACCTCGTAGCTCACGACCTCACCACGCCGGGCGAGCTGCTCCTGCAGCTCCGACTTGAAGTCCAGCGGGCGCTTCAGCGCCTCGTCGAGCTCGTCGGTGAAGGCCTCGACCACGGCCGCGGCGGTGCGCTCGTAGCCGAAGCTGAGATAGCACGCACCGATCACGGCCTCGCAGATCGACGCGAGCACGCGCTCGGTGGCGATGAGTGCCCCGACCCCGGCAGCCGCCGTAGGCGGAGCCGCGGCCGTGAGCCGCTCCGGGACGCCGAGCTGCTCCGCGATGACGCGGCAGGCACGCCCGGAGACCGTCTGGGCGCGGACCTTCGTCAGCTCGCCGGCGCCGAAGCGCTCCGCGTCGAGGTTCGGGTAAAGGTACGAGGTGATCGCGAGCGAGAGCACGCTGTCGCCGAGGAACGCCAGGCGCTCGTACGACTCCGAGCGCTTCGACGACCACGAGGAGTGCGTGAAGACGTTGCGCGCCAAGCCAGGCTCGACGTGGTCGAGCAGCTCCCGCAGCGCCCCAACCGGGTCCGCGCCGCCTGCCGACTCACCGTCAACGGCCACTGTTCACATCGCCCGCCGTCGGTGATCCGCTCGCGACGACGAAGTCGACCGCCTGGCCGACCGTCGAGATCGATGTGGCCTGCTCGTCCGACAGCGTCACGCCGTAGTTATCCTCGAGCTCCTGCACCAGGGTGTACAGATCCAGCGAGTCGGCCTCGAGGTCTTCGCGCAAGCGCGTGTCCTCCGTAATGGACGCGGGATCGACGCGCAGCTCGTCGGCGAGGTGCGCACGGATCGCGTCAAGAATCTGCTCACGTGTCATAGCACCCCTAACCGTAACCAACTACGCGGATATTGCACGATTAGGCGGCGGTCGGGTTCGCCGGCACGCCGTCGGTGCCCGCGCCGCGCTGCGCGCCGGCGGCGATCAGCGACGCGCGCGTGCGTCCGACCACGTCCTCGCTGACGGTCCGCGCGGCCAGCTCGATCGCGGTGCGGAAGCCGCGTCGCGTGAAGCGGCCGTGCGTGACCACGCCGACCTCGCGCAACCCCAGCAGGTAGGCGCCGCCGATCAGCTCCGGATCGCTGTGCCGGCGCAGCGCCTGCAGCGCCGGCTTGAGCATCAGCGCGCCGACATGGCTGTAGGGGCTCGTCTCGCCGGCGGCCTTGACCGCGGCGAACGTACGCAGCGTGACGCCCTCGATCAGCTTCAGCGCGATGTTCCCGGTGAAGCCGTCGGTGACGACGACGTCGACCCGGTCCGAGCCGATCACGTCGATGCCCTCGACGTTACCGATGAAGTTCAGGCCAGCACCCTCGGCGCCCGAGAGGCGCTCGTGGACGTCGCGCAGATCCGGCGTGCCCTTCGACGGCTCCTCGCCGTTCGAGAGCAGGCCGACGCGTGGCGCCTCAAGGCCCATGACGGCCCTGGCAAAGGCCGAGCCCATGTGGGCGAACTGAACCAGGTGCTCAGGCCGGCATAAGACGTTCGCACCGACGTCGAGGACCAGCACCGGTCGCGAGCCCGGGCGCGGGATGGGCAACGCCAGCGCCGGCCGGTAGATGCCCCGGTCGCGCTTGATGTTGAACAGGCCGGCGGCCAGCGTCGAGCCGGTCGAGCCACCTGAGACAAGCGCCTGCGCGCGACCCTCGGCGACCGCCTTCGCCGCCTGCACGATCGACGCCTCGGGCGTCGCACGGACCGCGTAGGCCGGGTCGGCCGCTTTCGCGATCGAGACGGGCGCGTCGATCACCTCGACGGAGCCCGCCACCGAGCCGACCTTCGCGGCATCCGCGAACAGCAGCACGTGGATGCCGCTGGCCGCCGCCAGCTCAGCGCCGGCAGCGACCTCGGCGGGACCGAGATCGGCCCCGTTACCGTCGACGGCGACCGTCACCATCTCGGATCGCCGCCTCGCTGCTACTTGTTGCCGGTCTCGATGACCGTGCGGCCGTTGTAGCTACCGCAGACCGGGCAGACGCGGTGCGCCAGCTTCGGGCTGTGGCACTGCGGGCACTCAATCAGGCCAGGAACCTTGACCTTGTAGGTCGAGCGGCGCGTATTGGTCCGTGCGTGGGACTGCTTTTGCTTTGGGACAGCCATAGGGCCCGGAGATTAGCAGTCGATCTGCGCCAGCGCTTCGATCGCCTCGATGTCGAGCCCGGCGACCACCGCGTCGCGCAGCGCGTCGAGCGCCTGCTCAAGCGATCGTGCCGGCGGCGTCCCGTCGAGGATCGCCGCGAGCGCAGGCGCCGATTCGAGCAGGCCGTGGGTCGCGATCCCCAGGACGGGACCCCGGCGAAAGCCCGGCACGCCGTCCGCGAAGACCGGCTGGGTCGTCTCCGCGCCGTCCACCGCGGCCCGCTGAGCCGTGTCGTCGAGTAGGCCGGTGCGCCCCTGGCGGATCTCGTAGGCGGTGTACGAGAGGCCGCTGAGCGCCGCCCACGGCGCCGCCAACGATCCCCGCAGCGTCACCTGCTCGCGGCGGGCGACCTTGTCGGCGGCGAAGCGCGTCTCGATCGCGAGCAGGCCGAGTCCGTCGGCATCCTGCTCGACCGGGTCTCCCTCGGCCAGGAGCCTGGTGCCGAGCATCTGCAGGCCACCACAGATGCCGAGCACCCGTTCGCCACGCGCAGCCCGCGCCCGGACCGCCTCGAACAGCCCCGACTGCCGTAGCCACTGAAGATCGGCAGTGGTGTGCTTCGAGCCGGGCAGGATCACCAGCTCGGCGCCGGCAAGCTGCTCGGGTGCCCGCGCCCAGCGCACGTCCGCGACCTGCTCGAGCAGCTTGAACTCGTCGAGGTTCGACGCGGTCGGGTAGCGGACGATCGCCACCAGCGGCCGCCGGGAGCCACCGCCGCGTGTGGCCGACGCCGCCCACCCGGACGCGCCGTCCTCGTCCGGCAGCCCGTGGACAAGCCGGGAAACCACGCCCAGCGGCGCCATGCCGGTCAGCTCGCGCAGGCGCTGCGGCGCCGGTGCGAGCAGGCTCTCATCACCGCGGAACTTGTTCAGCACGAAGCCGGCAAGCCGCCGGCGATCCGGCTCCGCCTGCAGCGCCCAGGTTCCGTAGAGGTGCGCGAAGGCGCCGCCACGGTCGATGTCGGCGACCAGGATCACCGCAGCGTCCGCCGCCGCGGCGCTGCGCATGTTCGCGATGTCGCTGCCGGCGAGGTTGATCTCGGCCGGGGAGCCGGCGCCCTCGAGGATCACCAGCTCGTACTCCCGCTGCAGCGACTGCAGCGAGTCGAGCGCCGCCTGCCACAGCCGTGGCGCCCGCTGGCGCCACGGCACCGCGGAGATCTCCCGATCCGCCTGCCCGCGCAGCACCACCTGGCTCGAGGTCGACGACTCCGGTTTCACCAGCACCGGGTTCATCCGCACGTCCGGGGTGATCCGGGCCGCCAGCGCCTGCAGGTACTGGGCGACGCCGATCTCGCCACCATCGACGACGCGGGCGTTGTTCGACATGTTCTGCGCCTTGAACGGCGCGACCTTCACGCCGCGGTCGGCGAAATGACGGCACAGCGCCGTGGCAATCAGGCTCTTACCCGACCAGCTCGAAGTGCCCTGCAGCATGATCGCGCGCATCGGACTGATCTTCGCGCACCGGGCCGCCCCGCCGCCGCGCTCCTCAGGGTCGGATCAGCGGCCTGCGCTCAGTCGAAGTGAAGCTGCGAGAGCTTCGACCAGCGGGGGTCTACCGACGCCTCGTGATGATGCTCCGGGCCAGCCGTGTTCAGGTTCTCGCCGCACTCCGGGCAGAGCCCAAGGCAGTCGGGCTCGCAGAGGATCGCCGCGGGCAGCCCCAGCACCAGCGTGTCGCGCGCCCAGGCGGCGACGTCGAGCACCCCGTCCTCCACGTAGGGGGACTCGAGGTCCTCGCCCGCCCCGGGCTGGTGGACCTCGCGCGACTGCACCAGGAACTCAGCCTCCGCTGGTCCCAGACAACGCATGCAAGGTCCGGCCAGCGTCGCCGCCAGGCGCAGGCGCAGTGCGTAGCCGCGCCCGGTGGTGCGCGTGACGTCGAGCTTAACCGGGGTCGGTTCCGGCCCCACCTCGTACTCCTCGGCGCTAAGCGTCAACGGCGCGATGCGCACCGCCAGATCGAGCTGCCGCGCTTCGCTGGCCTGCAGGTGCAGGCTCTCCAGATCCAACGTATCGACGATCGCCATGCCGAAAGCTTAGGGTCTGGCTCCGGACTACATTCTCTGCCGTTAGCCCATGTCGACATGGTTCCTTACCTACGGATTCGCCGAGGCCTCTGAGCACCTGCTGGTTGGCGCCATGCCGGGCGACGCCGGCGACGTGCGGCGGCTCGCGGCGCTGGGCGTCACCGCCGTGCTGAACCTGGTCGAAGACCGTGAGTACGATCCGGGCTCGCGGCGGCAGGTCGAGGCTGCGCTGCAAGCGCGCGGCATCACCGAGCGGCGCCTGCCGACCCAAGATCTCGGCCCGCTCGATGAACGGCTGCTCGCGCAGGCGACGAAGCTGGTCGGCGGCTGGCTCGATGCCGGTGAGATCGTCTACCTACATTGCCGCGCCGGCTGGCAGCGCTCGGCGACGGTTGCCGCCGGCGTGATCGCGCTCCGCGAGCGCACCAGCCTCGAGGAGGCGCTGCTGCGGCTGCAGCGGCGCAAGCCGACTGCCGAGCCGTTGCCGAACCAACGAGCGTCGCTGGCACGCTGGTTCGAGACTCGCGCAGCTCGCTGACCTCGGCGCGCTTTCGTTGCAGGCTTAGCTACGCATGTGGTAGCTCAACGTGAACTGAAAGCACGCGTCACCGGGACGACAGCGCCTCCGGGGCGGATCCACCGTTGTCGTTGTCGTTGTCGTTGTCGTTGTCGCCTTCGCCCGCAACCGTGCGCGCGGCCAGGGTGATCTGGTCAAGTGGCTCAAGCGACTGGCCGGCGGTCGGCACCCCCTGCTCCGACAGCCGCCGCGCGCCCGGCAACACGCGTCCGTCGTAGGAGCCGACGGCCTCGTTGTAGGCGCTGACGGCACTGCCGAGGCGCTTGCCGACATTGCCCAGCAAGCTCGAGAAGCGCACCAGCCGTCGGTAGAGCTCGCCGCCCAGCTCCGAGACCTCGCGAGCCGAGGCGGCGACCTGCTCCTGCTGCCAGCCGAACGCGACCGCGTGCAGCAGCGCCAGCAGCGTCGTCGGCGTCGCGATCAGCACCCGCCGCGCCATCGCGTCCTCGATCAGCTCCGGGTCGACCTCGAACAGGGCGCTGTAAATGTGCTCGCCGGGCAGGAACAAGACGACGAAGTCCACGGCCTCGGAGATCTCGCTCCAGTAGGCCTTGTCGGCGAGCGCTCGTACGTGACCGCGCAGCCGTCGCGCGTTCTCGGTCAGCAGCCGCGACCGCGCCGCCTCGTCGACGCCGCCTTCCTGACCGCCGTCGAGCAGCACGGTCGGGGCCTTGGCATCGATTGGCACCTCCCGGCCGCCGGGCAGGTGCACGATCAGGTCCGGTCGCAGCCGGCGCTCGTCCGCGCCTGTGATCGAGCTCTGCTCGCTGAAGTCGCAGTGGTTCAGCATCCCCGCCAGCTCGATCACGCGCCGGAGCTGCATCTGGCCCCACTGGCCGCGGCTGCCGGACTGCCGCAGCACGCCGGCGATCAGCCCGGTCTCGCGCCGCAGCGCCTCCTGTGCCGTGGCCAGCGAGCGCACCTGCTCGCTGAGCGCCGCCGACTGGCGCGTGCGCTCGCGCTCGAGCCCGTCGAGCTGCTCGGCCAGCGGCTTCACCAGCTGCTCGATCGCCTGCCGCCGCTGCTCGAGCTCGCCGCGGGCGCCGGCCTGTCCGGTCGCGAGCTCAGCCCGCGCCAACTCCGACAGGCGCCGCATGTTCTCGTCGAGCGCATCGCCGGCCAGCGCCTTGAAGCGCTCCGTCATCTGCGTTTGCGTGATCAAGCGCACGCGCAACAACAGGACCGCACCGGCGGCCCCGATGAAAACACCCAGCAGCAGGTAGAGAACGCTCACACTGCAGAGAATGAGCGCCGGCGCGGACGGAGCCGGCTCAGTGAGCTTCGACCTCGGCCGGCTCTTCGTCCTTACCGGCCAGGCGATCACGGCCGCGCTGCACGGCGGCGATGAACTTCGAGAGGTTGACCTCGAGCGTATTCAGGATCTCGTCGGCGTAGTCCTCGGCACCGAGCCGGATCTCGCGCTCACGGCCACGTGCGTCGTCGATGATCTCCTCGGCGAGCCGCTCGGCGTGGCGGGTGACCTCCTCCTCGGAGACCAGACGCTCCTGGCGGTCGCGCGCCTCCTTGACGACACGCTCGGCCTCGCGCTTGGCCTCGGCGAGCATCTCCTGGCGCTCCTTCACGATCCAGCGGGCCTGCTTGATCTCCTCGGGGATCGTCGCGCGCATCTGGTCGAGGATGTCGTAGATCTCTTCCTTGTCGACGCGCACCTGATCGGTCAGCGGCATCGGCTTGGCGTTGTGTACGAGATCGTCGAGCTTGTCGATGAGTACGAGAACGTCCATCGGTGTTCCTCTATTTCGTCAATGATCGAGCCTTTCCTTCAACGCGACGGCAACCGCCTCGGGAACCATCCCTTCGATCTTGCCGCCGAAGGCCGCAAGCTCCTTGACGCCGCTCGACCTGACGAAACTGTACTTCGCCGCCGACATCAGGTAGATCGACTCGATGTCGGGCGCCTGGACGGCGTTGAGCTGGTTCAGCTCCAGCTCGTACTCGAAGTCGGAGATCGCGCGTAGGCCACGAACGATCGCTCGGGCACCGTGTGCGCGAGCGAAGTCGACGGTCAAGTCGTCGAAGGACTCGACCTCGACGTTCGCGAGGTCGCCGACGGCCTCCACGATGAAGGCGACTCGCTCGCTGGTGGTGAACAGCGTCTCGGCTTTACGGGCGGGCGTGTTCACGATCGCGACGATCACCTTGTCGAACAGCGCCGACGTGCGGCGGATCACGTCGAGGTGACCGTTGGTGAGCGGGTCGTACGTCCCGGGACAGACGGCAATGCGGTTATTCGTAGGCATAAATTCTGATCAGGGTGTCTCCGTAGTGCCGCTCGCGCAGCAGTGTCATTCCAAGCTCCAGTGGTCGCTGGCGGTCGCTTTCGGCCACCACCCGCCCTGCCGGAGCCAGTACTGATCCAATCACGGCCGCGAGCTGCGGGCCGAGTTCGCCGGCCAGCCGGTACGGCGGGTCGACGAAGATCAAATCGTATGCCCGCCCGGCCTGTGCCGCGTCGCGGAGCACCGTCAGCGCCCCGCGACGCTGGACTTCGGCGGTCAGATCGAGGCGCTCGAGGTTCGCCCGGATCGCCGCGACCGCGGCCGGATCGCTGTCGACGAAGACCGCGCCCCGCGCCCCGCGCGAGAGCGCCTCGATCCCGAGCGCGCCGGAGCCGGCGAACAGGTCGAGCACGCGCGCCCCCTCGCAATTACCCAGCATCGAGAACAGCGCCTCGCGCACCCGATCGGTCGTCGGACGGGTGCCTCGGCCCGCCGGCGCCTTCAGCGGCCGGCCACGGTGAGTGCCTGCGATCACGCGCATCTGCCGGCTCCTACGCCCTGATGGGCGCGAGCGCATCCTCGCCGTAGCGCTGGCGCAGAGCGGTGCCGAGCAGCGCGTGCTCGGGCTCGTCCAGCTCGGGGTCGACATCGATCAGCTCGCGGCTGAGTAGCTGGGCCCGCTCGAGCAGCTCGCCGTCGCGCGGCAGCTCCGCGAAGCGGTAGAGCTGCTGCCCGGACTGGCGGGTGCCAGCCAGCTCGCCCTGGCCGCGCAGCTGCAGATCGATCTCGGCCAGCCGGAAGCCGTCGGACTCGCGCGCCAGCGCGCTCAGGCGCTCCGAGTCCTTGCGGCCGAACAGCAGGCACAGCGAGGCGTGCGCCCCACGGCCGATGCGCCCGCGGAGCTGGTGAAGCTGCGAGATCCCGTAACGGTCGGCGTCCTCGACCAGCATTACGGTCGCGTTCGGCACGTCGATCCCAACCTCGATCACCGTCGTCGCCACGAGCACGTCGGCGCCACCGGCGGCGAAGGCCGCCATCGCCTGCTGCTTCTCCCCCGGCCGCAGCTGGCCGTGCATCAGCACGAGGCGCAGGTCCTGCAACGGCCCGCTCCGGAGCCGCTCAAACTCGACGGTGGCGGCCCGCGCCTGCAACGACTCCGATTCCTGCACGAGCGGGCAGACCACGAACGCCTGGTGGCCGGCGGCGACCTCCTCGTGGATCCGCTCGTAGGCACGCCGGCGCTCGGCCTCCGAGGCGCAGACGTGGGTGGTGATCGGCTGGCGGCCGCGCGGCAGCTCGTGCAGCTGCGTGAGGTCGAGGTCGCCGTAGTTCGAAAGCGCCAGCGTCCGCGGGATCGGCGTGGCCGTCATGTGCAGCACGTGCGGGGCGCTGCCCGGCGCCGCCTTGCGATCGAGCGCCGCTCGCTGCTCGACCCCGAAGCGGTGCTGCTCGTCGACGACGGCGACGCCGAGGGAGTCGAACTCGACGCCTGGCTCGATCAGCGCGTGCGTGCCGACCACCAGCGAGAGCTCGCCGCTGCCGAGTTTCGCGAGGGTCTCGCGGCGGCGGCGGCCCGGCGTCGAGCCGGTCAGCAGCGCCAGCCGCAGCGACTCCGACCCCAGCAATGCCTGGATCGTCGCGAAGTGCTGTTCAGCGAGCGTCTCGGTCGGGGCCATCAGCGCCGCCTGCAACCCGTTCTCGACCGCGCGCAGCATCGCGTAGAGCGCCACTACCGTCTTCCCGGAGCCGACCTCCCCCATCAGCAACCGCTGCATCGGCCGGGGCCGCGCGATGTCTGCGTCGATCTCCGCCATCGCCCGCTGCTGGTCGGCGGTCGGCGCGAACGGCAGCTGCTCGCGCAGCCAACGATCGGTCAGGCCCGGCCGCTCCGCCACCGGCGGCGCGACCGCGCCGCGGCTGCGGCCGTGACGGCGCTGCGCCAGCAGCAACTGCCCCAGCAGCAACTCCTCGAACGCCAGCCGCCGCAGCCCCGTCGCCCGCGCCGCCGGGTCGGTGCTCAGGTGCGCCGTGCGCAGCGCCGTGGCGCGATCAGGCAGGTCCAGGCGCGCGCGGATCGCGCTGGGCAGCGGCTCGACCAGATCGACGAAGCGATCCGCGTGCGCCTGGACCTGGGCCAGGATCTGCGTCGACGAGAGGCCCTCGCTGGTCGCGTAGTGGGCGACGTCGACAGCCGGCCCGCCGGCCCGCAGCTCGGTCGGCGCGTGCGCCTGCACGCTGAAGCGCCCACTGCCCTGATACTTACCGTGCAGCAGCAGCCAGGTGCCGGCGGGGTAGCGGTCGACCAGCCAGGGCTGGTTGAAGAACGTAACGCTGAGGCTGCCGGAGCCGTCCGCGACGGTGGCCACAACGAGCGGGCGCATCCGTCGCCGATGCACCGAGCGGCTCCGGATCTCCCGCACCTCGGCGACGATCGTCGCGGCCTCGCCCTGGGTAAGGTCCGCGATCCGTCGCCCCTCGCGACGGTCGTACGGGATGTGCTCGAGCAGATCGCCGACCGTCTCGAGCCCCAGCGACTCCGCCGCCCGTTGCGCACGCGCACCGTCCAGCCGCAGCCGCGCCCGCAGGCGTGAAGGCCGTGGGTAGTGCAGCGGCGCCTGCGCCAGTGCCCGCGCGTCGAGCGCGGCACTGGCGGCGAAGGCCAGCGGCGGCCTCACACCCAGATCGGCCGGCGACTGCCCTACCCCCATCTCGAATCATCTCTCGCCGAAGGCACCGACTGCATAGCTTGACGGTTCCGGCGGTCGCGATGCTGTGTGAGCGCGGCTGGATACCTGCGCCCGATCCTCGCAGACTCGCATGCCTTCACCGGGACCAGGCTTGGGCATCAGGCTTGGGGACCGTCCGGAATTTCCTCGCAGTTTGCGTCCAAACCGCGGCCACTTCGGGCGTTACGTCAACTTAGGGGGGAGGGCGCCTCATTCTATGTGCCTCTAAGTATTAAATGAGTACTCATAGGGCCAGAGAACGAATCGCACGTATCGCGTCCCGGCAACACGGGCGCGTCAGCTTCGCCCAGCTGCGTTGGGTCGAAGCGAGCAGCGCCGACATCCAACGTTGGCTTGGCCAGGGTTACCTCACGAAGGTCCTACCGAAGGTCTATGCGGTCGGGCACACCGCCCCCGATCGCTACGCCGATCTCTGGGCGGCCGTCCTCTACGCCGGCCCCAACGCGGCGATTTCCCATGCGACGGCAGCCCACCTGCGTGGGTTGATCGACTTCGCACCGACGTCGATTGAGGTCTCGACGCCCCGCGAGAAGGTCCGCTCACTCCCAGGCAGGATTCACGTCTACGCGCGCCGGGACCGCGAGCGCGAGAAGTTCGACGGAGTTCCCACGACGCTCCTAGCGGATACGCTGCTCGACCTTGCCGCCACGACCACCGACAAGGTCGTCAGTCGGGCGATCCGCCAGCTCGACCGCCGTGGCGAGCTCGATCTCAAGGCTCTGGACGCGGTCTGCGGGCGCGGCCGCCGCGGCAGTCAACGCCTACGAAACGCCCTCAAAACAGCCCGCCCCGCGATCGGCTACACGAACAGCGAACTCGAGCAACTCTTCCTCGAGATCTCCAAGCGCTGGAACATCCCGGAACCACGTTGCAACGTCGTCGTCGCCGGCATCCTCGTTGACGCCTACTGGCCGCAATACCGACTCGTCGTCGAGATCGACGGCTGCGACGATCACGGAACGGTCCCCCAGATGCGCCACGACCGCGCCAACGAGCTGACACTCCGCGCACACGGCCTCACCGTCGTCCGCTACGACTGGATGCTGCTCAAGCACCGCGACAAAGCCGTACGCACCGACCTACTCGCCCAACTCAAACGAGCCGCCCCACTTCACCCGGCATAGTGCGTCCAGACCCCGGCAGAGCGGCAGCTATTCCTGCACGATCACTCCCGCGGGCGTTTAGCATTCGAGGCGTGACCGACTCGCTCATCTACGTTTCCCGAATCACGCGGCTGCCACTGGTGGGCGACGATGGATCCGACACTGGGCACGTGGTCGACGTCGTCTTCAGCTCGAGCTCCGACCCGCCGCACGTGAACGGCTTCGTGGTCGGCGGCCTGCAGCGGCGCCACCTATTCGTCAGCGCCGGTCGCGTGGCGGAGATCACACCACGCGGTGTCCGCCTGCAGCGGGCGTCGATCAGCCTGCGGCAGTTCGAGCTGCGCCCGGACGAGCGGCTGGCGGTCGGCGAGCTGTTCAAGGAGCGAGTCCAGGGCCGGCGAGTCGTGGACTTCGGCCTGCGGCCGGTCACGGGCCCCTACAGCTGGGAGATCGCGACCGTCGCGCTGGCGCCGCCGCCCCGGCAGGCGCCGCTGCGGCGTCTGCCGGGGTTGCATCGCGTGCCGGAGGTGCTCGATTGGGCCGAGGCGCGGACGCTGTTCGGCGAGCACCACACGCTCTCGCGCGAGGCTGCGGCGCTCGGTGGCCTGCACCCGGTGCAGATGGCGGCGGCGCTGCGCAAGCTGCCGCTCGAGCGCCGGCGTCAGCTCGCCGCCGAGCTCGAGGACGAGCGCCTCGCCGATCTGCTCGAGGAGATGCCAGAGGACGAGCAGGTACGGCTGATCGCGAACCTCGGCTCGGAGCGGATCGGCCGTGTGCTCGGCGAGATGGAGGCGGACGATGCGGCGGACCTCTTGGGCGAGATGCCGGCGCCGACACAGGCCGAGCTGCTCGCCCAGATGGATCCGGACGATGCCGAGCCGGTCAGGCGGCTGCTGAACTACGATCCGGACACCGCCGGTGGCCTGATGACCCCCGAGCCGATCATCCTCAGCCCGCGTGACAGCGTGGCTGACGCGCTGGCCCACATTCGCAACCCGGACCGGCCCGTGCCGGTGGCTACGCAGGTGTTCGTCTGCATGCCGCCGCTGGAGACGCCGACCGGCCGGATGCTGGGTGTGGTCGGCTTCCAGCGACTGCTGCGCGAGGCGCCGTCGAAGCCGCTGGGCCGTTGCCTCGACGAGAACTGGGATCCGATCGATGTGCACGCGACGGATCGTGTGGTCTCGGAGCAGCTTGCGGCCTATAACGTGGTAGCGGTGCCGGTAACCGACAGTGACGGCCGGCTGGTCGGGGTCGTGACGATCGACGACGTGCTCGACCACGTGCTGCCGGACGACTGGCGCATCACCCGCGCGACGACGCGAACGCGCTTGAACGACAACCGCTCGGTGGGTGAATAGTGGCGGAGAAGGCGAACAATCTGGATCAGCCGCGCGGCACGGGTGGTAGCACCGGCTACGACGCTGACACCTTCGGCCGCTGGGCCGAGGCGGTCGCGCGCCTCTTCGGCACCGGCCGGTTCCTGGTGGCGCAGACGGTCATCGTCGTCCTCTGGATCGCGCTCAACGCGATCTCCTGGGCACTGCGCTTCGACGCCTACCCGTTCATCCTGCTGAACCTCATGTTCTCGACGCAGGCCGCTTACGCGGCACCGCTGATCCTGCTCGCGCAGAACCGCCAGGCCGACCGCGACAAGGAAGAGATAGAGCGCGACCGCCAGACCGTCGGGCGCTCACTCGCCGAGACCGAGTTCCTCGCCCGCGAGCTGGCGCAGATCAGGTTGTCACTCGAGCAGACAGCAAGCCGCGATGACTTGCTCGCCGGCATCGACCAGCTCACCGAGTCGATCGAGCGGGTAACCGGCGTCAGCCTCCGCGAGGAGGAGATTCGGTCAGCTTCAGCCGGCCAGGCCGCCGGTGGTCCGGCACCGGGTCACTCGGCCGACAGCAGCCACCAGTAGTGCTCCTGACCGCCGTCGGCGAGCTCGAGCTCGGTGCCGTCGGCCAAGGACCGCACAGCCTCGTCGTCAAGCGGCGCCTGCGCACCACGCAGACAGGTGACGAGCTCGGCATCGGTCGCGAGCCGCGCGATCACGTCCGCGAGCGTCCGCCGGGGGTCGCCCCAGACGACCAGCTGATCGTCGACGAAGCCGATCGCGTCACCGATGTGAAAGCGTCCCTGGGCGTCGTCGCGGGCCGCCGGTGCGACCGCGCCGGTGCGCGTCTCGCCCACCAGCTCCTCCATCGCCGCGTGGTTCTCGGCGGCGCCGCGCTGCCGGTCGGCTACGAACGCCGCGGCAAGCCCGGCCTGCAGCGAGCGCGAGTGGACGATCCGCACCGTCCGCTCGGAGAGCTGCGCGGCGTGCTCGGCGGCCATGAAGACGTTCGAGCTGTTCGGCAACACGACGACCTCGTCCGCGTCGGTCGCATGGATCGCCGCCAGGAGATCCCGCGTCGACGGGTTCAGCGTCGGGCCGCCGTCGAGCACCGTCACGCCGAGCTCCGCGAACAGGTTCTGGAAGCCGGCACCGGTGCTGACCGCGACCACGCCGCAACGGACACGCTCGCCGTCGCCACCGGCGACGATCTGCGATAGCCGGCTGTCGCGCTGGCGCACCTGCTCGTTCATGTCCGCGATCTCCAGCCGCGAGACCGTGCCGTATGACGTGAACACGGACTCCGCCGCCTCGGGGTCGTCGGTGTGGACGTGGACCTTCAGGGTGTGCTCGTCGCCGACCACGAGCATCGAGTCGCCGATCCGCTCGAGCTCGTCGGCGAAGTGCGGCCCGTCGAGGCCGGAGCCGGTGACGACGAAGTTCGTGCAGTAGCGGAAGGTGGTCGAGGAGTGCTCGGGGTGCGTGATGCGGGCGGCGACGTGATGCTCGAGCTCGACCGCGTCCTCACCGCGCAGGGCCGCCACCATGCCGGCGATGATCAGCGTCAGGCCGTAGGCGCCGGAGTCGACGACGCCGGCGTCGCGCAGCACCGGCAGCAGCTCGGGGCCGCGCTTGACCGAGGCCTCGCCGGCGTTCAGCGCCTTCTCCAGCACCAGCGCCGCGAGGGCGTTCTGGCGGTCGTCGCTGACGCCGTGGCCAAGGCGCGTCTCGGCTTCAGGCATGTGCGCGAGCTCGGAGGCAACCTGGCTCGCCATCGCCCGCACGACGGTGAGGATCGTGCCCTCGGTCGGCTCGCGGACCGAGTCGTACGCCTGGTCGGCGCCACGCGCGAAGGCCGCTCCGATCAGCACCGGGTCGACCAACTCGCCGGGCCGGCTGATCAGCTCCTGGGCGGCGCCGCGGATGATCTGCGAGAGGATCACGCCGGAGTTACCGCGGGCGCCGAGCAGCGCCGCGCGCGCGACCAGCGTCACGATCTCGTCGCGGCCGATCTCGTCGAGCGTACGGGCACCGCACTCGTTGGCGAGCCGGTCGAGCTCGGCCAGCACCGCCTGCAGGGTCAGCGCCATGTTGTCGCCGGTGTCGCCATCGGCGACCGGAAACACGTTGAGGTCGTTCACTTCCTGGCGGCGCTCCTCGAGCGCCGCCAGCCCCGATTCGAGCAGGGCACGGAAGCGTAACAGAGCTGGATCAGTCACAGCAATGCTCGAATGTCTGCTGGTGTGCGGCCCGGGCTGGTGCCCAGCCGCCCTAGCGGATCCCCGCTAGTGCGCCTTTATGACCTTGCCGGCCTTCAGGCAGCGCGTGCAGACATAGACCCGCTTCGTTGAACCACCGTCCTCGATCCGGATGCGCTGCAGGTTGGGATCGAACCGACGGTTGGTGGGGATCATCGAGTGGCTCCGCCGATGTCCAAATGACGGGCCCTTTTCGCATACGTAGCAAACCTTTGACATACGGCGAGCCAGTATACGCGACGCGCGCTCGCCTGCACCGCGGTACCGGCCGGCGTGAGTTGCACCCGACGAACGTTGCACCTGCCAACAGCCTTCGAAGCATCACTAAGACGCTCACCTGGGCTCTATTTTACAGTAAATCGATCTAGAAAGTCTCCTGCAAAATCGCAACTTTCCTGCCTCGCAACTGTCATCTCCCATCGAGTAAGGTCCTTTGATCTACTCAATTGAATCAATCCACTTGGAGGCACTCATGAGGCTACGTACCGGGCTCGCACGGCTCGCCCTCGGCGGCGCCCTGATCCTGACCACGGCCGCCGTTGCCGGCTGTGGTGGATCGTCGGACGTGGCGTCCTCGTCGGGCTCCGGCAGCTCCGCGTCGTCATCGTCAGGCTCCGCCACGCTCAACCTGGTCGGCTACTCGACCCCGCAGAAGGCCTACGACGCCCTGCAGGCGGCGTTCGCGAAGACCAGCGCCGGGAAGGGTGTCGGCTTCACCGACTCGTTCGGCGCGTCCGGCAGCCAGGCCCGCGCCGTGGCCTCGGGACAGAGCGCCGACGTCGTGGCGTTCTCGACCACGCCGGACATGGATAAGGTCGTGCAGGCCGGTGACGTCGCCTCCGGCTGGGCAGACAATCCCGAGCACGGCTTCTCCTCCGACTCCGTCGTCGCGCTGATCGTCCGTAAGGACAACCCGAAGCACATCACCGGCTGGTCGGACCTACTGAAGCCGGGCATCCAGGTCGTCACCGCGAACCCGTCGACCTCGGGCAGCGCCCGCTGGAACATCCTCGCCGCCTATGGCGCGCAGCTGAAGCAGGGGAAGACCCCGGCACAGGCGCTCGCCTACGTGCGCACGCTGATCATCAAGCACGTCGTCGTTCAGGATGCAAGCGGCGCCGACGCGCTGCAGACGTTCCTCGGCGGTAAGGGCGACGTCCTGATCGACTACGAGAGCAGCGCGCTCGCCGCGCGGCGCGCCGGTGATCCGGTCACCTATGTGGTGCCCAAGCAGACGCTGCTGATCCAGACGCCGATCGCCGTCACGAAGACCACGAAGCACGCCGCCCAGGCGAACGCCTTCCTGAAGTACCAGTGGTCGAAGGCCGGCCAGACAATCTGGGCCGAGCAGGGTTACCGCCCGGTCGATCCGGCGGTCGCGAAGCAGTTCGCGAGCACCTTCCCGACCCCGGCCCAGCTCTTCACGATCAGCTACCTCGGCGGCTGGAGCTCGGTCACCGACAAGTTCTTCGCCCCCTCGACGGGGCTGATCACGAAGATCGAGGTAGCAGCGGGGGTGCCCACTGCCAGCAGTTGAGAACATAACGCCGCTGGAAAGCGGCTTGCGCGGGCCGGCCGGCAGGCCGGCCCGTAAGGTTGTGAAGGCGGTTGGCGGCGGTGACAACCCGCTGACCCTCGGCCTCGTTGTCCTCTATCTGAGCCTGATCGTGCTGATCCCCCTCGCCGCGGTGGCGGTGAAGGGCGTCTCCTCCGGGCTCGGGACCTTCTGGAGCTCCGTCACCAACACGCTCTCACTGCGGGCGCTCGGCGTCACCCTGGTGATGTCGCTGATCGTTGCCGCGATCGGCGCGGTGATGGGGACGTTGGTCGCGTGGGTGCTGGTCCGCGACCGCTTCCCCGGCCAGCGGCTGCTGGGCACGCTGATCGACCTGCCGTTCGCGCTGCCGTCGATCGTCGCCGGGCTGACGCTGATCGCGCTTTATGGACCTGACAGCCCGGTCGGCATCAACATCGCCTACACGCGCGGCTCGACGCTGCTGGCGCTGCTGTTCGTGGCGCTGCCGTTCGGCGTGCGCTCCGTGCAGCCGGTGCTGATGGAGCTCGACCTCGAGGCCGAGGAGGCCGCCGCCTCGCTCGGCGCCGGCTCGACCACGATCTTCCGCCGGATCATCCTGCCGGCGCTCACGCCCGCGATCATCTCCGGCGCCGCATTGGCGTTCGCGCGCTCCGTCGGCGAGTTCGGCGCGCTTGCCCTGATCGCCGGCAAGGTCCCAATCGCCTCGATCGTGATCTACGACGACATCGAGGGCGGCGACACCCAATCGGCGGCGGCACTGTCGCTGGTGCTGATGATCATCTCGCTGATCATGCTTGTGGCGATCCGGCGCACGGGAGGTCGCGTTGCGCGCTGAGGTACGCGACGAGGCGATCGCGGCCGGCGCGCGGGTCCGGCGGCATGCGCGACAGGAGCAGCGGTCATGACGCCGCACCGCCCCGCCCGGCTGTCGCTGCGCGTGCTGGCGATCGCCTACGTCACGATCCTGCTGCTGGCGCCGCTGTTCGTGGTGTTCTGGCGCACGTTTGAGCATGGTTTCGGCGACGCCTTCGACTGGATGACCACGCCGGCGGCGGTCAGCGCCCTCTGGCTGACGTTGATCATCGCCGTGATCGCCGTGCCGTGCAACACGGTCTTCGGCATCGCCTGCGCGCTGATCACGACCCGTGGCCGTGGCCGCCTAGGCCGCTGGCTCGACGCCATACTGGATCTGCCGTTCATCGTCTCACCGGTCGTCATCGGTCTGGCACTGCTGCTGGTCTACGGCCAGAGCGGCTGGCTCGCGCCGCTGTTCGCCGACCGCGGCATCAAGATCATCTACGCGGTGCCCGGCATGGTGCTGGCGACGATCTTCGTCTCGCTGCCGTTCGTGGCCCGCGAGGTGACGCCGGTGCTACGCGAGGTCGGCAACGACCAGGAGCAGGCCGCAGCGACGCTTGGTGCCTCGTCCTGGCAGACGTTCTGGCGGATCACGCTGCCGTCGATCCGCTGGGGCGTCGCCTACGGCGTCGTGCTCTCGACCGCCCGCGCACTTGGTGAGATCGGCGCTGTGCTGGTCGTCTCATCGAACGTCGCCGGTCAGACGTTGACGTTGCCCCTGCTCGTCTACCAGCGCAACGAGCAGGTTGGAACCCAGGAGTCGCAGCTACTCACCAGCGTCTACGCCGCCGCGACCGAGCTGGCGGTGATCTCGCTGGTGGTGCTTGCGGTGATGATGGCCTTCGGGTCCAGAAGGAGCAGCAGGAAATGAGAATCGACGTTGAATCGATCAGCAAGCGCTTCGGCGCCTTCACCGCGCTCGACAACGTGTCGTTGGCGGTGCCGGAGGGATCGCTGACCGCGCTGCTCGGCCCCAGTGGCTCGGGCAAGTCGACACTACTGCGGATCATCGCCGGACTCGAGCAGGCGGACGAGGGCACGATCCTGATCGACGGCCGCGACGTCAGTGGCCTGCGCGCGCAGGATCGCGGTATCGGCTTCGTCTTCCAGCACTACGCCGCCTTCCAGCACATGAGCGTGTTCGAGAACGTCGCCTTCGGGCTGCGGATCCGCAAGCGCCCGCGGGCCGAGATCCGCAAGCAGGTGGACGAGCTGCTGGCGCTGGTCGGCCTCACCAAGTGGGCGGATCAGCGTCCCTCCCAGCTCTCCGGCGGCCAGCGCCAGCGCATGGCGCTGGCCCGCGCACTTGCGGTCAGGCCGCAGGTACTGCTGCTCGACGAGCCGTTCGGCGCCCTCGACGCGAAGGTCAGGGCTGAGCTGCGTCACTGGCTGCGCCAGCTCCACGACGAGCAGCAGGTCACCACGGTGCTCGTCACCCACGATCAGGAGGAGGCGATGGACGTCGCCGACCGCATCGCGGTGATGAACCACGCCACCATCGAGCAGGTCGGCGGCCCCCGGGAGATCTATGACGCCCCCGCCAACGAGTTCGTGATGGGCTTCCTCGGCTCGGTCACGCGCCTCGGCGACCAGCTCGTGCGTCCGCACGAGGTCACGATCTCGCACCAGCGGGAAGACGGTGCGCTACCGGCGAAGGTCCTGCGCGTCGTCCATCTCGGCTTCGAGGTCCGGGCTGAGCTCCAGATCGACGGCGATGGGCAGGTCCACGCCCAGCTCACCGCGGCCAAGGCGGACGCGCTGGGCCTGCACGAGGGCGACAACGTCTTTGTCACGACCACGAACGCCGAGCCGCTGTTCGCAGCAGAGCCGAAGGCCCTTTAGGGGCGGGCCAGCGGGCCCGCCCTCCACGCGAACGTCAGTCAGCCGCGGCGGCGAAGCCGGTGGGACGCGGACGCTGCCCGAGCTCGCGCTTGATCGCCAGCGACGTCAGCGCCGCCTGCGCCGCGTGGGCGCCGGTATCACGCTTGTCGCCGCCGCGGACACGGGCCCAGGCCTGGTCGCGATTGCTCACGGTGACCAGACCGAAGCCGATCGGCACGGAAGTCTGCAGCTGCACCTGCTGGATGCCGCGCGCAGCCTCGCTGCAAACGTAGTCGTAGTGGTCGGTTTCGCCGCGGATCACGACGCCGAGCGCGACCAGCGCCTCGTAGCGGCCGCTGTCGGCGGCGGCGTGACAGGCGAACGGCAGCTCGAAGGCGCCCGGCACCGCATAGGTGTCGATCTGCTCGAAGCCGGCCGCGGCCAGCGTCTCGCGCGCGCTCGCCTCGAGCGCGTCGGCCAGCTCGTCGTAGAAGCGGGCGACGCAGAGCGCGACGCGGTCCTCACTTGCCATGGTCCTGATCATCTCCGTGCAGGTTGACGGTCGTCATCAGCGAGTCCGCCCCGCCGTCGCCGGCCACGGTGCCGTCCGCGCTGGCCTCACCGGCTTCATCGGCCTCGAGGACCAGATCGTCGAAGACGTGCCCCATCTTGTCGCGCTTGGTGCGCAGGTAGTTGCGGTTGTAGCGGTTCGGGGGCGCGACGATCGGGATCTGGTCGACGACCTCCAGCCCGTGCCCGGAGAGACCGGCGATCTTCTTCGGGTTGTTGGTCAGCAGGCGGATGCTGGTGAGGCCCAGGTCCTTCAGGATCTGGGCACCGATCCCGTAGTCGCGCAGGTCGGCCGGGAAGCCGAGGGCGAGGTTCGCCTCGACGGTGTCGAGGCCCTCCTCCTGGAGCTTGTAGGCGCGGAGCTTGTTCAGCAAGCCGATGCCGCGTCCCTCCTGGCCGAGGTACAGCAGCACGCCGCGCCCTTCCTGCTCGATCATCGTCAGCGCCGACTCGAGCTGCTGGCCGCAATCGCAGCGCAGCGAGTGGAAGACGTCGCCGGTCAGGCAGCCGGAGTGCACGCGCACGAGCACGTCGGTCTGGCCGTCGACCTCGCCCTTCACGAGCGCCACGTGGGACTTGCCTTCGAGCACCTCGCGGTAGCCGACCGCCTGGAAGTTCCCGAACTCGGTCGGGAGCTTCACCGACACCACCCGCTCGACCAGCTTCTCGGTGCGGCGCCGGTAGGCAACGATATCGGCGATCGTGACCATCTTCAGGCCGTGGCGCTGGCAGAACGGGATCAGGTCCTTCTGGCGCGCCATCGTGCCGTCGTCGTTCATGACCTCGCAGATCACGCCCGCCGGGGTCAGACCGGCGATCCGGGCAAGGTCGACCGCGCCCTCGGTCTGCCCGACGCGCTCGAGCGTACCGCCCGGCTTGGCCTTGAGCGGGAAGACGTGACCCGGCTGCACGAGGTCGCGGGGGTCCGACTCGCGGTCGATCGCGACCTGCACCGTGTGCGCCCGGTCCGCGGCCGAGATCCCGGTGGTGACGCCTCCGCGGGCCTCGATCGAAACCGTGAACGCGGTCTGGAACGGTGCCTCGTTCTTCGCCGTCATCAGTCGCAGGCCGAGCTCGTCGCAGCGCTCGGGCGTCAGCGCCAGGCAGATCAGCCCGCGGCCCTCCTTCGCCATGAAGTTGATCGACTCGGGCGTCGCGAATTGCGCTGCGATCGTCAGATCGCCCTCGTTCTCACGATCCTTGTCGTCGCAGACGACGACCATCCGGCCCGCCCGGATCTCCTCGACCGCTTCCTCGATCGTCGCGAATGGCGTACTCGTCGCGCTCATCTCGCCATCAATCCCTCAACGTATTTCGCCACTACGTCGGCCTCCAGGTTCACAAATGCACCGGGCACTGCAGATCCGAGGTTAGTCCGCTGCAAGGTCTCGGGAATCAGCGACACCGTGAAGACGCCATCCGCGACCGTCGCCACCGTCAACGAGACGCCGTCGACCGCGATCGAGCCCTTGTGGACGACGTAGCGCCGCAGCTCCGGCGGCGCCGTGATCGTCAGCCGCCGCGCGAAGCCGTCCTCGCGCACGTCGCTGACGCGGCCGACGCCGTCGACGTGGCCCTGCACGATGTGGCCGCCGAGATGGCCCGAGGGCTGCACCGGCAGCTCCAGGTTCAGGCTTTGCCCCGCGGCGATCTCGGCCAGCGAGGTGAGCCGCAGGGTCTCGTTCATCGCCTCGGCGGTGAAGTGGCGGGGCGCCACGCCCGTCGCCGTCAGGCAGACGCCGTTCACCGCGACCGAGTCACCCTCCTGCAGCTCGCCGGCCAGCGCGGCCGCGATCTCGAGCCGCGCGCCTGCTTCAGATCGTTCGATGTCGATTAGCTCGCCGAGCTCGGCGATCAGACCTGTAAACACTTATCGATCTCCAGTTCACCAGACGTTGAGGCGCGCCGACAGCAGCAGGTCGTCGCCGACCTGCTCATGCTCGAGCGTCAGCGCGCGCAGGGCATCGCCGACGCGCTCGGCGCCCTCGCTCTCGACCAGGTCGCGCGCGCCGCGCCCGCCGATCACGATCGGCGCCACGAACAACCGCAGCTCGTCGATCTCCCGCGCGTCGAGGAACGCGCCCGCCAGCTTCGGCCCTCCCTCGAGCAGAAGCGTGCTGATTCCCGCCTGCGCAAGCTGGTCGAGCGCCGAGCCGACTCGAGCCGGCTCGTTCTCGCCGGTGGCGACGATCACGTCGACGCCGTGGGCCCCGAGTGTGTTGCGGGTCGCGCTCGGCGCCGCCCGCGAGACCACGACCGTCAGCGGCTGCTCGCGCACTCCCTGCACGAGGCGCGAGTCGGTCGGCAGCCGCCCGAGCGAGTCGAACACCACCCGCCGCGGCTGGTGCTCGGCCAGGTCCTCCGAAGCGGAGCCGCCGACCCGCGCCGTCAGCTGCGGGTCGTCGGCCAGCGCCGTGCCGATTCCGACGGCGACCGCGTCGCTACGGCTGCGCCATTCGTGCACCAGCGCGCGGCTGCCCTCGCCGGAGATCCACTTCGAGTCGCCGTTGCGGGTCGCGACCTTACCGTCGAGCGACATCGCGGACTTCAGCAACACCCACGGACGTCCGTGACGGGCGCGTTTACGGAAGGGCTGGTTCAGCATCCGCGCGCGCTCCGCCAGCTCCCCGTCGGCAACGAGCACCTCCACGCCCTCGTCCCGGAGGATGCCGAGTCCACGCCCGCTGGCGTGCTCGGAGGGGTCGTCCGAGGCAACCACGACGCGCTTGAGCCCGGCCCGCAGGATCGCGTCGGTGCATGGCGGCGTCAGCCCGTGGTGGGCGCATGGTTCGAGCGAGACGTAGAGCGTGGCGCCGGCCAGGTCGCTGCCATCGGTGGCGGCGATCGCCTCCACCTCCGCGTGGGGGCCACCGATCCGCTGATGGTATCCCTCGCCCAGCACCCGCTCGGAATTCGCGATCACGGCGCCGACCATGGGGTTCGGGCGTACCGCCAGGCCACCGCGTGCGGCCAGCTCGATCGTCCGCTCCAGATGGCGTGCGTCGGTTGAACTCAGTTCAGACATTCCATTCAGAGCATATGTCAAGCCGTTTCCGCGGCCGGACGGGCGGGGTCAGACGGCCAGCCAGGTAGCCGCGTGGGGTCAGGCGGAAGGCCAGGCCGCGCCTGCCAGCGCCGCCAGCGCGGTACCCGGCTCGGGCGCCGCGAACACGGCGGTGCCCGCCACCAGCAGGTTCGCCCCGGCCTCGGCGCAGGAACGCGCGGTCGCGGTGTTCACGCCGCCGTCGACTTCGAGCGCGACTTCGTCGGGCAGCAGCTCCCGGAGCCGGCGCAGCCGTGTGAACGAGTGCGCGATCAGCTTCTGGCTGCCCCAGCCTGGGTTGACGCTCATGCACAGCACGAGGTCGACCACCCCCGCCGCGACGACGTCACGGACCACCTCGACCGGGGTCGCCGGGCACAGCGCCACGCCAGCCGCGCAACCAGCCGCGCGCACCGACTGCAGCACGTAGTGCAAGTGCGACGTCGCCTCCCAGTGGGCGGTGATCGAGTCGGCGCCGGCAGCAGCCAGCGCTTGCACCTGCAGCTCGGGGTGCTCGATCATCAGGTGAACGTCGAGCACCGCCCCGTGGCCATGCACCTGCTCGGCCAGCGCCTCGACGACCACGGGACCGAAGCTGATCGGGGGCACGAAGTGCCCGTCCATCACGTCCACGTGAATCACGCGCGCCCCGCCGGCGAGCACCGACTCGACCTGCTCCCCCAGCCGCGCGAAGTCGGCAGCCAAGACCGACGGTGCCAGCTGCGGCCCGCGCAGGACTGCAGCTCGACTCACGGCCGCGGCGCGAAGCCGCTCCTCGACGTTTGCGTCGCTAGTTGACAACTCGCTCATCCCTCAGTCCGGAACGCGCCCGAGCCGCTCACAGCGGCGTCAGCATGCTCCCCTTGCAGTGGTTGCATTCGACGATCGCGGTGCTCGACATCCGTGCGATCGTCGAATGCTCACCGCAATTCGGGCATACGGACACGAGCTCAAAGCGCTGCAGACAGTTCAGGCAGCGGTACCGGCCCGGGATCGTGCTCGGCCTCAGCCACGGCTCGCCACACGCGGGGCAGCGCGGACCGAGCAACTTCCGGGATTCGTCCTCCACGCCCTTAGCGTAACGCCGCCGGCCGTCGGGCCGCCAGCGGTGCGGGTGCGCGCAAGGTCGCGTGCAGCGTCACCCGTTGTTCGTTCTTTGGCACTGTAAGTAGCGCATGAGTACTCACAGTGCCAAAGTTCGCGACTGACGCCCCCATCGGGCGCCTGGTGGTTGGATGCCGGCGTCCGCTCGCCGGCTCAGCGCCTTCGACCGCGGTCAGCGCCGCCTGAGCCGCGCGATGTAGAAGCCGTCGCTGCCTTCGACGTGCGGCAGCAATAGCCAGCTGCGATCGAGCGCGAACTCCGGCTGCGCGTTGACGAAGGTCTCGACCACGTCGCCGGACTCGCGGCGGCTGATCGTGCAGACCGAGTAGACCAGCGTGCCACCGGGACGCAGCTGTCCGGCGGCGGCCGCCAGCAGCTCGCCCTGGATCGCCGTCAGCGGCTCAAGCTTCTCGGGCTGCACCTGCCAGCGCAGGTCCGGACGGCTACGCAGCGTGCCGAGGCCGCTGCACGGTGGATCGACCAGTACCCGATCGAAGCCGCCCGGGCCGAGCACGCCGCCGGGCACGCAGACCTCGCGGGCATCGCCCTGCAGCACGCGCACGTTGCCGGCGCCCATCCGCTCGGCGCTGCGGGCGAGCCCGCGGGCACGCCCGCCATGGAGCTCGACCGCGACGACCTCACCTTCTCCCCGCATCAGCGCGGCGGCGTGCGTCGTCTTCGCACCAGGGGCCGCGCAGACGTCGAGCACGCGCTCGCCGGGCGCCGGCGCGAGCACGCGCGCGACCGCCATCGAGGCGCGCGATTGCGGCATCAGCTCACCGGCCAGCCATTGCGGCGAGGTGAACGCATCGAAGCGACCGTTCACGCGCCGGGCCTCGGGCAGCTCAGGTAGCTCCGGCGCCGCGACCCAGGCGGGCGCCGGCTCAATATCGGCAGCTAGCCCCGCCGTGAACGCGCCCAAGTCGGTCACGCGCAAGTCGTTTATCCGCAGTGCGCTCTCGGCCGGCAGGTTGACCGTGGCGAGCAGGCCGCGTGCCTGCTCACCGCCCAGCTCGCGCCACCACATCTGCGCGAGCCAGTCGGGCACCGAGTGCAGCAGCGCGGCGTGCTCGGGCGTCTCGTCGTCGAGCTCGGCGAGCAGCGCCCGGCCGTCGCGCGCGACCCGTCGCAGAATCGCGTTGACAAGCCTCGCACCCCCGGCCGAGCCGCGCTTGGCGAGCTCGACGCTCTCGTCGACCGCCGCGTAGGGGCTGATGCCGTCGAGCATCATCAGCTGATAGGCGCCGAGCTCAAGCGCGCAGAGCACCTCCATGTCGAGGCTGTCGAGCGGCCGGGAGCTGAAGCGGGCGAGGACGTGGTCAAGCGTCCGCCGACGCTGGATCGCGCCGTAGGCGAGCGTCTGCGCCAGGGCGCGCTCGCGCCCGTCAAGCTGCCGAGCCTCAGCCTGCAGCGCCCGGTCCGCATAGGCCCCGTCGCGATACGCACGCCCGAGCACGCGGAACGCGCAGTCGCGCGCCGGCGTGGCGCTCATCGTCTCAGACCGCGCAGGTAGTCGGCGCCGCCCATCCGGCGCCGGCCCTGCGGTTGCACGACTTCGAGGGCGAGCGCGCCGTCGCGGCAGTGCCAGACCGGCACTCCGGAGGTATCGCGCTCGATTCCGGGCAGCGCCGACGGCGCGCTCCCGTCCGCCGCAACCTCGCGGGCCTGCCAGACGCCGAGGTGGCTGCCATCGGCCAGCTCGACGTAGGCGCCGATGTGCGGTGAGAGCGCGCGGACGCGACACGCGTTCGCGCTTGCCCCGGCCTCCGGGTCCAGCCGCCGATCGGCGGCCGACAGCTTCTCGGCGTAGGTGGCGAGGTCGTCGTCCTGCGGCTGCCAGCTGAGCGGCTCGCTAAGCCCCCCCTGCGCTGTCAGCGCTTGCACGAGCAGATCCCCGCCGATTGCCTGCAGCTTGCCCGCAAGCGAGCCGTAGTCGTCGTCAGCGGCGATGTCGACCGCGCTCTGGAGCCCAACCGGTCCGCTGTCGAGCCCGGCCACCACCTGCATGATCGAGACCCCCGTGCGCCGGTCACCGGCGAGCAGCGCCCGCTCGATCGGGGCGGCACCACGCCAGCGCGGCAGCAGCGACGGATGCACGTTCAGGATCGGCCCGAAGCGGGATAGCAGCGGCTCCCTGATGATCGCGCCGAACGCGCAGATCACAAGGCACTGCGGCTGTGCGGCGGCAATCTGCGCGACGGCCTCGGCGGCATTGACCGACTCCGGCTGCAGCACCGGCAGCTCAAGCTCGCGCGCGGCCTGCACGACCGGCGATGAGGACAGAGCACGGCCACGTCCCTGCCTGCGATCAGGCCTGGAGACGACCAGCACCGGACGGTGGCTCGATCCCGCAAGCGTCCGCAGGATCGCCGCGGCGAACGGTGCCGTCCCTAGATACGCGACGCGCATCTGCGCCCGGACGCCGCGGCTCAGCGCCCGCCGGCGGCCTGCCACTCGCGCAGCGAGCGCATCGCCTGCTTACGCTGCTCGCGCGAGGCGAGGTCGAGAATCAGGACGCCGTCGAGGTGGTTGATCTCGTGCTGGAGCACGCGCGCCTCGAGGCCGCTGGCCTCGATCTCGAACGGCTCACCGTTCAGGTCCTGGGCGGTAACACGGGCGTAAATCGGGCGCTCGACGTCGACCTGGACGGTCGGCAGGCTCAGGCAGCCCTCTACCTCGGTCTCCTGGTCGCGTGAGCTCCACTCGACCTTCGGGTTCACGAGCACGCCCACAGGCGCCTCGCTGTCGACGCGGTAGACCAGCATCCGGTGCATCACGCCGACCTGGGTGGCGGCCAGCCCGACGCCGAAGCCGTCGTCCATGACCGTCGTCATCCACTCGGCTTCGCGGCGTAGCTCGTCGTCGAAGCGGTCGATCGGACGCGCCTTCGAACGCAGGACGGGGTCGCCGAACTTCCGCACCTGGGCGAGCGCCCGCTCGCGCCGCTCCCTTACCTCCGGCGGCAGCTCGGAGATGCCATGGCGCTCGCGCCCCTCGTCCTCATCCTCGGCTACATCCGTCTCGCCGGCTGTCGTGTCCGCATCGGCCACGGCGGTACCGGCCATCGCCTCCGCGGCAGCCTCCGGCGCCGTGACCACCTCGGCCTCGGCAGCCGGCGTCGTCTCGGTCGCGCGCTTAATCTCGTTGTTCATTTCACTCGTCTCAGCCACTGTCGATCAATTCTAAAGGGTGGCAGGCGGCTGCCCGAACGGGCTCGGAAACACGATGGCGCCCAGTGCCCGCCTGCACCTGACCGGCGCGACTCTCCACTGGGCCAACGCCACTCAGATCGGATCGACGTCGACACTGATCGCAACCCCCGGGCCTCCCTGGTGCCCGCCAGCGCCTCCACGGCGGCGCCGACCGCGACGATCGCGGCGGTGCGGGCGCGGGTCTTCACGAGCAGCTGCACGCGCGACTGCCCGCGCAGCATGAATACCTTGACACGCAGCGGCCAGGAGATATCATAAAAAAATCATTTCCAAGGCCACAAGGAGACCGCGATGGGACGCACGCCCGGCGCAAAAAACAAGACACCGCGCGAGATGGAGGCAGAGGCCAAGCGCCTCATGGAGAAAGCCAAGCTCAAGAGGCAGATCGAGAAGCTGGAGGCATCACAGAAGAAAAGCAAGTAGCCCATCACACGCCGAACTACTGGGAGAACGGAGGCGATACCGTGCCCACTGGGCCGCTACACAAGAAGTACTACACGATCCCCGGTGAATTGTCCGAATACGGAGAGGACTGCCGTTGCATGATCGGTGAGGACCATGACGCGGAAGGCAGAACGGGAGAGGCGCTGGACGTCTCCGATGCCGCAGACATCTGGCTCTCGAGTGGCATGGATGAGGACTACACGTTCGGCTTCAGCGAAGATGAGCTACGACGCGCCGCCGGCATGGGCTGACTCGCTCCTACCGGTTCGAGGCTGACGTATAAGCGTCAAGCGCGTCCGAGCAGCCGAGTGATTCTGTTAGCTCTGGGATGTGCGTCAGTCGAAGTAGCCGGAGGCCCCGATCACGAACTTGTCGCACTTGGTGTCGGAGAGGTCGATCGTGAAGGATGCCTGGCTGCCCGCAGCGAGGTCACCGTCGGGGTGGGCGTAGTCCTGCACCATCGTGGTTAGGTTGCGGCCGTCGAGGCAGTAGGCGTGTACGCCGTACGGACCCGTTAGCTTTTTGCCCGTATTGTTGACGGCCGCACCGATGATGGCGCTGCCGTTGTTGGTGGCCTGCGTGATCTTCAGCGGAGCAGTGTTGTAAGAGGAAGTATCCGCGGGCATGGTCTGTACCGTGAAGCGATACGTCACGCCCGCGTGTGGCACAGACTTCACATTGTCGAAATAGATGTAGTCGAGGGCAACCTCGCCAGGCTGGACTTGAGCCGGGATGGCTCCCGCTTGACTCTGCCCGGTGGCGACCACCTTCCCGCCAGCGGCGGCAGTGGCGTCGAAGTTGACATGCGAGATTGCAGCGCTGGTGTTATTGCGGTAGGCGATCAGGAGAGTCCCACCGCCGATTCCATCCGGCTCGAGGATGCTTTGGGCCACCACGGCGACCTTGCCGAGGGCGCCGTCCGGGAAGCTTGGGTTGACGTTGCCGCCAAGGAACCCGCCAGCGTTAAAGGGCTTGGCGGTCGGCGTAGATGCGCTGTGGCTCGGTTTCGCCGCGGCGGTCTGGGTGCTGCTTGACCCAGAAAGAGTCGAGTTGTTCGAGCCCGCCTGGCCACAGGCTGCCAGCAGTAGAGCAGTCCCCGCAATCAGTACCGCAGGGACAAACGTCTTTTTTAAGGTCATTACGTACGTCTCCCGGTCCGAGTCGTAGGAGGTCAGGGCCTCGTGCTGCATTCGAGCGAGTGATCTTCTCTGGGTGGCCGAAGCCAGCGTTGATTACTTACGCTACACCGGTGCCGGACTCGCAGGGATCCGATGGGCCGGATGCGTCGAAGATGAGGCAGACCGGCAGCCGCGCGGGTCAAACGTCGATGGCCACTCAGATCGGATCGACGTCGACACTGATCGCAACCCCCCGGGCCTCCCTGGTGCCCGCCAGCGCCTCCACGGCGGCGCCGACCGCGACGATCGCGGCGGTGCGGGCGCGGGTCTTCACGAGCAGCTGCACGCGCGACTGCCCGCGCAGCATGAACAGCGGTGCGGGCCCGAGGATCTCGCTGCTGCGCGGCTTCAGGTGTCCGCGCAGCGCCGCCGCCGCCGCGTCCGCCTGCTCCGCCACCGGCGACGCGCAGACCAGGCGGATCAGCGTCGCGAACGGCGGGTAGCCGAGCGCCTTGCGGCGCCGCAGCTCTCCGCGCAGGAACGTGTCCGAGTCGTACGCCGCCGCCAAGCGGATCGCGCGCGCGGTCGGCGTCTGCGTCTGCACGAGCACTCGCCCCTCGCTGCCGCGGCCCGTGCGGCCGGCAAGCTGGGTGATCAACGCGAAGGTGCGCTCCTCGGCCCGGAAGTCGGGGAAGCGCAGCGTCTGGTCGGCATCGAGCACGACGCCGAGGGTCACGCCCGAGAAGTCGTGGCCCTTCGCGATCATCTGCGTCCCGACGAGGACACCGGCGGGCGCGGCCTGGAAGCGCGCCAGGATCGCGGCGCGGGCGCTGAGGTCGCTGGCGTCGGCGTCGAGCCGCAGCACCGGGAAATCCGGCGTCGCGAGCGTCTCGAAGAGCTCCCGCTCGAGGCGCTCGGTGCCGGCGCCGTGACGCGCGATCGAGACCGAGCCGCAATCGGGGCAGCGCCGCGGGACGAACTCGCGGTGACCGCAATGGTGGCAGGCGATCACGCCGGCGGCGCGATGCAGCACCAGCGCAACCTCGCAGTTCGGGCACATCCAGACCCGCCCGCAGGAGCCGCAGGTCAGGAAGTTCGACCAGCCTCGGCGGTTCAGCAGCACCACCGCCTTACCGTGCTCGCGGCGGCAGTCGCTGAGCGCCATCCGCGTCTCCGGATGCAGCGGATGGTGCGAGCCGCGCATGTCGACGATCTTCGTCGCCGGCAGCGGCCGCCCGTCAGCGCGTTCCCGCAAGCGCAGCGGCGTGCATCGCATCACGCTCTCGGGACGCGGCGTGGCGCTGCCGGCGAGCAGCACCGCGCCGTGCATCCGCGCCCGCTGCCAGGCGACGTTGCGCGCGTCGTAGCGCGGGTCGGAGTCGTGCTTGTAGGAGCTTTCGTGCTCCTCGTCGACCACGATCAGGCCGATGTCGGCGAGCGGCGCGAAGACGGCCGAGCGCGCCCCGACGCAGACGTGCGCCTCGCCGCGTGCCAGCCGCAGCCACTCGTCGTGACGGGCGCCGTCGCTCATCCCCGAGTGCATCACGGCGACGACCTCACCGAGCCGTGCGACGAAGCGCTCCAGCGTCTGTGGCGTCAGCGCGATCTCGGGGACGAGGATGATCGCGTCGCGGCCGGCGGCCAGCGTCGTTGCCGCCGCCTGCAGGTAGACCTCGGTCTTGCCGGAGCCGGTTACGCCGTGCAGCAGGAGCGGGGCCGGTGCGCCAGCGGGCGCACCGGTGGTGGCGGCGTCCGCAACGGTCGTGTCGGGGCCGTCGCCACGCTGAGCGTCGCCGCGCCCCGCGCTCCATGCCTGCGCCAGCGCCGCATTGATCGCCTGCACGGCCTGCTGCTGCTCGAGCGTCAGCACCGGCGCCTGCGCGGGCGCCGAGGCAACCGTCTGACGCGGCGGCCGTCGTCCCCGCGTGGCAAGCTCGATTCGCACGAGCCCCCGCCCCTCGAGCCGGCGCAGCAGCGCCGTGCCGATCTCCGCGGCGAGCGCCTCGCCGCCGCCGGAGAGCACCGCCAGCGCCGTGCGCTGACCGGCGCTGAGGCGCGTTCCGTCGCTCAGTGCCGCGATCCCCGCCGGAGTGGCAGTCGCGATCAGCAGCTGCTGCTCGCGCAGGCCGTGACCGGCGCCTGGCGGCAGCATCAACGACAGTGCCCGAGCCGGCGTCGAGCAGTACTCGCGTGCCAGCCAGCCGGCAAGCGCCACCAGATCGCCCGGCAGGCGCTCCGGCGCAACCGCCTCGATGCTCGCCAGCCGTTCCAGCGGCAACTCCGAGCGCTCGTCGAGCGCCACGACCACCGCCAGTAGCGACCGTCCGGCGAACGGGACACGCACGATCGAGCCGACCGCCAGCTGCTCGGCGCCGGCGCGGTAGTCGAAGCTGCCGCGGATCGCGCGGGTGCGCGTCAGCGGGACCACGTGCGCGATCAGCGCCGCGACTGGCGCGCTTGTTACCTCAGGAAACGACTCAGACTCGTGCGGCATCGCCGAGGCCGGCGGCCTCGCGCAGGGCAGGTGCCTTGTCGGTCACCTCCCAGGTGAAGCTGTCGCCCTCGCGGCCGAAATGGCCGTACGCAGCCGTCGGCGTGTAGATCGGCCGCAGCAGGCGCAGCTGCTGGAGGATTGCGCCCGGCCGCAGGTCGAAGAACTCGTGGATCAGGCTGAGGATCGTGCTCCGGCTCACCTTCTCGGTGCCGAACGTCTCGACCATGATCGAGACCGGGTGGGCGACGCCGATCGCGTAGGCGACCTGCACCTCGATCCGGTCCGCCAGCCCGGCCGCAACGAGGTTCTTCGCCACGTAGCGGGCGGCGTAGGCACCAGAGCGGTCCACCTTCGAGGGGTCCTTGCCGGAGAAGGCGCCACCGCCGTGACGCGCGAACCCGCCGTAGGTGTCGACGATGATCTTGCGCCCCGTCAGGCCGCAATCGCCCATCGGGCCGCCGATCACGAAGCGACCGGTCGGGTTCACGAGCAGCGTCTTACGTAGGCGCTCGGGGTCGTACAGCTCGGCCGGCAGCGTCGGCTTCACCACGTGCTCCCAGATATCCTGCTCGATGACGCTCTCGAAGCCTTCGTCATGCTGGCTAGAGACCAGGATCCGCTCGATCGCCACAGGCTTGTTGTCGACGTAGCGGACCGTGACCTGAGTCTTGCCGTCCGGCCTCAGATAGGGCAGCTCGCCGCTCTTCCGCACGTCGGCGAGCCGTCTGGCGAGCTGGTGTGCAAGCGAGATCGGCAGCGGCATCAGCTCCGGCGTCTCGTTGGTCGCGTAGCCGAAGACCATGCCCTGGTCACCGGCGCCGATCACGTCGCAGGGATCCTCGCCACCGTCGACCCGGGCCTCCCAGGCAGCGTCGACGCCGCGGGCGATGTCATCCGACTGCTTGTCGATCGTGTTGAGCACCGCGCAGGTCTTGTAGTCGAAGCCGTACTCCGCGTCGGTGTAGCCGATCCGCTTGACGACTTCGCGCACGACCCCTTGGATGTCGACGTAGGTCTCTGTGGAAATCTCTCCGGAGACGACTACGAGTCCGGTGTTCACGAGCGTCTCGCACGCCACGCGGGCGTCCGGATCGCTGGCCAGGACAGCGTCGAGGATTCCGTCGGAGATCTGGTCCGCGATCTTATCCGGGTGACCCTCGGTGACCGACTCTGAAGTGAAGAGAAACTCGTTATCGTCCATTACTGATCCAGAATATCGGTTGAGGCAGCGTCACGGTCCGTGTCCCGCCCGGCGTCCTCCTGGAGCTCTGCCGCGTCCTCCTCGGGCTCCACATCCAACTGTTCCCGAGCCGCTGCGCCGCCACGATGCCGCCGTCGCTCGGACGGGTCGCCGCGGCGCTCGTTGCGCTCGACGAAGTCGATCAGCAGCGGGATGCCCTCCAGCCGGTAGCGCTCCCGCATCCGGTTCTCCATGTAGTAGGCGTAGTCACGCGTTAGAAGCGAACGCGAATTGACCTGGATCGAGAAGCGCGGCGGCCGTTCACTGGTCTGGGTCATGTAGATCAGCTTCAGCCGGTGGCTCGGGCCGCTGCTCCGGCGCGACGCCGGCGGCTGACGCGCCGCCACCACGTCGGCGAGGAAGCGGTTCAGCGCCGATGTCTGGATCCGGCTGCGGCGGCGGTCGGCGAGGCTCAGCGCCTCCACCAGGATCCGCTCGATGTGCCGGCCGCTCTTCGCCGAAGCCGTGAGTACCCGCGGCCGCAGCCGCAGCTTGCGGTTGACGCGGGCGCGCTCGTCATCGAGCTGGTCGGGTCCGATGCCGCTGTCGGGCTCCGACTGCAAGTCCCATTTGTTGAGCACCAGTGCGGTTGCCGCGCCGGCGTGCATCGCCATCTCCGCGATCCGCAGGTCCTGGGAAGTGACGCCGTCGGTGGCGTCACAGATCACAAGCGCGACCTCGGCCCGCTCGGCCGCGCGCTGTGAGCGCAGCGTCGTGTAGTACTCGAGCGACCCCGTGACCTTCGACTGACGGCGCAGGCCCGCGGTGTCGACCAGCACGATGTCACGGTCCTCGAAGCGCATCGGCAGATCGATCGCGTCACGCGTGGTGCCGGCAACGTCGGAGACGATCGCCCGCTCGGAGCCGAGGAAGCGGTTGACGAGCGAGGACTTGCCGACGTTCGGCCGTCCGATCACCGCCAGCAGCACCGGATCGTCGGCGCTTGGCTCCGGGTCGCCGTCGGGACCGGCCTTCACGATCATGTCGAGCAGATCGCCGGTGCCTAGCCCCTGCGTCGCCGAGACGGCCACCGGCTCACCGAGCCCGAGCGCGTAGAACTCGGCGGCTAGCGGGATGTCACGGGCCGAGTCGACCTTATTGGCGGCGACGATCACCGGGATCTCGGCACCGCGCAGGAGCTCGGCCATGTCCTGGTCGCCCGGCCTGACGCCTGCCTTCGCGTCGACCACCAGCACCGCAACCGCGGCCTCCGCGAGCGCCGCTCGCGCCTGCGCCTGGATGCTGCGCGCGAGGTTATCCTGCTCGTCGAGGTCGACGCCGCCGGTGTCGATCAGCGTCAGGTCACGGCCGTTCCAGTCGGTGCTGATCTCCTTACGGTCACGAGTGACCCCGGATTGCTCATGCACGACGGCCTCGCGCGACTCCGTCAGCCGGTTCACCAGCGAGGACTTGCCGACATTCGGGTAGCCAACGATTGCGACTTTCATTGCTGACCAGGCTACCCACCCGGGCCGCTATCCCGCCATCCCGCCGCTATCCCGCCATCCCGCCGCTATCCCGCCATCCCGCCGCCGGCCGGCGGCCGGCGGCCGATCGCATCGTCCTGCGCTCCCGCACCACACGCAGCCACGTCACGCCGGGCACTGCCTCGACCAGCGCCGCAGTCACCGCCTCCGCCAGCGCCTTGGCCGCCGCCTGTTTCACCGGAAGCTGGGAAGGAAACCGCGCGTGGAGCGCGGTTTCCTTCCCAGCTTCACTCGGACTCGACCATCCCCGGAGCGCGCGCCCCCGGCACCAGCGTCGCGATCTTCGCCACCACCTGCTCGAGGTTGAGGCTCGTGGAATCCACGTTCACTGCGTCGGGCGCCGGCACGAGCGGCGATGTCTTGCGCGTACGGTCGCGCTGATCCCGCTCCCGCTGGTCAGCGAGCACCGCCTCGACGCTCATGCCGAGCTCGGCGGCGCGGCGCCGGGCGCGTTCGACGGGATCGGCGGTCAGGAAGATCTTCAGCTCCGCCGCCGGCGCGACGACGGTACCGATGTCGCGCCCCTCGGCGACCCAGTCGCCGCTGGCCAGCAGCCGCCGCTGCTGCATCACCATCGCCGCCCGGACCGCGGGCAGCGCCGCGATCTCGGAGGCACGCTGCGACACCTCAGCAGTGCGGATCGCGGCGCTGACGTCTTCGCCGTCGAGCAGCACCCGTTCACCGAGCTCGATGTCGAGCGTCGCCGCGATCTCACCCGGCTCGCCGCCGCGCCGCAAGCCGGCAAGCGCCACGCAGCGGTACATCGCGCCGCTGTCCAGATAGGTGAAGCCGAGCGCCGCGGCAAGCGCTTTGGCAACGGTGGACTTGCCGGCGCCCGCGGGCCCGTCGATCGCGATCACCATCGGTTGTCCCTCCCGCCGGCCATCAGCGGACTGGCGACTGCTGGGCGAACGCTAAGCGCCCTCGTCGACATCGTCGCCGTCGCCGTCGCCGGTCGCGTCGGTCTCGTCGATTCGCACATTCGTTCCAGTCTGCCGCCAGAGCTCGAAGAACGGCGGACAGGTCTTGGCGACGACCTCGGGCTGCTCGAGCTCGACGGGGACACGCAGGCCGATCAGGGCGAACGCCATCGCGATCCGATGGTCGTCGTAGGTCGGCAGCCGCGCCGGTCGCGGCTGCCCCGGCTCGACCGTCAGCGAGTCGGCGCCCTCCTGTACGGAGATGCCGAGCCGCCGCAGATTCTCGGCGGTGGCGGCGAGCCGGTCTGACTCCTTCGCACGGACGTGGCCGATGCCCTCGATGGTGGTCGGCGTATCGGCGAACGGGGCGACGCAGGCTAGTGTCATGAACACGTCGGAGCTGTCGCGCATGTTCGCCCGCACGCCGCGCAGCGACGCCGGGCCGCGCAGGGTCAGCGCGGCCGAGCTCAGCGCCGGTGCATGCTCGAGCGCCACCGGCTCGTGCTCGGGCGGCGCCTGCGAGCTCGCGGCCGGCGCCTGGGCGCCCATCGCGACTAGGAAGTCGACGAGCTCGAGGTCGCCCTGGCGACTGGTCTCCCGGTCGAGACCGCCCAGCGTGACGCTCGTGCCGGTCAGCGCCGCCGCCGCCAGGAAGTAGGAGGCGGTCGAGGCGTCGGGCTCGACCTCGTAGGCGACCGCCCGGTAGCCGCCCGGCGCGATCGCGACGCTGTGCTCGCCGAGCTCGGCGTTGACACCGAAGGCGGACATCACGGCGGCGGTCAACTCCAGATAAGGGCGCGAGACCAGCGACTCGAAGCGCAGCCGCATGCCGGTCCGCGCCAGCGGCGCGGCCAGCATCAGGCCCGACAGGAATTGGCTCGACACCGTGGTGTCGACGCTCAGCTCGCCGCCCGCTAGCCCGCTCGCGGTGACCGTCAGCGGCAGGCTGTCGGAGTCGATCGCCGCCCCCTGCGCGCGCAGCGCCGCCACCAGCGGCCCGAGCGGCCGGCGACGGAGCTGCGGGCGACCGTCGACGCTGAAGCTGCCCTCCCCCGCGGCGATCGCCGGCAGCAGGAAGCGCGCGACGGTCCCCGCCATCCCGCAGTCGACGGCGGCGTTGCCACGCGGCGCCCCGCCCAGCCCCTCGATCCGCCAGCTCTCCGGCGCGACGGCGGAATTGCTCACGGGCTCCACACGGGCACCGAGCGCGCGCAACGCCACCAGCATCGCCTCGGTGTCGTCGGCCAGCAGGCCGCCGCTGACCAGCGAGCCGCCCGACGCCAGCGCCGCCACCAGCAGCGCCCGGTTCGTCAGGCTCTTCGAGCCCGGCACGCGCAACGACCACTGCGCCGGCGCCTGGCCCGGTGCGATCCGCGCGACCCTCACGGGCGCCCCACCGTGTAGCCGGCGCCCATGATCAGCGCCTCGGCGCGATCCCGCTCGCCGTCGCCGACGATCCACAGCGCGACCACGCCGCGACTGCCGTCGGGCGCCGGGTAGAGCGCCATGTCGGTGATGTTCACGTCGGCCTCCCCGAGCGCCAAAGCCAGCTCCGCCACGACCCCGGGCCGGTTCGGCACCGCGACCCGCAGCTCGTGCAAAGGACCGTCCGCGAGCTGGCGCTCGACCAAGCGGCGACGATCGCGCGCCGCCAGCTCGTTCCAGTCGCGGATCGCGCTCGCGTCGCCTGCACGGATCAGCTCCCGCGCCGCCGTCAGGCGCGCGATCGTCGCGTCCAGCGCCTCGGTCAGCGCATCGGCGTTGCTGAGGTAGATGTCGGTCCAGATCGCAGAGTTCGAGCCGGCGACCCGGGTCACGTCGCGGAAGCTCGGCCCCGTCGCCGGCAACCGCCCGTGCCCGCCCTCGCCGCCGGCCGCGGTCTGCTGAACGAGCACGTTCGCCAGCACGTGCGGCAGGTGCGAGATCAGCGCCAGCATCCGGTCGTGCTCGCCGGCCTCGATCGCGACGGGCTGCGCCCCGATCCCGACCAGCAGCCGGTAGAGACGCTCGTAGAGCACGCCCTCGGTGTTCGCCACCGGCGTCAGATACCAGGTCGCACCCTCGAACAGGTCGGCACGAGCGTGCTCGATGCCGGCGGTCTCGGCACCGGCCAGTGGATGACCGCCGATGAAGCGCTCATCGGCGTGGAACTGCTCGAGGCGGCGCTTGGCCGAGCCGACGTCGGTGACGACGCAGTCCGCCGGCGCCGCCTTCAGCGCTGCTGCGATCAGCCGCGGCAGCGCGCCCAGCGGCGCCGCCAACACGACCGCCTCGGCGTCCGCAATCGCCGTTTGCAGGTCCGGCGCCGCGAAGTCGAGCGCCGCGCGCTCTTGCGCGCGGGCCACCGCCGCAGGGTCGGCATCCCAGCCGCTGACCCGCGCCCCCAGAAGCTGCCTGAAGGCAAGCGCGACCGAGCCGCCGATCAGACCCAGGCCGATGACCGCGATTCGCACAGGACGCTCCGCGCGGCGTCAGCCGCGGCTCTGACGGCGGGCCCGCACGTCGGCGGACAGGCCGTCGAGGACATCGACGGTGTCATCCCAGCCGAGGCAGCCGTCGGTGATCGACTGCCCGTAGACGAGCGTCGACAGCGGTCCAGGCTTCTGGTTGCCGGCGATCAGGAACGACTCGAGCATCACGCCGACGATCGAGTCGTCGCCGCCGGCGACCTGTGCGCCGACCGCCCGCCCCGTCGCCGGCTGGCGCTCGGGCTGCTTGCCGCTGTTCGCGTGCGAGAGGTCGATCATCACCCGCTCCGGCAGCTTCGAGTCGCACAGTCGCTGACGCGCATCGGCCACCGACGCGGCGTCGTAGTTCGGGCCTTCGCTGCCGCCACGCAGGATCAGGTGGCAGTCGTGGTTGCCGCGGGTGTGGAGGATCGCTGCCCGCCCGTCGGCGTCGATGCCGGCGAACGCGTGGCTCACACCGGCTGCGCGGACGGCGTCGATTGCGACCTGGACGTTGCCGTCGGTGCGGTTCTTATAGCCGACCGGCATCGACAGGCCCGAGCCGAGCTGACGATGGACCTGGCTTTCGGCGGTACGCGCGCCGATCGCGCCCCAGCAGACCAGATCGGAGATGTACTGAGGCGTGATCGGGTCGAGGAACTCGCAGCCGGTCGGCAGGCCGTAGCCGAGCACCTCGAGCAGCAGCTCCCGCGCCAGCCGCAGACCGGTGTTGACATCGCCTGAACCGTCCAGATGCGGGTCGTTGATGAGCCCCTTCCAGCCGATCGTGGTCCGCGGCTTCTCGAAGTAGACGCGCATTATGATCAGCAGCTCGTCGGCCAGCCGCTTGGCCTGCTCGGCAAGGCGCTGCGCGTAGTCGCGCGTCGCCGCGGGATCGTGCACGCTACAAGGTCCGACGACCGCGATCAGGCGATCGTCCTCGCTGTTGAGGATCGCGCGAGCCTCCCCGCGGCCGCGTAGCAGCGTTTCGGTACGGCGTGCGTTCAGCGGCAGCTCGTCGAACAGCTCCTGCGGGGTGACGAGGGGTACCAGGCGCTCGATCCGCTGGTCGCGGACGAGGTCGAGCTGGGCTGCGTGAACGATCATCGTCTGTCCGCCCGCGTTCGAGGGCTCATCTTGGAACTTGCTCCTATCGCTGCGAGAACTCTCAGTAACCTACGCACGATCGCTGTCGCGGTTACCGCTTGACTGCGCTGCCCGACGCGCCACGGCGGCGCCCGGTCCGGACAGCTGCCCGCGCACTAGGCCGAACAGCCCAAGGTGGATGACCGAGCGCCTAGCTAAATCGCCAGGCGCGCGGAGCGCAGAGATACGCACGATCGGAACGGCCGTAGATGTTTTGGCGAACCTGCATCATGCGTGATCGTCAAGCTAACAGAGTTGGCGGCAAGAAGCAAGGGTCGGCCCGCGCCGGCGGCCGTCACCGGCCGCCGGTGCGGGCACGAGGGTCCGCCAGCCCGATCCCTAGTCCAGAACGTCGTCGAGCAAGACCATCGGCATGTCGGACCGATGTTCCGGCTGCACCAGCAGCCCGTGCTCGATGGTGCGATAGACCCGGATCTGGGGCTGGCGATAATCGGTGCGCAGGCCGCGCTCGGCCAACTTCAAGATGCCGCTGGCACCGAACAGGCTCACCGGCGCCACCGCCGCTGCCGGCGCGTGGACGGCCCACAGCTCGCGTTGGCGCCCACGGCGCTCGCGCCGTTCGAGCCGCAGATACCGCACGCTCCCCCAGATGCAAACGGCAAGCAGCGCGGCCAGCATCGTCAGCGAGCCGACGCTGGCGATCATCCAGCTACCGACGGTAAGCGCCGCGATGCAGAGCACCACGACACCCATCAGGAACACCTCTAGGGCGAGACCGAACCAGCCGATCAGATCCAGCGAGAGACGGTCATGGCTCGGGGCCAACCGCGATGGATGAGATGTTGCAATTGCCATGCATCTCTTGTATCGCCTGCTACTAGCCTCTCACAACGGCCCGTGGGCCGAAATCGATTCGCCCTAGGGCCACGGCCAGGTGGCCAAGAGCACGCCGGCCGCCCCGCTTGGGCGGCCTTAGGGCAGCAGCGGCCACGCGCCCGGGTCCGGCCCGAACGGCCACCCCGCTTGGGCGGCCTTACGGCTAGCGGCCGAGGATCTCGCGCAGCGCCGAGACGAAGCGCTCGTTCTCGGCGGTGGTGCCGAGGGTCACGCGGATGTGGCCGCGCCCACCGAGGGCGTCGCCGGCGCGCACCAGCACGCCGCGCTCCTGGAGCGCGGCCACCACCGGAGCGTCATCCGGCTCAGCGCCGTCGTCGACTCGCACCCAGAGGAAGTTCGCGTCGGAGTCGGCCACCCACAGACCGATCTCGCGCAGCTGCTCCGTCACCGTGACGCGTGCAGCCACCGTTTGCTCGACCCGGCGCTCGACCTCGTCCTGGTGCTTGAGCGCCTCGACCGCCGCGGCCACCGCCGCGCTGGTCAGGTAGAACGGCTGGCGCACCTGATCGACGGCCACCCGAAAGGTGTCGTTGCCGCTCAGCGCGTAGCCGACCCGCAGGCCGGCAAGGCCGTAGATCTTCGAGAAGGTCCGGAGGATCACGAGGTTCGGATAGCGGTCGAGCAGCTCAACCGAGGCGTAGGTGTCGCCGACGCTCAGTGAAAACTCGACATAGGCCTCATCGAGCAACACGCAGACGTAATCCGGGACCTTCGCCAGGAAGCGGTCGATCTCCTCGAGCGGCAGCGCCGTCGAGGTCGGGTTGTTCGGGTTGCAGATCAGCACAAGGCGCGTGGCCACGGTCAACTCGTCCGCGATCGCGTCAAGCTGGTGACGGGCGTCGTCATCGAGCGGCACCCGGATCTCGCGCGCTCCGGTCGCGGCCGCAAGGTGCGGGTAGACACTGAACGACGGCCACGCGTAGACGATCTCGGCACCGGGTTCGAGCAGCGCTTCGCCCGCGGAGATCAGGATGTCACATGAGCCTTCGCCGAGCGCGATCCGCTCATACGGCACGCCATAGCGATCGGCAAGCGCCTGGCGCAACGGCGCGTACGCGGGATCCGGGTAGCGGTTGGCGCCGATCACCGCGTGTCGCGCAGCCTCGACAACCGACTCGAGCGGTCCGAACGGCGCCTCGTTCGAGGCGAGCATCGCCGCGTCGCCTAGGTTGTAGGCGCCTGCGAGCGGATAGACGGGGATCCGCCGCGTCTTCGCTGAGAGCTCGATTCCAGCCATGCCCTGGACCTTACTGTGCCGCGTCCAGATCCGACCGCAGCTGGCGCGCGTCGCCGAGATAAACGTGCTGCGGGTTCCAACCCTCAGGCGCGTAGTAGTACAGCATCGCTCTTACGACCAGCGGCAGCGCGCCTGGCACGGGGATCTCTCGCGCACACAGCAGCGGCACCCGATCGAGACCGAGGCTGCGCGCCGCAACCGCCGGAAACTCGGCGTCGAGGTCGGGCGTCAACGTGAAGATGCAGCTGACCATCTGCTCAGTCGTGAGGTCGTTGCGGTCGATCATGGCGCGCACGAGCTCATCCGTCGCCGCGAGAATCGACTCACGGTCGTTGCGGCTGACGCTATTAGCTCCCCTAAGCGCGAACAACCTCTCCATTAGTCGGGATGTTAGCTGCGCTTGGCGTGAGCTTGCGTCGCTGCCGGCGCGTCCGCGCCTGCTCGCCGCGGACGGGGACGTCGGCCCGCCTTGCGCAGCAGGCTCACCTCCGTGGCGGTCAGCCGGCGGGCGGCGCCGGAAGGCAGGTCGCCCAGCCTGAGCGGTCCGAATCGCACTCGCTCTAGCGCGACCACCGGATGGCCGACGGCCTCGCACATGCGCTTCACCTGGCGCTTGCGACCTTCGTGGATCTTCAGCTCGATCCGGTCGGGGGCCAGCCGCCGCACCCGCGCTGGTGCCGTCCGCCCATCCTCAAGCTCGACGCCCTCTGACAGCTCCCGCAGCGTCTGGCCGCGCACCGGCGGGTGCGCGATCTGCACCTCATAGGTCTTCTCCACCTCGTAGCTGGGATGCGTGAGCCGGTAGGCAAGGTCGCCGTCGTTCGTGAGCAGGATCAGCCCGGTGCTGTCCGCGTCGAGCCGACCGACCGGGTAGAGCCGCAGGGAGCCACGGACCAGCTCGACCACCGTCGGCCGGCCCCCCGGGTCGCTAGCGGTCGAGACTACGCCGGCGGGCTTGTTGACGAGGTAGACGACGCTCGCGGTCGCCTTGGACGGCAGCTTGACGACGCTCCTGTCGACGGTCACGTCAACGGCGTCGTCGGGGACGTCGCGGGCCGGATCGCGCACGATCTCGCCGGCGATCGCCACCCTGCCGTGGGCGATCAGCTGCTCGGCGTGACGCCGCGAGGCGACGCCGGCGTGGGCTAGGAACTTTGCAAGCCGCATCGGCCTGCCACCATAGAGGCATATGGATTTGAATCTCCTCGACACCACGCTCGCCGAGCTCGGCGAGCCGGTCTACCGCAGCAAGCAGGTCTGGGAGTGGGCGGCAAGAGGCGCCTCCTGCTACGAGGAGATGACGAACCTGCCCGCGAGCCTGCGCCAGGCGCTGACCGAGTCGGTGCCGTTCTCGACGCTGACGCTGGAGGACGCCGCCTACGCCTCCGACGGCACCGTGAAGGTCGCGATGCGTACCGCCGACGGCCGCGTGCTCGAGGCCGTGATGATGCGCTACCACGACGGCCGGCGCTCGCTCTGCCTCTCCTCCCAGTCGGGCTGTCCGCTTACCTGCAAGTTCTGCGCGACCGGCCAGATGAAGTTCGGCCGCAACCTGACGTCTTCGGAGATCCTCGATCAGGCGCTCTACTTTCGCCGCATGGAGACGGTCGACCACGCCGTGTTCATGGGCATGGGCGAGCCGATGATGAACTTGAAGAACGTGCTTGCCGCCTGCCGGCTGCTGCCCTCGATCGGCATCACGAATCGCCGCACCGCGGTCTCGACGGTCGGCTGGATCCCCGGCATCGACGCCATGGCCGCCGACCCGATGCCGGTCCGCCTGGCGTTCTCGCTGCACGCCGCGAACCCGGCACTGCGGTCGGAGCTCATGCCGGTGAACGACCGCTACCCGCTGACCGACGTGGTCGCGGCCTGCGAGCGCTTCTACGAGCACAAGCACCGCATGGTGTTCGTCGAGTACGTGATGCTGGCCGGCGTCAACGACTCGGTCGGCCAGGCCCGGGAGCTGGCGGCGCTGCTCGACCCGAAGGTCTTCAAGGTCAACTTGATCCCCTACAACCCGACGGGCAGCTTCACCGGCTCGAGCCCGAAGGCGATCGAGGCGTTCCGCGCGACACTCGAGGACGAGGGGCTCGGCGCAACGGTCAGGCTGACCCGCGGTCGTGACATCGCCGCCGCCTGCGGCCAGCTCGCGGCCCAGCAGCTGACGGTTGCGGGGGCGGCAGCAGCTCAGCCGACGGTAAGCCAGCCCGCAGCAGCTCAGCCGGTCGAAGCGACGGCCTGACTCGCGAGCTCGACTCGACACGCGACAGGTTTTCCAGAAATGCCATGGAAAACCTGTCGCGTGTCGGCAGTCGCCTGTCGCCTGTCGCCTGTCGCGTGTCGGCAGTCGGCAGTCGGCAGTCGGCAGTCGCCAGTCGCCGGGCGGACGTGCGGTCAGCCGGCGCGCCCGAGCAGGACGGCACGCTCAGCCGGCGAGCGCCTAGTTCGCTCCGGCGCCGTCGTTGCCCGAACGGGCGTCGCCAGCGCGCAGTAGCCGCTCGCGCAGCTCGTCGGCGAACTCCGGTGTCGGATCGAACTCGGCGATGTCGGGCAGATCGTCGAGCGAGCCCAAGCCGAAGAGCCGCAAGAACAGATCGCCGGTGCGATAGAGCACCGCACCGAACTGCGAGTGGCCGGCTTCCTCGACAAGGCCGCGCTCGAACAGGATCGCGGTCGCCGACTCGGCGGCGACGCCGCGGATGCGGCCGATCTCCGGACGTGAGATCGGCTGCAGGTAGGCGATGATCGCGAGCGTCTCTGCCTGCGCCGGCGTCAGCGGCGGCGTTCGCGGTCGCGCCAGCAGCCGGCGAGCGGCATCCTCCGCCTGCGGGTGCGAGCTGAGGATCCAGCCGCCGGCAAGCTCTCGCAGCACCACTCCGCGCCGCTGCGCCGCGAGCTGACCTTGCAGCGCGCGCAACGCCTCCAGGACCGCTTCGGCGCCGGCGTCGGTGGCCTCCGCCAGCGCAGCCACGGTCTGCGGCTCGCTGCTCAGGAACAGCAGCGCCTCGATGATGGCGTCGAGACCGAGCTCGGGCACCGCCTCGAATCCGGCCGCGAGTATGCGGTCGCGATCCAGGCGGTCGCGATCCGCGCCGTCGCGCTCATGTCCGCGCGCGAACTCAGGCTCTCCGTAGCTCATGCCGCGTCCTCGATCCGATCGGTGGCCTGTAGCTCGATCGCCCCGAACGGCTGCTCCTGGGTCCAGGTCAGCTCACCCTGCTTATAGAGTTCGAGCACTGCGAACAGCGTGACCGCGATCGTGACGCGATCGGCACCGCGGACCGCGTCGTCGAAGTCGACGCACCCGCGCCTGAGCAGCCGACGCAGCACGGTCAGCCGCTCGCTGACCGTGACCTTCGAGTCAAGTAGGTGGCGGACGTCGATCTCCGGCGGTAGCGCCAGCAGCGAGCCGATCGCGCGCGAGAGCCGCTCGGGGTTGTAGACGGCGCTCGCCTCCGGCAGCCAGGCGCGGCGCAGGCGCGCCGGCGGCGGCGCGCTGCGGTAGCGATAGCCGGACTCGGCCGCCAGCCGTGCGCTCAGGTGCTGCGCGGCGGCGCGGTAGCGGTGGGCGTCGAGCATCCGTGCCAGCAGCTCGTCCGCGGCCTCGCCCTGGTCGAGCTCGATCTCCTCGATCTCCTCGCCCGGCAGCATCAGCCGCGACTTCAGCTCCAGCAACGCCGCGATCAGGACCAGGAACTCGGTGGCCGCCTCGAGGTCGAGCTCGCCGCGCTGCTCGAGGAAGTCGATGTAGGTGATGACCACATCGGCGAGGTCGACCTCGAGCAGGTCGACCTCCTCGCGCAGGACCAGCGTCAGCAGCAGGTCGAAGGGACCGTTGAAGACGTCGAGGTCGAGCTCCAGGTCGACGAGCCGCAAGGGCCGCTGGCGGGCAGAGCTTTGATCCTGGCGAGCAGGCTTGTGTTCGGCGCGGGTAACGCTCACTGCGGCGAGGTTAGTCGCCGGCTCGGACTGCAGCGGCAGCCGCGTGGCGCGCCGGGCCGATGCCCATCGCGTCGCGCACGTCGGCGATCACGGGCGCGGCCAGCGCCCGGGCGCGTTCGGCGCCGCCCGAGAAGATCCGCTCGATCGCGTCGGGGTCGGCCCGCAGCTCCGCGTAGCGCTCGCGCACCGGCGCGAGGTAGTCGACGACGGCCTCGCCGACGGCACGCTTGAAGTCGCCGTAGCCGGCGCCCGCGAACTCCTGCTCCAACTCCTGCACCGGCTGCTTGCGCACCACCGCCAGGATCTCCAGCAGGTTGCTGACTCCCGGCTTATCGGGGGAATAGACGACCTCGCGACCGGAGTCGGTGACGGCCGAGCGGAACTTCTTCATGATCGCGTCGGGCTCGTCGGTGACGTAGATGGTGCCCTGCGGGGTGCCGCCGGTCGTCGACATCTTCTTGGTCGGGATCTGCAGGTCCATGATCCGCGCGCCGATCGTCGGGAAGACGCCCTCGGGCACCACCAGCGTTTCGCCGAAGCGCGAGTTGAAGCGCTGGGCGACATTGCGCGCCAGCTCAATGTGCTGGCGCTGATCCTCGCCGACCGGCACCTGGTCGGTGCGGTAGAGGAGGATGTCGGCCGCCATCAGCACGGGGTAGTTGAACAGGCCTGCCACGACCTGGTCGCCCTGAGCCGCGGACTTGTCCTTGAACTGAGTCATGCGCGAAAGCTCGCCGTAGCCGGTGACGCTCATCAGCAGCCATTCCAGCTCGGAGTGCTCACGCACGTCGCTCTGGCGGAAGAACACGCAGCGCTGCGGGTCGAGGCCGGCGGCCAGTAGCATCGCGGCGGTGTCGTAGACGCCGGCGCGCAGCCGCTCGGGCTCGTAGGGAACGGTCGTCGCATGCAGGTCGACGACGCAGTAGATCGCGTCGCCGCGCTCCTGGCCGGCGACGTACTGGACGATCGCGCCGATGTAGTTGCCGAGGTGCTTGCGCCCGGTTGGCTGGATTCCCGAGAAGATCCTCATCGCCAGTGACACTAGCGATCGCCCCGCCCCGCCTGCGGTCCGGTCGCGTCGCTCAGCGCGCCACCGGCAGCGCCAGGTCCACTCGCCAGCAGCGTCTGCGCCAGCGCCAGCGCGACCTCCAGGCGCGGCAGGAACGAGCGCTCTTCGACGTACTCGTCCGGCGTGTGGGCGCCGCCGCCGCAGGGGCCGAGGCCGTCGACGCAGACCGGCACGACTGACGCGAGGTGGCTCACGTCGGAGGCGCCGCCACGGCGGCGCGGCACGATCGCCCGTCCGAGGCGCTCCGCGGCCGCGGCGACCAGCACCGCCGTGGCGGCGCTGGGCTGCAGCGCCGGCCAGATTCGCTCCAGCTGCGCGTCGAGCTTGACGCCCGCGATCTGAGCCGGCACCGCCGCCAGCAGCTGCGCGAACGCGTCGGTGCTGGCGGCGCGGCTGTCAACGGTCAGCTTGCCGCGGTCGGGCACGACATTATTCGCGCCACCGCTGCGGATCACGGTCGGGACCACGGTCAGCGCCTGCGGGCCGTCCGGGTCCGAGAGCGCCGCCAGGCGCTGGGCGAGGTCCGCGAGGGCCAGCAGCGCGTTGCGCCCGTCCTGCGGCGCCGCGCCGGTGTGAGCCGCCCGGCCGTGCGCCTGCACGGCCAGCGTCGTCGCGCCCTTACGCTCGACGATCACGCCGTCGGCGCCGTCCTGCGTCCGCTCGCCCGCCTCGAAGCAGAGGCAGGCGTCGTAGCCCGCGAAGCGCTGCGCGTGTGCAAACGGCGCGCTGCGCCACTCCTCGTCGCAGACCAGCAGCACGGCAAGCTCGGCGAAGTCCCGTGGCCGTGCGGCGAGCTCGCGCGCCACTGCCAGCGCCAGCGCGACGCCGCCCTTCATGTCCTCGGTGCCGGAGCCGTAGATCCGCCCCACATCGCGTCGCGCCGGCCTGTGACCGGAGTGCGCGACAACCGTGTCGATGTGGCCGAGCAGCAGCAGCCGGCGGCTGCCGGCGCCGTCCATGGTCGCGAGCAGGTCCGGCGCGCAGTCCGCCGTCGAGCACGGAACCCGCTGCAACTTCGCGCCGGCGGGCAGAGCGTCCACGCAGACCGAGATCGCGCGCTCGGCGCCGTCAAGGTCCCCGAACGGAGACGAGATCGCGACCAGCTCCCACATCTCCGCGACGGCCTGGGCTGCCGCGGCATGAAGGTCCGGTGCGACGGCGCTCACTCGAGCGTCGCCGTGTACGCGCCCACGTCGAGCAGCGCGTCTTGCTCGTGCGGGTCGGACAACTTGATCCGGACCAGCCAGCCCTCGCCGTACGGGTCGTCGTTCACCAGCTCGGGATTATCGACAAGTGCCCCGTTGACCTCGACGATCTCGCCCGACAGCGGCGCCAGCACGTCGGATACCGCCTTCACCGACTCGACCTCGCTATAGGGCTCCCCCGCGCTCACCGTGTCGCCCACCGCCGGTGCGTTGAAGAACACGACCTCGCCGAGCGAATCCTGCGCGTACCAGGTGATGCCGAACGTGGCCTGGTCGCCTTCGACGCGCGCCCAGTCGTGATCAGGGTGATAGAGCAGGTCGTCCGGATACTCGCTTTCAGACATCACGGTGTTCCTTTCCTGGGTCGACGCGTACCGCTGCGCTAGCGGGAAGCGTACCGACATCAGCGGCGCCGGCTCGCCCACCGGCGTCAGCGCTGGCGTACGGCTGCCACCGCCACGTCGGAGCCCTGCCGGCGCTGTTACCGCCGCCTTGCCGGCGCGATCTGGCTGGTGTCGTGGTAGATCCGCGAGACCACCGCGTAGGCCGGCTTGAGGTTGCCGTAGCGATCGATCAGGCCCTTGTCGACGATCGGCGCCACGCCGAGCGGATCGTCGCCGTCCCAGCCCGGCATCGACGCCCAGTCCTGAATCGTGTGGTACATTGCGCCGGCCAGCCAGCTGTGCGCATCGATGACACCAAGCGCGTAGCGAATGTTCGAGTCCTGGTTCTGGTAGGTGCCCATCACCTCGACCGAACCGTTCTCGACGCCGCCGTAGCCGAACTCGCTGACGAAGATCGCCTGGCGCTTGTAGCAGTCGCGCACGCGGCTCAGGAACGGGCCGAGGCCCTCCCGGCTTACGGTCAGCCCGTCCGCTTGGAACCAGCCGAAGTAGGCGTTGACGCCGATCACGTTCAGCTGCTTGTACTCGGCGCTGCACGACCACGGCGCCGAGAGCTCCGCCATCCCCACAGGCCGGGTCGGATCGAGCTTGCGCGCGGCCGCAGCGGCGGCCGCGATGTACTGCGCCCGGCCCGGGACCGCGGGCGTCGTGAACTCGTTGCCGATGCTCCAGAGCAGCACCGCGGGGTGATCCTGGTTGGCGCGGATGTCGGCCTCGACCTCGCGCACCGCCCGCGCGCGCCAGCTCGCGCTCGCCTGGTCAGCGACGGTCGGGTGGTAGACCGGCACCTCCGACCAGAGCATGATCCCGTCCTGATCGGCCATCTGCTGCATCTCTGGGTTGAGCGGGTAGTGCTCGCGGATGATCGTGGCGCCGAGGTCGTGCACCCAGCCCATCAAACGTTGCATCGCCGCCAGGCTGAGGGCGGCGCCAGTGTCGGCGGTCTGCTCGTGCATGTTGACGCCGCGCAGATGCACCTGACGTCCGTTCACCTTCAGGATCCCTCTGCGCACGGTGATCGTGCGGATCCCGCTGAGGAATCGGTAGCCAGTGAGATCCCGGCCCCGGGCGTCCTCGAGCCGCAAGGTCGCGGCGTAGAGCCGGGCGCGCCCGGGATTCCACAGCCGCGGGTGCGCGATCACGACGCTCGCGTTCGCGGTCCAGGTGGCGCCGGGCGCCAGCGTGCGCTTGCCGAACGCGAGGCGCGCGCCGCCGTAGTGGCCGACCAGCCGGACGCTCTCTTTGCGCGAGCTGAGGTTGCGGATCGTCGCTTGCTCCCGGATCGTGGCGGCGCAGGTCGGGCAGCGCATCGGCGTGCGGATCCGCAGGGCGGCGATCCGGGCGCGCGCGACCGGCATCAGGTAGACGGCGTCGAGGATGCCGCCGAAGTTCCACCAGCCGGATCCGGGGTGCTTCGGCGGGAAGGTGCCGTCGTTCAGCTCGTTCGAGACTCTGACCACCAGCCGGTTTACGCCCGTGTGCAGGTACTTCAGCGCCAGCGTGAACGGCAGCGACGCGCCCGCGTGCGTCCCGAGCCTGTGGCCGTTCAGGTAGACGGTGGCGTCGTAGTTGACGGACTCGAACTCGATCACCCAGCTACGTGCCGCGCTCGGCACGTAGCTCGCGAAGGCGCCCGCCGGCAGCGTGAAGTCGCGCCGGTACCACGCGATCGAGCCGTAGAAGCTGGCAACGGAGAGCTCGCCGGCGTTGAAGGCGTTCGGCAGCGTGACATCGCTCCAGCCGCTGGTGGAGGACTGGTCGCGCCAGTAGCCCTGCGCGACGCCGACGTCGTTCGGATCCCGGCGCAGCAGCCAGGTACCGCCGAGCAGGTAGCGACTTGTCTGACCGTCGCTCGTGAGCGCGCCCCGCGTGGGCGCGCTTGCCTGGTAGCTGTCTGCGGCAACGTGCGCGAGTGGCTCCCCAAGCGCACTCTCCCCAGGCGCACTCGTGACGCCCGCCGCGGTGCCCGTCGCGGCGCTGGCCAGACCCGTGCTCGCGGCCGCGGCTGGCCCCACTGCGACTGCCGCGCCGAGTCCCAGGCACGCGCTCGCGGTGGCGAGGATCCGGGCTGTCAGGCCGCTCGCTCGTCTCAGCGACGCCCTCACCGCCGGCTCGCTGCCTTTGTCCAGGCCGTTTTCCTCGTGTCCTTTCGCTTGCGCCCCCGCTTGTGCCGCCGTTTGTGCTTCGGCTTGACGTAGCGCTTGACCGTGAAGCGCCGTGTCGCGCTGGTCGCGCGCTCGTCGGCGCCGTTGACTGCGACCACGTGCCAGCTGTAGGTTCCGGCAGCCAGCGGCCTCGCCGTCCTCAACGACAAGCCCGATGTGCTGGCCAGCCTGCGCCCCATCAGATAGACGTCATAGGTCACCGGGCCGAAGTCCTCGGTAGCAGCGTGCCAGCGCAGCGTCGGGCGCTCGCGGCTCGTGAGTCTCGGCTCCGGGCGGAGGCTCGGCGCGTGCGGCGGGCCCAGCACACCGGCAAGCTCGATCGTCTCCTCACCGCTGCCGCTCGCGGGCGCCTGGGCCCAGGCGACGAGCCCGTCGCCTGGGCCATCGCTGGCGGCGAGCACACCCCCGCCGGCGTCGACGGTGCCGCTGTCCGTGCCCGAGAGCACGACGGCGGCGTGATATGCGCCGAGGTCCATCGCGTAGCGCTCCACCACCTCGGGGTCGCCGCTGGTGGTGGCTCCGATCCAGACCACCATGCTGCTCTGGTTGCCTTCGCCGGTCACCGCGAGCTGGGTGCCGCTGCCTGTCGCGTCGGTGGTCCCGAGCACCTGCGCCGAGGTCGGCACGCCCTGGTTTGCGAGCGGCGTGACGACCACCTGACCGGCGCTGACGCCGACCGCGGCGACGGCGCCCGAGCCGACCTCGTTCATCGCCATCGCAGGCTCGGTCGCGCCACCAGTCGCGTCCGCACCGGCCAGGTCGAAGCCGTCCACGGCGGTCACGGCCGGTGCGAAGTCCGATACCTGCCGCGCCAGGAACACTCGCTCCTCCGTCTGCGCGCCCGATGCGACCTGCTCCTGGAAGGCGACGCCCTGATAGGTGGAGTCACCGTCGCTGGCGACGACGGGGTCGTCCGCGCTCCGCTCGGTCCAAGCGGTGCTCGCGCCAGTCGGAGCGTAGGTTGCGAGGTCGTCCTGCTCGACGTCGGCGGAGGCACACGTGCCCCACACGCGCCGCGAGTAGATGTGGCCGCCTTCGCCCCAAGCCACGAGACCGACGCCGTCGTGCGCGGCGACGACAGCCGGAGCGCCGCCCGAGCCGCCGGCATCGGTGCCGGCGATGCCGGTGTTAACGGCTTCTGGCGCCTGCGCGTCGCAATTGGAGTCGAGCGTGAACGACGGCTGCCAGAACGATGTCGCCCGCCAGCCCGCGCCGTTCCAGAAGTCGACGTCGACGTCGCTGTCGGAGTCGTTCGTTTGGGTGTACGCGAGGTAGCCCTGTCCGAGCTGGTTAAGCGAGAGCGAGGGGCTGCTCGCGCCGCTGGCGATCCACGCAGGCGCCGAGAGCGCATCGGCCGTGCTCGACGTGCTCGCCGTGTAGAGGTTGCCGCCATGCGCGAACGCGGCGACGAGCTCGCCCCCGGGGCCGGCGGCGACGACCGGATCCGACGACTCGCCCGCCGGCAGGCTTGCGTCGAGCTCCCGCGCGGTGGCCAGCGCGCCATCCGTCAGACGGGCGAGGAAGGCATGTCGCGTGCCGTCGACGTCGGCGAGATAGGTGACCGCGCCGGTGCCGTCGCTGGCGACCGCCATGTCCGTCAGCACCGGCCCACTGCCGCCGGCGGCGATCGGGGCGCTCACCAGCGTGTGCAGCGCGGTGATCTTCGGGTGCGCAGTTGCCGTCGATGTCAGCGCGAGGCTTGCGATCGTGGCGCCGCATGCAGCGAGCAGGGCCGACCAGCCTCTGCCGCCGAATGAGCGCGCTCCGACCGGCGCCGTCAGCGGTCCTTCAGGAATGACGGGATGTCGATCTCGTCGTCGCGGATCGACAGTGACGAACGTTGCCGGTCGTCGAGCGTGACGTCGCGCCCGCGCCTGGTACCCCGCGCCGACGTCGCCTCGCGGCTACTCGGGCGACCGAGCTGGCCGCGCTCGAAGCCGGTCGCGATCACGGTGACCCGCACGTCATCGGCCATCGCATCATCGATCACGGCGCCGAAGATGATGTTCGCGTTCGCGCCCGCCGCACCTTGCACGATCTCCGCGGCCTCGTTCACCTCGAACAGGCCGAGGTCGCGACCACCGGTGATGTTGAACAGGATCCCGGTCGCGCCCTCGACCGAGTCCTCGAGCAGGGGCGACGAGATCGCACCTTTCGCGGCCTCGCCGGCGCGGTTCTCGCCGGTCGCGGTGCCGATGCCCATGAGCGCCGAGCCGGCGTTGCTCATGATCGTGCGCACGTCGGCGAAGTCGAGGTTGATCAGCCCGGGGATCGTGATCAGGTCGGTGATGCCCTGGACGCCCTGGCGCAGGATGTTGTCGGCCTCGCTGAACGCATCCATCATCGTGGTGCGGCGCTCGACGATGCTCAGCAGCTTCTCGTTCGGGATCACGATCAGCGTGTCGACGTTCTCGCGCAGACGGTCGATGCCGTCCTGCGCCTGGCGGGCACGCTGCGCACCCTCGAAGGCGAACGGCCGCGTCACGACACCGACCGTCAACGCACCGATCTCGTTCTTCGCGATGTCCGCGATCACGGGGGCCGCGCCGGTACCGGTGCCACCGCCTTCGCCGGCCGTCACGAAGACCATGTCGGCGCCCTTCAGCGCCTCCTTGATCTCGTCACGGGACTCTGCCGCGGCGTTCTGGCCAACCTCTGGATTGGCTCCGGCGCCAAGGCCTCGGGTCAGCTCGTGACCGATGTTCAGCTTGATGTCGGCATCGCACTTCGCGAGCGCCTGCGCGTCGGTGTTCGCAGCGACGAACTCGACGCCGCGCAGCCCGCCATCAGCCATGCGCTCGACTGCGTTGGTGCCACCGCCGCCAACGCCTACAACCTTGATAACTGCCAGATAACTGCCGCTTTCCATGAGCTTTCGTCCGACTCTCGATTCAGGGTTAAGCGTTGTGGATCGTGACACTTGGCCCGCAGGCCTTGCACATTAGGGCTCCGGCTGCGATGCAGTCAACGCTGGCCCTGCCATCGCAACAATCTTTGCAGACCGACCGAGCCTCCAGTTGACGGCGAGCTTGCCTGAGCGCCGGTCGACCTCGACTCGATCTTGAAGCTATGCGGCCGGCGCTCATCCGCCCGCCGCCACTCGCTCGGGGTTCGACACGTCGATGTAGCTGGCGCCCTTCGAGCTCGAGTCGGCCAGCACGGCGACCGCTGCCTGCCATTCGCTCGCCGGCGCCACCGCGTTGCCGAAGTAGAGCTGCGGACCGTTCCGCAGCTGCGCCACCAGGCCGTGCGCACCCGTCCAGCCAATCGTCTTGACGTGCGCGAGCAGCGCGTACGGTGCCGCGTCCAGCAGCTTCACCACCGCGATCGCGTGCGCGTCGGTCAGCAGCTGCCCGGTCGGCGCCGAGTCGAGCGCGATCTCCGGCAGCGTCGCCTTCCCCGTGCTCACGTCCCAGAGGAAGCGCCCGTCACCGTCGACCACCACGCTGCGGCCAGCGCCGACCGCCAGCGCCGTCGGCACCTCCTCGTCGACGCTGATCGTGAGCCCGTGCGGCCAGTGCCGGCTGACGGTCAGCGACCGCACATAGGGATAGGCCGCGACCGCCTTACGCAGCGACGGCACCGACAGGTTCAGCGTGGTCATCGATTTCGCGCTGCTCGTCAAGGCCGCGCGGATCTCCGGGACCGCCGGACCGCTGAGGCCGCTGACCTGCACGCTGCGGATCGCCATGAGCGACGATCCGCGCAGCCACAGCCAGCCGCAGCCGAGGATCACGACAACCGCGGCGACGACGACGAGCCGGCGGCCCCAGGGCCCGAGGCGGCGCGGCCGCAGCGAGCCCTCCTCCCCGGGCCACTCGGTCTCGCCCGCGTAGAGCGCGTCGTATCCCTGCTCGGCGGTCATTACCCCAACAGGTTCGACCCCGAGCGCGCAACCCCTACCTGTGGCTGCCGCCTGCCAGTGTCCTCCCGGTTCGGGTCGCGGGCCGGAGACGGCCCGCGACCCGGACCGGCGCTCAGCTCAGCGTCGTGCCGTCGACGAGCGCCCGCCCGAGCGCGTCGATGTTCCCCGCGCCCATCACGACGCAGACGTCGCCGGGCTCGAGCACGCTCTGCAGCCAGCGCTGCGCGTCGACCAGCGTCGGCACCCACGCGACTTCGCCGGCGCCGGCCGCGACCGCCGCGGCCTCAACGACCCTGCCGGTGATGCCCGGGAAGTCCTCACCGTGCTCACGCGCCGGGTAGATGTCGAGGACTCCGCAGAGATCAGCCGTCGCCAGTGCGCGGCCGAACTCGGCGGCAAGCGCCAGCGTGCGCGAGAAGAGGTGCGGCTGGAAGACCACGAGCAGGCGGGCCGCGCCGAGCGTCCGTGCCGCCGCGAGCGTCGCTGCGACCTCGGTCGGGTGGTGCGCGTAGTCGTAGTAGACACGGGCGCCGTTCGGTGTCTCGCCGAGATGCTCGAGCCGGCCACGGGCGCCCGCGAAGCTCTGCAGCGCTGCGGCGGCACGCTGCGGCTCGGCTCCCGCGAACGTCGCGGCGCTGAGCGCGCCGGCGGCGTTGATCGCGTTATGAACGCCGTTGACGTTCAGAGTCACCGGCAGCTCCTCTGGCGCCGCGGCGGCCGGCTCAGCGGCGCCGCGGCCGGTGACCGCGCCGGCACGCTGCGCTGTGCCCGGCACGCGCCAGCGGAAGCTGACGCCGCTGGCGCTCGGCCGCGGCTCGATCGCGTCGTAGGGGAACACGGCCTCGGCTCCGGTGCCGAGCGCCGTCAGCCGTGGCCGATCCCAGATCGCCGCGACGCGCACGCCGGTCAGGAAGCGCCTGAACACGTCCTCGACCTCCGCCAGCGAGCCGTAGGTGGCGTGATGGTCGAGCTCGGCGTTGGTCAGGACCACGATCTCCGGCGAGAGCTGCAGCAGCGAACGGTCCGATTCGTCCGCCTCGACGACGATCCACTCGCCGTCTCCCCATTCGGCGCTGCGCGCGGTCTGCACGAGCTCGGCGCCGACCACGTAGGCCGGATCCATGCCACAGCCGCGCAGGATGCTCACCAGCATCCCCGAAGTCGTCGTCTTCCCGTGCGTGCCCGCAACGGCGACGCAGCGCTTGCAGGCCGCGATCTGCGCGAGCAGCTGCGAGCGGTGCAGCTCGCCGCCGGCTCCCGGCTCGCGGGCACGCAGGCGCTCGGGGTTATCGGCTGGAACCGCCGTCGAGTAGACGACCTCGGCGCCGTCCGGCACGTTCCCGGCACGCTGACCGATCACCGGCTCGATTCCCGCCGCCCGCAGCTGCGGCATGTAACGGCTCTCCGAGCGGTCCGAGCCGGTGACGCTCGCGCCGAGCGCGCGGGCGATCAGCGCCAGGCCGCTCATCCCCGAGCCGCCGATGCCGACGAAGTGCAACTCACGATCCGACCAGTCGGCGCGGCTCATCGCCTGCCTCCCGCTGCCGCCAGCACTTCGGCGGCGATGTCTGACGCCGCCTCGGGCCGCGCCGCGGCTGCAGCGGCGGCGCCCATCGCCGCCAGCCGCGCCGGATCACCGAGCAGCTCGGCGACGGTCGTCTCGAGCCGTTCCGCGGTCAGCTCCGCGTCCGGAATCACGACCGCCGCGCCGGCCTGCTCGAAGTAGCGCGCGTTGACCGTCTGGTGGTCCTGGGTCGCATGCGGATAGGGAATCAGCACGGACGGCTTGCCGGCGGCCGCGATCTCCCAGATCGAGCCGCCTGAGCGGCCGATCACGAGGTCGGCCGCGACCAGCGCGTCCATGAAGCCCGAGACGTAGCCCCGCAGGTCGTAGTGCGGCCCCGGCGCGTGCAGGTCCGGCAGGTCGCGCTCACCCGCGGCGTGCAGGATCCGCAAGCTCGGAGCGCCGTAGCGGGCCGGGTCGGCGAACGCCGCAAGCGCCGCGTGGTTGATGGTGCGAGCGCCCAGCGAGCCACCGAAGACCACCACCAGCGTCGCGCCTTTAGGCACTTCGAAGCGCACCCGAGCGGCTTCGCGGTTCGCCTCGATCGGCGGCACCGCGCGGCCCGTGACCAGGAACTTCGCCCCCTCCTGACCGGGGATCGGCAGCGCCGTGCAGATCCTTCTCGCGACCGGCTTCAGCATGCGATTGGCGATGCCGAGGTGGCCGTCCGCCTCCATCGCCACGACCGGGATTCGCCGCATCGCCGCCGCCAGGCCGACCGGCGCGGAGACGTAGCCCCCGCCGCCGAGCACCGCGTCGGGGGTTACCTTGCCGATGATCCGCCCGGCCGCCAGCAGCGCGCCGGCGTCGGTCACCGCCGCCCGGATCGCCGCCAGCGGCGCGTGCCGTGGCAGCGAGGCGACGCGCAGCCGGTGCAGCTCGTAGCCGGCGTCGGGCACGAGCTGAGCCTCGGCCCGGTCCCCGCCGACGAAGGCGACCGTCGCCCCGCTAGCCCGCAAAGCGTCGGCCACCGCGAGCGCCGGCACGACGTGCCCCGCGGTCCCGCCGGTCGCGATCAGCACCTTCGCCGCGCTTTGCCTGCCGTCTACGTTCGCTTTCACTGCTTCCCTCACTTCGTGGCTCGGTGTCTACCAGCCGTAGCTCGCGGGCCGGTGGTCGCGCAATCCCGAGCAGCAGGCCAACCGCCCCGAGCATCACGATCAGACTGGTAGGAGCGTAGGAGATGAACGGCAGCGGCACCCCCGTGAGCGGCGCGACCCCGAGCACCACGCCGATGTTCAGCACCGCCTGGCAGACGATCAACGAGGTCAGACCGCTGGCCAGCAGCTTCCGGTAGCTGTCCGCTGCGCGTCGCGCGGTGCGCAGCCCCGCGTAGGCGATCATGCCGTAGAGCAGCACCAGGCCGAAGATGCCGGCCAAGCCGAGTTCCTCCCCGACCACGCCGAGGATGAAGTCGGTCTGCGCCTCCGGCAGCCAGAAGAGCTTCTGCAGCGAGCCGCCCAGTCCGGTTCCGAACAGCCCGCCGGAGCCGACCGCGATCTGCCCCTGATCGGACTGGTAGCAGTTGGCGGCCGCGCAGTGGACCGACCACGGATGCAGGAACGACGTCAGACGCGCCCGCTCGTAGGGACGGGCGACCACCAGCACGGTCACGACCAGCGCCGCCAGCACCAGGACCCCGAGCAGCTGGCGTCCCGGCAGCCCCGCGACCATCAGCAGCGACATAACGACGAAGAAGACCACGAGCGTGGTGCCGAGGTCCGGCTCGAGCACGATCAGGAGCATCGCCGGGACTGCGACCACGGCGACTGGCGTGACCGCCTGCCGGAACGGCACGTTCTCGCGTGGCGGGTGGTCGGCAAGGCGCCGCGCCAGGTAGACGATCAGCGCGAACTTCATCAGCTCGGATGGCTGGAACTCCAGCGGGCCGAACGCGAACCAGCGGCGTGCGCCCTGGACCTCGCGCCCGATCCCGGGGATCAGGACTGCCAGCAGCAGCCCGAACGCGATCAGCAGCAGCAGCCGCGCCATGCGCTCGTTCAGGAAGCTCAGCCCGACGCGCTCGAGGACGCGCATGACCACCAGCCCGATCGCGGCGGCGATCAGGTAGGTGACGAACTCTCCGGTGCCGTAGCCGGTGCCGGAGATCGCCTCGACCGGCGAAGATGCGCTGTAGACCATGACCGCGCCGAACGCAAGCAGGCAGAGCGTGACCGTGACCAGGATCCGATGCTCGAGCGGCGGCGAATCGGTGCGGGCACGGCGAAGACCACGGCTGGAGGCCGGCTCGGAACGCGCGTTCATCAGGGTGTCTTTCGACCTCGCCCGCGTGAAGCCTGCCGCGTCCCCGGCGCCGGGCCGGCGCAGTGCCAGATGCGGGCACCAGCGGGTGCCCGCACCACCAGCTCGGCCGTCGCCGATTTTGTACAAATATGGGAGAAAATCCGCGAAGGCCGACGACCTTCAGACCGACCGACCCGTCAGTGCGTGTGGACGACGCCGAGCTGGTAGAGCGTGAAGCCGATCGCCCCGAAGGCGCCGGCGACGATCCAGAAGCGCAGGATGATCTTCGTCTCCGACCAGGCTTCGAGCTCGAAGTGGTGATGGATCGGAGCCATCTTGAAGATCCGCCGGTGGAAGACCCTGAACGAGAAGACCTGCAGTAGCACCGACAGCGCCTCGATCACGAAGATGCCGCCGATGATGATCAGCAGCGGCGCGGTATTGGTCATGATCGCGAGCGCCGCGATGCCGCCGCCGAGCGCCAGTGATCCGGTGTCGCCCATGAAGATGCTGGCGGGAAAGCTGTTGTACCAGAGGAAGCCGATACAGGCACCCATCAGGCAGCCGGCGATCAGCTCGAGGTCATGGTAGTTGCCGTGCGCCGGGTGGGTGATGAACGCGATTCCGACGTAGACCAGCATCGTCACGGCCACGCAGCCGGCGGCAAGGCCGTCGAGGCCGTCGGTGAGGTTGACGGCGCTGGTAGTGGCGGCGACGACCAGGTAGATGAACGCCAGGTAGAACGGTCCGAGGTAGATGTGCACGTGCAGCGGCTGCAACGAGACCGACGGCGCGAGCCCGGCCTTCTGAGTGGCGAGCCACCACAGGCCAACCGAGATCAGCACCGTGAACAGCAGCTTGGTGCGGCCGCGCAGACCGAGCGAGCGCCGCTTCACGATCTTCGTGTAGTCGTCGGCGAACCCCAGCACCGCGCAGGCGAGCGTCGTGAAGAAGACGCCGAGCGACTTCCAGTCGCGGGTCGACAGGCACAGGTACGGCACCAGGAACGCGACCATGATGATGATCCCGCCCATCGTCGGCGTACCGGCCTTCTTACGGTGGCCCTCCGGCCCCTCCTCACGGATGTTCTGGCCGAACGAGCGGTTGCGCAGAAAAGTGATGAAGCGGGGGGCGAGGAAGACGCTCAGCAGCAGCGCCGCCGAGCTTGCCAGCAGCACGCGACCAGCGTCCGGGTAGCCGGCGGCGACGTGATGGGCGGCCTGGATCACGGCGAGGTTCATGCCGCGCCGCCTTCCGGCTCATGCCGGCCCGCGCAGACAGGACGCTCAGCGCTGGGCCACCGCTCAGCCGCGCAGCAGCTCACGCGCGACCTCCACATCATCGAACGGCAGCTTCCGGCCGCCGGCGAACTCCTGGCCGTGCTCGTGGCCCTTACCGGCGATCACGACCACGTCTCCGGCCTGCGCCGCCGCGATCCCCGCCGCGATCGCGGTCCGGCGATCGACCTCGTGGGCGACCGGGCGGTCGATTCCCGCCAGGATCTCGTCGATGATCGCCTGCGGCTGCTCGGAGCGCGGGTTGTCGGAGGTCACGATGACGTCGTCGGCCAGGCGCGCCGCGATCTCCCCCATCAGCGGGCGCTTGCCGCGGTCGCGGTCGCCGCCGCAGCCGAACACGACGCGCAGCTTACCGTCGGTCAGCCCACGAGCGGTCTCGAGCACGTTCGCGAGCGAGTCCGGCGTGTGCGCGTAGTCGACCAGGACCGCGAACGGCTGACCCTCGTCGACTGTCTCGAAGCGACCTGGCACCTGCCCCGAACGGCCGACCGCCGCCAGCACCGTCGGGAGGTCGACGCCAAGCGCGCGGGCGGCGGTGATCGCCGCCAGGACGTTGGCGACGTTGAAGCGCCCGCACAGCGGTGAGTGGACGGCGATGCTCTCCCCGTCCGGGTGGTGCAGCGTGAAGCTCGTGCCCTGCAAGCTCGTGCGCACGTCTCCGGCGCGGTAGCCGGCGTCGGCGCTCTCGAGCCCGTAGGTGGAGACGTCGTGCACCTCCGGATCGGCCGCGAGCCGCCGGCCGTACTCATCGTCGACGTTGATCACGCTGACCGCGGGCGCGAGCGCGGTGAACAGCCGGCGCTTGGCCTGGAAGTACTCCTCCATCGTGCGATGGAAGTCGAGGTGGTCCTGGGTCAGGTTGGTGAAGATCGCGGCGGCGAAGCGGCAGCCGTCGACCCGGTGCAGGCTGAGCGCGTGCGACGAGACCTCGATCGTCGCCGCGCGGTCGCCGCCGTCCAGCATCGCCCGGAGGTTACGCTGCAGGTCGATCGCCTCGGAGGTGGTGCGCGAGACCTCCCGATCGATGCCGGCGATCACGTTCTTCACGGTGCCGAGCAGGCCCGTCTGGGTGCCGTCGGCGGCGAGGATCGCACGCAGCAGGTAGGCGATCGTCGTCTTACCGTTGGTGCCGGTCACGCCTGCCAGGCGCAGCGTGTCCGTGGGGCGAGAGAAGAACTCGGCCGCGGCCGGCGCCATCGCCGCGCGCACGTCCTCCGCGAGCGCCTGCGGCACGTCGAGCTCGGGCAGCCGGTGGTCGACGACCAGCGCCGCGGCACCGCGTGCGATCGCGTCCGCGGCAAACCGGTGACCGTCACGCGTGAAGCCGCGCACGCAGAAGAACAGCGCGCCGGGCACGACCGCACGGTTGTCATAGGCGAGATCGGTGATCTCGACGTCCGGCTCGGCCTCGGCGAAGAGGCTTTGTAAACGCATGGCTTCAGAGAGTAGTTATGACGTCGTGCCCGTGCCGGTCTCGGTCACCGACTTGGGGCAGGGTCGGGGGCAGGGGTTGATGCCGAAGTACGGGACGGCCCAGCCGACGATCTTCTGGAATGCGGGCGCGGCCACCGAGCCGCCGTAGATGTCTCCCTTGGGGTCGTCCACCACGACCGCAACCACCAGCTTCGGGTTGCTGGCGGGGACCATGCCGACGAACGAGGCGATGTAAACGCTCTTCGAGTACTTGCCGCTGACGACGACGTTCGCGGTGCCGGTCTTACCGGCGAGGTCGTAGCCGTCGATCGCCGCGCCCGAGGCGGTGCCGTCATCGGCGAGCACGCCGCGCAGCATGACGCGGATCTCCGAAGCCACCCGCGCCGAGATGATCCGCGTGCCCTGCGGCTGATTGACCGCCTTGCCGCCGATCGACGCGACCATCTGCGGCTTGCGCAGGACGCCACCGTTGGCGATCGCGGAGTAGGCGGTGATCAGCTGCATCGGTGTGACCGAGAGACCCTGCCCGAACGGCAGGTTCGCCATCGTCAGCCCTGAGTAGTCGGCGAGCTTGGGGACGACACCCCCCTGCTCATCGGGCAGGTCGACGCCGGTCTCGGAGCCGAAGCCGAAGCGGTGCACCCAGTAGTTGAAGCGGTCGGCGCCGAGCTTCTGGCCGATCAGGTCGGCGCCGATGTTGCTGGAATACTTGAGGATCCCGGCGACCGACAGCTCCTCGTCGCCATGGGCCTCGGCGTCAGTGATCGTCTTCCCGTAGTAGGTCAGCTCGGAGGGGACGTTGATCTCGGTGCCGGGCGTCACCAGCCCGTCCTGTAGGGCGCCGGCGACGGTGATCGCCTTGAACGTCGAACCGGGCTCGTAGGAGAGGCCGACCGCCTCGTCGACGGTGTCGTTCTCGTACTCGCTGGTGGTCAGTGGCTTGTTCGGGTCGAACGTCGGCCAGTTCCCGAGCGCGAGGATCTGGTCGCCCTGCGGGTTCATCGCGATCGCGGTCACGCTCTTCGCGTCGTACTCGCGGCCGACGCCCCGGAGCACGCTCTCGACCTCCTGCTGCAGCTCGGAGTTGATCGTCAGCTTGATCGACTCCCCCGACTTCATCTGCTTGACGGTCTGAACCGAGACGGCCTTGCCGTCGCCGGCCTCGATCGTCCGCTGCTCTCCGGCCGAGCCCGCCAGCTGCTTGTTGTATTCCTCCTCGACTCCGGCCGCGCCGACGGCGTCGGCGCTCACCCAGCCCAGGAGCTGCGCGGCTTCGGTGCCACGGGGGTAGAGGCGCTTCTCGACCGGCGTCAGGCTGATTCCGTCCAGGTCGAGCGTGTCGATCTGCGTACCGGTCGAGTGCGGGATGTTCTTGGCGAGGACGACGTAGCCGTGGCTCGACTCGCTGAGCTTCGCTTGCAGGGCGCGCTCGTCGAGGTGCAGCAACGGCGCGAGCCTGGCGGCGATCCGCGCCGGCGAGTCGCCGTCGTTCTCGCTTTCGTCCTTCGCGATCAGCATCGGGTCGGCGATCACTTCGTCATCGGACTCGTCGACCGCAAGCACGATCCCGTTGCGATCGGTGATCGTGCCGCGCAGCGCCGGAATCGGGTCGAAGTTGATGTGCTCCTCCGCCGCCGCGGCGCGCAGCGAGGCGGACCGGAACAGGCCGAGATAGGCGGCGCGGCCCACCACCGCCACCAGCAGCAGCAGGAACAGGCCGAACATCACCCCGACGCGACGATCGATCAGCGACGGCCGGCGATGCCCGTCTGCTGGCTTCGATGGCATAGCCCTACTCCCCTGTGCTCGTAGTGCTTCCCGCCGTGATGGCCGAGCTTGTCTCGGTGCTGGTCGATCCCGTGTCGCTGCTGGTCGCCGTTGTCTCCGTGGTACCGGTGATGCTCGCCTCGCTGGCGACGTTCCCGGCCTGCTCCGACGCCACGGAGGTGCTGTAGAGGCTGCCGTCCGGCTTCGTGATCGAGGCCACCGCCCGCTTCAGCTGGCTGCTGCTGCCGGACTCCGACTTGACGAAGTGGACGTCCATCGGTCCGGGCATGTGCAGGCCGTAGCGGGTTGCCAGCGCCTCGATGCGACCCGTGCTGGAGAGCACCGACACGCGTGCCTGCTGCTGCTGATTAATGCTCTGTAGCTCGGCCGCCAACGCGGTCGCCTGCGTGTTGCGAACGTCCAGGCGCAGGACCTCGACTCGCATCGTCACGATCGCGACCAGCAGCACGCCGAGCACTGGGATCCACAGCCGACCGCGGATGATCCGGTCGATCAGCAGCGACCCCGGGCGCAGCTCGGATAGTCTCGGCAGATGTGGCCGGCTCAGTCCGGCGGTCAACTCTCGTCCGGCCTCGAAGCTCAGCGAGCGACGGCGACGCGGGGGCGCGGGGGCGGGCGCGGCCTGCGGCTCCGGCTCCGTCTGCTGCTGCACCCGCGGGCGCGGCTGCCGTTCCGGGCGTTGCCGTTCCGGTCGTTGCCGCGGCTGCCGGTGTGGCCGTGCCGGCCGCTCGGCTGGTGGCGCTACCGGGTGCCCCAGCGAGCCGCGGCGCCTCGGCGCGACCGGCGACGCCGCAACCGCCGCAGCCGGCTCCCGCTCCACTGTGGCAGCGACCGGCTCCCGGCCCGCCGTGACGGCGACCCGTGCCGGCTCGCGTTCAAGTGCGGCACTCCCGCGATAGCGCTGGCCCGCGCGACCGGCGGCTGTTGCGGCGGCTGGGCGTTTCAAGCTTCTGCCTCGAGCTTGCGGGCGACACGCAGGTGCGCGGACTTCGAGCGCGGGTTGGTGGCAACCTCGCCGGCGCTTGGCGCCACGGCGCGGCGGGTCAGGAGCTCCGCCTCGGCGGTGTGACCGCAGACGCAGACGGGGAACTCGGGCGGGCAGATGCAGCCGCGCGCCTTCTCGGCCAGGAACTGCTTGACACGACGGTCCTCCAGCGAGTGGAAGGAGATGACGGCCAGCCGGCCGCCCGGCCGCAAGAGGTCCCACGCCAGCGGCAGCGCGTTGTCGAGCTGGCCGAGCTCGTCGTTAACGGCGATCCGCAGCGCCTGGAAGACGCGCTTGGCAGGGTGTCCGGCGGCAAAGCGGGCGGGCGCGGGGATCGCGGCCTTGATGACGTCAACGAGTTCGCTGGTGCTGCGCAGTGGTGTCCGCTCACGCGCCTTCACGATGCTGCGAGCGATCTGCCGCGCGTAGCGCTCCTCACCGTAGTTGCGGAACAGCCGCGTCAGCTGGCGCTCGTCGTAGGTGGCGAGGATCGAAGCGGCGGTCAGCTCCTGCGCCGGGTCCATGCGCATGTCGAGCGGCGCGTCGCAGGCGTACGAGAAGCCACGGACCAGGGTGTCGACCTGCATCGAGGACATGCCCAGATCGAGGTAGATCATGTCGAGCTGCTGGCGCTCGGCCGCAAGCTCCGTGAGACCCGTGACGAAGTCGGCGCCGATGAAGCGGGTGCTGCACTCGACCTCGTGCTCCAGCTCCTGGAAGTGACCGGCCGCCGCCGGATCGCGGTCGACTGCGATCAGCGTGCCGGCCTGGCCGATGCGCTCGGCAACCAGCCGCGCATGGCCACCGGCGCCGAACGTGCAATCGAGCGCGGTCTCCCCCGGGGCGGGATCGAGCAGCTCGATCAGTTCGCCCGCCAGCACCGGGATATGCGGAGCGCTCATGTCAACCAGCGTCATCAAAGCTCGTAGCGATGTCAGGGAAACGTCGTAGCAGCTCGGCGTTGTACTTGATGTGAGTAGCACGATCCCAAACCTCCAGAAACTCGCCGGAGCCGGTGATTACGACCTCTTTGTCCAGTGCCGCGAAGCTCATCGCCGGCGCCGGGATCATCAGGCGGCCGGCGGAATCGAGCTCGAGATCCCAAGAGTTGTTGTTGAGCATGCGGCGGATCTGCCGGGCGGTCGCCGATAGCGGGTTGCGGCCGGCCACGGCGGCTTCCGCGAACTCCTCATACGACGCCGACGGCCAGATGGTCAGGGCCTGCGCGCCGACCGTATCGTCGTCCTCGGGCCAGAGCGCCAGCACGGCGCCGTCGACCAGCGCAGCCCGGTACTTAGCCGGGATCGTCAGCCGATGCTTTGCATCGAGCGCATATTCGAAAGTGCCGCGGAAGTTCAAGGTTCTGATGCGCCTGGAGCGCGCTTGCCAGCTCTGAAACCCGAGTGGCCGGGTGGGAGGGTCCCTGCCACCCGGGTTTCCTAACGTACGCGGCCCCACACTACCCCACTTATCCCCACCATGCAACACAAATGCCTAGCTCTCACCCACTTATGCGCACCTTGCGACAGCAGCGGCAGACGACCCCGCAGGCGCCGGCCGTCCCAACGCCACGGGCGTTCGCGCCGACTCGTCGACGAGCGTGGCGGCCCTGCGGGGCCGCCACCGGTCTGATTCTGCAAGTGATCTTTCTTACGAGCTCCCTGCCGGGCGCCCGCAAGCGGCAGCAGCAGCTCAGGCGGCGCGCGCGAGCCGCCACTCGCGCTCGGCGGCCGGCATGACCACGAGGTCGGTGAGCTTGTAGCCGACGCCCCAGACGTTGACGACGAAGTCGCCACCACCGTCAGCGAGCTTGCGGCGCAGTCGCGAGGCGTGGGAGTCAAGCGTCCGCGTCACACGCGGAGCACTCGACGGCGGCCAACCCCACACGGCCTCCATCAGCTCCTCACGCGAGAACACCTTGCTTGGGCTGGAGGCGAGCGTCCGCAGCAGCGCGAACTCCTTGCGCGAGAGCTCGATCTCCCGCTCGTCGATCCACGCGCGCCGACTGACAGTGTCGACCTGCAGCGGTCCGATCCGGATCCGCAACGGCGGCGCGCCCCAGAGGCGGCGGCGCAGCAGCGCCTGCACACGGGCACGGAGCTCGGAATAGCTGTAGGGACGGCTCACGAGATCGTCGCAGCCCAGCTCGAAGCACCGCAGCCGCTCGAACTCGCGCTCCTCGGTGGTCAGCACCAGCACCGGCAGATCCGGATCGATCCGCGACCGCGCGCTGTCGGTGTGCCGGATCGTCCGCAGCAGTTGCAGGATGTCGACGCCTGAGAGGCCGTGCTCGAGGATCAGCAGATCGACATCGGTCGTCTCGAGGAATTGCTGGGCAGCGGTCTCGGTCGCCGCCTCGAGCACACAGAACCCATCGGCTTCGAGGTTGCGCGACAGCGCCGCGCGGCCCATCCGGTTGTCGTCGGCGATCAGGATCGTCTGCTCGTTGTCACTCATCTTGCACGCTCTCCAGGCTCGCTCTGAGGCGGTAGCTTTGTGGGCCGGTACCCGCTTAAGCGAGAGCCTCCGGGCGGCTGCGGCTCACCCCCCGGAACCGCGACTCACACGCCAGCGCACCCGGAATCGTCTGCTAAATGCGGGAAATCGACTGCAAAATTGCTTTCAACGGCTGCGCCGAGGCAGGGATTCCAAATAAGATCCCGACGTGATGTACAGGCGCGGCAACTACAACTCGGGTGATGACTTCGTCCTCGAGTATGGCGATCTCCGATTCACCTTCAACGAGCTCGATTTCGGCGAGCGCTGCGAGCTCGCGGCGCGCCGTCTCGGCTTCATCGGCGACCCGATCGGCGTCGACGAGACGGAGGACCTCGTGAACCTCGTCGTCAACGGCGAAGTGACTAACCCCGCCTCCGCTCTCGGGGAGCACGTCAACGACTGCTGGCCGGAGCTGGTCGGACCCTCGGACCGCTCACTCGTGCACTGGCTCAGGCGCCTGGTCTTCCGCACCGCCTGGCTCGACCAGCGGGTGCTCGAGGGTGAGCTCGACCTCGCCTTCGACTCCGACTGTGGCGAGTTCCACTACATCCAGCCCGACCGCGGCGGCGAGCCGATCGTGCTTTCGCCGGGCCCGAGCTGGGGTCGCGTCGTCTACGTGCCGCGCTGAGGCGCGCGCCACCGCCGCGACCACCCTATCCGCCCCCTCGGCTTGCGGCCGAGCCGGTTTCCCGAGCTTCCGAGGCGCAGCGCAGGCAGCGCGACGGCAGGCTAAGCGTGTAGCCTGCTTACGCGGCTGGCAGCAACAGCTTCACGCCTGCCGGCCCCGGATTTACGGACAAGAGAAGATGAACGAACGAATCTGGGTGGTTCTGCCCACCTACAACGAAGCCGACAACGTCGCCCGCATCGTGCCAGCGATCTGCGACCAGCTCGAGCGCGTCGCACCAGACAGCTACCGGGTCCTGGTCGTTGATGACAGCTCCCCAGATGGAACCGGGGAGATCGCCGAGCGTCTGGCCGCCGAGCTGGGCACGGTCGAGGTCCTGCACCGCGAGCGTAAGGACGGGCTCGGACGAGCCTACGTCGACGGCTTCCGCCGTGCGCTCGCCGGCGGCGCCGACCTGATCATCCAGATGGACGCCGACTTCTCACACGATCCGAAGTACCTGCCGGCGATGATCGCCGGCGCCCACGATGCCGACCTCGTGATCGGCTCGCGCTACGTACAGGGTGGCGGGGTCGAGAACTGGGGCCTGGCACGGCGGATCATCAGCCGTGGCGGCAGTATTTACTCGCGCGTGCTACTTGGTGTCCGCACCCGCGACCTCACCGGTGGCTTCAAGTGCATCCGCCGCCAGGTGCTCGAGCGCATCGACCTGGACGCCGTCCGTGCGTATGGCTACGTCTTCCAGATCGAGGTCACCTACCGCGCGATCCTCGCCGGCTTCATCGTCCGCGAGGTCCCGATCGTGTTCCCCGATCGCAGCGCCGGCGCCAGCAAGATGTCGTGGCAGATCGCCGCGGAGGCGATGCTCGCGGTCCCGCACATGCGTCGCGCCGTGCACCACTAGGCCGAGTGGGAACGACGTGACTGCGACTGCCACCGTTCGGAGCCGCGCACGCGTCAAGCTTCGCGCTCCCAACGTCGCCCTGACTTGCGTCCCCGTGGCGGGTCTCGTACTGGCCGCCGCCGCGAATCGCACCGCCACGCTGCTGCCGCAGTCGATCCGCCCGGTCCCGACGCGCTTGATGGCGGGTCCACTCCGCCTGGTCGCATTCAGCTTGACGGACGCCGAGCTGACCTCGGTCCTCACGGTGCTGTTCGTCGCCTACATCGTTGCCGTCGTCGGCGCCCACCGCCTGAGCGCCCGCTCGGTGCTGGTCGCGGTGCTGGCGCTGCACCTGTTCGTGGTCCTCGCGCCGCCGCTCTTCTCCACCGACGTCTTCAGCTACCAGGCGTACGCGCGCGAGTTCACGATGTACGGCGCCAATCCTTACCTGCGCGGTCCGACCACCATGGAGCTCGACCCGCTCTACCAGCTGGTGGGCGCCAAGTGGATCACGACGCCGAGCGTCTACGGACCGCTGTTCACGCTCTTCAGCGGTCTCTTCGCGCACGCCTCGATCACCGCCTTCGAGCTCTGCTTCCGCGTGCTGGCGGCGCTCGCGAGCCTCGGAGTCTGTAGGCTTCTGTGGCTGGCAGCGAAGCTGCGGGGTACGAGCCCGGTCCGGGCGCTGGCACTCTGGGGACTGAATCCGCTAGTCGTGCTCTACGGCGTCGGCGGCGGCCACAACGACCTCGAGATGGTGCTGTTCATGACCGCCGGCATCTACGTGCTGCTGAAGCGCCGCGAGCTGACCGGTGGCACCCTGATCGCGATCGGCGCCTGGCTCAAGCTGACCGGCGTGGTGCTTGCCCCGTTCGCGCTGGTCCGCGACGGCGCGGCCGTCGGGCGGCGGCCGCGCCTGCGCTTCCTGATCGGTCTGGTGCTGGTCTCGGCGGTAGCGCTCGGCGCCGGCTTCGCCTGGTTCGGCGGCGGCCTGCTGCGGATGCCGGTCACGCTCGAGTCGGTGCAGAACGAGAACCCGTGGGGCAGTCTCCCGGGGATCCTCTCGGCGCTGCTCGGCGGCGAGACCTCGCATCTGATCGGGGTCGCGCTTGGCGGCGTCTGCGTGCTGTTCGCGGCCTGGTTGCTGCGCCGCGTCTGGCAGCAGCGACTTGACTGGCTCGAGGCGGCGGGCTGGCTGATCGTGGCGATGCTCTCGACCGCAAGCTCGGTGCTGCCCTGGTACGTCTGCTGGCTGATCCCGCTCGTCGCCCTCTGCCGGCGGGATTGGCCGTGGCGGGCCTCGCTTATGCTGACGGGGGTGATGGCGTTCCTGACGATCGCCGGATATTTCCCCGGAGGCACCTTCCTTGGCATCTGAGCACGAGCACGCTGGTTCGGGCACGGCGGCACCGCGTTGGCGCGAGCCGGTGCTGCTCAGCGTCGTCGCCCCCGTCTACAACGAGGAGCAGACGATCGTCGAGTTCTGCCACCGCGTCCATGCGGCGCTGGCGACGCTGCCGTTCGAGCTGGTGCTGGTCGACGACGGCTCGACGGACTCGTCGCGGGAGCTGATCACCGGCCTCGCCGAGCGCGACGAGCAGATCAAGCTGGTCGTGTTGTCGCGGAACTTCGGTCACCAGGCGGCGCTGACCGCCGGTCTCGAGCATGCAAGCGGCGATGTCGTCGTCGCGCTCGACTCGGACCTGCAGGATCCTCCCGAGCTGATCCTGGAGATGCTCGACCGCTGGCGCACCGGCGCCGACGTCGTCTACGCGGTCAGGCGCCAGCGACGCGGCGAGACGCGGCTGAAGCTGGCGACCGCACGCTGGTTCTACAACATCTTCCGCCTGCTCACCGGCGTCGCCCTCACCGACGAGTCGGGCGACTACCGGCTGCTCGACCGCCGCGCGCTGCAGGCGCTGCTGTCGATGCGCGAGCACAACCGCTTCCTGCGCGGCATGTCCGTCTGGATCGGGTTCGACCAGGCAGCGGTCGCCTACGACCGCGATCCGCGCTACGCCGGCAACACGAAGTACACCCCCGGCCGGATGCTGCGCTTCTCCGCGGACGCGATCTTCTCCTTCTCGGAGCGGCCGCTGCAGCTCGCCACGCTGCTCGGCTTCGTGATCTCGGTCCTGGCGTTCATCTCGATCCCGGTGGTACTGGTGCTGAAGTTCACCGGCCACTACCTCCACGGCTTCAGCACGCTGCAGATCACGCTGCTGCTGCTCGGCGGCATCCAGCTGATCACGATCGGCATCATCGGCGAGTACGTGAGTCGGATCTACGACGAGGTGAAGAACCGTCCCCTGTACATCGTCTCGTCAAGCGTGAACGTCGATGAGACACCCTCGGACGGGAGGGATGGGAATCAGGGTGCGGAGCCCGTCCAGTCTCCGCCCGCCCACCGTTCGTAAGCTGCGCTTCTAGCGGTCGCCGGATGCGGAGCCGTCGGTGAAGCCATTCGCGAGGCCGGCGGCAGCCGCCGGTCCCTGCAACATGTCCTCGGCAGCTTGATCGGCCGCCAGCCGCTCGCTGCTCGCCACTCGCTCAAGCGATGAGATCCGCTGGTCGAAACCGCGCATCGCGTCTGCCACGGGGTCCGGGAGCTGGTCCCAGTCCGCGTCTGGGCGCGGCACCTTCCGGCCGGCGATCCGCACTGCATGGCCGGGGATGCCGACGACGGTCGCCTCGGCCGGCACGTCGTGGATCACGACCGTGTTCGCGCCGATCTTCGCACCGGCGCCGATCACGACCGCACCGAGCAGCTTCGCGCCGGAGCCGATCGTGACGTCGTCCTCGATCGTCGGGTGGCGCTTGCCGGCCGCGAAGCCGGTGCCGCCCAGCGTGACGCCCTGGTAGAGGGTCACGTCGGTGCCGATCTCGGTGGTCTCGCCGATCACCACGCCCATCCCGTGGTCGATGAAGCACCCGGGCCCGATCTCCGCGGCGGGGTGGATCTCCACACCGGTCACGGAGCGCGCCAGTGTGGAAATCATGCGCGGCACCAGCGGCACGTGCCGACGGTGCAGCGCGTGCGCGACCCGGTAGGCGAGGATCGCCTGCACCCCGGGCCAGCACAGCAGGATCTCGACCGCCCCGACGCCCTGCGCCGCGGGGTCGCGCTCCCGCGCCGCGGTCACATCTCTCTTGATCTCAGCAACGATGACGTCTTTCAGCATCCAGCAAAGCGTATCTTGAATCCTCCCCACGCATCAATGCAGGGGCACCCCGCCTCCCATCCTCGGTGGTAGATGAGTCGTCGCTGCCATGCCGCGACTGCCGCTGCGGCGCAGTCGCCGTTGCTCCAGCTCAGTCGCCGCTGGTCGCGAACCACGGCAGCGACAGGTAACGCTCGCCGCTGTCGGGCAGGATCACCGCGATCCGCGCGTGCGCGAACTCGGGCCGCGCCGCCACCTCCAACGCCGCGGTCAGCGCCGCGCCGGAGGAAAGCCCGCAGAGCACGCCTTCGCGTCGCGCGGCGAGGTGCGCGGTCTCAACCGCCGCCTCGTTCGAGACGGTGACGATCTCATCGATCAGCTCGAGATTCAGGACCGCCGGCACGAAGCCCGCACCGATCCCCTGGATCCGGTGCGGCCCGGGCTTGCCGCCGGAGAGCACCGGCGATGAGGCCGGCTCGACCGCGACGACGTGGATGTGCGGGTTGCGCTCCTTCAGGAACTCGCCGGTACCGGTGAGCGTGCCACCGGTGCCGACGCCGGCGACGAGAACGTCGATCTTCCCGTCGAGCTGCTGCCACAGCTCGGGTCCGGTGGTTCGGCGATGCGCCTCGGGGTTGGCGGGGTTCGCGAACTGATCGGCGAGGAACACATCCTCGCTCGCCGCCAGCCTCTGCGCCGTCCGGACTGCCTCGCCCATGCCGCCGACCGACTCGGTGATCTCGACGCGGCCACCGTAGAGCTTGACGATCCGCTCGCGCTCACGGCTCATGCCCTCGGGCATCGTCAAGACGAGCTGGTAGCCGCGGGCGGCACAGACGAACGCGAGGGCAATGCCGGTGTTACCGCTGGTGGCCTCGACGATCGTGCTGCGCCCGGGCTCGATCCGGCCTTCGCGCTCAGCCGCGTCGAGCATCGCCGCGCCGATCCGGTCCTTCACGCTGCCGCCCGGATTGTGCGACTCCAGCTTCGCGAACAGCTGCGCCTGCGAGCCCGGCGGCGTCAGCCGCTCGAGAATCGCAACCGGGGTCTCACCGATCAGCTCGGCGATCTTACCTGGCGACCTGACCATCGATAACCACCCTTCGTCAGATGAAGTACATGCTTGCTCCGCCGGCGCGCGCCTGCTCGTCGGCGACATCGGCGATCGTGTACGAGCCGAGGACATCGGCGGCAGCCCTCGCTGCCTCGCCGAAGACGCCACCGGAATCCTTGCCAAGCGGCCCTTCAAGCAGCTCGACGACCTCGAGGACGGTCACCTCGTCGGCTGGACGGGCGAAGCTGTAGCCGCCGCGCACGCCGCGCTGCGAGCGCAGGATGCCCCCACGCCGGAGCACCGCGAACAGCTGCTCGAGGAACTGCGGGGGCGTGTTGCTGCGACGAGCAAGCTCCGGAATCGGTATCGGCGCCGAATTCGCGAGCAGATGCAGCTCGGCCAAGGCGTTTATCGCGTATGGGGATTTCGTCGTGATCGAGAGCACCGCTCGCGACTATAGCTGCAGAAGCTGGTAACTCGGATCGCGGATACGGCTTTTCCAGCGCTACAGCCAGCCGCGCTCCCTTACAGCCAGCCGCGCTCGGTGGCGATCAGCACCGCCTGTGCGCGGTCCATCACACCGAGCTTGCCGTAGACGTTGTGCAGGTGCGTCCGCACGGTGCTGGTGGAGAGTCCCATCGAGCTCGCGATCTGCTTGTAGACCATGCTCTTGGCAAGGCCGCGCAGCACCTCGATCTCACGGCTCGACAGCGGGCACGGCACAACCTGGTGCGCGCGGCTCGCGGCGGTTGACACCGGCAGCTCGTAGAGCAGCTCGCGAAGCTGCCCGGCGCTGATATCAAGGTTGCTCGCGGCACTCGTCATCGCCGCCGGCGCGACCTTCGCTCCGGCCAGGTAGTGGGCGAGCATGTCCGCGAGCCGCACGATCGCGGGCGCGCCGGTGGCGGCCGGGTTGTGGTGCTGCTCGATCACGCTGGCAACCGTCGCCGGCAGCGAGAAGCGACGCGCGAGCACGCCACCGACGAGGGCGTGGTCGATGCCGAGCTCCCGCCGCTCGCTCTGCACCCGCTCATCGGGGGTGCGCGTGTAGCCGTCGACGCGCACCGGATAGGACTGGTAGGCGCGGATCAGCACGAGCTTGCCGACATCGTGCAGGAGCGCCGCGGTCGCGAGGCTCTCGTGGCGCCCCGGGCCAAGCATCGCCGCAATCTGGCCGGCGACCCGCTGAGTGGTGATCGCGTGCTGACGGAAGCGCTCGGGCACACTCTGCCACTCCGCTCCGCGCTCGAAGAAGTCGTAGACCTTGTTGCGCCGAGCGAGAGCCAGCACGGCCGACGGCGCCACCATCTCGACCGCCTCGTAGACATCGTCGATGCGAGCGCGCCGCCCCTCCTCGACGCGGTTCGCGAGCCGCAGGACGTTCAGCGTCAGGGCGACGTCGCAACCGACCACCGCAGCGACGTCGGTGACCTCGGGCTCGCCCTCCGCCGCCAGCGCCTCGAGGCGGCGGCGCGACTCCGCCATCACCGGAAACGCCGCAACCGCCTCGAAGGCGACCGTGAGCCGCCGGCCCTGGCTCTCGTTGTGCGTGGCACCGAGGCCGTCGCGCAGGTTACCGGGTACGGGCTCGCCGCCCCGCCGCCGGCCACCTTGCGGCGCGGCTGCGCGCACCGGAGCCGGCTCGGCCGCATGGACGTGAGCGAGGCTGGGTTCCTGGGCGGCACCGCTGAGCCGCGCAACGTCGTGCGCACGGGATGGGTACCCGTGTTGATCCACTGCTTGAGCTGAAGCGATGGCGGCCACGATTGGACTTCCTCCGATTGCACACCTGCCTGCAAATCAGGCGCCCGCCCGCCTGCTCTAAGTATCGGCAGCAGACGGCTTCAGCTTGAAGTCGGGGGACTCAGAGGCGCGCGAGCGCCCGGTCAATCAGGTCCAGCGTGCGCTCTCGCCCCAGCAGGGCGACGCTCTCGAAGATCCCGGGAGACACCGTCCCGCCCGCGATCGCCACCCTCACCGGCTGGTAGACCTTGCCGGGCTTCAGGTCGAGGCGCGCGACCACGTCGCCGAGCGCCGTCTCGAGGTGCGCAGGGTCGAACGAGTCGACAGCGGCGATCGCGCCGCGCGCCGCGCGCAGTCGCTCGGGACCGTCGCCGGCGGCGATCACTTTCTGGAACGCCTTCGGGTCGTCGCTCGGACCATCGAACAGGAAGCCGCACAACGGCCAGAAGTCGGCGAGCGTCTGGATCTTCTCCTGGGCGATGGCGGCTGCGCCGCGCAGCCCCTCGCGGCCGGTGAAGCGCTCGAGCCGTGCCGTCAGCTCGTCGACCGACAGATCGCGCAGGTACTGGCCGTTCAGGTGACGCAGCTTGCGCTCATCGAACACCGCAGGGGACTTCGAGACTCGCTCGAGCCGGAAGCGCTCAGCCATCTGCGCCATCGTGAAGCGCTCTTCATCCTCGGCGAAGCCGGCGCCGAGCAGGGCGACGTAGTTATCGACGGCCTCGGGCAGGTAGCCAGCGTCGCGCAACTCCTGGACCGAGGCGGCGCCGTGGCGCTTGGAAAGCTTCTTGCCATCGGGGCCGTGCAGCAGCGGCAGGTGCGCGTAGCGGGGCGGCGTCGCCCCCAGCGCCTGGAATATGAGCAGCTGCTTGGGCGTGTTCGAGAGATGGTCGTTGCCACGCACGACGTGCGTGATGCGCGCGTCGAGGTCGTCGACGGCAACGGCGAAGTTGTAGAGCACCGAGCCGTCGGCGCGCGCGATCACCGGGTCGTCGAGCGAGCCGTTGGGGAAGCTCGTGCGGCCGTAGACGATGTCGTCGACGACGGTCTCGCCGTCGTCGGGCACGTGCAGCCGCACCGCACCTGCGTCCTCCGCCACTCCCCGGTAGCCGCGGTCCGAGCCGTGCTTGGCCTTGTAGGCCTTCACGTCGTCGGCGGTCGCCGAGCTGTAGTAGGCGGCGCCGGAATCCAGCAGCTTCGCCAGCTCCGCTTGGTGTCGCGGCGTGTTGTGCGTCTGGAAGATCGGGCCCTCGTCCCAGTCCAGGCCCAGCCAGCGCAGCGCATCGAGGATCTGGGTGACGTTCTCTTCAGTCGAGCGCTCACGGTCGGTATCTTCGATCCGGAGGACAAGCGCACCGGGGGTTCCATCCCCCGGCCCGTGGGCAAGAAGCCAGTTGTAGAGAGCCGTTCGCGCGCCACCGATGTGGAGCGCGCCGGTGGGTGAAGGTGCAAATCTAACGCGCATGATCGGAGCCCCATCCTAGTGACCCACATGCCGAGAAGTTCCCAGCAAGCCGCCGGAGCGGTCCCGCGATGCTGATTGGCGCGCACGTCTCCACCGCCGGTGGCCTCGTCAAGGCGGTCGAGCGCGGCGTCGCGGTGGCCGCCGACTCGATCCAGATCTTCAACCAGTCGCCCCGGATGTGGCGACCGACCAGCTACAGCGAGGAGGACTGCGCCGCGTTCCGCGAGGCGCTGGCCGCCTCCCGGATCGACGCCGTGGTGATCCACGCCGTCTACCTGCTGAACTGCGGCTCCGACGACCCCGACATCCGCGCAAAGTCGCTGGTCTCGCTCACCCAGTCGCTGCGGGTCGGCGATCAGATCGGCGCCAGCGGCGTCGTCCTGCACCCGGGCTCGGCGAAAGGCGGCGACGTCGGCGAGGCAATCAAGCGCGCCGGCGAAGTGATCGCCGCCGCACTGGCGGACTCCGACCACTGCGGCCTGCACCTTGAGAACACCGCCGGCGCCGGCGGCACGCTGGGACGCTCGTTCGCGGAGCTCGCGGCGTTGACCGAGGCCGGCGGCGGCTCGAGCCGGATCGGCATGTGTCTCGACTCCTGCCACCTGCTCGCCTCCGGCTACGACGTCCGCACGAACGCGACGCTCGACGCCGTGCTGGCCGAGTGCGACCGGGAGATCGGTCTGGAGCGCCTGCACTCGATCCATCTCAACGACTCGCTGACGAAGCTGGGCTCGAACCGCGATCGTCACGCCGCGCCGGGCACCGGTGAGATCGGCGAGTCGGGCCTCGCGACGTTCCTCTCGGAGCCGCGCTTCGACAGCCTGCCGTGCGTGATGGAGACCGGTTCTGGCGAGAAGGGTGCCGGCACCGCCGCCGACGTTCAGCTCCTGCGCGAGCTGCGCAAGCGCGGCCAACGTCAGCGCAGCGAGTAGCTTGTTAATCGAGTCCCAGAAGCCAAGGGGCTCAGCCGCCAGCAGATTCAGCGTCAGCTCGCCTGATGACCGCAATGCTTGGTTTGCCTGATCCTGTCACAGCCTGCTTGTTTGATCTCGACGGTGTGCTGACGCAGACCGCCAAGGTCCACGCGACGGCCTGGAAGGAGGCTTTCGATGGCTTTCTGCGTGAGCGGGCTGCACGCGGCGGGGCGGAGTTTGTCGCGTTCGATGCTGTCAGGGACTACGACGAGTATGTCGATGGCAAGCCTCGCTACGACGGCGTGCGCTCGTTCCTGCAGGCTCGCGGGATCGATCTGCCAGAGGGCGACCCGGCCGATCCTGCCGGGGCTGAGACGGTTGACGGGCTTGGCAACCGTAAGAACGAGATCGTGCTGCGGCTGATCGACGATCGGGGAGTCGATACCTACCCGGGCTCGCTGCGATATGTGAAGGCCGTCCGCGACGCCGGGTTGACGACGGCAGTCGTCTCCTCGAGCACCAATTGCCGCGCGGTGCTGATCGCCGCCGAGATCGAGGATCTGTTCGCGGCACGGATCGATGGCGTCGTCGCTGAGCGCGAGCATCTGCGGGGGAAGCCGACACCGGACATGTTCCTCGCCGGCGCACGGGCGCTCGGCGTCGCAGCGAATAAGGCCGCCGTGTTCGAGGATGCGTTGGCCGGCGTTGAGGCTGGGAGAGCCGGCGGCTTCGCTTATGTTGTGGGCGTCGACCGCACTGGTCAAGCTGATGCGCTGCGCGTGCATGGCGCGGACGTCATCGTCTCCGATCTCGCCGAGCTGCTCGAGACGCGATGATCCGGCACCCCGCTTTCGCTGTCGATCCGTGGTCGATCCGTGAGACCGAGCTTGACTTGGACGTGCTCGAGCAGACCGAGTCGGTGTTCGCGCTGGCGAACGGGCATATCGGGTTGCGTGGCAACCTCGACGAGGGTGAGCCACAGGGCCTCCCAGGCACCTACCTCGGCGGCTTCTACGAGCAGCGGCCGATGCCATACGCGGAGGCCGGCTACGGCTTTCCGGAGGCAGGACAGGCCGTCGTCAACGTCACCGATGGCAAGGTCATTCGTCTGCTCGTTGACGATCAGCCCTTCGACGTGCGCTTCGGCGAGCTACAAGCCCACGAGCGTGTTCTCGATTTCCGGGCCGGCGTGCTGCGGCGTCGTGTTCGATGGTGCTCGCCGGCAGGCAAGCAGGTACGGGTCACTTCCGTGCGTCTGGTCTCACTGGTGCAGCGAGCCGTGGCCGCGGTCGTCTACGAAGTCGAAGCAGTGGATGCCCCCGTCCGGGTGGTCGTTCAGTCGGAGCTGGTGGCCAACGAGCCGCTGGCCCCCGCTGAGGCCGACCCTCGCGCGGCGGCGAACCTCACCGCGCCGTTGTGCTCGGAGCGGTTCTCACACGACGGCTTGCGTGCCGCGCTGGTGCACAGCACGCAGCAAAGCAGGCTGCGGGTGGCTGCCGCAATGGATCACCTGATCGATGGTCCGCACGATATTCAGACGGCGAGCGAGAGCAGCCGTGACCTCGCTCGCGTCACGATCGCCGCCCAGCTTGAGCCGGGAGAGCGACTGCGCGTGGTGAAGCTGCTGGCCTACGGGTGGTCGAGCCAGCGCTCGGTCGCGGCGCTCGATGCCCATGTTGCCGCTGCGCTGGCCGAGGCGCGCCACAGTGGCTGGGACGGGCTCCTCGCCGGCCAGCGCGCATACCTCGACGAGTTCTGGGGGCGTGCCGACGTGGAGCTGGAAGGTGACGCAGAGCTTCAGCAAGCCGTGCGCTTTGCGCTGTTTCACACCCTCCAGGCGGGCGCCCGCAGCGAACGGCGAGCAATCCCGTCCAAGGGGCTGACCGGCCCGGGCTATGACGGGCACACTTTCTGGGACACCGAGACCTTCGTCCTGCCCGTCCTCACCTATACCGCGCCGCAGGCCGCCCGCGATGCTCTGCGCTGGCGTCACACGACGCTCGATCTGGCGCGCAAGCGAGCGAAGCTTCTGGGGTTCGAGGGTGCGGCGTTTCCCTGGCGCACGATCGACGGACAGGAATGCTCGGGCTACTGGCCGGCTGGGACGGCCGCCTTTCACATCGCTGCGGACATCGCCGATGCGGTCGGGCGCTACCAGGCTGCCAGCGACGATGAAGCGTTCGAGCGCGAGTTCGGAATCGAGCTGCTGGTCGAGACCGCGCGGCTGTGGCGCTCGCTTGGCCATTACGACTTCCGCGGCCGGTTTCGCATCGACGGTGTGACGGGCCCTGACGAGTACAGCGCCGTGGCTGATAACAACGTCTACACGAACCTTATGGCGCAGCGGAACCTGCGCCTGGCCGCCGACACCGCCTCGCACCACACCGACCGCGCTGCCGAGCTCGGCGTCGACCCGGAGGAGGTGGCGGCCTGGCGCGAAGCCGCCGAGGCGATGCTGATTCCCTATGACGAAGAGCTCGGCGTCCACCCGCAAGCCGAGGGCTTCACCGAGCACCAGCTCTGGGACTTCGCGGCAACCGCACCGGAGCAGTATCCGCTGATGCTGCACTTCCCCTACGTCGATCTGTACCGTAAGCAGGTCGTCAAGCAGGCAGACCTCGTCCTCGCGATGCACCTACGCGGCGATGCGTTCAGCGCCGAGGCCAAAGCGCGCAACTTCGCCTACTACGAGGCGCTGACGGTGCGCGACTCCTCGCTCTCGGCCTGCACGCAGGCGGTCATCGCCGCTGAGGTGGGCCAGCTCGAGCTGGCCTACGACTACTTCGCCGAGGCCTCGCTGATGGATCTTGACGACCTCGAGCACAACACCCGCGACGGTTTGCACATCGCATCCTTGGCGGGTGTCTGGATCGCTGCCGTCGCCGGATTCGGTGGAATGCGCGACTACGACGGCGCCCTCAGCTTCGCGCCGCACTTGCCGCAGCGACTCACTCGCCTGAGCTTCCGCATGTGCTTCCGCGGCCGGCGGCTGCGCGTCGACGTCACCCACGGAGAGGTTCGCTACTCGCTCCTCCAGGGACCGCCGCTGCAGATCACGCACGACGGCGAGATGATCGAACTTGCCGTCGAGCGGCCGGTGTCTCGCCCGACTCCGCAGGTCACCGCCGGCGAGCGACCGACCCAGCCCGCCGGGCGCAGCCCAGACCCGCGTGGAACCCCGGCCGATTGGGGACGGCCTACGGACGGTTGCCGGGACTAGCCAGATCGCCGACCTGTTTCCGCTGGCTACACACCGACGCCAAACCTCCGCGGGACAAGAGATGCGCGATCACGTCGGCTTGGACGCTGCAGCGGCTCGCAGGGGACGATGCCAGCGGCCGTGGGGCGCGATCAGCTTATCGGCCTGTTCGGGTCCCCAGGTGCCCGGCTGGTATGGCAACGCTGGGTCGTGGTGAGTCAGGATGGGCTCGACCACGGCCCAGGCAGCTTCGACCGCCTCCTCCCTGCTGAACAGCGCGCCATCCCCGGCCATAGCGTCGCCGAGCAGCCGCTCGTAAGGTGCCCGCTCCTCGGGTTGGCTATCGAGCAGTAGCAACTCACGCTGGTCGCCGACGAACTCCTCACCCGCGCGCTTGACCCGAGCGGCGATTGCGATAGCGGCATCTGGGGCGAGCCGGAAGCGCACGTAGTTCGACGGGCCGCTGACCGGCCAGGAGTCGTCGAACAGGCGCTGAGGAGGCGGCTTGAGCTCGACCAGAATCTCGGTCACGGTGTCGGGCAGGCACTTGCCAGAGCGCAGATACCACGGAACCCCCGCCCAGCGCCACGAGTCGATGAATACCCGCAGCGCGCAGAAGGTTTCCACATCGGAGTCCTTGGCCACGCCGGGCTCGTCGCGGTAGCCGACGAATTGGCCACGGACCAGATCGTCGACGGCCAATGGTCGCATCGCTCGGAAGACGTCGAGCTTCTCGCTGTGCAGCGCCCCGTAGCCTCTGTAGGTCGGCGCCTCCATGGCAAGCAGCGCGACTACCTGAAACAGGTGGTTCTGGATCACGTCACGCAGGCAGCCTGCAGTCTCGTAGAACGCGCCACGGCCCTGCACGCCGAACTCCTCCGCCAGGGTGATCTGGATACCAGCTACGTAGTTGCGATTCCAGATCGGTTCCAGAAAAGAGTTCGCGAAGCGAAAGTAGAGGAGGTTCATGATCTCTTCCTTGCCGAGGAAGTGATCGATGCGGAAGATCGAATCCTCCGGGAAGACCGACCGTGCGACACGGTTTAGCTCCGTCGCCGACGCAAGGTCGCGCCCGAACGGCTTCTCCACGATCACGCGCGCGCCACCTGCC
>Ga0255363_100019_pt1 | contig 105740 bp, 87 predicted proteins | sample GFST100metaG_FD_186007 | JGI IMG/M metagenome (GOLD analysis project Ga0255363, IMG submission 186007) | Peat soil microbial communities from Stordalen Mire, Sweden - G.F.S.T100 | ecosystem: Environmental > Terrestrial > Soil > Wetlands > Peat | place: Sweden: Norrbotten County, Stordalen Mire... | reverse complement strand
ACCCGCGTCAGAACACCAATCGAGATGTGATCCGAAAGCCGCTGATCAGTCTCCGGCTTAACCCAACCAGACCGAGGCACCCAGCAACCATAACCCCCCAACCGGACACTAAGGAAACGGTATTGCGGCTAGCCCACACTCAGGTTTCCAGGCACCTTCCGAAGTACGCTTGCAGCGAAGTGATGTATATGACCTCGAAATTGGCGACGGCACGGAACATCGCGATCATCCTCGTGCTTGCGGCGGCGCTCCGCTTCCTGCCGGGAGGCGGCACGGCGGCCGCGGTCACGATCGATGTGATCTGGCTGGCGATGCTGGCCTTGCTGGCTTGGGCGGGCTGGCGCTTCTACCGGTCGCGCGAGATCGAGCTGTTCTCGCTGGCGACGCGCACGCGCGTGGTGCTGTACGGATCGATCGCCCTGATCGCGCTGGTGCTGACCGCTACCGCGCGCCTGCGGGCGACGCCGATCGGCACCGCTGCCTGGGTCGTGGCGTTGGTGCTCGGCGTCTACGGGATCGTCTTCGTGGTCCGCGAGCAGCGCCAGCTTTAGTGGTCTGTCCCCATAAATATCTGTCCATTCGAGTCGTCTCTGGCGGCGTCGGGCGGCGTCCTCGTCGCCTCGCGTGGCGCTGCCACGCCACGGCTCCTGCGTCCTTGCCCGACACCACCAGAGACACCTCTCGGTGTCCAGCTATTTATGGGACAGACCACTGACCGACCGGGCAGCGCCGCTCGCGTATGGCCACGATCCGGTCAGGCGCGATTGGCGTGCGCCGTGACCAGCGCCTCGGCGTCCGCCATGGCCGCGGCATCGCCGGTGCCGTTGCTCTTATGCAGGCCGGCGGCAACGCGGGCCCCGAGCTGAGCGTCGACCTTTGTCCAATAGGCGATCACGCGATACTGCATCGCGTCGCCAACGCCGTCGGAAGCGTGGGCGACGATGTTCTGGGCCAGGTGTGCCCGCTGCGTCTCGTCCATCACGTCGTTCACCAGCGCCCGCGCCTGGGAGAAGTCGTCGTCCTCGGCGTGCGGCTCGGCTGCGTAGCGGCCGAGCTCGCCGGCGTCAACGCCCCAGTTCAGGTCGGCGCCCGCCTGCGGATCGGCCTGCGGACCGCCCTGACTGTTGGGCGCGTAGGACGGATCGCCGCCCGGCGTGTAGGTCATCGCGCCGTCGCGGCTGTACGAGTGCACTCCGGAAAGCGGCCGGTTGACCGGCAGCTGCTCGTAGTTGGGACCGATCCGGTGCAGATGCGTGTCGTGATAGGAGAAGATGCGCCCCATCAGCATCTTGTCGGGTGAGAGGCCGACCCCGGGAACGAGGTTCGCGGGGGAGAAGCCGGCCTGCTCGACCTCGGCGAAGAAGTTCTCCGGGTTGCGGTCGAGCACGAGCCGCCCGACGTCGATCGGCGGGTAGTCCGCGTGCGGCCAGACCTTGGTCACGTCGAAGGGGTTGAAGCGGTAGCCGGCGGCATCCGCGAACGGCATCACCTGGACCTCCAATCGCCACTGCGGGGCGTTGCCCGACGCGATCGCGTCGTAAAGGTCGCGGCGGTGGAAGTCGAGGTCGGTCTTCGCCACCTCGGCGGCCTCGTCGTTCGTGAAGTTCTCGATCCCCTGGACCGTCTTGAAGTGGTATTTGATCCAGAAGCGCTCGCCGCCACGGTTAACCCACAGGAACGTGTGGCTGCCGAAGCCGTTCATGTTGCGGTACGTGCGCGGCGTGCCCCGATCGCTCATCAGGATCGTGACCTGGTGGGCGCTCTCCGGCGAGAGCGTCCAGAAGTCCCACTGCATCTCGTTGTCGCGCAGGCCGGTGTCGGCGCGGCGCTTCTGCGAGTGGATGAAATCGGGGAACTTGATCGCGTCGCGGACGAAGAACACCGGCGTGTTATTGCCAACCAGGTCGTAGTTCCCCTCCTGCGTGTAGAACCGCAGCGCGAAGCCGCGGGGGTCACGCGCGGTGTCGGCTGACCCTCGCTCGCCGGCGACCGTCGAGAAGCGCGCGAAGGCCGGCGTGCGGCGGCCGGGCTGGAAGAGGTCGGCTTTCGTGTACTGGCTGACATCCTCGGTGACTTCGAAGAACCCGTGGGCGCCTGAGCCCTTGGCGTGAACCACTCGCTCGGGTACGCGCTCGCGATCGAAGTGCTGCAGCTTCTGCACGAGCGTGAAGTCGTGCAGCACGGTCGGCCCACCGCGTCCGGCGGTCAGCGAGTACTCATCGCTGTCGATTGGAATCCCGGAATCGGTGGTGGTTACCGGTGGTTTAGATTCGCTCATCTTCGCTTCACCCACTTTCGTTGGTACCGAGCTCACCCGGTGCAAGCGGCGCGAAGAACAGCCCGCAGATCCGCTTCGCAGAACGGGATCTTCCTCCAAGAGTAGTTTGCGCCGGGTCGATCAATGGGGGCTCTCGAGGTGCCTTGCGCCGGTCCGATCAGCCGGGGTTCTCAAGCACTTGGAGTCGCCGGGGCCAATCGGCGGGATCTCGTGAGCCGCCGGTTAACCTTCTACCCGTGCCGATCATTTCTGCTGACCGTCGCCGCGAGCTCCCCGACGAGCCGGGCGTCTACCTCTTCCGTGACGCCAAGGGCAAGGTGATCTACGTCGGGAAGGCGATCTCGATCCGCAAGCGGATCGCCTCGCACTACTCGAACCCGAGCACCGCCGCCGGCCGCGACCTGCTGCCGATGATCGAGCGGATCGAGGCGCTGGTCGTCCGCAGCGAGTCCGAGGCGCTGATCGTCGAGCAGAACTTCATCAAGCAGTACCAGCCGCGCTTCAACATCCGTCTGCGCGACGACAAGTCCTACCCGTACATCGCGATCAGCACCGACGAGGAATTTCCGCGGGTTTACTTCACGCGCGAGCGCCACCGCTCGGGTCGTCTCTACTTCGGCCCGTACAGCAGCGCCAAGCGCACGCGCTCGACGCTTGACGTGCTGAACAAGGTGTTCATGTATCGCACTTGCGAAGGGGCGACGCCGGGTCGGCGCTCCGGCTCGCCGTGCCTCGACTATTTCATCAAGCGCTGCCAAGCGCCGTGCGTCGGCTACATCACCGCCTGGGAGTACAAGCAGTCGATCGATGGCGTGGTCGCCTTCCTGTCCGGCCGCTACCGCGAGATCGAGCAGCGCGTGACGGACGCGATGCGGCTTGCCGCCGCCGAGCAGCGCTACGAGGACGCGGCGCGTGAGCGGAATCGCCTGCAGGCGATCCACCGGCTGCTGGAGCGCCAGCGGGTCGCCTCGGAGTCGGGCGACACGTTCGACGCGATCGCGATCGCGGTCGGCGAGCACGACGCCAACGCTCAGGTGCTGCAAGTCCGGGACGGCGTGCTCGCCGACCGCCACAGCTTCTATCTCGAGAACGCCGCCCGCCAAGATCCGGCCGAGGTCACCGAGGCGTTCGTCCTGCGCTACTACAGCGAGGCGGCGATGATCCCGCCGCTGGTCGTCGTGCAGCAGGGGGTCGCCTCCGACGCGCTCGGCAAGGCGCTCGCCGAGCGCCGTGGCGCGGCTGTCGAGCTGCGCGCCGCCGAACGCGGCGACAAGCGGCAGATGCTCGACCTCGCCGAGCGCAACGCGGCGCTAGCGCTCGACCAGGAGCGGCTGCGGGCCGAGCGGCGGCGGCAGCAGCGGGTGGACGCGCTCGACGGCTTGCAGCGCGCACTCGGCCTCGAGACGCTGCCGATCCGGATCGAGTGCTACGACATCTCGACGTTGATGGGCACGAACACGGTTGCCTCGATGGTCGTGTTCGAGGCGGGCGCCGCGAAGAAGGCCGACTACCGGCACTTCACGGTTCGGAGTGTCGGGGACGCGTCGGTCCCGGCGGGAAGCCACCGGAGCGACGGGACGGCGGCGGTCGCCGCGAAGCGGCAGGACGATGGCGCTCTGCTGGCCGGTGGCCCGCTGGCCACCGGCACCGGCTACGCCGGGGGCGGGCATGCCGGTAACGGCTACGTCGACGAGGAGTACGGCCCCGACGACTTCGCCTCGATGGAGGAGATCCTCTCGCGGCGGATGGCGGCGTTCCTGGCGCAGCACGACATTTCGGCGCACGACGAGGGCTACGACGACTCGTTTGCAGCGCTGCCCGACCTGATCGTGATCGACGGCGGAAAGGGGCAGCTCGCCTCGGGGTTGAAGGCGCTGGCGCCGTTCCGCGAGCGCGGCGTGGCGATCGTGTCGCTGGCCAAGCGGATCGAGGAGGTCTTCATCCCGGGCGTGCCGCAGTCGCTCGTGCTCGCGCACGACACGCCGGAGCTGCAGCTGCTGCAGCGGATCCGCGACGAGGCGCACCGCTTCGCGAACACCCACCACCGCACGCGCCGGGGCAAGGCGATGACAGCATCGATCCTCGACGAGCTGCCTGGCGTCGGCCCGGCCCGCAAGCGCGCGCTGCTGACGCACTTCGGCTCGCTCGACGGAGTCCTGGCGGCAAGTCGCGAGCAGCTCGAGTCGGTCCCCGGCGTGCCGGCGAAGCTTGGCCGGGAGGTTCACCGCGTGCTGCACCGCACCGGTCGCTGAGCGGCGCCGGGCCACGACCGTGACCGTGACCGGATGAGATGCGACTTTGTCACACGTGGTGGGACAAAGTCGCACCTCACTCGCTTGGCTCGTGAACAGGACGTAAACGGCAACTAAGCGACACCGCGAATTTGTGCAGTTTGCGCCAGACTAGAACTTGATGTCCACACTCGACGCCAAGCCGAGCCCCGTGCTACGCGACCTGGTCGTGATTACCGGCTTCTCCGGAGCCGGTAAGTCGACTGCAATGGACGTGTTCGAGGATGCCGGCTACTTCTGCGTCGATAACCTGCCAGCCGAGATGATCCGGCCGCTGGTCGAGCTGTTCACGCATCCCGGCTCGAAGGTCGCACACGTCGCCGTCGTCTCGGACGTGCGCTCGCTCGACTACTTCGACGGACTGATCCAGATCCTCGACGAGCTCAGCGCCACGGGCGTCGGCTACCGGTTGTTGTTCATGGACTGCGACGACGAGACGTTGCTGACCCGCTACAAGGAGACACGCCGGCGGCATCCGCTCTCGCCTGACGGCAGCGTCAGCGAGGGGATCGCGCGCGAGCGCGAACTGCTTGCGCCGCTCAAAGCGCGCGCCGACGTGATCCTCGATACCGCCGGAATGAGCGTGGCGAGGTTCCGTAGAAGGCTCGCCGAAGAGATGCTGCCGACGCCGACGCCGGGTCGGCTTGCCGTGACGTTCGAGAGCTTCGGCTTCAAATATGGACAGGCCCGCGACTCGGATCTGATGTTCGACGTGCGCTTCTTACCGAACCCGTACTACGAGCTGAGCCTGCGCGAGCTGACCGGTGAGGACTCGCGGATCGTCGACTACATCAACCGCGACGGGTCGCTCGACCGCTTCTACGACAAGCTTCTACCGCTGCTCGACTACCTGCTGCCGCAATACCTGCAGGAGGGCAAAGCGCACCTCGTGGTGGCGGTCGGCTGCACCGGCGGGCGTCACCGCTCGGTGGCGATTGCCAAGCACCTCACGGAGCGCTTTCGCCCGTCGCGGGACTACGTGGTCGAGGAGTTCCACCGCGATCTGCAGCGCGGCGGCTGAGGGGCGTTACGCGCGCGCCCGCGCGAAGCCGCGACCGGCGCTGAGAAGGTAGGCTTCATAGTGCCGACTCCGTCGGCCGCGCGCCGCGATTGGCGTGCGTAGCGTCCAGTGGAGGCAACATGACAGTTCGAGTAGGAATCAACGGATTCGGCCGCATCGGCCGGAACGTGATGCGGTCGGCGATCGCGCGCAATGCCGACATCGAGTTTGTCGGCATCAACGATCTGATCCCGCCCGAGACGATCGCCCACCTGTTCAAGTACGACTCGAATTTCGGCGTCTTCCCCGGCACCGTCGAGCTCACGGACGCGGGCCTCGTGGTCAACGGCAAGACGATCAAGCTGACCGCTGAGCCCGACCCGGCGAAGCTGCCCTGGGGCGAGATTGGCGCCGATGTCGTGATCGAGTCCACCGGCCGTTTCACTGACGGCAACGACGCGAAGAAGCACATCGCGGCGGGTGCGAAGAAGGTCGTGATCTCCGCCCCGGCGAAGAACGTCGACGGGACGTTCGTGCTCGGTGTGAACTTCGACACCTACGACGCCAGCAAGCACAACATCATCTCGAACGCTTCCTGCACGACCAACTGCCTGGCGCCGGTTGCCAAGGTGCTGCAGGACACGGTCGGCATCAAGCACGGCCTGATGACCACGATCCACGCCTACACGGCGGACCAGCGGCTGCAGGACATGCCGCATAAGGACCTACGTCGCGCCCGTGCCGCAGCGCTGAGCCTGATTCCCGCCACCACCGGCGCCGCGAAGGCCGTGAGCCTGGTGATCCCGGCCCTGGAGGGCAAGCTGACCGGCTTCGCCGTCCGCGCCCCCGTACCAACGGGCAGCGTCGTCGACCTGACGATCGAGGCTGAGCGTGCAACCAGCGTCGAGGAGATCAACGGGGCGATGAAGGCCGCCTCCGAGAGCGGTTCGCTGGCCGGCTACCTCGAGTACTGCACGGACCCGATCGTGTCGCACGACATCATCGGCAACGAGAAGTCCTCGATCTTCGACTCGCTGCTGACGCTCGTGATCGACGGCACGATGGTGAAGGTCGTCTCCTGGTACGACAACGAGTGGGGCTACAGCTCCCGCGTCGTCGACCTGGCCCAGAAGCTGTTCTAGTCAATCCTGGGCTGCTGACAAGAAAGCGATAAGCGAAAAGCGATGCGAGCACTAAGTGACCTCACGAACCTCGACGGCAAGCGCGTCCTGGTTCGGGTGGACTTCAACGTGCCACTGGACGGCGACGGTCGGATCACCGACGACGCCCGGATCCAGGGGGCGTTGCCGACGCTGCGTGAGCTGTTGGCAGCCCACGCCCGTCTGATTCTGGTATCACACCTCGGCCGGCCGAAGGGCGGTCCCGATCCGAAGTTCTCCCTGGCGCCTGTTGCCAAGCGCCTTGGCGAGCTGATCGGGGTACCGGTCAAGCTGGCTCCGGCCGTGGTCGGACCGGAAGTGACGAAGCTGGTGCAGGATCTCGCCCCCGGCGAGATCCTGCTGCTGGAGAACGTCCGCTTCGAGGCGGGCGAGACGAAGAACGACCCGGCGCTGGCGGATGCGCTTGCCGCACTTGCCGACGTCTACGTCAACGACGCGTTCGGCACCGCTCACCGGGCCCACGCTTCGACGGTCGGCGTTCCCGAGCGGATCAAGGATCACGCCGCGGGCCTGCTCATGGAGCGCGAGGTGAAGTTCCTCTCTGGCGTCATGGAGAACCCGAAGCGGCCGCTCGTCGCGGTCCTCGGCGGCTCCAAGGTGTCGGACAAGATCAAGGTGATCCAGCGCTTCCTGGCGATCGCCGACGAGATCCTGGTTGGCGGCGCGATGGCGTTCCCGTTCCTGAAGGCCCAGGGGCACGAGGTCGGCGCCTCGCTGTGCGCCGACGAGGACGTCGAGCTGGCACGTACGCTGCTTGCCGACCCGCAGGCCGGCAAGCTGAGGCTGCCGGTGGACCTGGTGGCGGGCGACCACTTCGGGGCTGACGCCGCCGTCACCGAGCTTCAGACGCCGGAGGTGCCCGCGGGGCTGATGGGCCTCGACGTCGGACCGAAGACCGTTGCCGCCTACTCGGAGGCTGTGAAGGCCGCCGGAACGGTCTTCTGGAACGGCCCGATGGGTGCGTTCGAACTGGCGCCGTTCGCTGCCGGTACGCGCGCGGTCGCGGAAGCGTTTGCCGCGAGCCCGGCGATCACGGTCGTCGGTGGCGGTGACTCGGCTGCCGCGATCCGCGAGTTCGGCCTTGTCGACAAGGTCACGCACGTCTCGACCGGCGGTGGCGCGTCACTCGAACTGATTGAAGGCCAGGAGCTCCCTGGCGTGGAGGTGTTGAATTGAGTCGTACACCGCTTGTCGCGGGCAACTGGAAGATGTATAAGACTGTCCACGAGGCGGAGGACTTGATCGCGGCGCTGCTGCCGAAGGTCGCCGCCGCCCAAGACGTCGAGATTGCCATCTGCCCGCCGTTCACTGCGCTTGCCGCCGCGGTCGAGTCGACCCGCGGCTCGCGTGTGCAAGTGATTTCGCAGAGCATGCACTTCGCGCCGTCGGGCGCCTACACCGGCGAGATCTCGGCGCCGATGCTGACTGACCTCGAAGTCTGGGGAACGATCCTCGGTCACTCCGAGCGTCGCCAGTACTTCGCCGAGAACGACAAGGATCTGGCGCTGAAGGTACCGGTCGCGCTCGACGCCGGACTCGTTCCGGTGTTGTGCGTCGGTGAGACCGAGGAGGAGCGCGAGCGTGGCGACACAGAGCGCAAGCTTCGCCACCAGATTCAGGAGGACCTCGCGAAGGTCCCAAGCGAGCGCCTGCACGAGGTCGTCATCGCCTACGAGCCGATCTGGGCGATCGGGACCGGTAAGGTCGCAACGCCTCAGGAGGCACAGGAGACCGCCGGCTTCATCCGCGCGCTGGTCGCCGATCGCTCGGCCGACCAGGCCGCGGAGATCCGGATCCTCTACGGCGGCTCGGTGAAGCCCGAGAACGCCAAGGAGCTGATGGCGCTGCCGGACGTCGACGGTGCGCTGGTCGGCGGCGCCAGCCTCGACGCCGCGTCATTCGCGGCGATCGTAGATGGGGCACGCGCATGACGAAGGTGACGCGTGCCGTCCTGGTGGTGCTCGACGGCTTCGGCGCGGCACCGCCCGGACCGGGCAACGCGCCATACCTGGCGAACACGCCGGTGCTCGACGACCTCAAGCATCGCTACGCGTACACGGAGCTGACCGCCTCGGGGCGGGCCGTGGGGCTCCCTGAGGGACAGATGGGCAACTCCGAGGTCGGTCACATGAACCTCGGCGCAGGCGCCGTCGTGATGCAGGACCTAACCCGCATCGACATCGCCGTCGAGCGTGGCGAGCTGTCGAAGAACGAAGTGCTGCGAGCAGCCTTCCAAGCGGGCGCGGCAACCCGTGTACATCTGGTCGGGCTGACGTCCGGCGGTGGCGTGCACTCCAGCCTCGAGCAGCTCAAGGCGCTGATTCGGCTGGGGGCTGAGCTGGGTGTCAAGGATGTCGTCGTGCATGCGTTCACGGACGGCCGCGACACCTTGCCGCATTCCGGTGCCGGCTTCCTCGAAGAGATCGAGCAGGTCACCGCGCAAGCCGGCGTCGGCCGGGTCGCGTCGGTGGTCGGCCGCTACTACGGGATGGATCGCGACCAGCGCTGGCAGCGTACGCAGCTGGCCTACGACCTGTTGGTGCACGGCAAGGCCGAGCACCACGCCGACAGCGCGGTGGCGGCGATTAAAGGCGCCTACGAGCGCGGCGAGACCGATGAATTCATCTTGCCGGTCAGCGTTGGCGAGGAAGGCAGGATCCGGCCGGGCGACAGCGTGATCGCGTTCAACTTCCGGCCCGACCGGATGCGCCAGATGACGCGCGCGCTGGCAGAGCCGGGGTTCACCGAGATCGACCGCGGCGGCGTCGAGCCGATCGCGTCGTACACGACGCTGACGCAGTACAAGGCGGAGTGGCCCTACCCGGTCGCGTTCGCACCGGACCGCCCGAAGCTGACGCTCCCGCAGGTGATCGCCGCGCACAAGCAGAAGCAGCTTCACGTCGCGGAGACCGAGAAGTACCCGCACGTGACCTACTTCTTCGGCGGCGGCGAGGAGACTCCCCAGGAGGGCGAGCGCCGCGAGATGGCGCAGTCGCCGCGGGAGATCCCGACCTACGACTACAAGCCGCAGATGGCTGCCCCGGAGGTCGCGCAGGCGTTCATCAAGGCGTGGTACGAGGATCGACCGAGGTTCGGCATCATTAACTTCGCGAACTCCGACATGGTTGGGCACACCGGCGTCATTCCGGCGGCGGTGAAGGCGGTCGAGACGATCGACTACTGGTTGGGACGGATCGTCGAGGCGGTTCAGGCGCTTGATGGTGCGTTGCTGATCACAGCCGACCACGGCAACTCCGACCACATGCTCGAGCTCGACGGCTCGGCGAACACGCAGCACTCGATGGCACCGGTGCCGTTGATCCTCACTGACCCGGCGGCGAAGCTACGTGGTGACGGCGCACTGGCCGATGTCGCGCCGACGTTGCTGCAGGTCCTGGGCTACGAGCAGCCGGCCGAGATGACCGGCACGACGCTCCGAATCTGAGCTGTGTGGTGCCGCCGGCCGTGTGCGGCCGGCGGCACCGGACTCTCAGTCGGCGGCCAGCGGCCTGCGCGCGAAGTTCGTGCGATCGCCGCCGGCCTGCTTCGCCTCATACATCGCGAGGTCAGCCATCACCAACGGGTCCTGGCTGACCGCGGCGGCCTCGCTGATGATCGCCACCCCGACGCTGGCATTGACGGTGCGGTCGGCGTCCGACCCGACCAGCACCCGCACCTGCCGCATCCGGGCGACGATCCCGGCCGCGACTCGCGCGGCGCCACGGCGGCCGGCTCCGGGCAGCAGCACCGCGAACTCGTCACCGCCGAGGCGTGCGACCGAGTCCGAGCCGCGCGTGCAGACGCGCAGGACATCGGCGGCCGCAACCAGCGTACTGTCGCCGCCGGCGTGTCCGCAGCGATCGTTGATCCGCTTGAAGTGGTCGAGGTCGACCATCAGCACAGCGCCGTCCTGCTGGTCGTCGGCCTCCGGATCGAGCTCTTCGAGCAGGGCGCGCTCGAAGGCGCGGCGGTTCAGCAGGCCGGTCAGCGGGTCACGCTCGGCGAGGTGGCGCAGCTGCAGTAGGTGACGACGCGTCCGGGTCGTGTCAATCACATGGGTGAGTACCTCGCGCGTACGACCAGCCGCATCACGCAGCGCGACGCTGCGGCGGCTCGTCCAGACGAGGCTGCCATCGCTCCGCTGCAGGTAGCCCTCGACCTTGCAGCTCGCGAGTGCCCCCGAGCACAGCTGCCGCAGCAGCACTCGGCCGCGGCGCGCATCCTCGGGCGGCATCAGGTCCGGTAGCGCAAGCAGCGTTGCCGGTGAGCGGTCGTAGCCGAGCATCTGCAAAATCGCGTCGTTCGCGTGGACGCCGCAGCCATCGCAGGTGGTGATCACCATGCCCACGGGGGCGTCCTTGAACGCCTGCCGGAAACGCTCCGTATCGGCATCCGCCGGCTGCTGAGACGGGTGCCCGCCCAGCGCGTGGACGACGAAGAAGCGTTTGCCTGCCGCGACGTCGAAGATCACCGTGGCCGAGAAATTAACCCAGCAAATCTCACCGCTGCTCGTCATGCAGCGTTTGGCCATGCGGTAGGAGCGGCGGCGGCCCGCGCGCAGCTCCGCGCGCTCGCGGCTGTCGCGATTCAGGTCGGCCGGATACGTGAACGTGTTGTAGTGCCGATCGAGCAGCTCGCCCTCCGAGTAGCCGCCCAGCTCGCAGAGCGCCGAATTTGCGGCGATGAAGTGGCCGTCCTCATCGATCACGCCGATCCCGGTCGGGGAGTAGCGGAAAACGTCATCAAGCCCCGACAGTGCAGCCCGGGGCGGGACGCTGCGTAAATGCGCAGGCAGGCTTGACATCCTGAACGGTAATTCGGCTGTCTGGCGAACATTCTCAAGAGGGTCGACGGATTAATTCGACATCTAGCCTGCCGGCGATGCCGCGCGGATGCGGTATGCGTTCAGTGGCTGGCGGTCGGCTCGACGCTGTTGCTGCCGTAGACCGCGGTCCAGCCCATGCCGGCGGCCTTCGCGCGGTACATCGCTTGGTCGGCTGCGTCGAACAGGTCGATCTCGTTGCGCAGCGCGGCGGAGACGCTCGCGATGCCGATGCTGACGGTCATCGTCTCGGTGCCGCGGCCGCCGGTGGGGGCGAGCCCGCGAGTCACCTCATCGCCGATCTCGCGCGCGATCCGCGCCGCGCCGTCGGCGTCGGTCTCGGGCAGCAGCACCGCGAACTCGTCGCCGCCGAGCCGGCCGATCGAGTCAGCCAGGCGCAGGCGTGAGCGCAGGATCTCGGCGAGGCCGACGAGCACCTGGTCGCCGACGGTGTGGCCACAACGGTCGTTGACGTCCTTGAAGTGGTTCAAGTCGAGCAGCATCAGGCAACTGTCGAGCTCACCGCGCGGCGCATGCCCGAGCTGACTGGTGAGTGCCTCGTCGAAGCCGCGGCGGTTCAGCAGGTCGGTCAGTGGGTCGTGGTGGGCGAGGTAGCGCAGGTGCTGCTCGGTGCGGTGGTGCTCGGTCGCGTCGAGCATCTGGGTCAGCAACTCGCGGGCGCCGCCGTCGCTGTTGCGCAGCACTGTGATGTGCCGGACGACCCACATCAGCGAGCCGTCGCCACGGACAATGTGGGACTCGAGCTCGAAGGAGTCCCGCGTGCCGGCGATCGCCGCAGCGATCAGATCGTCGCGAATCGCGCGGTCCTCCGACAGCAACATGTCGGCCATGTTCTGCCCCTGTGCCTGTTCGCGCGTCAGGCCGAGCATTGCCAGCATCGCCGCGTTCGCCTCGAGGATCCTGCCATCCAGGGCGGTGATCGACATCGCCAGGTGGCTGTCCTCGAAAGCGTGCCGGAAGCGGCTGCTGACGACATCGATCTGCTGCAACTGCAGGCGACCCTCGGTCACATCCTGCGCGGCCCCGCGCAGCGTGCCTGGTACTGCCGGGTTGACGACGGCAGTCAGACGTAGCCAGCGGCGACTGCCGCTGGCGGTGATATATCGCAGCTCGATCGTCCTTGGCGCATCGCTCGCGAGGACGACACCGATCCCGTCGCGCAGCTGCTCGGCGTCTGCTGCGGCGAAGTGCTCGTTCAGCACCTGCTCCAGCATCGGAGGGCCGAGCTCCGGGTCGAGCCCGAGCAGCGCGTACATCTGCTCGGAGAACTCGACCGTGCCGGTCTCCGGATCCAGCGTCCATGACCCGAGGCCGGTGAGCTGCTGGGCAAAGTCCAGCTCGGCGACGGCGTCGCCGAGCTCGGTGGCGCTGCGATTGACCGCGACGACGGCGGAGAGCTCGTCGGTGGGGTCGTAGAGCGGGATGAATGCAACCTCGGGGCCATGCAGCAGCGAGCGGTGACCGGTGACCCGCTTGCGACCGCTGGAAGGCATAACGGCGCCCGCCGCACCAGTGGCCGGCGATGCAGGCGAAGTACGGCGCTTGGGGAAGAGTGCCACCGGGTCGCCGGGCAGCGCCGGGTCTCGCTGACCGAGCAGGCTGCTGGCCTCCTCGCCGCTGATCGCCGCGAAGCTCGCGTTGACGTAGACGCAGCGGCCGCTCGCGTCGAGCAGCGCCATCGGCTCCGGGGCTTGATCGAAGAGTTGACGGAAGGCGCTCGCGGGGGAGGCGACCACTGGCTCTTCGTACGCGCTGCGCGGTGCTTCAAGCTGGACGACGAGGCGCGAGCCGGTGCCGGTCTCGCCGTCGGCCCGCCAGAAGACGGCGACCACGGCGTGGGGCCGGCCCGGCCGCTGGACGCGGATCGTAAGCCGCAAGGCGTCGGAGGCGCCGCTGACGAGCGGCACCAAGGCATCGGTGTCGAGTGACGCCCCGCACTGACGCAGGACCTCGCTCAGTGTGGCCCCCTGCAGATGCTCGGGGGTCACCGCGAGCTGCTCGCGAAATGGGGAGGACACCGCGGCAAGGCGTCCGTCGCCGGCGATCAGAGCAAGCGCCACTGGCGAGTTCTTGATCAGCGATCGGGACAGATGTGGTGATTGGGTCATCGGTTCACCGCGGTCGTCTCGCCGGTGGCGGATGCGGCGGGCTGGGTCAATAGACCGGAATTTAAATCAACAGGTTAGGGCAAGCCCTACGCGCCTGTGCAGGCGGCGTTGCCAATGCGTTTAGCCAAGGCAATCAGCGCCGGGAGGCAGCGAATTGATAACTATGCGCATAAAACGCTCGCGCGGACACATAACTTCCACACGGCGCCAGCCGCGGCCCGGTCGCTGCTAACGGAATGCCCGAAAAGGCTAAGCCAGCTTCGCCTCGACGGTGACTTCCGGCACCGCCGACAGCGCCCGGCTGACCGGACAGCTCTCCTTGGTCGTGGCCGCGGCCGCGACGAACGTGGCCTGGTCAATGCCTGCGACCTTCCCAGTGGTAACGAGCTTGATCGAGGTGATCGTCGGTGCGCCGTCGACGAGGCGCAGCGTGACGGTCGCGTCGGTCTCGATCGACTCGGCGGGCGTGCCCGCCTCCTCGAGCCCGACTGCCAGCGCCATTGAGAAGCAGGACGCGTGCGCCGCCGCGATCAGCTGCTCGGGGCTCGCGCCGGGGCCATCCTCGAAGCGCGATTTGTACGTGACCTCGCCGTTGATGCTCGTCCCCGCGCTGAAGCTGCCGCTCCCGCTCTGAAGTCCGCCGTGCCAATCCGCTTTGCCCTTAGCTGGCATCGCCACCACCTCTTCCTGGGTCGTAGATGTGGAACCGCCTGCCCCGATAATAGGCAGGGGCAGGACGTCCGCCTAGACCGTGTGGCGCGGCGCGTAGCGGTGATGCAGCATCAGCGCGTTGCCGTCGGGATCGGCGAAGAAGGCCATATGGCAGACGCCGGTGTCGAAGATGTCGCCGTGGAACTCGATGCCGCGGCCTTCGAGCTCCGCTCGCGCCGCTGCCACGTCATCGACGTGGAGCGCGAGCGGAGCCTTGATCGGTGCGAACTCCATTCCCATCCGGTCAGACTCGAGGACATCAAGTGTGAGGTTGCCCGTCTCGAACTCGGCGAACGGCTTGCCCTCGAAGTACACCGAGCGGTGCAGACCTAGCTGTTCGCCGTAGAAAGCCATCGCGGCCGAGAGGTCCCGAGTCGGAATCGAGACGAAGTCGGTACCGCTGACGTGCGCGTCATCCATTGACATGTGCGCTCCAATCAGGTTCACGCCGGGAGCCGGTGCCCCGGCTTCAGGGACAGACTAGCGGCGTGTGCGGCGAGCGCAAGCCTGCATGCCAGCGGGCATGCAGGCAGTTGAAGCGGGCACATCCCCGCGGGATGCTGGCGGGGCGAGCGGGCCAGCGGGCCCGCTCGCGCTCGAGATCACTGCGCGTCGACGTAGACGGTGCGCAGGCAGCCCCAGTGACGGCCACGCACGAAGATCGGCACGGACACTTCCTTGGTCAGCTCGACCACGCCCATCGCGGTGCGGCGGTAGACCTGCATCAGCACTGGCTCGGTGTTATGGGCGGCCGCGAGCCCGGCGGCGTCGCTGACGAAGCCTTTGCTACGGGCATGCTTCTTGTTCCACGCCGGGTCGGGACCCTGTGCCTGCGAGAACTGCAGGTTCATCATCGGCCGGTGGCCGTTGCGGTCGTGCAGGCACGCGCCGCGCACGCACTCCTCGTTCTCGTAGATCGGCTCCTGCACAAGTGGCGCGACGCGCTCCATCAGCGCGGCGGCGCGGGTCTCGTACTGCTCGGGGTTGGAGCCGGGAATCAGCTTGTAGTCCTCGTCGAAGAGGTCGTCGATCGTCACCTCACCGGCCGCGACCGCATCCTCGAACAGCTCTTCGAAGCGCTTGGAGCCGTCACGCGTCAGCTCGATCATGCGTGTGTCGAGCGTCTCGACGCCGAGCTCGGCGGTCCGCAGCATCACGCGCTCGGCGACCTTCCGCAGCTCGTTGATGCGGTCGCGCGCCTCGGTGAGGTTGTGGGTTAGATGATCGGATTCGGCGGTGACGTGCTCGATCGCCCCGTCGATGTCGCCAAGTGCGGACTCCGCCTGGGTGGCGTCCTCGGCGATGCCCTCGACGCGCTCGTCGGCGACGTGGACGGCGCTGCTGACCTTGTCGAGTGCCTCGCGGATCGCGGAGCTGCCCTCTTGCACCCGCTGCGCCTGCTGGGCGGCCTCGGTGCCCCTGGTCGCGAGCTTATCGATGGCCTCGCTGAGCTCTTGCATGCGGGCATCGATCTGCTGCGTGGTGGTAGCGGAGACATCCGCGAGACCCCTGACCTCGTCGGAGATCACGCCGAAGCCGGCACCGTACTCGCCGCTGCGGGCAGCCTCGATCCGGGCGTTCAGCGAGAGGATCCGCGTCTGCCGAGCGATTGATTGCAGCTTGCTAGTTGTGTTGCGCAGGTCGGCCAGCACCCCGACGACGCCGTTCAGCTGCTCGGCAGCCTCTGCCGACCATTGGGCGAGGGATTGGACGTCGTCGAGCGAGGACGCAACTCGGCCCGCCGACTCTTCGGCGGCTTGTGTTGCCTCACGCGTCGCCACTCCTGCCTGCTTCGCCGACGTGGCCGTCGTCCGCGTCGTTGCCAGCAGGTTCTCCGTCGAGGCCCGGACCTCCTCGAACGCGGCGGTCTGCTCGATGGCGGCCTCCGAGACCGCCTCGACGTTGGTGCCTACGTCGGCCAGCTCGATGCTGAATTGGCCGGAGTCGGCGGCGAGGGCGTTCACAGCCTCCGTGTACTCGTGAAGCCCGTGCTCGGGCTCCGTCGCCACAGTGCTCACAACTCATCTCCTTAGATCACAGTGCGACTACCCCCACTCACTTCCTCCTCCCTGCTGATCGGCGGATACCGACGGCAGCTTGAGGGAATTCGTTGCTTACGGATTAAGACTGATGTGCCAGTGGCCTACGTGCGTCACGTGCCGACGAAGCTGGCACGCGCGAACCGGGCGCTACGTCCAGCGGCCCTCAACGCGGCGTTCAGTTAGCTAGCGCCGGGAGCGAGTTGGCCAGTGTCTGCCACGGCTGCACGTCCCAATAGCCGCTCGCGGCACCTGACGTCGACGAAAGTACCCAGACAGCGGCGCCGGCGAGGAGATCGGGCTGGAGTCCGCAATCGATGGGGGCGTCGTGCTTCAGACCGAGCGCAACTCGCGCGGCCGTCTTACCGTTGAAAGCGATCGCGCACGGCTTGAGCTCGGCGACCTTCAGCTTGAGTCCCGCCGGATCGAAAGCGCCGATCGGTATCTCGCTGTCCATACCCGCGGTGGTCTTACAGACGTCGGTGAGGCCAATTCCGTAGTCGAGCAGGCTCAGATACTCGTGGGGCTCGAGTTCCCTGGTCGTCATCTGAGTCTGATGGAGGACGTGCCAGAAACGGTTGCCCGGCCCTGCGTAGTAAGCGTGCTTCTGTGCTGACTTCGTCCCCGCAGCGGTCCCGCAGAACACGACCCGCAGACTCGGGGCAAGAACATCCGGTAACGCCATTCCCTCGCTCATAGGCAGCACCGTACTCTGCAGGATGTCATCAGGCGCATGCGACGTAATGCGGGCCTGTCTCCGGACGCCGTGGATCGCGCCGGCTCTGAGATCACGACGTCGCGCGGTCAGCGTTCGAGCGGGAGTGCGAGACAGTCGGTGAGCTCCGCGGCGGTGTAGGTTTCCGCGTAAGGGGAGCCGTCGGGCTCGAGGCGGCGGCCATCGGCCAGCGAGCCTGCGTCGACCGGATCGAAGCCGAGCTCGTCGATCAGGCGCATCACAGTCCTCACGGCTGCCGGGTCGTCACCGGCGGCGGCGACGGCCACGCGGTCATGTGCGCCCGCGGGGCGGGGCAGCTCGTCGATCTGGTGATAGCTGAGCTGGTTCAGGCTCTTGACCACACGCGCAGCGGGGAAGTGATCGCGGATGAGGACGCTCGTTCCCTCCGGCGCGGTGGCCAGCTCGATGTCACCGGTGTCGGTCTCCTCCCAGTAGTTGGTCGCGTCGATCAGGATCTTGCCGTCGAAGAGGTCGGCTGGCAGCGAGCGGAAGCGGTGGGCGGTGATCGCGAGCACCACCATGTCGTTGGAGGCTGCTACTTCGGTGGCAGTCGCGGCCCGCGCGCCGGGAGCAAGGACGCTTGCGGTTAGCTCGATGCTGTCGGCCGAACCCGAGCCAGCGATCGTAACCTCGTATCCGGCCGCGAGGGCGAGACGGGCGAGCGCGAAACCGAGTTTGCCGGCGCCGATGATCCCGAGCCGTTTCATGCTTCGTCCGGCCTCATGCCTCGCCGAGGGGCGCGTGAGTCGTGCGTACCGGGCTCTTCACGGCGGCGGCGGCGGCGTGCAGTTGGTCCGGGTGCTCGGATGGCGGCGCTTGCGCTGCTCGTGCCGTCTGCGCCGTGTGGGGCGCATCGTGCGCCGTGTGGGACGCATCGCCGTCGGAGGCCAGGAGCTCGCGCACACGCGGGTACACCTCACGGCCGAGCATCTCGATGTTCGTGCGCCGCTGCTGGAAGGGGATTGCGCCGACCGCGTAGTGCAGATGGAAGCTGGTGACATCGAGGGTCCGCATCGCCGCGGCGATACGCGCGGCCACCGTGGCGGGCGCGCCGACGAACATCGAGCCGTGCGCGACCTCGTGCTCGAACTGGGCGCGACTGGGCGGCGGCCAGCCGCGTTCGATCGAGGCGCGCTCGTGCATCGCCAGCCAGTGCGGCCACTGGGTCTCGACCGCCTCCTCGTCGGTGGGCGCGACGTAACCGAGCGTGTGGAGGCCGATGGGCAGATCGGCCGGCCGGCTGTATTCGACGAGCGCTCGCCGGTAGAGGTCGATCAGCGGCCGGAAACGGGCCGGGTCGCCGCCGATAATCGCCTGGACCAATGGCAGACCGTACCGGGCCGCACGGATCGTCGATGCGGGGCTGCCGCCGGATCCGACCCAGGTCGTCAGGCTGCCGGCGCGCAGCGGCGGTGTCAACGTGACGCTGTTCAGCGGTGGCCGGTACTTGCCGGACCAGGTCAGCGGTTCGCCAGTCGCGGCGGCGGCGAGGATCCTGACCCAGAGGTCCAGTTTCTCCTCGAAGATCTCCTCGTACTCGCGCAGGTCGTATCCGAAGAGGGGGAAGGACTCGATCGCGGAGCCGCGCCCGACGATGAGCTGGACGCGGCCGTTCGAGATCGCGTCCAGCGTCGCAAAGTTCTGGTAGGTACGGACCGGGTCCTGGGTGCTGAGGACCGTCACCGCGGTGCCGAGCTTGATCTTCTGCGTCCGTGCGGCGATCGCCGCCAGCACCACGTGGTTCGCGGAGTCCATCGAGTCGTCGCGGAAGTGCTCGCCGATATTGAAGGAGTCGATCCCGGCCTGCTCCGCCAGCACGCCTTCCTCGATCGTGTTGCGAATGACCTGGTCGCCGGGGATGGGCAAGCCGTCCGCGCCGTTGCTGACCGGCATGAACGAGTCGACCCCAAACTCGAGTTCGCGCAGATGCTTGAGCATGCAACTATCTTAGCGAGCGGGGTGGAGTGCTTCGCAGGATCGCCGCGCGACGCCGACCGAAGGCGCCACGCCGTCCGAACCAGGTTCTGTTCTTGACGGTCGGGTCCCGACTGAGTCAATCCATCCTCATCCTCAGTAGCGCGCGCAGGGACCTCGCGGCAGCGAACAACGCGCTTGTAAGCCACGGCCTTGAGCCGAGCAAGTGCGCGTAGCCTCGATGTGGAAGCTGAGCAGTAGCGGGGATATTAGTGGCACATCGCAGCAGTATCACTCGGTACTCCTGGAAGTGTTATATCTCTGTGGAGTCGTCCGCTCCCACAGGTACGTTCAGTACATGAGCGAGCGACAGAGAACGCATTCCGGCGAGCTAACAGAAGCTGTCGAGGTGATTGCGGCGTCAGCCGATTACCGCGAGCTGATCGAGCGGCTGGAGCGCCGGGTTCGCGAGTCCCAGGCTCATGCTGCGCGGACGCTGAACACCGAGCTGGTGACGCTGTATTGGTCGATCGGACATGACATCCTCGAGCAGCAGCAGAAGGCCGGCTGGGGCGATGACGTGGTCGGCCAGATCGCCGCGGATCTGCGGACGGCTACCGGATCGGCACGCGGATTCTCGCGTCGAAACGTCTTCTATATGCGGCGATTCGCCGCGGTGTGGACCGAGGCTGAGAAAGTGCCATCAGTGATGGCACTCATTCCGTGGACCGCCCACCGGATGCTGCTCGACCGGTTCTCTGAGGAACCTGATCTGTACGAATGGTATGCGGCGAAGGCGGCGGTTGGCAAGTGGTCGGTGCGCCAGCTGCAGGCTCAGATTCACTTGAAGCTGCATGATCGACAGGGCGCAGCACCGAATAATTTCAAGGCTGCCCTGCCAGTGGCCGAGGCCAAGCGAGCGCTGCGAGCGACCAAGGACCCGTACATCTTCGATTTCCTGGATCTCGCCAGGGACGCGCGCGAGCGTGAACTTGAGCAAGCGCTGATCGATGACGTACAGCGCTTCCTACTTGAGCTGGGCTCCGGTTTCGCTTTCTACGGTCGGCAGGTGCCGCTGATTGTGGGCGGTGAGGAGTTCTTCGCAGACTTGCTCTTCTATCACCACACATTGAGGCGGTTCGTGGTGATCGAGCTGAAGGTCGGTGCGTTCAAGCCCGAGTACGCCGGCAAGATGAACTTCTACCTCAATGTCGTTGACAAGCAGCTCCGGGCCGGTGATGATCGCGAGAGCGTCGGCATCATCCTGTGTACCGAGCACAACAACTCGGCAGCGGAGGTCGCGCTGTATCGCGTGCTCTCGCCGATCGCGGTCGCGACCTGGCAGACGACACTAGGCGCGAAGCAGTTGCCAGGTGCGCAGCCCGATCCGCACGAGCTTGCCGAGCTAGAGGAAGTTCGTGGCCGGCTCGTCGAGCGCGTCTCGCGTCGCGCCGCGGAGATCGGGCGCGACGGGAGATCAGGATGATTCGGCGAGATGCGACGCGGCCATGAGCGTCCTTGCGCGAGTGAGTGACCCAGCTGGGGTGATGGTCGATCTGTCGTGGCCGGTGCACGCTCGTCGTCATAGCCTATGAGGCGGAGCGCGGCTGGATCGTCACCGCCTCTCCGCGTCGGAGATTCCCATGAGCATCACGATTGCCAACACGACTTTCGACAACGTCGAATACGACCAGACGGGCGATGTTCTCTACCTGAACGTCGGTGACCCTGCGGATGCTGTCGACTTCGACGACATGCCAGAGGGGCACAACGTCGGTTACGACGCGGCCGGCAGGCTCGTAGCAATCGCGCTGCTGCATCCGCAGTGGTTGCTTGAGCAGGACGGACAGATCACGATCACCCTGCCGCAGCGACTCGATGCCCTGCAGATCAGCTCAGCTTTGAAGGCGGCTGCCTGACTGGTCCTCGCGCTGGCCGTCAGGCTTCGAACGCCTGACGTGCCATGGCACATAATGAGTGCGTGGCTGATTGCGACGAGCTGATGCAGTTCATCGAGGATGAGGCGCGCGACGAAGGTCCGAAGGCCGTCGCAGAGTTGTGCGCGTTCGAGTCGCGTCTCAGGATCGCCATCGAGTTGCTCGCAGCGCGCACGCAGGCACACATGACGCAGCGTGAGCTCGCCGCCGCGACCGGCGTGCAGCAGGCCGAGATCTCGAAGATCGAACGCGGGGAGATCGCTCCCGGCGTCACCACGGTCGATCGGCTGCTGCGCCCGCGCGGTCGTCGGCTTGCGGCCGTCGCAGACGACCTCGGCTGCGACTCGGCGGTGGCCGCGTAGGGCTGAAGTTTCGGCGGCGGCTCCGGTTGGCGTATTAAGAGAATCCCGTGCTAGCCGGCTTTGTGCATGGGCGAGGCGCGTCGATCGCACCTCCTGAGTCGTGCTGATCTGTCGTTGATGGCCCTGCACCTTGAATCGTGTAGCCGCAACGGTGCCGTCGTGCTGTCCAGCATCCCGTTTGGTTGGCATATCGGGAAGACACCAGACTGGCTCAGTGTGAGATGGCCGGTTCTGATCGGGTGCGCGGGTTATTACACGCAGCCGCGCTCGGCCGCGAGCAAGCGGTCGGTGGTCCCTGCTGAGTGATGGCGGGCGGTAGCGATGATCTGGTCTAGGACGGCCAGCTTCGCTGCAACTGGCGTTGTGGGTGCCAGTTGAGAACGGCGCAATCATAGGGCTCGGTGCGCACCGAGCCTGGACGAAGCTCATCGCGGCCCTGGATGCTGCGTTAAAGTAGCTAATGGCTCAGTGCTCAGGTCAGTCCAACGTGCGTGCGCCGGCCGAGCAAGCGAGGCCGTCATTGCTGACGGCGGTGTTGTCGTCGTAGTCGGACTGCGTCGTGCTCGCGGTGATGTCCAAGGCCCCGCAGTTTCAGCGGCTCGTGGTCACATTCGGGGCGAGGCCGAGCTTCGCTTTGAGAGCCAGAACCGCGGCTGTCGCTTGCTTGACTCGTTGTGCGGAGAGATGGCCGGCGTGAACGTCTGCAACCAGTGCGCTGGCGGCGTGCAACGTGTCAGCTTCGCTGTCGGGATACATGACCATGTCGAGACCCGCACCGATGGCCGTTCGCGCCGGAGCGCTCCAAGGGCGTATTGCCCCGGATTCAAACGAGTCACTGATGGTCACGGCTTTGACATCGTCGCTGGGTAGGAGGCGTCGGTAGGTCGTTGACGAGAGCACGGCCGGCTTGCTTCCTGTCAGGTGGGCGTAGCTTGCGCTGGAGATCATCACCAAGGCCAGCGCTCCGTGGCCGCACTTACGGTAGGCCGCATCCTTGGCCCTGATCGTGGCAGCCGAGTCGCCGATGTCAACTGGAACGTCGTCGGTACTTTGGACAGCGTTACCGAGGCCGGGGAAGTGCTTCAACGTGAAGGCGACTCCGTCGCGACGGAGGCCGCCAGCGAAGGCGCACGCGGCGGTGGCGACCTGCGCCGCGGAGGTGCCGAACTCACGCTGCTCTTGGCCCATGAACCCTGTCGTGCCACCGACGTCAGCGACGGGGGCAAGGTCGACATTCACACCAATGCTGCGCAGCAGCTTGGCGGTAGCGTACCCCTGCGTGGCAGCCCGCTGTGGCTCGCCCATTGCCGCAGCGGCGTAGTCAGGGGGTCCTGGTAGACGTCGAACCTCACCGCCTTCCTGGTCGGTCATGATCAGCAACCCGGAGTTATGGCCGGCGCGCGCGGCGCGCTGCAGTATCGCCGTGATCGCCGCGGTCGCGGACCGGCTGTGGCCCGTGTTGTCGCCCATCAAGATGACGGATCCGACTCGACCCGCCTCAATCGCCCCAAGCAGCATTACCGGTGGCTTTGTGCCCGAGTAGCCGCCCACAATCAGTTGTCCGATGCGCTGCGCGACGGTCATCGTCGCTACCGTGGCCGCCACCGTATGACGGGCACGAGCAGCCTCGCCGCCGCGCGACGAAGTCCGTGCGTGCACCTGGCGACGGGTGCTACTCGCGCTGCTGTCACCCCTACTGCTGCCGCCCCTACTGGTCACGATGACGGCCACGAGTAACGCCGCGATGATGAGCAACGCGGTACCGACCGGCAACAGGCGAAGCTGACGGCTGCGCCTGCTCCGAATCGGCTTTCTGATCGGCGCCACGCTAATCACATTCAGACGATGGGGCACCGCCGCCTGCCAGGCTCAGCGGCTCGATCTCCCAGCGGACGCCGCTCCACTCCACCGGGATCGTTCCGGTGAACTGGCGGCAGACGCCATCGTTGTCCTCGCTGTAGAAGCCGATGGGGATCGACGCCCGGTTAGACCCTGTCGTGCTGGCAGCCTGATGAGACACGTGGAAGTACTGTGGCTGAGCCTCCGCGATCGAGTAGGCATGCGTGTCGTTGCGTGCCTTCTCGGAGGAGTTCTCGAGTGCGAGGGCAGCCGCGTAGTTACCTTGTTGCTGATCCACAAACCAGGCTTTGACCGCAGCCGTGGCACCGGCCAAGCCGGGGGTTGTGGGGGACGCAGGGCCTGCTGCCGCGGCAGTCGTCGTCACGGTCGGGGTGCTCTGGGTCGTTGTGGTGACTGTCGCCGCAGGGGTCGTAGCGGCGGCGGGGGTCGTAGCGGCCGCAGTGACTGTATGCACGCGGACCACGGTGGCGGTCTTCGGCGACCTGCCACTGTGTTTGCTACGGGCGAGTACGAGATAGGCCGCCGCGCCAGCTGCCAGCAGTACCACGACCACCGCTGCGCTGATCCACAGCGCGACCCGCGGCTTATGGCCGGGCGCGTCCGATGGCGTCTCGATTCGCGGCGCCGCGGGCGATGTAGCTGACGGAAGGTCGCTTGCGGGGACTTGCCGTGTCACTGCTGCCGGAAGCCGCCCAGCGCCGACAAAAGCCCCACCAGACGCGGGAGCCGCGCTCACGGCAGTGGGTTCTTCGCCAGTCGCATGCTCCGGCGGTTCCGTAGTACTGGCCTGAGCCGGCGTCGGTGTCTGGGGCGTGGGCGACGACGGGGTGTCGGCCTCGGTCGAGGCCGAACGCGACGCGGCAGAATCATCGGGCGCCGCCACGACACGAGTACCGCACTCTTCGCAAAAGGCCACTCCGGCACGCAGTGGCGCGCCACATCGCTCACAAAACGCCGTCGCCATCACCTCCCACCATGAACGCGGCAAGCGGGCGCTTGAAGGTACGTGTACTTGTCATCTCCCGCTCACCACCGCTACAGTCAGTCGCGCTGGATCAGCTCGCCTGCTTGGCAGACTGTCGTCCCCAGCCGGCCAAGGTTATGCCTACCGTGACGCAAATCAGCGCCATCATGACAACGACGCCGCCGGCTGCCTGGATCCAGCCACCTGCGGCACTGAGCCCCCGCAATGCGTTCTCATGCACCTTCGTGAAGCCGCTCGCGGCCACGAGGGCCTGAGCCGGCAAGGCGACCCAGAGTGTGATCGCAAGCAGCCGGTCCCGGGTCCGGAGCACCAACGCCCCAAACAACCCGATCGCGCCAAGCGCCGCCACCGCCAGGTAGAAACAGTCGCTCATCAGCAGCAGTGTCGAAGTGGTGCTGCTAGCTATTAGCGAGACAGTCACAATCTGCGTGCCGATGTCGCAGAACGCTGCGCCCCCAACGAGGATTGCCGCAGTACCTAGCCAGGTATTTCCGAGAAATGGTGTCTGTCGTGCATGGTCCGCGCGCTGGAACGCTACACCTGCCGCCGCAAAAGCCAACGCCAGGACGACTGACGAAGCGATATCTACGAAGCTCACCGTTGCCCAATGACTCGCCACCGATCCAGCAAGATAACGGAGTCGTAGGAACGCCCATGCCTCCGCGCCCGTACTCAGAATTGTGAGGGCCGCCCACGCACTGCCGGTCCAGGCGGCTATCGTCAGACTCTTTCGTCTGGCGATGCTTGGGGACCTGGTGAAGGCATACATGAAGAAAATCCCACAGGGGATCAGCATGGCGGCGGCGATCAAACCGAGAGCATCACTTATAGTGGCCTCCACCACTTGCACAATGGTGTGATGCGTTATGTCATATACGACAATTAAGAGTGCTCCGAGAGTGCTGACCGCGAAGGCCGCGAAGAACCCCCAACCCGCGGCACTCAGTAATCGATCACGCAAATGAATCGGTGCCTGCGCGGCCTTCACGCCGGTGATGTTGATAGTCGGGTCCGCTTGTCCGAGTGCTGCGGGGGCGGAGACAGGCGCGACTGCGCTCTGCGGCCCAGTCGGAGCGTTGTCTAGGTCTGCTTGTGCGGAGGTGTCAAGACGGCGGCCGCAGCTGGGACAGAACGGACCGTGGACGATGTCTGCCCCGCACCACGGGCAGGTCCGAGGAACACCAGGTGCTGCTGTCGTCATCCTTCGCCTCCGTCATCGGTGTGATGCTCGGTCGCCGCTGCCGTGCGCAGATGCTTGCGCCGCGCGACAAGACGTAGCGGCCGGATCACTCCCACGGTCCCGACCGCAAGCAAGTCTACAGCGCCAAGCACCAGCAGCAGTGGGTAATTCTTGTAGCCGACGTAACGAAACTCAACGTCGTGGCGGCCTTTCGTGATCGGCACTGCGACGAGTGCTGGCGCGACCATGAATGGCTTTGCGAGCTTACCGTCGACGGTGACTTGCCAACCGGGGTCGTACGAGGCGCTCAATACGAGCACGCCAGCGCGACGCATCCTCACTGTCGCCACCACCGAGCCGCGCTGCAGATGGTCATGCTCGGCCAAGACCTCGCCGGAGCGGCTGTGCGACAGGTTTGTTTGCGCTGGCAGCGGGCTGCTTCCGGCGTCAACCAGCCGGGCCCCTACGTAGATTCCGCTCGAAGCGTCGGTGGAGCGTAGGGCCGGCAGGCTCCGCGTGCCAATGTCGGCTCGGCTGAGATCAAGGGAGCCGCGCAGCGTGCCGACCTGTAGGTAGCCTCGAACTTTGGTTTGCCACAGCGCGTAGTTGCCGGCGGTCATTAGGTGTTGCGCCGCGACTGGCGGGCGGGCGCCGGTCGGCAGGATGAGGTACCTCACAGCGAATAGGAGGTAGTCGCTCGGCTGTCGCGGGTCGAAGTAGTACTCCGGCACGCTCATCAGCGACGCGGTGCGAAGTGCAAAGCCGACGGCGTCGATGTCGTGATCAGCCAGGTAGCTGTAGACGGGAACTGCGCCGATAGTAAACGTGCGACCGAAGTTCGTATGTGCGCCGGCGTAGGTACGTCCGCCGCCGTGCGCGCGTATATAGGCGATCAACCGGTCTAAATCGGGCGCGGTGGCCGCGTCGGCTGACGCTTGCGCTGATATCGCCTGCGCGTTGGTGCGGTCGTAACGGTAGCTGCTGATGATCGCGGGAATTGCGCACACGCTGAGCAGCGCGAACCCGGAGATCGCAAGCAGCGGACCTTGCCAGTGCTGCGTGAAAGCCGGGGCGAAGTGGTCGGCGGGGAAGAGGCGGTCGAAAGCCCTGGTGAGGATGAAAGAAAGCCAGTCCGCACCGGCGCCCGCGAGGAGGAGACCCGCGAGCTGCGTACCCATCATGAAGCGCCGGAAGAAAATGTCGTGGTGCCCGGGGATGAGGCTCATCAGTGGCCCAAACGTGGCCGGGCCGCTTGCAAGGATGACCGTTGCGACCAGCAGCACGAGCAGGGGCCGGGCGTTCGCGGCGCGATCGTGACGGAATAGCGCCGTTGCGGCGCCTACCGCGCCAAGGACCGTAATTAGCGGCAGGCCGCCGTGGTCAAAGAGTTGGCCGCTTCCGAGCCAAGCGAGCACGTGGCCGAGGCCATATCCCTTGACAAGGGGAGTGCGCTGGAGAATCTCATTGACCGCGGCCCAGTGGCGCTGCTGTACCAGAGGCACCAGAACCCAAGCAGATAGGACCACCGTCTCGGTGGCGACAATGAGCGCGCGTCTACCACGGGTCCACGCTTTGCTCGGCGGCCAGGATGTGAGCGGCCAGAGTAATAGCGGGAGCAGCGCAAGGTAGCCCGTCTCGAAGTGCAGCGCAACCGTCAGGGCGACGCAGATCGTGGCGGCCGGAACGTGAATGCCGTCTCGCAACGCTCGCCAACACAAGCCCCAGGCCAGCGGCAGCGCGTCCGCCGCCCACAGCTGGGCCCAGACGCCATATCCGATCCAGGTGTACGCCTTGGTCTCGTAGCCGACGCCGATGGTGCTGCTAAGCAGGGGGGAGAGCGCCGCCGCAATGGCTGCCGCGCGTCGCGACGCGCCGAACAGTCGGGCGCCTGTGTAGACGCTCACTGGCCACAGCGACACCAGTAGATACAGTGACCAGCGGAAGGCAACATTTGGACCGACAACGATTCCAGCGAGGCCGGTCAGCATCGCCGCCAAACTCTGATAGTGCAGGAACTGCGGTGAGCCGAGTCCGAGCAACGGGTACCAGCGCGTCGGTGGCAGATGGCCGGCGGCAAGCTGAGCGGTGGCAAAACGCACCATCTGCTCGTGCATCGCGCTGTCGTTCAGGTACGGCACGGCCGCCGTCTCTGATCGCAGATTCACCAGCTGCCAGAGTGTCGCGGCAACTACCGGGAGCGCTGCCAGTGTGATGCGCCGTCGCGAGCGCGGCTTGTCACATGCGCATGTGACTTGCGGACCGCCTGTTAGCAGCTGTTGCCGGCCGCGAGTCAGCAACAGCACGCTTGTAGCCCTTCTCCTTGCTGTGACCACCTCTACCAGGTGGTGGAATCCGAAGAGCCTGTTGCACCGGACGCACCCGTTACCCCGGTGGCGCCAGTGTCTCCGGTCACACCCGTATCGCCGGTGTCTCCGGTCACACCGCTATCTCCGGTGTCTCCGGTCACACCGCTATCTCCGGTCACGCCTGTCTCCCCGGTGGCTCCGGTCACGCCAGTTGATCCGCTTGCGGCTTCGATAGCAGCAGCGACTGCGGAGAGGCGCATCTTCGCATTGCCCTTCTGGTTACAGACGCCGCCGATCTCGCTCGCGCTCACGTTCATATCGCCACGTTCGACGAACGCAATCCTCCAGGCGTTGCCTGCGTGCTCCCAACTCTGGCAGCTACTAGACCGTGCCAACCCTGCTCCTGGCTGAGCCACGAGCAGCGCTGCAACGATCGCGACGGCCAGCGATGTGTAGACGCATGCAGCTGCCACAAACCAACCCGGGCCGCGTGTCGGCTCTTGGCCAGAACCGCTTTCAACGCTTGAGATGGTGTGCCCCTTCCTTCCGGTCCGACAACCCATGTATGCCCGTGCGCCGATTGTGCTCGACTAATTGCGCTCCTCACGCGCAAAGTGGCGCTGGTCGAGAAGCAAGGCCCTGCTCAGACGTATCTTACGCGAACATAACGACGGACGGGGAGGCCTAATTCACTACTCATGGTGCCGCGCTGTGACGGCCGCAACCGACGCCAGCACATCGCCACGGCGCCTGGCAGGATGCCGAGCGGCGTGCGGACGCGTGCAGCACCGCGAGTCGGGGACTTCCTCGAAGCGAACGACGGGCCTCGAACCCGCGACCTTCGGCTTGGGAAGCCGACGCTCTACCAACTGAGCTACGTTCGCACGCTGCGGAGATTCTAGACGCAACTGGCGCGCTCGGGCGCCCAACGCGGCCCTGGCCGGCAGGTCGAGCCAGGCCGAGATACCGGTCGACTGTGGTGGATCTTCCTATATGCCAAGAAGGTCCGCCACAGCCGATGCCTGCTTGCGCCGGGCGGAATTTGAACCGCCGCTCGCGCGTCCGAGAGGGATCTGACTCAACGTGACCGGCGGACCGACTCAGTCGAGGCGCCCCTTAGAATCCCGCCGATGGAGGGGACAGGTCTGCGCCTGGAGGGGCTGCGACATCGCTTTGGCACTCTGACGGTGCTCGACGGGGTCGGGTTCGACATCGCCCCGGGCGAGATCGTGGGGCTGGTCGGACGCAACGGCGCCGGCAAGACCACGACGATGCGGATCTTGATGGGCATCCTGGCGGCGCAAGCGGGGTCGGTCGCCTGGAACGCAAGGCCGGTTGATGCGACCCTGTGGCGGCGGTTCGGCTACATGCCCGAGGAGCGAGGACTCTACCCGCAGATGAGGCTGCTCGAGCAGGTCGCGTACTTCGCGCGCTTGCATGGGATCGCTCAGCGCGACGCCGAAGCGCGGGCGGGCGATTGGCTCGAGCGCCTCGGACTCGGGGATCGCAGCGACGATCATGTCGATGCTCTCTCACACGGGAACCAGCAGCGCGTGCAGCTCGCGGTCGCGCTCGTGCACGAGCCGGTGCTGCTGGTGCTCGACGAGCCGTTCGCGGGACTCGACCCGGCGGCTGTGGATGTGCTCGCCGAGGTGATCGCGCGGCAAGCCGCGGCCGGGGCGGCGGTGCTGTTCTCCAGCCACCAGCTGGAGCTGGTGGAGCGAATCTGCCGCCGCGTCGTGATCATCGAGCGCGGCCGCGTGCTGGCGGACGGCACGCTGGCGCAGCTGCGCGAGCGGCTGCCGGCACAGCTGCGCGTGAAAGTGCAGACCGCCGGCGAGATGATCGGGGCCAGCGGCGGCGATGCCGACTACGCCTGGGCGGACACGCTGCCGGGCGCACGGGTCTCCGGCCGCGACCCCGATCTCGGGGTGCTGTTGGTCGTCGAGCCCGGTGCCGACCTGCAGGCGATCCTGTACACCGCGCAGGCGGCTGGTTCAGTCGAGCACTTCGGGTTCGAGAGCGCGGGACTGATCGACCTCTATCGGGACCTGATCGCGTGATCTGGCTGATTGCCCGCCGCGAGATCGCCGAGCGCCTGCGCGGTCGGCTCACGCGCGTGATAACGCTGGTCATGGTCGTGGTGGTGGTCGCTGGCGTCGTCCTGCCAGGTGCGATCAAGTCGCACGCGAAGCCGGCGCGAATCGGACTAGTGGGGAAAGCTGCGCAGGCGCTGATGCAGCCACTCACGAGGGCCGCTGCGGCGTCGCATATGAGCATCTCGCTGAGCGCGCTTAGCAGTGCTGCGGCGGTCCGCTCGCGGATCGATGCCAAACAGCTTGATGCGAGCCTGACGGTCAGCGCCGGCGGTGCCCGCATAGAGGTCCGCCAGAGCTTGGCGTCGAATCTCAGGTTGCTGCTCCAGACCGCGCTGAACGACGCGAGCATCACCGCTCGGCTCAAGGCGCAGAAGCTGCCGGTGGGGGAGGTTGTCGCCGACCTGCAGCCGGCGCAGCTGCACGTCGTCGCGCTGAAGCCCCAGCCGGCCGAGCAAGGTGCGCGGATCACGATGGCGATCTTCGTTGCGCTGCTGATGTATGTGACGCTGGCGATGTACGGCATGGCGGTCGCCAGTGGCGTCGCTCAGGAGAAGACGTCGCGCACGGCCGAGGTGCTGTTGGCGATCGTGCGGCCGTGGCAGCTCATGGTCGGCAAGGTCGCGGGGATCGGCGCGACCGCACTTGGTCAGCTCGCGCTGACGGCGGTCGCCGGCGTGGTCGCCAACGCGTTCGCCCGCAGCGCCAACCTGCCGAGCTCACTGTGGGCGCTGTTCCCGGCGTTCCTGCTGTACTTCCTGCTCGGCTTCGTGCTCTACGCCTTCGCCTTCGCCGCCGCCGGCGCGGTGATCAGCCGGCAGGAGGAGCTGCAGGCGGTGACGCTGCCGATCACGATGCCGCTGATCATCGGCTACGTGCTGGTGTTCCTGGCCTTCGGCTCAGCCAACTCGCCATGGCTGAAAGTCCTCTCGTGGCTGCCGCCGCTATCCGCCTCGCTGATGCCGGCGCGGATCGCCCTTGGCCACGTCGCGGCCTGGGAGATTCCGCTGACGATCGTGCTGATGGTCACCTCGATCTACGCGGTGATCCGCCTCAGCTCCCGGGTCTACGCGGGCGCGCTGATTCGCGGCGGCGGTCGCCTCAGCCGCGCCGAGATGCTGGCGCTGGCCCGCGGCCGGGACGGCGCCGAGCCCCTCCGGCGCTAGCTGACCACCGACCTCCGACGCCTTACATCGAGTCTGGGGCGCTGACGCCGAGCAGGCCGAGCACCAGCTCGAGCGTCGTGCCGGTGGCCTGGCAGAGGGCCAGACGGAAGGACTCGATCGCCTCGTCGCCTGAGCCGACAACCTGGCAAGCGCCATAGAAGGCGGTGAACTGCTGGGCCAGCTCAAGCGCGTAGCCGGCGATCCGGTGCGGTGCCCGCCGCTCGGCCGCCTCGGCGATCTCGGCGGGGAGGGCGAGCAGCTTACGGACCAGCTCGCGCTCGGATGGCTGGAGCTCGACCGATCCGACGGCGCCTGCCTCGGCCTCGTCCGAACCGGCTACGAGCTCGCCAGCGGGCGAGCTCCACACGGCACCCGCTCCGACGGCGGCGTTCACCCTGTCAGCCCCGGCTTTCGCGAGCAGCGAGGCGATTCGCGCATGCGCGTACTGGATGTAGTAGACGGGGTTCTGAGACGACTGCGAGCGGGCAAGGTCGAGGTTCAAGTCGAGCGTGCGGTCATGCGAGCTTTGCAGCATGAAGTAGCGGCAGGCATCGACGCCGATCTCGTCGAGCAGCGCGTCGAGCGTCACGAACTCGCCGCGGCGCTTGGACATCGCCGCGCGCTGGTCGCCCTCGACCAGGTGCATGAACTGCAAGATCTGAACTTCGAGCATGGCGGGGTCGTTGCCGAGCGCCTCGAAGGCCGCCTTCAGCCGCGCCACGTAGCCGTGGTGGTCGGCACCGACGGGCAGCAGCTGGCGGTCGAAGCCGCGGTCGTGCTTGTTCTGCATGTAGGCGACGTCGGCGGCGAAGTAGGTCGGGTTGCCGTCTGAGCGGATCAGGACGCGGTCCTTCTCGTCGCCGAACGCACTCGATCGCAACCAGACCGCCCCGTCCTGCTCGTAGACGTGGCCGCTCTCGCGCAGCGCTTGGAGCGCACGGTCGAGCTGGCTGGGCGAGCCGGCGTGGAGCGTCCGCTCGCTGAAGAACGTGTCGTAGTGGACGCCATAGCGGACCAGCGTCTGCTTGATCTGGGCAAGCAGGATCGCGACCGCCCGATCGGCGATTACAGAAGTCTCGACCGACGGGTCGCCGGCGCCCGGGATCTCCTTGGCAAGGTCGGCCACATAGTCGCCCTGGTAGCCATTCTCGGGAATCGGCTCGCCCAGTGCCCGCGCTCGCACGGATTCGCCGAGCCGCTGGATCTGCGAGCCGGCGTCGTTGAAGTAGTACTCGCGGGAGACGGTGTGTCCGTAGTGCTCGAGGATCCGGCCGAGCGAGTCGCCGTAGGCGGCGTGACGGCCGCTGGCAGCGACAAGCACTGCGGTCGGGTTGGCGGAGACGAACTCCAGGATGATCCGCTCGCGCTTCGGCGTGCCATCGGCGCCGAGGCGGTCGCCCGCAGCGAGCACGAACCGCAGCCCCTGCCGGTACCAGGCATCCGACATCGTCAAGTTCAGGAAGCCAGGGCCGGCGATCTCATAGCCGGCGAGCTGGTCTCTCAGGCGCGTCTGCAGCTGCTCGGCGAGCTTGCCGGCGATCGCGCGCGGCGCCTCGTGCAAGCGGCCGCTGAGGAGCATCGCGGCGTTGGTGGCGTAGTCGCCTTGCCCGTTGCGCTTGGGCACGTCGAGAGTGGGGGTTGCAGTTTGCGCCGGAGCACTGTCATCCAGCGCGCTGCTGGCGGCAAGGACCTCGGTGCGGAGGACGTTAAGCGGATCCGTCTGATTCATCACCGGTCGAAGTTAGCGACTCGGGGTTGGCGGGTGCGACGCGGTGGTGGCCGTCGCCCGCTGGCGACGGCCATGCAGAGGCGATCGGCCGCGGTGACCGACCCTGGGGGTCGCCGCGACCTGCGGCCGTAAGTAAGTAGGCCCGCGGGCCCCGCGAGCCCACCGGCTCCGGCTCAGTGCAACGCGGCTTCGGGCTGGAAGAGGTTCTCGAGGGCGACGAGCTGCTGCGGCGTGCCGAGTGCGATCAGCGTGTCCCCGGCGAGAATCTGGGCGTGGGGAGATGGCTGCTGCTCGAGCGTGCCGTCGGCGTGGCGCAGGGCGACGATCACGGCGTTGCCGCGCACGTCGGCCACGCTCTTCCCGACGCCGACGCAAGCGCCGGGCGCCTCGATCTGCTCGACCCGGAAGTCGGTCATCTCGACCGCGCCCTCGACCTGCGGCCGCAGCGCGATCCGCGCCATCGCCGAGCCAGTGGTCCGATACGGTGAGATCACGCGGTCGGCGCCAGCGCGCACGAGCTTCTTCTCGACGTCGTCGGCGGAGGCGCGGGCGATGATCGTCAGGCTCTGGTTCAGCTCACGGGCGCTGAGCGTCACGAAGATGTTCTCGGCGTCGGAGTCGACACAGGTGATGATCGCCGCGGCGCGATTGATGCCGGCGGCAAGCAGCGTGTCATCGTCCGAGGCCCGCCCCTCGATGAACTCGTGACCGGCAAGTTGGGCGAGGTCCTGGTTGGCCGGGTTGTCGTCGATCACGATGACCTTGGCGCCTGCGCTGGAGAGCTCCCGCGCCGCCTGACGGCCGACGCGCCCGTAGCCACAGATGATGTAGTGATCCGAGTAGGAGGCCACCAGCTTCTCGCTCCGGCGACGTTGCAGGATACCCGCGAGCTGACCGGAGACGAAGAACTCCGCGACCGTGGCCAACGCGTAGAACAGGATACCGATGCCGAATAGCTCCAGCAGCACCAGCAGCACCCGGCCGGTCAGGTTCTGTGGCACCGGCAAGCTACCGAGCGTGGAGACGGTGTCCATCGTCCAGAGGAAGCCGTAGCCGAAGGAGCTGTGCTCGGTCAGGGCATAGGCCGTGCTGCCGCCGACCACGATCACCAGGAGCACGCCGAGCAGCAGTGCCAGGCGCACCGTGAAGGCGCGCAGGTCGCGCTCGCGGCGCTGGCGGCGCAGCATCGCGTAGCGGGCCATCTCGGCGCGGGTCACGGCCCGCCGTGCCGCCTCGTGCCGCTGGGCGGCTGGCCCGCTCAGACCGTGCATGCCTGCGCCCGGCATGCCGGCAGCACGCCCACTGGCAGCCGGCATGAAGTTGGCGCGCTGGTCGCGCGGGTCCCGGTCTGAAGTGCTCATCGCGTTGCTCTACGCGGCATCAATGGTGATAAGGCTCGCCTGCAAGGATCTTATGCGCACGGTAAAGCTGCTCGAGCAGAACCACGCGCGCCAGCAGATGCGGCAGCGTGATCGGGCCGAAGGACAGTCGCCGGTCGATGCGTGGCAGCGGTGGTGCGCCGAATGGACCACCGACCACGAAGCAGAGGTTGCGCCCGCTGGCGCGTCGCGACTCAAGGAAGTCGGCCAGCTCGCGCGAGTCGAGCTCGTCGCCGCCGATGTCCAGCAGGCAGACAAAGGCGTTTTCCGGAACGCGTTTGGCGGCATCGGCGTCGTCACGCACCTCGACGGTCTCGAGCCGCGCGTAGCGGCCGAGCAGCTTCACGTAATGCGCAACGTCATCGACGAACGGGGAACGGAGACGGCCAACTGCGACGAGAACGATTCGCACGGTGAGATACTACGTCGGTATGGACGAAGCTAACGAATCAGAACGTCACATCAATATCCACTTCGCGCCCGAGATGATGGCCGGGCATTACGCGAACTTCGCGAACGTCAGCCACTCGGACTACGAGTTCACGGTCACGTTCGCCCGTGTCGACCATGAGGTCGAGGAGGGTGAGGTCCCGGGCGTCGTCGTCTCCCGTATCAACCTCTCCGCGCGGTTCATGCGCGAGCTGATCGACGCGATGGAGGAGAACTACGCGAAATGGCAGACGCGCGAGAGCATTAAGAACCTGCCCGAGTTCGGGGGCGGCGAGGGCGACGGTCTCGAGTGAACGTCGCGCTGATCGCTGACATCCACGCCAACCTGCAGGCACTTGAGGCGGTCCTTGAGGACGCTGACGGCTGCGCCTGCGATCAGCTCTGGTGCCTCGGCGACATCGTCGACTACGGCGCGGACCCGGAGGCGTGCATTGAGCTGGTCCGCGACCGGGCGTCGACGTGCCTTGCCGGTAACCATGACATGGCGGTGACGGGCGCGCTCTCGTTGGAGCAGTTCTCGGACGTCGCAGTCGCGGCGGCCCGCTACAGCCAGCGGGTGCTGCCGGCGGACTCGATCGCCTACCTACGCACGCTGGAGCCAAGTCGCGAGTGCGGTGACCTCTGTGGCCTTTACCACGGCAGTCCCCGTGACCCGATCTGGGAGTACCTGCTCTCGCCACTGCAGGCGGAGCTTTCGTTCGACAGCGCGCCGCAGCGGCTCAACTTCATCGGCCACTCGCATGTTGCGCTGGCGTTCCACCGCGAGGAAGGGGAGTCGGCCACCGGCGAGACACACCATGCGGGCGAGGAGCTCGACCTCGCGACCGGCTCTTGGCTGATCAACCCGGGCAGCGTCGGTCAGCCGCGTGACGGCGACCCGCGCGCGGCCTGGCTGGAGCTGGATCTCGACGCCCCGAAGGCGCGCTTCCACCGGGTCCGCTACGACGTTCGCGGCGCGGCAATCGCAATCCGCGCTGCGCACCTGCCGGCGATCCTCGCCGACCGGCTCAGCCACGGGCAGTAGTGACTTCACCGCCAAACAACCGTCTAAAGTCAACTCGCGGATGCATTTGCTGAGTAGATTCGTTGCGGCTGCAGGCGCGGGCCTGGCGGTCGCAGTCCTGGCCGGCTGCGGCGGCAGCAGCTCACTCCTCAGCTCCAACCAGGCAAACAGGCTCAGCGGTTACCTTGCGAAGGCGGACACCGCCCTCTCGGCGCATAAATGCGGCGCCGCAAACCGGGCGCTGAACAACTTCAACGACGCTGTCGGCGAGCTCAGCGGCGTGAACGCGACGCTGGTCTCGAATTTGCAACAGGGCGTGCAGACCACCGTGCAGCTCGCCAGCAGCGAGTGCCCGACGGGCGCCACGACGACGCCGTCGGTCACGACATCGTCAGCGCCGACGACGACGACCAAGCCGGCGCGGACGCGACCGAGCACCACCACGACGAAGACTTCGACGCACCCACAGACGATTACGACGGCGACACAAACGCAGACCCAACCCCAGAGCCAGACCCAGACCACGCAAACCGAGCCATCTATCTCGACCACGACGACGACCCCAGCCTCGCCGACCACGACGAACAGCGGCGGCGGCGGGCTGACCGCGACCGGCACGCCGGGAGCCGAGTGATGATGGACACCGACGATAAGATCGCTGGCCGTTACCGGGTCGAGGGCCGTCTCGGCGTCGGCGGCATGTCGACCGTGCTGCTCGCGACCGACGAGCGGCTCGAGCGCAAAGTGGCCGTCAAGCTGCTCGCGGAGCATCTCGCCGACGACCCGACCTTCATCTCTCGCTTCCGTCGCGAGGCGCTGGCGGCCGCGCGGCTGGTGCATCCGAACATCGTCCAGGTGTTCGACTTCGGCTTCGACGATGACTCGAATCAGCACTTCATCGTGATGGAGTACGTTCCCGGTCAATCGTGCGCACAGCTGCTGCGCGACCGCGGGCGGCTGGATGCCGAGGAGGCCATCGACATCGTCACCCAGGCTTGCAACGGCCTCGAGTACGCGCACCGCCACGGCGTCATCCATCGCGACGTCAAGCCGGGCAACCTGATGTTGTCCCAGTCCGGCGTCGTTAAGCTCGCCGACTTCGGCATCGCTCGCGCCACCGGCCAGTCGGCGATCACCCAGATCGGCTCGGTGCTCGGCACCGCCGCCTACCTCTCGCCGGAGCAAACGCGGGGTGAGGACGCGGGGCCGTATGCCGACCTATACGCCCTTGGCGTGGTCACCTATCAGATGCTGTCGGGGCGGCTGCCGTATGAGGCATCGTCGCTCTCCGAGCTGGCGCTGAAGCAACAGCGCGAGATGCCGCCGGCGCTCTCGGAGCTGGATCGCGGCATTCCGCAGGCCCTGTCGGACGCGGTCGCTGCCGCGATCTCGGTGGTGCCGGCCGAGCGTCCAGTGGACGCGCTGGCGCTGTCGGCGTCGCTGACAAACGGGATGCGGGGCGTCGAGCCGCCGACCAGGCGACCGCTGACCGCCGATGAGACTGCCGCGACGCGGATCATGAGCCCCACGGGCGACGAGACGGGGGCAACGTTGATCGCGCCCGGCGGCGCTCGGGACGTGCAGCCGCCGTATTACCCAAAGCCCGTTCCGGCGCCGGCCCCGCGGCGCCGCCCCAGCCAGTCGCAGCCGCATCGTGGCGGCGCGGCCCCGCGTGATCGCCGTGGCGCCGAGCCGCGTGACCGGGGAGCACGCTCGCAGCCGCGCAGCCGCCACCGCGGCTTGCGGCGGTTCTTCGTGCTGCTCGCCGTGCTGGTCGTGATCGTGCTGGTGGTGGTGATCGTCGTTGCGCTCAGCCGCAGCGGCTCCGGCACGGTGGTGCATGCCCACCAGGTGGTGGCGCGCGACGCGCGCAGCGGCATCAGCCAGCTGCAGTCGTTGATCGAACGCTACACGTCGAAGTGAACGCCGCGGCCGCGATCGCGGCGAACCGGAAGATCGAAGTTATGTGATCTGCCGGCTGGCGTGGTCGTTCGTAGACGGCTCTCGCCAAGCTCGGCGTTGCGGGTTTGACAGACCCACCCGCACGGGTTAGACCTACCCCAGCTTGGAGGTAGGCCCACCGGAAGCCTCCTCCAATTTGATCGGAGGTCTTGAGAGATGTTCGCGAGCATGCGTCATCGTCTGCGTCTGTTTGGCTGGACGGTCGCGGCGATGCTGGCTGTCGCCGTCATTTTCACGGCACGGGCTGTTGTCTCCAAGGGGGCCACGGGCGCTACCTCGCCCTCGGGTGCTAGCACCGCTTCGACGCCGTCGAGCGCCTTTGCGTCGCTGACGCCCTCGGCTTCTTCGACGTCCTCGACCTCAACGAGCTGCCCGTGGGTTGGCTCGAAGGCCCCGGTCGACGAGAAGGTGCAGGCCGTCTTGGACCAGATGACGTTGAGCGAGAAGCTCTCGATGCTCGGTGGTGGCACGGCGGTCGGCGGATACGCTGGATATACCGCGGCGATCCCCTCGCTGTGCGTTCCGGCGTTGAAGCTCGAGGACAACAGCGCTGGCGTCGGCGACGGGGCGGCCGACATCACCGCCTTCCCGGATGGTGAAGCGCTCGCCGCCACGTGGGATCTACCGCTTGCGCAGGAGTACGGTGCGGCCGTGGGGGAGGAGCAGAGCGCAAAGGGCACGAACGTCGTGCTCGGGCCGATGATCAACGTCATGCGCGACCCGCGTTGGGGCCGCAACTACGAAACTTTCAGCGAGGATCCGTACCTCACCGGCGAGGTCGGTGACGCCGAGGTCGAGGGCATTCAGTCGCAGGGCGTGATCGCCGAGGTCAAGCACATCGGCGCTTACATGCAGGAGTACTCACGCACGAATGTGAACTCGGTGCTCACACGCCGCGCGCTCGAGGAGATCTACCAGAAGCCGTTCCAGATGGCGGTTGACGACGCCGATGCGGGCGCGATCATGGCCGCCGCCGACTACACCAACGGCGTCTATGACAACGCCGATCCGCTGCTGCTGGCTCAGGACGCCGACACCGCTTGGCAGTTCCAGGGCTTTGCGAACTCTGACTGGGACACCGCCCACAGCGTCGACGCGCTGCAGGCCGGGCTCGATCTGTCGATGCCGTCGGCAAGCAACTTCGGCGCACCGCTGCAGGCAGCCGTCGTCAACGGCACGGTGCCAATCGCCTATGTGAACGACGCAGTCTCACGGATTCTGCGCGAGATGTTCGTGCACGGGCTCTTCGAGCATCCCGACACCGGCGACCTCTCTGCTCCAGCGCGGACCGCCGCGCACGTTCAGCTCGCACAACAGGTCTCCGAGGAGAGCACTGTGCTGCTGAAGAACGCCGACAGCCAGCTACCGCTCAACGCTCACAAGGTGGGCTCGGTCGCGGTTATCGGACAGGCCGGCTCCGCCGCACCGAAGGCTGAGGGCTGCGGCTCCGGCGCGGTCAGCGCGACCAACGTCGTTACGCCGCTGGACGGCATCAAGTCGGTGGTTGGCTCGCGTGTCCAGGTCGGCTACGCCGACGGCTCCGACCAGTCGGCGGCCACGAAGCTGGCCGCGGGCGCGTCGGTGGCGGTGGTGTTCGCCAACGACGAGGAGTGCGAGCAGGGAGGCGCTTCCTATGACGACCGCACGAGCCTCGATCTCGGCAGCACCCAGGACCAACTGATCGAGCGGGTGGCTGCAGCCAATCCGCACACGGTCGTGGTGCTCGATACCGGCTCTCCGGTCACGATGCCATGGTTGCACAAGGTCGCCGCTGTGCTTGAGGCCTGGTATCCAGGACAGACCGATGGCACCGCTATCGCTTCGTTGCTGTTCGGTGACAGCAACCCCTCCGGTCATTTGACGCAAACCTGGCCACGTAACCCGTCGCAGATGCCGACCGCGTCCACGGACGCTTGGGGCAACTCGAGCACCGATAATTTCTACGAAGGAATTGACGTCGGATACCGCTGGGATGAAGTCCATAACTTCAATCCGTTGTTCCCGTTCGGTTACGGTCTCTCTTACACTAAGTTCGCGTTCAGCAGCGAGGTCGTCAGCGAGCGCGGCGGTGGCGATGACCCGGTCTTCACGGTCTCCGCGACGGTGAGGAACGTCGGCAGCCGTGCCGGCGCGGACGTCGCCCAGCTCTATGTTGGTGACCCGCAGGCGACCGGTGAGCCGCCCAAGCAACTCGAGGGATTCACGCGCGTGAGCCTTGCGGCCGGGCAGTCGCAACGCATCACGTTCACGGTGAGCTCGTCGGACCTGAGCTTCTGGGACGGCGCCACGAATGGATGGGCGGTCGACCCCGGAACCTATCGCTTCCTGGTCGGCGACTCGGTGACCAACACGCCGTTGCACGCGTCGCAGACGTTGCGTGCCGCTCTCGGCGCAACCAGTGCGGCGGTCTCCTCGCCAGCGCAGATCAGTGCCCTCACGTCCACCAACATCAATACAACCGTGACGGTCGGCGGCAACCTGCCCGAGCAGTCCGTCGCGAGCAGCCTCGTTGTCCCGGCTGGTTGGAACGCGAAGCCGCTGACCACGGCTACCTTCAAGAATGTGCGGCCCGGCGCCAAGTTGGTGACCAGGTGGCAGGTGACCGCTCCAGCGAGCGCGGGCGACAGCCTTGCTCAGCTTGATGCCCGGGCTTTGCTGCAAGCTGGGTCGAGCGAAGTCACGCTCAACGGCTACGAGGAGGTTCTGGTCTCCGCTCCGGTGAGCGCGCAGTTCGCCTCTACTTCCATCCTGATGTCGCGCGGATCGCAGATCACCACGTCGGTGCAGCTCAAGAACGGCACCGGTGAGAGCCTAACCGCGAGCTGGAGCGTGAATGCGCCGACTGGTATCACGGTCACGCCCACACAGGGCAAGATCACCCTGCCGGCAGGCGGCGTCACCACGGTCAGGGTTGCGCTGGCAGCCGCGAGCGATGTCGCGCCGGGCGTGCAGAGTCTTGACTTCGCATTCACCGCAACCGGAGGGAACAGCACCTACTCCGGCGACAGCGCGCTCAGCCTCAGCGTCGCCTACTCGTCGCTCGCCGACGCCTTCAACAACGTCGGCATCACTGACGACAGCGCACCGACGGCCGGCAACTTCGACGGCAGCAACAACAGCTACTCAGTGCAGGCGATTGCCGCGCAAGGCGTCACGCCGGGCGGCCAGATCACGCACGACGGCGCGACGTTGACGTGGCCGAGTGCCGCTGCCGGCAGCAACGACAACGTGCAAGTTGCCGGTCAGACGATCGCGCTGAACGGCTCGGGCTCGAAGCTGGTGTTCTTGCTGGCTGGTACGCACGGCACGGCCACCGGCACCGGGACGATCACCTATACCGATGGGACGACCCAGTCGTTTGGCCTGGCGGCAAACAATTGGACCATCGCCGCCGCTGGCAGCGGGGTGACCGCAACCGGCAGTGACGGCGACGACGCGTTTGTCACCACCGCCCATTGGAATCCGACTAACAGCGCGGACGGGGATTACGAGGTCGCGGTCTTCGGCTACACGGCAGCACTCGATGCGAGCAAGACCGTCGCCTACGTCACCTTCCCGGCTGTGGTTGGCGGTGGCGACGGCTCCGGTCTGCAGACGCTGCACATCTTCGCGATGGCGATCGGGAGCTGAGGCTCGCGCCGGGATGGTTTGATTAAAGACAGGGAGGGCCGCCGCGAGGCGGCCCTCCCTTTTGTTTCCGGCTCGGTCGCGCCTGCGACCCGAGCTCTCACCGAACGCGTGCGCGCCGGTCTGTGACGTCCGTCGGCTTCAGCGGCCGGCGACATGTCGACGCTTACTCGGTCGCCGAAGCCTCGACCGTCTCAGCCACCGCGGGCTTCTCGCCGTTGGCGACGTTAATCTGCACCGGCTGCGGCTTGACTTCCGGCGGCTTCGGCACGGTTATCGTCAGCACGCCGTTATCGAAGCTCGCGCTCAACGAGTCGGCGCTGACGCCTTCGGGCAGCACCAGCGAGCGTGAGAAGCTGCCGGCCAGGCGCTCGATCCGGCGATAGCCGTCCTGCTTCTCGTCATGCTCGGTCTTGCGCTCGCCGGAGATTGTCAGCACGCCGTCGAGAACCTCGAGCTTGACGTCCTGCTCGCTCATGCCGGGCAGGTCCACGTGCAGCACATACCCGTCGCCGTTCTCGACGATGTCGATCGCCGGTACGAACCCACGCGTGATGCGATTCGTCGGGGCCAGCGGTGTCGCGTTGTCGAAGAACGAGCCAAACAAACGGTTGACCTCGTCCTGGATTGCGTTGATCTCGCGGGACGGTGCCCAACGCACTAGTGCCATTGTCTACACCTCCGTGATTGATGTCCGATTTCGCTTACAAGCGAGACTATAAAATCTAAGTCTCTGCGTGTCAAGTCTAGCGCACTGAATCAGTCGTCTCGAAGGACGACTAGCCTGCCGGTAGCCGGCAAATCAACCTGGAGGTGCAGTGATGAGCACGCTGGTTGCAGTCTCGATATCGCCCGTCGGCGTGGGTGAGGAGCTCGGAGCGGAGGTCGCCAAGGTGATCAAGGTGATCCGCGATTCGGGTCTGCCGAACCACACGAGCTCGATGTCCACGGAGATCGAGGGGGAGTGGGGCGAGGTCATGAAGGTCGTCGGCGACGCCGTTGCCGTCTTCACCGACCGAGGCATTCGCACCTCGCTTTCGCTCAAGGCGGACATCCGTCCCGGTGTGGACGGCAGGATGACCGCGAAGGTCGAGACGGTCGAGCGGATCCTCGGCGAGCGGTCCTAAGGGGCGGCGTCAGGCGCGTGCGACCAACGACGGCGGCGCCAGGCGGATAACGCCCGGCACCGGCGTCGCGCGCTGGCACACCGCGCGCTAGTTACGGTCGCGCGCCAGCGGTCGCGCGCCAGCGGGCGCGCGACCGGCGAAGAACGCTGCGACCGTCGCCGCCAGCTCGTCGTGTTCGATTGCGGCGCGCAGGTCCGACATCAGCCGCGCGATGAAGCTGAGGTTGTGCAACGTCAGCAGGCGCGCGCCCGTCGCCTCGCCGGCATGGACGCAGTAGTTGATGTAGCCGCGGGTGAAGCCCTGCGTGCAGGTCGGACAAGGGCAGCCGTCGAGGATCGGCTCGCGACTGCCGCGCCACGGGGACTTGGCCAGGTCGACGCGCCAGCGGTGGTCGGGCTCCGGCACGATGGCGACGCCGTGACGGGCGAGCCTGGTTGGCATCGCGCAGTCGAAGGTGTCGATGCCCTGTTGCACGCCGACCAACAGATCGTCGATGTCGCCGATGCCGAGCAGGTGCCGTGGCCGCTCCGGCGCGATGCGGTCGAGCTCGCCGGTCGTCCAGCCGACGACCTCGCGCATCTGCGGCTTATCCTGGCCGAGCGAGCCGCCGATCGCGATGCCTCGCACACCGCTGGCGGCGATCGCCTGCACTGAGGCGATCCGCAGATCGTGCTCGACGCCGCCCTGGATGATGCCGTAGAGCACTTGGTCGCTCGATCCGTGCTCATCTTGCCACTGCAGGCAGCGCTCAAGCCATCGGTGAGTGCGCTCGGTCGAGCGGGCGGTGTACTCGCGAGTGGCGTGGAAGGGCGTGCACTCGTCGAACGCGAGGACGATGTCCGAATGCAGCGCCGCCTGCACCCGCATCGACTCCTCGGGACTGAGGAAGCGCTCGCTGCCGTCGAGGTAGGAGCGGAAGCGCACGCCCTCCTCGGAGATACCGAGCACGGCGGCCAGCGATGCCGGCGCGGCTCCGGGGTGCTTGTTACCGGGAGCGTGACCGCGACCCTTGATCTCGTCCGCGACCGAGCCGTAGCCCATCGAGAAGACCTGGAAGCCGCCGGAGTCGGTGATGATCGGATGCGGCCAGCGCATGAACTCACCGAGGCCGCCGTACGCGTCGACCAGCTCGGGTCCGGGTGAGAGGAAGAGGTGATACGTGTTGCCGAGCACCATCTCGAAGCCCAACGCCTCGACGTCCGCGGGCGCAAGTGTCTTCACCGAGCCGCGTGTCGCGAGCGGCACGAACGCGGGGGTCTGCACGGTGCCATGGGCGAGGTGGAGGGTACCTAGGCGGGCCTGGGAATCGCGGTCAGGCCTGCGGATCGTAAACACGTCAGTCATCGCAAGGGAAGCTAGCTGTTGTAGCGGCTAAGATCTTTGCGGCATGGATTTCGTACTCAACATGCTCCAGGTCCTGTTCAGCATCATCGTGGTGGTGCTGATCCTGATGCACTCAGGGCAGGATGCCGGCTTGTCAGGAGCGTTCGGGGTGGGCTCCGGGACAGGTCCGCTCAGCGGCGGATCAATGATCGAGCGCAACCTGACGCGTTGGACGATCGTTTTCTCCGTATTGTTCGTGCTCAACACGATCGTGCTGCTGGATCTCGGTTGAGTTGGCATGCCGGCAGTCCTCGCGACGTGCGACGGGCGCGTGAACGGGACTGTAGGACGGGATGGAGTTGACGAGTTTGCGGAGTGCAGCCAGCGACCTTGGCACGAAAGCGACGGATAAGCCGCTCACGCGCGAGTCTGATGACTCCGTCAGTGATGGCTTCGCAGACGCTCCAGCCGTGAGCTGGCATCGTGTCCTCTCGGTACTCGCGACGATCAGCGTTGCTGCCGCGGCGTGCGAGAGCTGGTCGGCGGTGCCCTTTACCTGGGGGGTATCACTGCTGGTGCCGATTGCCGTCGTCGGCGGCATCATCCTTGCAACCGCCGCCCTTGCGGTCAAAACCGAGCGGGCACAATCGCGCGTGGACTGGCTGATCGTCGTGCAGGCGCTGCTGACGTTGGCGGCGATAGCGGCCGCCACGATCTATCTTGATCCCGGTTATCGCAGCGACGAGGCGGCTCTGCAGCAGGGCGCTGCAGCTTTGCTGCTGCACGGGCACGACCCGTACGGGGCAAACCTGATCGCGTCGTTCACGCGTTATCGGCTGCCGGCGAACTGGGGTACCTACACCCTCAGCGGCGGTGAGGCGACGCGCTATTCATATCCGGCGCTGCCGCTGCTGGTCGCAGCTCTCGCTCAGCTCGTCACCGGTGGGCACCAATCCGCTCCGATCGCGGACATCGCGATTCTGGCGCTGACGCTGATCGGCATGTTCAAGCTGCTGCAGCCACGTTTGCGTCCGATCGCTGTGATCGCGCTGGTCCCGATGCCGATGCTGTTCGGGATGGCGTGGGCGGGCCTGAACGAGGTGGCTGTGATGCCGCTGCTGATGCTCGTGGCTTGGCGCTGGACCAGCGTCGGTCGCGGCGGACGGCTCTCGCGACTACAGATCGGTCAGGCGATTGTGCTCGGGCTCGCGATCGCGACGCAGCAACTTGCCTGGTTTGTGGCGCCGTTTTTCATCCTCGGGGTCTTCCTACTGCGGCGCCGTGATCAAGGCGCCCGCCGTGGGCTGCGGATCGTCGCCACCTACGTCGCCTGGGCGGCTGGCACGTTCATCGTGATCAACCTGCCGTTCATCGCCTGGGGACCCGCGCAATGGCTGGCAGGCGTGACTGAGCCGCTGCGCCAGAAGTCGCTGCCGTTCGGGCAGGGGCTCGTCGACTGGACGATGTTCCTGCGCTGGGGCGGTGGCATGCTGAGCGCCTATAACTACGCCGGGTTCCTGTTGTTGGCGGGTTTGCTGGCCCTCTACGCGTTGAACTTCGAGCGGCTCGCGCGGGCGACGTTTGCGCTGCCGGTGCTGGCGCTACTCGTTTCGGCACGTCCGCTCGACGCGTATTTCGTGCCGCTGATCGCACCGATCATCATCAGCATCGCCACACTGGAGACCGGCTCGCTGAGACAGGCGACCGCTTGGTGGCAGCCACTGCGTCGGGGGCTTCGCCGGCTACTGAACGTGGCCTGTGTGGTGCCGGCGGTCGTCTGCCTTGCCTTGGCGTTGCTGGTGCCGGCACCGCTGGTGATGTCGCTCGTCAACTCGCTCAGCGCCGGTGGGCCGATACCCGGTGTCTGGTGGATGCAGGTGAAGGTCTACAACCGCTCGAGCCACACGCTCACGCCGCGGTTCGTGACCAACCAGGACGGCTCCTCGAGCGACTTCTGGCATATCCTCCGCGGGCCGAAGGCGCTGAAGCCACATGCGACCGCGCAGTACGTGCTCTCAGCGCCCAATCCCGCTGCGATGTTCGGATCCAGCACGCCGTTCGCGTTGACTGCGGTCACCTCCTCACCGGAAACGTTCAGCTCGACCGGACGGATCAGCGCCGAGCCGTGGGCGACGGACCTCGAGCCGGCCTACTTCAACAACATCCTCGATCCTGGCCAGTCGATCACCTTTACCGTGCAGTTGCGTACGGCAACCGGCTTCTCGGTGCACAAAGCGGGCGTGCCAGTCACGTTGCTGCAGTCGATCTATAAGCCGTGGGGCGATGTCAAGCCAATGGCCACGATCAACGGTGGTCCCGTCGGAGCCAAGTCGGGCCGGACGTTCACGAACTCCCGCGGGCAAGCTATCTTCCGCGTCAAGAACCTGTACACCGAGGGGCAGCCGATCTATTTCCAGGCGGAGATCACTCCGGTCGGCCACCCGCTCTACGCCCACTCGAACATCGTCTCGGTGACTTGGGGCCGGCGGGCGGGTGGGCGGCCCTTCAGCGGCCACTGATGTGTTGCGGTCTCGTGACCGTACCTTCAGGACCGCGGCCGACCAGCCGATGGCCCAGTAAGTGGTTCTCCTGGGCATAAGTCGAAAACCTCCGGCCGTTCGTGTCGCGATTCTTACGGTTGGGTAACGAAACGAGAGATCGAATCGAGGTTTCCCAGTCAGGTGCGCCAGATCGCGAGCCACATCTTGGGAGCCGGGGCCGTATTCGTTGCAGTCCTCGGCATCGCTGGCGGCGCACTGACGGCGCTGACGGCACGGTCCGCGGCTGCGACGCCGCCGGCCAAACGGGTCGGCTCGACTCCACGCCTTCCGCACGGGGCGCAGGTGACCGGGCGTTTACGATCGGGGAGATCGCTCTCGCTCGTGGTGGCGCTGAAGCCGAGCGATCCTTCCGCGCTTGCCGCTTACGCGACCGCGGTCTCGACGCCGGGATCGGCTGATTACAAGCAGTATCTGTCGGTCGCGCAGTTCCGGCGACGCTTCGCGCCGAGCAATTCGCAGATTCAGGCGGTTCGCTCTGATCTGCGCAGCTCTGGACTGGCACCCGGCTCCGTCTCCGCAAACGGGCTGCTGATCGACGTGACGGCTAGCGCCAGTCAGGCGGCACAGGCTTTCCACACTGGCTTCTCCCAGGTCAAGCTGGCCTCCGGCCGGGCCGCATATGTGAACACCGCGGCGCCGCAATTCAGCGGCAACGTCGCGAACCTTGTCCAGGGCGTTGTCGGTCTCAGCAACTTGTCGGTGCCACATGCGCTCGGGTTGAAGTGGGCTACGGGCAACACGCGATCGCGCGTACCCGCGGCGCCGCGGGCAAGCGCCATGAGCGCGCACACCAGCGCGTCTGCGCCTTGCGGAAGTGCGACCACCGCCGTCAGCGATTTGGAGACCGAATACGGCATCGATGTCTACACCGCAGATCAGATCGCATCGGCATACGGCTTCACCAGTCTCTACAATGCCGGTGACTTCGGTGCCGGCCAGGCCGTGGCTCTGATCGAGTTTGCGCCTTACAACGCTGACGACATTGCGGCCTACCAGAGCTGCTACCGCACGAGCGCTTCGGTAACTCCGATCTCCGTCGACGGCGGCGCGGGCACAGATACATCCGGCGACGGCACGGGTGAGGCTGACCTCGACATCGAGCAGATCGTCGGCCTCGCTCCAGCGGCGTCGATCGACGTGTATGAGGGGCCTGACAGCGACACCGCCAACATCACCTCCGCAAATGTGCTCGATGCTTACGGCGAGGCGATCGACAGCACTGCGAAGGTGATTTCCACTTCATGGGGTGCGTGCGAAACCGGTGAGGAGACCCTTGCCCAAGCAGAGAACACACTCTTCGAGCAAGCTGCCGCGCAAGGCCAGTCGGTTTACGCAGCCGCTGGCGATGGTGGCTCGACCGATTGCTATGTGGACGGGGGAAAGAAGGACCGGACCCTAGCGGTCGACGACCCTGGTAGCCAGCCGTATGTGACTAGCGTCGGCGGCACCAGCCTGCCTTCGATCAGCAATTTGCCGATGCAGACGACTTGGAACGACTCATCGGACGAGGACGGTGCCGGTGGTGGTGGCGTCTCGGCGCTCTGGGGCATGCCAAGCTACCAGAGCGGCGCGGCTGCGTCTCTGGGCGTGATCAACTCGTATTCGTCGGACACGTCGTGCGGTGCTGCCAGCGGCTCGTACTGTCGCGAGGTACCTGACGTTTCAGCGGACGCCGACCCCAAGACCGGTTACCTCATCTACACGATCCAAAACCCGGACTCGGCCGAGACTCCGGAGTACGGGTGGACTGCCATCGGCGGCACCAGCGCCGCCGCGCCGCTCTGGGCGGCGCTGACGGCACTCGCGAACGCCTCTAGCTACTGCGATGGCACTTACGTCGGCTTCGCGAACCCCGTGCTCTATGACGTGGCCAACAGCGAGTACAGCACGGCCTTCACTGACATCAGTTCTGGTACCAACGATTACACCCCTTCCGGACTGACGGGCGGTGTCTATTACCGGGCGACGTCCGGCTACGACATGGCGACGGGTCTCGGTACGCCACTCGCCGGCACGCTGGTGCCGGACGTGTGCACGATCGTGCATCCTGCGACTGTGACCCCTACGAATCCGGGTTCCACCTGCAAGGCTGCGACCAATGCGCTGCGGAAAAGCGCCGACAAGCTTGCACTCCGTAACCACGACCGCAGCGCAAAGCTGACGCTGGCCGCAACCGTGGCGAGTGACTGCGCCAGTGACAAGCTCAGCTTCCAGATCCATGTCGCCACGACGGAACCGAAGCGCACGCGCGCGAAGGACACCTTGAAGGTCCGGATACTCAGCATCTCCGGCAAGACCCTCTTGACGCTCAAGACGCTCTCCGACCACGATGCCGCCCGCGGCTATAAGACGGTCACGCTGAATGCCCACAAGTGGGCGGGGAGGAAGGTGAAGGTCCGCTTCCTCGCAGCCGAAGGCGGTCATAGGTCCACCAGCTTCACGATTCGCGAAGTGAAGCTGGCCGCCTCCTAAGGCTGCGGTCCGAGGACTACTGCCGCGCATCCGGGCTGCCTCCTGATATAGAGTCCCCTCCGGGCCGGGGTGGGATCACAGTGATCGCTGCTGCTGGCAACGGTGACGATGATCCACGGCAACTTCGCTCATATGCGACTGGTCGGCTGCGCCTCCGTGGCGGGACTGGCGCTGGTGCTGGCCGGCTGCGGCGCGACGACGATCACCGAGCACGGCAAGTACCAGCCGAAGACAACGACGCAAGTTGTAACCGTGGCACGCACGACGACCCTGTCTCACACCACGACCGTGCCCCTGACAACGACCATCACGCGCACGGCCACGGCCACGGCCACGGTGACACGGACCGCGACGGTCACGGAGTACGTCCCCGGTCCGGTCGAGACCGTGACAGTCGCGGAGCCGGGTCCTGTCACTACCAGGACAACGGTGAAGAGGGTGTCGCCGACCAGTGCCGTCGCCCGCCGGCAGCTCGGAATCCCGGCTGGGGCCTTGCTCGCCTCAGACCGTGTCGTGCATTCGGTCAGCTCCTTTACGGTCAGCGACCGCAATGTGAGTTGCACGCTGGCCGGTGGCGTGCCACGCTGCGCGGTCATCAGGCACGTCTGGAGCGCGCCGGCGCAACTTGCCGGCTGTGACACCGCCGACGGCGTCGCGTTCGCCGTCCACGGGCATGCGGCGGCCGGGCTCAGTTGCGGGACGCCCGGCTTAGCGGAGATCCGCAAGCCGGTGATCGCGGCGGGAACCGACCTTGCGGATGGGAAGGGCTATTGCGAGGTACGCTCGTTTGCCGTTGCCTGCTTCGTCCTGAAGGGCCACGGCTTCACGGTGAGCCGTACCGGCTACTCGCTGTACTAGCGGCGCGGCCGGCGGGCACCGCCGGTCTCGCGCGGACATACAGAGCGGGCATCGAGCGTTTGTCGCGTGAGGACGACGAGCGCGGTGACGCTGGTCACCGCGGCCACAAGCATGACGATGGCCATCGGCAGGGCGTTCTTTGAGCCGGCGAGTCCGACGAGAGGGGAGACAATGGCGCCGATCCCGAACTGAGCGGCACCGAGGAAGGCGGAGCCGGTCCCGGCCGCATGGACGGCCTCGCTGGTGGCGAGGCTGGCCGCGTTGTTAAAGACAAATCCCAAGGAGCCTATGCTCGCGAAGAGCAGGATCAGGGTGGGCCAGAGTGGTAGGTGCGCAGCAGCGACGTCGACCAACAGGAGGAGGCTGGCCAAGGCGAGCATGCTGACCGCGACGCGGAGCTGCCGGTCGATCGGGATGCGCCGGGCAAGCACGGTGCTGCAGATATTGGCGCCGATCAAGCCGAACGCGTTGATCGCGACCACCGCCGAGTACACGATCGTGGACAGGCCGAGGATATCTTGCAGGACGAAGGACGAGGCGGACAGGTAGGCCATCATCGTCCCGAAGGCGAAAGCGTTGCTCAGGGAGTAGCCAAGATAACGCCGATTTCGGAGCACCGTCCATAGCTGGCGGCGCAAGATCGTGAACCCGCCGGCGTGGCGGGATCGGGCCGGCAAGGTCTCGGGAACGGCGACAAACGTGCCGCAAATCATGACCGCGGTGAGCGCGGTGATCGTCCAGAACACGCCGCGCCAGCCAACCGTGTCGACAAGGATGCCGCCGAACAGCGGCGCCAGAACCGGCCCGAGCCCTTGGATCGTCATCAGCACGCCGAAGAGGTGGGTTAGGGTGATCCCCTTGGCCCGGTCGGCGATCACCGCGCGGCTGAGGACGATGCCGGCAGCACCGCTAAAGCCCTGGAGGAAGCGCAGGGAGCTGAGCGTCAAGATGTTCGGGGCCAGCGCACAGCCCGCTCCCGCCAGTGCGCAGATGATCGTGCCCCAGATCAATAGCCGGCGGCGACCCCACTGATCGGAGAGTGTGCCGATCAGCAGCTGGCCGGCAGCGATACCGATGAGGAAGGTGGTGAGGCTGAGCTGCACGGCGGAGGCCGAGGTGCGCAGGTCGCGCTCGATGCTGGGGAAGCCCGGCAGGTACATGTCGGTGGCAAGCGGCGCGACGGCGGTCAGCAGCGCCAGGACGGCGATCGTGAGCGACGACAGCGTGTGACCCTCGGTTGGTAGATCCGCGTCATGCTCGGCTGGCGGCTTGTCGGCGTGCGAAAACCCGTGCTCAGATGGCAACTGGCGCTCAGGCAAGGGCTCGGAATCGGGCAAGTCAGGGTGGCCTTCGATAGCAACTACTATACACATATATCTGTATATATATCTTGTGCTACCTTCGTTGTGTGTCGAGCCCTAGCTGGCCAGCCGAAGTCGAACCAGCATCGGATGTATACGCGCTGGGAGTGGCCCTGCACGCCCTCTCATGGAGCATGAGCCGTCTGAATGAAGGCCGCCTCGGCTTGGAACCGTTGCCTCTCTCCGAGTCCGAGGTGCTCCGCTTCGTCGGCGAGCATCCGGCGCCAAGCGTGACGCAAGTCGCGCAAGGGCTTGTGATGCAGCCGAGCAATGTCAGCGCTGCGGTGCGCGCCCTGGCAGGACGGGGCTTGATCGAGCGGTGTCCGGACGAGCACGATCGGCGAATCACTCGCCTGCGACTGACTCCGCTGGCAATCGAGCACCGCCAGCGGATCGATGCGGTGTGGTCGACAGCCCTGTCCGCCGCCCTGGCTCAGCTGCCGCCCGTTGATGCAAACGCGCTGCTTGCGGCGAAGGCCGCGCTGCGGCGCCTCGCCGACGTCTTTGGCCGGACGGGGTTGTAAGCCCGGTAGCCGCTGATTCGGCGCTGCCGCCAGCTGGAACGCGTTGGCTCGCCCGCTATGCGACCGACAGCGAAGGGTGCCCCGGAAGGGCGCCCTTCGCATCGAACGACTACCGGCTACGCGACCGCGATCGGCTCTGCCGCTTCAGGCTTTGCCTGAGCCGGCTCCAGTGCCAGTGCCAGCACCTCGTCGACGGTCATCGCGAAGTGGAACGTCATCGCGTCGCGGACCTCGGCAGGCACGTCGTCGATGTCACCGCGGTTACGCTCCGGCAGGATCACCTCGGTGAGCCCCGCGGCGCGGGCCGCCAGCACCTTCTGCTTGACGCCGCCGATCGGCAGGACCCGACCCTGGAGCGTGACCTCGCCAGTCATGCCCACCGTGTGGCGCACCGGGCGACCGGTCAGCAAGGAGGTCAGCGCAGTCACCAGCGTCACGCCGGCGCTCGGGCCGTCCTTCGGGATCGCCCCGGCGGGAACGTGCACGTGGAAGCTGCGGTGCTCGAAGTCGTCCGGGTCGATGCCGTAGTTGACCGCGTGACCGCGGACGTAGGAGAGCGCAATCTGCGCGGACTCCTTCATCACATCGCCCAGCTGCCCGGTCAGCGTCAGCCCCGGCTTGCCAGCCATCGCCGCCGCCTCGATGAACAGCACATCGCCGCCGGCGCCGGTCACCGCAAGTCCGGTGGCCACGCCGGGAACGGCCGTCCTGATCGCGGACTCCTGGAAGAACACCTGATGCCCGAGGGCATCGTGGATCGCGTCGAGATCGATCGTCAGCGGTGTCTGCACGGTGCCGCCGGCGATCTGGGTGGCGCTCTTCCGCAGCAGCGTGCCGATCTCGCGCTCGAGGTTACGGACGCCGGCCTCGCGCGTGTAGTCAGTCACGATCGTCGTCAGCAGCTCATCGCTGATCGAGACCTCCTCGGCCCGCAGGCCGTTGCGGTCGAGCTGGCGCGGCCACAGGTAGCCGCGCGCGATCGCGAGCTTCTCGGCTGTGGTGTAGCCGTCGAAGCGGATGACCTCCATACGGTCGAGCAGCGGTCCGGGGATCGTGTCGCTGACGTTCGCCGTGGCGATGAACATCACACCCGAGAGATCGAGCTCGACATCCAGGTAGTGGTCGCGGAAGCTGTGGTTCTGCGCCGGGTCGAGAACCTCGAGCAGAGCCGAGCTGGGGTCGCCACGCCAGTCGGCGCCGACCTTATCGACCTCGTCGATCATGATCACGGGGTTCATCGTGCCGGCGTCGCGCAGGGCGCGGACAAGGCGGCCAGGCAGGGCGCCGACATAGGTGCGACGGTGACCACGGATCTCGGCCTCGTCGCGGACGCCGCCAAGCGAGATGCGCACGAACTTACGGCCGGTCGCGCGCGCGATCGACTCACCGATCGACGTCTTACCGGTGCCGGGGGGACCGATCAGGGTCAGGATCGTGCCCGAGCGGTCGTCATCGGCGATGCCGCGGTCGTGACGCAGCTTCTTCACGGCGAGGTACTCGACGATGCGGTCCTTCACATCCTCCAGGCCGGCGTGGTCGGCGTCCAGCACCTCGCGTGCGTGCACGGGATCCAGCTGCTCGTCTGAGCGCTTGCTCCACGGCACCGCGATCAGCCAGTCGAGGTAGTTGCGGATGACGCCGGACTCACCGTTTTGGTCGCCCATCCGCTCGAGCCGCGCGAGCTCCTTCTCGGCCTGCTCGCGCACGGCGTCCGGCATGCCGGCCTCTTCGATCTTCGTCCGGTATTCCTCGGTCACGGAGCCGTCGTCCTCGCCAAGCTCGTGGCGGATCGACTCCATCTGGCGGCGCAGCAGATACTCGCGCTGCTGCTTCTCGGTGCCGGACTCGACGTCCTCGCGGATTCGCTGGCGGATCTGCAGCTCGGCCAGGCGCTCCTTCTGCAGCGACAGGGCAAGCTCGAGGCGCTTGGCGACGTCGAGCTGCTGCAGCAGATCGATCCGCTGCTCGTAGCTCAAGTCGGGGGAGTAGGCGCAGGTGTCGGCAAGGGCGCCGGGCTTGGTGATGCCGCGCAGGAACGACTGCACGCGCGGATCGGCCTCGCGCAGCTCGAGCATCTCCTCGGTCACGGCACGATACTCGCGCTCAAGCTCACGCACGGTGCGGTCTGGTGTCACGTCCGGGTCGGGACGCTCCTCGGCGTCGACGTAAAGGTGACCGTCGGGCAAGGACTGAGCGGCGCCGGCGACGGCGCGATGCAGGCCTTCGAGCATGACGGCCCGGGCGCCACCGATGTGGGCCTTATCGGAGACCGCCGCGATCGTCCCGACCGAAGCGAACTCGCCGTTATGGCGCGGTACGAGCAGGACGCGTTCCTCGCCTGCCGTGTCGACAGCAAGGGTGACGGTCATGCCTGGGAAGACGACGATGTCGTCGAGGGGGACAAGGAGGAGGCGTGTCATCGCTGCTTCACTTTCGATAAGAGCTTACGGACAGTAAGGAGACAGTATCACGGTCGCTCATGATCTACCCGATGATCTAAGCGAGCAAGACTAAGATTATCAGACACCGAGCGTGTGGCCTGAGGGTGGGATGACCGCTGGCGGCCGACCACGGCGGGTGGCGGCGGCACCTGCGAAGCCGTCAGTAGGGAGGAGCTGTGCCGAGTCCGACTGCCAGGGTCGGGGAGGGGGGCTCCGGTCCGCGCCCGCGGCCTGCCAAAACCCGTAGAAACTCGAGAACCGTCGCCGACACCGTCGCTTTGCGGACTTTTACGGCCTATGGCCGACACAGTCTGCACGGCGGCGCGGCTCGGGACAGGATGCGGACTTCTACGGATTCGAGGCGGGCCACTGCGGCGGCGTACCGGAACCGGCAAAATCGAGCTCGGCGCCGGCCGAGTCAGTGTCATCCACGTCCTGCCACCCTCATGATGGCCTGCCACCCTCATGATGGAGGACAAACTATGTACTCCGGCGGCGGGCCGGGCGCTTTGCGCGTTCCGTCTCTCTATGGAGGACGGATCGTGCGCTGCGGTACGGTGCTGAGCAGGATGCGCGCTTCGTCCCGACCCGCGCCCGGTTCGCAACAGGCCTGCGCTCGACCCGAGTTCGATTCGAGCCCGGCCCGCGTCCGGTCCGTACAAGGCCATGCTTTTCATTTCCTGCGGATCTGGGCTCCCAAGCGACAGGCCGTCTTCGTGCAAGTGCCCTGGAATCCGGCCGCCGGGTTTGCCAACATGGGACCATGAGTTCCAAGCCTGACGAGTCAGACAAGCCGGTCGACGTCCTCGCCGCCGACGAGTTTCCGGTCGGTGGTCCCGACGCCGAAGTGGATCAGCCGACGGAGCCAGTGCATGATGTCCTTGCCGCCGACGAGTTCGAGGTGCCTGCGCCCGATCCGAAGCTAGAGGCCCGCGAGCGGGTTGCCGAGCCGGCGCACGAGCATCAACACAAGCACGCGCACGAGCATCACCACAAGAACGGTGAGCAGCACGCCCGCCCTTACGGCGCTGGCGCGGGGCCGGTGCAGATGCCGAAGTCGGCGGTTGCCGGGCTGGCAGCCGCAATCGCCGGCCTCATCGGTTTCGCCGGCTGGCGTCGTCGTCGCCGCTCACGCCAAGGCTGAGCGGCGACGACGAGCCGCTACGACTTCTTGCGTGGCGGCATCAGGTCGGTGATCGAGCGGTCCTGCATCTCCGCCGCGAACGCCACCGTCTCCGAGAGCGTCGGGTGCGGGTGGATCGTCAGCGCAATGTCCTGCGCGTCGAGCCCGGCCTCGAGCGCCAGCACCGTCTCGGCGATCAGGTCGCCGGCGCCGACGCCGGTGATGCCGGCGCCGAGCAGTCGACCGGAGTCGGGGTCGAACAGCAGCTTCGTCAGGCCGTCAGGCCGGCCGAGGCCGAGCGCGCGGCCGGAGGCTGCCCACGGGAAGACCTGCTTCTCGTACTTGACGTCTTGTGCGGCTGCCGTCGCCTCGGTAAGCCCCATCCAGGCGACCTCGGGGTCGGTATAGGCGACGGACGGCACGGTCCGCGCGTCGAATGCGGCGCCGGGGACGCCGGCGATCACCTCGGCAGCGACCTTCGCCTCGTGCGTCGCCTTGTGCGCCAGCATCGGCTGACCGACGATGTCGCCAATCGCGTAGATGTGGGGCACGTTCGTGCGCTGCTGCGCGTCGACGCCGATGAAGCCACGATCGCTGACGGCGACGCCGGCGCGCTCGGCGCCGAGCAGCTTGCCGTTCGGAACGCGGCCCACCGCGACCAGGATCTGGTCGTAGATCTCGGTCTGACCGTTCGAGAACTCGACGCTGAGACCTTCGTCGCCGGCTGTGACGGCCTTGACCTCGGTGCCCGTCAGAATCTGCTTGTAGCGCTTGCCGATCCGGGTCGCGAGCGGCTTGACAAGGTCCTTGTCACAACCCGGGATCAGCTGGTCCAGCATCTCGACGACCGTGACCTCGGCGCCAAGAGCGTCGTAGACGGTCGCCATCTCGAGCCCGATCACGCCACCACCGATCACCAGGAACCGGCCGGGAATCTCGCTTGGCGAGAGGGCGCCGGTGGAGTCGATCACGCGCGGATCCTCGGGGATGAAAGGCAGCTTCACCGGTCGCGAGCCGGCGGCGATGATCGCGTTCTCGAAGGTGATCTCGCGGTCACCGACGCGTACGGCGTGGGGGTCGACGAACTCCGCGACGCCGGTCACGACCTCGACCTTACGGCGCTTTGCAAGCTGCGCAAGCCCGCCCGTCAGCTGGCCGACGACCTCGTCCTTCCAGCCGACGAGCGCCGCCAGATCGATGGTCGGCGCCTCGAAGTGCAGACCGCGCGCAACCATGTCCTCAGCGTCGGACATCGTCTTAGCGGCGTGCAGGAACGCCTTGGAGGGGATACAGCCGACGTTCAGGCAGACCCCGCCGAGGCGCTCGTAGCGCTCGATCAGGATCGTCTTGAGGCCGAGGTCGGCGGCGCGGAAGGCGGCGGTGTAGCCGCCGGGGCCGGCGCCGATTACGACGACCTGGGTCTCGTAGGAGGAACGTGCTGGGGCTGCAGCGGCGGGTGGGGTTGCAGCTGGCGCCGGCCCCGTGGAGCCTGGTACGGCGGCCGAGCTTTCTGGCGCCGCTGCTGCTCCCGCTGGAGCAGCAGCACTCGGAGCTCCGGCCGCCGGCTGCGACTGCCCGCCGGGCGACGCACCCGCCCCGGCGGTCTCCGCCACGAGCACGATCGGTGTGCCTTCGCTGACGTGGTCGCCGATTGCGACGAGGATCTGTTCGACCTTGCCGGCAACCGGCGAGGGCACGTCCATCGTGGCCTTGTCCGACTCCAACGTCAAAAGCGGCGTCTCGGCTTCGACATCGTCACCGACTCCGACCAAGATCTCGATGACCGGCACATTCTCGAAGTCCCCAAGCTCCGGGACCTTGACTTCGGTGCTCAAAGTAGGACCCTCCGCAGATCGCTGACCGTCTTTACCAGATGCACGATGAAGCGCGCGCCGGCAGCGCCGTCGATCACGCGATGGTCGTAGGAGAGCGAAAGCGGCAGCATCGTGCGCGGCACGAACTGCTCCGCCTGCGCATCCCAGACCGGCTTGACGGACGAGCGGCTGACACCGAGAATCGCAACCTCGGGTGCGTTGATGATCGGCGTGAACGCCGTCCCGCCAATGCCGCCGAGCGACGAGATCGTGAACGTCGCGCCGCTCATCTGCGTCGGCGTCAACTTGCCGGCGCGAGCCGTTTGGGCGAGGTCGGACAGGTCGCTGGCGATCTGGCGGATGCCCTTCTGATCGGCGTTCTGGATCACCGGCACGACGAGCCCGTTGGGCGTATCGGCGGCAAAGCCGATGTTGTAGTACTTGCGCAGCACCAGCTCGTCACCGTCGAGCGCGGAGTTGAAGTTCGGGAACTCCTTCAGCGCGGCGACCGACGCGACGATCAGGAAGGCAAGCAGGGTGATCGTGGCGGCTTCGGGGTTGCGTTTGGCGTTGAGCTCGTGCCGCCACCTCTCGAGCTCGGTGATGTCGGCTTCGTCGTACTGCGTGACGTGCGGGATCGTCGCCCAGTTGCGCGCCAGCGCCGGGCCGGCGATCTTCTGGATGCGTGTCAGCGGCACGCGCTCGATCTCGCCGAAGCGGGCGAAGTCGACCTGCGGCCACGGCGCGAGCGTCAGCACGTCGCCACGCGCGGTGCTGGTAGCGGTCGTGTCAGCTGGGCGTCGGCTGGCGGCCTGCACGTCGTCGGTGGTGATCCGGCCCTTGCGGCCGCTGCCGCTGACGGTGCGCAGGTCGATGTTCAGACCGCGAGCGAGACGGCGGACGGAGGGGCTGGCATAGGGGACGCCGTTGCTGCCGGGGCCGGTTCCCGCGGCGTCAGCCGCGGGAACCGGCCCCGAGGCCGCGACGGGCACGGCAGCAGCAGGTGCTGCCGCCGGGGCGGGTGCGGGAACCGGTGCCACAGGTGCCGCCGTCGCAGACGTCGATGCTGCTGGCGCGGGTGCGGCAGCGGCCACCGGGGCGTCGGCCGCGGCTGCTCCAGCGGGAGCAGCCGCAGCACCATTCGTGGCGGCAGCGGACGGCCGCACGAGCACGATCGGTGTGCCTTCGCTGACGTGGTCGCCGATTGCGACGAGGATCTGTTCGACCTTGCCGGCAACCGGCGAGGGCACGTCCATCGTGGCCTTGTCCGACTCCAACGTCAAAAGCGGCGTCTCGGCTTCGACATCGTCACCGACTCCGACCAAGATCTCGATGACCGGCACATTCTCGAAGTCCCCAAGCTCCGGGACCTTTACCTCAACGGAATTCGTATCGCTCATTTGCTCGTCGGGATCGGCGTTTCAGGATCGATGTCGTAGCGGCTCAGAGCGTCGGCGACAGTACTCGGTTCGATGGTGCCCTCGTCGGCAAGCGCTTTCAGAGCGGCAACCGCGACGTGGTAGCGGTCGACCTCGAAGAAGCTACGCAGGGCCTTGCGATAGTCGCTGCGACCATAGCCGTCGGTGCCGAGCACGCGGTAGCTGTGCGGCACCCAGGCGCGGATCTGGTCGGCGAAGCTGCGGACGTAGTCGGTCGAAGCGATTACCGGCCCGTGCCGGCCCTTCAGCTTGGTCGTCACGTAGGCCTCGCGCTGCGGCTCGGTCGGGTGCAGCATGTTGAAGCGGTCGACGGCGATGCCGTCGCGGCGTAGCTCCGTGAACGAGGTTGCGCTCCAGACATCGGCAAGCACGTCGAAGTCATCCCGCAGCAAGTCCGCTGCGGCCATCACCTCGCGCAGGATCGAGCCCGAGCCCAGCAGCTGCACGCGCGGCTTGCGCGAGCGTGGTGAGCCGGCGTCCTGTAGCAGGTAGAGGCCGCGCAGGATCCCGTCCTGGGCGCCCTCCGGCATCTCCGGGTGCGAGTAGTTCTCGTTCAGCAGCGTCATGTAATAGAAGACGTCCTGCTGCTCCTGCACCATCGCCTTGAGGCCGGCCTGGACGATCGTCGCGACCTCGTAGGAGAAGGTGGGATCGTAGGCGCGGATCGAGGGGACGACCGAGAACAGCAGGTGGCTCTGCCCGTCCTCGTGCTGCAGGCCCTCGCCGTTCAACGTCGTGCGGCCAGCGGTGCCCCCGAGCAGGAAGCCGCGTGAACGGCTGTCGGCGGCGGCCCAGACCAGGTCGCCGACACGCTGAAAGCCGAACATCGAGTAGTAGATGTAGAACGGCACCATCATCCGGTCGTGGGTGCTATAGGAGGTGGCGGCAGCGATGAATGACGAGATCGCGCCAGCCTCGCTGATCCCCTCCTCGAGGATCTGCCCGGCGGCATCCTCGCGGTAGTACATCAGCCGCGCCGCGTCCTCAGGCTCGTAGAGCTGCCCGTAGGGGGAGTAGACACCCTGCTGGCGGAACATCCCCTCCATCCCGAAGGTGCGGGATTCGTCTGGCACGATCGGCACGATCCGCGGTCCGATCTCCTTGTCGCGTAAGAGCGTCGCGAGCACACGGACGAACGCCATCGTCGTCGAGATCTCGCGCTCGCCGGTGCCCTGCAGCTGGTTCGCGAAATGCTCCAGCGGCGGCACGGCGATTGCCTGCGACTTGCGCCGGCGCGCCGGCAGATACCCGCCGAGGGCCTCGCGCCGCTCGCGTAGGAACTGCATCTCCGGAGAGTTCTCGGCCGGCTTATAGAGGGCGGCGTCGCGCGCCTGGTCGTCGGGGATCGGCAGGTTGAAGCGATCGCGGAAGTCGAGCAGCGCCTGCTCGGCCATGTGCTTGGCCTGGTGGGCGATCATCTGTCCCTCGCCGGCGGAGCCCATGCCGTAGCCCTTGATCGTCTTGGCGAGGATCACGGTCGGGCGGCCCTTCACACGGACCGCGTTGTAATAGGCGGTGTAGACCTTCTGCGGGTCGAGGCCGCCGCGATTCAGCGCCCAGATCTCGGCGTCGGTCATGTGCGAGACCCGGTCCAGCAGGACTGGGTCCTTACCGAAGAAGTGCTCGCGCACGTAGGCGCCGTTCTTCGACTTGTAGGTCTGGTACTCGCCGTCGACGGAGTCGTTCATCACTTTGACGAGGCGGTCATCGACGTCGGCCTCGAGCAGCGGGTCCCAGCGGGTGCCCCACAGCACCTTGATCACGTTCCAGCCGGTGCCGCGGAAATCGGACTCGAGCTCCTGGACGATCTTGCCGTTGCCGCGGACGGGACCGTCGAGACGCTGCAGGTTGCAGTTCACGACCCAGATCAGGTTGTCGAGCTGCTCGCGGCCGGCAAGGCTGATCGCGCCGAGCGTCTCCGGCTCGTCGGTCTCGCCATCGCCGACGAACGCCCAGACCTTGCGCGGCGCGGTGTCGGCGATCCCGCGGGCGTGCAGGTACTTCATGAAGCGGGCCTGGTAGATCGAGGTGATCGGCCCGATTCCGAGCGAGACCGTCGGGAACTGCCAGAACTCCGGCATCAGCCACGGGTGGGGATAGGACGAGAGGCCACGGCCGCCCACCTCCTGGCGGAAGTTGTCGAGGTTTTCCTCGCTGAGCCGGCCTTCGAGGAACGCGCGCGCATAGTTGCCGGGGGAGGAGTGACCCTGGAAGTAGACAAGGTCGCCGCCGTGCTCGGAGGATGGCGCGTGCCAGAAGTGGTTGAAGCCGGTCTCGTAGAGGGTCGCGAGCGACTGGTAGGAGGCGATGTGCCCGCCAAGCTCGGAGGAAACCACGTTCGCGCGCACGACCATCGCCATCGCGTTCCAGCGAACGACGGCAGCGAGCCGCGCCTCGATTTCGGGGTCGCCCGGCACAGGTACGTCAAGCGCTGCCGGGAAGGTGTTCACGTATGGCGTGTTCAGCGTGCCGACCGGGCCGCTGCCGGCCAGCTGGGCACGCTCGATCGCGCGCTCCAGGAGATGCCGGGCGCGGTCGGCGCCGTCGTGCTCGACCACCGCGTCGACGGCGTCGAGCCATTCGCTGGTCTCGACGGTGTCGATGTCGCTGGCGGCGGCACGATCGTTGTCTGCTGCAAAGTCACTCATCAGTTGCAAATATAACCTAGTCTGTCAGTCGGCATTTGCGCTCGGGAGCGGTCCACGATCTGCTATGGGCGATGTCCGAACACCTGGCGCGGCGGGCGATAAAGGTCTGCCTAGGCGGCCACCAACGGCCCGCTCAAGGGGACGATTAACGGCTTTTCCAGGTGTTATCCGCGATCGTGTCGCGGCGTTCGCTGTTTGCTTCATCCCGGTCCGCATCTATTCTCAGATAGCTACCCGCATATGCGAAGATCGAGCAATGGCGTTGAGACAAATTGCCGACTTACCGGGCGCGCCATGGCGACGCCCCCTTCTGGGGACGCTCGATCGACTCACCGTCCAATCGGAGGCGCTGCGTGGCAACCCGCTCGGCGACCCGAATATCCGGCCGCTCTACGTCTACCGCTCGCCCGGCGCCGCGCGCGGCCGCGCGGACGACGTTGCCAGCGTCTACGTGCTGCAGGGCTTCACTGGCCAGCTCGACCGCTGGCTCGCGCGCGAGCCGTTTGAGCCGACCCTGATCGAGCGGCTCGATGCCCTCTACGCCGCCGATGCGCCCGAGTGCTGTCCGGAGGCAGTCGTAGTGCTGGTCGATGCCTGGACCTCGCTGGGCGGCTCGCAGTTCGTGAACTCGCCCGGCACCGGCCGCTACGCCGACTACATCTGCGATGAGCTGGTGCCGTTCATCGACGCGAACTACCCGACCGCTCAGGCCCCGGCGCGGCGAATCGTCGCCGGCAAGTCCTCGGGCGGCTACGGCGCGATGGTGCTTGCGATGCAGCGGCCCGATCGCTTCGGCGCGCTGATCTCGCACTCCGGCGACGCGCTCTTCGAGGTCTGCTACCAGCCTGATTTCGCGGTTGTCGCGCGCACCCTGCGCGACCACTTCGAAGGCTCCTACGAATGCTTCTGGCGAGCTTTCGCAAACCGCGAGCACTTCGACTACGGGCGCTTCGGAACCTGCCTTGAGATCTATGCGCTGGCCGCTGCTTACTCGCCTGATCTACAGCACCCGGGGCAGGTGCTGCTGCCGTTCGACCTCACTACCGCCAAACTACGCGAAGAGGTCTGGCGCCAGTGGCTGGCACATGATCCAGTGCGGATGGCGGCTGGCCATGCGCAGGCCCTGAGGGGCCTGCGCGCGGTGCTGCTGGAGGCCGGCCGTCGCGATGAGTATCACCTGGACCTCGGCGCGCAAGCATTCGCCGCGGAGATCCAGAAGGTCGGGGGTCCCTGCCACCTCGAGCTATTCGACGGTGGGCACGGCGGAACGGCCTACCGCTACGCACCGGCGATCCGTACGGTACTGCGTCAACTGGAGTCCGGGCCGACGGCATAAGCCTGGCCAGCACACCAGCTGCCGATGGAGCGCGATTGGCCCTACGGCTTCTGCGACCGCACCCGTCGACACACCCACAACCAGCTACTCACACTGTGTGGCCAGGTGATGCTCTACCAGCTGGCGTGGGTGTGCGCGCGCCGTATTTATTCGGCCCACTCGATCAGTGTCTGGCCGCCCTGGACGGCATCGCCGACCGCCACGTCGACCGACTTGATCGTGCCGTCCTTGGACGCGGTCACCTCGGTCTCCATCTTCATGGCCTCAAGCACGAGCAGGGTCTGGCCAGACGTCACGTTTGCGCCCGCCTCGACGAGCACCGTGATGACGGTACCGGCCATCGGGGCAGTCAAGGCGTTGGCTGCCGGGCCCGTTGCCGCGGTCGCCGCCGAAGAGGAGCCCCCGCCCAACGTGGGAGAGGAACCCCCGCCCACCAAGACGGTGCCCAACGTCGGCAAGGGCTCTTCCTCGACGTCGACATCGACGTCGTAGACCGACCCGTTCACGGTGATATTAAGCTTCATCTTGTCCTCGTCGTGGAATCGATGTCAGTGGGGCCCGCCGGTTGCCTTACGCATGAAGGTTTGCGTGCGACTGCTGGAGGGCATAGCGTCCCTGCGAGGCCCAGCCGCTGCCACGGCGCAGATGGACCTGCTTGATGGTGGCCCGTTTACCGAGGTATGCCGCGCAGGCGGCGGAGATGGCCAGCAGGACATCCTCGCTGACCTCAGGGTGAGAGTGCGCGACCTGCTCCTCCAGGGCCTGAACGCGCGTACCCAATTGCGCCACGAGGGCCTTCAGCTCGGCAACGGTGTCATTAGTCTCGCTCATACTGCCTCCTTTCGGGGAGAAGTCGATCAGAGCGGTATCAGTCCGTGCTTCTTTGACGGACGCTGCTCGCGCTTGGCAACGAGATTCTCCAACGCAAGCGCGAGCTTGGCGCGTGTATCAGATGGCTCGATGACGTCGTCGACCAGACCACGGGCGGCCGACACATAGGGCGTGGAGAAGGTATCGCGATAGAGCTGCACGAGCTCCGCCCGCTTGGCGACCGGGTCGTCGTCGGCGGCGATCTCCTTACGGAAGACCACCTCTGCGGCACCCTCGGCACCCATCACGGCGATCTCGGCAGTCGGCCACGCGAAGACGCGGTCGGCACCCAGGTCCTTAGCACACATTGCTAGGTACGCGCCGCCGAAGGCCTTGCGCAGCACCAGGGTGATCTTCGGAACGGTTGCCGAGGAGTATGCGTACAGCATCTTCGCCCCGTGCCGGATGATCCCGCCGTACTCCTGGTTGGTGCCGGGCAGGAAGCCCGGGACGTCCACCAGGGTGACCAGGGGGATGTTAAACGCGTTGCAGAACCGTATGAACCGCGCACCCTTGTCGGACGCGTCGATGTCAAGCACCCCGGACAAGGCCATCGGCTGATTGGCGATAAATCCAACCGTGCGGCCGGTGATGCGCCCGAAGCCCACGACGATGTTCGTGGCAAATCCGGCATGGGACTCCAGGAAGTCGCCTTGGTCGACAACCTTGAAGATGACATCGCGGACGTCGTAGCCCTTCTTCGGGTCATCAGGGATGATCTCGTTGAGGCTCTCGTCGGGCTCGACATCATCATGGCCGGCGATGAACGGCGGCTCCTCGGCGTTGTTGCTCGGCAGGAAGCTGAGCAGCTTCTTAGCAATGAGGATCGCCTGATGGTCGTCCTCCGCCACGAAGTGGGTCACGCCGGAGCGCACCGCATGGGCTGCAGGCCCGCCCAGATCCTCGGCGCTCACCGTCTCGCCGGTGGTCTGCTTGATCACGCCGGGACCAGTGATGAACATCCGTGACGCCGCGGTCTGGATAATGAAGTCCGTCAGCGCCGGGGAGTAGACCGCGCCACCGGCGCAGGGACCGGCGATGATCGAGATCTGTGGCACCACGCCGGACAGTGCGACGTTCTGGTAGAACACCTTGCCGTAGCCGGACAGGGAGTCGATTCCCTCCTGCACGCGGGCGCCGCCGGAATCATTGAAGAAGATGAACGGGGTGCCGTTGGCCAGCGCGGAGCGCATGGTGGCAGCCACCTTGCTCGAGTGCATCTCGCCGGCGGAGCCACCGGCGACGCTGAAGTCCTGGCTGGCGATGTGTACCGGGCGACCCAGTACCGATGCCGCCCCGGTGACCACACCATCGGCCGGCATGACAGCGGTGTCCATACCGAACAGCGTGGTGCGGTGCTCGGCGAGCAATCCGCTTTCCTCGAAGCTGTGCGGGTCGACCATCTCATCGATCCGCTCGCGGGCGGTCATCTTGCCGGCGGCGTGCTGTTTGGCGTGGCGCTTCTCGCCACCTCCGGCCATGACCTTCTCGCGGCGGGCGCGCAGCTCAGCGATTCGCTCCTGCATGGTCACAGGCTTGGTCGAGGTCTTGGGTGCGGTTGGCTGTTTAGGCATATCCGAAGTCACTTTTCCTGGGCGGGCTTCACGGCAACAGAGTTTTTCTTGCCGTTGATGGTGATCTCGTACTTGATCGGTCCGCGTACGGGACCCGTCTTGGAGTCGCTGTCGGCAGCAGCGGCGCGCTCCGCCTCGAGCTCGGCCGGGTCCTTGCCGAGGTTGATGGGGCCATCGCCGCGGGTGGCGAAGAATCCCGGTGCCACCTTGGGGAACATGGCGTAGGTCAGCACATCCTCGTCGGAGCCGTCAAATCCGTCGATGGCCTCGGCCTGGCTGCGCAAGGCCGCCCATTCAGGGGCGATGAGGTCGGCTGGGCGCTGCGTGATGGCCTCTTTGCCGGTCTGCGCCTTGGCCAGGGCGACTACTTCGGGATCCTTCTCGCCCATGGCGTAGCCGTAGTAGCCGAGCATCAAGTCGGCGAACTCTCCGGTCAGGGTCTTGTAGCGGCCCATGATCACGTTGAACACCGCCTGAGTACCCACGATCTGGCTAGATGGCGTGACAAGCGGCGGATACCCGGCGTCCTTGCGTACGCGCGGCACCTCTTCGAGCACCTCACTCAGTCGGTCGCCGGCGCCCTGCTGCTTGAGCTGGGACTCCATGTTGGAGATCATCCCGCCGGGGATCTGGCTGTCGAAGATGTCGGTTTCCACGCTGAACGCGGACATAAACTGCGCGTAGCGGGGCTTGACCTGCGCAAAGTGCTTCTTGATCCTGTCCAGGCGAACCTTGTCAAGGTCGGCGATGTAGCCGGTGCCTTCCAGCATCTCCTGCAGCGACTCTGTCGGGTTGTGACCGGGACCGAGCGACATGGAGCTGATGGCCGTGTCGACAACATCCGCGCCGGCTTCGATGGCCTTCATCAGCGAGACCAAGGTGACACCGGTGGTCGAGTGGCAGTGGACATTGATCTGCATGTTGGGGAGCTCGGCTTTGATGGCCTTAACGAGGTCGTAGGCCACCTGCGGCTTGAGCAGAGCAGCCATGTCCTTGATGGCGAGGGAGTCAACTCCGACGTCGGCCAGCTCGCGGGCCTGACGCACAAAACCCTCAACGTTGTGCAGGGGGCTAGTCGTGTAGCAGATGGTGCCCTGTGCGTGCTTGCCAACCTTCTTCACGGCGGCGATAGCACGCTCGACGTTACGGGTGTCGTTAAGGGCGTCGAATACCCGGAAGACATCCATACCGTTCTCAGCGGCCTTCTCGACAAAATGATCGACAACGTCATCGCCGTAGTGACGGTAACCCAACAGGTTCTGACCACGCAGAAGCATCTGCAGCCGGCTGTTAGGCATCAGTTTGCGGAACGTTCGTAGCCGTTCCCAGGGATTCTCGTTGAGGAACCGGATGCAAGCGTCGTAGGTGGCACCGCCCCAACACTCGACACTCCAATACCCCGCGTTATCGATGTCGGCACAGGCACCAACCATGTCTTCGGTGGCCATGCGGGTCGCCATCAAAGACTGGTGTGCATCTCGGAGGGCAAGCTCCGTGACACCGATCTTCCGCTGCGTATCCATGCTATCTACCACGCTCCTGAGGTTCTTTGTCATAAGGACACCATGGATCCTGCGATCGGATCAGCTATCGATCTCAACACGAGAAGCGCCTTCACGCTGAGGCGCCCCTTGCTTGGGGGATGAGGAGTGGTGAACCTCATTAACGGTAACCGCGACACGGAGCATAGGCTCCGTCGTCGAAATATGGAGTGGAAAACCTTCGCACCCCGAGGTCATCACCGCCGCCGGCTCAGGCTGGGCCCGCTGAGTCGTTTTAAAGAGACGATTACTGGTCTTCGTCATCTGAAGCAACGTCGGCTACGCTTCTAAAGTTACAAGTAAGAGTTCGGTCAGCGTCTGTGTCACACGATCTCCCAGAATGGTTTGGCAGTTCTCTTGGTGTCCACGCATCCGCAAGCGGAGAATCATGGAACCCCGGAGAATCAGTCAAGCCTCCGCGATCACAACTGACTAGTTCATTCCCGGACAATCTAACATGTTCTTTGTCTGGACATCCTGTTGCGGAACCTGTCAAGCGCGGTGAGAGTCAGTGTGTGCTTTTAGCCTCAATCCACTGATGCGCTGGGTTTGGCGACGCCGGGAGTCCAGTTGGAGCGGTTCGGCGCAACTCTGCGCCCATTTGGCAGTGATGGCCGGCGATCGGGGTGGTGTAGCGCTCTTGCGTGAGTGTCCTGGGGGGTTTCTGAGACAGCGGTCTTCGCGCCCGCTTGAGGGGGAGCAAGCAAGTTGAGCAGCATCTCCCAGGGCGAGCTTGCCTTTGCCGGCCCCGGCGCGCTGGCCGCGGCCGTGCGCGCCCATGAGTTGACGGCGCGGGAGCTGGTCGAGCTGTGCCTGGAACGCATCGAGCAGCTCGACCCGGTGCTGAACGCCTTCCGGACCACGCTGCCGGAGCAGGCGCTGGCGGCGGCTGACGCAGTTGACGCCGGCGATCTCGCGGACGCCGGCCCGCTGGCCGGCGTCCCGTTTGCGGTCAAGGACGATCTGCCCCTTCAGGGCCAGCCGATGACGCTTGGCTCCCGTTCGCCGGCGGCGCCGCAAGAGCGCGACGCCGAGGTCGTGCGCCACCTGCGCGAGGCCGGGGCGATCCCGATTGGGATCACGAACGTCCCGGAGCTGACGTTGTTCCCGTGGACCGCCTCGGACGCAAACGGCATCACTCGGAATCCCTGGGATCCGACCCGGACCCCCGGCGGCTCCTCGGGTGGCTCGGCGGCGGCGGTGGCGGCCGGCATGGTGCCGGCGGCCACCGGCACCGACGGGGGCGGCTCGCTGCGGATTCCCGCGGCCTGTTGCGGCCTGGTCGCGATGAAGCCGAGCCGCGGTCGGGTTTCGTCCCGGCCGCTCGGCTCGACCTGGCTGGGAATGGCTTGCTACGGGGCGCTGGCGCGCACGGTCGCCGACAGCGCGCTGCTGCTGGATGTGGTTTCGGGGACGACCGCGGAGGACCCGTACCGGCTGCCGGCGTCGGGCGTGAGCTTCGCGGACGCCGTCCGCCTCGGTCCGGAGCGGCCGCTACGGATCGCGATCTCGACGGCGCTGCCGCTTGGGGAACACGTACGGCTCTCCGCGGAGCAGCATCTCGCGTTCGAGCGCACCGCCCGGCTACTCGCCGAGCTGGGCCACGAGGTGGAGCCACGCGACCCCGCCTACGGGCTGGTCTCGCTGGAGTACATGACGGCGCTGATCGGCGGCGCCCACGACGACTTCGAGAAGCTCGCCGACCCGCATCTAACCGAGCCGGCGACCCGGCAGACGGTTGCCTTCGGGCGGCTCGTGACGCCACGGCTGCGGCGCTGGCTGCTGCAGCGCCGACCCCGGACGACGGCCCGGATCACCGCCCTCTGGGACGACTACGACGTGCTGCTGACGCCGGGGCTGGCGGGTACCGCGATCGCCGCCGAGGGCGGCTACGGCCACTCGGCTCTGCGGGGCCTCTGGACCGCGTCGCAGTTCATGCCGTACTACCCGGTCTTCAACCTCACCGGCCAGCCGGCGATCTCACTGCCGGCGGGACTGGGGGCGGACGGCCTGCCGCTGTCGATCCAGCTCGTCGGCCGGATCGGCGACGAGGCGACGCTCTACGCCCTTGCCGGCCAGGTCGAGGCCGCCCGTCCCTGGGTCCGCGACCGTCCGCGGCTCGCGGACGTCTAGCGCTCGCGGACATCTGGTCGGCCCGGCGGCGCAGACTACCGTTAGCGACTCAAGCCGATACAGAGAAGGGGTGTCCATGTTCGCGGTTCCGGTGCAAGCGTCGATGATCGTCCCGCACACAGCGAGCGATGTGGTGTTGGTGAACTCCACCGGCGGCGGCCCGGCCGCGGCGGATGCCAGTACGGGGCTGCAGCGCCCCGAGACGCTCGCCGACGCGATTGCCTACGTGACCTACCCGGAGAACAACGAGGCCGGGATCACGACGATCAACTTCGCCAAGACGATCAAGTCGATCAAGCTGACCGAGGGGATCGACATCTCCGGTAACGGCGTAATGATCGACGGCAGCGCGCTGACGGCCTCGCCGATCCTCTTCGCGCCCGCGGGCGCGAACGAGTCCGACATCCAGAACCTCACGCTCGTGGGCGGTTCCGGCACAAACGGGGCGGATGTCGAGGTCGACGGCAGCGCCTACATCAGCCACGTGACGGTGCGGAGCGGTGACGCTGCTGCGGCCGCGCCGATCGCGGGCACCGGCGACGTGACGCTCAACGACTCCTCGGTGCTGACCAGCACCGGCCAGCAGGCCGGAGCCGTCGCCCTCGACGGCGCCGGCAGCCAGCTCTGGCTCGAGGGCAGCACGCTCGGACGCGACTCGTCGTCGACCGGCGCCGGCGCGATCGCGCTCAGCGGTGGCACGCAGGCGATCATCGAGAACTCCACGATCGCCGATGACAGCGGGACGACCGCGGCGCTGACGATTGGCAGCACCGGTTCGCTGACAATCGAGGACTCGACGATCGCATACAACGTGGCCAGCGATCCGAGCGCCGTCGGCGGTGGCGTGGAGGACACCGGCACCGGTGCCGCCACGATCGAGAGCACGATCATCGCCGGTAACAAGGCCGCCACTGTGCCGGACGCCTACTTCGGTGCGGTCACGCCGTCCGTCAGCTACTCGCTGATCGGCAACGCCACCGGCTCACGCATCACCTCGGACGCGAACGACACCGACCTGCTCGGCACGCGCACGTCGCCGGTGAACCCGCAGCTCTCGGCGCTCGGCAGCCATGGCGGCGCGACGCAGACGATGGTCCCGGGCGCGAACAGTCCGGCGGTCGACACGGGCCATCAGGCGGGCAGTACCCTCGACCAGCGCGGCTTCCCGCGCACGATCGACTGGACCACGAAGGCGAACGCGACGGGCGGCGACGGCACCGACATCGGCGCCGTCGAGCGCCAGGCGACGCCGGTCGGCCATTCGCGCCGGATCGGGAACTTGCGCTTCACGCTCACGACCCCGACGACGAAGACCTCAACCACGGTGAACCCGTGGCTGCCGGTTAAGTTCACGGTAAGGAAGCTGAAAGGCCATCGCTACCCCGCGCGCCGCTTCAACGCGGCGCAGATCGGGGTCGATCGCGGCGTCGCCGTCGGCCTGCTCGCGCGCGGCTCCTCAACGAGCCTGAAGCTGGGCCTGCTGAACCTGCGCGGGAAGGTTGCCGGGACGCACACCGTCTACGCCCACGTTAGCTACCAGCTGAAGATCGGCGGGAAGTGGCGCACCCGCGTGAGCACGATGACTGCCAAGGTCAAGGTCCGGTCGGGAGAGTGATCGGGCGCCGGGCGCTCGGCTCATGTGAGCAGCCCCGTGCCAACCGGGACGCCGACCGCTCGGGTCGGCGTCCCGAAGACGGTTCAGCGCCGGCGGCCCTGCGGCTGTAGCGCGGGTGCCGTCCAGCCGTTGTCGGCGTAGTTGATCGTCACGCCCGGGGCGTTGATCTGGTCGATCCGGTCGAGGACCTCGGCTGACAGCGTGACGTCCGCCGCGGCCAGCTGAGACTCGAGATGCTCCATGGTGCGCGGACCGATGATCGGGGCGGTGACTGCAGGGTGATTCGCGACGAACGCGATCGCGAGCTGGACCAACGTAAGCCCCGCTTCGTCCGCGAGCTGAGAAAGCTGCTCCACGGCGTCGAGCTTGCGCTGGTTTTCGGGCAACGAGAGGTCGTAGCGGTTTGCGAGCCGCTTGCGCGAGGGTGACACCGGCCCGATGTTCGCTTCGCCCTTCCGGTAGCGGCCTGAGAGCCAACCGCCGGCCAGCGGACTGTAGGGAATGACGCCGAGCCCGTAGCGCTCGCAGGTCGGCAGCACGTCGTGCTCGATGCCGCGGGTCAGGATCGAGTAGGGCGGCTGCTCGCAGCGGAAGCGCTGGTAGCCACGGCGCTCGGCGACCCACTGCGCCTCGACGATCTCCGATGCGGGGAACGTCGAGTGGCCGAAGTAGCGGATCTTCCCCTGGTTGACAAGGTCGGTCAGGGCGCTGAGCGTCTCCTCGATGTCGGTGTGCGGGTCGGGGCGATGGATCTGGTAGAGGTCGATCCAGTCGGTGTTCAGTCGCCGCAGGGAGTTCTCGACTTCCCGCACGACCCAGCGCCGGGAGGCACCGCGATGGTTCAGATCCGTGTCTTCGCCGATCGGCATGAAGACCTTGGTCGCGAGCACCACATCGTCGCGCCGGTCCTTCAGGGCTTTGCCGACGATCTCCTCGGACTCGCCGGCCGAGTAGACGTCGGCGGTGTCGACGAAATTGATGCCAGCGTCGAGCGCGGCGTGGATGATGCGGATCGACTCCTTGTGATCCGGCTCGCCCCAAGCGCCGAACATCATCGCGCCCAGACATAGCTTCGACACCGAAACGCCGGTGCGTCCCAGATAGCGTTGTTCCATCACTGCTCCTCTCTGATTCGAGACGCCGGCCAGCAGGCCGGCGTCGAACATGAGCCGCTAGGCGGCGGTCAGTCGGCCGGGCCCTTGGCTGTGTCGATGCTGCTGCGGATGATCTCCATGAGGCTCCTAGCCGAGCGAGGCCGTCTCGGCCTCGTGCTCGTGCGGTTTGGCGCTCCAGCTCGCCAGCAGGTCAAGCGCCTGCTGCGAGGCGGAGCCCGGCTCCGCGGTGAAGACGTTGATGGCGAGGCCAACATCGGCACTGAGCGCCATCGACTCGTACTTGAGCTCGAGATCGCCGACGATCGGATGGTGGATCAGCTTGCTGCCGGTGGTGTGGAAGCGCACATCGTGGGCGGCCCACATCGCGCGGAACTCCGGGCTCCGAGCGGTCAATGTGCCGATCAGCTCGCAGAGCTCACGGTCGTAGGGATTGCTGCCAGCTTGCGAACGCAGGCTTGCGACGAGCTCCGAAGCGACGCGCTCCCACTCCGGATAGAACTCGACAGCCGCGGTGTCGAGGAAGACGAAGCGGGCGGTGTTCGGGGGCTGCTCGGCGCTCTCGAAGAGCGGTGCATAGAGCGCTCGGCCGGACCGGTTGCCGCCGACGAAGTCATGGCGCGGGTTCAATACGGTTGCGGGCGCGCCGATCTGGTCAAGGATCCGCTGGACGACTGGGCGGATCGTGGTCCTCGCGGGTCGTAGACGCCTGAGCGCCATGGGGTTTCCGGCGCGCGCGAGGTCGAAGAGGTGCGCACGCTCGGCATCGTCGAGCTGCAACGCCTGCGCAAGCCCATCGAGCACGAGCTCGGAGACGCCACTCACGTGTCCGCGCTCGAGCCGACGGTAATAGTCGACGCTGACTCCGGCCAGCGAGGCGACCTCCTCGCGACGCAGACCCTGCACGCGTCGCGTGCCATAGGTTGGCAAGCCTGCTTGCTCGGGCGTGATTCGCTCCCGCCGGGAGCGAAGGAAGTCCGCGATGTCGTTGGCGTTGTGCACTTGTCGGTCCTTTGCGCAGTTCGCTTTACGCGGTTCGCTACTTGATGATCGTAAACGGCGTTCGGAGGCGGTGAGGGGGCTTGCCGATGCCCCTCTGACGTGGCCTCTCGGGCGGGTGTCCGCGCTGCTCGACTGGTTGCAGCCCCAGCAGGCTGAGGCGCGCCGGCCGCACGGTCCGTCGCGGCTAGGGGCGTGACCCCTCCGGCCGGGCCGCCGGGCCGGACCCGACGTATCCTGCGGGGCGTGCACCCGCTGTGGATCGTCCTCATCATCGCGGGCGTGGCCGCCGCCTGCTGCTGGGTCGCCTCGCTCATCACGAGCGATACGTCCTGGGTGGATCGGCTGTGGTCGATCGTGCCCGTCGTCTACGCCTGGGTCTTCGCGGCGGCCGCGGACGGATCTGACGTTCGGCTCGACCTGATGGCGGTCCTTGTGACGGTGTGGGGTGTGCGGCTCACTTTCAACTTCGCGCGGAAGGGTGGCTACACGGGCACGGAGGATTACCGCTGGGCCGTCCTCCGCGCCCGTATGCGGCCCTGGCAGTTCCAAGTCTTCAACCTGTTCTTCATCGTGCTCTACCAGCAAGCGATCCTCGTGCTCATCACATTGCCCTGCGCCACCGCCTACGCCCACCGGAGCGTCACGACGCCGCTCGACTGGCTGCTTGCGCTCGTCTTCCTCGGCTGCACCGTCGGAGAGACGATCGCGGATCAGCAGCAGTGGAACTTCCAGCGGTGGAGGGGGGCGGAGGTTCGGGCCGGGCGGACGCCGACGCCGGGGTTCCTCATGCGCGGGCTGTTCCACTATGCGCGGCACCCGAACTTCTTCTTCGAGCAGGCGCAGTGGTGGGTGCTGTTCCTCATCGGCGCGGTTGCGGCCCGCTCGCTGTTGCAATGGACGGCGCTTGGAGCGTTCCTGCTCACGATCCTCTTCGTCGGCTCGACGCGGTTCACCGAATCGATCTCGAAGTCCAAATACCCTGAGTACGCCGACTACCAGCGGGCGACCTCGCCAATCGTTCCGTGGTGGCCGCGGCACCTCGACTCGCCGGAGTCAGGCCGCCGCCAGGTGCCCTGAATCACGCGACTTCCAGCCACAGGCAAGCCCCAGGGCGCTCGTCGGCAAGGGAGGGTACCGGAAGGACTCACGCTGGCTCTCCCGGCACTCCGGGGGACGGCTCCGGTATCCGGAGCTTCTTGAGGGCGACTTTCTCGAGAACTCAAGATGGGACTCTCCGGATAGCCCCGGCAGGATTCGAACCTGCGTCTCGCCGGTTATGAGCCGGGTGCTCTCACCACTGAGCTACGGGGCCCCCGGAGGGGACGGTAGCGAAGACGCGCACCCCGGTGCCGCTAGCTCGTCTGCGCAGCTCCGCGTTCGGCGTTGCCGATCTTGTACGAAATGTGTACAAGATCGGCAACGGCGGCGGGGGCGCATAAGAAAAGCGGCAGTGTGACCGGCGGCGACCGCTGTGGGCGCAGGCGCGACCGGACGCAGGCGAAATCCCGCTTCACGGCAGGAAAGCGAGCGTGACGGTCGAATCACTGGTCAGCCATGAAGCAAGCAACGATCAGCTCTCCCGCGGCCGACGCCGAGCATCGGCATCAGGCGCTGTGCGAGTACATCAGCGCCCGTTTCGACGAGTTCTCGCGTTCGCAGAAGGATGTCGCGCAGTACATCGTCGATCACCTCGACGAGGCGGCCTTCCAGACCGCCGAGGAACTGGCACGACGTGCGAACACCTCGTCCAGCACAGTGGTCCGCTTCTCGCAGGCGCTCGGCTTCGAGGGTTTCCCCGAGCTGCAGCAGGCCGCCCGTGACGAGTACCGGCAGCGGCCATCAGGTGGTTCAGGGCCGCTGTTCTCACTCGACCACACCGATTGCGAGGCGATGCTCGCCACCGACCATGTGAATGTCGAGGACACGGCGCAGCGGCTCTCGCGTGTGCAGATGTCGGCGGCCGTCGACGCGATCGTCGGCGCCGAGTCGGTGCTGCTGGTGGGCGTCGACCAGATGGCCTTCTTCGCCAGCTACATGCGACACCTACTGATGCTGCTCGACGTCCGCGCCGAGCTCGCAGCGAGCCCCTCGCAGGAGGCACTCGGGCGGATCAGCCGCATCGGCGAGCACACGCTCGTCGTCGGCCTGGCGGCCGGCCGGCCGCATCCGTTGGTCACGCGCACGCTGAAGCTCGCGCGCCGGCGCCATGCACAGACGCTGTCGATCACCGATGCGACGCTCTCCGATGTTGCGCGGCTTGCGCAGATCCGTCTCTACTACTCGTCGAACAGCCCCGCGTTCGTGCGCTCGCACACGGCGCTGCTGTCGTTGATCCAGGCGTTGGCCCATGGCGTCTACAGCCGCGACGCGCAGCAGCACGAGGTCCGCATCAAGGCCTACCGGCTGCGCTGAGGACCGCCCCGCCCGCCGCCGTCCAACCGGGGCACCCAACGGGGTTAGACTCAGATTGATATGAGCATCAACGGTCAGACAGCTCGCGAGGAGGGCACCTTCAGCGCGAAGGCCGGCCTCGCCGAGAACTTGAAGGGCGGCGTGATCATGGACGTGGTCACGCCTGAGCAGGCGAAGATCGCGGAGGACGCCGGGGCAGCGGCGGTGATGGCGCTGGAGCGCGTACCGGCTGACATCCGACGCGACGGCGGCGTCGCCAGGATGTCGGACCCGGAGATGATCAAGGGCATCCAGGAGACGGTCACGATCCCGGTGATGGCGAAGGCGCGCATCGGCCACTTCGCCGAGGCGCAGGTGCTGCAGGCGCTGGAGGTCGACTACATCGACGAGTCCGAGGTGCTGACACCGGCCGACGAGGTCAACCACATCGACAAGTGGGGCTTCACGATCCCGTTCGTCTGCGGCGCGACCAATCTCGGTGAGGCGCTGCGGCGCATTGGCGAGGGCGCGGCGATGATCCGCTCGAAGGGCGAGGCGGGCACCGGCGACATCGTCGAGGCCGTACGCCACCTGCGACAGATCCGCTCGGAGATTCGTTGGCTGACCACGCTCGGTCCGGAGGAGCTGCCGGCCGCGGCGAAGGACCTGCAGGCGCCGCTGCCGCTCGTCCGCGAGGTCGCGGCTGCCGGCAAGCTGCCGGTGGTGCTCTTCTGCGCCGGTGGCATCGCCACTCCCGCCGACGCCTCACTGGTGATGCAGCTCGGCGCCGAAGGCGTCTTCGTGGGCTCCGGCATCTTCAAGTCGTCCGACCCCGAGCGTCGCGCTCGCGCGATCGTCGAGGCGACCACGCACTACAACGATCCCGCGCGGGTCGCGGCCGTGTCGACCGGACTCGGCCAGGCGATGACGAGCATCGAAGCGGCCAAGCTCCCCGAGGAGCAGCGCATGGCCGCCAACGGCTGGTGAGCACACCTCTCGTCGGTGTCCTTGCGCTGCAGGGCGACTTCGAGGCGCACGAGCGGATGCTCGCGCGCCTCGGGGCCGAGACGCGCGAGGTTCGCGTGCCGGCGGAGCTCGAGGGGCTCGACGCCCTGATCCTGCCCGGCGGCGAGTCGACGGTGATGACGCTCGGCGTTGCCCGGGAAGGGTTGCGTGAGCCGCTGCGTACGCTCGCGGCGGCGGGCACACCGATCCTGGGGACGTGCGCCGGGCTGATCATGCTCGACCGCGAGCATCTCGGCATCCTCGACGTGGTAGCGCGCCGTAATGCCTTCGGCCGCCAACTGCATTCGTTCGAGTCCGAGTTCGAAGTCGACGGCGTCGGTGGGGGAGCGCTGCGAGCGCTGTTCATCCGTGCGCCGTGGATCACGGAGCTGGGGCCGCGGGTCGCGGTGCTCGCCGCGGTCGACGGCCATCCAGTCGCCGTCCGGGAGGGTAACGTGGTCGCCATCTCCTTCCATCCCGAGCTGAGTGGCGAGCCTCGCATCCATGAGCTGCTGCTCGGCATGATCGCTGGCAGTGGGACCGCGAACCACAACTGAAGGTGGGCATCGTGAGTAAGACGCTGGGTCGCATCCTCATGTCGATGGGGGCGTTAACGGCAACCGTGGCGCTGGCCGCGTGTGGCAGCTCGTCGAATGTGTCGAGTCAGAGTTCGGTGCAGACCGTGACGGAGACTGTTACGAGCCCGTCCGGTCCGGCCCCTGCCGCGACGCGGACCCAAGCCACCACGACGGCGTCGACCGTCACCACCACGACAACTGCCGCCGGCAGCTCGACGCCGGCGCCGGCATCGGGTAGCTCGGTCTGTGTAGCGGCTGACCTGAAGCCGGTCTCGCTCGGCTCGAACGGCGCGGCCGGCACCGTGTATTACACGTACGCGTTGGAGAACGTCAGTAGCAGCAGCTGCCACACCTACGGCTGGCCCGGCGTCTCCTTCTGGACCGCGAGCGGCAAGCAGCTCCCGAACGCCGTCTCGCGCGTGACCAGCGACCAGGTCGGTAACGCCGTTGCGGCGAGCGTGACGATCGCCCCTGGTGGCGAGGTCTCGTTCCGCGTCGATGTCGAGGACGCGTACGACGGCGGCGCGAAGTGCACGACGGCGAGCTATATCCAGTTCTACGCGCCCGACGACACCACTCCGATGCGGCTGTCGCTCGGCAGTGGCGCGCAATCGTGCGGCGCCTTCCAGATCACGCCGTTGCAGTCCGGCCGGGGCGCGTTGGCCGGCGCTTGACCTTCGGAGGCGTGCGATGAACGTGCTTGGCGTCGACCCGGGGATTGTGAACACCGGCTTCGGCGTGCTCGAGCTGCAGGGCGGCAAGCTGCGTCCGTTGCGCTGGGGCGTGATCGTGACCGAGAAGGCGCGGCCGCTGGAGCAGCGGTTGGTCGAGATCCACCATGACATCGGCGAGCTGGTCGACGTCTACGAGGTCGCGGAAGTGTCGGTCGAGGAGCTCTACTTCGGCGCCAACGTCCGGACTGCCTTCGCGGTCGGGCAGGCCCGCGGCGCCGTGTTGCTCGCGGCCGGCCAGGCCGGTGTGCCCGTCCACTCCTACACGCCGCAGCAGATCAAGGCCGCCGTCTGCGGTTCCGGCCGTGCTGATAAGGGACAGGTCGGTCGCATGGTCGGTCGGCTCCTGGGAATCGACCCGATGCCGTCGCCCGACCATGCCGCCGACGCGCTTGCCGCCGCGATCTGCGACTGCAACCAAGCGCCACTGGCCGCGGCACTGGCGCGGCAGGCGTCCTGAAGCCCGCGTCCCGGCGGGCGCACCTGTCGGGGTGCCGGCCCGCTGGCCGGCACCTATGGCAAGCACCGCGGCTCAGCCGCGGATCTGGCCCAGCACCTGGTTGCGCTTGATCTCCATGTCCGCGACGGAGACCAGCGACTCCAGGCAGAGCCGCAGCAGCGGCTCGGTGTTTGAGGCGCGGACATTGAAGTGCCAGTCGTCATAGTCGATCGAGATGCCGTCGAGACGGCTCTGGCGCGCATCCGTGTAGCGTGCCGCGATCGCCTCGATCTTCGCGGGAGCGTCGTCGACACGCGAGTTGATCTCGCCGGAGATGAAGTAGCGGCTGCGGAAGGCGCCGACGATCTCCGAGAGCTTGCGCCGCGACTTCGAAAGCTGCTCGAGGATCAGCAACGCCGGCAGCGTGCCGGAGTCGGCGTTGTAGAAGTCGTGGAAGTAGTAGTGGCCAGAGACCTCACCACCGAAGATCGCACCGTTCTCGCGCATCCGCGCCTTGAAGAAGGCGTGGCCGACGCGGTTCACAAGGGCGGTGCCGCCGAGCCGCTCGACGGTGTCGGCCACGGCGCGAGACGCGCGCACGTCGTAGAGGATCGTGGCGCCCGGAGTCTTGGACAGCAGTGACTCGGCGAGAATCGCGGTCAGGAAGTCGCCGTCGACGAACTCACCTTGATCGTCGATGAAGAAGCAACGGTCGGAGTCGCCGTCCCAAGCGATCCCGAGGTCGGCGCCGCGGGCGACGACCTCGTGCATGATGAACTCACGGTTCTCCGGCAGCAGCGGGTTCGGCTCGTGGTCGGGGAACTCGCCGTTCGGCTCCCAGTAGGCGGTCTCCAGCGTCAGCGGCAGCTGCGCCAGCAGCGGCCCGACCATGCGACCGGCCATGCCGTTGCCGCCGTCGACCACAACCTTCAGCGGGCGCATGCCGGCCGGGTCGATGAAGCGCAGCGCGTTGGCCTGGAAGTCGGCGTAGATGTCGACCCGCTCGCTTGAGCCACCGCCCGGCTCCTCACCGAGTCCTGCGGCGACGAGCCGACGGACGTCGCCGATTCCCGAGTCGCCCGAGAGCGCGAGCGCGCCGCGGCCGACGAGCTTCGCGCCGGTGTACGCCTTCGGATTGTGCGAGGCGGTGCACATGATGCCGCCGTCGAGCTCGCGGGAGCCGACGAGGAAGTAGAGCATCTCGGTGCCGACCATGCCGGCGTCGATCACGTGCGCACCCTCGGCGACCATGCCGTCGCGGTAGGCGGCGGCCATCTCAGGGGCGGAGAGGCGCATGTCGCGACCGAGACCGAGCTGCAGCTTGCTCGGCTGCTTGCCTTCCATCTGCGCGATCACGCGGGCGAAGGCGCGGCCGATCTGGTGCGCGCCGGCGGCGTCGACGTCCTGGCCGTAGAGGCCGCGCACGTCGTACGCCTTGAAGATCTCTGGGTTGATCTGGGTCATGGCGTTCATGATCCTAGTGGCTCGGGGTGGAGGCGCTCACTGCCGCGGCGCGCCACAGCCGTGGCCGCGCCACCCGCACGCGGAGACGGCACGTTTGCGTCGTAGACTCAGCCCCCATGTCAGGGCATTCCAAATGGGCATCGATCAAGCACAAGAAGGCGGTCGTCGACGCGCGCCGCGGCCAGCACTTCACGAAGCTCGCACGGGCGGTTACGGTCGCCGCGAAGGAAGGCGGCGGTGATCCCACCGGCAACCCCGCACTGGCGCTCGCGATCCAGAAGGCCCGCGACGCTTCGATGCCGAAGGACAACATCGAGCGCGCGATCCAGCGTGGCACCGGCTCCGGGGCCGATGCCGAAACCTTCGAGAACGTGACCTACGAGGGCTACGGGCCAGGCGGGGTGGCGATGCTGATCGAGGCGCTCACCGACAATCGCAACCGGACCGCAGCCGACGTGCGCCACATCTTCGGCAGGGCCGGCGCGTCGCTCGGTGAGCCAGGCTCGGTTGCGTACTTGTTCGAGAAACACGGTGTGCTCTCGATCGACGCGGCTCGTTACAGCGAAGAGGACCTGATGGTCGCGATCGACGCTGGCGCCGAGGACATCGAGCTCGACGACGACGTCTACGAGGTCGTTACCGCACCGGCCGACCTCGCGGTCGTGCGCAGCGCGCTGACCGAGGCCGGGATCGAAATCGACGAGGCTGACATAACGCAGCGGCCCAAGTCGCAAGTGCCGCTTGAAGAGGCTGACGCCGCAAAGCTTATGAAACTCATAGATGCGCTCGAAGAGTCCGACGATGTAAGCGCTGTGTACGCAAATTACGACGTTGACGCTGACATTCTCGAGCGAATCGCCGGCTGAGCGCTGGTGCTGGGACCGCATTGCACAGGAGTCGACCGCTACCCTCGCTGGCGATGAACGCTAAGACACTGACTTCAGGACTGGCAGCAGCAACGGTTGCGGCGCTACTCGCCGGCTGCGGCGGCAGCACGGCATCGGGAGTGGCGCTGGCCCCGGGCGGAGGCCCGACCTCGGACACCGTGACCACCGCGACTACGGCGACAGCGACGACCACCACGAGTGCGGACACCGTGAAGGTGCCCAGCACGGGTGCGCTCTCGAAGGAGCCGGTGTTCAGCGTGCCGACCGGTGCGGCGCCGACGAAGCTGCAGACGAAGGACATGATCGTCGGTACCGGCGCCACCGCGAAGACTGGCGACAAGGTCTGGGTGAGCTACGTCGGCAAGGTCTATAAGACCGGCAAGGTCTTCGACGCCTCGTGGAAGGACGAGCCCGGCGCCGCCGTCGAGTTCACGCTCAGCAAGACCTCGGTGATCCCGGGCTGGGTCGACGGTCTGCAGGGCATGCGCGTCGGTGGGCGCCGCGAGCTGATCATTCCGCCGAGCCTCGGCTACGGCGACCAGGAGGAGAGCGGGATCCCGAAGAACTCAACGCTTGTCTTCGTCGTCGACTTGATCAAAGTGCAAAAGTAGTAGACGGCCTGGCGCCGGGATTCGCACCCGCCGGCTTCACTGACAGCCGGAATCGGGAATCTCTGCCAACCACGGATGCGTAAAGGGCCAATGGGTGTCGGGCGGCACGTCGCCGTCTCTAAAGGTGTGGAGGTGTTGCGTGCGCATCCGTTGCGCGCGTGGATCGCCTTATTCATGCTGCTCGGACTGGCCGCGCGGATTGTCTACGTGGTGTCGACCTGGCACTTCACGCCCTGGCTCGACAATTACGGTTACGTCCAGCGCGGCCTCTATCTCTGGGAGAACCAGGGGCGGCTGCTGCCGGTCGTCATGTCCTGGCACCATCGCCGCGTCGTGCTGCCGGATGCCTATTGGCCGCCTGGCTATCCGGCGTTCCTCGCGGTTCTGATCGCGGTCCATCAGCTGCTTCACGTCATCGGCCTGATCGGTGCGTTGCCGCAAGCTGGCGTGCCGAAGCCGATCCACGGCAGTGGCGTTCTGGCGCTCTACCAGTATCTGCGGGTGCTCTCGAGCGCGCTGGGGACCGTGACGGTGCCACTGACCGCCTGGATCACGCTACGTTTGGCCGGTCGACGTGCGGCGCTGGTCGCCGCCTTCCTGATGGCGCTATACCCGCCGCTGATCTACGTCGGTGCGTCGCTGTACTCGGAATCGTTGTTCGTGCCGCTGATGCTCGCGGCAATCGCCTGCGTGATCGCTTTCACGCGCGGCGGCCGGTGGTGGTGGCTGCTCCTGGCCGGCGTGACGATGGGCCTGGTCGCACTCGTGCACAGCGATGGGGCAGTGCTGATCGTGCCGTTGCTGCTCGGTGCCTGGCTTGGCTGCGGGCGCCCGCGGCGGCGCCGGCGGGCGCTATGGGCGCCAGCGCTGCTCGCGGTTGCAGCGGGTCTGACGATCATGCCCTGGACGATCCGCAATGAAGTCGACTTCCATTCGTTCATTCCGCTGAGCACATCGTTCAGCATGACGCTGGCTGGAACTTACAACCCGAAGGCGGCGACCGACCAGACGCGCCCCGGACTGTGGATCTTGCCGAGCCAGGCGTTTCCGAAGCTGTCACGGCGGTTCGGGCTGCCAGGAACGCAGCAGGACCGGCAGTTCGAGAAGGCCGCTGTCAAATATCTCAAGCGAAATCCCGGCTACGTGTGGACGGTGTGGCGCTGGAACACACTGAGGCTGTTCGAGCTGACCGGGCCCGTGGGCCCAGACGGCAGCGAATTCAGCGCGCCCTTCGAGGGCATCCCGAGCAGCCTGACCTGGGTCGGCGACATCGCGCTCTGGCTGCTCGGCCTGTTCGCGATCGCAGCTTGCTTCACACGGACGCTGAGGCGCTCGCGTCATATGTGGGTCTGGCTCGTGCCCGTGCTCAATTACCTGGTGACGGTGTTCATCACGGTGGAAACGCCCCGCTTCCGGTCCGGCATCGACCCGTTCATCGTGATCCTGGCGGCGGTCGCCATTGCCAGCGCCTGGGAGCGCTTCAAGCCCGCTCGGCGGGACAGCCGGGCGTCGGCGACCACGACGTCAACGGCAGCTGTCGAGCCGGCACTGCGGACGTAGCTGGTGCAATGTCCTCGACGGCTTTGGCAAGCCGTCCGTTGCCGCGCGCAAAATAGATAGCGAATGATTGCGCTGATCTCAGGCAACGTCGCGGTACGCCGCCTTGACCACGTCGTTGTCGACTGTGGCGGCGTCGGCTACCGTCTCGCCATCTCCGATCAGACGCTGCGGCAGGTGCCGGCGATCGGCAAGCCGGTGACGCTGCACACGCAGCTGATGATGCGCGACGACACCATCTCGCTCTACGGCTTCGCGAGCGAGGACGAGCGTGACCTCTTCACGCTGCTGCTGGGGGTGCAGTCGGTTGGTCCGAAGGTCGCGCTCGACGTGCTCTCGGGCGGCACCGTCGCGGAGCTGCGCAGCGCGATCGCCACCGGCGACGCGAAGCGTTTCCAGGCGGTGAAGGGGGTTGGCAAGCGCACTGCGGAGCGAATCATCGTCGAGCTGCGTGAGAAGGTCGGCGCGGGTGCGGCGCTACTGGACGGTAGTGGCGCAGACGCCGATGACCCGCGCCGGATCGCGCGTGACGGCCTGATCGAGCTGGGTTACAGCTTCGAGGAAGCCGAGTCGCTGCTGGCCGGTGTGACCGGTGAGCGGGCCGAGGACCTGATTACCGCCGCGTTGCGCGGAACGCGGCGGTGAAGGCAAGATGACGATCGTGGGTACCGAACAACTGCCGGAGGACGACTTCGACTTCACGTTGCGGCCGCGGCGGCTCGACGATTTCATCGGCCAGGAGGCCCTGCGCGAGCAGCTCGCTGTCGCGATCGCGGCGGCGGTGAGTCGCGGCGAAGCGCTCGACCATGTGCTGCTGGCGGGGCCGCCCGGGCTCGGCAAGACGACGCTGGCGCAGATCGTCGCTGCTGAGCTTGACGTGCCGTTCGTGCAAACGGCGGGGCCGGCGCTTGAGCGCAAGGGGGACATCGCCGCCTTCCTGACCGCGCTCGAGCCGCGTTCGGTGTTCTTCATCGACGAGATCCACCGGCTGCCGCGGGCACTCGAAGAGACGCTCTACCCGGCGATGGAGGACCGCTCGCTGCCGATCACGGTCGGCCAGGGCTCGGGCGCGCGGGTGGTGACAATCGAGCTGCCGGCGTTCACGCTGATCGGCGCGACCACGCGGGTCGGACTCCTGTCGACTCCGATGCGTGACCGCTTCGGCATCCAGCAGCGGCTCGACCACTATGACGCCGACACGCTGGCACAGATCGTGCGACGCTCGGCAAAGCTGCTCGGAGTCGAGATCAACGATGCCGGCGCGGTCGCGCTGGCATCACGCAGTCGGGGGACGCCACGCGTCGCCAACCGCCTGCTGCGGCGCGTGCGCGACTACGCCCAGGTGAAGGGCACCGGCGTGATCACCGCCGAGCTGGCCGGCGCCGCGCTTGACCTGCTGGAGGTCGACCACGCCGGCCTCGACCGGCTCGACCGGAAGATCCTCGAAACGATCTGCAGCAAGTTCGGCGGCGGCCCGGTCGGGCTCTCGACGCTGGCGGCCGCGATCGACGAGGAGCAGGACACACTCGAGGACGTCTACGAGCCGTACCTCTTGCGAGAGGCCCTGATCGAGCGCACGCCCCGCGGGCGGATCGCGACCGTGCGCGCCTACGAGCATCTTGGCCTGGCGGTGCCGGGAGACCCGCGCCTGATCTGAGGCCGGTCGGTGGCGTGCGCTGAGCCGCAAGGCGCCGGATCACGCGTGACCGCGCGCCGGGCTATCCTCTGGCCGCAAATGTTGCACGAGCTGTACTTCATCTGCCCGCATTGCGGCAACCGCTCCAAGGGAACCCAGCGCAGCGCCGGATTCGCAGATGGAGCGCGTGGTTGCGAACGCTGCGGCAGCGCCTTCCTGTTCGAGCTGCTCGACGACTACTACCCGGCGCCGAGCGCGGCGTTCTTCACGTGCGACTCGTCGGGACGGATCGTCGATTGCGGGCGCGGCGCTTTCGAGCTGGCCGGCCTGACGACCGAGAGCGTCATCGGCCAGCCGCTCGCCGACGTGCTGCAGCTCGACTTCACCGATGGCATCGATCATGTCGCTACGGCGCTGGAGTGGCAGGTGCGCGTGATCGGCAAGCCGGCGATGATCTTGGCCGGTAGCCAGCGACTGAGTGCCATCGCCGATATCTTCCCCGCCTACGACGACGCCGAGGACCGTGGCCTGCTGGTGGTGCTGACGCCGCGCGCGGGCGAGGCTGAGTAATGCCTCCGGAGGCTTGAGCCCGGTCCCGCAGGCGCTGCTCGCCGCGCCTGCGAGCAAAGGGCTTTACTCTTTCAGAGGGCGTCGGCCACGCTGGCGGCGCCGTCGGGGCGTTGTTGCTCCCAAGCTTGGTGGGGTCTACACCGTTCTCCACCGGCTTCTTCGTGATCACCCTGACCGGTCTGGAGGCTGGCTTCATCCCCCTCGGTGGGCCGGAGTCCGGCGGTCGTCCGATCAAGGCGGTCGCCGAAGAGGAGAATGAGGGACAGTCCCAGAAAGTCGTCCAACACGCGTGAGGTGAGTGAATGAGCACTGGAGTAAACAGCAGCGAGCAGACCGCGGGCGGCGCTGCGGCGGATGGCGGGGTGCTGACCGCCATCGACCACGTCGGCATCGTCGTCGACGACCTCGACGCGGCAGTTGGCTTCTACGAGCAGACGTTCGGCGCCAAGGTGGTGCACCGCGAGCGGGTCGAGAAAGACGGCGTCGAGGAGGCGCTGCTGGCCGCCGGTGGCAACTACGTGCAGCTGCTGACGCCGACCCGCGAGGACTCCGCGGTCGCGAAGTGGCTGGCCAAGCACGGCTCGGGCCTGCATCACGTGGGCTATCGCGTCGACAGCTGCCAGGTAGCGCTTGATCGGGCGGTCGCCGCCGGCGTCCGCGCACTGGACGCCGCTCCGCGCCCTGGCTCGCGTGGAACCACGGTCGCGTTCCTGCATCCGAAGAGCGCCTACGGCACCCTGATCGAGCTCGTTCAGGAAGGCTGAGGGTCGGACCACAGCCTGAACACGGGCTCTGCGGGCAGCGGGTCTACTGCTGCCCGCAGCCCATGGTTGCTAGTCGTAGACTGGGCGGACGGAATGGACTTCCAACACCTAGGCGAAAGGGCATAACCGTCAGATGACCGCCACCGAGACGGAGCTCCCGGCATCGTCGCATCAGATTGGCGGGCATTACGCTGGTTCCTGTTGGATTCCGGACAGTCTCCGTTCCAGCTCAACGGCGTCGATCGCTTCACGGCCGACGCAAGTCGCACGCACCGCTAGCGATGCGTCTTACCAGGCCCGGCAGTGCCGAGCCGCTGCTGCGCCTGGTGCGCAGCAACCCCAGCGACGCGGAACCGGCCTGGAGTTGCTGATCGACGGCAACTAGGTTCGGGGCTGGCCTGCGGGCCAGTCCAGCTTGCCCGTAAGGGTGTAGTGACTTACGTGCGGCCAGCAAGGTGCACGTTAGGAAGGGGCTTATTGAAGCATGCGTACTGAAAGGGGCTTATAGAAGCATGCGCATTGTCTCCGAGACGGAGATCGTCTCTGCCATTCAGGCACGGGCTGCCGTCGTCGCGAAGGAGCGACCGGAAGGCGCCGCCGGACCTTGGTATCCGCGCGTCGTGGCTTCCGGTAACTTTGCGACGCCGGAGCCGCTACTGAAGATTCTCGACGGCGCGATCGAGGGCTACCGCCTGCTCATGATCGGCGCGGCGGGCAACGTTCCCGCTCGCGATGGCGTCGTGCTCGAGACGCCGTTCACAGGGTCAGGGATGCGCAAGCACCCGGACAACCTCCACTACCTGCCGATGCGGCTGTCTCTGGTGCCGGAACTGCTCCAGCGCTCCCGCCCGCCGGACATCGTGCTGCTGCACACCTCCCCGGCCAGCGACGGCAAGGTGTCGCTCGGGGTCGAGGTCAACATCCTGGTCTCGGCGGTTGAGCAGACGCGTGCTCGCGGCGGCCTGGTAATTGCCCAGCTGAACCCGAACATGCCCTACACGCTCGGCGACGGCGAGCTGCCCGTCGAGGACATCGATCTCGGATTCGAGGTCGACGAGCCACTGCTGACCACCGGCGACACGAAGATCAGCGAGTCGGCGCAGCAGATCGGCGAGCTGATTGCACCGATGGTTGGCGACTGCTCTACGCTGCAGCTCGGCATCGGCGGTATCCCTGACGCAGTGCTGCAGCAGCTGCTGCATCGCAAGGGACTGGGGATCTGGACTGAGATGATCTCCAACGGCGTCTTCGCGCTTGAGAAGGCCGGTGCGCTGGACCCTGCGCGGCCGATCATCACCTCATTCCTGTTCGGCTCCGAGGACCTCTACCACTGGGTCGACCACAACCCCCGGGTACAGATGCGGCGGACCGAGACCTCCAATGACCCGGGCATGATCGCGCGCCAGCCGGCGGTCGTCTCGATCAACGGCGCCATGCAGGCCGACCTCTATGCCCAGGTGAACGCCACCCGGATCAACGGGCGGATCTACTCTGGCTTCGGCGGCCAAACCGACTTCACGGTCGGGGCGCTGCACTCGCCGGGCGGCCAGGCGATCATCGCCCTGAACTCGTGGCACGCGAAATCGGATAGCTCGACCGTCGTGCCGGTGATCAACGGCCAGGTCACCTCGTTCCAGCACTCGGCGCTGGTTACCGAGCAGGGCGTCGCCCACGTCTTCGGCTCAAGCCAGCAGGCACAGGCAAAGAAGATCATCGAGAACATCGCCCACCCGCGCGCCCGCGATTGGCTACGGGAAGAGGCCGAGAAGATGGGGCTGCTCAAGCGCTGAGCGGTCTGCGGCAGATTCCGGCTCCGGCTCGGAACGCGTAGGCAACGGTGGTGGCCCGCAGGCCACCACCGTTTTTGCGCCCGGTCGGGGTCGGTGCCCCGCGTCACGGATCGCCCCGCAGTGCGGGCACAGCCACATCAGCTCTCAGGACCGGCTACGATGCGACCACAGCGATGACCGACAGGAAGCGCCATGGACTTATCCTGCTCGTTGTAATCGGGCTCATCGCCGCCTCCGTTGTAGTGATCGCGACCATGCCGACACGGCTTGGCCTCGATCTGAAGGGCGGCGTCGAACTCGTCTACCAAGCGCAGCCCACCCCGCAGTCACCGGTGAATGACGCCTCGATCGCGCGGGCGATCAACGTCATGAACGACCGCGTCAACCAGCTTGGCGTCTCTCAGGCGCAGATTCAGCAGGAAGGCCACAGCCTGATCGATGTGCAGATCCCGTCTGTGCACAACGTGACCCAGGCGGAGCAAACGGTCGGTAAGACCGCGCGGCTTGCCTTCTACGACTGGGAGGCGAACCTGATCACGCCATCCGGGACGACGGTCGCGGATCTCCTGAAGAGCGGCATCAGCCAGTCGAACGCGAGCGCGCTGGCGATGAGCCAGGGCGCTGGCAGGTCGGCGCCGGGCACGAGCTCTGCGGCGGTCGGTGGCATGGGCTTCTACAGCGCCGTCGAGCTCGCCTCCAAGCAGCCGTATCAGGCTAGCCGGGACAACGCTCAGGACACCCAGTACTACCTGTTCGGTGCGCCCGGCTCGAGTAACTGCCAGGCTTTGGCGACGGCCGACCGGAAGACCGCAGCGCTGAACGTGCACTGCCTGATCGCCTCCGACGAGCCGACGGCCGGCACGGCCTATGCGAGCGCCGTCTCACAGCTCAAGGCGGGGCTGACCCCGGCGGAGGTCAATGGCGCCCAGGTGCTCGTGGTAAAGCGCGGCACGATCGTGTTGCAGGCGGCGCCGTCGAACTTCAGTCACTGGCCGTCGTTCGGCTCAACTAGCGTGAAGTACTACGTGCTGAAGGACCATGCGGCCCTGTTCGGCAACGAGATCAAGAACCCGCAGCAGTCGACCGACGAGTCCGGCGCCCCGGACGTGTCGTTCGGCTTCACTAGTAAAGGCGGCAGCGCCTTCCAGCGCGTCACCAAGCAGATTGCGGATCGCGGCGCCGTGCTCAGCCTGACCAGCAGAACGAAGTACTACCAGCACTTCGCCGCGGTGCTCGACAACCAGCTCCTGAGCGTCCCGTACATCGACTTCAACGCGAACCCTGACGGCATCGGCGGCTCTACCGGCGCTGACATCAGCGGTAGCTTCACGACCCAGAGTGCGCAGCAGCTCGCCACCCAGCTCCGAATCGGCGCGCTGCCAATCAAGCTGGTGCGGATCTCCGAGAGCCAGGTCTCCGCGACGCTGGGCTCGCAAGCCCTGCACCAGGGGCTCGTCGCCGGCTTGATCGGGCTCGCGATCGTGGCGCTGTTCTTGATCGCGTACTACCGGCTGCTCGGCATCATCGCCGTTGGCGCTCTCGTCACCTACGGCATCTACTTCTACGCGCTGATCAAGCTGATCCCGATCACATTGACGCTCGCCGGCATCGCCGGCCTGATCCTGACGATCGGCGTCGCCGCCGACGCAAACGTCGTGATCTTCGAACGGGTCAAGGAAGAGGTGCGCGCCGGGCGCTCCGTCCGGCAGGCGATCGCCACCGGCTACAAGAAGGGCCTGACGGCGATCATCGACGGCAACGTGGTCACGATCATGACTGCGTTCATCCTCTTCGTGCTTGCCACCTCCGACGTCAAGGGCTTCGCCTTCACGCTCGGCATCGGCACGATCGTCTCCCTGTTCACGGCCGTGCTCGCGACCCAAGCGACCCTGCTGACGCTGCGCGACTCCCGCGCACTGGCAAAGCCGGCAGCGCTCGGCGCGGCGAAGCCGAAGCGCCCGTGGCGTTTCAACTTCATGGGTGCCGGCCGCTACTTCTTCACGATGTCCGGCGTGATCTTGGCTGTCGGCGCGGTTGCGGTCGGCGTCAAGGGCCTGAACCTCGGCATCGACTTCACCTCGGGCACGCAGATCTCGGCGACGTTGAACCGGTCCGCCAACATCTCGCAGATCAAGTCCATGGTGAGCTCGGTCGGCGGGGGCGGTACCACGACCGTGCAGGCCGTGAACGGCGGCTCGCTCGGTCGCTACGGCGTCCAGATCTCGCTCAAGTACCTGAACCAGAGCAACACAGCGAAGCTCCGCAGCGAGATGCAGGCGAAGTACGGCACCGGTCAGTTCAACACCACCGTGATCGGGCCGACCTTCGGCTCGGCGGTGGCGAAGAGCGCGATCATCGCCCTGATCGTCTCGCTGGTGTTGATCTCGCTCTACATCACACTGCGGTTCGACCGCAAGTACGCGGTGCCGGTGCTGATCGCTCTGATGCACGATTTGTTGATCACCGCCGGCGTCTACGCGCTGACCGGGAAGGCCGTGTCGACCGACACCGTGGCGGCGCTGCTGACGATCCTCGGCTACTCGATGTACGACACGATCATCGTCTTCGACCGCGTCCGCGAGAACGTGCCGCGGATGCCGCGCGCGGCGTTCTCGCAGATCGTCAACCGCTCGATGTCCGAGGTGCTGACGCGGTCGTTGGTGACCACCTCGTGCACGTTGCTGCCGGTCGTCGCGCTGCTGATCTTTGGCGGTGCGACTCTCGGGGACTTCGCCTTCGCGCTGCTGATCGGTGTCGCCTCCGGCGCCTACTCGTCGATCTTCATCGCCTCGCCGGTGCTGATGCACTGGAAGGAGCGCGAGGCCGGCTACCGCACGCGGCGCGCACGGATCATCGAGGAGCATGGCTTCGTGCCGGCTTATGCGGATGGTGGCGACGTCGAGCCGGTGGGAGTCGAGCGCGCGCCGCGCCAGCGGCTTGCCGTACCTGGACAGGAAGGCGTCTCGAACGCCGAGTTCGCGCAGATGACGAGCGAGCTCGGGCTGGACGACGAAACTGGCGGCCGGACTGCGACGCGTGGCCAGAGCGGTACGCAAGGTCAGCGTGCGGGGAGCGCTGGGCAGCGGCGGACGGCGCGGTCACGGCCTGCCAGGGCGCCGCGTCAGCCTGAGCCCGATGCACTGAAGCCGGCCGAGCCGGAGACGAACGCCCCGCAGACGACCGCCCCGGACACGCCGGGCAAGCCGGCGCCCGCCGAACCCCAGGCGCCTGCAGAGCCGGAGGCGCCCGCAGAGCCACCGGCCGAGTCTCAGCGCACCGAGCATTTCGAGCACACGCCCGATGCACCAGAGAACGAGGGTGTCGCCGACGTGCAGTCCGGCCCGAGCGCGCCGCATAATCAGCGGCGGCAGCGCAACCGCAATAAGCACGGACGCAGGAGGTAGCTGGTGGGCCTGCTTGCATGGGTGATGATTGCGCTCGCGATCTGGCATTTCACTATCTGGCTGCCCGACCGCTACTGGGGCGGGATCGTCGGAGCGCTCTGCGGATCGCTCGCCGGCTCGATCATCGTCGGCGTGCTGATCAGCGGCTTCACGATCCCCGGCCGCCACGACACGCACCTGCTGACCACAGTCGAGGGGATTCCCGGCGCGCTGATCGGCATCGCGATCATGTACTGGATTGGCGTCCGTGCCGAGCGCGCCGCCGAAGTGCGACAGCACCCCGCTGGGATCTAGACGTCGTCCGAGTCGCCGGTCTTAGTCTGGCCCGATCCGCTGCGAGCCGACCATTTGCGGCCTGATGCGCTGTGGTGTGATCTTCTGCGCCGGCCCTAACTGCAAAAGGTCGACGCAGAAGATCACACCGCGCGTTGCTCAGCCGGGGCACATGGCGTCGTGACCCACGCCGGGGCGACCTGAGCATGCGTCTTTCCGCCTGGACATACCAATGTGATATGTCCAGGCGGAAAGAACGATCAGGGCGCGGTCTGTCGGGACCGATCCGTAACCTGGAGCTGTGTCAGTTCTCGTTGATGCAACGGATGCGGTCGTAGCAGGCGTTAGCGGGAAGAACGTCGGTGCAGTGCCTGCGCCGAGCACGCCCTCGTTCGCGCTGGCGCCGTACGACTTTGGCGCGGCCCTGAGGCTCGAGCGTGAGCTGGGGGTCAGCCATGTGCTGGCGCAGATCCTCGTCCGCCGCGGCTACGACGATCCGGACGAGGCGCGGCAGTTGCTGCATCCTGACGAACGGCACGACCCATTCGAGTTCAGCGGGATGGAGCAGGCGGTCAACACGATTCGCGAGCGCATTCGCAGTGGGGACAGGATCTTCGTCCACGGTGACTACGACGCCGACGGCGTCTGCGCGACGGCGGTGATGGTGCGGGCGCTGCGCTCGCTCGGGGCCGATCCGGGCTGGTACCTGCCGAGCCGCAGCGCCGACGGCTACGGCCTCGCGGAGAGCACCGTGAGGCGCCTTGCCGCGCACGGCTGCAAGCTGTTGATCACGGTCGACTGCGGGATCACCGCTCGCGAGGAGGTCGCACTGGCGCGCACACTGGGGATGGACGTGATCGTGACCGATCACCACCAGCGGCGCAGCGACGGTGCCCTACCGGAATGCGCGATCGTCCACCCGGAGGTCTGCGACTACCCGTTCACGGGCCTCTGTGGCACCGCCGTCGCCTATAAGCTCGCCGAGGCGCTCGGCGCCGGCAGCGTCGCGGCGGACCTCGAGCTGGTGGCGCTGGCGACGGTCGCGGACCTGATGCCGCTGCGGGGCGAGAACCGGACGCTGGTGCGGGCCGGGCTTGAGCAGATGGCGGACACCGACCGGCCGGGGCTGCGCGCCCTGATGCAGGTATCGGCAACCGATCCCAGCGGGCTCGACGCCTCGTGCCTCGGGTTCCGGCTGGCGCCGCGGATCAACGCCGCCGGCCGCCTCGGACGAGCGGACGGCGCGCTCGAGCTGCTATTGACGCCGCAGCCCGCGCGTGCCGAGGAGATCGCCGCCGAGCTGGATCGGATCAACGGCGAGCGGCGTGCGGTCGAGCGCCAGATCGAGACCGAGGCGGAGGCACAGGTACGCGATCTCGGCGAGCGCAGCTTCTACCTGCTGGCGGGACGCGGCTGGCACGCCGGCGTCGTCGGGATCGTCGCCTCGCAGATCGTCGAGCAGTATCACCGGCCGGCGGTGCTGATCGCGCTCGACGCCAACGACGGGCAGGCGCCGGCGCATGGCTCCGGGCGTAGCATCCCCGGCTTCGACCTGCTGGCGGCGCTCGACAGCGCGAGCGCCGACCTCCTGCGCTATGGCGGCCACCGCGCCGCGGCCGGTGTGACCGTGGACCCCGCACGGATACCGGCGCTTCGTGCCGCCCTGGAGAGCCACGCCGACGCCGTGCTCACGCCCGAGCTGCTCACGCCACGCGCGCCAGCCGATGCGCTCGCCTCGGTCGGCGAGCTGTCGCTTGGGCTCGCGGAGGAGCTGCTGAGCCTGGAGCCGTGCGGTGCTGGCAACCCGGCGCCGCGGCTGCTCGTGCCAGGGGCGCACGTTGAGGCGGTGCAGAGCCTCTCCGGCGGGCGTCACGCCCGCTTCAACGTCACGCTGGGCGGTGCCGCCGCTGCGGCGATCGCGTTCGGCTGCGACGGGCACGTCCCCGGCGCCGACGGCACCGCGGTCGACGCGAGCTTCAAGCTCGAGCGCAACGTGTGGCACGGGGTTGTGGAGCCACGGCTGATCCTGCGAGACGCCGTGGAGGTGGTGTCGCAGCCTGTGACGGCGCTTGACGAGCCCGCGGACGGCGACTATCTGGCGAGCGTGGTCACGGAGTTGCAGCGGCCGGCGAGCGACGAGCTGGAGGCGACAAAGCCGCTGCCGGAGCTGGACGGCCGCTTGGCGCGAACGCTCGTGGACCGGCGGGGACAGAGCCCGCTGGTGGCGTTCCGCGACGCGTGCGCAGCCGCTGGCGCGGAGCAGACGCTGGTGCTCTGCGCCGATGTTCCGCGGCGCCTGACCGGGCTCGAGGCGATCGCCGGCGGCTGCACGGTGCTCAGCTATGCGGCAGCCGCCCGGAAGGAGTCGATCCTTGATCGGTACGTGCAGCTTGTCGCGCTCGACCCGCCGGCGTCGGCGCGCCAGCAGCAGCTGCTGCGCTGTGGCAGCGGCTACGTCCAGCTGGCGTGGGGAGCCGCCGAAGTGCGTTTTAGCCAGCAGATCTATGCACAGGAGTACAGCCTCAGAGGCTCGCTCGTCGACCTTTACCGCGCTCTGCGGAGGCCGGGGAGAGTGGCCGGAGCGGAGCTTGAAAGCTTGCTCCGCGGCGCTGGGCGATGGCCGCGCGGCCCTGAGCTGGCGGCGCGGCTGGTCCGGGTCCTGACGGAGCTCGAGCTTGCAAGCTTCGACCCGGAGCTGCCCGAGCTCAGGTTGGCCGGCAGGGAACCAACTAAACTTGAGTGTTCAAACGCCTACCGGCTCTACACCAAGATCAATGAGGACGGACAGCGATTCCTGAGCAGCTCGACATCACCGCAGCACCGCTGACCTCGACGTCGAAGTCGTCGAGGCTGCCGGGTGCGCCCATCGAGCCACTCGGGCAGGAGCTCGGGCGGCCGACGCGAGCAGAGCAGCTCGCGGAGCTCGGCGAGCATGCCGTCGAGCTGCAGGTGGAGCTGCTGGCCGCGCTGCCAGACCTCGATGCGCCGGCGCTGGAGCCGGCGGATCGCGATCGGATCACCGACGCCCTGATCTTCGCCTATCGCGCCCATGCGGGCCAACACCGGCTCTCCGGCGAGCCGTACATCGACCATCCCGTCGAGGTCGCAAAGATCTGCGCCTCGATGCAACTCGACACGGCGACGCTGTGCGCGGCGCTGCTCCACGACGTCGTCGAGGACACTGAGGCGACGCTGGATGATGTCAGGGAGCGCTTCGGCGAGGACGTAGCGCTGCTGGTCGACGGAGTCACGAAGCTGAGCGGGCTCACGTTCCAGTCACGCGACGAGGCGCAGGCCGAGAACTACCGGAAGATGATCGTCGCGATGGCCGCCGACATCCGCGTCGTGCTGATCAAGCTCGCGGATCGCCTGCATAACATGCGCACGATCGGCGCGATGGGCAAGCAGAAGCAGATCGAGAAGGCCCGTGAGTCGCTCGACATCTACGCGCCAATCGCGCATCGGCTCGGTATCCACGCGATCAAGTGGGAGCTCGAGGACCTCGCCTTTCAGACGCTGCACCCGCGCAAGTACAACGAGATCAAGGTGCTGGTCGCACAACAGCGCGCCGAGCGTGAGCGCTACGTCGAGCAGGCCGCCGAGTACCTCCGGCGGGAGCTGGAGGATGTCGGCATGCAGGCCGAGATCTCCGGACGCGCGAAGCACTTCTACTCCATCTATTCGAAGATGACGAAGAAGGGCCGCGAGTTCAACGAGATCTACGACCTCACCGCGATGCGCGTGATCGTCGACTCGGTGAAGGACTGCTACGGCGTCGTCGGCATCATCCACTCGCTCTGGAAGCCGCTGCCGGGGCGGTTCAAGGACTACATCGCGATGCCGAAGTTCAACATGTACCAGTCACTGCACACGACGGTGATCGGTCCTGAGGGTCGGCCGCTCGAGATCCAGATTCGTACGCGCGAGATGCACGATCTCGCCGAGTACGGCATCGCGGCGCACTGGATGTATAAGGAGGATCCGAACGCGGCGAAAGGTGGACGCTCCCGCGGGACGACAGCGGCGCTGCGCGACCCGGAGGGCAAGCTCAAGTGGCTGCGTTCGCTGGTCGACTGGCAGAAGGACGTATCGGATCCGCGCGAGTTCGTCGAGACGCTGAAGGTCGACCTCTTCGAGGATGATGTCTTCGTCTTCACCCCGAAGGGTGAGGTGAAGTCGCTGGCAGCTGGCGCGACGCCGCTGGACTTCGCCTACGAGATCCATACCGACGTCGGCCACCGCTGTGTCGGCGCGAAGGTCAACGGGAAGATCGTTCCGCTCTCCTACCAGCTCCATTCCGGCGACATCGTCGAGGTCCTCACCTCCAAGCGCGAGCGGGGCCCGTCACGCGACTGGCTGTCGCTGGTGAAGACGAACCGCGCTCGCAACAAGATCAAGGCGTGGTTCAAGGCCGAGTCGCGGCGTGACACCGAGCACGCCGGTCGCGAGCAGCTGCAGGAGGCGCTGCGTAAGCAGGGGTTGCCCGCCCAGAAGCTCGTCTCCTCACCGCTTATGGCGGACGTGATCCGCGAGATGGGCTACCGAAAGGGCGACGACTTCTACATCGCTCTGGGATCCGCCAAGATCTCGCCTCAGGTCGTCATCAACAAGGTGATGCAGCGGCTGAAGGCCGGCGAGGCGGCGGAGTCGAAGCCGACCGCGGCCGCCGATCTGCTCTCCTCGGGCCGCCGCCGGCGCAAGGCCACGACCTCCTCGAACCACTACGGCATCGCCGTCGATGGCGTCGACGAGGTGATGCTGCGACTCGCGAAGTGCTGCCATCCGGTGCCCGGCGACGAGATCGTCGGCTACATCTCGCTCGGCCGCGGGATCACGGTGCACCGCGCTGACTGCCCGAACGTCGCGGTCCTGAAGAAGGACCCGGAGCGGTTCACGGGCGTTTCATGGGAAGGCGACGCCGATAGCGCCTTCCAAGTCGAGATTGAGGTCCAGGGGTGGGACCGTTATCGCCTCCTCGAGGATATGGCCCGTAGCTTCGCCGAAGCCGGGGTCAACATCCTCGAGGCTCGCTGTACCACCAACCACCCGATGATCCGCAACCAATTCGTCGTCGAGGTCGCGGACTCCAGGTCGCTGGACCAGGCGATCAACCGGCTGCGCAACATCGACAACGTCTTCGACGTCTATCGGATCACGCCCGGCGCGGGCGGCTGACAGTCGCCGCGCATCCGCGCGCTCAGCGCATTCGTGCATCCGCGTGCGTCTGCGTCCTCAACGCTCGGGCGCGGAGCGTTCACCGCGCGTGGGTGGTGCGAGCCTCGCATCGACGCGGGCGATCGTGGCGTGTGCTTGGGGCGACTTGACGACGACGACGGCCTCGCCGGGACGCAGCTCGCTGATCCGCTGCGGTGGCACGCGGAAGCGCTCCACAGGCCGGACGCCCGCCACCTCCAGCCGCCGCCCGCCGAAACGGCCGCGGTACTCCCGGTAGCTGCGCTCCCAGGTCTCGACGGTACCGGCGAGCTGGGCGACGGTCCGGGCTGACTCGGGCACGTCCTGACGGTGAGCGATCTTCACCGCGGTGTTACCGAGGACTTGGTCGCGGAGACCGCGGGCGACACGGTCGAGATCGGCCAGCTCCTGCGTGCACAGCATGACGCCGACGCCGGCCTCGCGACCGCGGGCGAGCAGCGCCAGCACGTTATCGGAGCCGATCGCCGAGAACTCGTCGATCGCCACCAGCGCCGGTGGTGTCGTTGGCCGCTCGCCGGCCGGCAACGCCTGCCCGGCCAACCGTGCGGCTGCGGCACTGACGAGATCCTGTACGGCGAGCGTCCCGAGCTGCCCGGCCAATCGGCCGTACGTGACCGAGCTGAGGCTGAAGAGGACGACCTCACGGTTTGCCAGCGACGCCCGCAGGTCGATCGTCGCCTCGCCGGAGGCGGGCGCCAGCAGCGGCGCGACGTGCGACTCGGTCAGCAGCGCAAGGCGGGAGTGCAAGCCGCGTACGGCGCTGAGCTGATCGCGTGTCAGAGACGTCAAGTAGGTGTGCACGGCCCCCGCTCGGGCCGGTGGCAGCATCCGCGCACGAGCGGCTAGGGCCGCCGGCTCAAGCAGCTCGGCGACGGTCGCGAGCGTGACTGGACGGTCCCCGGCGGTGGCCTGCGCTACCTGCAGCGCCTGCTGCAGGTAACGCTCGGCGGCGCGCTGATAGTGCGGCTCGGTGAAGCGCTCGGTGCTGATCAGCTTGTCCTTCAGCTCGGTTGCGTTGCCGCTCGCAAGCGGGTTCCAGCATTCGCCGCCGTCGGGTGTCCAGATCCGAAAGCGACGGCCGGCACCCTCGGCGACAGCTCGGAGCTGGCGCGCGAAGGCGGGGGAGCCCTTCAGGTCGATCGCGACGACAGCGGCCCCCTGTTCGATCTGATCGGTCATCAGTGCGAGGAGCGTCGTGGTCTTGCCGGAGCCGGTGGCGCCGAGGATCAAGGTGTGGGCACCGAGCGCGCTGGCGGGCACGAGCACCGGCCTGCCGGCGGGGTCGTGGCCGAGCGGAATCCCGTCGGCGGGGAGCTGCGCCACGTGGCGATGCTCGCGGAGCCGGTGGACAACGCGCCGTCCGAGTCGCCAGCTCACGGCTGCCGCGACCAGGGCGATCGCGATGGCCGGCGACGGCAGCGCCACGGCGGCGGATGCGGCGGCCAGCAGTAGAAAGCTGTGCATCGGGCTGTGGCTGTGTAAAGAGGGTCTCATAGCGACAGTCCCTGCGCGCGGCCACGATCCGCGCTGAAGCTTTCGGCGGCGCCGACGTGGTGGGCGTCAGATGACCGGTGCGAGCGGCTCGGCAGCCGGCCCGCGACCCGACCGGCGGTGCGGCACGGTGCGCCACGCGTGCGGGACACAGGCGCCGGTGCGCCCTCGATCGCGCCGCCGCCAGCGATCAGCTGAACGTGCACGCGGTCGGCGATGCCGGCGCGCTCGGCTGCCGCGAACACCGGATCGCCGAGGTGCCGGCTGGGGACGAGGTAGAGGACGTCACTGATCCGCGGATCTCCGGCGTAGGCGTGCATCACGCGGTCGAGGCGCCACGCTCCCTTCGCGTGCAGCTCAACCTCGACCGCGATCGCGCGGCCGCCACGAGTCCGGATCAGCATGTCGGCGAAGTGGGAGTTCGCGGGGCCGGCGGTCTCCACGCCGATGCCGTAGCGCTCGCCCGGAGCGCGGAGCGGCTCCCTGCGGGCGTCGGACGAGCGCATGCGGCGCTCGCTCACCAGCTCGCTGATCTCGCCGAAGGCGCCACGACGTGCCGCGACCCAAACCCAGCCGACGCCGATGTCGTGGCGCAGCTGGGAGTCGTTCGCCGTTGGTGGCGAGAGCGAGCTGCCGATCTGGCGCAGACCCGCGCCGGTGATCAAGACGCCCGCCGGAGCGCGCGCGTAGCGATCGTCGACCTGTACCAGCCCCCGGCGTACGAGCCGCCGCACACGAGCGCGCATCGTCGGCGGTGTGACGCCTTGCAAGAGCGCGAGCTGCGTGACCACGAGCACGCGGTGCTCGGCGAGCAGCTCCAGGAGCTCGCGGTTACGTGGTGAGATCTGTCGCCGATGTTCGTCACCCACCTATGTATGAGCCATGGCAGGGCATCTGCCAGCCCCTCCGGTGAGCGGAAACTTCCCGCACATTGCGAGCGTGCTGCACACTCTTGTGACGGCGCGGCACACTCCGGCAAGCTTCTGGCGCGGATCAGCTCTTGACCGGCACGAGGATCCGCAGCGCCCGCGGCGCGACTCCGATCTCTAGCTCCTGGCGTGTGCCGATGAAATCGCCGTCGACCTCGAGCGGCAGCGGCCGCTCATCGCGGGAGCGCACCGTCACGGCGGTGCCGGTGCGGAAGACGCTGATGTCGGGATGCCCGTCCAGCTCGACCCGCGGCGACAAGAGTCGCCGAGTGATCGCCGGAACGGATCGGGTCCGCAGCCGCGCTAGCACGGCGCCGGTGACATCGCCGCTGTCGAGGCGGGTGTCGTGGCCGAGCGTTACCGTTCGGCGGCCGAAGAACGTGTAGGCAGCGGCATTCTGTGTGATGGCGGTCACACCGTCGAGCCGTCTGCCGTCCTCAAGCTCGACGGTCAGCAGCGGCGGGTGCATGAGGTAGTTCCGCGCGATCGAATCGATCGCGACGTGCGCGTAGTAGAGGTTGCGGTAGAGGGCCTTCTGGCGGGGATGCGCGTCGACCTGCTCGACCACGGTCGCGTCGAGCCCGATTCCGCCAGCGAACAGAAAGTAGCGGTCGCCAAGCCGGCCCAGATCGACGTCGCGGTGCTGCCAGTGCTGGGCGGCAAGCAGCTCGATCGTCGCCTCGGACATGGCGGCGGGAACGCCGAGCAGGCGGCAGAAGACGTTGGCGTTGCCGCCCGGCAAGGGGGCCATCGGCACCTTCGATCCGGCTAGGCCGTTGGCGACCTCGTTCAGGGTGCCGTCGCCTCCGAAGGCGACGACGGCGTCGTAACCCTCGCTGACCGCCGCGCGCGCCAGCTCGGTGCCATGGCCGCGGTGGGTGGTGTCGACGACGTCGACGTCGAAGCTCACCTTCAGCGCGCACAGCACGAGATCACGGAGCCGATCGGAGACAGAGGTGGCCTTAGGGTTCACCACCACCAAAAAGCGCCCAGTTCGCAGTGTGAAGGCAGCTTCGCCGGCGAGCTTCGCGTGAAAGTCGTTGTTGTTCACCCCTTAAGGATGCCGGATCGCGAGCTCTAACGACATTCTGATAACCGTGACGGGCGGCTGCGAGGTGTAGTGGCGTTCGCCCGAGCGCGCCACTTCCGCACCTGCCCCGCGGGGCAGGTGCGATTATCGTTCGCGTCATGGCGAGCAAAATCCTCGACGGCCTCACGCTACCGATCGTTCAGGCGCCGATGGCCGGCGGCGTCGGGGCACCAGCCCTCGCAAGCGCGGTGGCCGCAGCTGGTGGGCTGGGGTTCCTGGCAGCTGGCTACAAGTCGGTTGCGGCGCTGCACACGGAGGTTGAACAATTGCAGGGCTCCGGGGTACGGTTCGGCGTGAACGTGTTCGCGGCGGCGGGCGACAGCGCGGACCGGGCTCAGGTCACCGACTACGCCGCGCGGCTGCAGGTCGAGGCGGACCGTGCTGGTGTGGCGCTGGGCGAGCCGCGCGGCGGCGACGATCAGCTCGCCGACAAGCTGCATCTGCTGCTGGAGCAGCCCGTGCCGGTAGTGTCGTTCACCTTCGGCCTGCCGCCGCAGGGAACGACCGCAAAGCTGCAGTCGCAGGGCAGCGAAGTGTGGGTGACCGTGACCTCGGTGTCCGAGGCGCGGCGCGCGCAAGACGCGGGTGCCGACGCGCTGGTCGTGCAGGGCGTCGAGGCCGGCGGTCACCGCGCGGTGTTCAGCGACGATCAGCACCAGTCGCAGCTGGGCCTGTTGGCGGCGCTTGAGCTGATCGGCGCGCAGGTCGAGCTGCCGCTCGTCGGCAGCGGCGCGATCATGACCGGGAAGGCGCTGGCCGCAGTCCTGGCCGCCGGGGCGCGGGCGGGTCAGCTCGGCAGCGCATACCTGTGCAGTGACGAGGCTCAGACCCAGCCGGTGTATCGCGCGGCGGTCGCCGCCCCGGCGTCGACTGTGCTGACGCGGGTCTTCAGCGGTCGCACGGCGCGCGCCATCGGCAACCGCCTGGTGCGGGAGTATGGCGAGCTTGCGCCTGCAGCCTATCCCGAGGTCAACTACCTGATGGGGCCGCTGCGCGGTAGCGGCTGGCAGCATGGTGACCGCGATCTGGTCAACCTCTGGGCCGGTGAGGCGCACGCTCTGGCGCGGCGCGGGGGTGCCGCCGAGATCACCGCGCAGATCGCCGCCGAAGCGCGCACGGCGGCGCAGACGCTCGCTCAGCGTCTGGCCTGAGTGCGGCGCCGCTTTGCTACCAGGGTCTGACGACACCGTGGCGATCGGCAGGCAGCTAGCCAGCTGCCGCCGACGGGCCAGGTAACGTCAGCCCGATAACCAACGTTGGAGGGAGCTGCCGATGCTGATCTCGACGATGAACGACCTGCCGGGCTACGAGGTCGAGGAGGTGCTGGGCGAGGTGTTTGGCCTGACGGTGCGCTCGCGGAACGTCGGCTCTCAGCTCGGTGCGTCATTCAAGTCGCTCGTCGGTGGCGAGCTGAAAGGCATGACGAAGATGCTTGCCGCCGGCCGCGAGGACGCGACGGCGCGGCTGACCGAGGAGGTGGAGGCGAAAGGCGGCAATGCGGTGATCGCCTTCCGCTTCGACACGTCGGAACTCGGTACGACCTGGACGGAGATCTGCGCCTACGGCACGGCCGTACGCGCGCGGAAACTGTCAACGCGAGCGGATCAGAGACCGTGAGCAGCCAGCGCCGCCGCTGCGGCGCTGACACCGGCTACCTGCTCGGCCAGTAGCCCGCGGTCATGCGCGGCCCGCACGTTGGCGGGGCTGTCGTCCAGGAACAGGATCTGGCTGGCGGGCAGCGCTAGGGCTCCGACGGCATAGTCGAAGATCGCCGCGTCCGGCTTGGTCATGCCGAGCTCGAACGAGAGGAAGCGGTAACTGAATGCGGCCGTCAGCGGCCACTGGGAGATCGCACGCCAGTGGATGGGATTGGTGTTCGTCAGGCAGCCGACGGCGGCACCGTGGTCGGCGCGGGCCACGACCTCGCTGGCGCCGGGATAGGGGGAGCCGAGCCAGCTGGCGAAGCGCTCGATCAACCGCTCCACGGTGAAAGGCAGCTGCCACTCCGCGATCAGCGCGGCCGCGAAGACCTGCTGGTCACAGGCGCCGGACTCGAAGCTGCGCACCGCCGGACTCTGCAGCCAGCGCCGCTGTACCGCAGCGACATCCGGCGTCCCGGACAGCCGCGCCAGCTCGGGAAAGCCGGTGAAGTCCGCGAGCACACCGCCAAAATCGAAGAGCACCGCCCGCACGGCACTGGCGCTGCCGCGTACAGTCGGCAACTACGCCTTCAGTATGCCGACCGGACAGCTGACGCCGGTGCCGCCGACCCCGCAGTAGCCGTCCGGGTTCTTCTGCAGATACTGCTGGTGGTAGTCCTCGGCGTAGTAGAACGTGCCCGCCGGGACGATCTCAGTGGTTATGGCGTCGAAGCCGGCGGCGCGCAGCCGCTCGCCGTAGGCCCGAGCGGAGGTGAGCGCCAACTCATGCTCCTGCTCACCGGAGTAGAAGATCGCGGAGCGGTACTGAGTACCGACGTCGGCGCCCTGGCGCATCCCCTGGGTCGGGTCGTGACTTTCCCAGAAGACACGGAGCAGCTCTGCATAGCTGATCAGTCCTGGCCGGTAAACGACCATTACGGTTTCGGCGTGCCCGGTCAGCCCGGTGCACACTTCTTCGTACGTCGGGTTCGGGGTGAAGCCACCACTGTAGCCGGTGGCCGTCGTGAAGACACCGGGCTGCTGCCAGAAGTCGCGTTCGGCACCCCAGAAGCAGCCAAGCGCGAACAACGCGGTCGCGGTGTCGTCGGGGAAGGGTGGTGTCAGCGGCGTGCCGAGCACGGCATGCCGCTCAGGTACGGGCAGCACCTGCGTGCGTCCCGGCAATGCCTGCTCGGCCTGCACCATCTCGTTCTTATGCCCCAGCCATGTCATCGGTTCAGCTCAATCCCAGCTTCGTCGTGATCGTTGCGGTCTCGGCTTCAGTGATGCTCGTGATCCTGCTCTGGTAAACGTTAGCCAGGTGGTTGATGCGCTTGATCAGAGTGAGATCGCCGGCGGCCTCGTTATGGACCAGGACGTTGTTCACGAACGTCTTCTGGCTGTTCTTCGCGGCCTTGTAGGTTGTCAGGTAGCGTCTGATGTAGGAGAGCACCGCAGCCGTCGGAGGGGCGCTCGGCGCCTTCGCGGCGACGCGGGCATCGGTGCAGAGGTTCGGCTTGTCAAGGTCGATGAAGCGCGACTCGGCGCTCAGGTACTGGTCGCTGTCGACCACGTAGACCTGTGACGACCAGCTCAGCTGCAACCGTCTTCTGAGCGTCGCGAGCGGCCTCGAGGTCAGCGACACGGCGCGCAGCGCGACCAGCTCGCCGATCTCATCCTCCAGCGCCGTCTCGGTGGAGCTGTTCAAGGTCGTGCCATGACTGGTCCCGGGAGTGAACACCGCATGACAGGGGAGCTGCTGGCCCAGCTGGCGCTCGCGTGAGCGCACGGTTGGTAGCTGGCTGTCGATCTGGCCCAAGTAGTTCGCATAGGCCTGTAGAGCCACACGATCGGACCTTGTGTTGACAGTCGCGGCCGACGCGACCGTCGTCCGGGCGCCGAGCGAAACGAGCACGGCGCAGACGAGCACGAACGCAAGGCGCAGCATACGCCCGTGGCGCGTCGGAGAGGAGTTTGGAAGGGAAACGGCGATGTCGCTCACAGCTCCTTCAACCCCCCGCGCGATCGATAGTTGCAGGGGGTGTTGCACCCGAGTGGGTGCTACTCGCCGCGCGCGGGCGCAGACCTCTAATCTCTGAGTTGAGTGTGAGGATGACATCGGTTCGAATTGGGAGCGACAGATGAGGTCACTGGTCGTTGTCGGAAACGTCAAGTACGATACGTTGGCGGCCATCGAGCGGATGCCGCGCCGGCACGAGAAGCTCCGTAGCGGCGAGATCGTCGCAAGTCTCGGCGGCTCTGGCGCTAACACGGCAGCCTGGTTGCACTACTGGGGCTGCGAGGTTGTGCTTGGTGGTGCGGTTGGTGGCGATCGCGACGGTCGTCAGTGCATCGAGGATCTCCAGGCTCAAGACATCGACTGCTCGTTGATGGCGGTTGTCGACGGCGCTTCGACCGGACGTGGCGTGTGTCTTTCAACGCCGCGCGAGAAGCGGATCATCACGACCTCCGGTCCATCGATCGAGCTGGCGCTGGATGGCCTGCGCGGGGCGAAGCTTGACTGGAGCAACCGTGTCCTCCACGTCTCCTGCAAGGAGTCGCCGGAGCTGATCGCGACCTGCCGCCAGGCATCAGCCGGTGGTGCGCTGGTCTCAGCCGAGCTGGGTGGCCGCTCACTGCCGGCCGTGCGCGAGGTGGCGTCGCTGGCGTTCATGAACCATGACGAGCTGCAGCGGGTCTTCGGCGTGCGACCCGAGGAGCTAACTACCGAACACGTAGCGCAGTTCCTGCCGCAGCCGGACGCCCGTCTCGTTGTGACGATGGGGCGCGGCGGCGCGATGTGCGTCAGCGCACGCGAGATCAGCCACGCGCCGTCGGTGCATGTGCCGCTGGTCGAGCGTACCGGTGCCGGCGACGCTTTCAACGCCGGTTTCCTCTCCGCTTGGGTACGCGGTCTCTCGGATCACGAATGCCTAACTCAGGGCAACAAGTCGTCGAGCCTCGTGCTGGGGTTGCTCGGCGCGCAGCCGGGCGTCGAGATGATGGCCCGGGCGGAGTCCGAGCGTGCGCAGGCCGGGGCCGAGCGCGCTCACGCGGAAGCTGCCGCGTAAGCGAGCTTGCTGCCGCAGCCGCCGTGCGGGCTGTTGCTCGCGCGGCGGCTGCCTGCTGCTTGCACGGCATCGACGCCCGCGGCGGGCGCCTTGAGCAAATGCTTATGTCGGCGGTACCGCCGTCATCATCGCTGCAACTGCGGCATTGAGTGAATGAATCGCGAAGATTTGCGGTAAACATCCAGTGATGTAACGCGTCCATTCATGTAGAGTGGTCATCAGAGCGGCGCAGGGAAGGAGACGCCGCGGTAGAAGACCAGGTACGAATCGAATGAAAGTGGTCAGCAGATGCCAGATGTAAAGCCACTCGGGCAGCAGTACCACGACGCCGTCGAGGAGCTGAAGTCCCAAGGCATGAAGAACTCGGACGCGATTAGGGAAGTCGCGGCTCGGTTCCAAAAGCAACCCAACGCGATTCGCGTTGGCATTCATCAGTGGCGCAGCCGTCACGGGCTGCCGACTTCATCAACTGGGCGGGGTCGCAGCGCACGGCAAGCGTCGCGTACCGTCGACTCCCTTGTCGGTGAGGCGCGTAAGGCGCTTGAGGATGCGCTCTCGCTGATCGATCGGGAAGTCGCCGATGCCAAGGTGGCGCTTGATCGCGCCCAGGCTCACTACGACGAGGTCGTCGCGGGCGTAAGCGAGAAGAAGCAGGATATCGAAGCGAAGCTGGGCGCGCTCAAGTAGCGAGCCCAACCGTACCGAGAGTCGCAGCGCTGCCGGTTGGCAGCGCTGCGACTGGTGATACGCCCGGTAGGATTCGAACCTACGACCTTTCGCTCCGGAGGCGAACGCTCTATCCCCTGAGCTACGGGCGCATGTGTCCGGGGTGGACAGGCGCTAGTCTACCGCGACCCGGGGATGAGGCGATGTTGCGCTGCGGAGGTAGGGCGACATCGCGGCGCGGGAGTAGGACGGGCGGATGCGTGCCAGGGCGCTGTAAATGTCGTCCGGAGCCCTGATCTGTCAGGCTTTGCGTATGCAGGCCGGGCGTTTCGGAGCTAAGGATTCTGGCGAGAGTCCTACGAGGTCATGACCGATCTGTCCGTGTCCTTCATCGGTACCGGCGGTTCATTGCCGAGCCGGGGCCGGGGGCTGCCGGCGAACTTGATCGCGCGCGGCGGCGAGCGCATCCTGATCGACTGCGGTGAGGGCACCCAGCGGCAGCTGCTGCGTTCGGTCGGGTTGCCAGAGCTCGACGCGGTGCTCATCACGCATTTGCACGCAGACCACTGGCTGGGTCTGCCGGGGATGCTGAAGACGTTCGATCTGCGGGCGCGTGAGCGACCGCTCATGCTGTCGGGCCCGCGCGGCACGCGCGACCTCGTACAGACACTGCTGCGCTACGTGGGGCGCACTACTTACCCGCTTTACATTGAGGAGTTGGACGGCGGTGACGTCATCGAGCGCGACGGCTACGAGATCACGGCGGTCGCGGTCGCGCACCGTGGCTCGGCATTGGCCTACGTGCTGCACGAGCAGGACCGCCCAGGAGAGTTCGACCCGAAGGCGGCCGTCGCCGCGGGGCTCGTGCCTGGGCCGGAGTTCGGACGCGTGCAGCGGGGGGAGACCGTTCGCGGAGTCGCGCCCGGGCAGGTGATGGGCTCCGCTCGCCGCGGACGCACGCTCGCGTTCTCCGGGGATACCCGCCCTTGCGAGGCGCTCGCGGAGGCGGTTGTCGGCGCCGACCTGCTCGTGCACGAGGCAACATTCTCGATCGAAGACGCCGAGCGCGCCTACGAGACCGGGCACTCGACGGCCACACAGGCAGCCGGATTGGCGCGTGACGCGGAAGTGAAGCTGCTGGCGCTGAACCACATCTCGATCCGCTATCGGCCATCGGAGATGCTCGAGGAGGCACGCGAGATTTTCGCGGACACGGTCGTGCCACGCGACTTCGACACGATCGAGCTGCCGCTGCCCGAGCGCGGTGGCCCACGCCTCGTGCCTGGCTCCGGCCGGAGCGTGGCCGGCGTCTGAGGCGGCATCGTCCGAGCCGCCACAGGCGCGCCGGCTGAAGTAAGGGGTCGTATCGGAATTACTGGCTGGGTTCGGCGAGTGGCTGGGCGTGGCTGGCGGGTGGCTGGCTGGTGGCTGGCGGGTGGCTGGCGGGTGGCGGCGAGCCAAGTCGTACCGGGCGTACGGCTCAGTTCGCCGCCACCCGCCATGGCGCGTCCAGCCACTCGCC